>Ga0335085_10000033_pt1 | contig 485891 bp, 399 predicted proteins | sample Lox_Sample_45_FD_206712 | JGI IMG/M metagenome (GOLD analysis project Ga0335085, IMG submission 206712) | Soil microbial communities from Loxahatchee National Wildlife Refuge, Florida, United States - Lox_Sample_4.5 | ecosystem: Environmental > Terrestrial > Soil > Wetlands | place: USA... | reverse complement strand
TCGATGCGCGGGACAAGGTTCCGCTCTTCGCCTTCGGCTCGGGCCTCTCCTACACCACGTTCGCCTATTCCGGCCTGAGGGCCGCGGCGGGGGATCCGGCCAGGGTCACGTTTACGGTAAAGAACACCGGCAGGCGCGCGGGCATCGAAATCGCCGAAGTGTATGCCAGCCTGCCGGCATCGGCGGGCGAGCCGCCCAAACGGCTGGTCGGATGGAGCCCGGTGCACCTCGCGGCGGGCGAAGCGAGAGCCGTCACCGTGAACATCGACCGGCTTTACCTTTCGATCTTCAATGTCACAACCGACGCCTGGGAAGTGCCGAAGGGAGATTTCACCTTCCGCGTGGGCGGGTCTTCCCGCAACCTGCCGCTGACCGCGACCGTACGATTCGCCGAGTAAGCAAACGCGTTACTGGAACAGCTTCGGCGCGAATTCGTTCAGGTAATTGCGCCAGTTGATCCAGGTGTGGGCGCCGGGGCTTTCTTCGAAAACGACGTCGAAACCGTGTTGCTTCAGCATTTCCACGGTGGCTTTCGAAGTGGAGAGGAGCCCGTCGTCTTTGCCCGTGCTGAACCACACCAGCTTCAGGCCTTTCTTGAGGGCCGGGTTGTCCAGGCTGCCCCGGTTCTGTTCTTCCCACACCGTCACCGGGTTCGGGCCGGGATTCGCTGCCGTACTTCCGCCGCGGCCACGGCCGGGATTGGCGCCCCCGGGAATGCCGAACAGCCCCGAACTGTAGACGCCGATGTAAGCGAACTTGTCCAGGTGCGGGATGGAGATGTACAGGGTCTGGCCGCCGCCCATCGAAAGACCGGCGATCGCGCGGTGTGCGCGATCGGCCTGAATGCGGTAATGCGATTCGGCGTAGGGCATGATGTCGTTGACGAAGTCCTGCACGAAGTCGCCGTCGAACTGCGGCCGGCGGGGAGCGCCGGGCGTAGTAGCTCCGCCTCTGCCTCCGAATCCCTGGGTCTGGCTGGTATGGCCGGCGGGCATGACGACGATCATGGGCCTGGCTTTGCCGTCTGCGATCAGGTTATCGAGAATGAAATTCGCGCGTCCTTCGGAGGTCCACGAGTCATCGCAATCGCCCGCGCCATGCAAAAGGTAGAACACCGGGTACTTTTTGTTGCTGGTTTCGTAGCCCGGCGGGGTATAGACGTGCATGCGTCGGAATTTCTGCAGCGTCTTGGAATAGTACGTCAAGCTGGCAACCGCGCCGTGCGGCACGTCACGGGTGTCCATAAAGTCCGCCCCGGGCACATAGAACATGCTCCAGTTCTGGGTGTTGGACTGGCTGACGGAAGTATTGTGCGGATCCTGAAGATTGGGTGCACCGTCTACCGAGAACACATACCGGTACGCTCCCGGGGGAACCGGACCGAAGGTCACTTCCCAAACACCGTTCCCGCCCTTGTGCAAGGGAATGCCGCCGCGGCCCGGCCCCGGCTGCCCTTCGGCCGCGGGCTGCACCGAGGCAAACGCATCGCGCGGAACATCGCCGGCGCTCAGAGTCACGCTCTGCGCATTCGGCGCCAGAAGTCGCAAGGTGACGGTGTGGTCGGGCAGCAGTTCGGGAGACGTGACCCGGATGCCGCGGCCGCCTCCGTTCCGGCGGGGGGGCGGCGTCTGCTGGCCCCAAATGGCCTCCGAACCGGTAAACGCCAAAATACAAACCGCGGCTGCGAGGAATCGACGTGGACGCCTGGTGTGATTCACTGCTGTTCTCCTTTTGGCATGGGCGCGAGGGTTCATCGCGCGAGCTTCGTTTCGCCCGAGATCGAGAGCCGGGCTTCCAAACCCGGCGCGCCGGTTCCCGGTTGTCCGCCGCCCACGAAGACGCGGTACGATCCGGCAGCGACCATCCGGTCGCCGGCTTCGTTGACGTAGCTGAGATCGCGCGGATCCAATGTAAACCTCACGTGCCGCGTGCCGCCGGGAGCGACGGTCACACGCTGGAAACCCCGCAGCGCGCGCAGGGGAGCGCCGGGCAGATTGGGAAAGATCAGGTACAACTGCGCCACTTCATCTCCCGCGACCCCGCTCGTGTTCCGGATGTCGGCATCCACCTGCAGCGGAGCGCCCGCCTTCAAGGCGGATGCCGAGAGCTTCACATTGCTGTACGCGAATTTGGAGTAGCTGAGGCCATAACCGAAGGGGAAGAGCGGCCGGCCATCGAAATAGCGGTAAGTGCGGCTTTTCATCGCGTAGTCATCGAAGGGCGGCAGGTCGCCCGCGCTCCGATAAAACGTCACCGGCAGCCGGCCCGCCGGATTGTTCACGCCGGCCAGCGTTTCGGCCACCGCCGCGCCGCCCTCTTCTCCGGGATACCAGGATTCGAGAATCGCATCGGCATTTTCATTGGCCCAACTGACCGCCAGCGCGCTGCCGTTCATCAGCACCACTACCAGCGGTTTGCCCGTCGCCTTCACCGCCTGCAGGAGGCTTTCTTCGTCTTTCGGCAAATTGATGTTCGTACGGTCGCCGCCGCTGAATCCTTCCGGCAGCGGTCCGCGGGCGGAGCCCTGTTCTCCTTCCAACTGCGAAGTGATGCCGACCACGGCGACGACCACGGCGGCCTGCTTTGCGGCGGCGACGGCCTCCCCGGCATCGTTCAGCGGGTTCCATTGCAGAGTCGGGCCGGTGGGCCCGAAGCCGCCCCGGCGTCCGCCAGACCCACCGGCGAAAGCGGGAACATTCCCCGACGGCGCGGGCGGCGCAGTGCGGAAGAACTCGACCTTGAGATCGTAGCTCTTGCCCTTTTCCATGCTGACCTCCGCCGTTCGGAGACGTGCGGACGCCGGATCGGGTGCGCCGAATCTGCCGCCGGCGCGCGAGACCCAATCGTCGATCACGCTCTTGCCGTCGAGCCACACGCGAACCCCGCCGGCGCCGTTGATCGAGAACTCGTACCTGCCGCTCTCGGGCGGCGCGATGGAACCGGTCCACCGCGCAGAGAATTCCTCGCCTACGCCGGCCGGCAGGCGCGACGCTCCGCGGCCGCCTCCGAACGCGGGACCGGCATTACCCAACTGCGGCTCGGTGCGAGTCGCCGCGGGCGGCCCGGAAAGATCTTTGTTGTTGAAATAGACCGCCGTCAACCCCGCGCTGCCATCCGCTGTATGCAAAGCGGAGTCGGGAACCGTCACCGGATAGCGCAGAAAGCTGGTGCCCGGATTGTAGGTCACCGTGGCGGAGGCGAATTGCCTGCGAATGCCCTCCAGCAGGGTGGTGTAGCGCGAGGGAGTGCCGTTGTAATTGCCCTCCAGCGCCACCAGTGAATCGGCAAGCGGACCCACGACCGCGATGTTTCTGACCGCCGATTTGAGCGGCAGCACGCCATCGTTTTTCAGCAGCACCATGGTCTCCCGCGAGACTTTCAGCGCCAGTTGCCGGTGTGCTTCGCTATCCGCCTCTGCAGCCGGAATCTGCGCGTACTTCACCATCGACGGCGGGTCGAACAGTCCCAACTGGAATCGCGCCTTGAACAGCCGTGTCAGGTTGACATCCACGTCTTTCTGGCTGATCAGCCCCTGCTTCATCGCTTCGAGGTAGGCGGTTACATCGGAAGTACCGAACATGCAGTCGCTATCGGTGCCCCGTTTCAGCGAAAGAGCCGCGGCTTCCGGCAGCGTCTTCAGGAACGCGTGCCCCTGATAAATGTCGGTAATGGCTCCGCAGTCCGAGACCACGTACCCGTTGAACTTCCAGGCGCCGCGCAGCGTGTCGTCGAGAAGGAAGGTATTGACGCATGCCGGCTGCCCGTTGATGCTGTTGTAGGCGCACATCACCGAGTCGGCTTTGCCTTCGACCACGGCTGCGCGGAAGGCCGGCAGGTAGGTGTCTTCCATGTCGTGCAGGGATGCCTTCACGTCTACGACGTGGCGCGTGGTTTCCGGACCGCTGTGCACCGCGAAGTGTTTCGGCGTGGCGATGGTGCGGAAATACCTCGGATCGTCGCCCTGCATACCGGTGACGAAGGCCACCGCCATGCGGCCGGTGAGGAACGGATCTTCGCCATACGTCTCCTGTCCGCGGCCCCAGCGCGGATCGCGGAAAATATTGATGTTGGGCGCCCAGAAATCGAGCCCGCCGAGGCGTCCGAATGCAGGCGCGCCGCCTGCGGCCTGCCGTTGCTCTTCGTGATAGCGCGCCCGCGCTTCAATGCTGATGGCCGTCGACATCTCCTTGATCAGCGGGCTGTCAAACGTCGCCGCGAGGCCGATCACTTGCGGAAATACCGTGACATTCTGTGTCCGAACGCCGTGCAGGGCTTCGCTCCACCAGTTGTAGGCCGGCACCTCGAGACGCGGAATCGCCGCCGCGGTATTCACCAACTGGCTGGCCTTTTCCTCCATCGTCATTCGCGAGACCAGGTCTTCGACGCGCCGGTCGAGGGGCTGGGAAGGGTCGAGATATACAGGGTGGCCGGCGGCGCGGCCCTGCTGTCCCAAGGCAGTCCGGGGGCTGGACGCTAGAAACATGGCGGCCACAGCAATGGCCAGGAAGATCGTTCTTCGCATAACGGACCTCCGTAAATTCAGTTCCAGACTTAGCATCTAGTGCCGATGCGATGCACCGAAATTCGAGCACTCTACCGCACAATCGCGTCTGCCGCATTGGCTGCCAGGATCCACTTGCTGGCGACATCGATGACGTATTCGTCCTCGAACCAGAGAAAACCGAAGTCGTCGATGCATTCCGGGAAATCGGGCTTGATCACGATGTAGCCGGGAATCACGCCGCCGGGAATGAAAGCGCCATCGGCACGATTATTCCCGTACGCCTTCAGTTTCGACGACGTTCCGACCGACGAGATGTACGACGTGCTCGAAACCGGATGCGTGCCCAGCAGGTAGTTAGCCGCGCGCAGCGTGTATTCCGTACCGACGAGATCGGGGAATGCTTCGTGCAGGAAATACATCCGCACTCCCAGGTCGGCGACGGCCGCCGAACCTCCCCAGTTGCCTCGGCTGGGCGGCACGCCGAAGGGAGTGGCGGCCAGATCGTGATCCAACTGGGCGACATAGGCCTTCACCGCGTCGGCAAGCTGCTGCTTGAACTCCGCATCCATGTAGGGCAGCGCGCGCACCGCCGTCCAGCCGCCAAACCCGAACCGCTGGCGGACAGAGGGGAACATCTCGAGCAGCCGCTTCTTGTATGGCTCGCCGCCGTTGGTGGCGATCAATAATTCCAGCGCCGCTTTCCACTCTTCCGTGGAGGCGAGGCCGCCGGTGGTGTTGAAGGACTGGAACTGACTGGGGGTGGGATGCGCGTGTTCGTCGTCCCATAGCTTGACGGCGGTTTCGAGGCATTCCCGAGCCAGGGCGTCGTCCCAACCCTTGAGCACGCCGGCGGCCGCGGCCAGCGAAGCCGTGGCGCCGTATTGCAGGCCGGGGGTTTTCGTCGTGAAGGCCCACCGGTCGTCGGGGATGCCGGAAAAGTTTCCTTCCACATCGTACCGTCCGAGCTTGTCCGAATAGATGCGGCCATCGGTCTTGGATGCGGCATCGCCCAGATGCGTGTACTCGCGCAGCGTGGGCTCGATGATGCCGGGAATGGGGTGCCCGATCGCCTTGATCTGCGCCAGCACCTGGAGGATCCCGTGCTCCACCTGCTGGACGGCATCGGGAACGCCGTCCGGCCGATGCATTTCGACGGTGCGCGCCGTTTCATCCACCGTGAGTTCGTCCCACTTCAGGTTGAAGGTCCGGTATGCGAGGGCGAGGTCCTGGATCACGGCGTACTGGCTCTGCGCGCGAATATCGTAGTCGCCCGCGTCATACCACGCGCCTACGTTCAGGCCGGGAATGTGTTGTCCCGGCTGGAACGGCGAGTACGTGTTCGGGCCCATCGAGTAGCCGTCGAAGTGGCGCGTGTTGGGCGGCGCCTGGCGGGCGTCGTCCAGATGCGAGACGCCGTGCCACAGGCGATAGCCTTCGCGCACCGAAACATGGTCCATTTCCACGGCCAGGAATCCATCCAACGAGTACTGCCAGGTCCGGCTGTAGACATCGTTCGCAATGGGGAACGGCCCGGTGCGCCGCCCGGCGTACTCGATCACGTATAGCCCCGGCTCTTTTACGGACGAAAAATCGAACCTGGCGTAGGTATAGCGCAGCCACGGCGTGGATGACGAAAGCGGGCCCTCGAAAACCGGCCGGTACGAGCCATCGTCCTCCAACCGGAGCACCCTGGCGGTTTTGGGCGCATCGAATTTCGGGTCGAGCTCAATGACGGCGACTTTGGGAAACCCGGGAGCATAACCCGCCTGGCTGTGTGCCACCATGGGCGGGCGCGTCCAATTCGGAATCACGTCGGGGTGGATGTGCCACACCACCGCGCCTTCGGTTTTGCCTGATGGGATCAGAGTGCGGAGTACGAACCAGCCGTTCTGCGCGCGGTCGCGCCCGTCGTACAAGGACAGGGGCGCGGTTTCCGAGGCGATCCGGATGCGGCAAAGCGGGTCGTCCAGAGCCATCGCGATGCTCTTTCCGGTGGCCAGGGGCAGGGGCTGCGTGTATCCCTTCGCTTCGTCCCATTCCTGCTGCCAGGACAGTTTCCCGGGATCGTCGGCGGGAGGTGGGACCTTCACCATCGGGTCCTGCGGACTGCGCGGAAACACTCCGAACACCTTGCCGTCGAGGGAGTACGTTTTGCCGGCGTAGGCGGAGGGCAGAAACTCCAGGTTGAAGCCCGCGCGGCCGGCCAGTTTTTCGGGTAGAGGCTTCTCCAGGTTCACGCTCACGCGGACGCCGCCGGGTTCCGCGGCCACTTCCAGGCGATAGTCCATCTGGTAGTCGGGGAAGGACAGCATGGCCGTCAGCCGATTGTTCTCTTTATCGGGCCGGCGCTCTTTGAGCTGCGCGACAGCGTCCCATTGCTCAGGTGTGGGCACCAGGCGCACGTCGCCGTTGGTGGCGATGCGCTGGCCGTGGAGAATCATCTCCGTGGCGGTGTTCTTCTGGTCCACGAAGATGCGATCGAACGTACTGCTATAGAGAATGACGCTGAAGCCCTGAGTGTCCAGGTAGCCGCTGTCGGTCACTTTCATGGTGAAATCGGCGGCGCTCACTGCCAGGGCTGTGAGCAGCGCCGCGAACAGGACGGCTCGCGCTCGGGTGAACATAGACGGAAGAGTCCTTTCTTGACAAATGCCGTATCCTGCAGCCCGGTGCCGGATGGACCGCCATCTGCCCCGCACAGCACGTTGTGCCTGAGGAGGCCGTGGAAGCGCTACCATAACTCCCTGCACACCTCCGCGGGGCATGCCCGCGGCTTCCCGTTCGGGGAGATATCGTAACATGCCGATCCGGAGGGGTGTCAGGTTCGATACGGTATTTTCAATTTAAATAGAATGGAATCTTACCGGTTTACGCTTGGAAAATCTCGTATTATCGGCCACTTAACGGTTAGCTGCGACTGTTAAATCTTTCGGTCAAATCAAAAAAGGTTGTGATATGATTTGCGCAATTATGCGCGAAAGGGATACGAGGGGGCTCGATGAGTCACACGAGCGCGCTGTACGGACGGAGCTGAACAGCCTGCTGGAAAGTGCCGCGTTTCGCACGAGCAGGCGATGCCGGGAGTTTCTCGAGTACATCGTGGGCCACACGATGAGCGGGCCGAGCGGCACTTTGAAGGAACGTTCCATCGGGGTGGAACTGTTCAACCTGCAGCCGGACTTCGATACGGGCCAGCACACCATTGTCCGCGTCACGGCCAATGAGGTGCGGAAACGACTGGCTCAGTACTACCTGGCGGAGAATGGTTCGAGCGCTGTCCGAATCGATTTGCCGCCAGGGTCTTACAGCGCCGAATTCCGGTGGGAGACAACGGCCGCCCCTGGGTTGGCCGCACCGATACCGGCTGCGGAGACACCGTCTCCCAAGGAGCCCGAGGCTCCCACAGAGACCCCGGCTCTCGCGGAAACGCCGGCTTCGTTGGCGCCGGCGGCTCCTGCCCGCTCGCACCGGCTCTCGCGGCTGCTGTTCGCGGGCGCGACGGCGGCTTTCGTCATCGTGGGCGTCATTTCCTTCTGGCGATGGCCTGCCGGGAGGTTGATTGCCCGCGATACCACACCCGCCGTGAATCCCGGGTTTCTTCCCAAGACACTGACCGGCAGCGACGGTCTCCGCCTGGTGGTCGGCTCCGCCAATCCCTACATCGACCGCAGCGGACGGACATGGGGCCCGGACCGCTTTTTTTCCGGCGGTTTTGTGCTGGCCCGCCCGTCGCAGAGGATCTTTCGAACGCTGGATCCCGATATCTACCGGCGTTTGCGCCAGGGTGAGTTCCGCTATGACATTCCGCTGAAGCCCGGAACTTATGAACTCCATCTGCACTTTGCCGAGACGGGGTTGGCCGATTTCATCAGCGCGGAATCCAGCGGCGAGGGACAGCGCGTTTTCCGGGTCTCCGCCAACGGGAAAACGATTCTGGACTTCTTCGATGTGGTCGCCGATGCGGCCGGCGCCAATACGGCGGACGAGCGGGTCTTCGAGAACATCTCACCCGCCGCGGATGGCTTTCTTCACCTGAGCTTCGCCGCCGTGAGAAGCACGGCGATGGTGAGTGGAATCGAGCTGCTGCCGGTTAGTGCCGGAAGGGCGAGGCCTGTCCGGATACGAGCGGGGTGGACTTCGATGTGGCAGGATTCCGCCGGGCAGGGGTGGCAGGCCGACTCGTACTTCCTGGGCGGAAACGCGCTCGTGCGCACTACCAATCCGGCGCGGGACAGCTCCGAAAACCCGATCGACATGACGCTCTACGGCAGCGAACGGTGGGGCAATTTCTCCTACGCGATCCCGGTGGCCGACGGCCGGTATCGCGTGACGCTGAAATTCTGCGAAGGCCATTACGGACGGCGCAACACCGGGGTCGGCGGGCTGGGCAGCCGCCTCTTCGATGTTTACTGTAACGGCGTGGCCTTACTGCGGAACTTCGATATCTTCAAGGAGGCGAATGGGGAAGGTCTGCCTGTAGACCGCAGCTTCTCCGGGGTTCGGCCCACCGCGCAGGGGAAGATTGTCCTCACGTTCGTCCCGGTGGTTGGAATGGCCTGCGTGAACGGAATCGAAATCGTAGAAGAGTAGGCGCCCGCGATGATCCGCTCATGGCCTGGAAGCGGCAACCGCCTTTCCGAACACCGGCAGGACCACCGCCGTTACGGGCGCTACGATGCCCGCTTGACAACCGGCAAGGCGGCGCTATATTGTCGGGAAAACCGCGTTGAGGCGGTCTCCGCACCCAGGGGCCAGTGATTCGGAGTTGCTCTCCGTCGAGTTCTGACTGTTAAGGAGCACGCGATGAACTTTTCAACCGATTCCCTCCTGAAAAAGGGATTTTCCCGGCGCGACATCGGCCGCATGGCAACACTTCTCACGGCCGGCTCCGCGCTGCCTTTTTACAATGAGTTCGCCATGGCGCAGTCCGCGCGCCCGCAGCGCCGCCGGCGGCCCATGGAACCCGATGCCGTGCGCATCGATCAGAACGAGAATCCGCTGGGCCCTTGCGCGGAAGGCCTCGAAGCAATCGCTAGAATCGCGCCCCATGGCGGCCGCTACTCGCCCTCCGGCGAGCAGGGGGAACTGACGACGGCGATCGCCGAAATGGAAGGTCTCAAGGAAAACTACGTCGCTGTCTTCGCCGGTTCCAGCGACCCGCTGCATCGCGCGGCCTGCGCGTTCACCGCTCCCAGGCGGAATTGGGTCATGGCGAATCCCGGCTATGGCGGCGGCGCGCCGGCGTTCATAGGCTCCGGGGTCACGCGCGTGCCGCTCCGCGCCGACTACGGCCACGATGGCAAAGCCATGATCGAAACCGACCCCGAGGGCGGTGTGTATTACATCTGCAATCCCAACAACCCCACCGGCACCGTCACCGCCCGCGAAGAGATCGACTACGTCCTGGCGCATAAGAAAAAGGACGCGGTGATTGTGGTGGATGAAGCCTACATCCATTTCGCCGATACGGCGAAGCCGTGCAACGACCTGGTGGCGGCGGACAAAGATGTCATCGTCATGCGGACCTTCTCGAAGGTCTACGGCATGGCGGGCCTGCGCTCCGGTTTCGCGATGGCGCGTCCCGACCTGCTGGCCCGCTTGCGGCCATACGGGGTCGGATTCCTGCCGGTCACCGGCGAGGCCTGCGCTATCGCCAGCCTGAAGGCACAGGGCCTGGTGGAAAAGCGCAAAGCCATCAACACCACCGTACGCCGGAATACCTTCGCCTTCTTCGAGAAGAAGGGCATCCAATACATCCCGAGCCAGACGAATTGCTTCATGTTCGATATCGGCAAGCCGCACGACGAGGTGTGGCAGGCCCTCGCGGACCAGAAGATCTATGTCGGCAGGGCCTGGCCCGTTTGGCCCACGAAGGTGCGGGTGACGGTGGGCACGCAGGAGGAGATGGACAAATTCACGGCGGCGCTCGAGAAAATCCTGGCGTAGACGGGCCGCAAGCCGCGGCTTTCACTTCTTCAGCGGCACCCGGCGATCGAGTTCTTCGAACCAGTTGTCCACCGCTTCCATCAACCTGCCCGTGCTGGCGGACGAGGGAGTCTCAACCAGGAACCGTTTCCCATCGGCTGCGACATCCCAGGTAGTGCCGAAGGGCGCGCTGAACAGGTGTTGCGGAATGCCTGCCCGGAAAACAGCCCCCGGCTGCACGTCCACGGAGAACAACTGTGGCTGGCCGGTGCGGGTCCAGAAGAAAATCTCTTTGCCGCTGTATGCCCAGCGCGGCACGGACCCACCCTGTATGGAAATGCGGACCTTGGCGCCGGGGCCGGGAAACGGCTGCACGTAGACCTCGTCCGAGCCGGATTCGGCAGATTGGTAAGCCAGCCAATGGCCGTCGGGAGAGAGTTCCCCGTCGCTTTCGGCGGCGGGGATATCATGCAGCCGCACCGGCTTGCCGCCGGGTAGAGTAACGGACCACAGATGCGGCTTCCTGTCGGCGTCGTTTTGCGTGAAGACCAGGGTTTTGCCGTCGGACGACCAGGAATTCGCCACCGCGCCGGCCTTGGTTTCGACCAGCAGTTCGGCCTTGCCGCTGGCGTCGGCGGCGACGCGGTACAGACCGCTCTGGTTCTGAACGGTGCGCACAAAGGCGATCCAGTGCCCATCCCGAGACCAGATGGGATTTGAGTTCATGCCGTCGAAAGTGAGGCGCGTGGGGGTGCGCCGTACCAGGTCGTAAGTCCAGATATCTTCCACATCTCCCTGGTGGATACCGTTGGCCACATGGCTCATGTCCGGAGAGAGGCGTCCGGTACCCCACAGGCGGGGGTCGCTGATTGGTTGTAGAGTGCCCTTACGGTCGGCCCAGTTGAGCACGGTGGTTCCCCCACCGAAAGTGCCCGAGCCGGCGATGTAGGCGAGTAGCCCTCCATCGGAAATCGTGTAATCCGCTCCGTCCAGGTTTACCGAAGCCACGTGCTCCACCACGGGCGCTTCCGGTCCGGTCACTTGCAGCCGCGCGGCGTCGAATGGCGCTGCGAACAGGGTTCCCTCGCGAGAATAAATGAGGTGGCCATCGGCATAGCGCGGCGTGCTGCCCTTCTGAACCAGCACGTGGACGGTATGGCTCCGGAGATCAAGCGCTGCGACCCGTGGCGAAGGGCCCTCGATGGTGAAAAGGATCGCATGGCTTCCCGGCATGACGAACGGCCAGCCATGAGACACTTCGTGATTTCCGGTATCGACCGTTGTGATCTGCTCGGGAGTGCCGCCGGAGGAAGAGACCCGCATGAGGCCCTTGGGGGCATTGAAAATAATGTTGCCATCGTCGCCCCAGGCCAGACCCAGACCGGTTCCGTTGTAATCGCACAGAGTAATGGGAGTGCCGCCTGTAACCGGCACCTTCTGCAATTTGAATGGAGGGCCAATCGCAATGAACGCGATCCACTGGCCATCGGGGGAGAAAATCGGGAGAGCGGCGTTGCCGGCATCGGGAATCGGTTTGGCTTCGAGACCGTCCATCATCCGCAGTGCCAGCGAGTATCCGCTGTTGCTGACCTCCATGAAGGCCAGCCGCGAGCCATCGTGCGATAACGACACTCCCACGAATGGCTTATCCTGCGAATACGACCAGCGCACGACCGGGCGCGCGACGACAGGGGGCCGGCGCAGGAACGCCCAGGCCATTGCGGCAAGCGCGATGAGGACGGCGGCTCCGCAGGCAATCCAGGGGAGCCCACGGCTTCCGGCCGCCGGTGCGGGCGCGGGAGGAGGCGGCGCTGCAGGGGCCATGGGGGAATCGATTTCGATCCAGGCATCGCCGATATCGCGCAGGCGCCGCTTGGGATCTTTTTGCAGGCAGCGCTCCAGCAGACGGCGCACCGCGGGCGGCGTATCGGCCGGCAGCAGCTTCCAATCGACTTCCGCGCGCAGCACGCCCGCGAGCGTATCGGAGACCGTTTCTCCTTCGAAGGTCGAGCGGCCTGTCAGCATTTCGTAGAAGACTACGCCGAATGCCCAGATATCCGCGCGCTTGTCCACGGTTTTGCCGCGCGCCTGCTCCGGACTCATGTACGCCGCGGTTCCCAGGATGACGCCGGCGCTCGTTGCTTCCAGCGTGAGGGTAGGCGAATTCGCGGCCGTCGCGCTCGCGGCCGAAGCCGATTCCGTGTCCAGGGCCTTCGCCAGTCCGAAATCGAGCACCTTGACCTGTCCTTCGCCGGTGAGTTTGATGTTGGCCGGCTTGAGGTCGCGGTGAACGATACCTTTTTCGTGGGCAGCTTCGAGGGCGGCGCCGATCTGGCGGGCGATGGCCAGCGCCTCCTCGATGGGGATGGGGGCTTGCGCGATCCGTTCGGAGAGGGTCGGGCCGTCGACAAATTCCATCACCAGAGCGCTCGCGCCGCCCGATTCTTCGAGGCCATAGATGGCCGCAATATTAGGATGGCTCAATGCCGCCAGGGCTTGTGCTTCCCGCTGGAACCGCGCCAGACGATTGGGATCTTCGGCGAATGCCGGAGGCAGTGTTTTGATGGCGACTTCGCGGTGCAGGCGGGAGTCGTGCGCGCGATAGACCACGCCCATTCCGCCCGCTCCAATTGCCGCCGCAATCTCGTAGGGACCGAGGCGAGTACCCGTAGCAAGAGACATGAGATGGCAAAAGTATACCCCAATGTGCGGCCGCCGCGGCCAGTTAACCGAAGGCAGTAACGAAGGAAGCTCCAATCCAGCCGATATGGGGAATGTGAAAACGACTGCCGTCCGCACACAAGATCGTCTCGTGACGAAACCTTCCGCCTCGGGGGAACCTGCTGAACTCCCGGTCGATACTGTCGTCATTCCCGTCAACCTGTGCAGCCTGCCGCCCCTGAACGCTGTAGCCAATCAGGTTCTGGCTCTCTCGGCCGATCCCGATTTGGACCTCAGGGAGCTTGCGGGCACTATGACTCGCGATCCGGCATTCGCCGCGGACGTGCTGTTTCTGGCAAACTCTTCGCTCTTCGGCTTTCCCTCGAGGATTCGGGCGCTGAGTCACGCGGTGGCGATCCTCGGGCTGGAACGGATCAAAGCGCTGGCAGTGACCGTGGCAATGCGAGGCTTTGTGGGTACGGGTACCCCCCTGGTGCGGCAATGCTGGCAGCATAGCGTCGCCTGCGCGATTATCGCCGAGGAAATCGCTCCGCTCATGGCGATCACCAGCGAGGTGGCCTACACGGTGGCGCTGCTCCATGATGTCGGGCGGCTGGGCCTGCTGAAATCGTATCCCAAGGAAAGCGAAGCGGTGCTCAAGACGGCGTTCGATTCGGTGGATCAGGTGCTGGAGGCGGAGCGGCAGGTGTTGCATGTGGATCACGGACGCGCCGGCGGCTGGCTGGTGGGCAACTGGTCGTTTCCGGAATCGTTCAAGCGCGTCTGCGAGCAGCACCACGACCCGTGCAGCGCGGGGGATCCGGAACTGCTGCTGCTCATAAAGGCAGTGTGCCGGATGGCGGATTCTCTCGGCTATGCGGCCGTCAAATACACTGCGCCGGTAAGCTATGACGAGGTTCTGGCGAGCCTGCCGCCGGTCTTCCGGCTGGAGCGTTTTCCGCGCGAAGCCGACCTGAAAGCCGACATCGAAAGCAAAGTGAAGATTTTCGGGTAACCAGGCGCGCGGAGCCGCCACCAGAGGGAGCGGTGCTTGTTAGACCGTCCCTAATGAATCGTGCGCGTCTTGCGATTCATGTAATCCATGAGCAAGTACTGCCCAAGTGTAAACGGCGTGGTGAAATACGCCTTGCCCCGGCAAATTTCCGTGACTTTCTGGACGAAGTTCACCAGGCCGTAATCGCTCGCTAGCATGAAGGTGTTGATCAGGATGCCCTGCTTCTTGCAGCGATTCACCTCTTCCAGGGTGCGGCTTATGACCAGCGGATCGAGGCCGAACGCATTCTTATACATGCGGCCGTCTTCGAGCGTCAGGCAACTCGGCTTGCCGTCGGTGATCATGACGATCTGCCGCATGTCTTTGCGTTCCTGGTTGAGCAGACGCTGCGCCAGAATCAGGCCGTCGCGCGTGTTGGTGTAATACGGGCCCACCTGCACGCGAGCCAGTTGGCTGAGCGCGAGCTCTTCGGCTGTATCGTGAAAGAGCACGCAGCGCAGGCTGTCGCCGGGATACTGCGTGCGGATCAGGTGTGCAAGCGCGAGCGCGACCTTCTTGGCGGGGGTGAAGCGGTCCTCGCCGTATAGAATCATGCTGTGGCTGCAATCCAGCATCAGGACGGTGGCGCAGGAGCTCTGGTATTCGCACTGGTGGACGTGCAGATCGGAATAATCCATGTCCAGAGGCACCTTGGCCCCTTCGCGGCGGATGGCGGAAAAGAGCGTCTCGCTGACATCCAGGTTCAGGGTGTCGCCGAACTCGTATCGCTTCGACGAGCCCGAGGCTTCAATGCCGGTGGCGAGATCGCGCGTATCGTGGCGGCCGAAGCTGGATTTCCCCAGCGAGCCCAGCAGGTCTTTAAGCGTCTTGAAGCCGAGGAAGTCGAGCGATTTGTCGGTGACTTCGAACTTCACGCGGCTGTCTTTGCCATCGCCCATGCCGGGCGCCGGCGCCTGCTGTTCGCCGGGTTCGGAGACGGTGATCTGGCCCTCATCCACCATCTTCTGAATGAGGTTATCGAGCAGTTGATCCATCTGCTCCTGGGTCATCTGCTGCAGACGCTCCATCATTTCCTGGAGGCTCTGGTCGTCGAAGAGTTTGCCCTCTTCGAGCGCCCGCTGGATGGCTTTTTTCAAGTCTTCGAGCGTGTGCTGGTTCCACTCGCTGAAGGGCATGTACTGGCTGTTGAAGCCGCTTTCGAGCAGAAAATCGCTGAGCGCCTGCAGCAGGTCTTCGGCGCCGATCCCCATGTCTTCGCCGGTGTACTTCGAGTAGCGAATCTTCATGGGATCAGTTGTACTGGCGGCGGAAGTTCGGCCGCTCGCCTTTCCCCTCTTCGCGAGGAGGCTCGCGCCGCTTCTCCTCAGCGGCGAATCCGCGCTCTTCGTTGCGGCTGATGCGGCGGTGCGCGTGCAGTCCTTCGAGAATGAACTCGGCCGCAGAGGCGCGCACGGCATCGGGTTCGTTGGAGGTCACGCCGAGAGCTTTGGTCTTTTCCATCAGTCCCTGGATACCGCCCAACTCCTTCACCATGGTGGCGGAATCGACGTGTTCATCCAGCTTCAGGCTGCCGCCCAGGTCGAACCACTGGATGATCTGGGAGACGTTGACGCCTTCCAGGTGCTGGTCGTAGGTTTTGCCGACGGCGATGCGGATCAGTTCGCGCGCCACCGTGTCGCCGCCTTTGAGCTCGCCTTCGTACTCCAGTTCCAGCTTGCCGGTGATGGCGGGGAGAGCCGAATAGAGGTCGACAATGCGCGGCACGGCCACGTGCTCGTGGGCCTTGAGGGCCCGCCGCTCGGCATTGGAGACCACGTTTTCCAGCACCGAGATGGGCAGCCGCTGGGAAACGCCCGAGCGCTTGTCGACGCGCTTATCCTCGCGCGCCAGGAAGGCAAGCTGTTCGATGACTTCCTTGACGTAGTCCGGCACGCGTACTTCCACAGGGGACACGCGATCCACCCAGGCCTCCTGCGCGGTGATGGCGATGCCCTGTTCCAGCGCGGCCGGGTAGTGGGTGCGGATCTCGCTGCCGATGCGGTCTTTGAGCGGCGTGATGATCTTGCCGCGCGCCGTATAATCTTCGGGATTGGCGGTGAAGACCAGCATGAGGTCGAGCGGCAAACGCACGGGATAGCCCTTAATCTGCACGTCGCCTTCCTGCATGATGTTGAAGAGGCCCACCTGGATTTTGCCGGCCAGGTCGGGGAGCTCGTTGATGGCGAAGATGCCTCGGTTGGCGCGCGGCAGCAGCCCGTAGTGCACCGTCAGCTCGTCGGAGATATCCTGCCCGCGGCGCGCGGCTTTGATGGGGTCGATATCGCCGATCATGTCGGCGATGGTGACATCCGGCGTGGCCAGCTTTTCGACGTAGCGCTGGTCGCGATGCAGCCAGCCGATGGGCACATCGTCGCCTTCGGAGGCGATCAGATTGCGGCAGCGGCGGCAGATCGGGTTGTAAGGATTGTCGTGAATCTCACATCCCTCCAGGTAAGGCGCGAACTCGTCCAGCATGGCGGTGAGCATCCGGATGAGGCGCGTCTTGGCCTGCCCGCGCAGGCCCAGAAGGATGAAGTTGTGGCGCGACAACAGTGCGTTGACCATCTGGGGCACGACGGTTTCTTCGTAGCCCAGAATGCCGGGGAAGAGCGGTTCTCCCCGCTGGATTTTGCAAATCAGATTATTGCGAAGTTCGTCCTTGACGGAGCGATTGGCCAGTTTGGCTTCGGAAAAGGCGCTGGCGCGAAGTGTGCCCAGGGTACGGGGTAACTCTTGAGTGGCTTTCGACAAGCAAACCCCCCTCTGTCCGCGATTGTACCAGATGCCCGAAGCGGCCCCCGGCGCCCGATGTTCACGGACATCCGAATTGGGCGCGCGCAGGGTTCGCTACAATGGCTGAAGTGGAAACCCAGCAAGAAGTGGAACAGCGGGGCCTCTGGGCCCGCTACACGGAAATCACCCACGACGTAAAGCGCGGCTTCATCGCGGAGTGGACGGTAACGATCATTTTGTTGCTGTTCGCGACCACTACCCTGGTGCAGGCGTTCGTGATTCCCAGCGCGTCCATGGAGGATACCCTTCTGATCGGCGACCACGTGCTGGTGGATAAGCTGGTCTATGCGCCGGCAGGCGCGGTTTCCAAACACATCCTGCCCTATCGCGACGTGCGGCGCGGCGATATCATCGTCTTCCGCTACCCGCTCAACATCAAAGAAGACTATGTGAAACGGGCGATCGGCGTTCCGGGCGATCATATCCGGCTGGTCAACAAGCAGCTGATTCTGAACGGGCACGCTGTGAACGAGCCGTATGTCAAGCACGTGACCGCGTATATCGATTCCTATCGCGACAATTTTCCCTCCTCGCCCAATGTTGCGCTCCCGGCATCGGCGCTGGACATGCTGGAAAACCACGTTGTGAACGGAGACCTGGTGGTGCCGCCGGGCTATATTTTCGCCATGGGCGACAACCGCGACGATTCGGCGGACAGCCGCTACTGGGGATTCGTGCCGCGCGAGAACATCGAGGGCACGCCGCTACTGATTTACTGGTCGTTCGAAGCGCCCACGGCCGATCTGACGAACGGCAATATCGGGATCGATCACATCTTCGACGTGCTGACCCATTTCTTCACCAAAACCCGCTGGAAACGAACGTTCAAGCTGATCCACGGGTATCCGCTGCATTAATCAAGCCGGCGCGGCGCCTGGCTACAATATTTCCACGGCTGTAGCGTCTATCCGTACGAGAGGTACGAAATGCCGGCCATGAGCCGGGATTTTGCGGAGCAGAATCAGCGGCTGTCTTCGATTTTCGAAAGCGAGAGGCGGCGCCTGCTGGCGTTTATCCGCCGCCGCATCCCGCACGAAATCGACGCCGAAGATCTTTTGCAGGACGTGTTTTCCGAGCTTGTCGAAGCCTATCGCATGGCCAGGCCGGTGGCGCACGCGGGGGCCTGGATGATGCAGGTGGCGCGGAACCGCATCACGGATCTGTTCCGTCGCGCCGGCCGCCGGGAGCCCATCGAGGCTGAGGAGCGGATTCTCGAAGAATTGCTGCCCTCATCCGATGCCGGCCCGGACGCGCTGTTCGCGCGCGGTGTGCTGCTGGAAGAGATCGAGGCCGCCCTCGATGAGTTGCCTCCGGGACAGCGCGAGGTGTTTCTGGCGCACGAAGTCGAAGGCCGGAGCTTTGCGGAAATCGCCGCCGAGACCGGAATCGGCGTGCAGACGCTGATTTCCCGCAAGCATTATGCGGTCAGGAGACTGCGCAAGCGTCTGCAGCCTATCTATGAAGAATTGGCCGGTGAGAGGAGAAGACCATGAGCAGAATCAGATTTGTTGGGGTGCGCTTCATCCTGTTCGGGATTGTGGCGCTGGGAATCGCAGGCCTGGCGACCGCGTGGTTGTGGAACCTCCTGATGCCGGCGATTCTGCATCTTCCCGCGATCAGCTTCTGGCAGGCCCTCGGACTGCTGGTGTTGAGCCGGCTGTTGTTCGGCCGCACCGGGGGCTGGGCATCGCGCATCCGCAAGGCGCGTTTTGCGCGCGGCTGGCAGGGACTGACACCCGAAGAGCGCGAACGCTTCCGCCGGGCCATGGGGACGCCGCACCCGCAGAACCCCGCCGTGTGACCCGCGACGAATGCTCTGCTCCCCCCGGTCAGGGTGTCAAAGATCCGTCGCGCCCTCGTCACTTCGAGCTGAGGTCGGTTTCCTCCGGTTACGAAGAGATACTGTTTTGTCAAAAGCTACTTACCCTTTCCCGCTGATTCCCGCTTGAGACCTCTTCGTTTTGGCTTGTCCGGTGCCATACCACTGCTGTCCTTGCCTGACGGCGAGGCATCACATGAATCCCAATTACGACTTATGAGGAGAGTTCTCAGGTGAATTTCAAAGGTGTTCCTGTTCATCCAATATCCCGCGCCGTGGTCTCGGCAATTGCTGTCACATTGACTCTGACTGCGTTCGCGCAAGATACTCCAAAGCCCCGCGTGCCCAGGAGGGCGGTTGCCGGGCCGATCCAATCACACTTCCGACCGGAATACGCAAGCTCCGTGTCCGGCGATTTCAACAACGCGCAAGGCCCCGGTCCCGGGCCCATCGGTCCGGGTCCCGGCTGTGACGTGTTTCCAGCACCTGCCTCGGTTGGTTCGGCGGTAGGTCTTTCGTACTTCGGTCCGCCGCCTTCATCGGTCAATCAGAGCCTCGTGGGCCCTGTGCAACTGCTCAACACAGGCCCGATTGATGCAACGACCGGCACCATCACTCTTCCCCTGTATCTCGGACATCTGGTGGATGGCCGCAACGTGTGGTACATCCTCACCGACGTTTCCGACGCCGGAATCGCGGCAGAACTGGGGTTGAACTTCTCGGCGAAGATGGCCTTCATGGCCAATGGCGCGCGCACGGCCAATCTGGATCAAAACGGAGACCTGGTATTCAACGCGGGAACGGTCGATTTCTCGCCGATCCGCAGCATCACCACCGGTCCGGCGGGAGCGGAGTTCCCTCCAAAGGCTTACCAGCCCGGCGAAGTGGGCGATGCGAATTATAGTCCGTACGTTCAGGTCATGAATGGCGGCGGAGTGATTTACAACGCTCCGATCGTCGCATTCAACGTGAATGCCAACGATATCAATTTCCCGAACGGCAACGTCGACTATTCCAAAGTGCACGACCAGGTGTTGGCGATCGATCCAATCAATATGACCGTCACCTTGAATCTGATTAACGGCTTCAGCTTTGGCCGGCCCGTGTGGTACATCTCCATGGACGCGAGCATTCCGTTGGCGGCGTCAATTGAACACAACACGTATGCCCCCCTGATGGCGAAGCTGCACTTAGGCGACGACGACAGTTTCAACAGTCCGATCGAGAGAATCTTCATTGCCACAAACGGACCCGAAGCGGGAGGTTGCAACAATCCGCTCCGCCAAGGTCTGTCCGCGGATCTCGCGGATGGTTACCGGCCGAATAACACGTTGGGCGGAATCCCCACAATCGCTTTGGATTACAGCCCTGCATGGGACGCGAACTTATACGAATGGACACAAAACGCCATCGAAAACGGGTATCGCGGCCAGCTTCGTGAAGAATTCCAGATCCTGACATTCGCTCAGGACGGCCTGATTACGGGCCCCGGCGGAGCGGCATTTGGAAGCGCCGGGTTTTCGATCAATTGTCCCGTGGTCCTGCGGCTGAATTGAGTAAGGCAGACGCCCGTCCCCGCTGAAGCCGCGGGGACGGACAACTGGAGAGGCTAGAACGGCTCTTTCTTCGGCGCCGGTTGGAACACGCTGGCGTTGGCCAGATACCGGTACGGGTTCACCGGGCCACCGTGGATGCGGACTTCGTAATGCAGGTGCGGGGCGGTGACGCGGCCGGTCGCACCCACGGCGCCGATCACGTCTCCGCGGCGGACTTCCTGCCCCACGTGCACGTAGTCCTTCGAGAGGTGCGCGTAGTAGGTTTCGATGCCGTTGCCGTGGTTGACGATGATCAGCTTGCCATAGCCGTTTTCCATGTCCGCGTATTCCACGATGCCATCGGCGGTGACGTGTACCGCGGTGCCATAGGGAGCGCTCAGGTCCACACCTTTATGGAAAGCGCCCTCTCCGCTGAACGGGTCGGTGCGCATGCCGAAAGGACCGATCAGCCGGCCGTCCACGGGCCATAGGCTGGGCGTGGCATTCACCGGCACGAAAGCATGCGAGCGATTGCTGGAGAGAGCCAGCATATCGGTGCGCCTCAGGAAGTCGTAGTCCGCGATGCTTTCGGCAAAAGTCGGGGAAACCTTACCTTCGGCCGAAATATCGCTCGGGCCGGCGAGTTTTTCCTTGATTCCGTAGGCGACGCTGACTTCGTTGGCGTACAGTTCCAGGGTGGCGAGCTGCTGGTTGGTCTGGCTGACCACTTTCTGCAGATTCTGGTAGCGCGCGCGCAGATTATCCGCCTCACGCTTCAGAGCATTGTAATTGGCAACTTTCCACGCCATGCGGGCATAGCTGGCGACGAATCCGAATACCGAGAAACAGCCGAGGAGAGCGAGGGCCACGATGATGTATAGAGCCTGGTGAGGTATATGGATGCGCCGCAGCCTGCCGCGTAAAGAGTGCGCCAGTACTACAACGAAATATTCCTGCTTCATAGTCTTCTCCGGCCGGACCCTTTTGGATTCGAAGCAAACCTACCGCATCGGGGTCCGCTGGGGCTATTAGCAACTACCCAAATTGGCGAAACTGCAACTGTAACAGCCCCTACACGCTGTTGTCAAGCACTCACATGTGCTTGCAAGTTATTGAAGGAATTGGTATTGTGCAATTTCACCGTGCCTCGACGCATCCCCGGAACGCTATTTTTGCGGAACCTTGTGGAGCGGCGCAGCCTGCTGTTCCAACTGGTGCGCCGCGACTTCGAACAGCGCTTTGTGGGCTCGACCATCGGCTGGATCTGGGGCTTGATCCATCCGCTGGTACTGCTGGTAAGCTGGACCTTCATTTTCCAGACCTGCCTGCACCAGACGGCGCCGCCGGGGTATGCCAGCTACCCGCTCTACATCTTCGGCGGCATGCTGCCGTGGCTGCTGTTCAGCGATACGGTGCAGCGGTCGGCCTCCAGCATGGTGGACCAGGCCAACCTGATCACGAAGACCGTGTTTCCTGCGGAAATCGTGCCCATCAGCGTGTTTCTTTCGGCGCTGATGAGCCATGTGCTGGCGCTGGTGCTGATGATCGTTGCCGCCGGAGTTTTCGCCCACCAGATCAGCGTGTTTCTGCTGTTCCTGCCGGTTTACTTTTTTCTGATCGGCCTGTTCGCGGTGGGAATCGGATGGATTGTCGCCAGCCTGCACGTCTTTCTGCGCGACACCGCGCAGGTTCTGAGCGTGGTGCTGACGTTCTGGTTCTGGCTGACCCCGATCATGCTGACCGAAGACCAGGTGCCCGAACGATGGCGTTTCCTGCTGGCGTTGAACCCGATGTATTACGGGGTGCGCGCTTACCGCTCGGTGCTTTTGACCACACACTGGCCGCGCCTGCACGATACCGGGATGCTGGCCCTCTCCGGCGCGGCGGCATTTGTGATCGGCGGCCTGTTTTTCCGGTACATGCGGCGCGGATTCGCGGACGTCCTGTAGGAACGTTGTGGCTTTCTCGCGCTTTTACTCGCTCGCTGCCAGCACCTCGGCCGGGCTTGCGGTGCCGGTGCCCCGCTTCATGACCGTGATCGAAGCCACCAGGTTGCCGAAGCGCGCGGCTTCGATCGCGTCGCCCGTCACTTGGAAGGCGAGCGCGGCCCCGGCGGTGAAACTGTCGCCCGCGCCGCAGATGTCCACCGGGCGGGCGATGCGGCGGGCAGGGACAAATTCGCTGCCGCTTTCGCCGACCACTGCGACCCCCTCTTCGCCCTGCGTGACGAAGAGCAGCGGTGCGCGCAGGAGTCTTCGCAGCCCCGCAAAATCGATGCGGCCGAGCGCGCGCTTTGAAGCGGCTTCGGCTTCGGCTCGGTTGGGCTTGACGATCACGCCGCGAAAAAGCTCCGTGTGCAGGCGGGAATCCACCCACACCAGCCGCGCGGGCGATTCTTCCGCGAAGTGCGCGATCGCCTCGCGCAGCACAGGGGTGACGATTCCGCCTTCGGGCGTCTCCGCCTGGTCGGAAACCAGCACGAGATCGAATGCCGGCGCTTCGGCTGCGAACCGCCGCACGATTTCGCCTTCGAGTTCGCGCGGGAGAGCCCGAGGGTTGACGAAATCGACCCGCGGGAGGTCTTCGGCGCCGGTCCGCGCATTGATCAGCTTGGTGTAGGTGAACGTGGCGAAGCCGGGCCACTCGACCAGCCGGTCTTCGATGCCGCGCTCGCGCAGCGCCCGCCGCACTTCGAAGCCGTAGCCGTCCGGACCGATGGCGGAGAGCAGCGTGGCCTGCGCGCCCAGCGCCGCCACGTTGCCGGCGACAGTCCCCGCCGCGCCGGGCGTGCATTCGGCCGCGACTACGGCAATGCGCGGGATGCCGGTTTCGCGCGAGACGTCGGCCAACGCCGGATCGTAGCGGCACCAGCGGTCGAGCGCCAGGTCGCCCACGATCAGAACCCGCAGCTTCGCGATGGCTGCGAGCATCTCCGCGGTGTTCATGCGCTCTCCCGCAGCAGCCGCCAGAGCGCCGGCACCGTGGCGCGATGCGCGCCGCAAAAGTAGAAGCTCTCGCCGCCATCGGCGACGGTGCGGACGAGGATGGTCTTGTGCGGCCGAAAATAGTAGCCGGGGTCGGTCTTGGGGAGTTCGCGGCGCGGATCGCCGTGGATGGGGACCAGGTCGAAAACGGCGGTGGTGAAGCGGCGGATGGCGCGGCCTTCCTGGTGCGCGACGTTGCGCGCCATGGCGAGGGCCTTGAGGTAGACCTCGGGCGCCATGATGGCGGAGCCGAAGCTGAGCAGTACGCCGCCTTCGAGATTCTCCACCGCGCGGGCGAAGATCAGAAAATCGCGGTAGCCGGCCGCGCCGAGAGCGGCGCCATCGCAGTTGGGGTGCTCGTGCAGGATGTCGTAGCCGATGCCCACATGCATCGTGAGGGGGACGCGGCAGCGCCACGCGGCGCCGAAGAGCGAGAGATCGCGATGGGGAAAATCACTTTCCGCGATGCGCCGGCCGATGGTTTCGCCCAGGCCGGCGGAAAGCCCGGCGGCTTCGCCGGTCCAATCGTTCAATTCACCGGTCTCGCGCCACAGGCCGAATTCGCCGGTGCGAATGTAGCGCTCGACGCTTTCCGTGGTGGCGCCGATGCGCGCCAGTTCGAAATCGTGAATGGCGCAGGCTCCGTTGACGGCGATGTGGGTGAAGCAGCCGTGCTCCAGCAGGTCGATCAGGTGGCGGTGGACGCCCGCGCGAAGCACATGCGCGCCCATCATGAGGATGCGGGCGGCTCCGGCGGAGCGCGCAGCGGAAAGGCGCGCGGCCACGCTGGCGAGATCGGGGTGCGCGAAGGGCGGCGCGGGTTCGTCGAGTTGCAGCCAGTGATCGAGATGCAGATCGTGCCGGCGCGCGGCGAGCGGCTGAATGCGCAGCCGGGAGCGATCGAACGACGGCCAGCGGAAGAGCCGGGGAAGCATAGCCTCATCGAGATAGTTGGGGACGATGTAATCGGCGCCGGCGGCGATCAACCGGGCGCGCTTGCCGCGCTCGACCTCGCGGCATTCGGGTTCATCGGTGGCCACGCCGACGGCGATGGCGCCGGCGCGCTTCACCTCTTCGATTTCGATGATGCCATCGCCGAAGGCCAGGAGATGCTCGCCGCGGGCATCGGGATCCGAAAGAATGCGCTCCACGGCCACGCGCTTGGAAAACGTAGGTGCGCCTTCGATGGCGCCGTAGATGCCGCCATCGAAGTAGCGCGCGACGTCGAGCAGCGTCGCTTCGGCTTTGAGTGAAGGCTCGTCGGTCCCGCTCGCCAGGTACAGGCGCAGGCCGCGCGCCTGCAGGCGTTCGAGCAGCCGCCGCGTGCCGGGAACGAGGTAGCGGTCCGGCGGGCATGCGCCGCTGCGCAGTTCGGCGATGCGCGAGGCGGTCACGGCACCGAGGCGAGCGAGAAAACGCTGCTTATAGGTTTCCGGATCGAGCGGTTCGCCCCCGCGCTTCTTCATCTCTTCGGTGAAGGCGATCATCTGATAGAGCGTTTCTTTGCCCGTGAGCGGCCAGATGAAGCCTTCGAGGGCGGCGCGCAGTTCCTGTTCGGTCTCGCCGGTTGCGAGCGGCGCCAGTTCCTCGAGCATCATCCGGATCATGAGCTCCGCCCAGCCGCTGCGGATCAGGGAAATCGTGCCGTCAAAGTCGAACAGCACGGAGTGGGCGCAGGCTGCGGAAACGGGTCGGATGGTCTCCAGCATGTGGAGAAACCATCATGGCACGAGAGAGGCAACGCATTCACCGCAGAGGCGCCGGGAGCGCGGAGAAGACGCAGAGATCACGTCGGGTCCTTCAATTCTCTGCGAAATCTCTGCGCCCTCTGCGCCTCTGCGGTGAGGCGTTTACTTTTTATGAATCAGGATCCTGCCATTCACCGTATTCAGCGTGATCTCCGTGCCGCCACCGTTGATCGTGCCGGTTACGGTGCGGTCGAAATCGATGCGCGAGCGGCCGGGGGCGCCGATGCGGATGGGGCCTCCGCCACCGGTCAGCTTGACATCGAAATCGCTCCAGATATCGCCGTGGAACGTCTTCATCCGCAGGGTCGCGTGCAGGTCGGCGGGCAGCGTCACATCCACGTTGCCGTCCAGCGTCACGAAGGAGAGCGGCTTGGAGGGGTCGACGCGGTCCATGCTGGCTTTGATGAATCCGTGCGTGGCGTTCGCCACCACGGTGCCGGAGACGTTGGTCAGCGTGATGTTGCCGTGCACGCCGGAGACATCGATTTCGCCCTGCACGCCTTCGACGTTGATGGAGCCGTGAGTGCAGTTGATCTTCAGCGATGTGTTCACCGGCACCGTGACGGTGAGCCCGCCGCCTTCCTCCGTCCCGCTCATGACGTTGATGTGGACCACGTCGCCGTTCTCTTCCACCTGCAGCGGCGTGAAGAAGGGCGAATCGATGCGGCGCATGCCTTCGGTGCCGCGCGGCTGGGGACCGGAGCGCCGCTCGAGCGCCGGCGAATCGACGTAGATATCGCCGCCGGCGCCGGTTCGCACCGTGATCGAACCGTGCAACAGATTGGCTTCCACGATGCGCGGGTGGTTGCCGCCACGGGCCGGAATGACGATCCGGCCGGGGTTGTTGGCTTGCGCGGCGGCCAAGGCGCACACGATCAGGGGGAGGCCCGCCAGGGCAAGAATGCGTTTCATGGGAATAATCCTCTTATAAACCTTTCGTATGAAGTCTGATGGCACCATTAAAACCTTCGAAACTGAGCTTCGGGCCCCCCGTCCCGGCGCGCGCCTGGCTGGTGCGGTTGCGGTCCCGGGAACTGTAGATGATGTGTCCGCCGCCGCTGCTGCTGGTCTGGATAGGCAGCGGAGTCACATCGAAATCGGCGTACACACCGCCGTTGAATGTCTTCATGCTCAGGTCGGCGTTGAGCGGCGGCTGGAAGTAGACATCCATCGTGCCGTTGAACGTCTTGAAATCGGTGTCGCGCGCGGGATTCTTGGCGTAGACCACTTTCAGCTTGCCGTTGAAAGTGCGGACATGGCCCGACCCGGCGATGTCTTCGAGATCGATCCCGCCATTGAAACCGTTGATGTCGTAATCGCCGGTGGTGCCTTTGACTTCGATGGTGCCGCCGTTCATGGATTTCAGCGTGAGTTCGGTCTCAGGCGGCACCTGCACGTCGAAATCGTAGTAGACGCGATAACCGTAATAGTCTTCGCCGCGATAATTCGTGCCGCCGTCGTGTGAGCGGAACGGGCCGTCTTCATAGAGCCGGACGAAGTTGCCCTGCTGCGACATATCGAGCTTGACCTCGCGCTTGGAATCGGCAATGGCCTCGGGGGAGCGGCCAACGGCCTTCTTCTGCACGGTGACGTGCACCTGGCGTCCCGGCGCGGCGGTCACGTGAATGTAGCCGAACAGGTTATCGACCAGCACCTTGGGCGAGCCGGAGCCGCCCGAGAGGTCGAAAGTGCGCTGCTCGGTGGCGCGGTCTTCGTACTGCCAGTCCCGGTCGGCGGACTCCGCGGAAAGGGCGCCTGCTGACACGGCGCAGACCGCGAGAACTGTCACAAGCTTCGTAGGAGCGTTCATTTCACCGTCACCTCTTTGAGTCCGAGCTGCTGCATCCCCTGCGCGGCCCGCTGACGCACCGCCTCGTCGGCCTGCGCGTCTCGCGCCAGTTGTTGCAGCGCGCCGGCGGAATCGCGGTCTTTCCACTGCACCAGCAGATCGATGAGCGCGATCTGCACGATGGGAGAATCCTGCACCGGAACGGCGTCCACCAGGGCGCGCCGCACTTCGGGATCGGAAGCGTAATTCTGCAAAGCGTCGACGGCCTTGAGCCGCACGTTAATGTTGGGATCGTTGGTCACGGCGTGCAGCAGCGCCTGTTCGACCTTGGCATCCGGCTGCGCCATTTCGATGCTGTAATTCACGCCGCGCAGGCGGTCGCCGGGAGACTGGCCCTGGAGCATGGAGAGCGCCACGAGCTGCCGCAGCCCTTCCACCTGGCCTTTCAATTGGGCCATTTCGGGATTCTCACCGTGCGGAGCGAACGCCAGGCGCCCGGCCGCCAGGCCGATGATGAGCAGCGCCGCCGCCAGGCCGAACTGCCACGCCGGACGCGCCGGCCACCACGCCCACCCGCGCGCCGGCTGCCGCACCGGAGCAGGCTGCGGAACGGCGGCCGCGAGGCCGGCCTGGTAGGCTTCCAGTGTTTCGAGAAATCGGTCTTTCATTACCGTATCGCTGCCCGCGGCTTCGAGCTCGGGAATCGCCAGCGCCTCCAGGCCGCGCCAGACTACGCCCAATTCCGCCAGCTCGGCGCGGCAGGCCGAGCAGGTTTCCAGGTGTTCAATCACGCGCTCGCGCTCCGCCTTCTCCAGGCGGCCCGCCAGGCACTCCGGAATCTGTTCTTTCACCCTTTCGCAAATCATGACGATGCTCGCTCCCCGCGCAGCGCAAAGAAGCGGTCTCCCAACTCCCGCAGCGCGCGGTAAACTCTCACCTTGACCGTGCCGACTTCGCACTCTAAAGCGGCGGCAATCTCTTCGTACTTCAGTTCCAGAAACCGGCTCATTACGATCACTTCGCGCTTTTCCGGCGGCAGGGCCGCCAGCGCGCGCCGCAACAGCGCCGTCTCCTGTTTGTTCTGCGCCTGCCGGTCGGGCGCCTCTTCGGCGCTCGCCGGTTCCAGATTCCCTTCCGGGATCGCGACTTCCGGCTTCTGCCGGCCCGTATAATCGAGGTACACGTTGCGCCCGATCTGGAACATCCAGGCGCGGAAGGTCGACCCCTCCTGGTAGCTGCGCCGGTACTTCAAAATGCGGAAAAAGACCTCCTGCACCAGGTCTTCACTCACCGCACGGTTCGAGGTCACGTGCAGAAAATAGTGCAACAGCTCGCGGTGATGGCGGTCGAAGAGGACTTCCAGGCGCGCCACCTCGCCCGCCCGTACCGCCCGCATAATCTGTTCGTCCTCCAGCTGCATTTGCTTGTCGAAATGATATACCGGGGGCGCGCGAAAAGGTTACCGGAGAAAGTGCGCGTTCGCCGGCCCGGTCCTGTGCCCGGAACCGACACCTGTGCCGGATGTGCCACAATCCAAAGGCCCGGGCCTCTCTGCAGGAACCCCTCCGAATGAGGCAAAATAGTAGAGCAGCGAACATTGCTACGCGGTTTGGACCGGCGGATGCATTAAGTGTGCCGTCCTCCGCATCGGTCCCGAGTTTTAAGAACAGGATGAGGCGTAAGTGAAGAATACCGTTCCCGGATTTCTGTGTCTTTGTTTTCTGGCGTTGACTGCTGCGGCGCAGCAGCCGGCCGCGGCGCAGCAGGACGATGCGTCGCAGGCCGCGCCTCCGCAGCAGCAGGCGCCTCCGGCCACTCCCCCCGCGGCCACGCCTCCCGCCTCGCAGGAGCCGCAGGACCAGCAGACTTCCAAGGGTCCGACGATTCAGGCCGCGCCGCAGCTGCCGAAATATCCGGACGTTCGCCTTCCCGGTGAAACCGGCTGGTGGGTGGGTGTTTCCGTGTGGCTGCCGCGCGAGCAGCCGATTTACAATCGCGGCGAGGCAGCTACGTTCCCGCAAGCTTCGCTGGTAACCCTGCAGGGGGCGCCTAACTCCGTCAATGGTGTCGAGTTCGGAATGGCCGCGGGACTGCACAATTCCGTACGGGTATCCTACTTCACTACGCGCGCCGCGGGCGACTTCACCTCCAACCAGGACCTTACCCTCGGTACGCAGACCTACGCCAATGGAACCCTCATTTCCACCGACTATAAGCTCGATGTCATCAAGATCTCGTTCGACTACCTGACCTGGCCCTACCCGGTGGAGAGCCGCAAGTACCGTCTGCACACTTTGTGGCAGATGCAGTATGTGAGCATGCGGACGGGCTTCGATGCGCCGCAACTGCCTCTGGTCGATTCCAACGGCAACCCTTTGATCGATGCCTACGGCAACCCCGTCAGCTACCAGACGAGCCAGTCGCACTGGTTCATCACCCCGACACTGGGCGCCAACTGGACGCAATACATCAACAAGAATCTGCGCCTGGAGTTCAACGGCTCGGGCTTCGCGATTCCGCATCATTGGACGGTGTGGGACGCGGATGCTTCGTTGAATATCCGGGTCGGCTCGCTCGAAGTGCGCGGCGGCCTGAAAGGCTTCCACTACAAGACGAGCCCGGCGAGCGACTTCTTTGTCAGGAATACGATGGCTTCCGTGTTCGTGGGCGCGCGCTGGTACTTCTAACGGTAGCGCCGGCATCGTGGGCAGGCGGAAAAGGCGCCGGGCCGTGACGAAACGATTTACTGGCGGGTCTTTCCCAGTTTCTTGAGCTCCTCGGAGGTCAGTTCGCGCCATTTGCCGATCGGAAGGTCGCCGATGCGGATTTCGCCGATGGCCGTGCGCACCAGCTTCAGCACCTTCGCGCCCAGCGCTTCCACCATGCGGCGCACCTGGCGGTTTCTTCCCTCCGTGATGGTGATTTCGAAAAACGTGTGGCGGGCGCCGTCGCGCAGGCGGGTGACAACCGCCGGGCGCGTTGGGCCGTCGCTCAGTTCCACGCCGCGGCGGAGGTTTTCGAGCTGCTCCTCACTCAAAAGGATGGATGCCTTGACCTGATAGGTCTTGGGCACTTTGTGCAGCGGGTTGGTAATGCGCTCGGCGAAATCGTTGTCATTCGTCATGAGCAGCAGACCGCTGGTGTCCAGGTCCAGCCGGCCCACGGGCGATAACCATTTGCCTGCCCCGGCGGTCAGGTCGTAAACCGTGGGCCGTCCCGCGGGGTCGCGGTAGGTCGTGATGTAGCCTTTGGGTTTGTAGAGCAGAATGTAGGTTTTCGGTGCGGCCCGGAGGGTTTTGCCGTCGAGCGTGACGCGGTCGCGTTCCAGATCCACCCAGTAGTCGGGGTTCTGAACGATTTTGCCGTTCACACGCACCCGGCCGCTCGAAATCCAGCTCCTGGCATCCGTTCGCGAGCCGCATCCTGTCTTGGAAAACACTCGTTCCAAAGTCTTTAGCGGTCTGTGCGCGTTCGCCCGGAGTTTTGTGGACATGGTACGAGAGGTCTGGTAAGTACTGGTCCCCGATGCTAAATTAAGTTATTGGGGAAAGACACGAACACCATACTAATACGCGGCGCCCGGCAACTGCTGACCTTGCACGGCCCTCAGGGCTATCGCAGAGGTATCAGTATGCGCGACTTGGGAGTCATTCCCGATGGCGCGCTGCTGATTCGCGATGGCGTGGTGCTCGAAGTCGGCCCGACGCGGCGCATCGAAAACCGGATGGCGGCGCGAGGCGCAATCGAAGTCAGTGCCGCGGGCCGGGTAGTGATGCCCGGGTTTGTCGATAGCCACACCCACCTGATGTTCCCGCCTCCGGGCACGACGGACGAGGACACCGTGGCGCGGAGCGTCCGCGCGGTGACGGCCCAGAGGCTGGCTTCGCGCGCCCGTTCCTGGTTGTTTGCGATGGTGCGTCATGGCACCACCACGGTGGAGGCCAAAACCGGTTGTGGACACGACGAGAGTGCCGAACTCAAGCTGCTGCGGGTTCTGGGCTCGGTGCACGGCGATCCCCTGGATGTCATCGCGACCTTTCAGCTTCGCCTGCCGCGCGACGGCGCCGCCGATGCCGTCCAATGGGCCATTGAGGAATTCCTGCCGGCGATCTCCAAGCGACGCCTGGCGCGTTTCGCCGGGGTGGCATGGGACGCCGATCGCGCTCACGCCGGCTACTTCCGCGAATATCTGCGCGCCGCGCGGAACCTGGGGCTGCCCTGCAAGATTCACGTGGATCCGGCGTGTGCTGCCGAGGCCATCCGTACCGGAGTGGCCAATCTCGCGGTGAGCATCGATCATTGGGAAAGCGCCACCAGCGCCGAGATCGAATTGATGGCGGGCGGAGGCAGCATGGCCACCGTGATGCCCGGGGCGTGGCGCGAGCACGACGGCCCCCGGCCCCCGGTGCGCGCGATGCTGGATGCCGGGATTCCCGTCGCCCTCGCGACCGATTTCGCGCCCGGCGAAGCCCGCCCGTTGAACATGCAGACGGTGGTAGCGATGGCCTGTCGCTGGATGGGGATGACCGCCGAAGAGGCCATTTCCGCGGCAACCGTGAATGGAGCCCACGCGGTGGGCTGCGGAGACAGCCTGGGTTCGCTCGAAATCGGCCGCAGTGCAGACCTGATCTTCCTCAATGCCTCGGACTACCGCGATCTCGCCGGCCAGTTCGGAACCAACCTGGTTTTCCTGACGATGAAGCGCGGCGAGTTCATCTACCGGGAAGGCGAAGTGAAGCCGCTGGCGGCGGAGAGTCTGCGGGCTGCGTGGTAGCGGCAGGCAATGATACACTGTCCTTTCCCAAGGAGGATAATCCCCGATGCCCCGTTTTCGCCTGCCGGTCTTTGCTCTAGCCCTGATCTTCTGCGGTTCGGAGGCGCCCGCGCAGCCCCCCCTCACACGGCTCAACCCCGTCATCGAAAAGATTGTGGGCGAGGTTTCCCAAGACAATATCGCCGCTACCATGAAGAAGCTCGAGAGCTTCGGCACCCGCTACGTGGGTTCGGAGCAGGACAGCGACACTCACGGCATCGGCGCGGCCGAGCGGTGGATCGGCGCCCAGTTCAAGAGCTACAGCCCCAAGCTGGAAGTCACTTTCGATAAGTTCACAGCCAAAAAATCACAGCGCCTGCCCAAGGACACCGAACTCGCCAACGTGGTTGCGGTGCTGCCCGGCACGGTGGATAAAGACCGTTATGTGATCATCAGCGCGCACTACGATTCCATCGCGCTGCGGCGCAACCCCGGACAGGCGGCGCAGGCCAGCGACGAAGCGCCGCGCAGCGCCGCCGAAGCCGATCCCTCGGCGCCGGGCGTTTCCGACGACGGCAGCGGCACCGCCGCGGTGCTGGAACTGGCGCGCATCATGAGCCAGTACGAGTTCGATAAATCGATCGTGTTCGTTACCTTCAGCGCCGAGGAGATCGGGCTCAACGGCAGCCGCGCATACGCCGAAGAGGCCAAAGAGAAGAAGATGGAGATCGAAGCCGTTCTCAACAACGACATCATCGGCACGGACGTTTCGGGCGACGGACGTTCGGCGAACGATCACGTGCGCGTCTTCTCCGAAGGGCCTGAGGATTCCGGTTCGCGGTCGCTGGCGCGGTATACGAAGGAGATCGGCGAGCGCTACATGCCTTCGATGAAGGTGGATCTCATCTTCCGGCGCGACCGCTTCGGGCGCGGCGGCGACCACACCTCGTTCAACCGCGAAGGATTCACGGCGGTACGCTTGACCACCGCCAACGAGAACTACGCCAACCAGCACTCGGCCACCGATACCTTCGCCAACGCCTCGGTGCCGTACACCACGCGGGTGGCCAAAATCAATGCCGCCGTGCTGGCCAGCCTGGCCCTGGCGCCGAAGCCGCCGGTGGTGACGCGTCCGCCATTCCAGCGCGGGCAGGGCCGCGGCGGGCAAGGTCGCGGCGGCGAAGCGCAAGGGGCTGAGGCGCAGGCGGGACGCGCGGGCGGACGCGGAGAAGGCGGCGGTGGATTCCAGGGCGGACGCGGACGCGGCCCGGCCGGTCCCGGCCTGACCCGCGGACCTTCGGGGTACGATGCCGCCCTTCGCTGGGCCATGCCGAATCCGGAACCGGACCTGGCCGGCTACGCCGTGGTCATTCGCGATACCACGTCGCCGGTCTGGCAGCGCGAGATTTACGTGGGCAACGTCACGCAATACACCATTCCCGATCTTTCGATCGACGACGTAGTCATCGGCGTCAAGGCCATCGATAAGGACGGCAACCAGAGCCTGGTGTCGGCCTACGATCTGCCGGCTCCGCGCAATCTCGAGACCACGCCGCAGCAACAGCAGCAGCGGCCGGCTACCGGCGGGCAGGGCGGCGGCGATAGAAAATAGAGACGTGCTCTCGCCTCTGGTCGAGTGCGTCCCGAACTTCTCCGAGGGGCGCGACGCCGGAAAGATCGATGCCATTGCCGGCGCCATCGCCCGTGCGGGCGGCGCCGTACTGCATCGCACGCTGGATGCCGACCACAATCGCGCCGTGATCACCTTCGTGGCGCCGCCGGAGCGCATCGGGGAAGCGGCTCTGCGCGCCGTGGAAAGCGCTGCCGCGCTCATCGACCTGCGCGGTCACAGCGGAGTGCATCCGCGCATCGGCGCCGCGGATGTAGTGCCATTCGTGCCGCTCGCCGGCGTCACCATGGAGGACTGTGTGCGGATCGCCGAAACCACCGGCAGCCGCATCGCCGAAGAACTGGGGATTCCGGTGTATCTCTACGACCGCGCCGCGCGCCGTCCGCAGTGCCGCGAACTGGCGGACATCCGCCGCGGGCAGTTCGAAGGATTGCTCGAGGCGGCGGTGCGGGATCCCGCGCGCTGCCCCGATTTCGGAACGCGACTGCATGCCACCGCCGGCGCCGTCGCCGTGGGCGCGCGCAAAATTCTGATCGCATTCAACGTCAATCTGGATTCGCCCGACCTGGGGGCCGCGCGGGCGATCGCGCGCGCCGTCCGCGCCTCTTCGGGCGGCCTGCCGAACGTCAAAGCCATGGGGGTGCTGCTGCGCTCGCGCAACCTGGCGCAGGTCTCGATGAATCTCACGGATTTCGAAGTGACGCCCCTGCATTCGGCCTTCGAAGCGGTATGCCGCGAGGCCGAAAAGCTGGGAGTGCGCATTCTGGAATCGGAAATCGTGGGGCTGGCGCCGCGGCGGGCGGTCGAGCAGGCTGCAGCGCACTATCTGCGAACACGCGAACTGGGAGTCCTGGAGACTAGGATCGAAGCGATTTAAGAAGGCCGGCCTTCTACGTGGTCCAATACCCTTCGCGTGCGTAGACCACCGTGTTTTTCGCCCTGGTGGTGAGTTGGATATGCCGGTATATGCCGGGCGCGTTCGCCTGGTCGGGCGTGAAGCCGATGTTGTACTGGTTGCGCAGGTCTTCCTGAATTTCGGCGTAGATCTTCTCGATGGGATGAAAATGGCCGACTTCGAAGAACCGGCCCCCGGTCTCTTTGGAGATCTGCTGCAAAATCTTCTTGCCGTCGGGCCGGTCGTAACCTCCACCGCCCGGATATCCGCCGCCGGGGTAACCCATTCGGCGCCGTCCCATAGGTCCGTACATGCCGGGACCGCCGTAAGCATCGGGATCGGAGAACAGGATCGAATACACGAAGGTATCGGCCTTCTGCGCCGATGCGATCGCCTGGTAGATGGTGCTTTTGCTGCCGTTATCGACGCCATCGGTCAGCAGGATCAGCGCCTTGCGGCCCTGCTGCTTTTTGATGATGTCGTCGGAGGCGAGCAGGATGCTGTCGTAGAGCGTGGTCCCGCCGCGGCGTCCACCACCGCCGCCGCCGCCCGGATATCGCCGCGGAGGATAGCCGCCGCCGGGATACCCGCCGCCCGGATAGCCGCCGCCCGGATAGCCGCCGCCCGGATAGCCGCCGCCGTTGGGATAATTGCCGCCCTGCTGCTGTTGCTGGTTGGGATTCTGCCCGACCTGAAGCAGGTTGAGGGCATCCTCCAGTTTGGCGCGGGAATTGGTGAGATCCTGCAGCAATTCGACCTGGTAATCGAAGTGGATCACGAAGGCGAGATCGCGGTCCTCGCGGAGAACCTGCTCGAAAAATTTGAGACTGGCGGCGCGCTCGTCGCCCAGCACGCGCCGCTGGCTGCCGCTGGTGTCCACCAGCAGGCCCAGGTTGAGCGGCAGATCCGTCTCCTGTGAGAAATATTTGATGGTTTGCGGCCGGCCCTCGTCATCCAGCACAAAGTCGCCCTGTTTCAGGTTATTGACGATTTTGCCGGATTTCGTACGCACCGTGGCGAACACGTTCACCACTTTGACATCGGTGGAAAATTTGGCCGGTGGCTGCTGCGGCGGCGGCGCCTGCGTCTCCTGTTGGCCGCGCAGCAGACCGGCGGCCGGCAATAGCGAAATGGCGGAGAGGAGACTCCGCCGCGATATCTGGTTAGGCGCTTTCGATGGTTGCACTTCGGTTATGGAGATGCGGGAAACCGGCGGCGCGTTACATAGGCCGGCGGGGCGTCACATACAAATAATCTGGAACTCCGTGACGGTGAAATTGAATCTGGCCACGCAGATCTTTCTGCAGTAAGCTAGCGCTATGTCTCTGCGCCTCATTTTCATTTCTGCTCTTTTGGCTTGCGCCGCCTCCGCGCAAACCGGTCACCTGCTGCTGCGAACCCCCGCGCTGAGCCGCACGCAGATTGTATTCTCGTTCGCCGGCGACTTATGGAGCGTGCCGCGAGAGGGCGGGGAAGCCAAACGCCTCACCGTCGGCGCCGGCCGCGAAATCAGTCCCGTTTTCTCTCCGGACGGAACGCAGATCGCCTTCACCGGCCAGTACGACGGCAACACCGACGTATTCGTCATTCCGGCCGAAGGCGGCATGCCGCGGCGGCTCACCTGGCACCCCGATGTCGATGCCGCCGTGGGTTGGACGCCCGACGGCAAGCGCATCCTGTTTGTCTCGCGCCGCGATACCGGCACCGATGCCGTGCACCTCTACACCGTGCCGGTGGGCGGCGGCTTTCCTGAGGAACTGCCGCTGCCTTTCGCCGTGGAGGGTTCCTATTCGCCCGATGGCAGCCATCTCGCCTATGTCCCTCTCTACCAGTATCAGGCCGCCTGGAAACGCTACCGCGGCGGACAGACGCGCAAGATCTGGCTGGCGGATCTCTCCGATTCCAGCATCGTTCCCGTACCGCGCCAGAATTCCAACGATTTCAACCCCATGTGGGTCGAGGATAAAATCTACTTTCTCTCCGACCGGAACGGTCCCGTCACACTCTTTTCCTACGACCTGAAGTCGAAGCAGGTGAAAGAGTGCATCGCCAACCGCGGGCTGGATTTCAAGTCGGCGTCGGCCGGGCCGGGTGCGATTGTTTATGAACAGTTCGGCTCATTGCACCTGTACGATCTCAAGACCGGGCAGACGAAGGAAGTCGCGGTCAAGCTGGCGGGCGATTTTCCGGAGTTGCGTACGCATTATGTGAACGTGGCGGGGCGCCTGCGTGCCGCCGATATCTCGCCTTCCGGGGCGCGCGCCGTCTTCGAAGCGCGCGGCGAAATCATTACTGTTCCCGCCGAGAAAGGCGATTGGCGCAATCTCAGCAACACTCCCGCGGCCGATGAGCACGATCCGGCGTGGTCGCCCGACGGCCAGACCATCGCATATCTGTCCGATGAATCCGGCGAATACATGTTGTATCTTCGCGGCCAGGATGGAATGGGCGATGTTACTAAGGTCAAACTCGGAGACAAGCCGGCATTTTATTACTCGCCGCAATGGTCGCCGGATAGTAAGAAGATCGCCTACACGGACAACCACCTGCATTTGTGGTATCTGGACCTGGAGCAGAAAAAACCGGTGCTGGTGGATACCGACACTTATGAGGGCGGCACTCTTGCGCCTTCCTGGTCGCCCGACAGCAAGTGGCTGGCTTATGCGAAACAGGTAAAAAGCCACATGAGCGCGATCTACCTGTACTCCCTGCCGGATGCTAAAACGACGCAGGCGACCGACGGGATGAGCGACGCCGGTTCCCCGCAATTCGACAAAGAAGGAAAGTACCTGTATTTCCGCGCCAGCACCAATTCCGGTCCTTCGATGGAGCCGGATATCGAAAGCTTCACCCATCCCGTCAACTACAGTCTCTATCTGATGGTGCTTTCGAAGACGGATCCCTCTCCGTTCGCGCCGGAGAGCGACGACGAAAAGAAGAAAGACGAGCCCAAAAAGGACGAGCCTAAGAAAGACGACGCCAAAAAAGAGGAGCCCAAGAAAGACGACGCCAAGAAAGACGAGCCGAAAAAAGATGCCGCGGCCAAGAGCGTCGAGGTCAAGGTCGATTTCGACAACATCGGGCAGCGGATTGTGGCAATACCCATTCCGCCACGCTATTATGTTGCCCTGCAGGCGGGCAAGCCGGGCATCCTCTTTGCGGTCCAGACTCCGCAGCCGGCGGCGCAGAGTAACAACGGAGTGACGATTTACCGCTTCGACGTCAAGAAACAAAAGGCCGATGTGGCCGTCGCCAACGTGAAATCCTTCGCCCTTGCCGGCGGCGGCGAGAAGATGCTGTATCAGCAGGGCGATAAGTGGACCATCGCCAATGCCGGCGATAACGGCGACAAGAAGGAGCTCAAGACCGGCGATATCCAGGTGCGCGTCGAGCCGCAGGCCGAATGGCGGCAGATGTATCACGAAGCCTGGCGCATCATCCGCGATTTCTTCTATGACCCCAACTATCACGGCCTGAATCTGCAGGCCGCCGAAGAACGCTATGCCAATTACCTGCAGGGCATCGCGTCGCGCGAAGACTTGAACTATCTGTTCACCGAGATGCTCGGCGAATTGTCGGTAGGCCACGAATTCATCGGCGGCGGCGATGAGCCCGACGTGCCGCACATTCCCACCGGTCTATTGGGCGCCGATTACCAGATCGCAAACGGCCGCTACCGATTCGCGCGGATTTACAACGGCGAAAACTGGAATCCGGACATGAAGGCGCCGCTCACGCAGCCCGGCGTCAACGTCTCGACGGGCGATTACCTGCTGGCAGTGAACGGCCGGGACGTGCGGGCGGCGGACAACCTCTACAGCTTTTTCGAGACCACCGCCGGAAAGGAAACCATTCTCAAGGTCGGTTCCGACCCTTCGGGCGCCGGCGCGCGTGAAGTGACCGTGGTGCCCGTGGGCAGCGAAATCAATCTGCGCCATCTGGCCTGGGTGGAAGACAACCGCCGCAAAGTGGACCAGCTCACCGGCGGGCGGGTGGCGTACGTGCACATGCCGGATACCAGCCGCGGCGGTTACACGAGCTTCACCCGGTATTTCTTCGCGCAGGTGGGTAAGGACGCAGTCATCATCGACGACCGCTTCAATCACGGCGGCGCTCTGGCAACCGACATCGTCGAATACCTGAATCGCAAGCCGATGAGCTATGTCAGCTTCCGCGATGGCGCGGACATGGTGCAGCCGCAGGGCGCAATCTTCGGACCCAAGGTGATGATCATCAACGAATTCGCCGGCTCCGGCGGCGATGCGATGCCATGGTATTTCCGGCGGGCGGGCACCGGCAAACTCGTCGGTATGCGCACCTGGGGCGGCCTGGTGGGTCTCAACGGATTCCCGGACCTGATGGATGGAGGCGGCGTCACCGCACCCAACGCCGCGGTGTGGAACCCCAACGGCACCATGGATGTCGAAAACCGGGGGGTGGCGCCCGATGTGGAAGTCGAAATGGACCCCAAGTTAGTAAGGCAGGGCCACGATCCACAGTTGGAGAAAGCCGTGGAAGTCGTTATGGAAGAACTGAAGAAAGATCCGCCGGCTGCGGTAAAGAAACCGACTTACCCGAACTACCACAAACAGTAAGATAGCCACGAATGAACACGAATGAACGTGAATAAGAGAAAGACTCAAGGGCTCTTATTCGTGTTTATTCGTGTTCATTCGTGGCCAACTCACTTAAAAATGCTCTTCGGGATCATCGCGTGCACGCCTTTGGTTCCATCCACGGCCTGCGTGATATCGAAGTCTACGGCTACGCTGCATAGGGCGTAGGCGTCCTCGCGTGAGAGGTGCTTTTCGGTAGTGAGGAAATCGATGGCATCGCGGACGGCGTTGATGGTTGCCTGGTCCAGATCCGGGTCCAGGCCCATGGCGATCCAATAGTTGGGCGTTTCGCCGCGGGGGCCCTTCAGGTGCATGTCTTTGCGCACAACGAATTGAAAGGTGCCGACCAACGACGTTTCCATGGCGGTGATATCGACTTCGCCGTTGCCCTGCCCGGCATGGCCGTCTCCCACTTCAAACAGGGCGCCGGGCACGAAGACCGGGATGAACAGCTTGGTTCCAACCACCAGTTCGCGGTTATCGAGGTTGCCGGCGTATTCGGCAGGCGGACCGCTGTTCACCCTGCCTTTCGCTTCTGCGGGCGCTACCCCCATGCTGCCGAAGAAAGGATGCAGCGGAATTTCGATATTGTCTCCAAACTCGGCGACATTGCGCTTCATATCGAGCGGAATGATCTTGGTGCGGCCGCGTTGAAAATCGGTAGGCGGCAGCACGCCGCGCTGCGGGCTGAATCCGTTCGAGGCATAGGGCGTCGAAAGCTGGATCTTCTGGATGCGGATCTCCAGCGTGTCGCCCGGCTCCGCGCCTTCAATATAGATCGGTCCCGTGAGGATGTGGCCGCCCGGGCCTTTGTCTTTCACCTCGGCATAAATGGCCTTCAGTTCCGGCTGTATATCTTCGTCCTTGACCCCCGCGCGCGCCAGCGACATGGGGCTGCTGGTGGTCAGCGTCTGAATCTCGACTGTATCGCCCGACTTGATGTGCAGCACGGGTTTGGCTGCGGACCAGTAATAGCCCCAGGCGACCGTCGACGGTGTGGCTTTCAGCTGATAGTCTGCGGCATGCGCCAAAGCCAGAGCGGTGAAACAGAGAAATGCGAATTTCATTATCCTGCGATTCTATCGCAAGCCGGACCGCATCCACTCCAGCGTCTTTGCAATGCCTTCATCGTAAGATGTCTTGTGCACCGCGCCCAGCCTCGCGAGCAGCTTGTTGTCGTCGAGAATCACGGGCGTCTCCTGCAGGTACAGCATCTCGACCAGTTCGCGGTACAGGGGATTGAACCAGCCCATGATGCCCAGCAGGCGCCGGCCGGCGGTTCGATACCTGGGTTCGCGGCCTGCGGCGCGGTAAACACGCGTGATGAAATCGACGGCGGCGATCTCTCCGGCGCCCGCGAAATTCCAGGCTTCGCCGTAGCAATCGGCGCGGGCGGCCAGATCGGCGAAGACGGCCGCTGCATCGGGCACGAAGACGAATTCGTGCGGCGTATTTACCGGCCCCACCCAGTTGGCCGTTTTTCCCGCCAGCGCGGCGGCGAAGATCGGGTTGGCCAGGCTGAGATCGGCAAACGGGCCGTAGAAATCCGGCAGCCGCACGATGAGGCCCTGAATCTTCCCGGCGGCGTGCGCTTCCAGCACGAGATCTTCCTGCTGTTTGCGATACTGCCCCTTGTGCGTGTGCGGTTCGCGCGGATGCGTTTCGGCCACGCGCGGGGTGCGGGGCACGCCGTAGCCATAGACGCTCGATGCCAGCACGAGGCGCGCAACCTGCACGGCGGCCGCCGCCTGCAGCGTGGTCTGCATCAGCACGGGATGCAGGCGATGGGAAGGGTAGGGAAGCCCCACGCAGTAGAAGATGGTGTCGACTCCGCGCGCGGCGGCGCCGGCGCTGCGCAGGTCGGCCAGGTCCGCCGCGAAGATCTCCACATTGGGCAGAGGGGCGAACTCCTTTTCGAGCTTGTCGCGCGAGCGGCCGACTACCCGCACGGCGACGCCGCGCCGCGCCAGTTCCGGCACGAGAACGCGGCCGATGGCGCCGGCGGCTCCGAAGACGGCGGCCTTTTGGATGTTTGCTTCCATGCGTTTGCAGTATAGCGCCGCGTGGCCGAGCCGGCGGCGAAAGCGCATCCGGAAAAACCACCACCAGGCGAGACCGCCGGCGTTACCGGGAGCGCTGTTAAACTGGTAAAAAATGGCGATTCAAACCCTTTTTGGCACTGTCGAGCAGGAGCCGTCGCTTCTCGAAAAATTGAAAAGCGGAGTGCAGAAGACGCGCGCGGGGCTCGTGTCCGCGCTCGAAGACGCTCTGCAGGGAAAAAAGGAAATTGATGCCGATTTGCTCGATGAGCTGGAGTACACGCTCATCAGCGCGGATATCGGCGTGCCGACTACACAGGAGATTCTCGACCGCATCCGCCAGCGCGTCGAGCGACATCAACTGAATGACGCCGCCGAACTGAAGAGCCTGATCCGCGAACACCTTCTGGAGATTCTGGAAGCCAGCGAACGCGGCATGGCGCATGTCACCGATCCGCCGGCGGTGGTGCTCGTGGTGGGGGTCAACGGCTCGGGCAAGACTACGACCATCGGCAAACTGGCCGGCCGCTACAAGGGTGAAAACCGATCCGTGCTGTTGTGCGCCGCGGACACGTTTCGCGCCGCGGCCATCGAGCAGCTCGAAATTTGGGGCGAGCGCACGGGCTCGCCGGTGATCCGGCAGGGTCCGGGCAGCGATCCGAGCGCGGTGCTGTTCGATGCGCTCAACGCGGCGCGCGCGCGCAAGATCGATTACGTGATCGTGGATACCGCCGGACGCCTGCAGACCAAGGAAAACCTGATGCTCGAGCTGCAGAAGATGAACCGTACGGCGAAGAAGGTGATTCCCGATGCGCCGCACGAAGTGCTGCTGGTTCTCGACGCCACCACCGGCCAGAACGGCCTCGAGCAGGCGCGCAAGTTCACCGAGACTTCGGGCGTCACCGGGATCGTGCTGACGAAGCTGGACGGCACTGCGAAGGGCGGAATCGTGGTGGCCATCGCGCGCGAGCTGAATCTGCCCATTCGCTACATTGGGGTTGGAGAGAAGGCCGCCGACCTGCTGCCGTTCGAACCCGAGCAGTTTATTCAATCGATTTTCGAGAAATGAATTCCGCTTTCATGCGCGAAGCACTGGACCTGGCGCGCAGGGGCCGCGCGCTGGCCAGTCCGAATCCCATGGTGGGGGCGGTGGTGGTGCGCGATGGCGAAGTGGTGGGACGCGGCTATCACACCTGGGCCGGCGTCCGGCACGCGGAAGCCATCGCGGTTGCCGAGGCCGGCGAGCGCGCCCGCGGCGCCACGCTCTACCTGAACCTGGAACCCTGCTCGCACCAGGGACGCACGCCGCCGTGTGTGGATGCGCTGATCGCGGCCGGCGTGGCGAAGGTGGTCGCGCCCCTCGAGGACCCCAACCCGCTGGTGTCCGGCCAGGGATTCGCGAAACTGCGCGACGCGGGGATCGAAGTCGAGATGGCCGATGAATTCGCCGCCGAAGCGGCCAGGCTCAATGAGCCGTTTCTGCACTTCATGCGCACCGGCCGGCCGCTGGTGACGCTCAAAACCGCCATCACGCTGGACGGCAAGATCTCCGCGCCCGACGACAACCGCGGCTGGATCACCAGCGAACGCGCCCGCGCGCACGTGCAGCAGTTGCGCCACGATCACGACGCCATCCTGACCGGAATCGGCACGGTATTGGCCGACGATCCCCTGCTCACCGACCGCTCCGGCCTGCCGCGCAGCCGGCCGCTGCTGCGCATCGTGCTCGATTCGCAGTTACGGCTTCCCTTGGAATCGAAAATGGCGCGCAGCGCGGCGGACGATCTTACGCTCGTCACTACATCGGCGTCGCCGGCAGAGCGCCGCGCGCTGTTCGAAGCTCGCGGAATTCCTGTGCTGGTGATGGATGGGCCGGGAGGCCGCGCGGGATTGGCATCGGTCGTCGAATGGCTGGGACGGCAGCGCTACCTTTCACTGATGATCGAAGCCGGCAGCAAAGTGAACTGGAGCGCGCTGGAAAGCGGTTGCGTGGACCGCATCTTTTTCTACTACGGCCCTAAGATTCTGGGAGGGCTGGAAGCTCTGCCGCTGGCGGGCGGCATCGGGCGTCGTCGGCGTTCGGACGCCATCCGCGTGCGCGACGTCAGGATTCACCAGATTCCGCCGGACGAATTCGCCGTGGAGGGTTACCTGGATGTTCACCGGGATTATTGAAGAGCCGGGCACGGTGGAATCCGTGCAGACGCGCGCCGCCGGAGCGCGGCTGAAGGTGCGCTGCTCGCTGGTGATGCGGGACATGACCGAAGGCGCCAGCATTGCGGTAAACGGCGTGTGTCTCACGGCGGTGGATCTCCGGCCCGATTCTTTCAGCGCCGATCTCGCTCCGGAAACACTGCGCCGCAGCAATCTGGGCGACCTGCGTGCTTCGTCGCGCGTCAACCTGGAGCGCCCGCTTTCGCCAACCGGGCGTTTGAGCGGCCACATCGTGCAAGGGCATGTGGATGGCACCGGCGAATTCCTCGCGCTCGATCCATTGGGCGATGACAACTGGTGGCTGCGCATCCGCGTGCCGGCCGAACTGGACCCGTTCCTGGTGTATAAAGGATCGATTGCGATCGACGGCATCAGCCTGACGATCGCGGCCCTGGACGGCGACGTGTTGTCGGTGACGATCATTCCCCATACATACCGGAACACGACGCTCGGTTCGTACAAGCCGGGCGCGCGCGTGAACCTGGAGTGCGACATCCTCGCCAAACACGTGGAAAAACTGCTGCGCAAGCTGGATTTGAAGGAGCCTCTCACGGTGGAGAGGCTGCGCGAAAACGGATATTGAAAATCAGTGGGCCACGAATGAACACGAATGAACGCGAATAAAAGCAGTAGGACCTTCTCTTATTTGTGTTGATTCGTGTTCATTCGTGGCTATCTTACTGCCGCCGATGAGCCCTAATAAAACAGAAGGCTCGCGCTTCACATCATTTAGGTTTTCAATTCGGCCACGATTTCGCCGGCGATTTCTCTTGCGCGATCCAGTTCGCCGGGAGGGAGGCTGATGGCTCCCACGCGGGCGTGGCCTCCGCCGCCGTAGCGTTCGCAGATGGTGGCGAGATTGTGTTTCGGCTCGCCGTTCGCCCACGGGTTTGAGCCTACCGAGATCTTCGTGCGGAAACTGGACGGGCTTACCGAGACGGTGTACGTCGAATCGGGAAACAGATAATACGGGATGAACTTGTTATAGCCTTCGACGTCGTAGCCGGAAAGATCGAAGTACACCACGCCGTGGTCTTCCTGCGCGCGGCTGGCGATCACCTTCTTGTTTTCCAGGTGGCGCTCGTACAGGGGCGCATAGAGCTCCTGAATCTCCGGCTCGGCGACAATCTCAGCCAGCTTGCGCCGCTGCATCCAGTGGATCACCTTCTGCACCACGTCGGAGCCTTTGGCGGCTTCGATCACCAGGGTCAGCTTCATGGCCGGCGCGCCGAGTTCCACGGCCGTCCGGGCATCGGGGTATTGGGCGCCGTCGATGATGATGCTCCAGTGCACCAGTTCGTCGAGGTCCGGCGCGCGAAAACCGTATCGCTCGCAGGCAACGGCGGCGATGAACGAGGTGCAGGATTTGTAGCTCGGGTCGTAAAGCTTGCGGCCGCTCTTGTCGCGGCGGAAATGTTCGGCGTCCGCCGCGGTGAGGAAGGCGCTCTGGTGATGATCGAACCACCAGGTCAGGCGCGGGTCGCTGCTGTATTTGAAATCGACGATGGCGTTTTCGTCGCCGTCGAACAGCTCCGGATCGAACATCTGGGAGGCTTTGTGGGCCATTCCGGTATAACGGAATTCGGCATCGGGGTGGACCGCCCCGGCAATGAAACGGCTGAAGTAAGCAGCAGAGGCCGCCCCGTCAAAGCAGTGATCGTGATACAGGACGCGTTCCAGCATTGAAATCGTTGAGGAAAACCTACTAGGATGCCTGAATATCGGAAAAAAAGCAACTTTAATGAAGGATTTTTTCGATGTTGCGCCTGCAAACTATTCCGCGCCCGCCGCCGTTCTGCTACATTTGGTTGAAAACATGCGCACCATACCGGGCTGGGACGAGTATTACCTGGAGATCTGTAAGGTGGTCGCGCTGCGCAGCAAGGACCCGAATACGCAGATCGGCTGCGTGATCGTGGGGCCGCACCGCGAAATCCGCTCCACGGGCTATAATTCGTTTCCGCGCGGCATCCGCGACGATGTTCCCGAGCGCCTGGTCCGCCCCACGAAATACCTTTGGATCGAGCACGCCGAGCGCAACGCCATCTGCAACGCCGCGCGCGCCGGCACGCCGACGGAGGATTGCACCATTTACGTCGAGATCATGCCCTGCATGGATTGCGCCCGCGCCATCGTGCAGGCCGGCATCGTCGAAGCGGTGATCTCGGCGGCCCGCATGCAGCAATATTCAAGCGATTATTACAACGAACACTTCGGCATGGTGGAAGTGCTGTTCCAGGAAGCCGGAACGCGCGTCCGCCGCGTGTGAGCAGCGGAACTCTCCTCAATCGCGAAACGCACCGCCGGCTGTCCGTGTCTTCACCGGCTGATCGGACGCCCGATCCTTGTCGACATGGCGGAAAAACCGGTGTCCGCATTTGCGGCAGCGGAACGGATATCGCCGGAACGCGCTCATGACGTCATCCCAGAGGCCGCGCGGATAAGAGGTTCGCACATCGCGGCCTCCACAACCGGGACACCGCATCACGCCTTCTTCTTTCTCGTTACTCACGGCGCAGATCCCCCCAAATCTGGAGACCGCATCACCCGATAGTATCAAGTTTTGTATGTGTTTTAACGGGTCACTGGTGTTTTTCCACGCAATGTTGTAGAATCCGAGCAGTAGTGGCTGTAATTTTTACTACACTTGGGCCAGATCTGCGGGGCAGCTTCAGGAACACGATGCGTGCTCTCATTTTCCTGCTGAAGTTTCTCGGTTTGCAGCCGAGCCTGGCATTTTTGGAAGGACTGTAACATGCCGGAAAACCAGCAAGATGGGCGGCGTACGGGCCGTCCGTACGGGAAGTGCAGCCGCGAAGAGCTGCGCAGCGCGGAACTCACCGCCAGCCAGTTTCTCGCGGAAAACAGCGCTCAGATCGCCGAGACCTTGCGTGCCAAGGCTCGCTTTCTGGAACTCTTGATTCAGCGTATTTCACTGAAAACAACCAGCTTTGAAGATCGCCTGGAGTATTTCGCGCGAGTCAGCGAAATCGCGGCGATGATTCAGGACGATGCCAACGGCTTCTTCGAGCTCGCCTCGCAGCCGGTCGTGGCGCGTATCCTGTCGACCATCCCTAAGAAGCAGTAGCGCGGCCGTTCGCCAGCTTCTTCAGGTCCTCGGAACTCCCGACCGCCAGACCCGTTAGAGCGGGGTCGATATTCTTCAGCAATCCGGTCAGAACGCTGCCGGCTCCCACTTCCACAAACCTGTGGATCCCCATCCCGGCCAGGCGACGAACGCATTCCACCCACCGCACTGGGTTAGGAACCTGCCGGTACAATCCTTCGCGGGCTTCGGCTCCGGTGCGGACCTCGCGTGCATCGCAATTGTTTACAAGGGGAAAGGCGAGATCGGCAAAATCGGTGGCATCCAGGTCCCCACGCAGCCGCTGTTGCGCCGGCTCCATGAGGGCGCAATGGAACGGCGCGCTGACAGGCAGAATGACCGCCCGCCGCGCGCCCGCCGTTTTGGCCAGCGCCACGGCCCGGTTGACGGCGCCCGTGTGGCCGGCAATGACCGTCTGATCGGGCGAATTCAGGTTGGCGGCGCTGACTACCTCCCCTTCCGCGGCTTCGGTGAGAACGCCCTCCAGCTTTCCATCCGGCAGTTTAAGCAATGCCGCCATGGCGCCCACTCCGGGCGGGACCGCCTGCTGCATGTACTGTCCACGCCTGCGCACCAGGCGAAGGGCGTCGGCGAACCCCAGGCTGCCGGCGGCCACCAGGGCCGAGTATTCCCCAAGGCTATGCCCGGCTACGGCGTCGGGTAGCTCGGCGTGCTCGAGGACGGCTGCCAGCGCCGCGATCGAAACAGCCAGCAGGGCGGGCTGCGTGTTTTCAGTGAGCTTGAGTTGATCCTCGGGACCCTCGAAGCAGAGCCGCGACAGGGAAAACCCCAGGGCGTCATCAGCCTCTTCGAAAACTCGCCGCGCCGCGGCGCAACCATCGGCCAGGTCTTTGCCCATTCCTGCATACTGGGAGCCCTGACCGGGAAAGACGAACGCTGTTTTTGGTGTCAAACGAGGATTATAGCGTGCCTGCGCGGGACGGCCCTCCCGCGGGCGGGCGGCAGACTGTCCGCTGCCGTCAGCCGAGGCTGATCTTCTTCAACTCTTGCCGCGGCTTCTCCGGAACCTTCTCGAACCGGCAGAAGTTCACGCATCCCTTGTTCTTGCAAGTGAGGCAGACTTTCTTCTGAGCCATTTGATCTTACCGTATCCGAATTTGCCGAAAACGCCAAAAGGTCTTATGCGGGCGGCGTTGCGGCACCCTTGCTTGGGGGGAGTCGAGCCCCCCACGTGTCTTATTCGGCGCCTGCATCCTTGGCCACGACGGTGCCCAGGAGGTAGAAGTAGCGGAATTGGCAGCGATGGCAGCGGAGGATCGGTTTCCCAAGACGCACGAGGAGGATTTCCAGGCCAGTGCGCGCTTTGGAATCGTGGATATCGAGGGAACCGCAGCGCGGGCAACGCGCTTTGGGTTCGGGCGTCTCTTTTGCTTGCCCGGGAACGTCCTGGTGCTGTGCGGTGGGGACGGAAGCCTCCCGGTTTTCGCCTGCAGCGGCGAACGCCCTCTGCCTCATCGCCATCTTGTTTTCCACCTGGCGCGCCAGAAGGCCCAGAACCCGCAGCTCGGTCAGCACCCTTTGCATCGTAAGCACTTCGTCGCCGCGGCAGCGGCAGGCCAGGCGGGTGGCCAGGACTCGCAGGTCTTCCGGGACGCAGTGCAACGCCGGGCGCGGCGCGGCGGGAATCCCCGGAACCCCTGCAGGCTGGCGGCCGGTAAGCATTTCGAGCAGCAGCGCTCCGAACGCCGCAACATCGCCATGCTGTTGCGCCTGGCGTGCGTGGCCGTTGGGGCTCGAAAGGACCGCGCCCTCCGGACCGAGGTGGACAGCCGCCGGGCAGACCGCTCCGTGCGCGCCGCCTTCGGCATGGATCACGCGCAAAGACGCAGCAATTCCAATGGCATAGCGCAACGCGGCAAAAATCGACAAAGGGCCTCGCGCCAGTTCCTGGGCGAGGGTGCGCTCGGGAGAGGTGTTCGGTGGTTCGGGTTCCATGGGAGGCGAACGCCTCCCAAGCTTATAACTTTAGTTAACAAACTAAAAGAGGGTCGATGTACCAGCGGTACCGCGCTCGCAAGCCGATCAGTTCACCGCGAGGGCGCGTTCGTCGGTCTGCTCCAGAACGGCGGATTGCAGGCTTTCGAGCGCTTCCACCACGCGTTCGACGAGGTCGTCCGTCTGTGCGATGGCAGTGCGCGCGGAATCGATGGCGCTGGTCTGCGTCTTCAGCTTTTCTTCGAACGCGAGCAGGTCTTCGGCGACCAGGTCGCGCAGTTCCTTGACCTGGCCGCGCACGCCTTCGAGTGTGCTCTCGACCTGCTCGACGCGCGCGGCGTCGCCGCCCACGCCCTGCGATTCCAGGTGCGCGATCCGCTGGCTGACTTCATCGACGCTTTCATGCACGCGGCCCAGCACGTGCTCGGTCAGGGCCTCGCGGCTGTTCTCGGCGCCGGCTCGTTCCTGCGCCGCCAGGCGTTCGGCGATTTCGGCGAACTGCGCGCGTAGTTCGTGGATGGCTTCCGCCGCGGAACCCTGTGTTTCGGCGAGGGCGCTTTCCTGTGCGGCGATGCGCGCCGCCAGGCGGCTCTCCAACTGCTCGAGTTCTCCGTGTATGCCTTGTACTGACTGCGTGACCGAGCCGTAGGTTTCAGCGAGTGCGCTCTCCTGGGCTGCGATGCGCCCGGCCAGACGTCCTTCCATCTGTTCGAGTTCGCCGCGCAGACCGTTGAGCGCGCCGGCGGCGGATTCGTGGCTTTCGGCGAGGCCGGCTTCCTGGGCAGCGATGCGCGCTGCCAGGCGGCCTTCCATCTGTTCGAGTTCGCTGCGCAATCCGTTCAGCGCGCCGGCGGCCGACGACTGGTTTTCGGCGACAGCGGCTTCCTGGGCTGCGATGCGCGCGGCCAGGCGGTCTTCCATCTGCCGCAGCTCTCCGCGGAATTCGATGAGCGCATCCGAAGACCCGCGCTGCATATCGGCAGCGGTCTTTTCCTGGGCCTGCAAGCGCGCCGTCAGCCGCGCCTCCAGTTGCACAAGCTCGGTGCGCATCGATGAATCGTTGTCGGCGTTGCGGTTCAGCGCTTCCATGGCGATGCGCTGCATTTCCGTCATGGCGCGCTCGCCGGCCTGCAGGCGAGCTCCCACGCGCGCATCCAACTGCTGCATTTCGAAGCGCAGGGTGGATTGTGCTTCGCCGCCCCGCGCGGCTTCGCCGGCCAGCGTCTGCACTTCGGCGAGAATCTTTTCGTAGCTCTGGAAACGGGACGCCAGGCGCGTCTCCAACTGCTGCATTTCGTTGCGCAGCGCCGCGGAAAACTCTTCGGTGGCGCGCGTCGCCGCGGGAGCCGCCGCACGTTGCGCGGTCACCAGCAGCAGTTTCAACTCCAGCATGACCTTTTGCATGCGCTGCGGGCGCGCCGCCGCATTCGGCGCCATGCAATTCGCCATCAACCGGTCCACCGCCGGGCTGCCCGTACTGACCGGCGCCGTGCGGTCCGCTCCTTCGAAGGCCTGCCGGCCGGCCAGCATCTCATACACGATGGCGCCGAACGAAAACAGATCGCTGCGCGCATCGGCGGGATTGCCCGCAAGAACTTCCGGAGCCGCATAGGGAATGGCTTCCTCAGGCTGCGCCGTGGAAGACAGCTCGATGCCGGCGCCAGCGAGCAGAATATTCGCCGGGCAGACTGCGCCGTGCGCGCGTCCGCCATCATGCGATTTGCGCAACGCCTCCGCGAGAAGCATGGCATACCGGAGAGCTTCGGCGGGAGGAAGTTTTCCTTCGGCGAGGCGTTGGGCGAGGGTTCTTGCGTCCATAATACTCCTGAGTTAAGCAGTTCACTGAATGCTCGGCAAGTACCTAAAGGATAAGTCCCAGGTTCTACTGAAGTACCGTACGTACTGCTATCGCGACGAGTGGGTTCGATCGGCTTTCGCCGCGAGGATAAAATCGTTTTCCGTGAGCCCTCCGGCATCGTGCGTGGAGAGCTGAATCCCGACGCGTCCCCACCCCAGATGAATATCGGGATGGTGCCCCTCTTCTTCGGCGACTGCACCCAGCCGGTTGACGAATTCGAGCGCCGTGCGGAAGTCCGGGAAGGGAAATGTCTTCTCCAGGCGGCCGTCATGCATTTTCCAATCGGGAACCTGCCGCGCGAGTCCGGCGCTTTCTTCCGCGCTCAGGCGCGGCGCGCCCGCCCGGCAATGCCTATCCAGCAGGTTCACTCCAGATTCACCCATATCCTGCCTCGCCATTCCACAGTATACGTTTGCGCGGCGCCGATCGCGACCGCCAGGGAAGCCTCCTAACGGCGGTCTTCGCTCCAGCGCCGGAGATCGAGTTCCCAGTATTGCCCGACCAGATTCTTCCCGAAGCTGCGATGTTTTTCTTGGCGCACCAGGCGGAAGCCGTTGCGCTGATAGATGCGGCGCGCGGCATCGAGCACGCTGTTGGTCCAGAGCGTTACCTTGCTGTACCCCGCCTGGCGCGCGAAACGCAGGCACTCGCGAACCAGGCTTCCACCCAATCCCGAGCCGCGGGCCGACGGTTCCACCAGCAGCAGCCGCAGTTTAGCGACAGACTGCGTCTTCCGTACCAGAAAGACCGATCCGGCGCGTTCGCCATCGCGTTCGGCAATCCAGCAGCGCTCGCTTCGCGGATCGTGCCGGCGGGCAAAGCCGGCCACGATCTCCGCTACCAGCCCCTCAAAGGTTTCGTCCCACCCGTATTCGCGGGCGTAGAGATCGCCATGGCGGGACACCACCCATCCCAGGTCTCCCGGGCGGTGCCCGCGCAGGAGGAACGGTTCACGGGATGCCGCGTTTCCCGCGAGCAGGCGCTCGATCGATTGCATGGCGCCCACGAGTTTGTGCTGGTCCTCATCCGCCAGCTTTTCGAGCCGGGCGCGCACTTCCCGACTGGAACGCCCGTCCAGCGCGGCGAATTCTCTTTTTCCTTGCGGAGTCAAGGCCAGCAGGAACTGCCCGGCGGTCCGTTTCCGAACGCGACCGCGAAACCAGTTTGCGCTGGTGCAGGCGCGCCACGATGCGGCTGGCGTATCCGGCATCCAGCTTTAGATCGGAGCACAAGCGGTTGGCCGTGGCGCCATCGGAGTGAGCCAGTTCGTAGAGCACGCGGGCTTCGGCCAGGGAGAAACTGCTCGCGAGAAGCCCTTCGCTCAGCACTCCGATCTCTCGCGTGTAGAAACGGTTGAATTGGCGCACGGCGGCTGCCCGTGCCTCCAACGCGTCATCCATGATGGTTGATAGTGTCAACCAATTCCATGTCTATGTCAAGCAGATCCGGAAACTCGGGGGGCGAAGTCCTCCGCTCCGCCCCGCGATTTGCGCGGTTACTTGGAGACCCCGAGGCTGTTCAACGTCGCCTCGTCAAGCTGGCCGGTCACGTTGAGACGGCTATTCCTCTGGTATTCGCGAATTGCCGCGTGCGTTTCCGGCCCCATGGAACCGTCGATCCGGCCTTTGTAGAAGCCCTTGTGCCGCAGGCTGCGCTGCGCCGCCGAAATGGCCGGCCGGAAAGGCGCGGGCTCCGCGGTCATGGAGCGGTTGGCTTCGCCCGAGGACTGCATCCCCAGATGATCGCGTGTCTCACGGTCGAGCCGTCCGTTGGCCGTCAGATTCTGATCGGTTTGATATTTACGGATCGCGGAGTGGGTCATCGGGCCGTCGACGCCGTCCAGCGTTCCCGTGTAGTAGCCGTCGTTGCGGAGTTCCCGCTGCGCCCTGCGAACAGATGCCGTCGAATCGCTTTGCGCGTTTGCGACGCCCGCAAACCCGGCCATACCGCCCGCCAGCGCCACCGAAAGAGCCACATGTTTCCAGGATTTTAAAAGACCAGTCATTGCATCTCACCTCCTATCAGACGCAATGGAATGGTGCAATCCCTCTGCCAGTGAAGCCACGCTCCGTTCGCGCCGGGTGTATGCGGGTTAACAAGTCCGCCGGCGGCCGGCGGACTCGTAGTTAGTGGGACAGGCGTAGAATGGCGCTGGCGATGATGCTGAACGCATTCGACAGCGCGGTCTTGTTGCTCGCCTGCACGTACAGTCCCGCCGGTTCGTTGTTGTTGTAGCAGGAGTAGGTTTTGACCAGGCAGCCGTTGACATTGGCGATCTTCTCCAGCAGGCCGTAATCGGTGCCTCCGTTGCCCGTGTAGCCGACCGTAAAAATCGTGATGGTCATGGGGCTGGTGTCGCCTGTGCGGTTGGGATAGTTGGCGTCGCTGCGAATCGCTTCGGCCACCTGGTCCACATCGTCCCAAGCCGCCAGCCCCCACTGATAGGCGCTGCCGGGGTTGGAAGTGCTGAAGCCCGTTCCGGTAAAAATGCTGGTCGCCCCGTTGGGGTTTCCGGTGAACGCCGAGAGCTTATAGCCGTTGCCATTCGGGCTCAGGCTGTAGCCATACTTGTCTGTCGACGGGATCGCGGAGAGATTGTTCAGCGGCGAATTCCATCCATTGTCGTTGCAGTTATTGTCCGACGACGGGTAGTTGGGCGGCGACACATAATCCCCGGTCGGATTCTTCATGTACCAATTCGAGGTGTGGGTCGAAGCGGTATCGAGACTGGCAAGCTGGAAGAAGCCCCAGGACGAACTGTACGGTGGGTTGCCGTCGCTCGACCCTTGCACGACGTAGCCGTACATAGGATTCGTGGACGGCGACGTATCTCTCCAGTACGTGCAACCGCTGCTCGACTTCACCGTCGACCCGGTATGGGGGTTGAGGTAGACCGAGACCGACGACGGCACACCGTCGGTAAACAGAACGATGGCATTCGTCCGCGTGTCTTTGCCGTTCGCCTGCTGGTCTCGCATGTGGGCTTTCTGCAGTTCGATGTACGCCAGGGCCAGTCCCTCCGCCATGTTCGTGCCGGAGCCTGCCTTGATAGCCGCGATCTGGTGCACCATGTCGGTGGTGGCGCCGCTATAAAAGCTGCTGTCGGGACCGCCCGTACCGGTCGGAGAAAGACCGGAGGGCCACGGAGAGGTGGGGTAGCCGACGACCGCGCTGCCGCTAAAAGCCACCAGGCCGAGTTCGTCGTAGCCTTCGGTGAACTGTTCGGTGAAGCCCTGCGCGTCCTGCACGAGGTCGTCGATGACCGTGCCGCCTTCGCCGTCGGACGTGTTCATCGAGCCGGAGCGGTCAATGACGAATTCGATCCGCGCATCGCGCCGCGTGGCGGTAGCGTTGGCTCCTACCGTTGCCGTCTTGTAATTCAATACCCGCATGAACAGCAGCGGGACCGTGACGGAGGCGTTGATATTCACGGTCTTGCTGATGCCGGTCTGCACCGTGACGTTCGGGGTGAGATTGTAAGATCCCCAGAAGCCCGCCTGGCCGACGCGGAAATTGGCGTTGAGAAATTCGGTGGCGATATCGGTTGGGTTGGCGTTCGTGGTGAGCAGCCGTCCGGTGCCCAATGCCGCTCCGTCGAGTGCTGCGGAAAGTTCGCTCTGCACGATGAAACACATCGTGGCGTCGATGGCGAGACCCACCATACCGACCAGAACGGGCACCATGAGGGTGATCAGGATGAGAACATTCCCGCGGCGCCGCAGCTTGGATTTTGTGAATCGCAACATGTGGTTCAACCTCCGATAATCCGCTCAGAAATACAACTGCGCATAGGTGTTGGTTCCCGCGTTGAAGGGCGGCATATGGAATCCCGTAGCCGCAGCCTCGGACACATACAGGAACTGTCCGGAGGGCAGGCCGGTGCCGCTCGTGCTGTTCCAGGGATTGAAGCCCGTGACGGTTGCGACATCGCCTGTATTGGTCGCCTGGTTGAGAATGGAAATCGTTCCGCCGGTGCCGATGATGCCCGAAGGCGGCGTGCCGAGAACGCTGCTGCGCAGCGTGTTGTTGCCGATGAGCAGGCGCTGCGAAAACACCCAGCTTCCGTAGTTCGTGCATCCGCTCGGATTCCCGCTGCCATCGACCTTGCCGGCGAGCGTGCACGCGCTGACATCGACATAGCGGACCGTCGAAAGGATCACTTCCGAATTGCCCGAACCGAGCGTGGTACTCAGGTTGAGCGTGCCGGCGATCTGACTGAGAATCTGCTGGTTGCCGGTGAGCGTGAAATCGATGCCGCGGGCGTACATGTGTCCGGCATCGCGCGCCAATTGCACCGTCTGTAACTGCAGGTGCATGTTGAGGCCGGTGCCGATCACGCCCAATAGCAGCGGCACCAATACCAGCAGGGACAGTGCGAACTCGACATAGCTTACTCCCCGTTTGAAATTGCGTCGCATGGCTTTTCTCCCGTCCTACGGCGCCGTCCCGATGGGCGGCACATCGCCCGACGGCTCAATGCGGTCGGCGGACGCTACGTTCAATACCGTGGGATTGCGGTTCGGCGCGGTGGCCCAACTGAAAATATGCGGCAGCAGCGGCACAAGCGGGAAGCTCACCACCGAGACCTGCATGATGTTTCCGGGGTCGTTGCCGTTTGTGTCGGTGGAGACGTCGCTGACCCCCGTTGCCGAGGTGGAATCCTGTGCGTAGTAGTGCACCTTGATATAGGAGCGGCCGGTGGTGCCGGCGAGCAGGCCGAGAGCATTCGCCTGCACAGTGTCTTTCACCATGTCCGTCAGCGATTCCCCCGCCGCGGTGGCCTGTGTGCCGGTAATCGTGATGCCCGTGCGCACTCCGACGCGCGCCGCCTGCTGGAGAGTAGCCTTGGCGAATATGGCCCACGACGCATCGAGCAGCACGAACAGAATGGAGAGCAGGGGGAGCATGACGAGGGTGAACTCAACGATCTCTGACCCGCGCTTCCCCCTCGCACGACGCGAGGCTCTCGACTCCATGCCGATTACTCTCATAAACGTACTTTCGCCTCGATGATGGTAGTTTTGTAGCCGTCAAAGGTTTATAGAACGGCCGATAACCGCAGGTCATGGATCGCACCCGGAAACCCCTGAGGCGGCGTGGCTATCTCTGCCTAAGTCTCTGTGGGGCTTTAGTTTGCGGACGGCCGGCGGACTTAACCCGGTGCCCGATCGCACCCCCCGGGAAACGGCAGCCAAGGCTGCCGCGGCTAAGGTAGAATCGTAAAGCATGAAAACCGCCATTGCCGTTCTCGCAGTTTCCACGCTGGCGCTGAGTGTCCCGGCGTTCGCCCAAGACCGCGGCGAGCAGTCGCACCAGCAGTCGCGCCAGCAGCCGCATTTCACCCCCAGCCGTCCGCCGGCCCACGGCCCGGCGCCGGTTCACAACGCGCCGCCCGCCCGCAATTCGGCCCCACCGGCGCCACAGCATTTCGCCGACAAACCCGGCCATCCCGAAGCTCCCCACGTGGACGGCAAGCGCTGGGTCGGACACGATATGGGCCCGAACGATGCCCGCTTCCATCTGGACCACCCTTGGGAGCACGGCCATTTCACCGGTGGATTCGGCCCCGGTCACGTCTGGCACTTAGCCGGCGGCGGCCCCAGCCGTTTCTGGTTCAACGGATTCTATTTTTCGGTCGCCGATCCCGACCTGGCATTTGTGAATGGCTGGATCTGGACTTCCGACCCGATCGTCCTTTACGAAGATCCCGATCATCCCGGCTACTATCTGGCGTACAACGAACGAACCGGCACTTACGTTCACGTGATGTACCTGGGCGCTTAGGGGGCTTTCAACTCTGCCAGAATTCCCAGCTTTTGCGGGCGCACTCTTCCCACGTGAATTGCGCGGCCTGCCGGCGGCCTCTGGCGGCCAGTTCCCCGCGCAGATCGCTCGAGAGCAGCAGCCGCTCGAGCGCGTCGCGCAGTTCGCGCTCGCTGCGCGGATCCACCAATAGCGCGGCATCTCCGGCAACTTCGGGGAGCGAACTGACGTTCGACGTCACCACCGGGGTTCCCGCGGCCAGGGCTTGCGCCACGGGGAAGCCGAAACCTTCGTATAGCGAGGGGTAGGCAAAAACCGCGGCGGCCGCGGTCAGGGGCGCCACGTCGCTTTCCGGAATGTATCCCAGATAGCGCACGCTGCGCACCAGCGAGACGGTTTCGGCGGAGGCCCAGCCCATGGGACCGGCCAGCACCAGGTCGAATTGCTCTTTGAGAGACGCCGGCAGGGCGCGCCACGCACGCACCAGGGTATCGATGTTTTTCCGCGGCTCGATGGTTCCCACCGAGAGAAGGAACGGCCGCTCGAGGCCGTACCGTTCGCGTACTCTCGCGGCATCCGCGGGGGTGACGGCGAAGAAGGCCGGCGCGATACCCAGGTAAATCACCTTGATCCGCTCCGGTTTGAGGCCAAGCGCGCGCACGGCGTCGTTTTTGGTGCTCTCCGAATCCGCCATCAGCGCGTCGGCGCGGCGCAACAGGGCTTCGAAGGCGCGGTCGGCGAGCAGGTTGGCGCGGGAGTGCAACTCGGGCATCGCCCGCGTAGTGAGGTCGTGGATGGTCGCGGTGAGTTTCGGCCCTCGCGGCGGCCGGCGCGCCAGGTTGGTGGCGTGGAAGACGTCCGCTCCGCGAGTCTGCCATTCGAGCACCGGCAGCGATGTGTAATTCGCGAGCGCGCGGAATCCCAGCGCCCACGTGGTGCGCCAGCGGGGCGCGATCGAACGGTTGTGATCGAGCGGTCCCCAGGGCAGCGAAGGCACCGTGCGAACCGCGTCCGCGCCCGCGAGCTTCCGTAAGGATTCGATCCAGTAATAGAGATAATTCTTGACGCCCGCGCTGCGCACCAACAGCGGAGCGGCGTCAATCGCCACGCGCATCCATTTCAGTATGTGCTAAACTTTTGGTTTATGGCAGTGCTCTCCGTCGCACGGCATCACCATCATCATCGTGCCAACGCGCGACGGGCGATGCTTTGACTGCACTCCGGCAAATATGGAAAGGACGCCCGCCGCGAACAACGGCGGGCTTTTTTGTTTTATCGCGATGAATCTGGACTTTGCCAAATCCGGCGGCCTCGTTACCGCCGTCATCCAGGACCATGCCAGCGGCCGCGTCCTCATGGTCGGCTACATGAATGAAGAGGCCTTTCGCAAAACCGTGGAAACCGGGTTCGCGACATTCTTCAGCCGCTCCCGCCAGAAGCTCTGGCTGAAGGGGGAAAGCTCGGGCCACCGGCTGGTGGTGAAAGAGATCGCCACCGACTGCGACCGCGACGCCGTGCTCGTGAAAGTGCAGGCCCTCGGCCCCGGCGTCTGCCACGAAGGGTATGAGAGCTGCTTTTTCCGCAGACTGGAAGACGGCGAATGGAAGGTCACCGAAGAGCGCGCCTACGATCCGGCGGCGGTCTACGGAGGCCAGGCGTGATTCTGAAACTCGGCATCCCCAAAGGCAGCCTGGAAAACGCCACCATCGATCTTTTTCGCCGCGCGGGATTCAATATCTCCACCAGCAGCCGCTCGTATTTTCCAGGCATCGACGATCCCGAAATCGAGTGCATGCTCATCCGCGCCCAGGAAATGGCGCGCTACGTGGAAGACGGCATCCTCGATGCGGGCCTCACCGGGCGCGACTGGATCGAAGAGAACGAAGCCGATATCGTGCCCGTGGCGGACCTCATCTACGCCAAGCAGAGCTTTGGAAAAGTGCGCTGGGTGCTGGCCGTGCCCGAGGCTTCGACCTTCCAATCCGTTCATGACCTGCAAGGCAAGATCATTGCGACGGAGCTGGTGCAGACCACGAAACGCTACCTGGCGGCGCACGGCGTTACCGCCAAGGTCGAATTCAGTTGGGGCGCCACGGAAGTCAAGCCGCCGGTGCTGGCCGATGCCATCGTCGAAGTCACCGAGACCGGCTCTTCGCTGCGCGCCAATAAGCTGAAGATCATCGATACCATTCTCGAATCCAACACGCAGTTGATCGCCAACAAAGATTCGTGGCAGAAGCCCGACAAGCGGCGCAAGCTGCAGGACATCAAGATGCTGCTCGAAGGCGCGATCAACGCGCTGGGCAAAGTCGGGCTCATGCTCAACGTGCATAAGAAGGACCTGGAGGCGGTTCTGGCCGTGCTTCCGGCGCTCAAGCGTCCCACCATTTCCACCCTCAGCGACGAAGACTGGCTGGCGGTCAACACGATTCTGGACGAATCCACCGTCCGCAACATCATTCCGCGGCTGAAGCAGGCGGGAGGGCAGGGCATCGTCGAATACCCGCTCAACAAGATCGTGCTGTGATGCGCATTCTGCAATCCAACCAGGTCGGGCGCCTGCTGGCGCGCAAGGCCGCGCGGCTGGAGGAAGCCGAAGCGGCGGTGCGCCCGATTCTGGAAGCCGTGCGCAAACGCGGCGACAAGGCGCTGCTGGAGTACGCCCGGCATTTCGACGCGCTGGAGCGCAAAAGCGTGCGCGTTCCCGAAAAGGAACTCGACCGGGCTCGTGCCGGCCTCGCGCCCGAGTTCCGTGCGGCCGTAGAAACCGCTTCCGCCAACATTCGCGATTATGCGCACCGGCAGATGCCGCGCCCCTGGATGCGCGCCGCGCGCGGGATTTCCCTCGGCCAGATTGTGCGGCCGCTCGATACCGTCGCGGCGTACATTCCCGCCGGGCGCTATCCGCTGCCGTCCACCCTGATGATGACGGTGGTTCCGGCGCAGGTGGCCGGCGTTCCGAATATCTGCGTCGCCTGTCCCAAGCCGGTGGGAGAAGTGTGGGGAACGGCCGCGCTGCTCGGGGTGAAACGAGTCTTTCAAATGGGCGGAGCGCAGGCCATCGCGGCGTTTGCCTATGGCACCCGCACGGTGCCCCGCGCGGACCGCATCGTCGGCCCGGGCAATATTTATGTGGCGGCGGCCAAGAAACTGCTGGCGGGGGAAGTGGGCATCGATTTCATCGCCGGCCCGACGGAAATTCTGATCGTCGCCGCGGAAGGCGATCCGCGCCATCTCGCCGCCGATATGCTGGCCCAGGCGGAGCACGATGCCGATGCCTCGGCGGTGCTGCTCACCACGTCGCGGCGGCTGGCAAACTCGGTGGCGCGGGAAGTCGAACGGCAACTGGCGACGCTGCCCACGGCCGCGGTCGCCGCGCGGTCCATCGCCCGCAATTCGGCTATCGTGCTGGTTCGGTCTCTGGAAGAGGCCATCGGGATTGCGAACCGCTTCGCACCGGAGCATCTCAGCATCCCGGAGGAATCGCTGCTGGCGGGCGTGCGTCACGCGGGCAGCGTATTTGTAGGCCCGTTCAGTCCCGAAGCGGCGGGGGATTACGCGTCCGGACCGAACCACGTGCTGCCCACCAGCGGCGCCGCACGCCAGCGGGGCGGCCTTTCGGTGACCGATTATCTGAAGGTGATTTCCGTGCAGCAACTCGAGGCGTCCGCCCTGCGCAGGCTGGCGCCGGCTATCACCACGCTGGCGCGCGCCGAGGGCCTGGAAGCGCACGCCCGCTCCGTGGAGGTTCGCGTCCGCCCATGAAGCCCAAACTGCCCAAAGGCGCCATCAAGCCGCGTCCCGCGGTATTGGCGATGGCGCCGTATTCGCCGCCCACCGGAGGCCGCGCCGGCAAGCTCCGGCTGGATTTCAACGAGAATACGGTCGGCTGTTCCCCGGCGGTGATCGCCGCTCTGCACGCCGGTCTCGAGGCGGCGCAGCTTGCGGTCTACCCGGAGTACGGCGATGCCCGCGAAGAGATCGCCGCCTATTTCCGCGTGCAGCCGTCGGAGTTTCTCTTCACCAACGGCACCGATGAAGCCATCCAGGTGTTCGTCAACGCGTACGTGGATGACGGCCAGGAAGTAGTGCTGCTCAAGCCCTCCTACGCCATGTACCGTTTCTACTGCGAGGTGGCGGGCGCGCAGATCAGGGAGGTCGAGTACCGGCCGCCGGACATGGAATTTCCTCTGCAGGATCTGCTCGACGCCATCACGCCGGACACTCGCGCGGTTCTGCTGGCCAACCCCAACAACCCGACCGGCACCGGCACGTCGCTATTGGGCATCGAGCGCATTCTGAACAAGGCGCGCAAAGCCGTGGTGCTGGTGGATGAAGCCTACTACGAGTTTTCCGGCGTCACCGCGCTGACGGAAATTCAGCGCGTGCCCAACCTTTTCGTCTGCCGCACATTTTCCAAGGTTTTCGGCATGGCGGCCATGCGGGTAGGCTGCCTCTTCTCGCACGAAGGCAATATTCCGTTCCTGCACAAGGCGCAATCGCCTTACAGCGTTAATTCGCTGGCGGTGATGGCCGCGCGCGCCGCGGTTCGCGACACCGCTTACGTGCACCAGTATGTCGCGGAGGTGCTGGCCGCTCGCGAACTGTTGTGCGTCGGCCTGGAAAAGCTGGGCATCGCCTATGTGCCCAGTTCGGCGAACTTTGTTCTGGCGCATTTCGGCGAGCGGGCCATCGAAATCCGCGACGCGCTGCGGGCAAGATCGATTCTCGTCCGCGACCGCAGTTATGAAGTTGCCGGCCACGTCCGCATCACCGTGGGCACTCGCGAGCAGACGCGAAAGCTGCTGACGGCGCTGGAAGAGCTCTGGAGATTATGACCCGACCCCTTCTCGTCTTCGACATGGATGGCGTGCTGGTGGATGTCACCGACAGCTACCGGGAAACCATCGCCCAGACCGTGGAACATTTTACCGGGGCACGCATCTCGGCGGCCGCGATCCAGCAATACAAAAACCAGGGCGGATTCAACGACGATTGGCAGCTTTCCCATCACATTGTCACCGCCGGTGGCGCCAGCGTCCCGTTCGAGGAAGTGAAGGGCCATTTTCAAAAGATCTTCCACGGCAACGGCAGCGACGGCCTGATTCTGCGCGAGCGATGGGTGGCGCGCTCCGGTGTTCTGGAAAAACTCAACCGGCAGTTCCGCTTCGCAATCTTTACCGGCCGTCCACGGTGGGAGGCGGAAATCACGCTCAAGCGTTTCGCGGGCGATCTGCTGTTCGACCCCATCATCGGGATGGACGAAGTTGCGGCGCGCAAACCCGCGCCGGATGGTCTGCTGCAGATTCGCGAAGTCAACCCCCAATCCCAGGTGTACTACGTCGGCGACACCGTGGACGATGCCCGCTGCGCGCGCGCCGCCAAGGTTCCCTTCATCGGGATCGCCGCTCCCTCGAACCCGCTGTATCTCGACCTGGTCTTCCTCTTTCACGACGAGAAGGCTTTTGCAATTGTGGACGACATCAACTATCTGGAGGAGGTGTTCGCATCGTGAGGACCGCGAAACTCCGGCGTGATACGCGCGAGACGCGCATTGCGGGCTCGCTCAAGATCGAAGGGCGCGGCCGGTATGAAATCTCGACCGGCATCCGCTTCCTCGATCACATGCTCGAGCTGTTTGCCAAGCACGGCGGTTTCGATCTGCGGCTCGAGGCCGAGGGCGATCTGGACGTGGACCAGCATCACACGGTGGAAGATACAGGAATCGTTCTTGGCCAGTTGTTCGCGCAGGCGCTCGGGGACCGCAAGGGCATCAATCGCGCCGGTTACTTCGTGATGCCGATGGATGAAACGCTCGCGGTGGTGGCGGTGGATCTCGGCGGCCGGCCCGCATTGGTGTACAAAGACCTCGTCAAAGTCCGGCTGGTGGGCGATCTGCAAACCGAACTGGTGGAGGATTTCTTCGGCGGCTTCGTCAATCACGCGGGCGCCAACCTGCACGCGAAGGTGCTCTACGGGCGGTCGAATCATCACAAGATCGAAGCGATTTTCAAATGTTTTGCGCGGGCGATGAAATACGCCTGCTCGAAAGACAAACGCCTGAAAGACCAGTTGCCGTCGACGAAAGGGCTGTTATGATCGCCATTTTCGATTATGGCGCCGGCAACCTGCGCAGCGTACAGAACACGCTTTCCGAACTCGGCTGCGAGTACACACTGGTGCGCGATTCCGCCGGTCTGCGCGCCGCTTCCACCGTCATTCTTCCCGGCGTGGGCCACTTCGGCCAGATGATGCGCGCGCTGGACGATCTCGGAGTGCGCGACACGCTGCGCGAACGCATCGCGGCGGGTGTGCCGTTTCTGGGCATCTGCCTCGGGCTGCAGGCGCTTTTCGAAGACAGCGAAGAGGCGCCGGAAGTCCGCGGCCTGGGCGTGTTTCCGGGCTCGGTGCGCCGCTTTCCGGCGGAGGCTCGCGTGCCGCATATGGGATGGAACGAACTCGATCCTCGCGCGGATTCGCGCCTGGTCCGTAACTTGGACGCGCGGCCCTTCGTCTACTTCGCACACAGCTATTACATTCCGGAAAACGACCGCGCCAGCGCGCTCTGCACGTACCAGGTTCCGTATACGGCAGCGCTGGAATCCGGCAACGTGTACGGCGTACAGTTTCATCCCGAAAAGAGCGGGGCGGTTGGCCTGCGCATCGTGCGGAATTTCCTGGAGCTGGCGTGCTAGCCAAACGCATCATCCCCTGTCTCGACGTCACCGGCGGACGGGTGGTCAAGGGCGTCAATTTCGTCAACCTGCGCGACGCCGGCGATCCGGTTGAGCTGGCCGATCGCTACAATCGCGATGGCGCCGACGAACTGGTGTTTCTCGATATCACCGCTTCCAGCGATGCGCGCGACATCATGGCGGACGTGGTGGCGCGCACGGCGCGCAAGGTTTTCATTCCGCTGGCGGTGGGCGGCGGTATCCGCTCGGTGGCCGATGCTCGCCGCATCCTGATGTCCGGCGCCGACAAAGTCTCGATCAATACCGCTGCCGTGCGGCGTCCCGAACTCATCGGCGAACTCAGCCGCGAATTCGGCGCGCAAGCGGTGGTGCTCGCCATCGATGCGCGCCGCCACGGTCCCGGCCGATGGCATGTCTACACCCGGGGCGGCCGCGACGACGAAGGCATGGACGCGATCGAATGGGCGGCACGCGGGGAAGCCCTCGGCGCCGGGGAGATTCTGCTCACCAGCATGGATACCGATGGCGTTCAGGACGGCTTCGATTGCCCGCTGACCGCGGCCGTTTCGCGCGCCACCCGCATCCCCATCATTGCCAGCGGCGGCGCCGGCGAGCCGGAACACTTCGTTCGCGTCCTGACCGAAGGCTGCGCCGATGCGGCGCTGGCGGCTTCCATTTTTCACTACGGAACGTATCGTGTGGACCAGTTGAAAGAGGAGCTCGACAAACGCGGAATTCCGGTGAGGACCAGCGCATGATCTTTCCATGCATCGACCTCATGGACGGCAAGGTTGTGCAGTTGGTGCAGGGCCGCGAGAAGGCGCTGGAAGCCGACTCGCCCGAGGAGATGCTACGAAAGTTCGCGGCGTTTCCGGAGATTCAGGTGATCGATCTCGATGCCGCCATGGGCCGCGGATCCAACGACGATCTGGTTCGCATGCTGGCTGCCAGGGCGGCCATCCGCGCCGGCGGCGGTGTGCGAACGGCCCTGCGGGCACGTACGCTGGTGGAGCAGGGCGCCCGCAAAGTCATCGTCGGCACGTCGGCGTTCACGCAGACTGGTGTAAATACAACGCTGCTCGCGGCGATGCGGGGTGCCATCGGCCGCGACCGGCTGACCGTCGCACTCGATTCCAAAGGCGGCCGCGTGGTCGTCAAAGGCTGGCAGGAAGCGACCGACTTCACCGCCGCGGACGTGCTGCACTTACTCGAACCGTACTGCTCCGGGTTCCTCTGTACCTACGTCGATAAAGAAGGGATGATGCAGGGCACCGACCTGGAATGGTTCCGCTCGCTGCGCGCGGCCACGAACCTGGAAATCACCGCGGCCGGCGGGATCACCACACTCGAAGATGTCCGCGCTCTGCAGACAATGAAGGTGCACGCAGCGCTGGGAATGGCGATCTACACGGGGCGGCTGAAACTGACGGATCTCGCGGTACTGAACAGCACAGCGAACGGCGATCCTGTCGGGAACATCTGACAGCCACGCTGTAGATGACGCAGTCGCCCAAGAGGGAGCCTGCTTCCGCGGAATCGACAATGGCAAACTTCGTGCGGGCGAAGTATGTGAAAGGCGCAACAAAACTGTTGAAAAGGGTACCCCGCAATGAAAAGTATCGTGATTACGGGCGCATCCAGCGGCATAGGCCGGGCGACGGCGCTGCGATTGGCTGGCCACGGGTGGCGCGTCTTCGCGGCAATCCGGAAGGAATCCGACGCGGGGGCGCTCCGCAATGACGCCCAGGGGCAGCTCGAAACAATTCTGCTGGACGTAACGGACGGCGCATCCATTGCCGGCGCCGCGCACGAGGTCGGCCGAAGGCTCGGCGGCCGGGGGCTCGACGCACTCTTCAACAACGCAGGAGTCGGCAGCACCTCGCCGGTAGAATACACCTCGCTCGACAGACTTCGCGAAATATTCGAGATCAATCTGTTCGGTCAAATCGCCGCGATCCAGGCGTTTCTGCCGCTGCTCCGCATCGCCAAAGGGCGCATCATCAATACCGGGTCTGTGGGCGATTACGTTGCGCCCCCGTTTATCGGGGCCCTCGCAAGTTCGAAAGCGGCCTTCGCCTCCATGAGCGCAGCGCTCAGACTCGAACTGCGTCCGCAAGGTATCCATGTCAGCGTACTCGAACCGGGCGCAATCAATACGCCTGCGGTGGAGAAAACGCTCGGCGGAGTGGAGAGAACCATCGCCGGCCTGCCGCCGGAGGGCGTCACCCTTTATGCAGAACCGCTGCGGAAGATGACCCGTACGTTCGCAGAAAAGGAGCGTGCGGGAAGTCCGCCGGAGGCTGTGGCGGAAGTGGTGGAACGCGCATTGAGGGACGGCAGTCCGCGAACCCGCTACCCGGCGGGCAAAGACTCCCGCAAATTGACCCTCCTTGCGAGACTCCTTCCGGAAAAACTCCTGGATGTGGCCATCCTGAAGACCTTCGGGCTTCTGAAGCCCGCACACTGAAGAACGCAAAGGAGCAAGGAAATGAAAGTATTCGTAGCAGGGGCGAGCGGCGCCATTGGGCGGCCATTGGTTTCCGCTCTTGTGGCTGCACGGCATGACGTCGTCGGAATGGCGAGTTCCGAGCGCGGTCTGAGAAATCTCCAACAACTCGGCGTTACCGGCGTGATCGTCGATGCCTTGGATTCCGGAGCGGTCAGCGCAGCGATCGGACGAGTGCGCCCCGATGCCGTGATCGACGAACTGACGTCGCTTCCAAAGGATTACACGCCCGAGGAGATGCGCAAAGCCGCGGATCGCGACCGGCGCCTGCGGCTGGAAGGCGGCGGCAATGTTTACACCGCTGCACGAGGCGCCGGAGTGAAGCGCTACATCGTGCAGTCCACCGGCTTCTTCTATGGTCCTGGCCCCGGTCTGGCTGTCGAGACGGAACCGCTCGCGGTGAACGCTACGCCCGGAATTGCCGGCAGCGTTCGAACCTACATGAAGATCGAGGAGCGGGTACTTGGCGCTCACGGTCCGGCCGGGGTTGCGCTGCGGTACGGCTTCTTTTACGGGCCTGGAACCTACCACGATCCCGATACGGGAAGCGTCTCAAAACAAGTCCGTGAGCAACAGTATCCGGTGATCGGCTCGGGCGCGGGTGTGTCCTCGTTCATTCACGTGGAGGACGCCGCGGCTGCGACCGTGGCTGCCCTGGAAAGCGAACCGGGAATCTACAACGTTGTCGATGACGATCCGTCGGAGTTGCGCACCTGGCTGCCCGCATTCGCGCGATTCCTGGGCGCTCCATCCCCGCAACAGATCAGCGAGGAAGAGGCGCGAAAGGAGGGGCCCGACGCCGTCTACTATGCGACACGGTTACGCGGCGCTCGCAATGACCGCGCGAAACAGAAACTGGGGTTTGCTCCGCGAAGACTCGAATGGCTGTCGAAAGCTCACTCGAACCAGACTGTTCCGGCTTTCTCTGCGATGTCGACGAAAAAGGCATGATGCAGGGCGCTCTGAAAACATACTGGTCCGGGACCGCGCTACAATCGCTCTGGAGTGCTCCGGACCCTCTCTCTCGCACTGGCTATCGCCCCCATCCTCTTCGCCCAGCAGCCGACCTTCCGAACCGGCATCTCGATGGTCGAGGTCGATGTCCAGGTGTTCGACTCGGGCGGTGTCATCGACAACCTCACCAGAGCCGACTTCGCCGTCAAAGACAACGGCCGCCCCGTCGAACTCCGCGACTGCACGCAGCAGGAGACCTCTCTGGACGCTGTCCTTCTCTTCGATCTCGCCGCCGGCATGCGTCCGAATGTCACCAAACTCCGCACCGTCACCGAACTGGCGATGTCCGCCCTCCGCCCCGGTGACCGCGCGGCGGCATTCTCCTTCAACGCCGCGCCGAAACTCGAAGTTCCCCTCACCGGCGACCTCGCCGAACTCAAGCGCCGCGTCCGCCTCGGTCTCGCCGCCGCGGCCTTCAGCGGGCGGGCGGAGATCGCCGATTCCATCCAGGACGCAGCGGATTATCTGGCCTCGACGCCATCGCCGCACGGCCGGCGCGTCATCCTCGTGTTCAGCGACAACGCGGGCTTCTCGTTCACGCACCACGCCATCGTCATCCGGCGGCTGTGGAACTCCGAAATCATCGTCTCCTCCATAGTGACGCCGAGCGCCCGTACCCGCTTCCTCGATGACGCGAACCCATACGTTCTGTTCGGACTCATCGCCATGGGCGCGGTCCTCAGCCGCGAAGACCTGGTTGACGATATCGCCGAACAGACCGGCGGCGAGGCCATCTACATCGAAGGCACCGACAGCCACCCGGTTACCCCCGCTGCTTATCTCACGCTGAGACAATCGATCGCCCGCCTGCGCCGCCGCTATCGCCTGTACTACGACATGCCGCATGGCAAGCCCGGAGAACGCCGCCGCGTGCAGGTAGAGTTATCGCCCGCTGCTGCCCAGCGGCATCCCGGGGCCCACATCGCAGGCCGCAAAGGCTATATCATGCCGAAGCGTTAAATCGCTTCTAATTCCTCTTCGAGCATCTGCTTGCGGCTGAGTTCGGCGTAATAGCCGGCGGCCGCAAGCAGCTCGTCGTGGCTGCCCTGCTCGGCGATGCGGCCGTGCTCCAGTACGACGATCCGGTCCGCCTGCCGCACCGTCGAAACGCGATGGGAAATCAGAATCACGGTGCGCCCGCGCATGACGCCGGCGAGGTGCGTGAGGATGCGTTCTTCGGTCAGGGTATCGACGCTGGAAAGGGCGTCGTCCAGAATCAGAATGCGCGGATCGCGCAGAATCGCGCGGGCAATGGCGGTACGCTGCTTCTGGCCGCCGGAGAGCGTGATGCCGCGCTCCCCGACCATGGTTTTGTAGCCTTCGGGGAAGCCTTCGATATCGCCGGAGAGCCCGGCGATTTCGGCGGCGCGCCGGATTTCGGCTTCCGTGGCGTGCTTCACGCCGAAGGCGATGTTCTCTGCGATGGTGGCGCTGAAGAGGAACGTTTCCTGCGGGACGAACCCAATGATGCGGCGGATTTCGGCCGGGTCGGCATCGCGCACGTCCACGCCATCGATCGCGACTGTTCCGGCAGTGGGGTCGAACAGGCGCGGCACCAGGTTGACCAGAGTGCTCTTGCCGCTGCCGGTGTGGCCTACCACGGCGAAGGTCGCGCCGGCCGGAATCCGCAGGTCGATGGAATCCAGCGCCACCCCGCTGCCGTAATCCACCGTCACGCCGCGGAATTCGATTTCGCCGCGGGCGTGCGCCACGGAAGCCGGCTCGGCGGGCGCGTGGATCGTGGGCTGCTCGTGCAGAATCTGGTTGATCCGGTTGAGCGAGGCGCTGCCGCGCTGCATCAGGTTCACCACCCAGCCGAGCGCAATCATGGGCCACACCAGCATCCCCATGTAGGTGTTGAACATGATGAAACTGCCGAGCGAAATGCGCCCGCGCAGCACGTCGTGGCCGCCCATCCACAGCACCACCAGGAACGTCAGCCCGATCAGCACTTCGAGCAACGGCTGGAAGACGCCCTGAATCCGTACCAGCTTGAGATTCTGCGCGATGTACTCCTGGTTCAGTTCTTCGAAGCGCCGCATCTCGGCCTTTTCCTGCACAAAGGCGCGGATCATGCGCACGCCCGAAAGATTCTCCTGCACGCGGCTCGAGATATCCGAGAACATGGCCTGAATGGCTTCGAAGCGGCTGTGAATCTTGCGCCCGAACAGCATGACCGCAACGCTCACCGCGGGAGCGGGCAGCAGCGCGTAGAACGCCAGCCGCCAGTCCACCGAAACCATGATGGCGATGGCTAGCGCGAAGGTCAGGCTGGTCTCGGCGCAGTACATGACGCCCGGGCCCAACATCATGCGAACGGCATTCAGATCGTTGGTGGCGCGCGCCATGATGTCGCCGGTGCGGGTACGCGCGTAATACTCGGGCGCCAGCTTGACCAGGTGGGCGAACAGGTCGTTGCGCAGGTCGTATTCGATATCGCGCGAGATCCCGATGATGATCACGCGCATCCAGAACTGGAAGATGCCCTTAAGCAGAGCCAGCGCCACCAGCCAGCCGGCGTAGCGCACGAAGAGCGTGGCACCGCGCCTGCCCAGCGCGTCCACGGCGTGCCCGATCATCAGCGGCTGCAGCGCCTGCGCGCCATCCTTCAGCACCAGGCACAGGGTTCCCAGGGCCATCCCCCAGCGGTAGCGCCAGAGATACTTGCGGACGGTGGCGAGCGATTCCCACATGGTCAGTACCCCGCCGCCGTGGCGACGGTTTTGCACCACTCGAAGAATACGGTCTTTTCGCCTTCCCGGCTGTGCCACCATCCGGCCGGAGTGAAATCGGCGGCGGGGGCGGCGATGGTGTGGAACCACGGCCCTCCCTGCGCGCGCTCCATTGCCAGGTAGATCCGCCGCGCCCGCGCCGTGTGATAGCTGCTCGTCACCAGCAGGAAGCCGTGAATGTTGCGGCGGCGCAATTCGGCAAGCACGCAGGCCGCCTCCTCGCGCGTGGAATGCGACCGGTTGGGAAACGAGATGAACCAGTTGCCGGGATAGCCGCGGCGCACGATGTACGCGATCGCCAGGTCGCTTTCCGCGGCGCCGTAGAAGCCCACGGGGCCGCTCACCAGAACCGCCGGCACGTAGCCCTGGCGCACCAGGCTGGCCGCCGTTTCGATGCGGGCGCCGGTGTAATCGCCAGCCAGCACCACCGCGAGATCGGCTTTCACCGGCTGTTCGGCGTGCACCAGCATGGAGCCCGCCGCGCGCAGCCACCAGTCGCGCGTCACGGCGAGTAGCAGTACCAGGGCTCCCACAACAAAAGTTGATTTCAGGAACGGGGAAAGGCGGCGCGCCACGAACTACTTCTCGTCCGTGGAGTTCTTCTGATCCAGATTGCCCACCGTCTTCAGACGCTGATACAGGCGCTCGACCTCGGCCTCATCCTCCGGGCGGAGAATGCGGTAGCGCGGCATCGGAGGCTGCTGGCGTTCCGCGCCCGGCTGCGACAACACCTCGCCCCAGTACTGCCGGTAGGGAATGCCATCGATGAGAGCATCGCGCGAGAGACGCCGCAGGTGGCGCAGCAGGCTGTTGCAGGAATCCAGCTCGCCCGAGTACACCAGCAGCAGCCGCGAATCGTCGAATAGCGTGATGCGGACGATCAGCGGGGAAATCCAGCCGGTGCGATCCAGCCGCCGGATATCCATCCACGGGATGATGCGCCGGCCAATGGCCAGGTATCCCTCGTGCACTTCGACGGAGGGCCGGAAAGCCAATAGAAACAAAACCACGGCAACCAGCAGAAACAGAGCGGCGGGAACGAAGGAAAGCGGCCAGACGGTCCCGCGCCAGCCGGAGAACCCGGCCAGCGCAACGGCGGCGATACCAAACCAAAGATAGTGCCGTGCGGGCAAGTAGCGAGTCATTGCCAACCCTGTCTCATTTTTAGACTACTCCCGTGCATCAGGTCCGTCAATGCGCTCGCGCAACTTGCATGCCGCGCCACGTGTAATGTAAGCCGCTCCACAATGTAAAAGCTGCGCAAGGCCATAACATCGCCCACGCGAGAGCGCTGAACAGCGGGATTTCGAGCATGTTTCTGGCCATCCAGACGGCGGCCGTGCAGATCTGGACGAAGGTGCTGGCCTTGCCCCACACGCTCGGTGGAAAACTCCTGACGGGAGTGAACTTTAGCATGATGCCCACGGCGCAGAGGAGGTACAGGTCGCGGCCGAAAACGATGGCCACGAACCAGAGGGGCACCGTTCCGGCTATCGCGAACGCCAGAAACACGCCGCTCAGCAGACACTTGTCGGCAATGGGATCGAGATAGGCGCCGGTTTTGGTGGCGAGGCCGAGGCGGCGCGCTGCCGCGCCGTCCAGAATGTCGGTCACCGCCGCGGCGGCGAACAATGCCAGCGCCAGGAAGTGACGCCCGGTCACGATCGCGTCAATCACCAGCGGCGTCAGCAGCAGGCGCAGCAGCGTAAAGAAGTTGGCGAGGTTGCACCACGCTGGCATGGGAACTCAGGCTACGGTGCATTCGCCGGCGCCCGCCGAGGGGCGGCACGGGTAGATGGCGGGCGTCGCCTGGAAGCGCCGCTGATAGGCCGCGGAAATCTCCTCGCGGAATCGCGCCGCGGCGTCGGGACGCAGCATTGTCACCGTGCAGCCGCCGAATCCCCCGCCGGTCATACGCGAGCCGTAGACGCCCTCGATTCCCAGCGCTGTATCCACAAGAAAATCCAGCTCCGGTGCGCTCACTTCGTAATCGTGCTGCAGGCTGCGGTGCGATTCCAGCAGCAACTCACCCATGCGCGCCAGATCGCCCGCTTCGGCGGCTTGAACGAACGCCTCCACGCGCGCGTCTTCGGTCACCACGTGCCGGGCGCGGCGGCGAATCACTTCGGGCAGCAGGCCGGCGGCGCTTTCGAAATCCACCGGGTTGAGGTCGCGCAGGCTGGCCGTATTCGGAAACTTCTGCTTGAGAAGCTCCACGGCCTCCGCGCACTCCTGCACCCGCTCTTTGTATGCCGACCCCGCCAGCGCGTGTTTCACCATCGTGTTGACCGCCAGGAACGTGATCCCCTCCGGCAGTTCCACGGCGCGATGTTCCAGGCTGCGGCAGTCGATTTCGATGGCGGCGTGCTCCCGGCCGAAGATCGAGACGTACTGGTCCATGATGCCGCAGGGCATCCCGACGAATTGCGATTCCGCCCGCTGGCAGAGGCGCGCCAATTCCAGACGGTCCAGGCCGCGGCCGCGCAGAAACGCCAGCGCGCTCGAAACCTCCAGCGCGGCCGAGGAACTCAGCCCCGAACCCTCCGGCACGGTGCTTTGAATGAGCAGGTTGGCCGGTTCGATGCCATACCCGGCGCGAGCCAGTTCATGCGCTACTCCCACCGGATAGTCGCTCCAGTGATGCTGCCGTTCCAGATGGCGAAACTCGGCCAGGTCCCACTCCCGCATCTCCTTGCGGTCTTCGGAATAAATGCGCAGCCTGCCGTCCGGCGACGGCGCCGCGGTCACGCGCGTGGCCAGATCGAGCGCCACCGGCAGCACAAAGCCGAGGTTGTAATCGGTGTGCTCGCCAATCAGATTCACCCGGCCCGGAGCACGGAAAACACGGACGCCGTCGGCCGTCCCGTAGAGATGGCGAAAGGTATCGATCATGATTTGTGGGAGGCGCGGCGCGCCAGAAACAGCATGAACAGTCCGAACGCCAGCATGACCATACCGCAGTACAGATTCACGTTGGCATCGGTCAGCGGAGCGCGCGCATCCGGCGCGAACAGGCCCATCGCCATCAGGATCAGGCCGATCAGTGCGAAAAACGAACCGGTAGGCAGTCTCAGATCGAGCATTTCATGCAAACCAGATATTGAGAATTATCGCCAACAGCCCCACCGCAACCGCAATCGGCACGGGCTTCAGATACCAGCTTACCCCTTCGTCGTGGCGGATCTTCGTGAGACCGTAGACCAGACCCTCCAGGGCGCCGGCTTCCTTTGGGGCCGTCGCCAGGCTGATCAGGATCGTCACCAGGAAACAGGTGGTCCAGGCAAAGATGGCGATCCAGAAGTTCTGCGCCATGGGGGAAGGGAAGTGATGCAGATTCGCGATCCAGCCGCCCTTGCCTTCGGCGGTGGTGAGGCCGTGCGTGAGCGCCGCCGCCATGGTGCCGCTGAGCAGCCCGAAGAACGCCCCGTGGCCGCTGGCGCGTTTCCAGAACATGCCCAGCAGGAAGGTGGCGAACAGCGGCGCGTTGACGAAACTGAAGACCAGTTGCAGCAGGTCGTTGATGCTGTTGTACGAGTTGGCGACGTAGGCCGTTCCGATGGAGAGCAACACCCCGACCACGGTGGTTAGCCGGCCCACGTGCAGGTAGTGTGCATCGGGCGCGCCGCGGTGAATGTAGCTCTGGTAGATGTCATACGTGAAGACCGTATTGAACGCCGTGACATTGCCCGCCATGCCCGACATAAATGACGCCATCAGGCCGGTCAGCCCCACCCCGAGCATCCCGGCCGGGTAGAAATGACCCATCAGGGTAGTCAGCACCTGGTCGTAATCCGGACCGCCGTTTTTCATGGGCAGCGAATACCCGACCGCCATGCGGGAAAGCGCGACCGCGGCAATGCCGGGCACAATCACGATAAACGGCATCATCATCTTCGGCAGCGAGGCCAAAATGGGGGTGCGCCGCGCCGCCGACATGGATTCGGCCGCCATGGCGCGCTGGATCACCAGAAAATCCGTGCACCAGTAACCAAAAGATAGGACGAATCCGAGACCCGCGACCATGCCGAACACTTCGATGCCCATGGGATTCTGCGAGGCGCTGCCCATGTACTTCCAACTGTGCGTCATTACCTGCGGCAGGCGCGCCGACATGCCGCTCCAGCCGCCGGCTTTGATTACCGCCATGGCCGAAAGCGGCGCGAACCCCATCACGATGAGGAAGAATTGCAGCACCTCGTTGTAAATCGCGCTGGTGAGGCCGCCGAGGAAGGTGTACGCCAGCACAATGGCCGCCGAGCAGAGCACCGAGACGTTGAAACTCCAGCCGAGCACCAGTTCCAGCAGCAGGCCGAGCGCGTACATCGAGATGCCCGACGAAAACACGGTCATGCAGGCGAAGGTGATGGCGTTCAGCCCGCGCGTTTTTTCGTCGAAGCGCAGCTTGAGATACTCCGGAACCGAGCGCGCGCGGCTGCCGTAATAAAACGGCATCATGAAGATGCCGACGAAGATCATGGCTGGAATGGCCCCCACCCAATAGAAATGGGCGGTCATGATTCCGTACTTGGCGCCGTTGCCGGACATGCCGACCAGTTCCTGCGCACCCAGGTTGGCAGCCAGGAACGCCAGACTCGTGATCCAGACCGGAACGGAGTGGCCGGCCGTCAGGAAATCGCCGCTGGTGGCAATCTTCTTGCGAAGCCGCCATCCGATCCCCAGTACGAAGACAAAATAGAGGGCCAGAATCAGATAATCGACGGGAGCTAATTTCACGTGGAACCCTCTCAGGTTCAGGAAGTTAATCGGACCCTAGAGAATAGCACGAAGACGCCGCAAAGCTCCCGTTCTGTGGCGCCCTATCGCGCATGCAGGGCGGCACCCGCCTGGCGGTTCCAGTATTCGCGGCCGCGCTCGTAACCCAGGCGGAAAGGCTTGGAATCCCACGTGTCCGGATACCACCACTTGAGGCAATCGGTCGACTCATCGACAGACTGCCCCCGGCATTCGCGGCGCAGCGCCGCTTCGAATCCGGCGCGGTAGACCTCCTGGTCGGCTTCGAAGTTGTGGCCCAGCGCGCGGTAGTGCTCGGCTTCGTCGTCGCGCAGCCCGATCCACCATGCTTTGCGGGCGGCGTCCAGGCTCTCCGCGCCCGCCTCAGCCAGTATTTCCTCCGCGCGCTCCGCATTGGGGACGTCTGAGCACAGCACGATCACCACCGAGCGTCCCTGGCGCAAGGCATCCTCATAAAAGAAGAGTTCGTCCGCGGGAAGGCCCTCGGTGGTGCTTTCCTCGGCCGTCTTGCCCAACACAGCGCCCGCGGCCGCTCCGCCCGCGCCCAGCAGAGCGGCGCCGGCAACCCCGATGGCCAGCACCGGTCCCACGCCTGGGATCAGGGCCGTGGCCGCAATTCCCAGTTCGAAGCCGCCGGCAAGGCCGAGCGCGCCTCCCAACACGCCTCCCATGGCTTCGCCCATGCCGGGCTGTTCGGTTTCGGAAACGGGAACGGAGTGAATCTCGGCCTCGCTTGAGTGCGGACAGAGCAAGGTTACCTGGGTTGACGGGAATCCCGCGCGGAGCAGCGCCGCCGCCGCATCTCGCGCGCTTTGATATTGCCGGAAAACGCCAGCGACAGTTTTCATGCGCGGGCTGCCTGCACGTTGTTTTCCCGCCGGTTGCCGAACTGTGTCGAAAATAACCGGGCACAATCCCTGCCGGACTGCGGTCTATATGCGGAGGGACTGTCATGCACCTGAGGATCGCCGTTGCTGTCTTCTTCGCGGCCTGGCTCGCCGGGGCACAGCCGCCCACGCAAGACCCCGGATCGCTGAAGTTTGAAGTGGCCTCGGTGAAGCCCACGCCGGCGGGAGTCCGCGGCGGCACCGCGCGCCCCGAGCCCGGCGGCCGCCGGTACCGCGGAACGAATCTCCCGCTCAAGCTCTACATTTCGTCGGCGTATCGCATCAAGACCGACCAGGTGGTGGGAGCACCGGGATGGACCGAAACCGAAGGCTTCGATATCGAGGCACAGGCGGAGAAGCCATCCACCATGGAAGAACTGCACCTGATGATGCGGAACCTGCTGGCCGACCGCTTCCATCTGCGGTTTCACTGGGAGACCAAAGAAATGTCCATGTACGCCTTGACGGTGGACAAAAGCGGCTCCAGGTTGACGCCCCACAACGCGGCGAATGCGGGCGACCCGTGGATTGAGCAGACCAGGGTCATGCCGTTCCATGCCAAATGGATAGCCACTTTCGCGTCCATGGACCTGTTTGCGTTTCGCCTCTCGGCGATCATGGACCGCCCGGTGATCGACCAAACCGGGTTGAAAGGCGATTACGATTTCACCCTGACTTATACGATGGACCTGCCGCCGAACATCCCGCCGAACGCCCTGCTCAACGGACAGCCGATCGATACCACCGGCCCCACAATCTTTCAGGCGCTGCAGCAGCAACTGGGTCTGCGCCTGGAGCCGCGCAAAGGGCCGGTGCCGGTGATGGTGATCGATCACGTGGAGAAGCCGGGAGAGAATTGAAAGCTCTGCCCGCGGGCGCCCGGCTGTTTCCAGGTATCCGGCCTCTCCGACTTACCAGAGCACCTTGAAGCCGAGTTGGATCTGTCGCGGCTGGCCTACCTGCTGCGTGTTGAACGTGCTTGGTATGATGCTGCCGAAATTGGGGCTCGTCGCGCTATTGTTGATGTTTCCCAACATATAGTTCAGGTGGTTGAGGGTGTTGAATGCCTCCACGCGGAACTGCGTCGTGACCCGCTCGCTGATATGCGTCTGTTTGATGACGGACGAATCCATCGTATAGGTGCCCTGCACCCGAATATTCCCGGAACGATACGAATTGGTCTGGTTGGGCCGGTAATTGGGCGGCAGAATCAGCCAGTCATAGTTGGAAAAGTCGGTGGCGGAGCAGCCGTTCTGGATGCTGGTCGCAAGCGGTGTAACGTTGCCGCTGTCGTCTTCCGTCAGGACGCAACTGTTCCAGATCTGTACCTTCTGCGCGCCCCATTGTATATTTCCAAGGCTCGGATTCTTGAGCGCGAAGACGCCGTTCGGCAGGTTTGCCGGTTCGCCGAGCGGAGAATCGGTGAAGAAGGTGTTGAGCTGCCAACCTTCGATCAGCTTGCCGAGAAAGCCGTGAACACCCGACGCGATGCTGTGCCCCCGGCCGAAGGGCAGATCGTAGACCATCGTCACCTTGATGAAGTGGGGACGGTCCGCATAATACAGTCCTTCCTGGTATTGGATGGGATAGTTATAGTAATCCAGGTAGCCCCAGCGTTCGTTCTGTTTGGAGAAGGTATAGTTGGCAATCAGGTTCAAGCCGTTGCGGAGCCGGTGATTGTAATTGATCTGGAGCGAGTTGTACCAGACGTGGCCGGTATTCAGCCCGTATTCGGTGCCGCCGGTAAACTGCGGAAACGGGCGCATCAACTGGTTCAGCGAAATGGTGGAAGAGGAGTACATGGTGGTGCCGGCGAATGGCGCCAGTCCCTGGAACGGGTTGGGCACGTTCTGATTGCAGTATGCCGCGGGATTGGCGAATCCCGCCGGTGTGGCGGCGCCATAGAGCACGCTGCAACTGTGATAGTAAGGGTTCAGGTCCCAGGGGATGTTCGACTGCGTGTGCGCCACCCGGTTACCGACATAGGAGACTTCGAGAGTGGAGACCTGGTTCACCTGATATTCGAAACCGAAGGAAAACTGGTTGGAGACCGGATACTTGAAGTTCGGATTGAACCAGTTGAATCCGCGACCCACCTGCGTCAAGGCTCCCAGCGACGAGCCGGGCGGGAGCTGCACACCGGCGGGGAACGGGTTGACCATGGCGCCGGCTACCGGCGTGCGGCCGCCATCGAGGCTGTCTACGAGCGGCGTGTTGTTGCTGAAGCCGGTGCTTTGCAGGTAGTCGTTGTTGGGGTTCACGATGAACATCCCGTAGCCTCCGCGCATGACCAGCCTGTTGTTCCAGCGATAGGCGAACCCGACGCGCGGCTGGATTCCGAACCAGTCGATATTGGCCGCCCTGGTCGAATATCCGTTGACTCCGGCGAATTCCATGCTGCCCTTGAGGTTGCTCAGGTTGTTATACAGTGAGGCGAACTGTTGCGGGATGTTGAGGTTCAGCGCCTGGATGTTCGCCATTACCTGCGACGCCAGAGGGCTGGGAGCATCCGGATTGAAAGCCGCGTCGAGCCGGTTGTATTTCTCGGTTACGGGCGCATTGACATCGTAACGGAGGCCCAGATTTATTGTAAGTCGAGTATTTACCTGCCAGTTATCCTGCACAAACGGAGCTACATACCACTGCATATAGAACGGGTAAGCCGGATAATTGGATTGGCCCGTATAAGGATAGCCCAGCAGAAAACTGGCATAGCCGTCGCCGCTCAATCCGTTTGTATTCTGGTTATAAACCGCCTGTGTCCAGCCGCCGTTGAACTGCTCCTCGAAAATATTTCCGGTGTCGTCCACAAGGTACTGAATGCGCCGGATGTCCACTCCCGCCTTAATCGTGTGCGGCCCCCAGATCTTGGTCATTACGGCGGTCAGGCCATAACTGTTCGTGATATTCACGCTTTGGTATCGGCCAAGCGTGTTATAACTGCCGCCGCTGGGATTCGCGAAAGTCCAGACGCCGAAAAAACGAGGCTGCGGCAGTTGGTTCACCAGCGAAGCCGGCAGGCCAAGCGACGTCAGATCGAAGCCCGTATTGTCCGCGCCGAGGCCCTTTTCGATGAAGCGCGTATTGGAGGCGCGTACGTCGGTTACGAGTGTCGGACTCAATGTGGCGGTCCAGTCGAGCACATACCGGTCGTTGATCCGCTGAAAGGGCAACTGGCCGTCTTCGCCGACGCCCGTGTTCGGCAGTCCGCCGGGTCCCAGCCCGTTCACGGGCCGGTGCTCGGTGCGGTCGTTGGAGGCCTCCTCGACCGAGACATGGTTCCTCTCTCCGAAGTTCCAGTCGAATTTCATCGACATGTTGTAAAAGCGGTCCTTGTCGAAAACGTTGGGAAGACTCAGGTCGTCGATACCGTAGCGCTGGCCGGGAGTGGAAATGTTGGGTGAGGGCATGTACTTGGAAACGGCGGCGGCAATGGGGTCGATCCGGTTTTGAGGAATTCTGTTGCCGGGAAACGGCGAGCGGTTGACCACGATATTGCCGGCGGAATCGTATTGCGCCGTCAGCGGGTCGTAAATCGTGATGGAGCGCCCCTGCGCGTCCACCAGTTTGCTGAAATCGCCAGTGCGCATCTCCGGTTCGGGAAAGCTGATCAGCAGGGGATCCGGCGTGCCTTCGCGATAATTTTCGAACGCGCCGAAATAGAACAGCTTGGCCCAGCCGTTCCGGGGAAGCAGATGTGGAATAATCACCTGGCCCCCGACCGTGCCGCCGTACTGATCGAGATAGTGCTCGGTTTTCTGCGCTCCGCGCGCATTGTCCAGCCAGTTGGTATCGTCAAGCCAGGTGCGGCGCATAAATTCATAGCCGCTGCCGTGAAACTTACTGGTTCCACTCTTGCTCACCACATTCATGATGCCGCCCATGGTGTGCCCGTATTGCGCATCGTAGGTGTTCTGCATCATGGTGAACTCCTGCACCGCGTCCACGATCGGAACATAGGCGACGTTATTAGAGCCCATCTGAGCGTTATTGGCCGAGCCGTCCATCAGGAACTCATTGCTCTCCTGCCAACTGCCGTTGACGATCCAATCTGCAATCGCGCCATTGTCGAACGGCCGCTGCCAGATGGGCGCTCCGCGGAATGTTACTCCCGCCGCCGTGAGACCCAGCATGAAGGGGTTTCGCGCATTGAGCGGCAACTCCGCCACCTGCATGGTGTCGACCAGTCCACTGCGGTTCGCTGTCTGCGTATCGAGAAGTGCCGCCTGGCCGGTAACCTCGACGCTCTGGGTCATGTCGCCCAGTTCGAGGGTGGCATTGATGCCCGCCGCCTGGCTCACCGTGAGAGAAATGTTGTCCCGGACGAACTGTTTGAACCCCGGGGCCGTGACGGTGAGCCTGTAAATACCAGGCTTCAGCAGCGGAATTGTATAGCTGCCGGAGGCGTCAGTAACAGTGCTGGTTGTCGCTCCGGTAGCTGTTTCGGTGGCTTGGACCGAGGCGTGTGGAATGCTCGCTCCGCTCTTGTCCAGGATGTGCCCGGAAATGCTGGCACGAAACTCCTGAGCGTAACCGGCAACGCCCAGTGCGAAAACACACACGAACACGGTGCAGACTCTTCGCATCTTCACTCTCCCCCTCGGGCGTTATCGTGAAGGGATACTGCCCGAGCCCATTTCGTTCCCGGCATGCGCAGCAAGTGCGCACGGCCCATGGCGCAGTATGTGAATTGGGAGTATTTGTATCATTGAACCGGAAAGCTGTCAATAAGGGTTCTTCGGGATTTGGCGCCGTTTTGTCTGATTTCGGGTCTGGGGATCACATCCAGGGAGGGAATTGAGGGACCGGCAGAATTTTGGCGCCCCGTCCGGACTTTGACGCTCCCAATCGGCCAATTCCCTTATCTTTCAATCTGCTCATGCTGGCGACGAAACTGCCGATAGAGTGTGCATGAGTATCGGTGCATTGAGCAACCTCACCGCCGGTTATGTGCAATCGGCACTCCGTACGGCGCTTGACAGCGCCGGCCTGGCCGGGACGTCTACGGCCGCGGCCGGCTCTACCGGTTCCGTGCAGAGCCAGCCCGATCAGGGCCAGCTTTCTCCTTTCGCGCAAATGCTGAGCACGCTGCAACAGCTCCAGCAATCCAATCCAACCCAGTATCAGCAGGTCACCCAGCAGATTGCGACCAACCTGCAGAACGCCGCCCAAACGGCCCAGGCCGATGGCAACACAACCGCCGCCAGTCAACTGAATCAACTGGCGAGCGATTTCACCAGCGCCTCGAGCAGCGGCCAAATGCCCAACATTCTGGATCTCGCCAAGGCGGTCGGCGGCCATCACCATCATCACGGAGGCGGGGGTCACGCGAGCAGCTCGAACTCGACGTCGAATTCCTCAATCGATTCGCTGATGACGGCCCTGCAATCCGCAACCACAAACACGACGGATGCCAGCCTGAATCCGCTCACCATCATCAACGACACATTGCAGAGCGCCGGCGTTTTGGGAACCGGCCAGTAGCGGAGAGTCTTTTCCCCGCTATTTCAGACCTGCGCCCGGCCGTGACGCCGCCGCGCTGAACCGGTAGGTGCCGGACTGCACTTCGAACACCGCCGCTCCCGGTTCGGTGCGCACTGCCCGCACACCTTTTGCCGAATCCACCGGGTGGCCCGATTCAGTCACGGCCGCGCCATCCGCATCCGGCACCCAAACGGTGGCTGTGGTGTTCGCCGGAATCGTCACCGTGAGGTTGAAGCGGCCGCCTTCGCGCGTCCAGGCGGTCGCAATCGTGCCATACATCGATTTGTGCGATGCCTTGACGCTCGTCAGGTCGCCTGCCGGGTAAGGGTGGATCAGCACGTGATGAAAGCCGGGATCGTTGGGATCGCTTCGGATGCCGGCAAGATACTCGTACATCCACACTGCCAGATCGCCGATCTGCATCACGTGATTGCCCGAGTTCATGGCCGGGTCGGCCGTGTTGCCGTTCCACAGCTCCCAAATCGTCGTGGCGCCCTGGCTGACCATGTATCCCCAGCCGGGATAGGTCTTCTGCGTGGCGATCGCGTACGCCAGCCCCGCCTGCCCGTTGTCGGAGAGCGTGCGCATGAGCCACTGCGCGCCAACCAGGCCGGTGCCCACGTGATCGTTGCTCACCACCTCAATACTGTGGACCAGAGCCGCCACTACGGCCGCCCGATTCTCCTGCGGTACCATCTGGAAATAGAGCGGCAGGATGCTGGAAGTCTGGGTTCCGTTATCGTAGATGTCGCTCAGCGCGTTGAAATACTTCAGTTGGAACGCCGTGTCCACCTCCTGCGCCATCCGGTCGAGGTCGGCGGCTTCGGTCGGCTTATCGAGAATCCGCGCATAGCGCGCCACGGTGCGGAGCAGGTGGTAGTAATACGCGCTGCCGATCAATGTGCCATCGGTAATCCGGCTGGGATCCTTCGCGTGAATCAGGAGCGGATCTTCCGGCGGCACGCACCAGTCGCCATAGGTATCTTTGGGCATCAGGCCGTCTTTCAGATAGGTGCGTTCGTGGTCCAGCCACCTGCGCATCGCCGGATACTCGCGCTCCAGAACCCTGCGGTCGCCATACTGGTCGTAGAGCATTCCGGGAACGAAGATAAAGGTGCTGGGCCAGGTGAGATCGTCGTGATACATGGGCCAGTAATTGGGCGCCACCACCGGAATGCTGCCGTCGGGATGCTGCGAATCGGCGATATCCGTCTCCCACTTGGAGTAAAACGCCGCCACGTCGAACATGTAGGATTCGCTGCGGCTGACCTGCGAGCGGTCTCCCAGCCAGCCCTGGCGCTCGTCGCGCTGCGGGCAGTCCGTCGGAATGCTGCGATAGTTGCTGCGGATGCCCCAGAACATGTTGTGATGGATCTGATTTAAGAGCGCGTTGGAGCTGGTGAAATCCACCGTGGATTCCATATCGTCCTGCACCACGCGTCCTTCGATCGCGGCGATCGACGGCTGGCCCGGATATCCGGTCAGCTCGACATAGCGGAAGCCGTGATAGGTGAAGCGCGGCTCCCAGACCTCTTCGCCTCCGCCTTTGAGCGTGTAAATGTCCGTGGCGCGGGCCGTGCGCAGGTTGGCGACGTAGAGCGAGCCGTCGGGGTTCAACGTTTCGGCATGGCGGAGCTGCACTTCGGTTCCGCGCGCTCCGGAAACGTGCAAACGGCACCAGCCTACCATGTTCTGGCCCATATCGAAGATCCAGACGCCGGGGCGCAGTTGCTTGACCGAGACCGGCCGCACAGTCTGCACCACGCGCAGCGGCTCGGCCATCTGCGCGGCCGGAATTCCCTGCGGGGCCGCGACAAGCTGGGCCGCGTCCCAAGCGGAATCGTTGAAGCCCGCGCGGTCCCAGCCGGGAAACTCGCGGCGCGCATCGTACTCTTCGCCGTCATATTCGTTGTTGGCGCGGATGGGGCCGGCGGTCGTGAGCTTCCAGGTATCGTCGCTCACCACCGAGGCGCGGGTGCCGTCTTCGTATTCGATGTTGAGTTGCAGAATCGCCTTGGGAAAACCGAAATTCCTGGTTCGCTCCTCTGCGCGCGGCGCGTAAAAGCGGCCGTTGCCGAGGATCAGCCCCAGCGCATTTCGCCCGTGCTCCAGGCGCGGCGTCACGTCAAACGTTTCGTAGAGCACCCGCTTGCTGTAATCCGTCAGGCCGGGCGAAAGCACGTGGTCGCCGACCTTGGCGCCGTTCAAATAGAGCTCCGAAAGCCCCAGCCCCGCGTAATAGACCACGGCCCGCCGGACCTTGCGGTCGACCTCGAATTCTTTGCGCAGCATACGCGCCGGAAGGCGATGTTCGACCCTGCTGCCGGCCGCGTTCCAGGGCGCGATTCCGTAGTCGCCCAGTTCGCGCGCCGGCTGCCAGGCCGCATCCAGGTATCCGGGCATCTCCCAGCCGTCTTCGACTTTCGCGGCGGCGCGCCACTGGTTGCTGCTCGTGATGACCAGCGGATTGCCCGACGCGAACGCGATGCGGATCGCCGCGATGAATCCCGCCGGCCGCCCTTCGCCCGGATGCGAGGCGCGAACCGCGATCAGATTGCCGCCGGGGTGAATGAGCCCCGCGATATCGACTGCCTGCGGAAGGGCGGCCGTGGAACGAATCGTGGCCAACTTCCCGTTGACGTAGACATCCGCGTTGGCGTCGGCGCCCGCGATGCACTCGGCGCGCGTGACGGTGCGGCCGGCTGGAATCTCGAACGCTGCGCGGAAGTACCGGTCGCCCGCCGGAGCGCCGTTCTGGGCATTATCGGCATCCCAGATCCAGCGCGCTGCGCGCAGCGGCAGATAGCGGCTGCCGGGATCGATGAAGCCGGGCGCTTCGTCGCGGCCGATCCATTTACCCTGCCAATCGTCCGGCTCGAGCAGGCCCATGCTCCATTGAGCCGGCTCGCTCCACGGGGTGGCGCGGTTGTCCTGGTCCCAGATCTCGACTTTCCAGTAAACCGCTTCGCCGGAAACCAGCGGCTTGCCGCGATACACCACCTGGTTGGATTGGTCCGAATCGACGCGTCCGGAGTCCCAGAGGTCGCCGCGCCCCGCGCGCAGCGCCGCGTCGCTGGACGCTGCCAGAACGTGCCACGCCGTCTGCCGCACCCCGCGCGCGGAGGCGGGCATGCCTTCCATAACCCAGCTCAAACGCGGCTCCACGGCGTCGATGCCCTGCGGATTCACTCGATATTCGCAGCGCAGTTGCGCGGGGTGAACACTGGAGGCGGCATGCAGTGTCATCATTACGAGAAAACCAGCGAAAAAGCGTGCCATCGCTAGCACGGTATCACACAAAGTACTCCAAACTGTCACTGCATTGTGATTCATTCGCTTTATAATTCCATCAGAGAGGGTAGTATGGCGGCACTCACCCGTGGTTTGCAGCGCAGCGCGGAAACCGTGCTGACCGCGTTCCTGATGCTCTTCTCGCTGGCCCTGTTGTGGCCCGTCGCGCACCTGAGGCGGAAATACCTGGCGCATTAGCGCCGCGCAACCCCGGTCAGCCCCACGGGTGGTCGTTGCTGACCCGATAGTTCACGGCGTTCAGCCGCACCACGCAGCGCGCGGGGTCCGCCCCGAGCAGCGTCGCGGCATGTTTGCCAATCAGCCAGAAGTGGCCCGCCTTCGACCTGCCCGTGGTCTCGTTGTCCATGATACAGTCGCGATCGCGGGCGTTGTTCCGGCCCTTGAATACGCATGCGCCGTACTCGTCCGGATTGCCGATCAGATGTCCGAATTCATGCGCGATGGCGGCCCCGGTTGTCCCGCCGTCATTCACTCCCCAGAACGACGTATCGATCGTTCCGTCCGGAGGGCTCGCCACATCCGTGGTTCTGACGGCATAAATCTTGTGAAGATTGGTGGCGTCCTCGTCGGGAGCGGCCCACTCGAAATTGAAATCGATGTCGTACCGGTCCAGGTCGTCCCCCTCCGAATCCTGCACTGCAAACACGGCTCCGTTCCAGCGTTCCGTAATGCGCGTACTCCAGTTGCGTTTGACTTCGTCCGTCAGGGTAGCCCCCTCGTGCGTTACCGGAATGTCCCCGACCTCGCGCCGCCGCCGCGCCCCGGCAAACTCGTCCCCGTTGCCGCTGTAAGCCGCGAATTTCACAATGACGGACAGTGACTGCGATTGTCTGCCGGCTCTCACCAGGCGGATTCGAAAGCGTACCGTCCAATCGTAACGTCGTCCGTTCAGGGTCTGAGCCAGCGCTTCGGTACAGACCTCATCCTGCAGGGCTACGCGTACTTCGCGCTGAACCGCCCTGACGACGGCCACCGAACCGACTCCGCCGAGTCCGGGCAGTGCCACACCCCCACGGGGCGCCGGTCCCCGCGCTATCACGGGGGGAGCGGGAAAGAGTTCCCCCTGCACATAAAGCCACGCACTGTTGTATTGCCGTCTGGCGTCTTCCGGCGCCGCGTTCCAGGCATCCTGAATCGCCCGCAGGTGACCGGGGTCATTGCGGAACCGCTTCATCTTAAGAAGGCCGGTGAAGGTGTGGATGCGGCTCTTCTTGAACCGCTCGTAGTGTGAGTTGGCAGTCCGAACAATCCGCATGTATTCGTTGAAGTGATCTTGATCCCAGGGCAATTTCCCCTCCTTCGGTCGCCCGAGAGCATGCTGCAGCAGCTTCCGGCGCCGACCGAAAACGAGTATATTCGCCGCAAAGTTCCGATGCAATACAGGGCAACCCTCCAGGCAATCCGGAACTGTCTCGGGCCGGCCGGCAGATACTCTTCGAAAAAGCTGTAGCGCAGTGTGTCCAGATGGACCGGGTCGGAGGCTTGTATGCCGTGCCGCCGATTCGGGTATTCCATGAAATGAAACTGCTTGTTCAGTGCGATCAGCCGGTTCAACAGCCGCTGCGTTCCCTGGAAATGTACGTTGTCGTCGCCCGTTCCGTGGATGATCAGCAGCTTGCCTTTCAGTCCTTCGGCGAAGTTGATGGGCGAACCGTCGTGATAGCCCTTGGCATTTTCCGCCGGCAGCCCCATGTAGCGCTCCTGATAGATGCTGTCGTAAAGCGTCTGGTCCGCTACGGGCGCCCCCGCCACGCCCACGCTGTAGAGATCGGGGTAGCGGAACATCAGGTTCAGCGTCATGGAACCGCCGCCGCTCCAGCCGAACACGCCCACGCGGCTCAGATCGACGTAGGGGTGCGTGGCGGCCAGGCCGCGCAGCGCCGCGGCCTGTTCCTGCGATGCCAGCACGCCCACCGAACCGTAGATCACTTTGCGCCAGTGGGTGCCCTTCGGCGCCGGCGTGCCGCTGTTATCGAAGCTGGCCACCAGGTAGCCGTCATCGGCCAGCGCCGCCATCAGCATGCGGTTGTTGCCGCCCCAACTGTCGGTTACGGTCGAGCCGGCAGGCTCGCCGTAGACCGTGATGATGATCGGGTATTTGCGGCTCGGGTCGAATTTCGAAGGGCGGATCACCCAGCCGTCCAGCGTCGTATCGTGCCCCACAGGGATGTGCACCATCTCGGTTCGCCCCGCCAGGATCGGCGCCACTTTGGCTTTCAGCGCGGCGTTGTCGTTCAGAACCCGCACCACTTTGTGATCGGGCAGGCTGATGAGGTCGGACTGGCCGGGCGAATCGAAGGCCGATACGCTGTGGAATGCCCAATGCGCGTCGGGCGAGATCTCGTACGTATGGGTGCCCGGCTCTCCGGCGGGGGTCACGCGCTCGGTCTTGCCGCCATCGAGGCGGGCGCGGTACAGGGAGCGCTCGGTGGCGTTCTCCGGCGAGGCGATGAAGTACAGCCAGCCGCCCGGCTCGTCCACGGCGTCAATGGAAACCAGGTCGAACGGCTCGCCGGTGATGCGCCGCGCGTCGCCCGTGCGCGACACGGCGTAGACGTGCCGCCAGCCGTCGCGCTCGCTGGTGAACAGAAAGCGGCTTCCGCCTTCGATCCAGCGCAGGTTCCGGTTCACTTCGACCCAGGTGTCGTCCTTGTCCTGGAAGATCTGCCGCACGCTGCCGGTCTCGGGGTCGCCCAGGAACACTGTGTTGGTGTTCTGCAGCCGGTTCATGTGCTGCAGGATGATCTGGTTGTCCGGGGTCCACTCCATGTCGGGAATGTAGGTATTGCGCGGATCGCCCGGCGTCTTGAGCCAGTGGGTAGGCCCTCCCGTGGCGCTCACCACTCCAACCCGTACGGCCGAGTTCCTCTGGCCCGGCTTGGGGTACTTGTACTTCGTGATGACGGGATCCAGCGTATCGGTGTAGTTGATGAGGGCAAATTCGGGCACACCGCTCTGGTCGAACTGGTAATACGCGATCTTGCTTCCATCGGGACTCCAATGAAAGCAGTCGGCCAGGCCGAACTCTTCGTTGTTCACCCAATCCGAGGTGCCGTCGATGATGTCGTCGCTGGCGTCGCTGGTGAGTTGCCGGAGCGCGCCGGTTGCGATGGTTTCGACGTAGAGGTTGTATTTCGGCGGCGCGCCGGGCGCGGCATGCGGATCGCCCAGGTACGCGACCTGCGTGCCATCGGGAGAGAACTTCGCAAACAGGAGCCCGCCCTGCTCCCGGCCGCCGAGCTTATGCCAGGCGTCTGACCGCTTGTCCAGCACCCAGTAATCGCTGGCGGTCTTGCGGATCATGACGGTGTGGGAATTGGTGGCGAACAGCAGTTCCTGTCCGTCGGCCGAGGGTGTTCCGCCAACCAGCGCGCGCTCCGCGCCGGGCGGCCGGTAGGAAGGTTCGGGCGGCAGTTCGGTGCGCGCGCCCGTGGCCGTATCGACGCGGAAACGTTGCATCGCGCCCCCGGCGCCGCGCTCGACGTCCAGGTACGCCTTGCCGCCCTCGAGCCATCGCCCGCCGCCCGCGCCCCGGCCTCCCCGGCCCGCACCGCGTCCGGCTCCGCGGCCTCCGGCTCCCCCGCTGAATTCTCCGGAGTCGATGCGGTGCATCCACTCGGTCATGTTCTGCGAAAGCTGGGCGCTGGCGTTGGAGGCGAACCAGGCGAGGCTCCCCAGGACGGCAGCGCAGGCGATGGCACTTCTTCGCGTGAGCATGGAGCAGGTATATCACGATTCGCCCTCTGTATGCGCTTTCAGGGAGGGCGGCGGCCGAATCCCCTTGGCCGCACTATGGTAACGCTTGCATACCCCTAAAATCGGCCTCTCCAGCCCCACCCGTCCGCCCGACAGTGATATCTTAAATTCGAGGTGGAATTTCGTGAGTGAAGATCTGAAGAAGACCCAGTTCAGCCGCCGTACGCTCTTCGGCAGGGCCGGCAAAGCAGCCGCAGCGTCCATCGTTGGCGCTCCGCTCGTCAGGACTGCGATCCTCGCCGCCGGCGGCGATACCGAAGCCGACGCCGTGGAAGCGCTTGCCAGCAGCGCCGATGTCGACCGCATCAATATTCTCGGAGCCAAGACCTACCTGCACGGCTGGGCCGGGTATGGCGAACCGCCTGTCCTGGGCCGCCCGCCCGCCCAGAACCGCCCGGTCAACTATGCCGGGCAGGAGGGCGGCGCCGCCAGCCAGCCTTCCGCTCCCGGACCGGAGCCGACCGTGGTGTGGAGCAAGGAATCCGGTCCCGGCACGGTCGCATTTGCCGATACCAAATCGCTTTTCACCACCGCCACCTTCTCGACCCTTGGTACATACGTGCTGAAGATGACTGCGAGCAACGGCCAGAACACTTCCTCCTCCACGGTCCGCGTTTCCGTCGAGCCGCCTCCGCCGGCGAAACAACTGGGAGCCGTTTACACCAAAAACTTTAAGATCACCAGCCCGTTCTGGAACGCGCGCGCCAAAGCGCTCATCTGCAACTGGATTCCCCATTGCATCGACCAGATCAATCGCACGGACCTCACCCTGGGCGAGGGCGGCATCGACAACTTCATCAATGCCGGCAAAGCCCTTCGCGGCGAGCCGCACGGCTACCACAAAGGCTACGTCTTCTCCAACGCCTGGGTCCATCAGACGGTGGAAGCCATGAGCATCGCGCTCATGATCGACCCGCAGGGCGATCCCGACATCCTCAAAGCCCACGAAAAGTTCCACCAGACGCTCGACACCTGGATCCCCATCGTCCTCGCTGCCCAGGAGCCCGACGGCTACCTGCAGACGGCCTTTACCGTGGCGCCTCCGCGCCGCGCGCCGCTTCCGCCGGTTCCGGTCACGAAGGCCGATGGCAGCGTCGTGATGACGCGGGTGATGGTGCGGCAGGATCCCGATGGCACACTGCACGCGAGCCGCTTCGGCGGACGCGGAGGTTTCGGCCGGGGCCGCGGCGCGCAGGAAAATACCGATGAGCCGTTCGATGGCAAAACGTCCACCACGGTCCTCTTCCCGGCACTGAACCAGGACAGCACCGTCGCCATGATCCGTCTCGCGATCTTCGAGGGTACGCCGCCGGCCGCGGGTCAGGGACGCGGTTTTCGGCAGCCTGTTCCGATGACGGTGAAGAGGATCACGGGCGACAATCCGGACGGCAAGCCGGACTTCACCTTCGAAGTTCCCACCCCGCAGCCCGCCAACCTCAAGCACTGGGATCCCGCCACACGCGGCAACCACGAAGGCTACACTGCCGGCTACTTCCTGGAATCGGCGATCAATCATTACCTGATGACGAAGAAGCAGGACGCCCGGCTCTACAACGGCGCCAAGAAACTGGCCGACTGCTGGTACAACAATCTCGGGCCCGCTCCCAAGAAGCCCTGGTATGACGGCCACGAGGAAATGGAACAGGCGCTCGTCCGCTTCGGCCGCTTCGTGAACGATATGGAAGGCGGCGGCAAAGGGCAGCGGTACATCGAACTGGCCAAGTGGCTGTGCGACTGCCGGTCAACAACCGCTGTGAAGCGCACCCGCCCCGACGGCTCGGTCTTCGACGAACGCTCGGAATACGACCAGAGCCATCTTCCCGTCGTCCAGCAATACGAAGTGGTGGGACATGCCGTGCGCGCCATGTACCTGCAATCGGGCATGGCCGATGTGGCCGTCGAAACCCACGACCTGGAATACCACAGCGCCGTCAAGTCGCTGTGGGACAACCTCGTCAACAAGAAGCTCTATGTCACCGGCGGCGTCGGTAGCGGCGACACCGCTGAAGGATTCGGCGTCAACTACGCGCTCAGCAACCAGGCCTATTGCGAAGCCTGTTCGAGCTGCGGCGCCATCTTCCTGCAGTGGAAGATGCACCTCGCTTATCACGAGGCCAAGTACGTGGACCTGTACGAAGAGACCATGTACAACGCCCTCCTGGGAGCCACGGATCTCGAGGCTAAGAATTATTACTACGACAATCCGCTCGACGAAGATAAGATGCGGTACGCCTGGCACGTCTGCCCATGCTGCGTCGGCAACATTCCCCGCACACTGCTCATGATGCCGACCTGGGTTTACACCAAAGCCTCCGACGGCATCTACGTCAACCTGTTCATCGGCAGCCACATCACCATCGAGAACGTGGGAGGCACCGATGTCGATATGGTGCAGACCACCGACTACCCCTGGAAGGGCGACGTGGCCATTACGGTCAATCCGAAAACGGTCAAGGAGTTCAGCCTGCGCATCCGCGTGCCGGATCGCGGCGTGAGCAAACTCTATACACCCAAGCCCGCGGCTAACGGCGTCACCTCGATCAAGGTTAACGGAGAGGTCGTGAAGCACACCATGGACAAGGGCTATGCCGTCATTACGCGGCGCTGGAAGGCCGGCGACAAGGTGGAACTGGTGCTTCCCATGACACCGCAGCGTGTTTATCCGGACGACCGCATCATTGCCAGAGCCCGCGGCGGCGAGGTGCAGCACCCCGATGAGGGCAAGATCGCGCTCAAGTACGGTCCGATCATTTACAACATCGAAAAAGTGGATGAAGACATCGCCAAGCCGATCAGCACGACCGCCCCGCTCACCGCGGAATGGCGTCCCGACCTGCTGGGCGGAGTAATGACCCTCAAAGGCAAGTTCGCCGATGGCAGCGACCTGGTCGCCGTCCCGAACTACGCGCGCACCAACCGGGGCGGTGAACCGACCGCAGCCCCGCTGCCCTGGCGCGGTCCGCGTCCGCTCACTTCGATCGTCTGGATCAAAGAGGCGTAGCGCGGGCAATTCTGCGCTGGAGGCGGCAGGTGGCGACTCACCTGCCGCCTTCGCGCGGCCCGATTCGCCCGGAATTCCCGCTCGGAGTCGCTGCTTTGAAACCCAATTGTCACACTCGCAGGAGCTCTCTGTAATTCCTCTTTATCGTGATTGACAGGGATGGACTTTGGGGTTGTAATAAGGCAAAGCAAATCTGAGAGAGAGGGGAAATCCGGCCGTGACGCCTACCCGACGCACCTTCCTCAAAGCCGGGGCCACCGGTGGACTGGTCTCCGCGCTGGGGTTCGATCTCGCGCCCGCCTATGCGCAATCGCGCGAACTCAAGATCTCGCGCACAACCGAGACGCGCTCCACCTGTCCGTATTGCGCGGTGAGCTGCGGGGTCATCATCCACACGATCGGCGATCGCGCCAAGAACGTGACGCCCGCGGTGGTGCACGTGGAAGGCGATCCCGACCACCCCATCAATCGCGGCACGCTCTGTCCCAAGGGCAGCTCGCTACAGCAGGACATCACGAACGATCGGCGCATCACGAAGCCGCAAGTGCGCCGGCCCGGCTCCGACCACTGGGAGGACATCTCGTGGGAGCAGGCCATCGATGAGATCGGCCGCTCCGTGAAGAAGACGCGCGAGGAGACCTTCGTCGAGAAGGATGCTCAGGGCAACACCGTGAACCGCTGCGAAGGCATCGCTTTCACCGGCGGCTGCACGGACACCAACGAGTTCAATTACCTGGTCGTCAAAACCATGCGCAGCCTGGGGGTCTGCTACCTGGAAAACCAGGCTCGTGTTTGACACGGACCGACGGTCTCCAGTTTGGGGCCCACGTTCGGTCGCGGTGCGATGACTAATGGCTGGATCGACATCAAAAACACCGACATGATGTTGATCATGGGCGGCAATCCGGCTGAGAACCACCCCTGCGGTTTTAAATGGGCGGTGGAAGCGAAGCGGAATCGCAACGCCAAGATGATTGTGGTGGACCCGCGGTTCACGCGTACTGCCGCGGTGGCCGATCAGTATGTGCAGTTGCGCGTGGGCACCGATATCGCGTTTCTGGGCGGAGTGATCAATTACGCGATTCAGAATAACCGCATCGCGCGCGACTACCTGGTCCACTACACCAACGCGGGGTTCATCGTCAAAGAAGGCTTCAAGCTGCCGGAAGACGGCCTGTTTTCGGGTTACGACGGGGCCACTCACAGCTACGACAAGTCCACCTGGAACTACTCCGGCGCCGCCGATAAGCCCGGCGCCATGCCCGCCGCGCCGGAATTCGATCTCACGCTGGAGAATCCGCGCTGCGTCTTCCAGCTCTTGAAGCAGCACTATGCGCGCTACACCCCGGAAATGGTCGAGCGCATCACCGGTGTTCCCAAAGACCAGTTCCTCAAGACTGCCGACCTGTTCACTTCCATCCGCAAGGACGGCGACATGAAGAAAGCCGGCACCATTATTTATGCGGTCGGCTGGACCCAGCACAGCTCCGGCACCCAAACCATCCGCGGCGCAGCCATTCTGCAGCTTTTGCTGGGCAACGTGGGGCGCGCGGGCGGAGGCGTCAATGCCCTGCGCGGCCACTCCAACATTCAGGGCGCCACCGATATGGCCGGCATTTTCGATATCCTGCCCGGCTATCTGAAAGTGCCTACGCCCGCCGACAAGGACTTCCAGTCGTACCTGGAGCGCATCACGCCCAAGCCTTCGAAACCTGCGGCGTGGCAATCGTTCAACTACTGGTCCAACACCCCGGCGTTCGCCGTGTCCTTCCAGAAAGCGCTGTACGGCGATGCCGCCACTAAGCAGAATGAATGGGCTTTCCACTACCTGCCGAAGGTGGACCGCAAATACTCCTGGGCCGAAATCTGGGACGACATGTACCGCGGCAAGGTCAAAGGACTGTTCGCATTCGGCATGAACGGCGTGGCCATCGGCCCGAATTCGCACAAGAACATCGAAGCGCTGAAAAAGGCCGACTGGCTTGTGGTCTGCGAGATCTACCCCGACGAAACCAGCGAGTTCTGGAAATCGCCGGGCATCACCACCGAGGAGATGGCGAAGATCCCGACCACGGTCTATCGCCTCCCCGGCGCAGGGTTTGCGGAAAAGGATGGCACCTTCGTCAACTCGGCGCGATGGCTGCAGTGGAAACATGCGGCATTACCGCCTCCGCCCGGCTGCAAGCTCGATCAGGAGATTCTGGCGCGCATTTTTCTCAAAACGCGGGAGCTCTACGCGAAAGAGGGCGGAAAGTTTCCCGATCCCATCCTGCATGCCACCTGGAGCTACACCGATCCCTATAATCCCTCGCTCGCCGAGGTCGCCAAAGAGATCAACGGGCGCGCCATCAGTGACGTCACCGATCCCAAACTGAATCAGACGATCAAAGCGGGGCAGCAGTTGCCCGGCTTCGGGTGGATGCGCGCCGACGGCTCGACCTCCGGCGGCAACTGGCTCTACTGCGGATCGTGGACCGAGGCCGGCCCGCAGATGCAGCGGCGCGGCACCGAGGACCCGTCCGGGCTCGGCATCTATCCCAACTGGGGATGGTCGTGGCCGGCCAACCGGCGCGTGCTCTACAACCGCGCCTCGTGCGATCTCAACGGCAAACCGTTCGATCCCGACCGCCGCCAGGTGTGGTGGAACGAAGATCAGCAAAAGTGGGTGGGCAACGACGTTCCCGATTTCAAGGCCGACTCGGCGCCCAAAGATCACATGGGGCCGTTCATCATGAACCCCGAAGGTGTGGCGCGCATTTTCGGACCGCTGGCCGCGTTCGCCGATGGGCCGTTCCCCGAGCATTACGAACCGACCGAAAGCCCCGTCCAGAATCCACTACACCCCGGGCAGCAGAACAATCCCATTGCCAAGCGCTTCACTTCCGACCTGGACAAGCTCGGCTCGGTGAACGATGGCTACAACATCATCTGCACCACGTACCGCCTCACCGAGCACTATCATTACTGGACCAAGAACAATCCCATGAACGTGCAGCTTGTGCCCGAGCCGTTCGTCGAGATTCCGGCGGAACTGGCCGATGAGATGGGACTGCGCGGCGGCGAGCGCGTCAAGGTGACCAGCGCCCGCGGCCAATACATCGCGAAGGCGATGGTCACGCGCCGGATCAAGGCGATGACCGTCGACGGCAAGAAGACGTACCAGATCGGCATCCCCATCCACTGGGGCTATCGCGGAATTGCCGAGGACGAAGGCAAGACAGCCCGCAACGGCGCCAACCTCCTCTCGCCCGCCGTCACCGACCCCAACGCCAACACGCCCGAGTTCAAGGGCTTTCTGGTCAAACTGGAGAAGGCATAGTCATGGCCAATCTGCGCATCCAGAGAATCTCCGGACACGCGGGAACCGTCGCCGGCCTCGGCACACAGCGCCAGGAGCAGGTGGCCAAACTCATCGACACTACTACCTGCATCGGCTGCAAGGCCTGCGAAGTGGCGTGCATGGAATGGAACGATCTGCCGTTCCGCGAAACCACGTTCAACAACACCTACCAGACCATGCCCGACACGGCCTGGAACTACTGGACGCTCATCCGGTTCAACGAACATCCGCGCGAGGATGGCTCGTTTCAGTGGCTGATGCGCAAGGACGGCTGCATGCACTGCGCCGACCCCGGCTGCCTGGCCGCCTGTCCCGCCGACGGGGCCATCGTCCAGTACCAGAACGGCATCGTCGATTTCCAGCAGGACAACTGCATCGGATGCCAGTATTGCGTGGCCGGCTGTCCGTTCAATATACCCAAGTTCAACGCGCAGACCAAGCGCGTGTTCAAGTGCACCTTGTGCTCGGACCGCGTGGGGCAAGGGCTGGAACCGGCATGCATCAAAGCCTGCCCGACCGGCTGCCTCCACTTCGGCACCAAGGATGACATGAGGGCCATGGGCAGCGCCCGCGCGCAGCAGTTGCGCGATCATTCGGGCTTTGCCAACGCCGGAGTGTACGATCCGCCCGGCGTGGGCGGCACCGGCGTGATGTACGTGCTGCACGACATCACCAACACCGAAGCCTACGGCGGTCTGCCGGCCGATCCGCATGTGCCGTGGACGGTACGGATTTGGAAAGGTCCGCTCAAGTGGCTGGGCAACCTCGCCATGGTGGGAGGTTTGATCGGTGTAACCCTGCACTATCTGCGCTTCGGTCCCAAACAGGTGAAGGACGATTCTCCGGGAGGCGCCAAATGAGCCCGCGACCCGCAGTCACTCGCATCAAGCGCTACAGCATGGAGGAGCGCGTAGTGCACTGGGCCGCGGCGATTGCGTACTGCTACGTCCTGGCCACGGGCCTCGCATTCTACTCGCCGCACCTCTACTGGATCGCGGTCATTCTGGGCGGCGCTCCCACCTCGCGCTTCTGGCATCCCATCATCGGCGTGGTGTTTGCCGCGATCATGGCGATCATGCTGCGGTCGTGGGTTGGCGATATGCGCATCACCGCGGTGGATAAGGCCTGGGGCCGCGCCATGAACCGCTACATCGAAAACGAGGACGAGGCGCTTCCGCCCTCCGACCGCTTCAATCTCGGCCAGAAGTATTTCTTCTGGGTGATGGTCTGGGGCGGAATCGGCCTGCTGCTCACCGGAGCGATCCTCTGGTTCCCTGAGCTCATCCCGTGGAACCTGCGCTTTCTGCGCTACGGGGCCATCCTGGTGCACGTGGCCTGCGCGCTGATCACCATCGGGGCCTTCATCATCCACGTGTACATGGGCACCGCCATGGTGCGCGGCGGCTTCACGTCCATCATTCGCGGCGAAGTGTCGCCCGCCTGGGCGCGCACGCACCATCGCCTCTGGTACGATCGCGTCACCGGGAAATGAACCGCCGGGACCGCCGTATCGATCGCGCCCGGGAACTGGAGGAGCGATATCCCAACGCCGCCGGGATGCTGCGCTTCTATCGCGAGATCGTTGCGTTCCAGGGCGGCTGCCGCCCGGACCTGCCGGCTTTGCTCGCTTTGGTTCGCAGCAAGGGCACGCCGGTGCTGAAAGATGCCGCGCTCCACCTGACCGAACAGCATCCTCTGTACGGGTTCTTTGAGCGTGTTCTGGAGCAGCCGCGTTTTGAGCAGCAGGCCCGCCAGAGCCCGGTGGACACCCGCAGCGTGCAGCCGGATTGCCCGTTCTGTTTCGAAAAGCCGCTGGTTGCGATTCTGCGGCCCGAAGGCGACGGCGGCCGCCGTACACTGCTCTGCGGCCGCTGTTTCACCGAGTGGGAATTTCGCCGGCTGCTGTGTCCCAACTGCGGCGAAGAAGATCGCGACAAGCTGCCGGTCTACACGGCGCCCGAGTTTCCACACATCCGCGTGGAAGCCTGCGACACCTGTCGCTGCTACATCAAGGCGGTCGACCTGACCCGCGACGGCAACGCAGTCCCGGAAGTGGACGAGATCGCCGCCCTGCCGCTGGATCTCTGGGCTATCGAGCAAGGCTACCAGAAGCTGGCGCCGAATCTGTTCGACTGACCTGCGTTTCCCGCCCGATCAACCGCCATCCAGGCGAAGTCCCAGGCGGCCCAAATCATCGAAGCGATTCGGCCGGGTGACGAGTTAATCTAGGATAACCGCGTTTACCCTCCGCGATACGAAGCCGTTTCCCGGCTTTTGAATCACGCTGCGGGTTTTTTTGCAATTGGTTGCCATTCCTGAGTCTGGCGATTTCTCTCCATGGCGGCAACCCACTTTCCGGAACCGGAACCCCACCGCGAGACAGCTTGGATCGCCTGGGGAAAGGAAATGTCGACCGGGTGGACGCGATCCCGGGTGAGAATGTAAAGCGATCCAGCAAACGGTGTGGGTACGGAAGGCACAAATACAGTGAAGCGCCCATCCTCCAGTTCCTCCACGATGAATGCGGGGACGAGGGCTTCCTCGATCTCGGCCAGCGCCGGTCTCCACGCACTGTCCTCACTCTTTCCCGCCATCCGCTGTGTAAGACTGTGAATCAGTGCGTAGCCCGGGATTTTGCTGAATAACGACTTCTCCGTTCGTTCCAAAGCTGCTTGGCCTCTCGAAGTCCGGATACTGAACCCGACCAGGTAGAGGAGTGCCGCCACCAACAGTAAGGATAAAATGTGCCCGCCCGGGAACCAGGCTGGCAACAGCCTGGCCATCGGCTTTACGACGGGTAGCAATGTTTTAATTCCCTTGAGCAGCAGCAAAAAAGCAATATAGATCGGAACGACGACCAGCAGGCCAGCGACCAACGTCTTTGCGACGGATTCGCCCCATTTCTTCATGGGTAACCTCCCCGCGCCCAGTCCACGCCGAGGTGCTTCGGACCGCGCACATATTAGTTCAGGCTATCTCCAGCAGTCTATTAGATGGTTTACATTCCACCAAAGTGTGGGGCGTTGCTGCTGAAATTCTCTAACTAGAGCCACGCCCCGGCTTTTCAGTGCTATTGGCGCTTTTTAGGGATTACTTGTGCCGCTCGGAGCGCCTCTGCTCGCGGCGGGAATGCCCAGCTCCGACCACCGCGCCTTTGGCTGCGCTCCCTCCCATAGCGCCTCCGATTACGGCACCTTTTGCTGCGCCGTTAGCCTTCGGGTGGCTGGGCTGATGTTGCGGCGGGGGCTGTGTTTGCGTCGATGGCGGCGCAGTTGAAGGCGGTGTTTGCGCTGACACCAATGGCACCAGCGCGGTTGCGAGGCAGAGTGTGATTCCAAACGATAAGAGCCTCACCAAGGGTTTCATCTAGCCCTCCTTGAGCCCCACCTATGCCGGTCACAATGCGTTCGGTGAGGCACTTCCTGTACTCAGTATGATCCTCATTGCCTGCGGTGTGGATGGTTTGGAGATAATTCAAAAAGGCCAGTGGAGACAGCCGTGCGCTCCGGGTGCCGCAATGTGCGGAAGGGTCCGCCCGGGCTCGAAAGTTTTACGCCCAAAACGCCAGAGACGCATCTCAGAAAGTTAGTCCCAGGTGATCATCAATGAACATGCGGAAATAAGGGGCGATTCAAGCACATTCGGAGATTGCTGACGGGTGGTCTCTCAGAGTCGGTGGCAGCACTCGCTATCCGGCGCGGCGAAGTTCGTCTCGGATTACGCGCCGCAGAGTCGTCTCCAACGACTCCTGCTTCCGGTTCATGAAACTGCGCAACGCCTCATTAATGAGCGTCTGGTAGTTACCGCCTCCGGCATCGTCAACCTGCTGACGAAACCAATCCAGAACATCATCGTCCAACCGGATCGTGACCCGGGTCTTTCCCTGTGGCACCTTCAATACTGGCCCGCGCCGGCCTTTACTGAAATCATATTCCTTCTTCATATTGATGCACCTCACCGCGAGCCGCGGGGCGCGCGGGAATCAGCCGACCCGTTCGCCGCGCCAGGTGTAGACCACCACTAGCACCCGGCCTAGGGAATCCATCCGTGTACTATTGTACACCGCCAAAAGCGGGTGACCGAGACGCAGCTATTGACTGGCACTGATGTCTGGAAGGTGCTAGTGTAAGCCATGCACCTCAGCCGCTCCGGTAAACCCTCGTGCGCTGCAGGGCAATTTGTTCAGCAATACCTGCAACGTGAAGCGCAATTAGGCTCGACCGTCCTCATACACCCTGTGCCGGCGCGGGCGGCACACATGATCAGTTTCCAGTTCGGAGGCCCGGTGGGTGTCCGTTTCTATGGTATGGATGTGACGCGGACCGCTGAATCCGCTGCCTTCATAGGACCACAGACGCACCAGCGCTGCCAGTTGGTGATCCGGGGTGATGTCGAGACGTTCGTCATCGCCTTCCGGCCATCGGCAATTCATCGCCTGTTCGGATTACCGGCGGCCGAGACTACCAATCGCGACCACGCGGCACATGCCGTGCTGGGCGCCGGCATCTCGGCACTCAGAGAAGAGCTGGGCAATGCGAGCAGCTTTCAGAAACGCGTGCAAATTGCGGATCGATTCATAATTGCGCAGAGTTCCAGAGCGCATGCCGCCGGCTCGATCGAACTGGCGGCAAATGAGATCGCACTGAATCACGGTGCGTTCCGGATTGAGTCTCTTGTACAGCACACCGGCCTCAGCATGCGCAGTTTTCAGCGGATGTTCCAGCAACGCATCGGCGTATCCCCCAAACTCTACTCGCGCATCGTCCGATTCGAATCGGCGCTCAAGACTAAGGCCGCATCCCCCCACCTTTCATGGATGACGGTTGCCCACCAATTTGGGTATCACGATCAGATGCACATGATTCACGATTTCAAGCAGCTCTCCGGAGAAGCGCCCACAAGTCTTCTCGTTAGCGCCGAGGCTGTGCTTGCACCGCAAATGGATTCCGCGCCGCAGCCGGATACTGACCTTCTTCAGCTCTAACCTGAATCGCCACAAAATTGGCGCGAATTTACTAGGCTAAAGAATTGATAGTCTGTCTATACTTGGGTTGACTTCCATCTGGGAGGAAGCACGATGAACCCGCATGCGCTGGCCACCCTTTGGGGAAAGCTCCCGCCTGTTCTTTGCGCTGGACTTCTTGTCTCGGCTTCCATAATTCCGGTCCAGGCCCAAGATGCACAGCAGCAGAAGCGATTTGCAGTTCCGGCAACCTGGGACGACAAGGTGATGAGCAGAGTGGAAATCCCGCTTGCCAACCCGATCGGATCACCTAAGCATGTCTCCGCCGATTACTACTACAGGATCCCAATACGGCCGGTCTACCAGCAGTACCCCGTGTATGCTCCCGGTCGCGAGCCCGCAGGTTACTTGGAGGAATTGAAGAAAAAGGAGCCGGTGATCATCTGGGATGGCGCCGAACACGCGCCTGCGCTTCGAACCGAACAGGATTGGATCAGAGCAGGAGAGATGGTGTTCAGTGCTGCTATCACGTATTCGGAGGATCAGGGTCTGTACGCGCTGCCTGACGTCAGGAACGAGGATTGGTACCGGAAGAGTGAAATGCCGCTGACCCCGGATGGAGTTCTGCCATTTCTGCACTACGTTGTCCGCCAAAAAGGGAAGGTTGAACTGGGTTCATTCTCCTGCGCAATGTGTCACACACGGGTGATGCCCGGAGGTGCGCTTTTAAAGGGTGCACAAGGGAATTTCCCATTTCTCAAGGCCGCGCCGCCAGTCAACGCGCCCAGAGCTCGCATCCCTGCCGATCTTCTTTTCTTGTTCAACAGGCAGTTGTATGCGATGCCATGGCTCGATCCCGATCCGATCGACCGGCAGCGGACCATGTCCCCGGAACAAGTAGACGCAATGTACGGGGGAATTCCACCGGGCGTTCTGCCGCGGCATCGATCCAGCCCGTTTAGTCCTGTTCAGGTCCCGGATCTGATTGGCGTAAAGGATCGCCATTACCTGGACCACACAGGCCTTCACCCGCACCGCTCGATTGTAGACCTGATGCGTTACTCGGCCCTGAATCAGGGGGCCGATTCCCTCGCCAGTTATGACGGCTTTATTCCCGCGGATCTACCCAACTTCAAGAAACTGCCTGATCCGGTGGATCCGGTGGCTGTCGGAGGAAGGTACAGTGATGATCAACTCTACGCCTTAGCGCTGTTTATCTACTCGCTGAAACCGCCTGAGAATCCGAACCGATTCGACAGCGCCGCCGCGCGCGGGCAGAGGGTATTTGAGAACGAGGGCTGCGCAGGGTGCCACACGCCCCCTCTCTACACGAACAATAAGCTGACGCCCGCCGACGGTTTCAGAATTCCCGCCGATCATGTGACGAAATACGACATTCTTGCTGTGCGGGTGGGGACCGACGCCGACCTGGCTCTGAAGACCAGGCGAGGGACCGGCTACTACAAGGTTCCGTCACTCAAGGGGGTGTGGTACCGCAGCATGTTCGGCCATAGCGGATGGTGCGCGACCCTCGAAGATTGGTTCGAACGCAAACGGCTGCGCGACGATTATGTGCCTACCGGATTCAGACCTTACGGCACCAGAACGTTCGCCGTGAAGGGGCATGCTTTCGGATTGGCTCTTTCCGACGCGCAAAGAAGAGACCTGATCGCGTTTCTCAAGACCCTGTAAAGCTGGAGCAGGTGTGCGGAAGCGCACGGACAACTATTTGCGGTCGGGTTACCGGAATGTGCGCGCAGGGCAGGGATTCCGTACGCGAAGTCGGCAAAGGATTCGGGAATCCTCCGGTCTCCCGCCACTTGGCCGGGAACTCCCGTTGCTCCAACTGGACGGCTTGGGCCCCAGTCGAGCCGGCACCGGGAAGCTGTTCGGGGTCCTCTTGGGATGCGGGCTGCGGCGGAAAGAGGCGGCTGAGCTGGAGGTCGCCCATCTTCAACGGCCGGAGGATCACTGAGCGATCGTGGATTTGGTCGGCAAAGGCCGGCACATCCGGACGGTGCCCGTTCCAGACTGGGTCAAGAGCGCAATCGATACGTGGCTTGTGTCCGGTGGCGTGAGCGAGGGCCGCGTATTTCGGTGCGTTAGCCGGGCAGGCAAGACTTGGGGGCAAGGTGTGACGAAGAGGGTAGTGTGGCACGTCGTTAAGGACTGCGCAAAAGGAGCAGCTATTGAGCATCTAGCCCCGCATGACCCCCGCCGGACCTGCGCACCACTGTGCCGCGATGCCGGAGGGGAGCTGGACCAGATCCAATTCTTGCTCGGCCACGTCTCGGCCCAGACTACCGAGAAATATCTCGGCTGTAAGCAGCGCCTCAAGAACGCGGTAAACGACCGGATCGGCGTCGAGCCAAACCGCTGAACGTACGCAGGTCGGCGACAATCGGTCAAGTGGCGTGGATGACAGTTTTGGGGCCAAAGCGTTTCGTGGCCGCCGTGGCGCAGGGATCGAGTGCCGCGCGGCGACCGTCGGCCGGTACGCTTCGCGGTCGAGCATCATGGACGCAGACGGGGTACAATGAAGCTCGGCAAAGCATGGCAAATAGAAGCGGGGAATAACGTTACCGGTAATTTCTGAACTTGTGATGATGCAGCTACAGATAAAGATACTCTCATACAAGTACAGGAGGAAACCATGGCGCTCATCCACTTCACGCCTGAAGACTACGCGTGGGTTAACCTTCCCCCGTTAACTCCCAATCATCAAGGTCCTATCGCGATCCGCATCGAAGAGGCCGCCGACTGCGAAGGAATTGCTTGCGGCGAACGCTTAGAGGCGGCGCTATCCCCGGAAGACTTGGAACGCTGGCATGAAACTCACGCGAACCGCGGCCCAGTGCAGCCGCACTCTCACATGATCGCTACTGGCCTCGATCCGCAAACTCGCAGTTCCATCATCGCCATTCGCAAAGGGAGGGCATAGCCATGCCCGCGATGAAGCACTATCACACATACGCGCGGCTGCGGAAGGATTGTTTCAGATGCATCGATCCGCGTTGCACCCACAGGGACTGCCGCAAAGCGATCGAGGGCAAGTTTGCTCTTTGTCCATTCGGAGATCCGGCACTTCCGCATTTGTATCGGCTGGACCGCGAGGCGTTGCGGCGCGCGCTGCCCCATTGTAAGGACTGCACCGGCAGGGACAGGCCGGCCCGGCGAAAGGTGGAGGTCATCGAATCCAACATTTGTCCGGATGGATCGAAGCCGTCCCCACAGCGTAAAGCCGGAGCTGAAAGGCCAGGGGAGATCGTGCGGACTTTTCTGCAAACGAATGCTGAAACCGGGAAGATCGAGCCAATGCCGCCGGAGGCGGTCGCCCGTATTTATGGCAACAGGTTGACACGCAGTGCTCTAAAGGAGAGAGCAAGATGAGGAACGTAGGATTGCCGCTCACTATTGCCGCAGCCGTGCTGCTCGGGACAGTGATACACGCCCTTGGTCAGACGCGTGCATCACGACCGGCTCCGTGGCTCGAACCCTACACGCCCACCCGCCTCGAATGGCTCGCCCTCCAGAAGCAAGCAATGGAAGGACGCAATGATCTTGGCGAGGACGGCATAGGCGTGCACTTCTACCTCAGCCCCGACTCGCTCCGGACTGGAGAAATATGGTGTGACCTTGAGTATCGCCCGAGCACGCAGGCGCAGGCTGTTCAGCTTTTCGAGGACGAAATTCTGACGAGGTTTGAGGCGACTCGTCAGCTATATCCTTGGGCGCGTGTGAAGATCATCAAGAAGGTCGTCAAGACCAATTGACGTGGGTTGCTCACTGCGCTCTCGCGCGATAGAAGGTGGGTGCCAGGAAGCGCCCCAGAGTCGCGGATTGGCGGTGTTAGCGGTAAGGGAATGTCAGGTGGCGCTTCCGGAAACTGCCTCGACGCGCCACCCGGCTGGGAAACTCCCGCCCCGCCATGTTGGTCCCGGCTGCAGCGGTGCCGACAATGCCGGTCACTGCTTGGAGAACCTGCATGCGCGCGAGTTGGAGTGGATTGCGAACGATCCTCACGGCAAGCAGATCTCCCCAGCCGCAATCGCCCCCCATCCACTCAGCCCATATCTAAATGATGCTTCAGCCCGAGCCCGAACCGGATGCGATCCACCTCCTGCAACGGCTTCAGGAATTCAGGCTCCTCCAGCGGCCAAAGCTGCGCCGCCGGAGCCGCGGTTCCCGAAGCCGCCAGCACACAGTTCACCGCCCGCCGCGCCGCTTCATTCGCCGCTTCCATGCACGCGATGTCCGTATAGGTGCGCACGTAATCGGAAGCCAGGAACAGGTTGTCCAGCTCGATCTGCGCCTCGGGCCGATACTGCAGCGATCCCGCCGTGTTGATCAGCAGCGGCTCCGCATTCGCCGCCGTCCCCGGATTCGGAAACTCGATATCCGGGTCGAGGAACCAGCCCAGCAGGTTCGCATCTTCCAGGGTGACCGCCCCGCCTGCGTTCAGATGCTGCTTGAGCTGCGCCCAGACCTCGTCCTTGATTTGGGCGGCAGTGCAGGCCGCGGCCGGTTTGCCGTAGAGCACCCCGGGCTGCTGCCATTCCGAGACATCCACGGAAAGAATGCCCCGCGCCGTCCCGTTTCCCAATTGCGAAAAGTCCACGTTCTTCCAGAATTGCCGCTGTGAGATGGACGTGAGCGCCCACGGAGAGTCCAGATAGATCGCGTGGCCGTTCACCACCGGAACATCCTGCGCCAGATAGAACTGAATGCCGTTCATCCATCGTGTCTGCAGTTTGTCCAGGTTGGCGATGGAGGGCGCGGCTTTCCTCAGAGTGTCGGTGAGAAGCGCCGCCATCCGCTCCACCGGCAGGGCTGCGAGGTAATAATCCGCCGTGATGTGCGGACCCCCGTCCACGGCGACGCCCGTGACGTGGGCGCCGTCTGTTTCAATCCCGGTCACACGGGTTCCGGGATGAAATTCCACGCCCGATTTCTGCAGGTATTGCGTCCACGGGTCGATCCAAACATCATTCGTGGGACCGGACAGCAGGCGATCGAACACCCCCTCCGGACCAATCAACCCGTACAGCAATTGCAGCTGCGTGACCCCGACTGTTCGCGTGCTGCTTTCCTCCGCCCGCATCGCCACCAGCGAGCGCGTCAGGCCTTCCCCCAGATAGGCCTGGTAGGTTTTCGACATGCGCGGCGCCGCGATAAACTCCCACCAGGCGATCTTTTCGAACTCCTCCAGCAGCCGCTCCTGGCAGCTCGTTGCAACCATCAGCAGACGACTCACAAAAAACGCCAGCTCCTGCGGAGGCACACCGAACGGCGTAAACAGCTCCGTGAGAAATACCCGCAAATCCTCCAGGTTCGCGGGGCAGCGCGCCAGCCAGGTAATCTCGGCTTGCCCGGATCTCGCCAGCAGCATGCGTGTTGCCACCGCCAGGTTGTCGAACGTGTTGCCGTGAGCGCCGTACGGAATCCGCCGCATCGTGTCGATCACGTGTTTGTAGAATCCCGGGAAAAATCGGAAGCCGTGTTCGCCGGGGAGAGGTTTGCGCCCCGGCGCGGCCGAATCCGGCACGGGAATGCTGCGAGCCTTCCCGCCCATCACGGGCTTCGCCTCGAAGACCCGCACCTGGAAACCGCGCTCCGCCAGTTCGTGCGCGGCGCTCAGGCCGCCCACGCCGCCGCCCAGGATCGCTACTGTCAGTGGCATTCCGTCATTCTACGCCGTCTTGCCATACAGGAGTCACACCGATTTTTCCATGCCCGCCGCTTTCCCCTCAGCCACTTACCGCCCTAAGTCGGAATTTCGCGATCGCCGCCGTGCTATGTGTGACTCCAGGAAAGGTCACTCACTTTGTCTAAATCCCGGAAGCTCATCTCCGAAAAACAACACGCTGCCGGCCGGGCCACAGCCGCGGAGTCCGCGCCGCCGTCCGCCGCTCCGCGCCCTCCCGAAGCCATGGCCCGCGCGCACCATACCGTCAAACATGGTTTCGCCGCGTCCGCTTACACCGTCGTCCGTCTCGAAGAAATCGACGAAATCGCGCGCCTCAAAGAAGATCTCGTCGCTTTCTACCAGCCCCAAAACTCCCAGGAGCTCTTTGCCGTCGAACGCATCGCCCTTTGCCAGCAATCCATCCTGCGCGCCTCCCGTTTCGAAGCCGGCGTCTTTACCACCGCCATGAACGAAGTCTTCGGCCGCGAGTTCCCCATCCAGATGCTCCAGCCGGAAATCGTCGGCAGTGGCGATCTGCCGGTGGCCCGGCAGCAGAACCGCAACTACCTCGTCGCCGAAGGTCTGCATCGTCTGGCTGCGCGGTCGCGCCAGCGCACCTCGAACGTTTTTCAGCTCTTCCTGCGTTACCAGGTTCAGGCCGAACGCCTCTACCGCCGCGCCGTCGAAGACTTCGAGCGCCTTGTGGCTCTCCGCGGCCAATCTACCATGGAACGCTCTCCGGATAACCGGCCCGATCTCCACAATGAAATCGCGCCCGATTTCGATCTCGCCCGCGATGGCTACCGCCCCGAGGACTATTTCCATCCCGAGCCCGACGAGCCTGCTCCCGAATCCGGCCCGTCAGCCGCGCCATCAGATCCCGCTTCCGTCCCGCCGCCGCCCGTGCGGCTGCAGTCGCCGCCCCGTCCCGCCGCTTCGCTGCGCGGGATTACTTCCGCTCCGGATGCAGCACCAGCTTCTGCACCCGCCAGTTCAACAGTTCGGCCGTGTATAACTCGTTCTCGGAGGGGCACGCGAGCTCGTGAATCCAGCCGAACTCTTTCAGTTGCCGGCCGCTTTTCCCAAGCACGCCCAGCACTTTCCCATCCAGCGACAGTTTATAGATGCGGCCCGGAAAGGCGTCGGCGCTGTATAGATACTGCACCGGTCCCGGCGTGATGCAAATTGCCCATGGCGCGCCGTTTTGCGCGGCCGCCGCTTGCGGCGAAGGCTGATTTCCCATCCACGGGTGCGCGCCGGGAGGGATGGGAACGTCGATCGTGATCTGCCGCAGAAAGTTGCCGTCGGGGTCGAACACCTGGATCCGCCGGTTGCCGCGGTCGGCCACGTAGATGTTTCCTTTCGCGTCGGTGGCGATGCTGTGCGGCGTACTGAATTGTCCGGGGCCGCTGCCGTGGTCGCCCCACTGTTTCACCCAGTCGCCGTTTTTGTCGTACTTGGCGATGCGCGAATTGATGTAGCCGTCACTGATGAAGATGTCGCCCGCCGGGTCCCAGGCCACATCGGTGGGCTGGCGGAACTGACCGTTGATGGCCGGGCGGGGAGGGCTGACGTGCGTCCACGGCACCGCCGATTCATCCGACGCCTCTTTCTTACGGCCGAATACCATGGTCACGCGGCCCGCCGGGTTGAACCGGATGATCATGTCGGAGCCTTTGTCGATTGCCCAGATATTGTCCTGGGGATCGATGCGGACTGCATGCGCGAAAGACCAGGCGTAGAGGTTGTGGCCGATCTCGCGCAGAAATCTGCCGTCGGGGCCGAACTCCAGCAGTTGCGCGGCGGCGGCGCCGTAAGCCGGCCCGGTGGTATTGCCGCGGCTGAAGACGAAGATGTCGTGGTGCGAATTCACTGCGACGCCGGCGACCTCGCCGAAATACAGGTCCGCCGGCATCTTCAGAAAATCCGGCGCCGAAGTGTAAGGAATCTCGGGCGGCTGCGACTGGGCCAGCGCCGCCGTGGCGATAAAGAGCGCGAACAGGATACGCATGGGAGGCTCCTCGAAGTAAATGACGAGTCTACAACAAGTGGCCGCCGCGGTTTTGTGACAATGGGAGTAAGCCATGCACTTCGGTCAAATCGACCTCGTGGAAATCGCCCTCGCTGCCGTCCTTCTCACCCAACGCAACCGCATCGAGGCAGTGCTGCGCCGCCTGGCGCGTCATCCGCGGTGGTGCGGCGCGGTTCTCTTCGGCCTGGTGATCGCTCTGCGCCTGGCGCTGCTGCCGCTGCACCCTGTGCCCACCGGTTCGGGCGCCGACGATTTCAGCTATCTCCTGCTGGGCGACACGTTCGCGCACCTGCGGCTGGCCAACCCCGTGCAACCGATGCACGAATTCTTCGAAACCAACTTCGTCTTGCAGCAGCCTTCGTACAGCTCGATCTATCCCGCCGGGCAGGGCATCGTGCTGGCGCTTGGCCAGGCGCTCTTCCACCAGCCGTGGGCGGGAGTGCTGCTTTCGATGGCGCTGCTCAGCGGTCTCTGCTACTGGATGCTGCGCGGCTGGCTTTCGCCCCCTTGGGCGCTCGCCGGAGGCCTGCTGGCGGTCTGCGAATTCGGCCCGCTCAACAGTTGGATGAACTGCTACTGGGGCGGCGCGGTTTCCGGCGTCGCGGGCTGCCTGGTCTTCGGAGCGCTGCCTCGCCTGGCGACGGAAACGGGCCTGCTGGTGCGCCGCGGGGCAGCCATCCTGCTGGGCCTGGGGATGGGTCTCGAGATGCTCACCCGTCCCTACGAATCGATTTTCCTCGCTGCCAGCATCATGATTTTTCTGCTGCCGCATCTGCGCCGCCGCGTGGAATGGCCGTCGCTGGCGCGAATCGCGCTTTCCGTCGCGCTCGGACTCCTGCCCCCAGTGGCGCTGCTGCTGGCGCAGAATCACGCAGTCACCGGAAGCTGGACCACGCTTCCCTATTCGCTCAGCCGCTATCAATACGGCATCCCCACCACGTTCACATTCCAGGCGCTGCCGATTCCGCACAACACTCTCACCGCGGTTCAGGAGCTTTACTTCGATGGCCAGTCCGCGGCGCACGGCGATGGCGAAACCGTGGGGCGATATGTCTCGCGCCTGGCGGACCGCGCCCATTTCTACCTCTTCTTTCTCGAAGCGCCGCTGCTGATTGCGGTGCTGTTTCTCTGGCCTCTGCGGCGCCAATTCCGCGTGCGATGGATCGTGCTCACGGTGGCGTTGTTCGCCCTGGGCTGCAATTTTTATCCCTACTTCTTCCCGCAATACATCGCTGCGGAGACGAGCCTGTTCCTTCTGGCCGCGCTGATCGGTCTCGAGCGGCTCGCGCAGTGGAGGCCCGGAGGGCGGCGTGCCGGCCGAGTCGCGGCATCGGCGATTCTCCTGCTCTGCGCCGCGCATTTTCTTTTCTGGTATTCCGTGCATGCGCTGGGAGACGAGAAGACGCTGCGCACGCTGGTCCCGCAGGAGACCGATGCCGGCATCAACTTCGGCGATCCCGAAGGCCGCATCGCCATCAATCGCCGGCTGGCCGCAGCTCCGGGCAAGCAGCTTGTGTTCGTGCGCTACTTCGCGACGCACGGCTACCACGAATGGATCCACAACGCCGCCGATATCGACGCTTCCCGTGTGATCTGGGCCCTGGAACTCACCCCGCAGGAGAATGAGACACTGGAACGCCACTACTCCGATCGCAAGGTCTGGCTGCTTGAACCGGATGCCGATCCGCCGCGCCTGATGCCGTATCCGAAAACGAGTGGCCCCTTCCTCACCGTCGAGTAACGGCACGCTGCCGGTAGATCCCCTAAGCTGAAAGGTTGAACCGCCGGGAGGATGTCTTGCCTGCAAAGAGGATACGTAGATGGAGTGGCGTCGAACAGAAGGTGTTTCCGGTTGTAACGCATTCCGCGCGGACGGCGGTGGCGGCAGTAGTTTCGCTGCTGGTGGCGAGACTTTTCGGTCTGCCGGAAGCCTACTGGGCGCCGGTCACCACTCTGGTCATTACCCAGTCATCGTTGGGCGCGGCGCTCGCGGTGTCCTGGGAACGTATCGTAGGAACGGCGCTCGGGGCTGTGGTCGGCGCGATCGTGGCGAACCGTTTCGGGCCGAACGTAGTTGCTTTCGGTGCAGGCGTGTTTGCCCTCGGCCTGCTGGCCGCCCTGGTCCGCTCGGACCGCAGCGCATTTCGCTTCGCCGGGATCACGCTCGCGATTGTGATGTTGGTGCCGCGGACCACTCCACCTTCGCAGATCGCCTTTCATCGCTGCGCCGAGGTGTATATCGGGATCGGAGTCGCGCTGCTGTTGACGGTGGCGTGGCCGGAGAAGGAAGCCCCGGGAACACGAAAAGCATGAGTCCGACTCTTGACTTACGAACTGCTTCGTAGTAATCTCTTCGTAGATGCCAGCCAGACCAACCGAACCGCCGCGCCCCACCGACAGCGAACTGGAAATCCTGACCGTCCTCTGGAGCCTCGGCCCCAGTACGGTGCGCACCGTGCACGAGACCATCGCGCGCGGGCGGCCGGCGCAATACACCACCATTCTCAAACTCATGCAGATCATGGCCGAAAAGGGGCTGGTGCGCCGCGACGAAACCGAGCGCGCGCATGTTTATGAAGCCGCCCGCCCGCGCGAAGCCACGCAGCGCCAGCTTGCCGGCGACCTTCTGCAGCGCGCCTTCGGCGGGAGCGCTAAAAGCCTGCTGATGGGCGCTCTTTCGGCGCGCAAAGCCAGCCGCCGCGAGCTGGCCGAACTCCGCCGCTTCCTGGACGAATACGAAGGGAGAACGCGATGAACGCACTCGAACATTGGATGCGCACACCCGCCGCCGCGGCCGTGAGCTGGACCCTGATTCATTTCCTCTGGCAGGGAGCGGCCCTTGCGCTTCTGCTCGCTCTTGCGCTCGCTGCTCTCCGGGGGTCGCGCTCCCGTTATGCCGCGGCCTGCGCCGCGCTGGCCGCCATGCTGGCCGCGCCATTGGCGACTCTCGCCCTGCTCTGGCCATCCGCCGCCCGGATCGTGCAGCCGGGCCATGGCGCGACGCGGATCGCTTGGCCGGTAGCCGGTCCGGCCGCTGTGTCTCCGCCGGTCGCGGGCGCCTGGTATTCCTGGCTCGGGCCGCTGTGGTTTGCCGGCGTACTCGCGGTCTGCGGCTGGCGGGCTGCCGCCTGGTTTGCCGCCCGGCGAATGCGCACCGCCGGTGTCTGTCCCGCGGCGCCGCAATGGGAGACGCGCCTTCAGGAACTCGCAAGTGAATTGCGCTTATCGCGCCCCGTGCGCCTTCTCGAATCCTGCCTGGCGGAAGTTCCCATGGTCATCGGTTTCCTGCGCCCCGTGATCCTTCTGCCCGTGGGGCTGGCCACCGGCCTGCGCCCGGAACAGGTGGAATCGCTGCTGCTGCATGAACTCGCGCACATCCGCCGCTGCGATTACCTGGTCAACCTCGTGCAAACCGCCATCGAAGGGCTGCTCTTCTACCATCCCGCCGTCTGGTGGGCCTCCAGCGTCATCCGCGCCGAGCGCGAAAACTGCTGCGACGATCTCGTCGTCGGCGCGCGCGGCAACGCTCAGGCCTACGCGGCGACCCTGGCTTCTCTGGAGATCGCCCGCTCGCTTCCGCCGCGTCCGGTTCTGGCCGCCGCCGGAGGGCGCCTGGTCGATCGCGTCCGCCGCCTCACCAATCCCCGGCAGCCCGCCGCCGCGCCGCTGTTCTCCGGCATCGTCCTGTTGGCGATGGTTGCGGTCGCTCTTGCCGCCTGGCATGCCCGCCCGGCCGATGCGGCACAGCAGACCCCCAGCCAGCTTGTCCAAAAAAAGCGCGGGGACCTGCTTCCGGATCTCTCCACCCCGTACCGCAAGTGGATCGATGAAGACGTGGTCTACATCATCACCGATGACGAACGGCAGGCATTCGAGCGCCTCACTACCGACGAAGAACGCGAGCATTTCATCGAGCAGTTCTGGGCGCGCCGCGACCCCACTCCGGGAACGCCCGAAAATGAATTCAAAGCGGAGCACTACCGGCGCATCGCTTATTCCAATCAGCACTTCAACGACGATCCCGCAACTCCCGGCTGGGCCAGCGATCGCGGCCGGATCTACATCGTCTACGGCCCGCCCGACGAAATCGACGATCATTCCTCGGACAACCCGCCGTACCAGGAGTGGCTCTACCGCCACATCGACGAAATCGGCGATAACGTGACCGTGCGCTTCGTGGCGGATGCATACGGCCATTATTACCATCAGGATGTCTCGCCGATGTCGCAAAATGTGTTTATTTCCACGGATCACGGGCGCCAGACCATTGTCGAAGTGCAGCCCGATCGGACCGCGGTGATCTCGGTGGCGCTCCGGGGCGGCGCTTTCATAGTCTCGGGCGAAATCACCGATGCCAATAACCCGGCCGTGATTCTCGACTCGTTCTCGCAGACCTACGTCACGTCGGATTTTCGGAGGTCGGTCGTGCTGCCTCCCGGTAAATACCTGCTCCGCATGGCCACCGCCGGCGAACGGGGCGAGAGCCGCGTGGCCCACGTCACATTTACAGTTCAGTAGCTACGAACGGCGGCGAAACAGTGTAGTTTAGAGGTAATGCGCCGCCGGCTCCTTTCCCTGGTGTTTTTTGTGGCTGCGGCGCCGGCCATTGCCGAGCAGCTCTCCACTCTCTACGGACGGATCGTCGATCCTTCGGAGGCCGGCATCCAGGACGCGTCGGTTGTCATCGTCAATGAGGACACGGGTTTCCGCCGGTCGCTCCAGTCGGACAACGATGGCAGCTACGCCGCGGCCGCTCTGGAGCCGGGTTCTTACAAGATCACCGTTCGCAAGGATGGCTTTCGCACGGTGATCCGGTTCGGCGTGCCGCTGTCTGCCGGCCTGTCGACCCGTGCCGATTTCAACCTTCCCGTGGGCAGCATGATGGAGAGCATCACGGTTCACGGCACGGCTCCGCTGCTCGATGACGACGATGCGTCACTGGCCACCGAATTCGACCGCGACGAGATTCAGCGCCTGCCGCTCAACGGAGGCGGCATGCTCAGCCTTCTGGACCTGATTCCCGGCACCATCGTCACTCCCGCGACGCGCGGCGAAGCCGGCCAGTTTTCGACCAACGGCCAGCGCCCCAATACGAACTATTTCACCGTCGATGGAGTGAGCGCCAATAACGGCGTCACCGCCGGCGGCCTTCCCGCGCAGTCCACCGGGGGCACGCTTCCCGCCGTCAGTGCCTTCGGCTCGCTCGATTCGCTGGTCTCGACCAGCGCCGTGCAGGATGCGCGCGTCGAAACCTCGAGCAGCATCGCGCAGTTCGGCCGGCTGCCGGGGGCGGGCATCGCACTGACCAGCCAGTCCGGCTCCAACCAGTTCCATGGCGCGACCGTTTATGCCATCCGCAACGAAGTTGCCGATGCCAACGACTGGTTCGGAAACCAGTCCGGCATCGGCCGCCTGGCGCTCCGCCTGAACGATATTACCCAGACGTTCGGCGGTCCGCTGCGGCGCAACCGCACCTTTTTCTTTTTCAGCTACGAATACATGGACCTGCTGCAGCCCTACGTCTGGACCCAGCCCGTTCCCGGTCCCGCCATCCGGCAGACGGCTGCCGCCTGGGCCCAACCGGTTCTGGCGTTGTTTCCGGCGCCCGACCGCGCTCCCGCTCCCAGCGGACTGGGTCTCTGGACCGGACGCAACGATCAGCCCGCGGGTTTGAATACCGGCAGCGTGCGGCTCGATCAGGCCATCACTTCACGCCTCAGCTTTTTTGGCCGCTACAACGATTCGCCTTCCTACAACCAGTTCGGCAACATCGATCTCAACCAGATTCATCTGCGCGCCCAGAGCCTGACGCTCGGCCTGGATGCGCGCCCCACCGCAACGCTTGCGCTGGAAACGCGCGTCAACGAATCGCAGTCCACCGCCGATTCGTTGTGGACCGCTCCCGGACGCGGACCGGACGCGAATTGCGATCTGCAGCCCCTGATCGCGTTCTTCGATCCGCAGAACCCCTCCTGCAATTACCTGGTGCGTTTCACGATTGCCGGTTCCGGCCAGCTCGTCTCCGGTCCGGAAGGCGAGCGCCGCCAGCGCCAGTTCCAAACCGTGCAATCGGCCGCCTGGCGCCACGGCGGCCATTCCTTTGGCTTCGGCGCCGATTACCGCCTCATCACCGCCGTGCGCCGCGACGCCGCGGGCACGCTCGGGATCATTGCCGACCAGGTGGCCGACCTTGCCAATTCGAGCAAGGTGTGGCAGTCGGATGCTTCGCCCATCAGCCAGACCGCGCGCGTACAGGAGCTGTCCCTGTGGGGGCAGGACACGTGGCAGATCTCGCCGCGCCTGACGCTCGCGATGGGCTTGCGCTGGGAGTTCAGCCCGGCGCCGGTTCCCGCCGGTACGGTGAACTTCTTCGATCCGGCGCGCAACGCCATTGAGAGCCTCCACCAGCCCCTGTGGCCCACCTCTTATACCGATTTTGCGCCGCGGCTGGGTCTCGCCTGGCGGCTCGACCACGACGGCCGCACCGTGCTTCGCGCCGGCGGCGGCCTGTATTACGATTCCAGCCTCAGCATCGCCACCGACATTCTCAACGGCGGCCCGCTGAGCATCTCCCGGTTCACAAGCACGAATACGCTTTTCGACAGCGTTCTGGACTACGGCTTCATGCCGCATCTGCGTCTGCCGCGCGTTACTCAGTGGAATGTCTCGCTGGAACGCAGCCTGGGCGAGCACGACGTAGTGTCTCTCGCGTACGCCGGTGCGGAAGGCCAGGACCTGATCCGCCGCGAGATCGGCGGCAACGGCTACACCGCCGTTTCCTGGTTCGCGCTCACCACCAACCAGGCGGCGTCGAATTACCATTCGCTGCAGTTGCAGTATCGACGCCATTTCGCCGCCGGTCTGGAATCGCAGGTGTCCTACACGTGGGCGCACGCCATCGACAACGGTTCGAGCGACGCGTTTCTCTTCTGGTCCGGGCCCGGCACCGGCGCGCGCAGCGACCGCGCCTCCAGTGATTTCGATCTCCGCCAGGCATTCAACGCCTCCGCCACTTACGAATTCCACGGCGCGCTTTATGGCTGGACCCTGGGCGCGATTTTCCGTGCCCGCACGGGCTTCCCTATCGGCGTCCTTGCCAGCGAAGAATACACCGGCGTCGCGCTGAGCAACGCCTTTCGTCCCAACCTGGTGTGGGGCCAGCCCGTTTGGATTGCCGACCCGAATTCGCCCGGCGGCCGCCGCATCAATCCGGCCGCATTCCAGACGCTGCCTGCGGGCGTTCAGGGCAACCTGGGACGCAACGCGCTCGCCGGCTTCCCGATGTCGCAGCTCGATTGCTCGCTCGCCCGCGAATGGCGCTGGCGCGACCGCAGGAGCGTCGAGCTCCGGCTGGAGTCGTTCAACGCCCTGAACCACCCCAATTTCGCAGACCCGGTAGCGTTCCTCGATAACCCGCTATTCGGCCAATCCCCCTCGATGCTCAATCTCATGCTGGGCACCGGAAGCCCCGGCAGCGGCCTTTCACCCATACTGCAATCGGGAGCGCCGCGCTCGTTTCAGGCGTCATTCCGGTTCCGTTTCTGAAGAGAATCGGGCCACGAATGAACACGAATGAACGCGAAAGTTCATTTGTGTTGATTCGTGGCTATTTTTCTACTGAGAAGCCGTCCACGTCCACAAAATTATCCGTCGCCCCGCCGGATCTCCTTCCCAGGACGCGAATGGTCAGCACGTGTCTGGCTTCGCTCGCGCAGTCGAACTGCTCTTTTGCCTGCCACTCGATTGTCTTCGAGTAGAGATCCACGACTCCCCGCGTAACGCCGTCGACCTGCACTTCGGCGATTCCGCGGTTTGGCGCCTTCGTAAACAGCCACGTCACGGCACGGCCCTGAAATGCGATCACAGCTTCTGCGCCCGGGGCGTTGGTGTAGGACACGGTCTTGTTGTAGGCTTCGTCAAAGTCGCCCCGGTCCCATGCGCCGCGCAAACGAATTTCCGGGTCGATATCGTCGTGCATCCCCGGACCCACGGTGATCAGCGGCCGCTGCGCAGCGCGCTCATCGAGCGCGGCTTCGCTGAGATTGCCGCAGGTTGCATCCAGCCGCGAGAGATAGTAGCCCTTGCGCTCGTAGACGATATCGGTGCAGGTTTCGAGGAAATCGCCCAACAGCGTGGGGTCAATGGCCGCTCCCGCCTTCTGTCGCCTTGCCAAGAAGTACTCGATCTTCGATTGCTGCACCAGTCGCAGCACGGCTCCCACACTGCTTGCCGTGTGCAGCGCGTGCCAGGTATTCCACTGGTGCCAGTTGTTGCTGTAGGCATCGGCATACGCGACGTCGGCGAGGTCGATATCGGCGGCCAACAGGATCGGCGGGTGCGAAGGCAGCGCCCGGTAATGCAGGGCGACATCCCGCACCGGCGCTTCATCGCGCAGAAACCGTTCCCGGCCGCCGCGCGCGAAAACCTCCTGCGAGTAGAAGTCCCTCTGATACCACCCCGAGCAGGGCATGAACCAGATATTGAGAGCCGCGCACGCCATCGCGAACGCCACGAGGGTACCCGCGAGCCACGGCGCGCGCTCCCGCGCCCAGCCCAGCAGCGCGGCGAATGGCACAAACAAGAGCGCCATTGCCGGATACAGGTACCGCGCGTTCGGCTCGTTGGCTAGTACAATTGCGGCGGCGACGAGGGCGCACACGCTGGTGCCCGCCGCAGCGAGGCGGTTTTTCGTGCGGAGGGCCAGTGCAGCCACGATCGCCAGAGCCGCGAGCCCCAGGTACTGAAACCCGAGCGAGCCATCCTGCCCTTCATAAAAGAGGTGCGTGTGGAAGGTGAGGTCGTACGGCGTGCGCCATCCCAGCGGCTGGCGGAAGCGGAACTCGGTGGTCACCGCGGAGTGATCCAGCACCGGGGAAGGGAAGCGCTCGTTCAGAAACGGAAACACGGGGTTCCCTGTCTTGGCATAAGCGATCGCGTAAGGCGGAGCCGCCGCCGCAATCAGGATTCCCGCCGCCAGCGCGCAGGCCACCGCGGGCCTTTGCCCGAGCGCTTTCCAGTGCTTCCGCGCGAGCCACACCGCGAACGGCAGGGCCGGCAACACGACTGCGAACGCTCCGAGTTTCGTGGTGAGTGCGGTGCCCGCCAGCGTGGCGGCGGCCCACAGCCAGCGCTTCTCGCCCGATTCGCCGAAGCACCACAGCGCCGCCAGAGTGCCGAACAGCATTGCCGCCAGCAGATTCTCGACGAACAGCGATCCCGTCACCAGTTGCACCAATGGCGTAGTGGCGAAGACCGCCGCCAGAAACATGGCCGCCGCGCGCGATACCCAACGCCGCGCCCCGCTATACAGCATCGCCAGCAAAAGCAGCAGCATCGCCAGGTTCAGCAGGTGGGTGGCCGCTTCGCCCCCCAGCAGGTACACGATGGTATACGCCCAGTCCGCGCCCATCGGCATGACCGACCACAAGATGCGGCCCGGTTCCCATAGCAGCCGGTGATGCGCCGCCACTTGCACGGGAATCGCCAGATGCATGGCCAGTCCGTCGGCGCCGGTTTCCGGTTTCAGCGCTACGAGCCAGTGCATCCCCAGCACGAAGACCAAGAGGGCGCAGCTTACACGCTCCCAGCCGCGGCGCAATTCCACGCCGCGCAGCGCTGCTGCCCAATCGCGCAGCCGCTCGCGGACACCGCGAAGATCCGCGGCAATGGGAATCGCCAGCGCCACGCCCCACACGGCTGCATAATTCACGGGTGCGCGCGCCACCAGGTTCATAACGAAAATGTAGACGGCAGCGCCGCACAGGGTGGCAAAGGCTGCAGCGCCCTTCCTGCGTCCCAGCAGCCGCGTGCCGAGCGCGTTGGCCGAGAGCAGGAAGAAGGCCGTCGCCAGCAGTGCCTGCGGGCCCGCGGCGAGGAGCGTTCCAGCCGCTACCGCCGCGGTCACCAGGCCGGCGAACAGCCACGGCGCGGCCAGCAATATCGGGAATGCGAATTCCACGAAGACGCAGCCATAGCGCAGGAGCCGTTTGGCGCCGTTGGGAAACCACGTGAGCTGTTGCCACAGGTGCCCGCCGGCGAAGCCGTAAATCTCGACCCCAACCACCACCGCAAGCACCGCCGCCGTCACCACCGCCAGTGCGCCGATGCGTTCGCGCTTCCCCGCGCGCGGCCGGAAGATCACCGACCGCTGCACCGCGAAGTTCACGAAGAACAGCCCCGTTTCGACGAGCAGTTTCGCCGCCACGGGATACATTCCGCGCGCCGCCAGCAGCCGGATTCCGCCATACGATGCCGTCCCGCTGCAAACCACCAGCGCCAGGTATTTGGGCAGCACCGTGCGATGTCTCTCGCGCGAATAGAATACCGACGTGCGCACCATCCAGTAATTGAATGCCACCGCCAGCATGCGCCCCAGAATTTGCGATTCCAGGATCCACCCCGTCTGCCGGTATGCCAGATAGAAGACCAGGTTGTCCAGCGCCGCCGTCAAGAGCGATGCCGACGTGAAGCGCAGGAGCACGAAGTAAATCTTCATCGAGTCCACGAGCGGGTGGAAATGCGACGAGCGGTTCCCCTCTTCGTAAATCGTGCGGATGGGCACTTCCACCACCGGCACCCCCTCTTCCCTGGCGGCCAGCAGCATCTCGAGTTCGAATTCGTAGCCGTTGGCTTCCAGTTTGAGCAGGCGCGGAACGAGGCGCGCCGGAATGCCGCGCAGTCCCGTCTGGGTATCTCGCAGCTTCTGCCCTACCAGCGCATGCACCAGGCCGCGCGTCAGCACATTGCCGAAGCGGCTGCGCAGCGGCACCTTGCCCTGAAACTCGCGGCTGCCAAGAATCAGGCTGTCCGGATGCTCGTCCAGAGCTTGGGTCACGCGCCGGATATCGTCGGGATGGTGCTGCCCGTCGGCATCCGCCGTGACGACGCCCGAGAGCCCCGCGGCCTCGCCGGCTGCCAGCTCCATGCCTGTCTTGAGCGCCGCGCCCTTGCCGCGGTTGGCCGCGTGCCGCGCCAGCCGAACATTCGGAAACCCGGCCGCCTGCCGGAAGACGTCGTCAAATGCGGCGCCGCTGCCGTCATCCACCAAAAAGATCGCCGGACGGCCGTTTTCACTGAGGTTCCGAATCAGATCGATCAATTTGGAAGACGGCCGATACGCCGGAATGACCACTGCGTTCATCACACGAGGATTCTTCACTAGAACATGCGGCTCGCGCGGAATGCAACCGAGTTATCCTGGACATGACCGTGCCTGCATGACCAGCGATCTCCGCTACGCCTGGCGCAAACTGCTCCGTTCCCCCGGTTTCACCGCGATCGCCATTCTCGCGCTGGCCCTGGGGATTGGCGCCACCAGCGCCATGTTCACGCTTGTCGACGCCGTTTTGCTGCGCCCGCTCCCCTATTCCAATCCCGCGCGACTCTTCGCGGTGTACGAAGGCATTCCGGCCGCCGGGCTCTCCACGATCCCGTTTTCCACGCCGGATTACGTCGTGTTCGCGCGCGAGAACGGCGCGTTTTCATCCCTGGGGGGCTTTCAGAATGCCGATTTCGAGCTCTCCGGGCTCGACCGCCCCGAGCGCGTGACCGGCGCCCGGGTGACCGCCAGTCTGTTCCCTACGCTGGGCATCCGGCCCGCGCGGGGACGCGTATTTACAGAGGAGGAAGACCGCCAGGCTGCGCCCGTGGCGCTGATCTCGTACGCCCTCTGGCAGGAGGCCTTCGCCGGGCGCCCCGCCATCGACCGCACGCTGCTGCTCGACCGCCGTCCATACCAGATCATCGGCGTTCTCCCCGAGAATCTCGAACTGCCGAGCCGCGGTCCGGAATATAACAGCGAGCCGGCAGCCGTGATCGTGCCGATGAGCTACACGCCGGCCGAACTACGCCAGTACGGCGCGCGCTTTGCGACCAGCGTCATCGCGCGCCTGCGTCCGGGCTTCACGGCGGAGACAGCGCGCGCGGAAGACGGCCGCATGGCCGCGCGTTTTCTGGATTTTTATCCGCCCTCAATTAAGGCGCGCGGTCTGACTCTTTCCGTTTCGCTGCGGCCTCTGAAAGAGGATGTCGCCGGCCAATCGCAAACGCTGCTGCTGGTGCTGCTCTCGGCGGTGTTTCTGGTGCTCCTGATCGCGTGCGCCGATATTGCCAACCTGATGCTCACCCGCGCCGCCTCCCGCCGCCGTGAATTTTCGCTGCGTGCGGCGCTGGGCGCCGGCCGCGGACAACTCCTGCGCGGCGTCCTGATCGAAAGCGCGATCCTGGCGGCTGCCGGCGGACTTGCGGGGCTGGCCCTGGCGGAAGCGCTGCTACGGCTGCTGGAGCACTCCTCGCCGCTCGATCTGCCGCGCATGGCCGGAGCGCACATCGATCTCGCCGCTCTGGCATTCACGGCGGCTGTCGCCGCGCTCACCACTATCTTCTTCGGACTGGCTCCCGCCCTGGCGGCGCTGCGTTCGCCCGCCGCCGAGGCCCTCAAGGAAAGCGCCCGCGGCACGGCCGGGCGCAAGCAGGCGCGGCTGCTCGGCTCCTTCGTCGCTCTGCAGTTTGCGCTTGCGCTGGTGCTTCTCGTATCGGCCGGCCTGCTTCTGCGCAGCTTCCAGCGGCTTGCCGCCACCGACCCGGGCTTCCAGCCCGAGCATGTGATTGCGCTCAGCCTCTCTTTGCCGCATACCACCTATCAGCGAGCCAGCGACATCCGTTCCTTTTATGCGCGCCTGGAAGACGCAGCGCGAGCGCTGCCCGGCGTGGGGTTCGCCGGAGAGTCCAATGCCACTCCGCTCCACATGGCGCGGCAGATCACTTTCACCGTGGAAAATGCCGCCGCCGGCGCCCCGGGCATTCCTCCCACGGCTTCGGCTGAATATGTCTCCGGCGACTATTTCCGGACTCTCGGCGTCCGCCTGCTCTCCGGCCGCTGGTTCGGCGCCGGCGATGGCCCCGAAGCGGAGCCGGTTGCCATCGTCAATCAAACGCTGGCGCGGCACTTTTATCCCGACGGCGCTCTCGGCCGGCGCATCAAGTTCGGAATCCGCGGCTCCTATCCCTGGATGACCATCGTCGGGGTGGTTGCCGATATCAAGCAGGGACCGCTCAATACCGCGGCGGACCCCGGCATTTATCAGCCGCTGGCACAAGTGCCGGACCCGACGGTTGCCGATCCGCTCTCGGGCGGCGTGCGCGCGCGCCACCTGATCGTCCGCACCGCGGGCGATCCCGAAAGTATTGCCCGGGCGCTCATCGCCGCCGTGCACTCGCTCGATCCCGACCTCGCCATCGGGAAGCTCCAGACACTGACCGATATGGTGCACGAATCTTCCGCCCCGCAGCGCTTCGATACCGAACTGCTCGGCTCCTTCGCTGCCATCGCGCTGCTGCTGGCGGCGCTGGGCGCGGGCGGGGTGCTCTCTTACACGACCGCGCAACGCACGCAGGAGATCGGCATCCGCGTAGCGCTGGGCGCGCGCCGTAACGACATTCTGCGGATGGTAATGTTGCACGGCCTCAAGCTGGCCGCCGCGGGTATGACCGCGGGTCTTGTGGCGGCATGGCTCGCCACCAGGTTTTTATCGAAGCTGCTCTACCACGTTGGCCCGCGGGATCCCCGGACGTTCGCCGCCGTCTGCGTGGTGCTGGCCGTGGTCGCAGTGCTGGCCGCGGTGGTCCCGGCGCGCCGCGCACTCGCCATCGACCCGATCGTCGCCCTGCGTCACGAGTGAGGCAGCGCCTTTTCGTTCGGCAACATCCAGCGCCACAAGAACGACTCGGACCGGTTGATGTCCTCGTGCCGGAGATGGCGCAGAGCGATCCTGAGGGTCTCCGGGTCCAGAGACTGCGGATCGGTTCGCGCGGATGACTCCAGAACGGGCAGGGCGCGCGCGTCGTCGAGTTGCCCCAACGCCCAGACCGCATGATTCCGGTCGCGCCGGCCGCAGGACTGGCAGTTGACCAGCGCCATGAGCGCTTCCACGCGAGTGCCGGGAAACCGGGACTGCGCCTGGCGGCTGAAGAGCACCAGATTCGAGCCGATGAGGAAGCCATCGGCCGCGAGCAGGAGAAGCAGCATTCCGAAGAGGGTCACGGAAACGGCCATCGTGACCTTCTTTATGTGGCGCCACATGGATGCCTCCTCGTCCGGATGATACTCCGGGGTTTTGGACCGTGCAACCCGGCGGTTGTGTTCCGAATCCTACAGGTACTTCGCGAGCATCTCGCGGAAGCGCGTATAGACCCAGGACACGGTGACCAGGATGACTCCCAGGGCCAGGAAGGAAACGATGCGCGCTACCGTCTCCAGGTGTCGCAGGTCCCACAGGAACAGCTTGAGCACGCAGAATAAGAGCAGCGACAGACCCAGCAGGCGCAGCACCCGCTCGCGCAGCGCGAATCCGGAGGCCAGCCAGACGGCGCCTTCGATGCCGCACGCGACCGTGAACATGCTTCCGGAGACTTTGTAATAGAGCAGCAGTGTGGCGAGCGCACTCGCGAGAATCGAGTAGCACAGGCGCGCACGGCCGCGGGAGGGAGCCAGGAGGAGGGACGCGCAGAAACAGGCGATCACGGCCAGGCTCCACGGCCACTCCATTCGCGCCGCGAAGTGCACGGCCCAGCAGCAAAGAAATGCCGGCACAGCGACCGCGAAGCTTTGCACGCGCAGCAGCCGGACTTTCCAGCCTACGCCGGCCGCGAGCAGCGCGAGCGCTTCCCCCGCCCACGCCACCGCCACAAGCCGCACAGGCAGCAGCGCCGCCAGCGCGCCCATGGCGCACAGCGCTCCCAAACCCGACGCCACGGCGAACAACTTGCCGCGTTCTTCGCCGCGGCCGCGGAGCGCGAAACCATACGCAACCAGGGCCGCGCCGGTAGGAATCAGTCGCGGAGGCCAGGGGCCCCGATGAAAGAGCGAATCCAGATTGCAGGCCGCCAGCCGCAGCAGTCCGCACAACGCCATGGCATAGGAGAGGCGCCGAAAGCGGGCCGGCCATCCGCGCATTCCGAGCTCGAAAACCGGCAGCGCCAGCGCGAACCACGCGATCCCCAGGTATCGGGCGGGCGCCGCCTGCCAGACCCACGCGGCTGCGGACGCGATCGCCGCCATGGAAGCGGCCAGAGTCACCGCCTCCCGCTCTTCCGCGGGCATCCGATCGCCGCTCCGCATGGTGCACAAAGAGGCTGCGTAACAGAGCGCGGCCGCCACCGCAAACGAGATGGCGCGCGGCTGCTCCGCAGCGGCGGTCAGGCCCCAGATCAGTAGCAGGTAGGCCTGCAGGCGGAAATCGAAGTGCCTGCGCCACCATCCCACCAGGAAGGGCAGCGCCGCCAGGAGAAGCCAGGCCACCGGACACCAGGTTTCGGGAGCCTGTTGGCCGGTGACGATCGCCAGCATGAGAGCACCGGCAAATCCGTAGACCACGTCGGCGGCGCACAAGAAACGGTTGGCGTAGAAGACCACGGCATTCGTCGCGGCGACGGGCACCCATTGGCCGGCCGGCAGCGTCCACGCGTCGCTCGCCAGAAGGCGTCCCGCTTCCACGGCAAACAGCGCCCCGCCGAGCAGCCGCAGATATCGATTGCGCAGCCGCACGCCGGTCAGATAGACGATTTCTGCCTCGACCGCGAGCGCCGGCGCCACCCAGGGTCCTGTGAGTTTCTGAAACACGGCGGCGGCTGCCAAACCCGCGCTGAGGAGCGCGGCACCGTGCCAGTGTCCGCGGCGCGCCCGCGCCAAAGCGCTCGCGAGCCATGCCGCGCTCGAGGCCGCGAGCAGCATCCAGACGCGATCCGGCGCCGCCGCCTGCCACTTCAGCAAGGACAGCCCGAGAAAACCGGCCGCATTCAGCGGCAGCAGCCAGGCTTCCGGATGCAGTACGTCGAACACTTCAAAGAGCAGCGCGCAGGCGGCGAAAATGGCCTGCGTTTCTGCCAGCGGTGCGCCCGTGTCGCCGTGGAGCACGCACAAGAAATACGTGGCCGCGAGTCCCGCCATGGCCATCCGCGGCCAGGCGAAGCGGTGGCATGCGTACAGGAGCGACCCCGCCAGCGGGATCAAGACCATCAGCGGCAGCGCGGAGAGGTCTGTGATCGCGAGCGTGCCGAACGCCACGAACCAGGCAACGCCCGTCACCGTCTGGGATCGATAGCGCAGGGAATGCAGGATCATTCCGGCGGCTACGGCGAGGAGCAGCAGGAAGCCGGCAACCGGGCTGGTCACGACGCGTGCCGCTTCCAGCCAGTGCATGGCGAACACCGTTACGTAGAGCGCCGCCCATCCGCCGCCGAGAAGCCCGCGCGCGAACACGCGATACCGTTCGCGGCCTTCCAACGCCGCCCCCGCGACGAGCATGGCGCCGCTCACCGCGAGACTCGTGATGACGCGTCCCCAGGCTCCCATGTGGGCGAAGGAGTAGCCGAGGGCGAGCGCCAGGCCGACCACCAGCACCAGCACGCCGGCTTTGTTGAGCCAGTTGCCGCCGAGTTGTTCTTCCCAGGTGGAGCGGGGAGCGGCGGGATGGACGGGCGCGGGTATTGCTGGCGGGGTTGCGGGGCCAGGCGCGGGTTGCGCGGGTGGCGCAGGCATGGGACGGCGTTCGGGCTGCGGGGCGGAAACGGGGCGCGGAACGCTCAGTGACACCTGGCGCGCCAGACCGGCGATGCGCTCTTCGATTTCGTCCAGGCGCTGCTTGAGATACACCCAGCGGATCAACAGGGTTGCGATCAGACACAACACGGCTATCAGTTCCATGACGGACCTCCTTGTGAACCGGGATTACTGCTCGTCGCCGGCCGCGGTGCGGCCGCAGGGCGCGGAAAGCCTCCGCGCCATTTCCCTGACGCCGCGCAAGTCGAGCTTGCCGGTGCCGAGCGTGGGGATTTCTTCGACCAGGAAGAGGCTTTCCCGCTTGGGAATCCAGAGCCGCGGCAGCGCGCTTTCCGCCAGGCGGCGCCACAACTCCGCGGGCTCCATATCGCTTTTCGTGTACAGGCCCACCAGGCGTTCGCCGCGTTCTTCGTCGGCTACGGCCGTCACCGCACAGGGCATTTCGCCGGTGGCCCCGGCGATGACTTCCTCGATGCGCAGGTGCGGAACCATTTCGCCCGCGATTTTGCTGAAGCGCGAGAGCCGGTCGGTGATGTGCAGGAAGCCTTCTTCATCGATCTGCGCGATATCGCCGGTGACATACCAGCCGTCGCACAGCGCTTCCGCGGTGCGCTCGGGCTGCTCCAGGTAGCCTTGCATGAGATTCGCGCCCTTCACCAGCAGCAGGCCCTCCTGCCCGGCGGCGAGCGGCGTATGGGTGACCGGATCCACCACTTTCGCAGCCACGCCCGGCAGAGGATGGCCCACGGTTCCGGACTTATTGCCGGTCTGGGTGTCTTTGCCGGCGTGGAAATCGGGCGCGTTCACCGCCACTACGGGCGCCATCTCCGTGCAGCCATACCCCTCGAGCAGCTCGATTCCGAATTTCTCGCGGAACGCCAGCGCCACCGGCTCGCGCAGTTTCTCGGCGCCCACCAGCACGTAGCGCAGGCTGGCGAACTGCTCGGCGGCGCACTTGCGCGTGTAGGTGGTGCAGAAGGTCGGGGTCGAAAGCAGCAGCGTGGCCCGGTACGCCGCGATCAATTCGCCGATCGCCCTGGCGTCGGTAGGATTCGGGTGGTAGACCACGCCGCATCCGCTCACCAGGGGGAACCAGATGGTTACGGTATAGCCGAACGAATGGAAAAACGGCAGCACGCCGGCGATGCGGTCGCGCGGACCGATCCAGAAAAGCTGCGCGACCGCTTCGATGTTTGCCAGCACGTTGCGATGCGAAAGCATTACGCCCTTGGGCACGCCCGTGCTCCCGCTGGAGAAGATCACGGTTGCGAGCGCCGAAGCGTCGCGCTTCCCGCGGCTCAAGAGGCGCGCGGGCAGCAGCCGCGCTTCGAGGAGCGCGCGCACCTGCGCCCACTTCCCGGAGCGCCCCAGAATCTCTTCCACGAAGACCATTCCCGCGAGCGGCTCGATTTTCGCTTTCGCGAGGAAGACTTTCGAGGTCACCAGCGTGCGGATGGCGCATTGCTTGACCGCCGCGGCCATGGCTTCCGGACCGGCGGTGAAATTCAGATTCACGGGAACGCGTCCGGCCAGCGTGATCCCCACATTGACGAGCGCACCCGCGACGCTCGAGGGCAGAATCACGCCGATTTTTTCATCGCTCTCACTCACGGTGCGCGTCCAGCGCGCAATCATCGCCGCGCCCGCCAGCATGCGGCCGTAGGTCAGCTCGCGGCCGGTGGAATCCGCCATGGCGAAGCGGTTCCAGTGGCGCCGCGCATTGCGAATGACGCGCAGGTCCAGGCGGTCTCTCCGCTCCATGCGATGCGCCACCGCTTCGCTGGCCAGTTCCTGGATGGCCTGCCGCACCTCGTGCGCCGAAGAAGTTGCCGGCATGGGAGCGCCGAACGACACCGTCACCGGGTAGGGAATCCGCTTGGGCCACTTCCAGAAAAACCGCCCGCCTTCAAAACTGAAGATGCTTCCCCACAGGCGGTCCAGGTGCACCGGCACGATGGGGACATCGGTTCCGTCGACGATCTTTTCCATGCCGCGCTTGAACGGCAGCAGATTGCCGGTGCGGCTGATGGCGCCTTCGGCGAAGATGCAGACTACGTGGCCGGCGGCCAGTTCGCGGCGCGCCGCGCGGATGGATTCCACGGCATCCCGTCCGGCGCCCACGGGGATGGCATTGGTTTTGCGGAAAAACCAGTGGAGCGATTTCATTTCGTAGTACGGCTTCCACACCATGAAGCGGATGAAGCGCTGCACGCAGGCTCCGATCAGGAATCCATCGACGTGCGACATGTGATTGGAGACGAGCAGCGCCGCACCGCGCCGCGGCAGGTTTTCCTGCCCCACGATGCGGATGCGGAACAGGGAATGCGTGAGCATCCACAGCAGGAAGCGGATGAGATAGTCGTCGACCACGGTGACGATATAAACCGTCACCAGGAGAGTCACGAATCCGAAGGCGAGGATGATCTGCGCCGGATTCATGTGCAGCCAGTCGTGGCAGGCGTAAAAGACGCCGCTCGCGAGCAGCATCCCCACCGTGTTGTAGATATTGTTGGTGGCGATGATGCGCCCTTTTTCGGCGGCGCCGGCGCGCTGCTGCAGGTAGGCATTCAGCGGCACGAAGAAAATGCCGGCGGCGATTCCGAGCAGCGCGAGCACGGTGACGGAGAAGGCGTAGGAGCCGCGCGCGGCGAACATCGCGAGGCTCAGGATTCCCATGAACAGCGCGCCCAGAGGCACGAGGCCGATTTCGACCTTATCACCGGAAAGGCGTCCGGCCAGCATGCTGCCGCCGCCGATGCCGAGAGAGAGGCAGGTCATGAGCAGGCCCACGCGGGTGTCGCTCACATGGAGGGTTTCGCTGCCGTACAGCACCAGGTCCATCTGAAAGAGCAGGGCGAGGAACCAGAAATAGGAAATCGCGAGCACCGCGAGCCACATGGGCCGGTCTTCCCGCAGCCGCCGCGTGCCCTGTACAGCGTCCGCCAGCGGGTTGAGCCGCAAGGGCTCGGTGGTTCCCGCCGCCGGCACGCGCGTGATCCGCAGACTGGAGGCGAACCCCACGCACGCAACCGCGAGCAGCACCGCGCCCAGTTTCCAGGCCTGGCCTTTCCACGCGGTATAGAGGAAGGGACCGGCGGAAGTGCCGAGCACGATCGCGACGAGAGTGGTCATTTCGAGCAGCGCATTGGCGCGGGAAAGTTCGCGGTCCGGCACCATTTCAGGCACGATGCTGTACTTGGCGGGGCTGAACACGGTGGAGTGCAGGGCCATGAGGAACAGGACGAAGAACATCCACGGCACGCTCGAGGTGAGCAGCGTCAGCAGTCCCGCGGCCATGGCGAACACTTCGAAGGCCTTGACGCCGACCAGCACTTTGCGCTTGCTGACGACGTCGGCGAGATGACCCGAGTAGCCGGCGAAGAGGAGGGACGGCACCACGAAAATCGCGCCCGCGAGGGCGAGGTAGCGGCCGCCGGCATCGGCATTGGCGGCGATGTGGACGGCGCGGAGCGTAACGATCATGCGATAGGCGTTGTCGTTGAACGCGCCCAGGAATTGAGTCAGGAGGAAAGCCTGGAAGCCGCCGTCTTTCAGGAGCGTTTTGAAGTTTCCGTGAGCCATGCCCCTTCGGATGCACGCCGCGCACCGCGCGCCCGATCCTCCTGGATCAATAGTTTACGGTGCATTGCGAGGAAATGCACAGAAACCCGATACGCATTCTATGTACATCAGCTATACAATCAATGTATGGCGTTCCTTACCGCCGGCCAGCGCTCGCTGTTGCGCTCCATTTCGCGGCTGGCCTACTGCAATCCGTTCCTGCCGGAACGGGTGGAGCTGGAGCGCGCGGTTCTGGGAAGCGATTTCCACGAAGGCGAGCCGGTCTGGAGCCAGCAGGTGGCCGATCCCGAGCGCCCGCGGGTCAACGTCTGGCGCATCGCCGCACGCCTGGAGCCGCTCACCGAAGAACTGCGCGCGCGTCTCGCCGCCGGCATTGAAGCCCGCGAAACCGATCTCGTCCTCTACGAAGACGGCGTACTGCACCTGCTGTATCAGCGCTATTACCCCAATTTTTTCGACGCGGCTTTCGGCAAAACCGCCGGCGACGCGGGGCGCTACCGCTTCTACACGGCGTTTCTTGCCGACTGGCGCCGCTTCTTTGAAATTCCTTCCGTACACTTCCCCACGGGTCACGATCCGCGCCACACCTTCGCCGTCTTCCGGCAGATCCAGTGCGCATTCGAGCAGGTTTTCCGCGACGTCATCGGCAGTTCGATGCCCGCGGCGCGCCTGCGGGCTTCGATCTGGCAATCCATCTTCACGCACGATATGGCGCGCTACCGGCGCACGCTGTACGCGCGGATGGGCGAATTCGCCACGCTCGTCACAGGCCCCTCGGGCACGGGCAAGGAACTGGTGGCGCGGGCGATTGCGCAATCGCGCTACGCGGCGTTCGATGAGAGCCGCCTGGCTTTTGCCGACTCGGGCAGCACGATCTTTTTCCCGATCAACATCTCGGCTCTTTCGCCCACGCTGGTGGAATCGGAGCTGTTCGGACATCGCAGAGGGTCGTTTACGGGCGCGATTGCCGACCGCAAGGGCTGGCTGGAGACGTGTCCCGAGTCGGGGTCGGTATTCCTCGATGAACTGGGCGACCTGGATCCCGCCATTCAGGTGAAGCTGCTGCGTGTCATCGAGACCCGTACCTTTCATCCCGTGGGCGAGACCGCCGCCCGGCAGTTCGCGGGCAAACTGATCACGGCGACGAATCGCGACCTGTCGGCGCTCATGGCGAAAGGCCAGTTCCGCGAGGATCTCTACTACCGGCTGTGTTCCGACCAGGTCGCGACCCCTTCCCTGGCCGACCAGTTGGCGGATTCGCCCGCGGTGCTCGACGAGTTGGTGCTCTACATGGCGCGGCGCGTGGCCGGGCGGGAGGGGGAAGCGCTGGCGCGCGATGTGAGCCAATGGATCGCCCGCAACCTGGGCCCCGAGTATGCGTGGCCGGGCAACTATCGCGAACTCGAACAGTGCGTGAAGAACGTGCTCATCCGGCGCAATTACCGCCCGTCACGCACGGCGGCCGCGGGTCCGGTGGATTCATTCCTGGCGGACGCGCGCGCCGGCCGGCTCTCCGCCGACGCGCTGCTTTCGCGCTATGTCACGCTGGTTTACAGCCGCACGCGTAGTTACGAAGAGACGGCGCGCAGATTGGCGCTCGACCGGCGCACCGTGAAGGCCAAGGTGGATCGCGCGCTGCTGTCGGAATTCACATCCGTTTAACCCAGTCCACGATACACTGGCGGCATGGACTATTACGGTGCAAAAGAACTGGCGGAAAGTTTCCGCACGGTACGCAAAAATACGTTGATTGCCGCGGAGGAAATCGGCGAAGAGTATTACGGGTTTCGCGCCACGCCGGAAACGCGCACGATTGCGCAGACGCTGGTGCATATCGCTCACATCTGCGAACTGTCTGAGCAGGTACACAAGGTGGAGCGGCTACGTTCGCTGGAAAACTTCGACTTCATGGCGTTCATCGGTCCGCGCATCGCGGACGAGCAGAAGCCGCGCACGAAGGCGCAGATTCTCGAACTTCTGCGCGAGGGCCGCGACCGCTTCGGCAACTGGCTGGAATCGCTCTCCGACGAATTCCTCGGCGAGCGTGTGGCCATGCGGCCGGGCCTGCCGGGACCAGCGAGCAAGACGCGGTTTGAAATGCTGCTGGGAGTGAAAGAGCATGAAATGCATCACCGGGCGCAGATCATGCTGCTGCAGCGGATGACGGGCGGCGTTCCGCACCTGACGCGCGAGATGCAGGCCCGCTTCGCCGGCGCCACGGCGGCCCCGAGGTAATCGGGGCTGGGCCGCTCTACCCGCGGTCGAGCACCTCGCGTACTTTGCCGGCGAGTTCGGCAATGGTAAACGGCTTCTGCAGAAACGACTGGCGGTCCTGCAGCACGCCGTGATGGGCGATTGTTTCCTCGGTGTGGCCCGAGATGTACATCACCTTCATGCCGGGCCGGCCGGGCGATAACTGAAAGGCCACTTCGCGGCCGCTCATCTGGGGCATCACCACATCGGTCAACAGCAGATCGATGGCCCCGTCGTGCTCTTTGGAGATACGGAGCGCCTCCGCTCCATCGGCGGCTTCCAGAATGTTGTAACCCAGATGCTCCAGGCCGCGGCGCGAGATGGCGCGCACGCTTGGTTCGTCGTCCACCAGCAGAATGGTCTCAGTGCCGTTCGCCCGTTTTGACCCCGTGCCGGCGTTTACGGGCTGCTCGGCCGATTCGGCGCCGCGGGGCAGGTAAATCGTAACGGTCGTGCCGAGTCCGAGCGCGCTCGATGTGTTAATGAAGCCGCCGGACTGGGTCACGATGTGGCAGACGGTCGCCAGCCCCAGCCCCGCGCGCTGATCTTTGTCTTTTGTCGTGAAAAACGGCTCGAACATGTGAGACTTGGTATTTTCGTCCATGCCGGTCCCCGTGTCTGTGACGGAAATGGCGATATAGTCGCCCGGGGGCAGCAGGGGGTGGTGGCCGTTTCCCGATTGCGACGCGGCCAGCGGCGCGCTGCGCACGGTGATATTGCCGCCTTTGGGCATGGCATCGCGCGCGTTGAGCACCAGGTTGAGAATGATTTGTTCGATCTGGCTGCGGTCGGCGAACACCGTGGCGGAGCCGGCCTGGAGGTCGAGCACCAAGTGGTCCTCTTTTTTGACCATCACTCGCAGGAGCTGTTCGACACCCTGGACCGTTTGATCCACATTGACGAACGTGGGCTGCGACACCTGTTTTCTCCCGAACGCGAGCAGTTGGCGGGTGAGCAAGGCGCCCCGTTCGGCCGCCGCGCGGATGCCCGGCAGAAACGGAAGGCCCGGCTGCTCCTGTGCGAGCAGATCGCAGTATCCGAGAATGCCCGTCAGCAGGTTGTTGAACTCATGGGCCACGCTTCCCGCGAGGCGGCCCACCGCCTCCAGTTTCTGGGCCTGGCGGTCCTGCTCGTCCTCGCGCCGCTGCCGCTCTTGGAGTCTCTTGCGCGCGCTGATGTCGCGAATATTGAACTGGACGACCTTGCGCTCACCCTCGGTATAGACATTGCATACGATTTCGACTTCCAAATGTTTTCCCGAAGAGGTGGGAAGGTTGACCATTTTTTGGATGGAGTCGGAGCCCATCAACTGAGTCAGCAGCTTTTCGTCCAGGGGAGTGTTTTGGAACAGGGGGCTGTTCCAGAACTGCAGGCCGATGAGCCGCACCCGCTCGAAGCCGAAGAGCCGGATCACAAAGGGATTCACGTCCAGTATTTCGCCGGTGCTCGCGTCGGCGATGACAATTCCGTCCGGGGCCGCTTCGAACAGGCGGCGGTAGCGCGCCTCCGCGGATTGTTTCCGCTCGGTGATGTCGAAGAGCGAAAGCACCACGCCATCGATGCGGTTCTCGGTGGTCCGGTAGGGCCGGATCCACATGGTGTAGGTGTTGCCATCCGAATCCTGCACTTCGCGCCCTTTGGGGGTGAGATGGTCGAGCACTTCGTGGCATAGCGCGGCCACATCGGGAATATTCAACTTGAGCCGCAGGTCGCTGATGGGGCGGCCGACGTCGGTGGCGAGCAGGCTGAACAGCTTTTCGGCCTGCGGGGTGAAGCGGCGGATTCGCAAGTCGTTGCCCAGCATCACGGTGGGAACGTTGACGCTGTTGAAGAGGTTGACCAGATCGTTGTTGATCTGCTGGAGCTCGATATTGCGGCCGTGCATCTCCTCGTTGACGGTGGTGAGTTCCTCGTTGGTGGACTGCAATTCCTCCTTGGCGGTGAGCAGTTCCTCATTGGTGCTCTGCAACTCTTCGTTGCTGGACTGCACCTCTTCGTTGGCCGATTTGAGCTCTTCGGTGGCGGCCTCCTGCTCTTCGATGACGCTTTGCAGGGACTCGCGCGTGACGGCCAATTCCTGTTCGAGATCCTTGATGCGTTCGGCCATTTCCGAGGTCTTGGGAAAAACCATGGGCGTGGCTTTCGCGGTGCGGCCTTTGGAGCCGGGCTCCTCGTCGAGGACCACGAGGAACTGAGGCTCCACTCCTTCTATGTGGATCGCGCTTACCGAAGCGATCAGGGTGCGGGAGCCGCTCTTGGTGGAAACGGTGATCGGCTTGCTCTTCACGTTCGAGCGTTCCCCTTCCGCGCGGCGCACGAGTTTTTGCACTTCCATTCCCAGCCCGGTCGGCGTCATCTTCATCAGGTTCAGGCTGGCCTCGCCGGCGGCGTGCTCGAGAAACGAGGCAGTACGGCCGCGGAACTCGAGAATCCGCATCGAGCGGTCGACCACGATCGCCGCCGGCGCATAGCGCGCCAGCAGCATCTGATCCACCCGGCGATGCACCTGCACGGTGCGGCCGGCCGCGGGCGGGTGTTTCGCCGAAGCGCCGGTATGCTCGTAGTATGGAGCCCAATCGGCCGAGATCGTAACCGCCGCCGGCTTCTTCGCGTAAATCCGCACTTTCTTGTCGACCGACTCGAACAGATCGCTGGCGGCACCCACGCTTTCGCTCAACCCCAAAGCCAGGTGGCCATGGGGCTTGAGCGCGTAGTGAAACAGCCGCATGGCGAAAGCCTGCAAGGTGGGACCGAGATAAATCAGAACGTTCCGGCAAAAGACCAGGTCGAGGTTGGAAAGCGGTGGATCTTTGGTGACGTTCTGGCGGGCGAAGATGCAGTTGTCGCGCACCGATCGAGCGATTTGGTAGCTGCTGTTCACGCGCACGAAGTAACGGCGCAAGCGTTCCTGCGAGACATCGGCGGCAATCGATTCGGGATAGACTCCGCTTCTGGCTTTTTCCAGGGCGGAATCGCTGAGATCGGTGCCGAAGATCTGCATGGGCAGGTCCTTGCCCGTTTCGCGCATGTATTCGATCAGCGAGATGGCGATGGAATAGGCCTCTTCGCCGGTGGCGCATCCCGGCACCCAGACGCGGAGGGGTTGTTCGGGCGATCGGTCCTGAAACAGCTGCGGGTATATGCTAGTCCGCAGGGTATCGAAGGTGATGGACTCGCGAAAAAACGCGGTCACGTTGATCAGCACGTCCTGAAACAGGGAACTCAACTCAGCCTTGTTGTGCTTGAGAAGATCGCCGTATTGCTCCAGCTTTTCGATCTTTTGCAGGGCCATTCGGCGCAGAATACGGCGCCGGATGGTGCCCGGCTTGTAGAGGCTGAAATCGACACCGGTAGCAGAGCGGAGCTGATTGAAGATTTCCGCGATGGCCTGCTGGTCGTCAGGGGGCCCGGGCTCTTCCACAACCGGGGGACCGCTGAGATAGGGGTGGTTGTTGAGGCCCACCAGTTCTCGCGCCATTGTCTCCGGGGGCAGGACAAAATCGACGCAGCCGGAATTGATGGCGTTTCGCGGCATTCCGTCATACCGGGCCGAGCTGGGATCTTGCGCGAAGGTAATTCCGCCGGCGGCCTTTATGGCCATCAACCCGAGCGTGCCGTCGGAAGCACTGCCGGAAAGCACAACCGCGATGGCCTTGGGTCCCAGATTCTCCGCCAGCGAGCGGAAGAAGCGGTCGATGGGCATGTGGGGGCCGGCTTCCCGCGCTTCGAGGCGCAGTAAGCCGCTTTGAATCGCGAGATTGGCATTGGGCGGAATCACGTAGATTTGATTCGGCTCGATCCGCATGCGATCGGTCACCTGATGGACGGGCATCCTGGTAGAGCGGGCCAGCAGGTCGGTGAGAATGCTGCCGTGCTTCGGATCCAGATGCTGGATGAAAACGAGGGCCATTCCGGTGTCGGTGGGGAATTCGCGCAGCAGCTCAGTGAACGCCTCCAGACCGCCGGCGGAAGCTCCGAATCCAACCACCGGAATCTCCACCGGTGGGGCTTCCGAACCGGTCCGCGCCGGTCCGGGCTTCACCTTCACGACCCTGCGAGCGGTCTTCGCTTTCTTCACTCAAATCTCCTCTTGGACACTTACGTTCCAGCATGATTGTACGCCTCCAGAGGCGTTTAGGACATGCTTCGGGAGAGGCCGCGGCGGACCTTTTGTTCGGTTTGCACTTTTAAGCGTTCCGCTACGGCCGCGGGCAGGTGGGGGGCCGCCAGCACGGCTCGCGGCGAATAGCTATGGCCCACCAGGCAGCGAAACTCATACAGCTCGTCGTAGCTGAACTCCGATAACGGCCCGCGACAGTCGGGGCACGTAGCGTTTATTCTTCTTCCTGCTTCGATATCGAGTGTATCTTTCGTGCTTCTGGCAGGCGCGCCGCCCCAGAGTTCGGCCATTTGCCTCGGCCGGCAAGCCCGACGAGGAGGTCTCCGATCTCCGATAACGGCACCACGTAATCCACGTCCACATACTCCAGTGCGCTCTGCGCCATACCGGGAAAGGCGGCATCGGCAGGATCCTGGACGATGGCAACACCGCCGTACTTTTTGATCCACCAAAGACCCGCGCTGCCGTCGTCCAGGGAGCCTGTCAGGACCACTCCAACGGCGCGCTGTCCGTGGGATACCGCAACCGACCGGAACAGCGCATTGATCGATGGCCGCTGCCGGTCCTCCTTGGGGCCGCGCCAGAGTTGGACCCTGCCGTCTTCGACCACCATATGACGGTCCGGGGGCGCGACATAGATCCGGGCTGGATCGATCCTCTCGTCGAAGGACGGAAAGGCGGCAGGCAGCAGGCTTTCGTGGCCCAATAGCTCGGGCAGGTTGCTGGTATGCCATGGGGGCAGATGTAAGACAACCAGCACTGCGGCCGGAAAATCGCGGGGAAACGACCGGACCAGCTTCCTCAAAGCCTCCACTCCGCCCGCGGAAGCTCCAATCGCGACAAGATCGTAATCACCCATGTAGTCCCGCTCGGGCCGGCATAGCCCCGAGCGCGCCGGCGCTTTTTTCCGCACGGCCAGGCACATCTCCCACGATGCACGCCGTGGTCCACGGTGTGTTTCCGGATGGTGCTGCTGCGTACGCTACAGGCCGGCAGGGAGCGGCTTCCCCGCACCCCGAGCCGGAGACGCTATAATATATGCGTAAGAAAAAATGTTCATTTTTTCTTCAGTTCCGGTTTGTATCGGATGAGGGTAGCGTGATGGAGGACCGATCAGTTGCGGCGGAAGCCGGGGAAGGTCGTCAAACCCAGGAGTTAAGCGCCGAAATGGCCGTTGCGCGCGCCGAATATTTCGCGATTTCTAAAGAGATTGATACGTATTGCAGTTTGATCCATTCGCGCGTCCATGGCATGAACGCGCCTGACGGGACCTTCCGGCTGGAGCAGTTGTCGAAAAAGCACAGACTCGCATTTCAGAAGTATCAATTGGCCTTGCAATCGTATACCCGGAGCGTGCTGAACGTTTTGCCGGCAGGGCTGGCCGCCGGGACGGCCCCGGCTCAGATTCCGGCGCCGCAGAAGCCGCAGATCACCGAGCGCGAGCTGGAGGTCCTGACCAGGCTGGCGGATGGTAAGACCACCAAGCAGATCGCACGGGAATTGGGCATCGCGTTCAAGACGGCGATGACGCATCGCACTCACCTGCTGCAGAAGTTCGATGCGAACAATGTCGCGCTGCTGATCCGGAAGGCGATTCTGCACGGTTTTATCGAACCGTAGCGGAGCCAGACCGCCGGAACCCCTGACAGACATAAGACCGATAGACATAAGACCGATAGCATCGCGCGGGCAAGGGTGATATTGTCCGAATCCTGATGGACACTGCCAGCGAAGCGATCAGGGCGGCGCTCCGCGTTCTGACAGCGGTTATGCATGGGCGAGAGCCAGAGCCTGTCGATGTGGAGATACTGAAGGCGTACATTCCGGATTCGGCGAATTGCCCGGTAGATGAACTCGCCTGCGATGCGGTCGAACAGGTGCTGAAGGCGAAGGCGGCGGCTCGACCCGCAGCAAAGTAGCGTGGGATTCCTGGCCGTGCGGCGGGGCGACTATCTGGGTGAATCTGCGGCCAGCGATTGACTGACGAGTTTGCGGTACTCGCGCGCCTTATCGAGAATCTGGGCGGAGTTCAGGGTGAGGATCTGTCCATCGCGGACGACGGGTTTTCCGTTCACCATGACGTCGCGGACGTCTTCGGCTTTGAGGGCGTAGACCATTTGGGAGACCGGGTCGTAGACGGGGACGGCGTTGGGGCGGTCCAGCCGGACCATGATCAGGTCGGCGAGTTTACCTGGTTCGAGGGAGCCGATTTCCTTATCGAGGCCAAGCACGCGCGCGCCGCCGATGGTGGCCATATCGAGCGCGGTGCGGGCGGGCAACACCGTAGGATCGAGCGCGATCACCTTTTGCAGCTTGGCGGCCAGATCCATCTCCTCGAACATGTTGAAGTCGTTGTTGCTGCCGGCGGGACCGTCGGGACCGAGCCCGACATTGATGCCGAGGGCCAGCATCTTGACCACGGGCGCCACACCGCTCGCCAGCTTCATATTGCTCGAGGGGCAGTGCGCCACGCCGACGTGGCGGGCCCGCAGAATGCCCATGTCGGTTTCATTCACCCAGACGCAATGCGCGGCCACGGTGGTGCCGGTGAGGACACCCAGCGAATCGAGCACCTGGGTTGGAGTCATGTGGCGATGCAGAAGGCAGTCGTCGTTTTCGGCCTTGGTTTCCGAGAGGTGAATGATGAGCGGGGCGTGGAACCGGTTTGCGAGGCTGCGGCAAGCCTTGAGGGTTTCGTCGGAGTTGGTATAGAGGGCATGGGGCGCGACCGCCGGAGTCACCAGGGGGTCTTCGTGGAAGCGCGTCATGTACCGTTCGGTGAACTTGAGGGCATCGGCGGGCGTTTTGGCGTCGGGCGAAGGAAACCCGATGATGGTTTCGCCGAGCACGCCGCGCATGCCGGCTTCGATGGCCACTTCCGCCGCCACATCCTCGTAGTAGTACATGTCCGTGAAGGTGGTGGTGCCGCCGAGCAGCATTTCCAGGCAGCCGAGGCGAGTGCCCCAGCGGACGAAATCGGGTGTGACGTTCTTCGCCTCGGCGGGAAAAATGTAGTGCTGCAGCCAATCCTGGAGCCGCTTGTCGTCGGCGATGCCGCGGAAGAGCGACATGGCGGCGTGGGTATGGGTATCGACCAGGCCGGGAGCGAGGATGGCATCGGGCCGGTCGAGGCGCTGGCGGGCCTGGAAACGCGCGTCGATTTCGGCCCTGGTGCCCACCGCGACGATGCGGCCGGCGGTGATGGCGACGGCGCCGTTTTCAATCACCCGATGCGCCGGGTTCTCGGTAATGACGAAGCGGGCGCTCCAGATCCAATCGGCCGGCGCGGCCGCCAGCGAGCAGACGAATAGAAGAAAACTACAAATACGAAACATCGAATGGCTTCGGGAAGAGATCTTTCAAACGATAGCTTTCGGCGCGCCCGCGCGGATTGACGAGCACGATTTCGACATCGCCGCAGAACTCCCAGAGAATCTGGCGGCAGGAACCGCACGGAGGCGTGAGGATGTCGGTATCCGCGGCCACGGCAACGCGGCGGAATTTGCGGACGCCTTCGGAGATGGCTTTGTAAATGGCCACCCGCTCGGCGCACATGGTCAATCCGTAGGTGGCATTTTCAACGTTGCAGCCGGTGTGGATGCGGCCCGTATCGTCTTCCACCGCCGCCCCCACCTGGAACCGGGAATACGGCGCGAAAGCATGTTCTCGCACCGCCAGAGCGGCTTGTGCCAGTGCGTCAGGCACCGGCGCCCCCGCCTGCGTCCAGCCGCGGCAGCAGCGCTTTGAGGAACCGCACCAGTGTTTCGCGCACCATGGCGCCGGCCTCCAGCACCTCTTCATGATTGATGCGCGACTGCGGCACGACGCCCGCCGCCATGTTGGTGACGCAGGAAATACCGAGCACCTTCATCCGCATGTGATTGGCCGCGATCACTTCGAGCGCGGTGGACATCCCCACCACGTCGGCGCCGATGGTGCGCAGGAAACGGACTTCGGCGGGCGTTTCATAGCTCGGCCCCAGCATGGCCGCGTAGACGCCCTCGGGCAGGGGAATGCACAATTCCATGGCGATGGCCTTGGCGGTTTCGCGGTAAGGGCGCGAATAGGCTTCGGACATATCGGGAAAGCGCGGGCCCAGCGAATCGTCATTCGGCCCGACCAGGGGATTGCAGCCCTGCAGGTTGATATGGTCGGCGATGAGCACCAGCCCGCCGCGCTCGAGTGCCAGGTTGATTCCCCCGGCGGCATTGGTGAACACCATTGAGCGCACGCCCAGCGAGCCCAGCACCCGCACTCCGTACGTCACCTGCGCGGGCGAATATCCTTCATAGAGGTGCGCGCGGCCGGCCATCGCGGCTACCGGCAGACCGTCTAATTTGCCGAGGATCAGTTTGCCGGCGTGGCCGACGGCGGTGGAATGCGGCCAGCCGGGAATTTCGCTGTAAGGCAGCTCGATACACTCGGAAAGCTCATCGGCAAACGCGCCCAGGCCGCTGCCGAGAACCACGGCGATTGCAGGCCGCAGGCCGGTTTTGCCTTCAACGTAACGTATGGCTTCATCGATCACAGCAACATCCCCGCGATGCAGGCCGACATGAAATTCGCCATCGTGCCCGCGGCTACGGCGCGCAATCCGAAGCGCGCCAGGTCGCTTTTGCGGTTGGGAGCGAGCGCGCCGATGCCGCCAATCTGGATGGCAATGGAGCTGAAATTGGCAAAGCCGCAGAGCGCGTAGGTGGCAATTACGAACGAGCGCGGATCGAGCGAACCCTTCATGGGCCCGAGTTTCAGAAACGCCACGAATTCGTTCAGCACCAGGCGCGTGCCGAGCAGATCGCCGATTGCCGACGCGTCTTTCCAGGGCACGCCCATCACCCAGGCCACCGGAGCGAACACAATGCCGAAGATTTTTTCCAGCGAAGGCGGCAGCCAGCCGAAACCGGGAACCGTGTGGAGCGCGCCGAGAATGCCGTTGCACATGGCGATGAGCGCCAGGAAGGCGATGAGCATGCCGGCGATGTTCAGCGCGAGGTGCAGTCCGTCGCCCGCGCCCTGAGCGGCGGCATCGATCACGTTGACGGCCGTCTTCTCGACTTTGATATCGACGCGGCCCGCGGTCACCGGCTTTTCCGTTTCCGGGACGAAGATTTTGGCGAGCATGATGGTCGCGGGCGCGGTCATGATCACGGCGGTCAGCAGGTGAGTGATGGAAACGCCTGCCAGCTTTACGTACGCCGCCATGACCGAGCCGGATACATGCGCCATGCCGCTGGTCATGATGGTGAACAGCTCGGATTCGGTCATGCCGGCGATGAACGGGCGGATGGTCAGGGGCGCTTCGGTCTGCCCCATGAAGATGCTGGCGGCCACATTGAGCGATTCCGCGCCGCTGACCCCCATCACCTTTTGCATCCCGATGGCCATGAGCCTGACCACGAACTGCATGACCCCCAGGTAGTAGAGGATGGCGAAGAACGAGGCGATGAAGATGACGATAGGCAGCACCTGGAATGCGAAGACCACTCCCATCGGCCCCGACCCCTTGCCCAGCGGCCCGAAAACGAATTCGCTCCCGGCTTCCGTATAGCTGAGCATGGCGTTGACGCCCGCGCCGATGGCCTGAAAGACCTTGCCGAAATCCGTCTTCAGCACCAGCAGGGCGAAGGCAAATTGCAGCCCCATGCCCCAGGCGATGATTCGCAGCTTAACCTGCCGCTTATGGTTGGAGAAGAGCCACGCGGCGCCCAAGATGACAATGAGCCCGAGCAAACCGGTGAAGCGGCCCATTGTCAGACGCCGACCACCTCGAGGATGAGGGAACGCTCGTCGGGTTTCTGGGCTGAAATACGGAACGCGTCTTCCACCATTTCGGCGGCTTCTTCGACGCGATCCTCCTTGGTGTAATACAGGCGGCAGAGAACGCTGCCGGCATCCACTTTTTCGCCGACTTTCACTTCGAGGATGATGCCGACCGCGGGATCGATGGAATCTTCCTTCTTGTCGCGCCCGGCCCCGATCATATTGGAAGCGACTCCGATATCCTGCGCATCGATGGAGCTGACGTAGCCGCCGCGCGGCGAAGTGATTTCGCGCATGCCGGTGGCGTTGGGAAGCAGTTCGAATTTATCCAGGGCCTGCGGATTTCCGCCCTGTGCCGCCACCACCGCTTTGAACTTGCGATAGGCGGAGCCATCCACCAGGTGGCGTTCGGCGAGGCGGCGGGACTCATCCATGGTGCCTGCCTTTTTGCCCAGGTGGATCATGTGAGCCGCCAGTTCGAGCGAAAGTTTGGTGAGGTCTTCCGGCCCGGCGTTTTGCAAGGTTTGCGAGGCCTCCATGATTTCCAGCGCATTGCCCACCGCGTAGCCGAGCGGCTGGTTCATATCGGTAATCAGCGCACGGACTTTTTTGTCCATGCGGCGGCCGATGGCCACCATGGTCTGCGCCAGCCGGCGGGCATCCACCTGTTTCTTCATGAAGGCGCCGGTGCCGACCTTGACATCGAGAATCAGCGCGTCGATCCCTTCGGCGAGCTTCTTCGACATGATCGAAGAAGAGATGAGCGGCACCGATTCCACCGTGCCGGTGACATCGCGCAGCGCATAGAGCTTGCGATCGGCGGGCGCCAACTGGTCGGTCTGCCCGATGAAGGCGAGGCCGTGTTCGGCGAGCTGCGCGGTGAATTCCGCGGTCGTGAGGTTGGTGCGGAAACCGGGAATGGATTCCAGCTTGTCGAGCGTGCCGCCGGTATGTCCCAGCGCGCGCCCGGACATCATGGGAACCACGACGCCCGCCGCGGCGGCCAATGGCGCGACGATGAAGCTGGTCTTATCGCCCACGCCGCCGGTGGAATGCTTGTCCACTTTGACGCCCGGAACGGAAGACAGGTCCACCGTTTCACCCGAGCGCAACATGAACTCGGTCAGACGGCCCACCTCGCGGTCGGTCATGCCGGAGAAAAACACGGCCATCAAAAAAGCGGACATCTGGTAGTCGGGAATGTCGCCCTTGGTATACCCATCCACCAGAAACTCGATCTCTTCAGGAGCGAGTTCTTCCCCGTCACGCTTGCGCTGAATCAAGTCAACTGTACGCATTATGAGACACTTAGGCTAGCACATTTAGGGGGGAGAAGCTATTAGCGATTAGCTTTTAGCGATTAGCTCGATTTTCCGCCGGGGCGGGATTTTCCGCGATGCCGGCGGGAAAAGCACACGGGTTGTCCTGCGGGGAACCGGAAGCGGGGGCGAGGGGGGATGGTACGAGCGGACGGGCTAATCGGTAACGGGGAGAGGCTATTAGCGATTAGCTTTTAGCGGTTAGCTCGATTTTCCGCCGGGGCGGGATTTTCCGCGATGCCGGCGGGAAAAGCACACTGGTTTGTCCTGCTTGCGAACCGGAAGCGGCTGCGAGGTGGGATGGCACGAGCTGACAGCTAATCGCTAACAGCTCATCGCTGTTACGATAGATTCGATGACTCCCAATCAACCCGGGCAAATGCCCAAGCTGCCTATTCCCGGCGTGAAGAACCTGATTGCGGTGGGTTCGGGGAAAGGAGGGGTCGGAAAGACGACGGTTTCGGTGAACCTGGCGGTCGGGCTGGCGTGGCTCGGCTACAAGACCGGGCTCATGGATGCCGACGTCTACGGACCCAATGTGCCCCTCATGATGGGCATCAATCGCACGCCGATGGCGTATGGCGAGCGCATTCAGCCGATCGATCAGTACGGCGTCAAGCTGATGTCGATGGGCTTCCTGAATCCTGGGGACAAGCCGCTGGTGTGGCGCGGCCCGATGCTGCACAGCGTGATTCAACAGTTTCTCCGCGGAGTGGATTGGGGCGAACTGGACTACCTGATCATCGACCTGCCTCCGGGCACGGGCGACGTGCAGCTTTCGCTGATTCAGACCGCACCGATCACCGGAGCCATCGTGGTGACTACCCCCAGCGACGTTTCGCTGGAAGACGCGCGCAAAGCCATCTTCATGTTTCACCAGGTGCGGGTGCCGATCCTGGGGGTCGTGGAGAATATGAGCTACCTGAACTGCCCGCATTGCCACGAACGCATCGACGTGTTCAGCCATGGCGGCGGGAAGCGGACGGCCGAGCAGATGCACGTGCACTTCCTGGCGGAACTGCCGCTCGATCCGGAAGTGCGCATCGGCGGCGATAGCGGCAAGCCCATCGTGCTGCGCGAAGGCGCCGGAGCGCCGTTCGTGGAGTTGGCGAAGCAGACGGTGGCGCGCGCCGAAGAAGCGGCCGCGGAAGAAGGGCCGAAGATCGAAATCACCGAATGAAGCGCGCGAGCGTCCGGGAGCAGGTGCGGTATCCCGCCGGGGTAACTGCCGGGCTGGCAGCCGCGGTGGTTCTGTGCCTGTGGGGCGCGGTGCAGTCCTATAGTACGGAAGCGGCCTATCAGCAGGCGAACAGCGACCCGTACATGGTCTCCATGCAGTTTCAGCGGTTCGCACAGGTGCCCGAGATGGTGCCTCGCGATGCGGTGATGGGCTACCTCAGCGATGCGCCTTCCGGAGTGGTGGACACCGCCATGTTCGACAGCGCTCAGTATGTGCTGGCGCCGCGCATCCTGGAGCGCGGGGCGGCGCATGACTGGGTGCTGGGCAATTTCACGCGGCCCGGCGATTTCCATTCCGTGGCGCAGGCGAACGGCCTCCGGCTGGAGCGGGATTTCGGAAACGGCGCCATCCTTTTCCGGCGCGAGGAGCATCGGTGATGGGCCTTCTCTGGATCGTCGAAGCGATGCTGCTGGGCTGCCTGCTGGTCTACCGGTTCACGGATCTGGCCGCGGCGCAGCCTTCCTGGGCGGGATGGCTGCTGGTCTTCGGAGCGGGAGCAGCCGGCGGAATGGGACTGGCCTCGGCCCTGTTCTTCCTGCTGGGCGTGGTTGGCGGAATTCCGGCGGCGGCGATGATGGTGGAACTGGCCGGCCTCGCGGCGGCGGCCTGGATGGTGTTCCGAGGGGCGGAGAAGAAGGAATCGCCCGGCGCGGCCCGCTATCCGATGCGTGTGACCCTGTGGCTCGCAGCGCTTTCTGCCCTGGCGCTGGCCACGGCCGGGATGGCTGCCGCCTGGCAATGGAATCCGCAGGGCAACTGGGATGCGTGGGCCATCTGGAATCTGCGCGCGCGGTTCCTTTCGGCGGGCGGGGGCCTGGCTTCGCGCGCGTGGTCGCCCGCGCTGGCGGGGGCCACTCACACGGAGTATCCGCTGCTGGTTTCTTCGTTCGTGGCGCGCTGCTGGGCGTACAGCCATGCGCTGAGCCAGGCGGTTCCGGCGGCCGCTTCGTATGCATTCTTTCTGGCGCTGATTGCGCTGGCGGCGGGAGGCCTCGCGGCGCTGCGGGGGCCGGCGCTCGGTCTCTCTGCCGGGCTGGTGCTACTGGCCACGCCCGCGCTGCTGCGCGAGGTGCCCGCGCAATATGCGGACGTGCCGCTGGCCTGCTATGTGGCGGGAGCGGTGATCTTCGCTCTGCTGGAGCGGCCGGTCCTGGCTGGGGTTTTCGCGGGGCTCGCGGCCTGGACGAAAGACGAGGGCCTTCTGTTTCTTGCCGTCTTCCTGGCGGTCACGGTGCTCCTGCGGAGGCGCACGTGGCTGCAAACCGCTCTGGGCGCGCTACCGGCGGCGGTCCTGGCGCTGGCGTTCAAAGCGATGCTGCCGAAGGGCACCACATCGCTGCTTTCGGCGAGTGCCGGCGGGGCAGGGCATCGCGTGGTGGACTTCGGACGGGCCGGCACGATCCTGGCCGAGTTCGGGCGGCAGTTTGCCTCGATGGGCGTGCAATGGTACCACCCCATTCTGCCTCTGGCGGCACTGGCGGTCGCGCTGCGGTTCGATGGCGGCCGGCGGCGCGACCTGGCCTTCGGCGCGGCGGTGGCCGGCCTGCTGCTTCTGGGAGAATCGGCCGTCTACATGGTGACAGCCAACAGTCTCGAATGGCAGTTGCAGACCTCGCTGGGACGGCTCCTGGTGCAGGTCTGGCCGGTGCTGGTGGTGACGGCGGTGCTGGCGCTGCGGCAACCGGAGAGGCTTGCCGTGGTGGAAGTCGCCAAGACGCGAAAAAAGCAGCGCGGTTGAATCGAGCGGCAGAAACCCGGCTACTGTTTCTCTACGATTCCCAGGTCGGACAGGATTTTGGGGTTGGCTTCATCCATGGCCAGAATGTTGTGGCAGGCGTTGCAGTCCTGCGTGATGGTTTGCCCGCTCTTGCTGGTGTGGCTGCCATCGTGGCAGCGGAAGCAGCCGGGGAAATCGGTGTGGCCGAGGTCGTTCGGATAGTCGCCCCACTTGACGTTCATTTCCGGAAAGACATTGCGGCTGTAGATGGCAAGCAGATGCTGCGCCGAAGCCTGCACTTCGCTCTTGCGCTGGGCCCAGACGGCAGGGTAATTCTGCCGGTAGTAAGCCTCAAAAGCAGCGGGGATGCGCCGCGCGGCATCCTGGCTCGTGGTGTAAGTGGCCTTCAGGATGGCCACGCTCTGCTTCTTGGCGAAGGGCAGCGCCGCGGAAATCTGTCCCGCCTGCATGGCGGCGTTCACGGCTCTGTCCGGCAACTGGAAGGAGTGCGAGGGCCGGTTGTGGCAATCCATGCAGTCCATCAGGCGCGGCTCCTGCGGCGTGCCGGACTTGGGGGCATCGGCCGATGTGTAGACCGTTTGCGCTCCGTTTGGCCCGTTGTATTCCACCCGGGAAATCGTCTGCCGGGATTCATCCGTGGGGGTGTACAGGATGCGGACTCCGGGCCCCAGGTGCGTTCCGTGGATGCCCACTCCGTGGTTTCCGCCGCCGATTTTCATCAGGAGGACGGCCTTGGTCAGCGTGTTCGCTTCGTCGTCCGCGTATGACCAGATCACCCGGATACGATCCGTACTGAAGCGCTGCGGCCAGTGACAGGTCTCACAGGTTTCCCGCGCGGGCCGCAGGTTGTGCACCGGCGTCGGGATGGGCCGCGAATAAGTATGAAACGTAACGGCGATGACCTGGCCCACGCCGGAGAGCTTGCTGCGAACGAACCAGGATGCGCCCGGCCCGATGTGACATTCCACGCAGGCGACGCGCGAGTGCGGCGAATCCTGGTAGGCGGTATATTCCGGCTGCATTACCGTATGACAGGTCAGCCCGCAAAAACTGACCGAATCCATGTAATTCACGGCCGCATAAGTTACCTGGCTGGCAATCGCGAAGTTGACGAACGTAGTGGCGCCGATGAAATAAACGAGGCGGCGCAACTGTCGGTTCTGCCAGTTGAGAGGCGGAAAGTGAGACGGGTAGCGCCCGGCGTGTGCCTCTTTCCTGCGCTTCAGTGTGATTCCCAAAGGAATCAGCGCCAGCCCGAGAAAGAAGAATGCCGGCACGCCCATGAATGACAGAATCCCGATATACGGAGTGGCGGCTTCGCCTTTGACGGTCGTCGGCAAAAGAAACAGCCAGAAAACCGTCATGGTCGTCACCAAAACGACTCCGAGCAGACTGATCCAGTTATTCGAGAGATAAATGACAGGTGAGAGCCACCCGCCCGGTTCCCGATCCGGCATTGGTTTGGATCCGCCCTCCTTGGAGAAAAGTATAAGTGATGGCGAACCTGGCCGGGGTCATTTTTTCAAGCTCGCGATGCCAGGCGTTGGAGGATAATGACGGTATGAGACTGGCGATACTGGCACCATTGCTGTTTTCGTTCGGGGTAGCTTATGCCGCCGGCAATGCAACCGACGGAAAGGCCGTGTACGACAGAGCTTGCAAGAACTGTCACGGCGCGACCGGAGTAGCCAACCCCGGAATCGTAAAAATGATGAAGGTGGAGATTCACGATCTGGGTTCCCCGGAAGTTCAGAAGATGAGTGACGACGAGTTGAAGAAGATTGTCACGGACGGAAAGGGGAAGATGCCCGCGATCCACTCGGTCACCGGCAAATCGGTGGATGACGTAGTGGCTTACGTTCGCACCCTGAAGAAGTAGTTCGGCGAAGCGCACCGCGCGCATTCCTGAGATCCGCCACATCGTATAATCGGAGCTGAACCTGCTGTGAAAAGGGCACGGTCTCTCTTTCTATGCCTCGCAGCTCTGTCCTCTTCCGCGGCGGCCGCGAACCTGGCTGTCGATAAGACGTTCGCCGATTCCCGCCCGATTGTTTACGAGTTTCCCGAAGCGGACGGCCGTGCCGAAGCCATCCGGTATGTGGAATCTGTCCGCAACCGGTTCAAGCCGCGAGCAGAAGTGCTCGACGCTCGGGCGAAACCGGGGGTGGCAGGTAGCAGCCGGTGTGGTCCATTGGCGCACGTTTTCGGCGCCATCGGCAGGCCTGCGACTGATCCTGGTCGGCAGGAATCCCTATTCCCACGGCTACTGCGTCACCTTTGCGGCCGGCTCCAACCGCGATCTGGCCGGCATCAACGACCTGTCTCGCGGATCCTCTTCCTACTATGTCTTTCAGGAATCCCAACTGCTGCGAGAGGGCTACTATGATCGCGGGAACGAATTCCCCGAGCGGCCGCTCTCGAAGACGGACTTAGCCTCGGCGCTTTATATGCTTCCGCGCGCTGGAACGATGGCCACACGTCGGTGATCTGGCAGACGCCGCTCAATGAGTGGAACACTCGCGGCAGGCGCTTCCCCGCTTTCCGGCTGCGCTTCGATGAAGGAGCCTTCGTGGTAGCCGCAAACGAGCAGTTTTGGTATTACTTGACCAACCTGTTTGGAAGCGGGACTGTGTATACGCTGCAGCTCCGGGATTCCGACGGGCGAATTCGCGAGGCCCCCTTGGAGACGCTGCCGTTCGCGGATTACCGGGCTTTCCTCGATCACGGCGGAACGGCGCAATTCCGGCCCAACCGCGAGGGGACGGAGGTCGAATTCTTCGACTCCGGCGCTACGGCTTACTTCCTGTACTCATCGTTCCACTTGAGCGCGGACGAGAAGAAAAAGGTCGATGGGGTCTTTCAGCAGATCCAGGCCAGGGGTTCCCGCAACCTGATCCTGGATCTTCGCGGGAACGGCGGCGGCGCGTCCACCATGGGGGAATACCTCTTTCGCAATCTCTACGGCGGGAGATTCTGCGCCGTCAGCAAAGTGCGGGCGAAGGCGTCGTGGGACGTGCTGGGCGAAGTGCCGTGGTGGGCTCGCCCGCTGGTGTTCTTTTTGCGCGGGCGGACGATTACCCACCCCATCGGCGAACGGCCGGGCGCCAAGTCCGGCGTGTTCTTTTCCGGACGGCTGTACCTGCTGACGGATTACGCGAGCTTTTCCATGGCCACGAGTTTTGCGGCGATGGTGCGCGACTATAAGGTCGGGACGATCGTGGGCTACGAAACGGGCGGGGTGCCGGACACATATGCGAACCCGCACCGGTTCGTCCTCAAGAACAGCCGAATCCCGTGCCTGGTCGCCTGGGTGCAGCTCTCCCCTCCCAAACCCAAACCGGGCGACGAGGCTCACGGCGTGCTTCCCGACGTGCCTCTCACCGACCGGATGCTCGCCGAATTCCAGGGGGAGCGGGATCCGGTTCTCGCCTTCATGCTGCACTATGTCAAGTCGCGGCCCGAATAGCGGGCCGCCGGACGTTTCACAGTTTGGGCTTGGGCGGCGGCAATTCTCGCGCGACGACTTCATCGCTGAAGCCCACCACTTTGTGGCTGCCGTCGCAGAATGGTTTATTCGCCGAGTGACCGCAGCGGCAGAGCGAAATGACCGTGCGGCCGGCGAGGCCAAAAGCTCCGCCGCCGGGATCGAGAATCTCGAATTCCCCTTCAATCCGAATGGGACCGTTGTGTTGACAGGTGATTTTTGCAGGCATCTTTTGGGGATGGTACCATGTCCCGCTAGGCGCTCGACCCCGAGGAACTCGCCAGCGTCTCCCGGACCTTTTGCGCCAGGCTGACGGCGGTGAACGGCTTGTGCAGAAACGCCATGTTGGGACTCAATTCCCACGTGGAGCTGATGCGATTGTCGGTGTATCCCGACATGTAGAGCACTTTGATTGATGGGCGCAGGTCCTGCATGTTGCGAGCGAGATCGAAACCGGTCATCTGGGGCATGACGACGTCGGTGAGCAGCAGGTCGATGGAATCGTTTTTCGCGGCCGCGATTTCCAGCGCATCCTGAGGGGTGGCGGCTTCCAGCACCCGGTAGCCCTGTTTATCAAGCATGGTGCGGACGAGTTTGCGAATGCCGGGCTCGTCTTCGCAGAGAAGAATCGTTTCGTCTCCCTGCAGCTCAGAAGGCCGCAAGTCGCCGGTGGCAGCTTCCTCGGACACCTCGACCAGAGGCAGATAGATCTTAAACGTGGTTCCTTTGCCCACTTCGCTATAGACCATGACTTCGCCGAGGTTCTGCTTCACGATGCCATATACAATCGAGAGGCCCAGCCCTGTGCCCTTGCCGGCCTCCTTGGTCGTGAAGAACGGCTCGAAGATCCGGTTGCGCACTTCCGGCGGCATGCCCGAGCCTGTATCGCTGATGGCCAGCATGGCGTAGGGCCCGGGTTTCACTCCGATATGACGCCCCACGTACTGTTCGTCGAGCACGACGTTCGCCGTCTCGATGGTGAGCCTGCCGCCGCCGCCCATGGCATCGCGCGCGTTCACGACCAGGTTCATAATGACCTGATCGATGTGAATCGGGTCGGCTTTGACTTTCCCCAGGTCGCGATCCAGGTGAGCGGAGATTTCGATGTCTTCGCCGATCACGCGGCGCAGCAGTTTCGTGGAGTGGCTGACCACTTCGTTCAGATCGATCACTTTGGGCTGGCTGACCTGGCGGCGGCTGAAGGCGAGCAGTTGCGCGGTCAGCGCGCTGGCGCGATTGGCGGCATACTGGATCTCCTGCGCGTAATCGACGAGCGCCGGATGCCCCTGAGCTTCCGACATCAACATCTCGATATAGCCCATGATGACCGTGAGCAGGTTGTTGAAATCGTGCGCTACGCCGCCGGCCAGCCGCCCCACGGCCTCCAGTTTCTGGGACTGCCGGAACTGCTCCTCGAGCAGTTTGCGTTCGGTGATGTCGTTATCGATGGCGACGGTGCCGATGACGTGTCCGCCGGGATCGGTCAAGGGAGCGGTCCAGATGCTGACGTCAATGCGGGAACCGTCCTTTTTGAGGCGGGTGCGCTCGATGCCGTGAAGGGATTCTCCGGCCTGAAAACGCCGCAGCCACTCGCTATATTCTTCTTTCTGTTCCGGCAGCAGGATCGGCAGCGGATGACCGACCACCTCCCCGGCAGTCCAGCCGAAAATCTGTTCGGCGGCCGTATTCCAGAAAGAGACGTTGCCGTCCAGATCGAGCGTCCATATGGCCAAGGGCGTCGAGCGGACGAGCGCATCCTTCAGTTCGTTAGCGCAGTGCAGCTCTTCGTTCACCTGCGAGAGTTGCACGGTGCGCTGCTGCACGCGCGCCTCCAGATCGCGCTGCGCAGCCTGCAATTGTTCGCTTTGCGAGGTTAACAGCTTGGAGGTCTCGCGGAGGGTGGCGCTCAGGCGAGCGATTTCGTCGCGGCCTTCCACTTCCTCGGTTAAGGGCACGCCGATCGCAACCCTGTGGGCGTCCTCCTCGAGGTCCTGCACGCGCCGGACAACGCCGGTGGTAAACAGGAGCGCGGCGAAGATCCCTCCGATCAGCCCCAGAACGCCGCCTGCGAGAATCGATTTTTCGAGCAGCGTCTGCGACTGCGCCGCGGTTTCGGTCCGCCGCTCGAGCAACTGGTCTTCGCGCCCCTGCAGGCCGATCAGTTCGCGCCGCAACTGCAGCCACATCGCGCGGCTGGCATCGAGCTGGGAGATCCTCTCCTGTATGTTGTCGCCGGAAACCGCGCGGCGCATCTCCTCCATGGCAGCCATGTTGCGCGTGACCAGGGCGCCGATGGAGGCGACGGCTGCCTGCTGGCTGGAGTTGTCGCTGGTCAACCGCGCGATGGTCGCTATTTGCTGCGGAATCTGCGCCACCGCTGAGTTGTAGGGATCGAGGAACGACTCGCGGCCGGTCAACAGGTACCCGCGGATGCCATTTTCGGCGTTCCCCAGGTCCACCATCAGTTGACGGATTTCCGAGCGGACCTCAAATGTATGCTCGACCCAGCCCTGCGCGGTCTTGTTTTGCCGTTCCAGCCGGTAGAACGCCCCCATGGTGACCAAAAGGGCCGCTACGGGAACGGCAACCACCAGCACGCCCTTGGCGGTGAGCGACAAATTGCCGGCGAAAGAGAAAAGGCGTCCGAAGCGGCGTCGAGCCATGTTGCATCTACCGGGCAGTGGACTCTCGGAGTCCGTGCGGCGTCACGCCGCCAATGGCAAACTCTAAAATAACATTTGGTTCCCGGCAGGCGGCAAGTTCCAACTTTAAATAATTGCCGGTGAGAGCCGTGCGGGGTTCGTGCAGGGTGACGGCGGAAAGCGTGCGGCCTACCATACGGAGGCGGAACTCCAGGTTCCTGGCAGCGGCCAGTTCGCGCAAGATCCGGTTGCGTTCTTTTCGCACGGGTATGGGAACCGCCCCCGGGCGATCCGCAGCCGGGGTTCCGGGCCGTTCCGAATACGTAAACACATGCAAGTAGGTGAAGGGCAGTGCTTCGATGAAGCTGCGGCTGGCTTCGAAATCGGCGTCCGTCTCACCCGGGAATCCGACCATCACGTCGGCGCCGATGGCAGCATCCGGCATCAGGGCGCGCGCTTTGCGGACGCGGTCGGCGTAGTGGCGCGGGCGGTACTTGCGGTGCATGAGACGGAGGATGCGGTCCGAACCGCTTTGCAGAGGGGCGTGGACGTGGTCGGCGATGCGCGGCGAAGAGGCCATCAGTTCCAGCAGGTCATCGGAGAAATCCATGGGCTCGACGGAACTGAGCCGCAGCCGCTCGACTTCGGTCTCCGCCAGCAGGCGGCGGAGCAGCCCGGCGAGTCGCATCGTGCTGCCGGGTTCGCGTCCCCAGCGGCCCAGGTTGATGCCGCTCAGCACCACTTCGCGGTAGCGCTGGGAGAGCGTCCGCACCTGCTGCACCACCTGATCGGCGGGAGCGCTGCGGCTGCGGCCGCGCACAAACGGGATGATGCAGAAGGAGCAGCGGTTGTTGCAGCCATCCTGGATTTTCAGGTTGGGGCGGGTGCGATCGCCGGAGGCATCCTCCACCGGCGCGGAAAGAAAGTCGCGCTGCGCGAAGATGTCGCCCACGTGGATGTTGCCGTGATACGGGGTGGAGACGGCATCGAGAGTGACCAAGTCGGCGATTTGCGTCTTGTGGGAGTTGCCGACCACCCATTCGACACCGGGCATCGAAGCCAGTTCCTCGGGCGCCCGCTGCGCGTAGCAGCCGGTCACGAGAATGCGGGCGCCGGGGTTCTCGCGATGGACGCGGCGGATGGTCTGCCGGACATCGTCATCGGCGGCGGAAGTCACTGTGCACGTGTTCAGGACGACGAGGTCGGCGGCCGCACGGTTTTCCACGGCATCCAGGCCTTTGGCGGCCAGCAGCGACTCCAGGGCCGCGCCATCGGCCTGGGTCGCCCGGCAGCCGAAATTCTGGACGAAGTACTTCTCCACCCTTCTAATTTGGCATAGGAAGGGGGCATCAGGCCACGCGAATGGTAATGGAACCGGAAGGCAGGGTAGGGCCTTGCGCACATCCTGGACCAACGGATCGCGAAACACTGCGTCGCCGCTTTCGAAGACAGCCAATCCGGCAGGGCCGCTCTCGGCAGATCACCATCAGGAATGTTCGCTACCGGTCGGTCACCTCGCGGCCGGCGTCGGCCGGCGCTACGCCACGGCTTTGCGAATCATCGCGGGGGCATACTTCTGGTCGCTGCCGCGGATATGCGAGTCCAGCCAGTTGCGCAGGAATTGCATGAGCTGCACTGTGATTGCTGCGCGGCCGGACTGAAAATCCGCCTGAAACTGCATGACCTGCCTGGCGAGCGCCGCGTGCTGTGCCTTGTGGGCCGCCAGGTCCGGATAGTCGCATAGCCGCATGAGGCGCTCCTCATGTGCGAAATGCGTGGCGGTGTATTGCACCAATCGATCCAGAATGCGCCCGAGGGCGGCTTTGCCCTGTCCGGCGGAAAGGGCCGCGTGCAATTCCCCAGCCAGGCGGAAAAGCGTCTGATGTTGCGAATCGATGCTGCCGATGCCGACGCTGTATTCGGGGTTCCATTCGAACATACCGTACAGATCGGCCGAAGCGGCTGTTTTCAATAGCGCCTAAGATGAAAGTATGCGCATCCTTCTTTTTAGCGGCAAGGGAGGCGTCGGGAAAACCAGTCTTGCTGCCGCCACCGGCCTGCAGCTTTCGCGCCTGGGCTATCGCACGCTCGTCATGAGCGTCGATCCCGCTCACAGCCTGGCCGATTCCTTCGATCTGGAGATCGGACTGTTCGAAGCCAAGACGGGCGACCCGTACCGCATCTCCGAGCGCCTCGAGATCCATGAGGTCAACATTCAAAAGGAGATCAAGCGGCACTGGCGGGAAATCTCCACCTACGTGGTCTCGGTTCTGCGCACCACCGGGATCAGCGACGTCGAGGCCGAAGAACTGGCCATCCTTCCGGGAATGGAAGAACTGAGCGCGATGATGTATGTGAACCAGTTCCGGCGTGAGGGGCGCTATGACGCCATCGTCCTGGATTGCGCGCCCACCGCGGAATCGCTGCGCTTTGTCAGTATGCCGACCACGCTGGAATGGTACATGAAGCACATCTTCCCCTTCCAGCGGGGCATTCTCAAGGCGGTGCGGCCGCTCGCTAACCGGGTTTCGCCGGTGGAACTGCCCACCGACAACTACTTTGCCAATATTCAGGACCTCTTCGGAAAGCTGGACGGCATCGGCGAACTGCTGGAAAACCCGCGCCTGACCAGCGTCCGGCTGGTGACCAATCCGGAGCGCATGGTCTTGCGGGAGACGCAGCGCGCCTTTGTCTACTTTTCGCTGCATGGGCTGACCGTGGACGGCGTGGCCGTCAACCGTGTGCTGCCCGCGGAAGTGACCGACCAGTATTTCCAGGAATGGCGGGTTTCGCAGGGCAAGATTCTGGACGAGATCGAAGCCTATTTCGCGCCGGTTGCGGTAAAACGGGTTCCGCTGTTCACTCACGAGGTGCTGGGGCGCGAAAGGCTCGAGGAACTGGCGCGGGCTCTCTACACGGAGACCGAGGATCCGGCGGCCGTAACCCGCACCGAAGCGCCTTACAGCTTCGGCAAACGCGACGGTACATACGAAGTGCGGCTGCAATTGCCCTTTGCGGCCAAGGGCGAAGTGGGGCTGTTCAAGAAAGGCGACGAACTGGTCGTGCAGGTGGGGACTTTGCGGCGGCACATAGGCCTGCCGACCTCCATGGCCGCCTTGTCGCCCAGCCGCGCAAAGTTGGAAAATAAAGTGTTGACGGTGGAGATGAAGGAGAACTGAAATGGACGAGAAAACGGCTCAGGGCCACGAGGCCCCGCATTCCCAAGCCGCCGGCTGCTTCTTCTGCACCACGGCGCTCCCGCTGCTCGAGCGCTGCTGGAGCGAAGCGACCCGCGACCACTTCCGCGCGTCGCGAGTCGAGTTTCTCAAGGGCATCCGCAGCCTGATCGACGACCGGATTGCGCACCTCTCGCGGGAAGAGAGCAAAGGCACTACCGTTCCGGTAGAGTAATCGCGCCGTTCGCGGAGCCACCGCTCGGGGAAGCGTCACTCGGTGGGAGGTTTTCTCTCCTCCGGCAGGCCCAGTTCGCGCAGCAGTTCGCGCGTTTTATAAATCTCCTGCAGCGCCTCTTCGATTCCCTGTGTCGCCACGTGTACCGCGCGCGCCGATTCGTCGGCGTACATGTACGTCAACGCGATGCTCTCCAGGTTGCCGTCGAACGTCACGCCCACCAGTTCCCCCTTGCGATCCACCACCGGGCCTGAAGCGCCGGAGGTGATATCGCAGGTGCTGACGAAGTTCATGGGGGCCACCAGGTCCAGGGACGGCTTGCCATCCAGCCAGCGCGGCGAAAGTTTGAACGGATCCTGGTTGTAGACGGCGAGGTGGAAGAGACCGCCGAAGGTGGTGGCGTAAGGCACGGTAGCCTGGGTGCGGTCCTTGTACCCCTTCACCTGGCCGAACGTGACGCGCGGAGTGCCGGTGGCGTCGGGATAATCGGCCGCGCCGAAGAGCCGGAAGCGGTATTGCGCGATTCTCTCGGCGGCGGAGACTTCGAGCGATTCGATCACGTCCTGATGCTTCTTGAGCAGCTTGCGCGAGGGCTCCTCGAGCAGGCGCGCCAGGCGGACCATGGGATCTTCGGATTGCGCCACGGCCTGGCGGTCGGCGGCCAGCCGTTTGCGCTCGGCCACGTCTTTGAGTTTGGTCCCGTGCACCATCTCTTCAGCCGCCTGCTGCGGCGTCTTGCCGCCCAGAATGGCCTTCAGCGGAGCTTCTTTTTCGCCGAGCGTCTTGAGTTCCTCCAGGTAGCGCGTGAGCAGCACCGTCTCCACGCCATCATCGAGCGCCGCCGGCGAATAGAGCTGCGCTTCGAGCGAGGCAACGGCGCCTTCGCGGTATCCGGGCAGCCGCTGCTCGTTCGGCTTCCCGCGCTCCTCGCTGAGCCGCACCACTTCGCGCGCGATGCGAAACAGGTTCGACCCGATCGCCGCCGGCTGCTCGAGCACCTGGTACGGCCGCTCGGAGGGCGTCCAGTTCTTGTAGGCTGTAGCGATATCGTCCCAGACCTTGGTGCCTTCCACCCCCAGCTTGGGATCGTGCTGCACCGCCTGTTTCAGCTTCTTTTCGAAGTTGGTCTTGCGCGCCAGCAGCCAATCGTCGCGCAGGCCGATCAACTTGCCTGCGGTCAGCTTGTATTCCGAGCCCAGCTCGGCCAGTTCCGGCTGCGCCGTCCGCAGATTGTCCGGGCTCTTGGCCGCAAATGCGCGCAGGTCCTCGATTCGTGTCTGCAGGCGCGAAATGGCCGGTACCATGGCGGTATCGCGGTAGAAGGTGATCTGTGCGGCGGTGGCCAGCCGCTCCGTGGAAATGGGGCTGCCCGCGGAGAAAACCAGGTCGTCTTCCTTGACACCGGCGGTGCTCCACTTGAGGAAATGGGGAGTGTCGGCCGGTCTGCCGTTTTCGTAGGCGCGGAGGAAGGCGATGTCCAGGTCGTAGCGCGGATACGTGAGCTTTTCGGGATTGCCGCCGAAGAAAGCGACCGCGCGTTCGGGCACAAACACGAGGCGCAGGTCGGTGTACTTTTTGTAGCGATAGAGGTCGTAGCGCTCGCCGGAAGACAGGCTCACGACGGTGCAGACGTCGCCGGTTTTCCCGGAGCAGGCTTTTTCGACGCCGGCAATGGCGGCATTGCGTTTTTGCAGCGCTTCGGCGGTAAGGGCCGCGGCTGCCGCCGCTTTCACGTTTTTGGCGGGCTCGGCGGCGGGCGGCTTGATCTGCGCGGTGACATCTTCGAGCGCCACCAGAACGCGGGCCTCGAGTCCGCGGCAGGCGGTTTCCGCGGACGCCGCGGCGGCGTAGAAGCCCTGGTCCGGCGCGCATGCCGAAATCCCGTGCTGGTTGGTGATGAGGAGCCCGTGCGGCGAAACGAAAGCGCCGGAGCCTTCGCCGATTTGCACCGTGGCGAGCCGGAGATTCTCCAGAAACGCGTCGGTTGCCTCGAAGCTGTACTTTTCCTGGACGGCAGCGCGGGGAAACTGGTTGAACAACCAGAGTCCTTCATCGGCAAAAGAGGCCTGCGCGAGCGCACACAACAACACCAGACCGGCGAACTTCATGGATTCCAGTGTACTGGCTGTGCGAAGGCGGTGCAGGAGGGCCGCGAAAACGGGAGTTCCAAAACTTTCGCAGCGTGGGGCCCGCGGAGCGGCTCAGCGCGCTTGACTTGCTAATGAATTAGTACTAAATCTTATACATGATATTTCGCGACGGGCTCTGGCTGCCATTGGCGCTTCTCATGTGCCTTCCGCTGCTCGCGCAGGAGGCGCCGGACATCACCAACCTGGTGGATACCGGCAACGCGGCATATCTCAAGGGCGATTACGAAGGCGCGCGCCAGGCCTATTTGCAGGCCTGGGACGCATTGCAGCAGACGCCGCCGGAAAATCCGCAGCGCTATGACGTGCTGAAGCGGTTGACGAGCGTTCGCGCCGCCGCCGGCGAATTTGCCGATGCCAACAATTATCTGCAGATGGCCATCAACTGGCGCGAGCAGGTGAACGGTCCCGCGGACCCGAAGATCGCGGCCGACCTATTGCAGTCCGTCGGGCTGTTCCGCTCGATGGGCAACTTCGATCAGGCTCTGGTGGTACTGAACCGCGTGGTCGTGCTGCATTCGCGCGGTCCCAACGGTTTTGAATGCACCGACGTCGCCGACGATTTCAGCCGCATGGCGCAGATCTATCTGCAGAAAAAGTCCATGGACACAGCCGTGGACTATCTTACGCGCGCGCTCGAGATGCGTACCAAACTTGCCGGTCCGCTGGACCCATCGTTGGTTTACGATCTGGACCGGCTGGGTGGGGTCTATACCACGCAGCGCGACTATCCCAATGCAGAGGCCGCCTACCGCCACGCGCTGGTGATTCGGGAAAGCCTGTACGGCAAAAACGACGCCGACCTCATCGCTACCGTGGACGGCCTCGCCTACGCCTGCTTCGGGCAGAAGAAATACGACGAGGCCGAAGTGCTGTATCAGCGGCTGCTTGACCTGTGGAGTGCTTCGGTCGGCAAAGATCACCCCATGGTGGCGCTGGCTTTGGACAAAGTCGCCGTGTTTTACGCCACGCAGAAGAAGTTCGACCAGGCGAAGGCCGCCGCCGATCAGGCCAATGCCATCCGCGCGAAATTTCTGGCCGAGGGACTGAGCGAACAGGCCACCGAGCAGTTCTCCGAAGGCAACAAGGACGAAACCATGGCGCTTTACAAGCGGGCGATCAGAGCGCTCGACCCGCCCGATCCACAATACGACGAACTGCGCACCGAGCTGCAAGGCATGCTCAAGACCGTCGCGTCCCTGACGCCCAAGATGCTGGTGAAGAAAACGCCGGCTCCGGCCCGGAAAAAGTAGCCGGGCCGGAGTGACAGGCTGTGGTTGCGGCTATCGCGCGCGGCGCATTTCGGGTGCTTCGACCTGCTTGAAGCCGGCCGGCACGGCGAATTGGGAATCGTCCACCGCGGACGAGGAGAAGGCGCTCATTTCGGTGGTCATTTCGAGCAGCGTGCCGGAGTTCTGCGATGAGTTCTGCGCGGGCTGGGAATCCTGCTGCTGTTGCTGCTGCTTCTTGCGCCCCAGGCCGAAATGGCCCCCCAGGGCGCTGCCCAGCGCGCCACCCACGGAAGGCTTCGAATTCTGCGACGAATCCTGCTGCTGTTGCTGCGGTTGCTGCTGCTGCGCGGAACCGTTCGAGCCGTTGGCCGGAGGCTGGCCGGCGCTGCCCATGATGACGGTCTGAAACACCGGCATTCCGTCGAGTTTGGCCATCTCCTTGTAGACCTGGTTCCAGCCATCGACCACCTGCGGCTGGTTCATGAACATGCTGCTGCCCGGCGTCCATCCGATCTTCTCCGCCATGCGGCGGTAGAAATCGCGGATCTCGGCGTAGCCGGAGACCGCCGGGGCCATCCACATGTCGCTGGTGATGGTCATGGCGCCCTGTTGTCCTTTGGTCTGGTCGGTGGCATCCATTTCCATCTTGATGAGCATCTCCTTGGCATCGTAGCCGTTGATCTGCTTGCTGTTGCCCGTGGCGTTGGCCGATACCTTGAAGCTCATCTGCACGTTGTCCTGGCCCTGACTCTGGTTCTTGTTGTTCTGCATGGATTGGCGCAGGTTGTCCAGCATCTGTTTCATCTGCTCGAAGGTCATCACCGAATAGGTCTTCTTGTGCAGATCGACGGTGGTGATCGTCTGGCTGCCCAGATCGATGATGCTGGCCTGGTAGACGCCGCGGTGCACCATCTTGTCGCCTTTCACCGCGATGGTGCTCACCATCGGCTCGCGCGCCTGTTTGGAAAACACGGCTGCCACCTTCATCATGCTGGCGAGAGCGCCGCCGGTGATCGTGCTTTTCTCCTGGTAGCTGAAATCGGCAAGAAGCGCAGATGCGCTCAGTGCCGCTATCCCCATAATCGTTACGACTCTTGGAAACATGAAATCCTCCCGTTTCGTTTACCAGTTATCACAAGGCGCCGCGGAGTACAATATCGAATGCCGGGAGGAGAGTACTGTGCCGGATCTCACAATCAGGCCGACGCTGAAGTTCATCAAGCTGGGGGCCGTGCTGGCAGCGCTGGTTTTTCTGGGCCTGGAGATTGCCTACCTGGCGCTCTGGCGGCAGGATCTCGGCGCCTGGTTTATGGCCATACCGCCGGTGGTACTCGTGTGGCCCCTGTCGCGATGGCTGCGCTGGCGATTCACGAAAGCCGTCATCACCGACGACCGGCTGCGCTACGAGACGGGAGCCACCTCGAAATCCACGCGCAATATTCAGCTTTCCAAACTGCAGGACGCGCGCGTCGACCAGGGCCTGCTGCAGCGCCTGTGGAACATCGGCAATCTTTCGATCGAAACCGCCGGAGAGGCGAGCCGCCTGACGATTCCGAATGTGGATGATCCGCAGGCAATCGCCGACGAAATCATGAACCGCGCGCAGAAGGGGGCGGCAAGCTAGGCTCGAGCGTCTGCTGCCCGGGCGTCGCCGGCAGCGGGCGCGCCTAGACTGCGCATTCGCCGCGGCCGAGCTGCAGCGAAAACGCCTGGTCGTCGCCCCAATCCTGGTAGATCTCGGGGAAGAGTTCCGCCGGTTTGGCCAGGTCGTTGGTCATGGCGCGGAAGGTTTCGACTTTCTCGCGCAGAACGAAGGCGCGGAAACTCTCGCCGGGTTTGCGCTGCGCGAGGAAATGGTCCAGCACGCGGCGCACGGCTTCCGGGGCCAGGCGCGCGGGGATCGATTGCACGGCCAGGCCGAAGCGCAGGTTGCCGTCTTCGTCGAACCCGCCGCCCAATAGCATCTGGTAATAGGGAATCTCTCTGCCCTCGATCTTCCGGGCGTTGCCGTAAAAGCCGATATCGGCAACCCAGTGATGGCCGCACGCATTGGGGCAGCCGCTGGCCTTGATCTGTAGCCGGGCGGCTGCGGGGTGGGTGTAAGCGCGCACGGTTTCCTGCAGCGCGGCGCCCAGGTTCATGGTCTTGGTGAGCGCCAGGTTGCAGGAATAGGCGCCCGGGCAGGTGATGATGTCTTCGATCCGGTTGGCGCCCGCGTCGGCCAGTCCCAGCGGCTTCAGCGCGGCGTAGAGTTCCGGCAGGCGGGCCAGGGGCACGAAGGCCAGCAGCAGATTCTGGTTGATGACCGTGCGCACCAGGCCATCCGCAAAGCGGCGGGATGCGGCGGCGATACCGCGCAGTTGCGCCGCCGTCAGGTTGCCCTGATCGACTTTCAAGATCACCGCGGCATACCCCGTCTGTTTCTGCTCTTCGACGCTGGTTTCGAGCCAGGCATCGTAAGCCGCGTCGGCCGAACGGTGCGGCTGCACCACGGGCAAAGCCGAGCCCTGTCCCAGGCGCTGCGGCTGCGATTGGTAGCCCCCGAAGCCATCGGGGACCATCTCCGGCCACGCGATGCCGCCATGTTCCAGAATATCCGCGTACTCCTGGTCAACCTGCTCCTTCACCCAGGCGAAGCCGCGCTCGCGCAGAACGAATTTCAGGCGCGCCGTATTCTTGTTCTTGCGATTGCCGTAGCGGTTGAAGACGCGCAGCAGGGCTTCGCAGCGGTTGAGCAAGCGCTCTTCGGGGACGAATTCCTCGAGCAGGTGCGCTTCGGTGGGCAAAGGTCCCAGCCCGCCCCCGATGGTCATGCGGAAACCGCGCCGGCCATCGCGCACCACGGCGCGCAGCCCGATATCGTTCATCGCGCCCAGGATGCAATCTTCGCCCGCGCAGCCATCGAAGGCGATTTTGAATTTCCGCGGCAGGTTGCCGGTGAGATCCTTGCGCAGCAGGGCGTACGCCAGTTTTTGCGCATACGGCCGCACGTCGAACACTTCGTCGTGCGCGATACCGCTCCAGGCGCAGGCGGTCACGTTGCGCACGGTGTTGTAGCAGGCTTCGCGATTGGTGAGGCCAACATCGGCGAGCAGGTGCATGAGGTCTGCCACGCGCGCCAGCGGAACGAAATGGAACTGCATGTTCTGGCGCGTCGTCAGGTGGCCCCTGCCGCCGCCGAATTCCTCGGCCACGCGCGCCAGTTGGTCGAATTGCGCCGCCGTCGCCAGACCGCTCGGGATTTTGCAGCGGACCATCTGCACCCCGGTCTGGCGCTGTCCGTAGATACCGTGCTTGAGGCGAAACGGCTTGAATTCGTTCTCGGTGATTTCGCCCGCGAGGAACGCGGCCGCTTTGCGGCGGAACGTCTCGATTTCTTCGCGGACGGTTTTTTCGTGCTGCGCTTCGAATTCTTCCCGCAGGCCAAGACGTGCTTCGATGAGGGCAGACATAATCACCTATATCTCTATAGGGATTATATACAGCCAATCATCCTATTTGCAATCGAGATTCGGAGATCATCGGGCAGCGTCTGTAACACATTGATACTAAGAGCCGTGCAGCGCTCGCACCGGGTCCGTCCGCATGGCCCGCCAAGCCGGGAGCCAACAGGCAGCAACGGGCTGCGGCCGCCATCGTGAGGAATGTGGTTGCAAACGATCCGGGATCGCGCGGGCCTCGAAATAATTCGACGAGATGACGCTTCCGGTGGCTCTCTGGGCACGATAAGCGATGTTCAGCGTGGCGCCGCCGATGTGCTCGGCGTCTGTCCGGCCGTGGGGTTCGTCCCGGTGAGGGCAACCATGCGGTTTCCAACCATAGGGAACGGGCGCAGGAGGATTCCTTCGATCCAACCGAAAACAGATGTCGTCACGCCAATTCCCAGGGACAGGCAGAGGATCGCGAGGACGGTGAATCCGGGGTCCCGGCGAAGCATGCGCACCGATCCGAATGTCTTGGAGCATATCGGAGTCAAAGACGAACAGATCGGGGAAGGGTTACGCCGGAGACTTGCCAAGGGCGGTCAAAAAGTGCCGAAGCGGCGCCATCCGCTACACTGAACTGCGTCCGCAAAGAAAGGAGATGCATGACGGCCGATCGGATCACGAAGTGGAGCGAGGGTTTCAGCCGGGCGTTCTGGATCGCCAATACGGTGGAGTTGTTCGAGCGGGTCGCGATGTACTGTACGTTGTCCGTTCTGGCGGTGTTCCTGGCGGAGAACGTGGGGCTCGGTCCCGCGAAGGGGCCTGCGCTCGTAGGCCTGTTTTCGGGCCTGCTCTACACGCTTCCCATCGTGGCCGGCAGCGTTGTGGACCGTTACGGATTCCGGCGCACGCTGGCCGCCTGCTTCGCACTGTTCGCGCCCGGGTACTTTCTGATCGGTCTCGCCGGGATCAACGCCGGGCAGGGAATCGTCACCGCCATCGGCAAGACTCCGTACGTGGTTTCGGTTTTGATCCTGACCGCGGCCGGCGGTTCGTTGATCAAGCCCTGCATCGTGGGAACGGTCGCGAACACCACGGCGACGGAGAAGCGGGCTCTCGGTTACTCCATCTATTACACGCTGGTGAATGTCGGCGGCTCGCTCGGTCCGCTGCTGGCGATGCAGGTGCGGGGGCGGCTGGGGATTCAGTACGCGATTGTGGCTTCATCGCTGATCTCGCTCGGAAACCTGATCGGGACCCTGTTGTTCTTCGAAGAGCCCGTATCGCGATCGGCCGATCCGGCGCGCACGCTGGGCAGAGTTCTGCGCGACATGCTGACGGTTTTCGGCAATCTCCGGTTTCTTCTGTTCCTCGTGCTCACATCGGGCTTCTACATTCTGTTCTGGCAGCTTTATTACTCGATGCCGTTTTTTGCGAAACAGGTTTTGCATTTCGAGCATTTCGAGCTTTTGCAAAGCGTCGAGGGGGCGGCGATCATTCTGCTGACGATTCCGGTAAACATCGTCGTGAAACGCTGGAAACCGATCACCGGGATCTGGATCGGGATGACGATCGCGAGCGCAGCGTGGCTGCTGATTCCCGTTGCCCCGGCGGTGGGGGTAGTGACGGCGGCGATCGTGATCTTCTCGATTGGCGAGGCGACGCTCTCGCCGAGGCTTTACGAATACGTCTCGACCCTGGCGCCGCGAGAGCAGATCGGAACCTACATGGGGTTCGCGTTTCTGCCGATTTCGATCGGCTCTTTCACGGCCGGGCCGCTTGCGGGATGGCTGGTCACGAAATACGTGATGGGGCCGAGACCCGAGGAGATGTGGGTCATTCTCTCGGCCATCGGTCTGGCGTGCACGGCCGGCATGCTGCTGTACAACCGGATGCTGAGCCCGAAGACGGCTTGAGCTGCGTGCCCGGCTATTTGTCCTTGCTCAGTTTGCGGAAGTACTCTTCCACCGCGCTGGCATAACCCTGCGGCACGGTTTCGGTTCCGGGACTGCGGATGCTGCCGTCGCCTCCACCGTTGGCGTCCACCTTCCGGCGCAGTTCCATTTCCACCTGCTCCACGTTGGCAAGCGCCGCCTGAATGCGGTCGCTCAAGGTGGCGTTGTCGGTGAAATGGGTCGGGTCGACGTTGCGCAGGTCGCGGATCAGGTTTTGGATATCCTGCTGCGTGGCCTGATCGCCTTTGAGCTGCTGCTGGAGCTGCATCAGGCTTTGCATTGTGCCCTGGTAGTTGCGGACAAAGTCCTGTGGGTTCACCGGGCCGCCCCAGTTTCCGCCGCGATCCCAGAGGTTGCCGCCGCCCCACCCGCCGTTCCAGTTATTACCGCCGTATTGCCCGCCGTAACGGCCGGCGTTGGCGCCGCCCTGTTGGCCCTGGCCACCCTGCTGGCCTTGCTGGCCGCCTTGCGCCTGCTGTCCGCCCTGCTGGCCCTGCTGTCCGCCTTGCTGGCCTTGTTGACCGGCCTGCTGGCCCTGCTGACCGCCCTGTTGACCGCGCTGGCCCTGTTGCTGTCCGCCCTGCTGACCGCGCTGGCCCTGCTGTAAGCCCTGTGCGCCGTTCTGGCCTCGCTGGCCGTTACGGCCCTGGGCCAACTGCTGCATCTGGCCGCGCAACTGTTCGATATTCGCCAGCGCCTGCTCCACGGCCTTGTCGGTCTGCGCGTTCTTGTTGTTCTGCGCCTGGCCGATCATCCCCTGGATGTTCTTCAACTGGTCGCGGAGATCGTTCAGACCCGCGGTCACCTGGGATTCCGACATCACGGCGTATTCGCCCATGCCGCGGCGAATCCAGTCCGCACTGCGCTGCATGTCGCGCGACAACTCGGCCTGCTGGGCCTGTCCGAGCGCCTCGCGCATCTTCGTGGAGGCCTGCCGCTGGGTGGACATCAGGTCGCGCACGGCGTTTTGCATGCCGTCTTCCAGCTTCTGGAGATCGGAGACTTCGCCCTGCTTCTGGTCGGCAAGCTGGCCGGCCTGTTCGCGCGTCGGCTCCTTATCTCCGGAGTAGGCCCGCCGCATCTGTCCTTCGAACCCCTGCTGTTTGCGTGCCAGATCGTCGGCCTGCTGCGCGAGTTGGTCCACCTGGTTGGTGGACTGCTGCCCGCGCAGATTCTGCATCATCTGCTCGGCGTCGCGGAGCGCATCGGCCGCGCGCTTGGCCTGGGCCTGCCCCTCGGGAGAGCCGGCCTGCTGCGAGGAAGCGGCATTGCGCATATCGTTGACGGCCTGCTGCAGGCGGTCCAGCGTCTGCTGCAACTGCTGGGCCTGGGCGCCGCGCAGCCGGTCATTCTGCTGCTGTCCGTTCTGCTGCCCCTGCTGCCCCTGCTGCCCGCCGCGCTGGCTCATCTGGCTGAGGCGGCTCATATCGCTTTGCTGCTGGCCGCCCTGGCTAGCCTGCTGTCCCTGCTGTCCCTGCTGCCCGCCCTGGCTGCCCTGCTGGCCCTGCTGGCCCTGTTGCCCCTGCTGGCTCTGCTGGCCGCCCTGGCTGCTCTGCTGGCCCTGCTGGCCCTGCTGTCCGCTCTGGCTCTGCTGCCCCTGGCCCTGATTCAGCGCCTGCTCGCCGCCGCGCATCATCTGCTCCAGTTGCTGCCGGATCTGTTCCGCCTGGCGCCGCAGCATCTCCTGCTCGTAGCGCTGCTGGGAGGCCTGCTGCTGGTTTTTGGGCGTCGCGGCGAGTTCCTGCTGGCGGCGCGCCAGTTCTTCCAGCTTCTGCATGGCATCGTCGATCTGCCGTTGCCGCGCATCCGCGGATTGCGACTGGTTCAGGCCTTCGTACTGGTTTTTCTCCGTATCCAGTTCGAGATCGAACAGGCCCTGCAGATCGCGGGTAGCGCCGTTCTGGCCGCCGCCACCGCCGCCTCCGCCTCCGCCTTGCCGCCCGAAGGCGACCTGGATATCGCGGAAGGTGGCTTCGGCGCGCAACAGGTATTGCAGCGCCTTCTGCTCCGGCACCAGCGCATCCTGCCACTTGGCGCCTTTGAGCTTGTCGGCCGCAGGCTGCATCTGCGTCACGGCCTGGTCCATATCGTTGACAAAGCTCTTGAAGGAATCGCCCGCGTCTTCCAACTGCCGCGCCTTCATGCGGTCGGCCAGCGATTTTGCCTGGTCCTTCAGCTTGCTCTGCACGCCGGAGAGGAACGTCGCGTTTTCGGCATCCGTGCCGCGTGCGCCCTGTCCTTTGGCCTGGTTCCACGTGGCAGCGATGATTTCCTTTTCGCGCTGCGAGATTTCGTCCTGTTGATTGCCGTCACCGCCGCCGCCTCCTCCTCCGCCGCCCGCCTGCTGCGACTGCGTGAAGTTGCGTTCGAAGGGATCGGCCTGAATGAAGTAGATATCGGTGTTGGTGGTCTGCCGCGCGTCCTTGGCGACGGCATACAGGCTGACGATATCGCCCGGCTGCACCTTGAAATCTTCGAGCGAAATCACGGTCGAGCCGGTGGAACTCCGGGCATTCTTCGATGCCAGAAGCGGTACCACTTTTTCCGTGCCACCATTTACCGAATAATGCAGATCCACGGATTTCAACCCGAAATCGTCCTTGGCGTCTACGGCCACCGTGACTTCCTCGATGGGGCTCGCGTGGAAGTCCCGCCCCGGCCGCGTGATCTTCACCTCGGGCGGGTTGTCCTTCATGGCTTCGATGAAATAATCTTCGCTGAGCCGTACGTCATCGCCGTTTTCCGTCGCGGCCACATGATACATGCCGTCTTTCTGAATCGGCACCTTGGCCACCAGCGCGCCGCTCGCGTCGGGATGCAATGAAATCTTCGAACCGTCATCCAGGACAATCAGGCCGCTCGCCATGGGCCGGTCGGTTTGCACGGCGACTTCGGCTTCGGTCCCCTGCACGGCGCGCAGATCGCCGCCCGGATCCTCCACCGCGTCTTTCATGTCGAGCCACGCCGGGAAGTGATATGTGACGCGGATCTTCTTGACCGACGGCAGGTCCACCACCGTCAATTTGTACGACGGCGAGCGAACGCCGCCCGCTTCCACGTAATATTCCAGCGATTCCGGCACCCCGGCGATCAAAAACTGGTAGGCCGAGCCGCCCGGCTCGGTGCGCATCTCCGCCTGCTCCCACTGCGACGCGCTGGCATAGCGCGCGAAGAACCGCACCACCGGCGCGGTGAAGCCGCTCAATGTGGCGCCGATGACCTGGTCGCTGCGCTTGCGAATTGTCTTATTGCCCGGTGTGACCTGAATCGCGTAAAACGGCTTGATGTTCCCTTTCGGCAGGCCGCCCCAGAGCAGGGAAGTGCCGTAGCCCAGAAACCCGGGCGCCGAGCCCAGCCAGAAGAGCGCCAGAAAGGCTACCAGAGCCGTGGACGAGAAGCTGAAAATCAATGCGCTTTTGGCGACATGTTTGGGCGCGGCCTGTTGCGCCATGGCCAACGCATCGTCGGCCAGCAGGGGCAGAAATGGATCGCCGGAATTGCTCTCCAGGCGCTCGGTGAAGGTCAGCAGGCGCTCCTGGAACTCGGGATAGCGGCTCTCGGCGGCGCGCGCAGCTTTGCGCCGGTTGAGGCGGATCACCGGCACGATCAGGGCCGCCGCAATCGCCGCGGCCAGCCCCAGAAAGAGGAACAGGCGTGCTCCCACGACGCTCGGGTTCGAGAAGGCGAACCGGTTTGCGATCAGTACGGCAACAACAGTCAGGGTCAGGGCCGCCAGCGCCGTCACCGCGAGACCGCGCGTAAGCGCGATCATCCGCAGCCGCCGCTCGATGGCGCCCAGGTACTCGCTCAAGCGATCCAATGGTTTCATGCCGCCTCTTTGTCCACGGACAGATGTTGGTTCCCCAGCAACGACTCGGCCACCGACAGCGCCAGCACCGCCAGCATCACATACCACCACAGCGACAGCGGCTTCTGCCCGCTCTGCTGCGTTCCAGAAGCTCCCGGGTTCCCGCTGGCTGTATTCTGCCACAAACTGAGCGTGTCTGCTGAGGCCGGGGTGAGATCGCTCTCCTGCCGGTCCGCGTTGACCGCGACCAGTTCGTTGCGGCCGTTCGGCCGCCGGATATCGTAAAAGCCCGTTTCGGTGAATTGAATGTTTTGCGCCGTGGTGGCTTCCTGCAGGGAAAGCGCGCGGTCGCCCTTGGGATCGAGCACGTCCACCGCCGCGCCTTTCTCCTTGGAATCGCGCAGTTCTTCGAACGAGCCGACCTGCACGCTGGCGGGCCCCTGGTCGAGCCGCCCGAGATAGCGGGCCGTCTGCTCGATGAAGGGCACGAAGCTGGCATGCAGCGGAAAATCGTTGGCCACGTTGTCAAATGTTGATGCGAACACCAGGACATGGCCGTCGCCGGATTGCTGATCCATCAACAGCGGCGTATCGTCGCTCAGGCGGGCCACGACGCGCGCTTTGCCCGGGTCCACCTGAATCGACTGGTAGAATTTTACATCCTCCCAGCGGTTGTCTTTCTGGATGGAGGGGTGCGACGAATCCAGCCACGCCACGGTCTGGAAGCGCGCGCCCTCGCGGCCCGAATAGCGCGTGCCGGAGATATGGTCATCCGAAACCGGGACCTTGGTGCTGGCCACCGAAGAGTGACCCAGCGCGATCAGGACGCTGCCGCCGGAGTGCACGTAATCGCGCAGCTGGTTTTCGAATCCGCCCGGAATCGAGCCCACGTCGGAGAGCACCACGAAGGCGTATTTCTCGGGATTGACATTCGCGGTCTGCTCGACGGTCGCCGGATCGATGACGAAGGCGTCCTGTCCCGAGGCTTCGAGCGCCGTCTTGAAATAAAGGAGCCCCCGGTCGTCTCCGGTTTCGTGCACGAACAGAGCGTGCCGCGGGTCGGCGCGCTCCACAGAAAAATAAAAGACATCGTCGCCCGGCAAGGCATCGCCCGAATCCACCCGCACCGAACCTTTGTTGCGGCCGTAGGGCACTTCCATGGACACGAACTCGACCGTCGCGCGGCCGTTCTCCGGCACTTCCACGGACCTGGTCTCCACGACGCGGTCGTTCAGCAGCAGGGTAACGTTCTTGGTTGCTTTCTGATTGCCGAAGCCGGCGATCGTGGCCAACACGCGCGTTTTATTGCCGCCGTACACGCGCCGCGGCGCGACGACGTTTTCCACCGTGAAGTTGGGATCCTCTTTCGAAGCCAGCGGATGCATCTCCAGCTTCACGGCCGCATTCAGTCGCAGATCGTTGAAATTCGCCGGCATCCCCGATTCCTGCATATCTGAATAGACATGCGCTCGAAGAGGCAGATGCAGGGATGTCGAAATCGAGCGCAGCGAGCGCGCCAGCTCTGCAAACGACGTTTTGGCGTCGGAAGGCCCTACCGCATCGATGGCGGCGTTCAACGCCGTGTGGTCATCGGTCACCTCGCTGAGCACCTGCACGCGCGACCCGAACTCCAGGACTTCCGCCCGCTGGCCCGGGCGCAGCCCGCCCACCACGCTCTTCGCCATCGATTTGGCTTCGGCGAGGCGGCCGTTCGCCTGCATGCTCAGAGAATTGTCGATCGCCAGCACGGTGACTTCGCCGGAGCGGTCGCCGGGCAGAATGTGCTGCTCGATGTAGGGATGCATGAACGCCAGCACAAGCAGCAGGATGAGCGCCGTACGGAGCGCGAACAACAGCAGGTAGCGCAGCCTGCGGTGTTTGATCGAACTCTGCGTGCGCCGCTCGAAAAACATGAGCGAGCTGAACGGCAGCGGCGTACTCTTGTGCTTGCGCAGCAGGTGCAGCCAAACCGGCAGCCCCACCGCGGCCGCTCCCGCCAGAAACCAGGGTGAAAAGAATCCCATTTACAGCATCCCCCTGCGCACGCTCAAATATTCCCGCAGCCCTTCATCCAGGGGACGCGAGGTGTCCATCAGAAAATAGTCCAGGCCGGCCGCGCGCGCCTTCGAACTCAGGGCCTCGATGTGGCCGTCGATCTTCTGCCGGTACTCGTGATGGGCGTACTCGGGCGATACCTCCATCGCTTCGGCCGTATTCTCCATGTCCACCAGCAGCACCGGCTCACGGAACTTCGGCTTGATCTCCTGCGGATCGAGCACGTGGAACAGGATCACCTCGTTCCCCCGGTAGCGCAGGGGCTCGACCGTGCGAACAATCGTTTCCGGCTGCTCATAAAAATCGGACAACACAATGACGATGCCGCGCCGGTGAAGAAAGGTTTGAAAATGAACGAACGGATTGACGAAGTCGGTCCGCGTGCCCACTTCGGCCTTTTCGATGGCGTGCAGCAGCCGGAAGATCTGACCCTGCCGGGTGGAAGGCGCGACATAGTTGTTGACATCCTGGTCGAAGATGATCAACCCTGCCGCGTCGCGCTGCTGGTTCGCCATGTAGCACAGCGAAGCCGCTACAAACCGCGCATAATCCAGCTTGTGCACCACGTGTGAGCCGTAGCCCATCGACGCCGAGGTATCCAGCAGCACCAGCACCTGGGTATTGGTTTCGCCGCGATACCGTTTGAGATAGCAGCGGTCCGTCCGGGCGAAGACATTCCAGTCCACGTGCCGCAGGTCGTCGCCCTGAGTGTAAGCCCGGTACTCCGCAAACTCCTGGGAAAACCCGAAGTCCGGCGAGCGGTGCAACCCGGCAACGAACCCGTCGACAACCGTTTTCGCAATGAGGTCCAGCCCCGAAATGGAGGCCAGCGTCGCGGGGTCGAGGAAGCGTTGGAGCATTTAGAGGGCCTCCGGATTCACCGCAGAGACGCGGAGGCGCGGAGTTTTTTGAAGGTCAACACCCGAGAGAACCGAGGTGGCGGAGACACCCTCTGTTGGAACGGAGCCTGTGTAGTGATTGACGATGCGCTTGAGGCCCTTCTTGAGTACGGGGACGTTGAAGTTGATGAGGAGTCCGATTGGCAAGCCGGATAGCTTCAAATATGTAAGCAACTGTGCCGTGTGAACGGGGAGGGTGCCTTCGACCGTCTTGATTTCGACAATGACGCGTTTGCCTACTACAAGATCCATCCTGTAGCCGCAATTCAGAGAATTCCCCTTGTAAAACACCGGAAGCGCAACCTGGCGTTCGTGGGGCACCGCGCTTCGGCGCAATTCGAAACAAAGACATTCCTCATACGCGGATTCCAACAGCCCCGGCCCGAGGTGCCTGTGCACTTCAATGGCGGCGCCAATAATACGCTCGGTGAGCGCATTCTCCAAAGACTCCGTTCTCCCAGCGCCCTCAGGTTTTGACTTTGCCTCTTGCATTGTTTTTCTCCGCGCCTCTGCGTCTCCGCGGTGAGGCCTCTAATCCCTGGGCGCCGGCTTCCAGGCCAGGATCTGTTTCAAAATGTCGTCCTGCTTCAAGCGGTCGCTTTCGGCGTGGAAGTTCAACAGGATTCTGTGGCGCAGCACCGGGATGTATAGCGAGCGCACATCCTCGTAGGTCACGTGGTAGCGGCCCTTCATCAACGCTCTTGCTTTAGCGGCCAGCACCAGGAACTGGGCGGCGCGGACGCTGGCGCCGTAGTTCACGTACTTCATGACGAAATCCGGGGCGCCTTCCTCGCGGTTTCTGGTGAAGCGCACCATCTCTACGGCGTGCCGCGCCACGCTCTCGCCAATCGGCACCATGCGGACCAACTGCTGGAAGTCCAGGATCTCTTGCGCGTTGGTAACCTCGCTGGCTTGTGGAATGGTGATCACCGTGGTCAGGTCCACCACTTTCAGCTCCTCTTCTGCATTCAGGTAATCCAGCACCGTATTGAACAGAAAGCGGTCGAGCTGCGCTTCGGGCAGAGGATAGGTCCCTTCCAACTCGATGGGGTTTTGCGTCGCCAGCACAAAGAAGGGCGCGGGCAGTGCGTAATTGTGGCCCCGCACCGTGCAGGCGCGCTCCTGCATGGCTTCGAGCAGCGCGCTCTGCGTCTTGGGCGGCGTGCGGTTGATTTCGTCGGCCAGCAGGATGTTGCCGAAGATCGGGCCCGGCACGAAGGTCCAGGTGCGGCGCCCGTTGGCGGGGTCTTCTTCGATAATGTCCGTCCCCGTGATGTCGCTCGGCATCAGGTCCGGCGTGAACTGAATGCGCTTGAACACCAGCCCCAGGGTCTGCGCGATGGTGCGCACCAGCAGAGTCTTGGCGGTGCCGGGGAGACCGGTGATCAGGCAGTGGCCGCCGACGAACAGCGCAATCATCACTTGATCCAGCACCTCCTCCTGGCCCACGATCACGCGGCGCACCTGCGTCACGATCTCCGACTGGACCTGGCGGAAGCGCTCGATGCGCGACCTCAAGAGTTCCGGTTCCATTTGCGGCGTCACGGTTGTTGACATGATCAGTCCATTCCTAGTTCTTTTTTATCTGGGGCGAAGTTCCACTTGTCTCCGCACCGCTCAAATCCAGCAAAAGCTTCTGCGCGGGCCGGTAACCCGGTGCGATCTCGAGCGACGACAGCACCTCGTCCTTGGCTTTATCGGTCTGGTGGCCGAGATTGTACGAGCGCGCCAGGTCGTAGTGCGCCCGCGCCGGGTCCAGCGGGTTGTCGGCCAGCACGGCGGCGAACTCGCGGATTGCGCCTTGCGTGTTGCCCAGGTCGAAATACAGCCCGCCCAGCATCTCGTGCATCTCACGGTCTTCGGGATAAATATAATTCAGGCGGTCGAGAACGTCGGCGGCATCTTTCTTACGGCCCGCATCGACCAGATCCTTGGCGAGCAGTTTGATGGTGTCCGGGTTGCGCCCGCCAATGTGGACGTAGCGCATGAGCTGATCGATTGCCTGTGCTTTGTCGCCCTTGTCGGCGTAAACTTTCGCCAGCACCTCGTACATGCTGCCGCCTTCGACGTAATCCGGGTAGTCGGTCTCCAGCGTGGGACCCTCGCGGAGAATCGTGTCGTAATCCTTCTTGGCGAGGGCGAGCTGCACGGCCTTCATGCCGTCTCTCCACTCGGAAAAGTGCTCGACCTGCGTTTTCACCTGCGGCTCGAGCCAGGCCATGAATTGCTTGTCGAATTCTTCGGGCTCGATCTTCAGCTCCTTGCGGATGACGGCGGTGGTCTGGGCGTCGCCGGCGAAATCGTGCAGCATGGCGAGGATCGTGTCCCATCCCCATTTTTCGTTGATGAAATCGCAGATCTTGCCCGCCTGGAAGTAACTCACGACCACTTGCTGCGGCGCTGTCGGGTGAATGAAGCCGCGGTCCAGTTCCGCGATGGAAAGCAGCTGGTGGTTTTTGATGGCCTCAATCTCGTCCGGACCGAGGCGATCTCCCCACTCGGGCGATGCGGCCGTCTCTTCGTGCACCGCAATGCCCTCGGTGAACCAGCGCGGAACGCGCGAACCGGTCATCGTCAGAGTGAACACATGGCTCATTTCATGGCGCAGAGTGGATGCCCAGTGGAAGCTGCCCGGAGGCCGGCCGCTGGGACTGTCCATCGCGATCACGTACCCGAACGTCACGCCCAGCGCGCCGAGGCCGGGCATGCCGAGCGTGCGCACCGCGAAATCTTCGTGGTCGGGATAGACTTCCACCTGCACCGGCCGCGTCAGCTTCATGCGATATTTCTGCTCGTAGGCCGCGATGTCGCGCTCCATTTCGGACTCGAAATAGGGATGCAGCAGGGCCGCCTCTTTTTTGTTCAAAACGAGAATCGTGCGATCCGTTTTGAACGTGGTGAAGCGGTCGTAGCTCGACATGAGCTTCAGCGTATTGGTGGTGGAGCGGTTGCGGAATCCGTTGTCGAAGCAGATTTTGAGCTGGTTCAGAGCCTCGTCGTTCTGTCCCAGGCGCATTAGCTGGATTCCCAGTTCCGAGCGAGCGGGGTATAAGTTGGGGTCCAGTGCGATGGCCTTGCGATAAGCCGCGATGGCTTCTTCATACCGCCGGTTGAGCATGAAGAAATGACCCACCATGAGGTAGCCGCGCGCATCGTGCGGATCCCAGGCGCTGTCTTTTTTATCCGCCAGCTCATCCATGCTGTACAGAACCGCCTTGGCCTGTACGCAATTGGGGTCCATGGCGAGGGCTTTGTGCGCCTCTTCCGCGGCGCGCGAATTGTTGTTGTCTTCGAGAGCGACGCGCGCCAGCAGCGCCTGCGCCTCCACCAGCTTGGGATCGGCGGCCAGGGCTTTGCGCGCCAGTTCGACCGCCTTGCCTTCGTAGAGCTCGGCGGCCGCCATGGCCATGCCGAGCAGCGCGCCCGGATCGTCCGGCTTGATCTCCAGAGCCTTTTCGAAGTCGCCCTGCGCCTGGTCGGGATATCCGTAATCCAGGCTCAGACGGCCCAGGCGAACGCGGTATTCAACATTCGTGGGATTCTTCTCGGCAAGCGCGAGGTAGACTTCGTTGGCGTCCTGGTAGCGCCCGGCTTTCCACAGGTTGTCGCCATCCTGCAGTGTCTGCGCCGGAAGAACCGAAGCCAGCAACAGGCCCGCGGCCAGCAGCCGCAGCCCATTTCCCCATTGGAAAACCCTCATTGCTTGTCGAGGGCCTCCTGCACCTGGGCGAGGCGAATCAGCAGCTGCGTGAGCTGCTGCTTGTACTGCGCCTCGGGAATCCCTGCCTTGTCGTACTTCAACTGGTCGATGGCCTGCTCGATCTGTTCCTTCTCTTCCAGGAGCGGCCGTTTTTTCGGATCGCGCGCCGCTTCGGCGTTGGCGCCCAGCCGCACTACCGGAAAGGCCGCGGCGAGCCGTCCGTCGCCGGTTTCCGTGGTGGGGTCCTTGCTGCCTTCGCCTTTGCCGGTGTCGTCCAGAACCGGATGTTCCGTAGCGAGGCGCTTGTTGGTGTCGTAGTACTCGGCGACTTTGTGCTGCGCATAGTGGAAGGCCTCCAGCGCCGACACGGTATCGTTCTTATCCACGTCGGCCGCCGGGTCGCGCAGGGCGTCCGCCCAGTAGCGCGCGAATACGGTGGCGTTCTTCTCGGTGCCGGTTTTGGTGGCCGCGATCACCACGCGGTTCTGCCGGCGGAGGGAATCGATGGAGCCGCCGCTCGAACTGGTCATGTTCACTACGCACTGCCGCGTCGCCGGCACCTTGTCCATGAGGGTCGCCAGTTCCGCGCCGGTGATATCGGGTCCCGGGATGTTGAACTTGTACTCGTAGCCGTCGTAGCTGCCGTGCCCGATGAGCATCAGGACCAGGGAATCGGTGGGTTTGGCTTCGCGCGCGACTTCCGCCATTTTGGCGCGGATCTGGTCGCGGTTCGGCGCTTCCAGGGTGATGACATCGGCGTCGCCGCCCGCTTTCTTCAGGCTGGAACCGATATCCTCGGCCCACAACTTGAAGCGCTGGTCGTAGTCCGGCTCGCCGCCCAGACCGGAGATGGTCACATAAAAGGTGGTCGCCTGCGCCGCCAGAGACGCTGCCAGCAGAAGTATGGCGGTTTTCATACTACGCCCCACTTCCGCCGCAGCAGCCACTCGCTGCCGCGAATTCCCAGCGCCAGCAGAAAGACGATCGGCATATCCCAAAGGTCGCGCGTTTCGCGCGTGGTGATCCCGGCTTCGGAATAGGAAATCTCGCTCGCCAGTTTGGACGCATCAGCGGCCGTGTAGTACCGTCCGCCGGTCTCGTCGGACAACTTTTGCAGCAGATCTTTATTCTGCGAGGTATGGAAGTTTTCGGCGACGCCGTCTTCGCGCCGGAAACTGAACACATCGTGGCCAATCTCCTCCTGGTCGCGCCCGGCAATGATTTCCGCGACGTACGAACCCGGCTTTTCCGCCGTCCACATGCCGCTGTAGACGCCCTCTTCGAGCGGCTGCGGCTTCAGTTCCAGGGTCGCGCTGGTGCCATCGGGGCTGAGGAAACGCGCCTGGACGTTGGCATTGGAGACCGGTTTGTATTCCTTGTCCCGCACCTCCACGCGGATGGGCACCCTGGTGTCATCCGCCAGAACCAGTTTCGGGGTGGTGCCGGTGACCTGCCCCGGAGTGTCGGTCACCAGGTGGCGGAACATCTGCTGCCAGAAGATCGCGTGGGTCTTGTCGGTGTGATCCATCCACATTTTCCAGCGCCAGCTTCCGCCGGTCGCGAAAACCACAGTGCGTCCGCGCCCGTAGTTTTCGGTCACCAGCAGCGGCATGGGATGCTTTCCCGCGGGAAGACTGCGCAGCAGCACGGTGGCTCCCGGCTTGGGTTCGCCGACCTCCTGGTAATTGGCCATGAGCGGCATTTTGCGCCAGATTTCCGCGTTGCGCGCCGGGTCGTCGCTGAGCCGGCAGAGGATGCTCTGCGCGCCCTCGGGCGTCAGTTCCTCACCGGTGAAATCGCGATGGAAGGTCCCTTTGTTTTCCGGCATGCGGGTGGGGACCAGATCCGCCAACGGGGAACCGGGGTAGCCGCCGTCGCTCAGGGTGGCCCGCCCGCCCAGAAACAGGAGGCCGCCGCCGCGGCGGTCCACGAAGTCGCGGATCAATTGCTGCTGCGTGGGCGTGAAGTAGTTCGCCTCCACGCTGCCGATGATCAGCCCCTGGTAACGGAAGAGTTTTTCAGCCGTGGAAGGAAAGCCGTCTTCCACTTCGTGCGGCTCCGGCAGGTCGGGCGCTCCTTGAATATAGAGCTTGTTCTGCGTGGTGCGCAGAATACTGATGAGTTCGAGGCCTTGAAAATCGTCCAGCGCGCGGCGAATGAATTTGTACTCCCACCGCGGCTCGCCTTCCATATAGAGAATGCGCGGCTTGGCCGATTCCACGGTCACCAGGCGGGTGAGCCGGTTGTTCTGCGTGTTCTCTTCTCCGGAAACGGGATCCACGGAAATCTCGAGCGATTTCGGCCCCGCCTCGCCGCAATTGAAGACCACCGATTCGGATTGCAGCGCGCCATCGCCTTTCAACGCCACTTCCTGCGAAGCCAGCAGCTTCCCGGATTCCTTGATGTTGATGCGGGTGTGGTCGCCCGAAAGTCCCCAGCTTTGCAGCGTCACGTCAGCCGTGAGCCGAGATTGCGGCAGCGCCCGCCTGGGAACCACAGCATCTTCCACTTCGACGTCTTTCTGGGGGTGCTCGCGGCCGAACCCGATGGTGTGCACCGGAATGCGTTGGCGGCGGATGGCGGCGATGGTCTGCAGGTCGATGCCGCCCGCGTTATCGGCGCCGTCGCTCAAGAGCACAATCGCGCCCAGGGGCAGCGAAGACGATTCCGACAGCACCTGCTCCAGCGTGTCTCCCAATCGCGTAGCCTGCTGCGACGCGTTCGCGTCGCCAGGCTTCTGGATGCGCGTCGGCTCCTTGCCGAATTCATAAAGCCGTACTTGAAATTTTTCGCCCAGGGTCTTCAAAAGACCGTCGTTGAGGACCGCCTGCGCGGCCGCTTCGCGTGTTCCCGAGGCGTCTTTGATGGCCATGCTGTGCGAATCGTCCAGGAGCACAGCGACCACATTCTGCTGCGGCCGCAGGGTGGCGACGCTGAGTGCCGGATGCCAGAGAAGGAACAGGATCAGTGCGACCATGCAGGTCTCCAGCAGCCAGATGCCTACCGGCCGCAACCCGCTCAGCATGCCGTGGTTGCGGCTGACATTCCAGAAGAGAAGTGCCGCCGCGGCGAGGATCGCCAGCGCGAGCAGCCATAACGGCCACGGCGTCAACAGTACGAACTGGCCCTTATGAAACAGGCTGGCCGGATACTTGAAGAGAAGTTCGAACATGAAGTCCACATTTCGGGCGCAGTGCGATGAGTGTGTAGACGTGCCTGGAGCGGCTGGGCGTTACAGAGATTCCCAGGCTGACGGGAAGTTCCACATGCGGACGCATACCGCAAAGTCCCTCGTATGTAGGCAAGCATAACACGCGCGGCGCCGGCCGGTTTCCGGGAGCGGCGGAAGAGCGATTTCGCGTCGCAGGCGCTATACTGAAAACACAACCCAAACGCTGTGCAAGACTATATTCGGATTCGCGGTGCGCGGGTCCACAACCTCAAAGACATTTCGCTTTCTATTCCCCACAACCAGATGACGGTGATTACGGGGGTCTCCGGTTCGGGAAAGTCGTCGCTTGCCTTCGACACGATCTACGCCGAGGGACAGCGCCGCTACGTGGAATCGCTCTCCGCGTATGCGCGCCAGTTTTTGGAGCGCATGGAAAAACCCGAGGTCGAGGATATCGACGGCATTGCTCCGGCAGTGGCGATCCGGCAGAAAAACACCAGCCGCAATCCCCGCTCGACCGTAGCTACTTCGACCGAGTGCTACGATTTTCTGCGCCTGCTCTTCGCGCGCGTAGGCCACACCATCTGCCCGACTTGCGGGCAGCGCGTCCGCAAGGACACAGTGGATGAAGTCGCCGCCCGGATGCTCGCCGAACCCGCGGGCTCACGCTGGTACGTACTGTTTCCGGCGGACGCGGGCCGCGCCGTTCCGCTGAAGGAACACCTCTTCGAGCTGCGCAAAAAAGGCTTCAACCGCCTGTACCAGAACGGCCGCCTGTTCGAGTTCTCGACGCCCGAATCGCTGCTGGATATCGATTTCTCGCAACCGCTGTTCGTGCTGGTGGACCGCATCGCGATCGGTCCCGATCTGCACCAGCGGCTGGTCGATACCATCGAGATCTGCTATCGCGAGTCGGGCGAGGTGATCTTTGAAGAGGCGGCAGCTCCCGCCCGGCGGCTGCGCTTCAACGAAAAGTTCCAGTGCAAGACTTGCGGCACGGACTTCACGATTCCCGAACCGATTCTCTTCAGCTTCAACTCTCCCTTCGGAGCCTGCCCGCGATGCCAGGGCTTCGGCAACACGATCGATTTCGACATGGACCGCGTCATCCCCGATTCCAGCCTCTCTCTGGACGAAGGCGCGGTGGACCCCTGGACCAAGCCGAAATACCGCTCCTGGCTGGGCAATTTCCGCAAATCCGCCGGGCGCAAAGTGCGCTTCCATGTTCCTTTCTGCGACCTGACAGAGGACGAGCGCGAGACGGTTCACGAATTCATCCGCCGCTTTTTCGACTTTCTGGAGACCAAGAAATACAAGCTGCACGTGCGTGTTTTCCTCAGCCGCTACCGCGGCTATGCCCTCTGCCCGGAATGCAAAGGCGCGCGGCTGCGCAAGGAGGCGCTGTACGTTCGCATCGCCGGCAGGAACATGGCGGAAGTCGTCCGCATGAATATTGCCGAGGCATTCGAATTCTTCAACAGCCTGCAGCTCTCACCCGAGGAAAGCGCCATCGCCGGCAAGATTCTGGTCGAAATCCACCAGCGCTTGAAATTCCTGAATGACGTGGGTCTCGACTACCTGACGCTCGATCGCCTCTCCGCGACTCTTTCCGGCGGCGAAGCGCAGCGCATCCAGCTTGCCACGTGCCTGGGCTCGCGACTGGTGGGCGCCTGTTATGTGCTGGATGAGCCGTCGATCGGGCTGCACAGCCGCGATACCGGCCGCCTGGTGCGGATTCTCGAGGAGCTTCGCGGGCTCGGCAACACCATCGTCGTGGTGGAGCACGATCCCGACGTGATGCGCGCGGCAGGACACATTGTCGATCTCGGCCCCGGCGCCGGCGAACTCGGCGGCAGGATCGTTTTCGAAGGGCCGCTCAGCGCGCTTACGGCCAACGGGCACGGATCTTTGACCGCGAAATACCTGCGCGGCGAGTTGCGCGTGGCGCCGCCGCGCGAGCGCCGGCCGGTTCAGCGGGGCCGCGTGCTGCGCTTTACCGGCGCGCGCCTGCACAACCTCAAGAACATCGACGTGGAGATTCCACTCGGTATGCTGGTGGCGATTACCGGCGTTTCGGGTTCGGGGAAATCCACGCTGGTTCACGACGTGATTTTCCGCTCCATGGAGACGCTGCATAAAGCGCGCGAGTCCGAGGCCGACGCCGAATTCGACGCGGCCGCCGAAGCCCTCGACACGGGGCCGAAAATGACCTGCCGCAGCGTGGAGGGCGCCAATCGCATTGGCGCCACCATCATGATCGATCAGTCGCCCATCGGCCGCACGCCGCGCTCCAATCCGGTTACCTACATCAAGGCGTTTGACCTGATTCGCGGCCTGTTCGCTTCCACTCGCGAAGCCGAAAAGCGCGGCTATACCGCCGGCCATTTTTCGTTCAACATCCCCGGCGGCCGCTGCGAAACCTGCCAGGGCGATGGCACGGTGACCGTCGAGATGCAGTTTCTGGCGGATGTGGAGCTGATCTGCGACGAATGCAAGGGCACCCGCTTCAAGAGCGGCATTCTCGATATCAAATACAACGGCCTGAACATTCACGAGGTGCTGCAGCTCACGGTGCGCGAGGCGATGATGTTCTTCAGTGCATCCCCGCGGCTGGTGCAGCGCCTGAAAGTTCTGGACGATGTCGGGCTCGGCTACCTGCGCCTGGGCCAATCCGCCACCACGCTCTCCGGCGGCGAAGCGCAGCGCGTCAAACTGGCAGCGCATCTGGCTTCGGCAAGCTGCGCCGGCACGCTGTTTATCTTCGACGAACCCACCACCGGGCTGCATTTTGACGATATTGCCAAGCTGCTGGCTGCGTTTCAGCGGCTGATCGAAAACGGCGGCAGCCTGATCGTGATCGAGCACAACATGGACGTCATCAAAGCCGCCGATTGGGTGATCGATCTTGGTCCCGAAGGCGGCGCCAGGGGCGGCTACATTGTGGCGGCCGGCACGCCCGAGCAGATCGCGGCGTGCGAGGCGTCGCACACCGGCAGATATCTGAGGGACGTGTTGGGTTGACTTTGTTCGAAGGGAGGCGCTCTCTTCTCTCTGCGGTCTCAGTGGTAATCAGACATAGCCTGCAATTCGCGCAGACGCTCGGCATTTCTACTGCCGCGAGCTACAATGAAACCGAGATCCCAGCATGCGCTTTACACTCTTGCTTGGGCTTCTGCCCCTTTTGAGCGCCGCGCCCGCTCTCGAAATCGTCAACCCGATCATCAGCCAGATGGATGGAGGCGCCGTCGATCCACCGGGCTTTGAGCACACACCCGGTGAAGTCGTGTTCTTCTCCTGCCACATCGCCAACTTCACCAAAACCTCCGAGGAAAAAATCAGGCTCGCTTACTCGGTGCAGGCCTTCGATCCCAAAGGCGTACCTCTCGCCGACATTTACAAGAACGAGATCACCGACGAAGTCGGTCCGCAGGATAAAAACTGGCTGCCCCGCGTCTCAACCGAAATCGCGATCCCGCCGCTGGTAGAATCCGGCGCTTACAAGATCGTCGTCAAAGCGGAAGATCTCATCGCCCACACCTCGACGCAATTGGAGGTGCCGCTGCTCATCAAGGGCCACGCGGTGGACCCCAGCGATACCCTGGTCATCCGCAATTTCCGGTATCTGCACGCCGAGGATGATCTGCAGGCGATGGACAAGCCGATTTTCCATCCCGGCGAGACGCTTTGGGCCAAGTTCGATATCACCGGCTACAAATTCGGCCCCGGCAACAAGCTGGATGTCAGCTACGTTTTCTCCGTGCTGTCCAACACCGGCAAGGTGCTCTTCACGCAGCCGGAACCCGCCGGCGATCAGACCGAATCGTTCTACCCCAAGCGCTACGTGCCCGCCGAATTCAGCGTCGCGCTGCAGAACAGCGTCAAACCGGGCGACTACGGTCTGCTCATCACGGTAAAGGACGCGATCGGTAATCAGACTATCGAGAGCAAGCAGGCGTTCACGGTACAGTAGCATTGATGTCCCAAATTGTGGTGCTGGGAGCCGATCCGCTCCCTGTGGAAGCGGTCGTCCGTGTGGCCCGCGAAGGCGCTGAGGTCCGCCTGACCGGCGGCGCGCGTTCGCGCATTGCGAAAGGCCGCGCCGCTCTGGACAAACTGCTGGCAGCCGGCGAGCGCATCTACGGAGTCAACACCGGCGTTGGCGGCAATATCGGGATCTCGCTCGCTCCGGAGCAGATGGATCTGCTGCAGCACAATCTCGTCCGGTATCTCGCTTGCGCGACCGGCGCGCCGCTGCCCGCGGATGTCGTCCGCGCCGCGACTCTGCTGCGCATGGTGACATTCGCCGGCGGCGCTTCGGCGGTGCGCAACGAATTGGTGGATGCGCTCGGCGCGCTGCTCAATCGCGGAATCACTCCCGTGGTGCCGCGCTACGGTTCGGTGGGCGCTTCGGGCGACCTGATGCCCTCCGCGTACATCGCGCGGGTCCTGGCCGGGCAGGGCGAAGCGGAATTCCAAGGCCGCCGGGTACCCTCCATGGAAGCGCTCGAAACCGCCGGTTTGCGGCCCATCCGCTTTCTTCCCAAAGAAGCGCTCGCCCTGATCAACGGGACGACGGTCATGACGGGCGCCGCCGCGCTGGTTTGGTTCGATGCACGGCGCGTGCTGCGTGCGCTTCTGGGCGCCGTGGCGCTTTCGATTGAAGCCCTGCAGGCTTCGCAACAGGCGTTCGCGGAGTGGGTGCACGAGCGCAAGCCGCATCCCGGCCAACTCGCCGTCGCCGCCTGTATGCGCGAGTTCCTCGAAGGTTCCGGGTACACGCAGACGTCCGGCGGCCAATCCTGCTATTCGCTGCGCTGTGTGCCGCAGGGCCTCGGCCAGGCGTGGGAAGCGCTGGAAGATTCGCGCGGCACGCTCGAGCGCGAGATCAACTCCGCCAACGACAATCCGCTGATCGACCCCGATTCCGGCGACTTGTACAAAGCCGGCAATTTTTACGGCGGCCACATCGCGCGGCTGGTCGATACCTGGAAGCTCGACTTCTCCGCCATGGCCAACTGGGCCCACGCCGTGATTGCGTTGTTGGTGGATGACCGTTTCAACGGCGGCCTGCCCGCCAACCTCACACCGGAGCCCGGCCCCAATTCCGGTTTCAAGGGAATACAGCTCAGCATTACCAGCCTGGCGTGCGCCGTGCGGCAGATGGCCGGTCCCAGCTCCATTCACTCGCTGCCGACGGAGCAATATAACCAGGACGTGGTGAGCCTGGGGATGCATTCCGCCGTCACCGCCATGGATGCGCTGGAATGCACGCGCTCCGCCGCCGCCATGCTGCTGCTTGCCGGCGCCCAGGCCGTGGACCTTCGCGGGGGTCCTGAGAAACTCGGCCGCGGCTCGCGCCGCATCTACGATGCCGTGCGCCAGGCCGCGCAATTCCAGGAGAAAGACCGCCCGCTGGAACAGGAAATCGCTGCCGTTACGGTCAAAATTCTGGCCGGGGAGATGCAATGAACTGGAATGACGCCGCCGAAGATTTTCTGAACCAGGTGCTCGCGCAAACCCCGCGGCCGATTCGCGAAGACACGGAAAAACGGCTCCGCGGCGCCGCGGAATCCATGGCCGAAGAAGATGGCAAGCAGCGCGTCGGCGTGGAAACCGTCATCGCGGCATGGGTGCGCGACACGCCCGAAACACTGCGCGAGGATCTGCCGCGTCAGATGGAGCGCTTCGGACTGGATCCGGACGAGTACCGGCACTTGTTGGACTAGACGGCTCACAGCACGTGATAGTATCCGTCGCGCTCCAGCACTTCCACCGGGGTGCCGAACAGTTCGCAGAGCGCTTCCGATTTCAGCACATCCTCCTTGCGCCCGTCGCGGCAGATCCTCCCGCTGCGAATCGTCACCACGCGCTCCATCTCCGGAATGATATCCGGCAGGTGATGAGTCACCATGACGATTCCAATCCCCGAAGCAGCGAGCTTGCGCAGAATGTCGCGCAGTTCGCGCGTGGCGCGCAAGTCGAGACTGGAAGTCGGTTCATCCAGCACCAGCGCCTGCGGATCGTGCACCAGCGCGCGGCCGATCAGAATCCGCCGCGCTTCCCCGCTCGACATCTCGTTGGTGTTGCGTTCGGCCAGATGACCGATTTCGAGAAGGTCCATCACCTCGCGAGTCTTGTCTTCCATCGCGCCGCTGACTTCGTGGTTGGGCCAGATTCCCACGCTGCCGAAGAATCCCGAAAGCACGATTTCGAAGCCCGAATAATCGCGTGTGCACATCTGCATCCAGTCATTGGAAACCAGCCCCAACTGGTTGCGCAGTTCGAAAAGGTTCCAGCGGTCGCGCCCCAGAATTCGCAGCGACCACGGTTCCTCTTTCACCCGTGGATAGAGATCGCGCGAGATCAACTTGATGAGCGTCGATTTTCCGGAACCGTTCGGTCCGAGAATGGCTACATGCTCGCCTTGCGCAATCGCCAGCGTCATGGCGTCCAACACCACGCGGTCGCCGCGCTGCACGGTCACATTGTTCAACTCGATCAGAGGAATCATCGCTGCAGCGCCACCGCCATCCCGCGTCCGCTCTGCACCGCTTTTTGCCAGACCATTCCCGCCGCGGCCACATCTTCGATGGCGAGTCCGAGCGATTTGAACACCGTCACCTGCCGATCGCCGGTGCGTCCCGGCACCCGGCCCGCGACGATATCGCCCAGCTCGATTGCGGCATGCTCCGACGGGAATCGCCCTTCGCAGATCCCCTGCACGACGTCGCCCGATTCCTGCCGCGCCGCGTCGCGCGAATCCACCACCAGCAGGCCGCGCGCCACCAGTTCCGGCGCCAGTTCCCTCTGCGAGGGGCGGCACGCTCCAATCGCGATCACGTGCGCGCCCTCGCCGACCCAGTCATCCTCTATTGCCGGCGTCACCGAATTCGTCGCCAGCAGCACCACGTCCGCGCCCGATACCGCCTCGTTCGCCGATGCCGCCGCGCGCACCGGCGCGCCCATCTCTTCTACGAACGTCCGCAAATGTTGCGGCGTCGGGCTCCAGGCACGGATCTCGGTGAACTCCGCAACCAGCCGCATCGCTTCTACATGGCTGCGCGCCTGTATGCCCGAACCCAGAATGGCCAGGCGGCTCGCCCCGCGGCGCGCCAGATACTTCACAGAAATCGCCGAGACGGCCGCGGTGCGCATCTCGGTAATCAGCCGCCCGTCCATGACCGCGCGCAGTTCGCCGGTCGCCGGATCGAACAGAGAAATGGATGCAAGGTGCGTCGCCAGCCCGCGCGCCGCATTTTCGGGAACCACCGATACGAGCTTCGCTCCCAGAACATCGTGCACCTTGTCGAAGGCCGGCATCAACGCGAAGAAAGTCCGCTCGCGCATCTCGAGTGCGGTTCGCACGGGCTGGACAACATCGCCCGCCGAAAATGCTGCCAGGGCCTGCTCCATCGTTTCCATCAGCGCGGGCATGGTCAAAACCGCACGCACATCTTCTTCTGTCAGCCACAGTGGCATGTGGCGCAGTATAACAATACTGTCTCGACAGGATAGCTATGCAAACGCCAAGAGCGCACTATGATTACAGACTCTGATCGCACGCGTTTTGGTCGCAAAAAAGGGCATCGGATCCACTCCGGTGCCCTCCTCATCGACGCGTGGCACACTGGTACTGTGCGCCTGACTTTTCTGCTCGCCGCAGCGGCTCTCCTCTATGCGCAGGATCCGGTATTTCGCACCGGAGTGTCTCTGGTACGTGTGGATGTGCAGGTCATGTCGCCCGCCGGAATCGTCGAGGGACTGCACGCCGAAGATTTCATCGTCAAAGATAACGGCCAGCCGCAGCCGGTTCGCTATTGCTCGCAGGACGAAGACCCGCTCGATCTGCTGTTGCTTTTCGACATCAGCGAGAGTATGCGGCCCAGTATCCGCCGCGTCGCGGCGTCCGCCCGCACCGCGCTCTCCGAACTGCGCAAGGGCGATCGCATCGCCGTGGCCGATTTCAATACCGACAGTTATCTGATGGCGCCGTTCAACGACAATCTCGAAGAGGCCGCCGGAACCGTGGCCCGCGTGGTCGACCTGCGATTCGGTGGAGGCACCCACATCCTGTCCGCCGTGAACGATGCCGCGAAATATTTCGCCAGGAACTCCGACCCGCACCGCCGCCGCGCCATTCTGGTTTTCACCGACGATGAAGGCCAGTTCTCGATGCGGGAGAAGAGCGTCGTCGATCGCATGTGGCAATCCGACGTTCTCCTGTGCGGCCTGATCATTCGATCGCATGGAGAGAACGCCATCGTCAGCCCTCTTCCCGGCCCCAACTATGAAACCATTCTTGGGGTGGTAGAGAAGACCGGGGGCGAAACCGTGGATGCGGATGATCCCGGCCACGCCTTTCGCGAAATGCTGCGCCGCATGCGCAAGCGCTACAGCCTGTACTATGAGCCGCCTCAGGGCAAGCCCGGTTCGGCACGCAAGGTCGATGTCGAGCTTTCGCCCGCCGCCAAACTGAAGTACCCGGCCACTCAGGTCCTCGCCCGCAAGGGCTATTTTTTGCCGAGTCCCGGTCAGTGAATCTTTTTCGCAGCATCCCTCATCCCATGGGGCATGGCAGCAGAAAAGTTCAACCTCGATACCGTTCATTCCAATATCGGATTCTCGGTTCGCCACCTCATGATTTCCCGCGTCAGTGGCCACTTTAAGACCTGGCACGGGACCCTTCTGGTGGATGAATCCAATCCCGCGGCGTCGCAGGCCGAGGTCTCGATCGAAGCCGCGAGCATCGATACCAAAGAGCCGCAGCGCGACGATCATCTCCGCTCAGGCGACTTTCTCGATGCTGCCAATCACTCCACGCTTAATTTCAAGAGCACCAAAATCGAGAAGCTGTCCGACGACCGGTATAAGGTTACCGGGGACCTGACGATTCGCGGCGCCACGCACGAAGTCGTGCTCGATACGGAATATCTCGGCCGCGCGAAGGACCCATGGGGCGGCGAGCGGATTGGCTTCTTCGCCAAGACAACGATCAACCGCAAAGACTTCGGGCTCACTTTCAATATCCCGCTGGAAGGTGGCGGCGTCGTGGTAGGGGAGAAGGTCGAGATTACACTCGATATCGAAGCGGTCAAAGAAACGGTCGCCGCAGCCTGACCGGAACGTCAGGCCTGTGCCTTCCCCAGGAGCTTCCTGATGGACTCCACCAGGCGATCGAGCGAGAACGGTTTGAGCAGGACGGATTCGGGAGAATGCCGCATGATGCTCGCCATCGCCACGCTCGCCACCATGCCGGAAATGTAAAGGATCTTCATTCCGGGCCGGCGGCGTTCTAATTCCGCCGCCAGGTCGAGCCCGCTCTCGCCCGGCAGAAGCATGTCCAATACCGCCAGCCGAATACGATCGCCGTGCGATTCGAACAGAGCGGAGCCCTCGGTTGTATTGCGAGCTTCGAAGACTGTGAAGCCGCTGTTCATGAGCTTGCGCCCGATGGCTTTCAGCAATTGCTCGTCGTCTTCCACAACCAGAATCGCGACTGTTTCGTTGTCACTCACGCGGACCTGCCCTGCGGCCCCATCTCACCGGCCTGCCCAAGTACTATATCGTACATTCAATCGCTGTTTGGGTTCGATACGTGCAGAAACACAAACCGATGAACTGCACTCGATCGTTGCAATTGTGTTGTGTGTCGCTGATTGCGTCTGCTGTTCTGCTGCAGGCTCAGCAATCGCCGCCCGATCAATCCGCACAACGCGTGATTCCCGGCAGTTCCAAACCGGCGACATCCAACCCGCCCCAGCCCGAGCACAAGCGCATTCTGTGGCTGATTCCGAACTACCGCACGTTTCCCACCCTCGCCAACTATCAGCCTCTCACCGCGAAAGGCAAATTCAAAATCGCCACCCAGGATGCCTTTGACCGCGGCACGTTCGCGCTGGCCGCGGCGTTTGCGGGCTACGGCCAGCTCCGCAACTCCACGCCGTCCTATGGTCAGGGTGTCGAAGGCTACGCGAAATATTTCGGTGCATCTTTTACCGATTGGTCAATCGGCGATTACATGACCGAGGCCGTGTATCCGGTTCTGCTTCATCAGGACCCGCGTTACTTTCGCAAGGGCCAGGGCAGCGGCACTTCCCGCCTTTTGTACGCCGTCAAACAGATCTTCTGGACACGACAGGATTCCGGCCGCGGCATGTTCAACTTCTCGGAAGTTGTCGGCAACTCCACTGCCACCGCCATTTCCGAAGCTTACTACCCCAATAACCGCGACGCCCCCGATGCCGTCTCCAAGCTTGGGCTCCAGATCGGCCTCGATATGGGTTCGAACATCCTCAAGGAATTCTGGCCGGACATTGCCGGTAAGCTCTCGCACAAACACGCGAACACCGCGCACTAGCCGGGCGTCGGTTCACTTGAGTGTAATCAGTTCGTTATTGTCCGGGTTTTCTTCGATGGTCACGTCTTTGTACTCATCGAACAGTCCCGCGTTGTGCATCTGCCACGCGATCGGTCCCGGGCGGCCGGCGGTGGGATCCTGGAAATCCAGCGCTTCGATGGCTTTGCTTCCCACCGGTTGGGCGACGGCCATGCGCGCGGTCCCCTTGCCGGCATCCGCCAGAATCTCTACGCGGCTCCATTCATGCACGTCGAAATGCGGCTTCACCACAGTGGTGAATTCCGACCCGCCTGCATTGTTCTTTCCCGGCCTGTAATCCCAATGACCGGCGTTGGGCACCTGAAACTGGATGCCGCCCAGCGCGTCCAGGGGCTTCTCGTCGCCTTGCGGGCGGCTGCAAAAAATCAAAACACAAGCTTGATGATCGGGCGATCCAGAAACGTGCCGCATGGTGAACAGCAAGCGAAACCGGCCGAAGTCCCTGTCCGTGTAAATGACCCCGCGGCCCGTCCCCGTGCTGGCCATGGCTCCATCCTTGACCACCCAGCCGGTGGAGGCGCTCTTCGCCAGGTCCTGCGGGTAGGCATCCTCGAGCAACAGCTTGTTCAGCCGCGCCAGCCGTTGGCCGCCGGGATTCTGTTCCAGCAGCCGTTCGGTTTCCGGCCGCAGCGCGACGGTGCGAAAGCGCTCCTTTTCATAGATCGAAGGGCCGCCGATCACCTGGTTCAATTCCTTCACCAGAGCGGAGATTACGCCTTTCGCATTGGCGTTCGATGGCTCGTACCCCGCCAGGTCCGCCTTCTCGGAATCCGCCAGCCGCCCGCGCAAATACTCGCTCACAGGGTCCGCGCCATCGGCCAGTTTCTTGGCAAAGGCCGCCGGATCGGTAATGCCGCCGCTGCCGAGCGAGGTGGCGCTGTTTTCGATCTGCTGCCATCCATGGAGCGTCTTGCCGTCGAACAGAGAAATCGCCTCGGCTGGCCTGCCTGCACGCACTGCAACACCGGCCAGAGCCGCCCCCGCCATTCGCGCCAGCGCTCTTCGGCTGATTTCGTTTTGCATAGCCCCGCCTTTCCGTGGCAAAGTCTAACATAAGCTGTTAGCTGTTAGCGATTAGCGATTAGCTCGCGGAGGGTAGAGGGCGCGCGTTTCCTGCCTGTTGGAAGCACGCGGTACCTTCCGCGGCGGAAAAACGAGCTAACAGCTAATAGCTAATAGCTAATAGCTAATAGCTAATAGCTAATAGCTAACAGCTAATCGCTGATCGCTCTCTTTCGCGTGGCCGGCGCCACATGATCCAGATGCGGAGCCAGACTTGCCCAGGCCGATGGGGATGCCAAGGTTACGAGTCGGTCGCCCGCTTCGAGTTTCAGGTCCGGATGCGGCCACAGGGACCGGTTGTCACGCAGAACCAGAATCAACTCCAGGTCGTTTCCGATTTCACCGAAGCAGCGCGACTCAATAGTCTTTCCCGCGCACGGACTCTTCGGCCGCAATACCCCAATCCGGATCTGGCGGCCCTCCGTCACGGTGACGGGAACGCCGGACGCCAGGAGCGACATCAATTCGAGCCCCTTGCCTCCGAGGTCTTTTGCCAATCCGGGCGTTTTGAGAAGCTCCAGCGCAACCCGCACCTGCTCGAGGTAATGTGCGGGCGAATAAGCGCGCCTCGGCACCTGCGCTTCGTACAGGCTCTTGTACTTCAGGTTCGCAGACAGAAGTTTCTGCACCAGCGAACTGAGGATGACGGACAAGGCCGCAGCGGCAAGGAGGTGATATCCGCCTGTCATTTCCGTAACCATCAGCAAGGTGGCGATCGGCACCCGCGCCGCACCTCCGAAAACCGCGGCCATTCCCACTACCGCGAACGCCGCCGGCGGCTGATGACAGATCTGTCCCAGAAATCCTCCGAGCATCGCGCCCGCATACAGGCTGGGAGCGAACACACCTCCGGAGCCGCCAGACCCGATGGTCAAAGCAAACGTCAAAATCTTGCCGAATGCGAGAATCAGCAGTAGCGTGGCGGCGATACGGCCGTCAATAGCCGCTTGAATCCAGCCGTAGCCGCCGCCCAGCAACTGGGGGAACTTCAGAGCCACGGCGCCCATCAGGAGACCCGCGATGGCGGGTTTGAAGTGCGGGGGGCACGGGATGCGATGAAACAGGTCGCGCACCCGGTAAAGCGCCATCGGCAGAATTGTCGCGACTGCTCCACCGGCGATCCCCAGCACGATATACCAGCCGTAATCCTTTGCGTCCGGCGCCGCCAGGTTCGCCGGGACATTGAACAGCGGCCGGAAGCCCACAAATACGCCATTCAGCGCGTACGCAACGATGGACGCAAGCATGGTGTAGACCAGCGCGCCGCTTTCAAACTCCGTCTCGCTGTACAGGACCTCGACGGCGAAGATGGCAGTACCGATCGGCGAGCGGAAGATCGCCGAAAGACCGGCGGCCATTCCGATGAGCATTAACAGGCGCGTATCCTCTTCCGAGCGGTGAAACGTCCTGGCGTAAATGGAACCGATTCCGGCGCTGATCAGGGCCGTTGGACCCTCGCGGCCCGCGGAGCCGCCGGAGCCGATTGTGATCGCGGAGGCGATCATTTTCACAAACGGCACGCGCGTTCGTATTTTTCCGGCGTGGTTGTGGAACGCATCCACCGCGGCATCCGTGCCATGCCCTTCGGCTTCGGGAGCCAGGCTGTAGACCAGGACGCCCGCGATCAGGCCGCCCAGCGTGGTCGCGACCAGAAGCATCCATGGGCCGTGCAGGTCCCCCACCGCCGCGACGCCTGCGGTAAGTGCCGGCGGCCGATAGCCTGCCATCCAGACGAGAAAAAAGCTCTGGCACCACTCCAGCAGAATGCTGAATAGCCGCGCGCTCAGCGCTCCCACGACACCCAGCAGCACGGTATCGATCAGAAGCCTGTTTTGGCGCTTGAGCATCGTCTTGGTAACTCAACTTAGGAACCGCATACCACTAGCAAGTATCCATCCGAACCGCAGATCGGGAGGACATTTGTGGAGTTATTTCCAACGGAACCTCGACAGCCGGTGATTGTACACACCTCCCTGCGGAACCAGCCGCGGCTGTGAGAGGTCAACCTTAGTAGGGAAAGTTTTAAGCGCGAGAAACGGCGGAGGGTTTCGGAAACGCTTAAGAGAGGATTGCAATGAACATTACGAGGATTATGGTTTGCGTTTCGGCCCTGCTGCTTGCCGCGGCTGTGGTTCCGCGGGCGCGCGCCGATGCCTGGAATCAAAAGACCATCTTCACCTTCAGTGGACCCGTCGAGATCCCCGGAAGAGTGCTGCCGGCAGGGACGTATGTTTTCAAACTGGCAGATTCACTCTCCGACAGAAACATAATCGAGGTCTATAACAAGAATGAAACCCACTTGTATGGCATCTTTTTGGCGATTCCCGACTATCGTCTGGAGCCTACCGGAAAGACTGTAGTCACCTTCAGGGAGCGGGCTGAGAACTCTCCCGAAGCTGTCAAGGCGTGGTTCTATCCGGGCGACGAGTACGGACATGAATTCGTTTATCCAAAAGTCAAGGCGCTGCAGCTCGCAAAGGCGAACAACGAAACGGTTCCTGCCATGCCGAACGAACTGGCCGCCAAAACTACGATGCCTACCACGAGCATGAACCAGCCGAACGTCACAGCCCTGAAGCAGGCGCCCTTGAAGGCTGAACAGCCGAACCAGCAGGAGGTTGAAGTCGCGCAGGCCTTCCCGCCTTCGAGCGCGAACCGCGAAGCCACCCCGCCTCCGGCCACAACCCAGGCGCAAACCACGGTTCCCCAAAGGCTGCCCAAGACCGGTAGCTCGCTGCCTCTGATTGGCCTGTTGGGCCTGCTTTCGATCGGGACGGCCGGTACCCTTCGCCAGGTCGCCCGCAGAATGAAATGAGGTGGCCCACACTCTGTCAGCGCTGAGCGGATGCCTGGGGATGCTTCGCGCGGCCGTGCGAAAAGGCTGGTGCGCCGGCCGCGCGCTGTGGTTGCTGCCGCTGTTGGCTATCGCCGCGGAAGGCCAGACCCCTGCGCTTGCCCAGAACCCCGTCATCTCGGTGGATGTCAACTTGGTCGTCCTGCATGTGACGGTGCGCAACCGCGAAGGCGAGTTCGTCACCGGCCTCGGGCAGGACGACTTTCGGGTCTTCGAAAATGGCCACCCGCAGGCCATCCGCGTCTTTCAGCATGAAGACGTGCCGGTGAGCGTCGGTCTGATTGTGGACAACAGCAGCAGCATGAGCCGGAAACGCCCGGATGTGACTGCGGCTGCTCTCACGTTCGTCCATGCGAGCAATCCGCACGACCAGATGTTTGTTGTCAATTTCAATGGGCACGTTTCGCTCGGGCTGCCGCCGGCGGAACTGTTTTCGGCGAATCCGTCGGACTTGATTCAAGCTCTCAACGGCGTGCCGGCGCACGGAATGACGGCGCTCTACGATGCCATCGAGTTCGGATTGGCGCACGTCCGGAGATCCAGCCTCGACAAAAAGGTACTGATCGTGATCAGCGATGGCGGTGACAACGCCAGTCACTGCAAGCTATCGCAGGTGTTGACCGATGCCGAGCGGAGCGACGTCATCATCTACACGGTGGGGCTCTTCGACCAGTACGATGGCGACGAGAATCCGCAAGTTCTTAAGAAACTGGCTCGTGCTACCGGCGGAGTCGCTTATTTTCCGGAAACGACGGCCGGCGTGGTGCCGATCTGCAAGCGCATCGCCCAGGATATTCGCAATCAATACACCCTGGCTTACCGCTCTACGGACGACAAGCTGGATAATACATACCGCACCATCAAAGTGAAAGCCTCCGCAGCCCACATGGGCAAACTGTTCGTGCGCGCCAGGGCGGGCTACATCGCCGCCAGCAATGAGGAGCAGGCGCGGAGCCGGCCGTGAGAGCCGTTTGGCTGGTGCGCGCTGCCGCGTACGGCTTTCTCCTCGCCGGTGTGGCGGCGCTCGCGTATTGCGCGCTCGTCTGGATCGGCGCCGAACGCTTTCAAGCCAGACAAGCGCGCGCTTTCGAAAGGGTCGTGAATGCCAGAAAAACTCCCCCGCCGCCATTTCACCCGACCGTTCTGCCCGATGGGAGCCTCCTTGGCAGGCTGGAAATTCCGAGCGTCGGCATTTCGGTCATGGTCGTGGAAGGCGACGGCGACGGCGACCTCAGGCGCGCGGTGGGCCATATCCCAGGCACCGCTTTACCGGGCGGGAACGGAAATGTCGGGATCGCGGGCCATCGCGACACGTTTTTTCGCCCTTTGCGATTCATCCGTCCCAACGATTCCATCACGCTGGACACACTCGCGGGAACCTATCGCTACCGCGTCGTCTCGGCGAAAGTGGTCCCGCCTCAGGACGTCAAGGTCTTGTTTCCCACCGGGCGCGCGACCCTGACCCTGGTCACCTGTTTTCCGTTCTATTACATCGGCGCCGCGCCCAAGAGGTTCATCGTTCGCGCCGATCTGGAGCCGCGGCGCGCCATGGCTGCAGCGCCGCGCGCGCGAAGCCGGAATTTGAACCCCCCAGCCGCGCCGTGATACTCTTCCCCACATGCGCAAAACGTCCATCGCTATCCTCGCCGCTCTCGGTGTCTGCCTCTGGCTGCAGGCGCAGGAGCCATCAGAAAAAGTCAGTCTCGCCATCGCCCATCGCATTCGCGATGAGGCTTTTGGCCGAAATTCAAAGGTGATGGACACCGCCTTCTGGATCACGGACCGCTACGGCCCGCGCCTCACCGGTTCGCCGCAGGTGAAGGAAGCCGCCGAATGGGCGGTCAAGAAAATGACCGAGTGGGGCCTGGTCAACGCCAAACTCGAGCCTTGGGGCGGCGGCGACACTTTCGGGCGCGGCTGGGAATGCACCCGTCTCGCCGCGATGATGAAATCGCCCGAGTTCCAGCCGCTGATTGCCTACGCGCAGCCCTGGTCACCGGGAACGAACGGCGATGTCACCGGCGAAGCGGTGCTTGCCACGATCACTAACGCCGAGGAAATGAACGAGTGGAAGGGCAAACTGAAGGGGAAGATCGTCCTTACCGCGCCCGCACACGAACTGGAACCTCCTACGGAGCCGCTCTTCGTTCGCCTGACGGATGCCGAACTCGCCGAGGCCGAGACTGCTCCCGATCCGACGTCCGGCAACCCCAGTGCTTTGCCGCTTGGGTTCTTCCGCGGTCCCGCTCCGCAGGGCGGCGCGCGCGGCGGACGTGGGGCGGGCGGACGAGGCGCAGCCGGACGCGGCGCCGCAGGGGGGCGCGGGGCGCAGCAGCAGTTCCGTACGCAGTTGAACAAGTTCTACAAAGAAGAAGGCGTCATCGCCGTGATGTCGCCTGGAAGCCAGGAAGGCGGCACCGTGGCTGTGCAATCCGCCGGCTCGGCGAATCCCAGCCAGGAGCCCCCGCCGCCCTCGGTGGTGGTCGCCGCCGAGCACTACAATCGCATCGTCCGGCTGCTGGAGCATGAGATTCCGGTGACGCTCGAACTCGACATCCAGACCCGCTTTACCGAGCCCGCCGATTCCTTCAACATCACCGCCGAAATTCCGGGTTCGAACCCCAACGCCGGTCTCGTCATGCTGGGCGGGCACTTTGATTCCTGGGCCTCGGCCACCGGCGCTACCGACAACGCCGCGGGCTCCGCCGTTGCCATGGAAGCCGTGCGCATTCTGAAGGCGCTCAACCTCCCCATGGCCCGAACCGTGCGGATCGCGCTGTGGACCGGTGAAGAAGAGGGCCTCCTCGGCTCCCGCGCTTACGTCAAAGAGCACTTCGCCGACCCCGCCACCATGCAGACCAAGCCCGAGCACGCCCGCCTTTCCGGCTATTTCAACCTGGATAACGGCAGCGGCAAGATTCGCGGCGTCTACATGCAGGACAACGACCAGATGCGCCCCATCTTCCAAGCCTGGCTGGCGCCGTTCAAGGACCTCGGCGCCGACACCCTGACCATCCGCAACACTGGCAGCACCGACCACGTCTCTTTCGATGCCGTCGGTCTTCCCGCTTTCCAGTTCATCCAGGACCCGCTCGACTACGGCAGCCGCACTCATCACACCAACATGGATGTGTATGACGAACTGCGCCCCAACGATCTCGAACAGGCTTCCGCCATCATGGCCTGGTTCGTTTACAATACCGCCAGCCGCGGCGAAATGCTCCCGCGCAAACCCATGCCGAAGCCCGGCGCGGGACGCGGAGGACGAGGCGGAAGAGGATAACGGCCCTCCGCTGGATCGCTGTCACAATCCGTACATCTCCGGGTCCGGGGATTTCGGTACCCTGGACTCAGGGGGACACGGATGCAGTTAGGGATGATCGGTCTTGGGCGTATGGGCGCCAACATGGTACGGCGGCTGATGCGCTTCGGGCACCAGTGTGTGGTCTACGACAAGAATTACGCCAACGTAAACCAGCTTGCCGGGGAAGGCTCATCCGGCGCCGCTTCCGTTGACGACTTCGTGAGACAGCTCCAGCCTCCCCGCGCCGTATGGATGATGGTTCCGGCCGGAGTGGTGGATAGCACGATCGGCGAGGTTGCTCCCCATCTGCAAAAAGACGACATTTTCATCGACGGCGGCAATTCTTGTTACGTAGACGATATCCGCCGCGCCGCCGAACTGCGCGCCCGCGGCATCCACTACGTCGATGTGGGTGTCAGCGGCGGAGTCTGGGGCCTCGATCGCGGATACTGCGAGATGATCGGCGGCGAACCCCAAACCGTGCGGCATCTGGATCCCATCTTCAAGAGTCTGGCGCCCGGACGCGGCAATATCGAGCGCACCCCCGGCCGCGAAAAGGTCGGAGGCACGGCCGAAGAGGGCTATCTGCATTGCGGACCTTCCGGCGCCGGCCACTTCGTGAAGATGGTGCATAACGGCATCGAGTACGGGGTCATGGCGGCGTATGCCGAAGGTCTCAATGTTCTGAAGCACGCCGACGCCGGCGCGCAAAACCGCCAGGTGGACGCCGAGACCACCCCCCTCCGCAATCCCGAGCACTATCGCTACGAGTTCAACCTCGCCGATGTTGCAGAAGTCTGGCGCCGCGGAAGCGTCATCGCCTCCTGGCTCCTCGACCTGGCGGCCATCGCGCTGCTCCAACAGCCGGATCTGCACGGGTTCACCGGCCACGTTTCCGATTCCGGCGAAGGCCGCTGGACTCTCAGCGCGGCGATCGACGAATCCGTTCCCACGCCCGTTCTGAGCGCCGCTCTCTTTCAGCGATTCGCCTCCCGCGGAGAAAGCGATTTTGCGGACCAGGTTCTCTCGGCGCTGCGCTATCAGTTCGGCGGCCACCTCGAACAGTCCGGCGGTGTATCCCAGTGACCCAGAGCCTGATCGATTCCCAGACCGGCGAGTCACAGCAGCTTGTGCGCCCCACGCGTTCGGCCGACCGCTGCGTGCTGGTCATCTTCGGCGCGTCCGGCGACTTGACCAAGCGTAAACTGCTGCCCACGCTCTACAATCTCGCCAAGAAAAATTTGCTCCCCAGGGAGTTCGCGCTGGTCGGCTGCGCCATCGAAAACATCAGCAATGACGAATTCCGCCAGCAGGTGCGCGCGGATCTCGGAGAATTCGCCAACGCTCCGGAAAAGTGCCGCTTCTGCGACTGGCTGCTGGAGCGCCTGTATTACATTTCCGGCGAATTCCGCCAGCCGGCCTTCTATGAAAAACTCAAGCCGCTGCTCGCCGATGTAGACCAGAAGCACAACACCAACGCCAGTTACCTTTACTATCTCGCCACCACTCCCGCGCTCTTCGGCGAAATCATCCAGCAGCTCGGCAACGCCGGACTCACCGCCGAGGATGACGGCCACTGGCGCCGCGTGGTAATCGAAAAACCGTTCGGAAGGGATCTCGATTCCGCCCGCGCGCTCAATCGCCAGATCGGCCAGTCGCTCAGCGAGCGCCAGATCTACCGCATCGATCATTACCTGGGCAAGGAAACGGTTCAGAATATTTTGATCTTCCGCTTTTCCAACGGCATTTTCGAGCCGATCTGGAACCGGCGCTACATCGACCACGTGCAGATCACGGTCGCCGAAACGCTCGGCGTGGAGCAGCGCGGAACGTACTACGAGCGCGCCGGCGCGCTGCGCGACATGGTGCCCAACCACATTCTGCAGCTCGTCACCCTCACTTCCATGGAGCCGCCCATCTCCTTTCATCCCGACGCAGTGCGCGACGAGCAGGCGAAGATCCTCCGCGCCATCCAGCCGCTCGCGCCCGAGGATGTGCTGACGCGCGCCGTCCGGGGCCAGTACGACGCCGGAGTCATCGATGGCACTTCCGTCCCCGCGTACCGGCATGAGCCCAATGTGGCGCCCGATTCCGGCACGGAAACTTTTGTCGCCCTCAAGCTCTCCATCGACAACTGGCGCTGGGCAGACGTGCCGTTCTACATTCGCACCGGCAAACGGCTGGGTGCGCGCGTCACCGAAATCGCCATTCAGTTTCGCCGCGCGCCGTTCGTCCTGTTTCGCGATACGCCGGTCGAAAAGCTGGCGCCGAACGTGCTGGTCCTGCATATCCAGCCCGATGAAGGAATCTCGCTGCGGTTCGGAGCCAAGGTGCCGGGCATCCAGGTGGATATCGGCGCCGTCAACATGGATTTCCGCTACCAGGATTATTTCGGCAACGAGCCCAGCACGGGCTACGAGCGTCTGCTGTACGACTGCATGATCGGCGATGCCACGCTGTTTCAGCGGGCCGATATGGTCGAAGCGGGATGGAATGTCGTCGAACCGATTCTCGATGTGTGGAAGGCGCTGCCGCCGCGGAACTTCCCCAACTACCCGGCCGGTTCGCGCGGTCCCAAAGAGGCGGAAGATCTGATCGAACGCGATCACCGGCACTGGCGGGCGTTCGCGTAAAACAGCGTGGCGCGGGCACTCTGGCCGCCGTGCCGGAGATTCGTCCCGTCCCCTTCCTCCGAGTCAGGGCCGGGCCGGTTCCGGCGCGGTAGAGAGAATGTCTGCGCCACGATCTTAGCTGACGAACGCGGTGAGCGCCGTCAGGGAGTGAAACAGTGCCTGCTCGTCACAAACTATTTCGGCTTGGGTGTTCGGCATCCAATTCTTCAGAACCAGCGAGCCGCACCCCTGCGCCAGAATAACCAGGGTGGAGGCGAGCACGAGCGCCGTGTGGATGTCGACGATGCCCAGCCCCGCCAGAAGGATCGATGCCGCCGCCGCCGCCGAACCTGCCGCCAGCGACGCCAGCGCTACCCACCGCGAAAACGACTGCAGTCCGGGATACCGGGCCGCGATCCGCCGCGGGAACGAAGCGGAGGCCAGGCCGGCCGCTAACAGAAGGGTGAGTGCGGGAATGGTCGCAGGCATCGAAGTCTCCGTTTTACATCTCGTGGTGGATTGCCAGGCTGGCGGGCGATTGCCGCGCCACTTCGCTGAAGATTCTGAGCGCCGCCCGCAACTGTTTGTTGTCTTCCACGAGCGCCGCGACTTCGGCCTGAAGCTGCAAATTCGATTTCACCAGGTCCATCCGTCGCGGCGAGCGCGGCCGAACAGCCCTGAAGGACGATATGGCGGTTTGCATCATGCCTAAAAGAGCGGATGCGCGTCCGAAAAATATAGCCTTCGGCCACGAAATGCCGGTACCAAAATTCGGGGAAAGTACTGTATGGGGGGGGCAAGGCCGCTCAGCGGCTGCCGGTGAGGACAAAGGGCGCCCAATAATATGGATGGGGATGCGTCTCGCGCAACTCCATCATCGCGCCGCGCAGCGCGTCGGCCTTCCCGGAGCCGCTCTTCAGGCGGCGATAGAACGATTCCATGAAAAGCGCCGTGCTGCGATCCTGAACATCCCACAGGGTCAGCAGAAGGTTCTGCGCGCCGGCATGCAGCAGGCCGCGGACCAGCCCGAGCAGTTCATCACCGCCGGCCACCACGCTTCGTCCGGTGCTGCAGCCGCTCAGCGCCGCCAGATCCACCGGCAACGACAGCTCGTACAGGTCGTACAGGGTCAGATAGCCGTCGCCCAGCCGAATCGAGGAGAACATGGGCCGGTCCTCGCGGAAGTGTCCGTGAGTGGCGATGTGCACCACGCTGCAGTGCGGCCCCTGGGCCTCCAGCGCCTGCCGGGTTGCCTGTGCGCCCACGAGCAGGCCGGCTTCCGGCAGCATGCGCGCGATGGCGTGGACTTCGTCTTCGATCATGGGTGCGCGTGGATCCGGAATCCCCAGAATCAGCGCGCCCTTGCGTTGCGACGCGTGGCGGTTTTGGCAAAGTACGAACACGCCGGCGCTGGGGGCGTAGCTGATGGCGAAGCGATCGATCAGGTAGCGTTTCCCGTCGAACAGGGCATGCAGCGGCAGGTGGTGCAGCGATTCGTGCGGCACCAGCACCAGCCGTTTGCCCTCGATCCTCCCGGCCAGCGGCGCCACCAGTTCATCGTACAGACTGCAAAGGTGGTTGCGCGTCGAATCCAGCAGCGCCGTGTGACACGCGGCAACATACTCCGCCCCGAGCTGGAACTTTGAGAATTGGAAATGCAGCAGTTGCACCAGTTCTTCCACGCGCGCCACGAGGCCAAGCGGAACGATCTCCAGCGCGGTAGCGGACACCGTCGCCGCGAGAAACCGGGCGCCCACGCGGAAGTATTCCACCAGCACGGTATCCGGCCCCAGCGCCTGCTGGATGGTCTCCAGTGGAAGGTCGGGGGAACGGCCAACCCCGGCGGTCTCTGCTTCCGCGGGCGGAAGATCGCGCAGCAGAGCCGAAAGCTCCTTCTCGCCGCTCCGCGCCTGGCTTTCGAGCTCGCTGATCCGCTCGCTGGAAGGCAGTTCCTGGCCAGCCTGTTCAAGCTCGATGCGATGGTAATACCAGTTCAGTTCCTCTTTGAGCGCGAGGATGCGGCGGTGCAGATCGCTTGTCTCGGCTTGCCGCCTTCCGGACAACGGCCCTTCGGAAACCAGGTCGCGCAGCCCTCGGGACTTGGCCTGCTCCATGTAGGCGAAAGCCTCCTCGGGCCGCGGTCCGCCGGATTGCGGATCGAGGCTGATCTTAACCAGGCTTTCGTAGATCTCCTGCGTGCCCTTGGTGAACCCGATCTTCAACTCATCGCCGCGCAGAACGCTGCGCAGCGACTCGGTTTCTCTCAGCGCCGCGCGGTAACGGTCGGCCGCCGCCGGAAGCTTCCCCGCCTGTTCGTCCACCTGGCCGAGTACAAACAGCGCCTGGTGGCGCAAATGCGGCGCCTCCAGGTTCTTGAGCAGACGCATGGCGGCGGTGGCGTGAGCACGCGCTCCGCGGGCGCCCGAGCGCAATGCGATCCGCGCCAGCAGCAGCCGGCAGAGGATCTCGCGGCTGGTCATTGCGCGCGAGCGGAAGAACTGCAATGCGTCGGCACAGAGCCGGCGCGCTTCCGGCAGCCGGTCCGCGTGGTAGAGCACCAGCGCCTGGTAAAGATCCAACAGCGACGGCCATACCACGTTGCCTTCGTGTACGAACAACGCGCGCGCCTGCGTAAACAGTTCGACGGAGCGCGAGAGTTTGCCCATGCGTCCCTGGGCGATTGCAAGGTTGGCCAGGGATTTTCCGCTTTCGTAGCCGATGGCGAGTGCCTGAAACGCCGTGAAGGCCTCCTGCGCGGCCTCGGAGGCTTCTTCGTGCATGTTTAGCTCGAGATAGATTTCGGACTGGTCCATGTAACACAGCGCGCGGTGGTAGGCATCGCCGGTATTTTCCGCCGCGTGCCGCGCATCGCGCAGCATCTCGAGAGCGCGTGTGTAATCGCCGCGAAAATAGTAAAGGTAGGCGATGTTGTAATCGGCCTGTGCCGCCAGTGCCGGCATGCCGTGGGCCAGGCAGAACTCGCGCACCGAGCTGTAAACGGCCAACGCCTTGTGGAAATCGTTCAGCACGATGAGGCATACCGCCATGTTGTGCAGCGCGGCTGCTATGCCTTCCGAATCCTTGAAGGGCAGCAACTGCCGGTAGGTGCGCTCGTAGATATTGAAGGCTTCCTGAAACCGGTCCTGGCGGTGCAGGATGTTGGCGACGTTCAGTTCCAGGCGCGCCAGGCGGAGCCCGTCGCCGGACGCTTCGAAGATCTGCCGTGCCCGAGCGGCGCCTTCCAGCGCGCGCGTGTACTCGCCCAGCCGGATTAAGGGTTGTATCGAAGAGCTGAGGGTGCGGCCCACTTCGGTTTCGTCGCCGAGGCGCTCGAAGGCCGCGGCCGCTTCGCCGTACCGTTCCACAGCCGGTTGATTGCGGTTCAGGAACCAGAGCGCGTTGGCTTCCGCCCGCAGCGCGAACGCCAGGGACCGAGTGTCCCCTGCGCCGCGTGCGATCCGCAGCGCGGCCTCGGCGAAGCGCAGACTTTCCTGCGCGTTCACCCGCAGCGTCTGCCGCGCGGTCTCCACCAGTTTCAGGACCACCGCCGGGCTCAGCAGCCTTCGATGGCGTCTGAGAAACTCATCAAAACCGGGGCTGTCCACGGCTCCGCCCAGGCGCTGCCCGGCCGGCGCGCGGCCGCTCATGAAAACCCGGCTTCGACCAGATGTTTGCGCAGCCGGTCGAGGCAGCGCCGGCGGATGAATCCCACCGAGCCGGTAGCGATTCCGAGACTGGACGCGACCTCCGGATAGGAGCGTGGTGAATTCTCGAAAAACAGCATGCGGATCAGCTCGCGGCAGCGCGGCGAGGCGCTGAATAGAGCCTGCCGCAGCGCCTGTTCCCGCATGGCGTCATGAACCAGCACGTCGGGAGCGGGGCCCGGTTCGGCGGCCCGTTCCGTAGCCGTTTCGGTTTCATCAGTGGCGGGGCCCTCACGGAGCTGCTGCTGTCTCCATTGGTTGCATTTGTGCGAGGTGACCTGAATCAGCCACGCGGACAGTGCTTTCGGCTCGCGCAAATCTCCCAGGTGAGAGAGCAGTTCCGCCACCACCGACTGAAAGATATCGCCCGCGTCCGATTGCGACAAGCCCCATCGGACGGGAACCGAGTATATGAGCTTTTTATACTTATCGATGAGTGCCGCCCAGGCCCTTTCGTTGCCCGCCAGGCACTCCCGGACCAGTTTGGGATCCGGCCACGACAGCTCAGGATTGTCGAGAGACTCGCCCAACCCTAAATGATAGCCCGAACGCGACGGGAAGTCTGTGTTTAGCGTCCTTGCTGCCACGCCTGAAGGGCCTGATTGAGGTCCAGCCGTCCCTTTCCCAAGTTGCTGTTTATGTATTTTGCGTAACCGACCGACTGCGCGGCCTGTGACTCCATGCACCAGGGATTCATATCCACCAGCAGCGCCGCGGCGCCCGAGACGAACGGCGTGCTGAAGGACGTTCCCCAGGTAGCCGCATAGGTCCCGAACGGATACAGCGTCACGACACCCTCGCCGGGCGCGGCCACCCACACCAGCTTCGGTCCGTAATTTGAGAACGTGGAGAGCGTATCGTTGTTCGAAGTGGAGGCCACTCCCATCACCAGCGATTGATAGGCCGCCGGATACACCAGCGTTTCCCTCCCGCTGTTGCCGGCAGCGGCGGCGCTGATGACGCCGTTGAGGTTGGCATAGGCCAGCGCCGTATTCAATTGCGGCGACGACGAGGTGAAGCTGAAACTCATGTTCAGAACCTTGGCGTGATGACCTACCGCATAATAAACTGCCCGAATGACATCCGAAAGATAGCCGGTGCCGTCGGCGTGAAACGCCTTCAGCGGCAGAATCATGGCTCCGGGAGCCACCAGGTGCACTACGCCTGCAACCATGGTGCCGTGTCCGAAATCGGCGTACTGCGGCTCATTCAGAGCTTTGGCGGCTGTAGAATCGACCACGGCTGTCGTGGATTGATCCACCACGGCTGTTGTGGATTGATCGACCACGGCCGTTGTGGACTGATCGACCACCGCGGTCGTGGACTGCGTGAGATCGGCCTTTTCATCGGCGCCGTTCTGATTGCGCGTGAAATCGTAGCCCGGGAGCAGGACGTTCTGCAGCACCGGGTGCGTGGTATCCACCCCGGTATCGATAATCGCGACCGGACCATAGCCGCTGACATGAAATGCGTTCTGCGCGTTGGCAATGCCAACGATCTGCGCCGCCGGCTGTGTCAAATAGCCATGGCGAACCGTGGTGCCGTAGTAATTGACCGGGGTGCTGTCGTATAGCGCGCTGGGAACCGAACCCTGGGAGACGGCATCCATGGCCCTCCCGGTCTGATCGATTTCCACGCTGAGAAGACCCGGAAGAGCCAGGTAGAGGTTCAGCGGCAGGCTCAGAGGAGCGGTGACGAGAAACAGGTCGCCGCTGGGATCGCCCAGGTTATACTGCACGGTCCAGCCCAGCAGCCGGCAGATCGGCTGCAGGACGCTCAATCCGCCCTGCACCTGCACGATGAGCCGGGTGGCCGCTTGCGCGGTTGCCGGAACCAGCAGCAAAGAGAACAGAACGGCCAGGGCCGAAAACCGTTTCGCCAGAGCCTTCATCGCCCGAAAGTTGAATTTTTTACCACGCATCATAAAGTCAGTCTTTTCCAGGCGCCAGTGCCCGAGGAAACGTTAAGTTTCATACCGGCGAGGGTAAGTGCGAGACCAGATAGGATCTGTTCTCCAACTCGATTACCAATATGAGATCCTCGCCGGGCTTGAATTCCAGAGAAAACTCGCCGAATTCGTTGGTTGCGGTTCGCACCAGAGCGTCCTTCTTCCTGAGCAGCGCGACGGGCCGGAAGTCGAAGCGCTTGTCGGTCCGGGTGGAATCGAGGACCTGGCCGACCATGGAAACGGTTTGTGAAGCCACGCGGGGCTGCAGGTGCATATCCAGCAGCAGGCTTCCTTCTTTGAATAACAGGTGACTCGCCCCGGGCTCGCTGCCGCGCACGCCGGCCAACGCCGGCCGTGCGAAACTGGCCAACCGGGCCACGCGCAAACCCAAAGTGGCTGCGGGAAGTGGCGGAAAAGCACTGAACAGCGCCTTGGCGCAGCGAACAGTGCTTTCGGGGGGCTCGAAGGAATGTTCCTTCGCCGCCACTTCCAGCACGCCTTTCCAAAGTTCCATCACCTGCTCGCAACTCGCGCATCCTGCCTGGAGATGTTTCTCCATGGCGAAGCGTGTGTCGGCCGGTGCGCGCCCTCGTCCGAAGTCGGCCCACTCTTCCAAACTGAAATGATTGCTTGTGTTGGTCATCGCCTGTACCGTCTTCCATAAGAGCGGGGAGGGGTCCGAAAAATATACCCGGCACAAACTTTATTAACGCCGAACGTTGAAAATCTGGCCAGTAGCCCCGGTACCAATTGAATACTGGTACGGCACAAAGGTGTGAAATCTCGGGGAAAGACCTTGCCTTCTGGATAACGTTGAGTTTTACTAAACATATCGTTCAGGGCTTTTTATTTGACAAACGGGCGAATCGAACGTAGACTTCCGCCAAGTATATTGTTTCGCTGTCGGCCCTCAAAGAGGGGTCTACAGGTATTTCGGGTCTCCGTTCGTTGAACCGGCGCCGCCCAGGAAGGCGGTGTGCGGGCAGAGCTTCCAAGTCCGATCGAGGGGGATAAAACGATGTCGTTTTTCGCGAACCGGGTGTTTCGCTTTCAGTTACCGTTAACGCTTTTCGCGGCTGCCGTCCTGACGTCCAGTATGGTTCCGCTGGCCATAGCTCAGGAAGTGGCGGTAGCCGAACTGGACGGTCACGTAACCGATCCCAGCGGCGCTTCCATCAACGGCGCCACCGTAAAAATGACGGAAATCGATAAGCGGATCGTCCACACCGCAACCACCGATGCCGCCGGAGTTTTTCGCTTCCCGAACCTGCCGATCGGCGGCTACGAACTGGATGTTTCCGCAGCTGGCTTCAAGGCCTACCACCAGACCGGCATCGTCCTGCAAGTCGCTTCCAACATCGAAGTGCCGGTAGTCATGCAGATCGGCGCGGTGACGGAAACCGTGGAAGTGGTCGCCAATGCCTCCATGGTGGAAACCAAGGAAAACTCGATCGCCCAGGTCATCGACCAGCAAAAGATCGTGGACCTTCCGCTGAACGGACGCAACCTCACGCAGTTGTTGACACTGACCGGCGCCGGCACGTCCGCGCCGGGTGGCGACCTGACAGGGAGCAAGAATATTCAGGGTTCGGCCACCTCCGGCACCTTCTCGGTGGCCGGCAGCCAGGCGAATGGCGTCAGCTACCTGCTCGATGGCGGCGACAATAACGATGCCTTCAGCAACGTGAACCTGCCGATTCCTTTCCCGGACGCGGTCGAGGAGTTTAACGTCCAGACCAATGCCATCCCCGCGCAATACGGTTTGCACCCCGGCGGCGTGGTCAATATCGTTACCAAGTCCGGCTCCAACTCGTTCCACGGCGATGTCTTCGACTTTCTCCGTAATTACGAGCTGAACGCCCGGCCCAAGGGCCTGGTGGAAGTCAATGGTTCGGTTGCCCAACCCGTGCGCGACTCGCTGAAGCGCAACCAGTTTGGCGGTGTCGCCGGGGGCCGGATCATCAAAGACAAGCTGTTCTTCTTCGGCGGCTATCAGGGAACGCGGCAGCGCAGCAATCCCGCAGCCAATACGGCTCACGTGCCGACCGCGGCGGCGCTGAACGGCGATTTCAGCGTCCTGGACGGCGCCAAAAGCAGCGGCGGCTGCCAGACGTCCCTCAAGCAGTTGAAAGATCCGAGCAATAACAACGCGCCCTTCCCCAATAACCAGATCCCGGTGAACCTGTTTGACCCGGCATCTGTGAAACTGGTGAAGAATTACATCCCCGTCTCCAGCGATCCCTGCGGCCTGTATCTCTACGGGCAGCCCGCCAACAATCCGGACGATCAATGGATCAGCCGTATCGACTGGGTCGTCAGCGACAAGCAGAACTTCTATGGCCGCTATTTCCTGTATGACTACACCGCGCAGGCATTCTTCGACGGCAAGAACGCCCTGACCACCAGCCCGAATCCAGGCAATCGCGACCGCGCTCAAACCATCACTCTCGGCGATACTTATACCCTCAGTCCCGACAAGGTGAATGCCTTTCATGCCACCTTCGATCGCCGCGCCGATAACCGCGGGTCGGCGCCCAATCTCTTCAGCCCGAACGACCTCGGCGTGAACATGTTCGACAATATCCCGAATTACATCCAGCTCACCATCAGCAACTACTTCAACGTGGCTTGCGGAACCTGTGCGCCGGGATATTTCAACGTCAACACCTTCCAGGTCTCGGACGATTTCACCTGGATCAAAGGGAAACACCAGTTCGGATTCGGATTCGACGGGCGCAAACAGCAGTTCAATTCGACGAACAACCAGCAGTCCAATGCGCAGATCACCTTCGGCGGCAATATCACGGGCGACAACCTGGCCGACCTGATGCTCGGCAAAATGTCGTCGTTTATCGATGGCAATGCGCTTTCCGATTACATGCGGCAGACCGTATTCGCGTTATATGCGCAGGACACCTTCCACGCCACACAGCACCTGACCTTCAATATCGGACTGCGCTGGGAGCCCGATCTTCCGGCATACGACAAACAGGATCGCGGCAACCAGTTTTCGCTGCCCGCCTTCCTGGCCAACTATCACACCGTCGACCCGCGATATCCCACGGCGCCTGCGGGCCTCTTGTTCGCGTCCGACCCCAACAACCCGAACGGCCACACCTTCGCCAACAGCCATTGGCTGGCGACTTCTCCGCGCCTAGGACTCGTCTGGGATCCCACGGGCGACGGCAAACAGACCATCCGCGCCGCCTTCGGCCTGATTCACGACACCATCGAGCTTTTCTATCCCGAGCGCTGGACCACCAACCCGCCCTATGCCTCTTCGATCACTCTGACCAGCGGACAGTTTTCCAATCCCTGGAATGGCTACGTGTCTCCCACGGGCAAAGCGGGCGATCCCTTCCCCGGTGCTGCCATTTTCCCGACCGCCGGTACTTATGTGACCATTCCGCCCAGTGTCAAGCCCACTTACATGATGCAGTGGAACCTCAGTTATCAGCGGCAGGTAGCCAAAGACTGGAGAGTTAGCGTGAACTATCTGGGCAACCGCACTAACCACATTCTGGGTGGACACGAAATCGATCCGGCGATCTTTTTGGGCCTCGGCCCCTGCACGATCAACGGCACGAGTTACAGCACCTGCTCGACCACCGGCAACACCAACAACCGCCGCGGACTGTATCTGACGAATCCCGTGCAGGGCGCGCTCTACAGCAGCATCACCCAGACCGACGACGGCAACGTGGCGCACTATAACGGCCTGCTGCTTTCGACCGAACACCGCTTCGCGCACCACTTCAACTGGCTGGTCAACTACACTTACTCGCAGTGCCTCAGCACTTACGACTTCGGCGGCGAGCTGGCGGGCAACAACTACCAGAATCCCAATAACCGCCGCGCGGAAATGGGCCGCTGCAATTTCGACCGGCGGAACATCTTCAATACGTCGCTGGTCGCGATCAGCCCCGGAATCGGCAACAAGTTCGTAAGCCAGATAACCAAGGAGTGGCAGGTTTCGCCGATCATCAGCGCTTACGACGGCCAGCCTACTACTGTCACCGATGGCACAGACGTATCTCTGACCGGCGTCAATGCCGACCGGCCCAACGTGGTCGCGACCACCGGAGTCCTGCCGCACACTTTGGCGCAATGGTTCAACCCGGCGGCGTTCGCCGTGCAGCAAACGGGCACCTACGGCAACGAGGGGCGGGATACGATTGTGAACCCCGGCTCCATCAACTTCGATATGGCGCTCAGCCGGAACTTTCCCTTCCGGGAGCGCTATACGCTGCACGTACGGGCCGACTTCTTCAACATCATGAATCACGCGAACTGGAACGGCCCCTCAACCGGTATCACCAGTTCGACCTTCGGGCAGATCACCAGTTTCGGCGGTCCGCGCCTCATTCAGTTGGCGCTCAAGCTGAACTTCTAAGACCGGTCATTCGCGCCTTTTGGTTGCGGTTCCGTCGCTGGTCTCCAGCGTCTCACGGAGCCGCAACCGGAAGGAGCGGCCTGACCTTCAGTCACGCTCGCGAACACGCCGCAGCCGCTCGCACAGATCAGGAGAAAGTGAGGCCTCGACCTCCGGCGTAATGGCGCCGGCGAGGTCGAGGTCTTTCACGTGCGCTTCGTCGTGGGCGCGGAAACTGGTCAGTTTCATGCGAACCAGATCGGCCAGCGGGATAATGCGCAATCCTCGCATCTGCCGGTAGGAGGACAGCGCCGGCACAGGCTCCGAATACTCGGGCCGGACTTTCTCCCCGGCGAAGACCAGGTGAACGGCGCGGCGGGCGCTCGGCCGTTCCGCCTGCACGAGCATGTCGACACCGGCTGTGTGCCGGAACCGCAAGCCAAAAGCCTCGGCGGCGTTCGCGATGCGTGCCAGGTCCTCGCGGCGGACCGCGACGTCGATATCCTTGGTGAGTCGCCCGGCATCGGGCTCCAACTCCTCGACATACAGGTAAGCCGCCAAACCCCCGACGATGCGATACTCCAGCCCCGCGGAAGAGAAAATCCTGTCTACGAGTTCAGCCAGATCAAAAAGCTGCTGCACGCGCTCCTCGAAAAAGGTGTTGACGTAAACCGGCATACGCCCGGTCTCATTATCGCATCGGCTTGCGATAATGAGACTGCCAATGACCCGCGAACAGGAGCGCGCACGACTCGCCCGCGAGGGCTTGCTGGTACTGCAAGATCTGATCGCGCCGGACCGTCTGGCGCGCCTGCGGGAGCGCGTGGCGCAGGTGTTTGCCGACGAAGGCGGACGCGCCGGCCATGAATTCCGGCACGAGCCGCATGCTTTGCGGCTTGCCAATCTCGTGGCCAAAGGCCGCGAGTTCGAAGATCTCGTGATCGAGCCCTCGGTTCTGGAGCGCGTGCAGTGGGTGCTGGGCGCGGATTTCAAACTGAGCAGCCTCAACGCCCGCACCGCGCCGCCCAGGGAAGATTGCCGGCAGCCTCTGCACATCGATGCCGGAGCCATCGCCGATGAGCGCGGCTACTGGGTCTGCAATACCATCTGGCTGCTGGACGATTTCACCCCGGAAAACGGCGCCACCCGCTGCGTCCCGGGATCGCATCTCTGGCGGCAGAACCCCATCGCCGAACTGGACGATCCGCTGGCGCCCCATCCGGCCGAAGTGCTGGTCACTGCGCCGGCGGGATCGGTGGTGGTCATGAACGCCCACATGTGGCACGGCGGAACCGCCAACCGCACCGCGTGCCCGCGGCGCGCCCTCCACGCCTTCTATTGCCGCGGCGACAAGCCCCAGCAGCAGTATCAAAAGGCGCTCATCCCCGAAGAGGTGCAGCGGAACCTTCGGCCCGAAGTGCGCCGCATCCTGGCGCTTGACGATGCGCGCAACGACGAAGTCAGCGCACGCGAAACCGGCGCCAGCGGCTTCCTGAAGTAATTCGCGCTGCGTGTTACTCTCGAATTTTCTCCTATGCCTTATCTTTCAATTCGCGATCTCGATCTGAACGGAAAACGCGTGTTCATACGCGTGGATTTCAATGTCCCGCTGCAAAAAAACGAGCAGGGCGCGATGGAAATTACCAGCGATAAACGCATCAAGGCATCGCTTCCTACCATTCAATACGCCCTCGAACACGGCGCCGGCCTCATCCTGGCGTCGCACCTCGGGCGTCCCAAGGGAAAGCCGAATGCGGAGATGAGCCTGCAACCGGCGGCGGCGCGGCTCGCCGAACTGTTGAAGCGGCCGGTGAAAATGGCGCCGGACTGCGTGGGACCGCAAGTGGAAGCCATGAAGCCCGTTCCGGGCGAGGTGCTGCTGCTGGAGAACCTGCGCTTCCACGCCGAGGAGGAAAAGAACGATCCCGAATTCGCCCGTCAGCTTGCCTCGCTCTGTGAGGTGTACGTCAACGACGCTTTCGGTTCCGCGCATCGCGCCCACGCCTCCACCGAAGGCATGGTACGGTTCGTGCCGGTGGCCGCGGCGGGCCTGCTCATGGAAGCGGAGCTCAAGTACCTGGGAATGGCGACCACCAATCCGGCGCGCCCGTGCGTGGCCATTCTGGGCGGCGCCAAGGTGTCCGACAAAATCGAAGTGATTCAGAACCTGGGAAAGGTCGTGGACAAGCTGCTGATCGGCGGCGCCATGGCCTACACGTTCCTGCGGGCGCAGGGGCAGCCGACCGGTAAGTCGCTGGTCGAAGAAGACAAAATCGGGCTCGCCAAAACCCTGCTTGCATCGCTGGGCGATAAACTCATGCTGCCGGTGGATCACATCGTGGTGGCGGAAATCGCCGCCGGGGCGCCCAACGAAGTTGTGGCGACCATTCCCGCGGACAAGATCGCGGTCGATATCGGCCCCAAAACTATCGAAGCGTACCGCGCGGCCATCGCGACTGCCAAAACCGTCATCTGGAACGGGCCCATGGGCATCTTCGAAAAACCGCCCTTCGATAAGGGAACGGTGGCGCTGGCCAAAGCCGTCGCCGAATCCGGCGCGGTCAGTGTTGTGGGCGGCGGCGATTCCGAAAAGGCCATCAAAGCGGCCGGCGTCACCGATAAGATCTCCCACGTCTCCACGGGCGGGGGCGCCTCGCTGGAATTCCTGGGGGGAATCGATCTGCCGGGTGTAGCCGCTCTGCGCCGGTAACCGCCCGCGCCTGTTGCTACCAGTGCGGCAGCATCCGTTTCCACCACGGCTGCGGCATCGGATAACCCTCCATCAGCCAGAGGTCGGCTTTGGACATCACCGCCGAGGTTGCCAGGCTGCGGCCGTCGGGCGATGCGCTGAGCCGCGTATGATACGGCGCGCCGCCGCTGATCACGAGCTGCGTTCCATAATCGGCGATCTGTTTCACCGCGCCGCTGGCAACGTCCACGGATTTGAGAAAGGTGTGGCCGCGTTCGCGGCCCACCGCGTACAGAGTGCTGCCGTCGCGCGAAAAGGCCAGCGCGGAACTGCCCACGCGGGGCAGCATGCGGGTGTGCCCGTCGGGCGTGAACAGCGCAATCCCCTCCGGCGATTCGCAGGCGATCCAGTTGCCCGCCGGCGCCCAATCCGGCGGCGTCAGACAGGTGGGCCCGTTCGGCACCATGTGCGGCGTCATGTCCGCGCCCACGCTGACCACCGCCGGCATCCACGGATGGTCTTTGTGCATCAGTCCGGCCACCCAGGCGCCATCGGGCGACCACGTGGGGGCCAGGAAATGATCCTTGGTCAGGCGCACCGGCGTGCCGCCGACCGAAGACGCTACCCACACCGTCGATGGCTCGTCCGCCGAGTAGCGGACGAAAGCGAAGCGCGAGCCATCGGGCGAGAAAGCGGGGTCCACCAGTCCATCGGTCGTGTCCGGCGGAAAACTCGCATCCGTCGCCACGGGCCGGTCCAGGCCCGCTTTCAGATTGCGAATCCAGATTTCGCGGTTTCCCGTTCGATCGGTCGAGTAAATGATCTGGCTGCCGTCGCGCGACCACGAAGGCGAGAGTTCGTTGCGGCTGTTGGCCAGCAGTTTACGCGGTGGCGAGCCGTCCAGGGGAAGCTCGATCAGGTCGTAATCCGCCTCCACGGAACTGAAGACCGCCCGTTTGCCGTCGGGCGAAAGCGAAGGCGTCGAATGTCCGGCGATCCCCGACGTCAGCTTGCGAAGCCGGCCGCTTCGCAGATCCGCCATCCACAACGCCGGCTGCATGCTGAGCTTGGGAGCGAAGGCCAGGATGGCGTGGCGGTTGTCCGGCATCCACGCGGCGGATGGATCGAGTCCGAAATCCAGCCCGGTGAAGAGGTGCCGCGGCTGCGCCCCGCTGCCGCCGGGGTACGGGACCAGCCACATCTCGGGCTTGTGCTCCTCGGAGAGCAGCAGGATGGAAGAACCGTCGGGTGAAAACGCCAGGCTGTGCGCCGGGACGCGGCCCATCACCGCGAAGGGCGCGGGCTGGTATGCGCGCGGCGACGCGCCGGGTGGCGAGGAGATCCAGAGCGAGCCCTGCTCCATTGAGCCCGTGCGCGCGACCCGCCAGATCGCCAGCGCCTTGCCATCGGGCGAAATCGCAGCCATGGTCAGTCCGCTCAGGATGCGGGTCGGCTGCCCGCCGGCGGGGCTGATGGCCACGAGTTCCCCGTCGCCCGTGGTGTCCACGTAGTAAATCAGGCTGGAAGCCGGCGACCAGAAAGGGTGCGCGATAGCCGTATCGGAATGCGTGAGCTGCGTGGGTCCAATGGCATCCATGCTGCGCACCATGAGCTGCGCAATGCCGTCGATGGATTTGAGGTACGCGATGCTCTTGCCATCGGGCGACCAAGCGGGCGACGTCTCCTCTTCCGGTTCGCTCGCAAACGGCACGAAGCGGTACTTGCCGAGATCGATCGGCGGAGGCTCGAGCGTGTGCGGAATCTCCACCAGCAGCAGAATCGCGCCCAGAAGTCCGCTGACCGCCGGCCACAGCCAGCGCGCGCGGTGATGCTGCGCGATGGGCGCCGCGGCGCCGCTCGGCCGGGAGCCTTTGCTCAGGGTGCGCAGCGCGAATGCCAGGTCGCGCGCCGAGTGGAAGCGATGATCCGGCTCCTTTTCCAGGCAATGGGCCACGATCTGCCGCAGCACCGGCGGGATGGTGTCCGGCGGCTCGGGCGGCTCTTCGCGCAAAATCGCCGTCATGGTTTCGGCGGCCGTCGGGCGATCGAACGGCGCGCGTCCGATCAGGCATTCGAGCACCAAGATGCCGAAGCTGAAAATGTCGCTGCGCGGATCGACCGGCTCGCCTCGCACCTGCTCCGGCGACATGTAGGCCGCGGTCCCCAGAACCGCGCCGGGCGATGTCTGCGTGAGCAGCACCGTCTCGTCGGCAGACGATGCGGGGCGCGCAACCTGCTTGGCAAGCCCGAAATCCAGCACCTTGGCCCGCCCGTCGCGCGTGACCATGATGTTCTCCGGCTTGAGATCGCGGTGCACGATGCCTGCCGCGTGCGCCGCTGCCAGCGCGTCCGCCACCTGCGACGCCAGGTCGATCAGGCGTGACAGCGTCACGGGGCCGCGCTTGAGAATATCGCGCAGCGACTCGCCTTCCACCAGTTCGCTGACGATGTAGACGAGGCCATCCTGTTCGCCTGTATCGAAAACCGAAAGGATATTGGGATGGTTCAATGCGCTGGCGGCCCGCGCCTCCTGCTCGAAACGCTGGCGCCGGTTGAGATCGGTGGCGACATCGTGCGGCAGCACCTTCAACGCCACAAACCGCTGCAGCCGTGCATCGCGCGCCCGGTAAACCTCGCCCATCCCGCCCGCGCCCAGGAGGGAGACGATTTCATATGGGCCAATCTGATTTCCGGGATCGAGCACGTAACATCATACATTGACCGCGGAAGCAGCACCAAAGCCTCGGCTGCACCCGGCCCTTCGTATGGGAAGCTTTGCGTGCGGCTCCTTTATTAGTTATTAGTGCGTCCGGAACCACTGGATTACGGTCCGCCGATACCGGTCGGGATCCGCCGCGATCGCCGAGACGTGCACTGCGCCGGGCACCTCCCACAACCGCGTCAGATCCGGACGGGCCGCATGGATCCGCTCCGATTCGACGGGTGGAATATTGATGTCCTTCGTGCCGTGGATGAGGAGTGTGGGAACGGACGCGGCGCGAATGGCAGCCAAGGGCGAGGCATGCCGGAGATCGAAACCATACCGCAGCCGCACGTATTGCATACCCATCTGCATCACAGGCCACACCAGTGCAACCGGCAGCCCGGACGCGCGCTGCAGGCGATAGCTCGCGACGTCTTCGAAGGTCGAGAACGGGCATTCCGCAACAATCGCGCGGAAGCGGTGTTCCTCCGGCAGCGATTGAATCAGGATGGCCGCGCCCATCGATTCGCCCAGTCCATAAACGCGCACCCCGGGGTCGCGGCGCACCAGCAGATCGACCCATCTCTTGACGTCGTCCGCCTCGCGCAAGCCATACGAAATGATCGCCCCACCGCTTGCGCCATGACCGCGCGCATCCGGCAACAAAACGGTGAACCCAGCCTGCAGCAGATAGCGGGCGTGCCCCAACATTCCCAGGCGGGTATCGCCGACTCCGTGCAGCAGGAGCACGGCGCAGCGGTTGGCAACATTCGGAGTCATCAGCCAACCGTCAAGGCGTACTCCGTCGGAGGCCGAGACCTGGACGGATTCCCAGCGGCTATCCGTTTCGCTCGCGGTCAATTCGGCAGCGGAGACGCGCGGAACGGGACGCTGCCAGATATGCACGGCATTTTCGGCGATCCACACCGAGATCACCGGCGTTGCCAATGCAAGCGTGAGACCCAAACCCAACAGCGTCGACCGGATGCGCTCCACGCTATGGAGGACGATCGGCCCCTTCCGGAAGTTCCCCGTGTTGCGGCGCGGGCGACACTGGCGCCGGCCGGAACCGGGCGTCCTCGCCACAACCCCGGCAAAAGCGCCCGTTTTTCGATTGGCCGTTGACCTGCACTCGCGTCGCGCGGCAGGTGCCGCACATGTATAGCTCACCCGGACGCTCCACACTGCTTTCCACTCTCTTGCACGCCATCGCCATCGCGGTGATTCTCTTTGCGACGCGCGCCACCACGCAGCCTTCGTTTCTGCGGCCGCATTCGATTCTGATCGAGCCGGCCGATGTTTTCCGGTTCTCAGCCGCCGTACCCCACAAATCCGGCGGCGGAGGCGGCGGAGGCGCCCGCGAATCAACTCCTGCTTCGCTTGGGCGCCTCCCGCGTGCTGCGCTGCGCGAATTCACTCCGCCCGTCGCGCGGCGGAATAATCCCAATCCGCAACTGACCATCGAACCCACCGTGCTGGCGCCTCCCGATACGCGGTTCCCCACCGTGAACCTGGCGCAGTTCGGGCTGCCCAACGGCGTGGCCGGGCCGCCCTCGCAAGGGCCGGGCGTGGCCGGAGGATTCGGCAACGGTGGCCACGGCGGCATGGGGGATGGCGACGACCCGGGCGCCGGACCGGGCAGCGGTGGCGGCCTTCCCGGCGATGGCTTCACCGGGGGGTCCGGCGGCGGCCGCGTGACGGCCCCCGTGCTGATCTACAAAACCGAGCCCGAGTATAGCGACGAAGCCCGACGCGTCAAGCTGCAAGGCGTGGTGGTTTTGTGGATCGAAATCGATGTCCATGGGGTGCCGCAGAACATCACTGTGCGCCAGGGGCTCGGCCTCGGTCTCGAAGAACGCGCCATCGATACCGTGCGCCAGTGGCGGTTCCGGCCGGCCACGCGCAACGGCAGGCCCATCCCCTCGCGCGCGATGGTCGAGGTGACCTTCCGTCTGTTGTGACCCGCGGTTACCCGCGCACCAATTCGTAAACCGTGATCTCCGGCGGCGCACCGATGCGGATGGGAACCCCGATGGTGCCGATGCCGCGATTGACATACAACTGCCCGCCCGGCTTTTGAAAATATCCCGCGACATAGGGCGTCACGAGTCGGCTGGGCGCCAGTTCCGGACTGATGAATTCCAGCGCCGCCTGCCCGCCGTGAGTGTGGCCGGAAAGCGTCAGATCGATCCCCAGTTCGGCCGCGCGATCGAAGTTGTTGGGATTGTGGCTAAGCAGAATGTTCGCGGTATCGGGCGCGATCAAGGGCTCGACGACTGCCAGCGATTGCGCGCCGAAGACTCCTCCACGGGCGTCGCCGGGCCGGCCGGGGTGAAAATCGATTCCGATCAGGTTGAGCCGTTCGCTGCCCTGGGAGATCGCCGCCTGCTGCTGGCGCAGAATGCGGTAGTCGATTTCGCCGAACAGGGCGGTGATGGAATCCTGCACGCGCGCCCACGCGTCGTGATTGCCGAGGCACCCATAGACGCCGAAGGGAGCGTGCAATCCCCGCAGGGAGTTCACCGCAGCCTCCTGCGTCGAGCCGTCCCAGGTGACGAAATCGCCTGTCAGCACGATCAGGTCGGGTTTGGTCTCGTTGGCGATCGCGACATATTTGCGAATCTGCTCCTCGGTCATGAACGGGCCGATGTGGATATCGGAAAGCTGCGCGATGCGGAAGCCGTGAAACGCGCGCGGCAGGCGTGGAATCACGATCCGCGGATGCGTGGTCTCCAGGTTCAGGCGGCCGTAGAAGAAGCCATAGCCGCCGGCCACGAAAGGCGCGCCCCCGAGCATGGTGGCCGACTGTTCCAGAAACCGCCGGCGCGCGGGTGAGGGCAGGGGAGCGTCCGGCCGCCGTGCGAACTTACGGCCGGCCCATACTGCGGCCAGCGTCAGCCATCTTGTGAGGTAGAAGACGGCGACCAGGACGAAGCCCACCAGCGATGCGGCCACCCAGCAGGCGAAGGGCGCGACCAAAAGCGCCTGCGAAAGCGTCAGGCTGACCGGCGTGCCGTGTTCGCGGAACGTGCTCACGTTGTAATTCCACAGATAGGCATATAATGCCAGAACGGTTAGCATGGCCAGCCATCGCAACCCGCGGGACGGGATGCGGCGCAGGGCTACTTCGTGAAGCCGCCACCCCCAATAAAGCTGGCTGGCAAGAACTACCAGGAAAATGGGACCGAAGACAAAGAACATCTATTCCTACTGTAGCCCGTCAAAGGGGTTACACTAGTCGTGGCATGCCGGTAGAGATCGAGGAAAAGGCAGTGGCGCCGGGAACGGTCGTGATCGCGCTCGGCGGAAAATTGATGATGGGGTCGCAAGGCGACCGCATCGTGGCCGCGGTAGACCGCCTGCTCGCCGAGGGTGTGCGGACGATTGTCTTCGACCTCAGCGGCATCACCGTACTCGACAGCACCGGCGTGGGCTATTTCATCCACAGCTTCAACAAAATCGGAGCTGCCGGCGGCACCATGCGAATGAGCGGCGCCACCGGACACGTATTTCAGACCTTCCACGTGAGCCTGCTGGACCAGGTGTTTCCATTCTTCGCCAGCGCCGAAGAAGCCGCCAGCGCCTGACGGGCGGATGGTCACAAACCGGCGCCCCACCGCGCCGCTGCGGGCCATCGGCTTGCATCAGGCGTTCGGGATCATGAAAATCCTTCTCGGTTTCGGACTGGGTGTGCTTGCGGTTGCGGCCCTGGTGTTTGGATATTTTTTGACGGGAATGGCGCCGGTTGCGGCCGGTGCAGCGCCTATGCCGTTCGAGCGCTATCTTGCCGGCAAGGCGCTCCACGTCGCGATTGCGCGGGGCGCTCCCCAGGATGTGCCTATACAGCCCACCGAGGACAGCCTGCGCGCGGGCGCCGACACGTATCGCCAGGAATGCGCCGTCTGCCACGGTCTGCCGGGACAGCCAAAAAGCAATATCGCAGCCGGCGAGTTTCCCGCGCCGCCGCAGTTGTGGCAGGGAAAAGGGGTGACCGACGATCCTCCGGGAGAGACCTTCTGGAAGGTGCAGAACGGGATTCGTTTGACCGGCATGCCGGGCTTTGGGAAGACCCTCTCCACCACGCAGATGTGGCAGGTCAGCCTGCTGCTCGCGAACGGGAACAACCTGCCCGATACGGTGAAGGCGCTGTTGAGCCGCCCTTATTCCATCGACGGGCCGAAATAGCCTTCCGCCAGCGCGGGTTCGGCCTCCAGCGCTTTGCTCCAGCAGGCGCGCGCTTCGTCGCTCTTCCCGGTGGATTCCAGCAGCCGGCCGAGGTTCAACAGCGCTTCCGGCATGTCCGGTTGCTGGGCCAGGGCATCGCGATACAGCCGCATGGCTTTGTCGGTCTGCCCCTGCCGCTCGTACATCAGACCGGCGTTGTAGAGCACCTCGCAGGATCGCTCGCCCAGGTCGATCAGGCGCGTGTGATGTTCCAGCGCGCTCTCGTAATCGGAGGTCTGAATCGCCAGGGCGGCCAGCCCGCGCAGGGCGTCCACGCTCTTGGGGTCGAGTTCCAGCATGCGCTGATAGATGCGCTCGGCGTGGTCGCGGTCCCCCAGTCCGTTGTACGCCAGCGCCAGGTTGGCGTAGGCTTCGGCCCACTGCGGCCGGTAGCGCAGGCAGCCTTCGAAAGCTTCGGCGGCGCCCCGGAAGTCTTCGCGCTGCAGCTTCAGATAGCCCATCCGGAAGCGCGCCTCTTCCTCCTTCGGCGCCTTTTCCAGGAGTGCCTTGTACCACCGTTCGGCCTCTTCGTTGCGGTTGGCATGCTCCAGCAGCAGGGCGCAATTCCAGATCGGCGAAAGAGCATCCGGATTGGCCTGCATCGCGCGGTCATACGCGGCGCGGGCGCCCTGCAGGTCGCCCAACTGCTCGCGGACGATCCCCAGGTTGGTATGCGCTTCGCAGGACTGCGGACGGATTTTCAGCGCCTCTTCATAGGCCTCTGCCGCCGATTCCCAGCGCGTGGATTTCTGATGGGCCAGCGCCAGGTTGAACCAGCCTTCGAAGTGGCCGGGCACGGAAGAGACCAGAAGTGTGCAGAACTTCGCGGTGAGCCCGTGCTCGCCCGCCGCGCAGGCCCACGCCGCAAGGCCCTCCAGTGCGATGGTGGAATCGGGACGCAGGTCCAGCAGGCGTTCGGAGTACTCCCGCACCATGTCGAAGTCTTCCTTCGCCATCCCGATGAGCACGAGGTTGGCGAGCGACTCCTCCGATTCCGCGTTATGCTGCAGAATGCGCTCGTAGAGCTGGGAGGCTTCGGCGCCGTGGCCCAGTGATTGCAGCGCGGCGGCCTTGCCGAAGATGGCGTCTTCCAGGTCCGGCGCCAGTTCCAGGCAGTGCTCGAAGGCGAACAGTGCGCTCTTGGGGTCTTCCAGGCGCAGATGGCAGACCCCCAGACCAAGGTGCGCCTCCATGTGGGCGGGTTCCAGCGTGCTGGCCTTTTGAAACGCCTCCGCGGCCTCTTCCCAGAGCGAGAGCCGCTCCAGGCAGATAGCCAGGTTGAACCACCCGGCGCCGTATTGCGGCTTTAGTTGCAGCAGGCTCTGGTAGCTCTTGACAGCGTCCGAATACGAACCCATCTCGAACTGAATGTGGCCCATCGCGCGGTAAATTTCCGCGGAGGCTTCCCCGCCGGACAGGGCGAGCTGCAACTGGCGCAGGGCGTCTTCCCGATTCCCGGCCAGGTGATAGGCGACGGCGCGCGCAAGATGCCCCGACGGCGTGCTGGCTGTAGGTGCAGCCGCCAAAGCGGCCGGCGTGCGAATGGTTTGGACGTTGGTGGGGCTCTTGGTGGCGGTCTTAAACGCAGTACTCATGATTGCTCATCCTCCTGGCCCGCGGGGCCTCGGAACCAAAGCGGGTCGTGCAGTTCGAATGGGGCCTGGCCTACGCGGTGCGAGGCGGCGGGCTGGGATGCGGAGACTCGCACCGGCCGAAAGCCGGGCAACGCCACCGCATTCTCCAGGCCGCGGGAAGCGGGATAAATCGAATCCGAAAGGGGAAATGCGACCGCCTGGGAACGGCAGGCGGCGAATTGACTGGGACACGGAAGCGGCAGATTCGCGGCCTCCGGCCACTCCATGACGGCCGTGGCGCGCGTTTCCAGGCTCAAGCCGCGAATGGTGCGCGCGGGAATGCGAAAACCGGCCGCGGCGCAGACCCGCAGGTCGGTTCCCTTTTTCGGCGTAAGCAGAACGTCGCGGGCAGGGCCGCCGTAGTTCATCTGCACGGGCGCGATCCGGCTGGATTCCGGCGCGCCGAGGTGCGGGCGGCTGAGTTTCCTCAGCATCACCCCATAGGAACGGCAGGCGCCTTTGGCGGGTGGAACGAGAGGCCGCAGCGCCGACGCCGAAGCGCGCTGCATCGCTGCCGGACGGCGCGCCTGTTCCACGGCGGGAATCATCGGCCGCCTCGGTCTGGGCGCCCGGGGCAGCATTGCACCTCTCGGGCCCCCGCGCGGAGCGGGCCGCGCGCGCATACGGGTGAACCCGGCCGCGGTATCCATGCGGCCTGCCAGCACCGGATTGAGGCGCGGCAGCAGGTTCGCCGCCGCTCCCGCCGCCGGTGCTTTCCACGGAGCCGCCGCAAAGGAGCGGATCTTTGCCTGCGCGGCCGGTTGCGTGGTCTGCCCGGTAAGCGGTTTCAGGTTCTCGCGCCGCCGCATCAGGCTAGCCATTTTGTTGGCTTCCAGCAGCCTGTCCATCCCGCAGCGCAGCCGGTACTGGTTGCGATGCTCGCGCGAGCAGAAGTCTCCACCCGTTCCTACGCGGATCCGGCTCAGTGGCTTCCCGCAGAGTTGGCAGGTGCGCCCGTTCATTTGCCGGCTATTATATGGAACCGTCCACACAAATTACTACGATATGAAGGGGTAGTGGCCGATTACTTACTAAGGTTAGCAATGGTACGCAAAGGAGGTTAATAGTGACCGCAATTTAGTTAGTAGCCAGCGTTGTTTTTGGTTAACGGTCAACAAAAATGTTAGTAACATGAGGTCCACTTCGAGTAGAATCATGCGTGAACGGGGCGCCGTGTAGTGTCCCCGCGGAGGCCACGAGAATGACGGAGTCAACTGCGCGGGCCGAAGTACTAACTTCGCCTTCATCCAGCTCTTCATATTACATCTGGGAAGTTCCCCAGAAGCCTGTATTGGTGCGGCTGGCGTTCAACCTCATCGATCGGATGGAGAAGGAAGTAGTCGATAGTTTTCGGTCACTAACTTCCCGCGGTTCGGAGATTGGCGGACTGCTCCTGGGTACGTTGAAACCCGGGGCTCCTATGGTTGTCTGCGTCGAAGACTACCAGGCCATCCCGTGTGATTATGCTCGCGGTCCGCTTTACCGCTTGAGCGATGCCGATATGGGGCGGTTCGAGCGCGCCATGGAACAGCAGGCGGGGGCGCCGGATCTGCGGGTGGTCGGCTTCTTTCGCAGCCACACACGCAAAGGTCTTTCGCTCGATGCCGAAGACGCCGCCTTTTTCGAAGCGCGCTTCCGCGAGCCGCACCAGGTCGCGCTGCTGGTTCGCCCGTACGCCACCAAGGCCAGCACGGCCGGACTCTTTATTTGGGAACAGGGGTCGCTGCATCCCGAGTGCAGCTACATGGAGTTTCCGTTCCGGTCCGCGCAGTTGACGGCCGGCCCGCCGGCGCCTGCATCCGATCCGCTTCCGGCTCCCGCTGTCAGTGCGGCGGCTCCCGCTCCGGCCGCTCCGAAACCGCTGGCGCGCGCGCAGATCGTGCCCATCGCATCGCGCCGCGAAATCACTTTGCCGGCCGCGCCCGCCACGGCGGAAATCCGTCCGCTCGAGGCCCCCGTGCCTGCAGCGCCTGCCGCTCCGGCCGTGCCGGAACCGGCCACCCAGACGCCGGCGCAAGCCTTGGCCGCTGCTTCCGCGGCTGCCGCGTCCGCCGCGCAAGCGGTTGCGGCGCCCACACCGGCGCCGGTGTTAAAGCCGGTGTCGAAGCCGGTTGCGGCGCCCATCCCGCCCCCGATTTCCCCGGATGCCGAAGCGCCGGCCGCCGAGGAGCCCGAAACACCTGCGGCAGCCGATGCGCCGAAGATCAACCTGAAATCCGAAGAGAAGGCCGCCCGCGGCTTCAAACCGCTGGCGATCGGAATCGTGATCGCCGCCGCACTGTTGGTAGCGGTGTTCCTCTTCGTGTATCCCGGAATGCTGCGTCACCCTCACGTGGCTCTGCCCGGACAGGATTCTTCGCCTCTGGCGCTGCGAATCGAACGCACCGGGACCGACATCCTCCTCACCTGGAACCGCGATTCCGACGCCATTCGCAACGCCACACATGCCGTGCTTTCGATTTCCGACGGCGACCGGCGCGAAAACTACGACATGGATCTGGGCCAGCTCCGCAACGGCAGCATCGTGTACTCGCCTTTGACGGCGGACGTCAGCTTCCGTATGGAAGTGACCGATAAGGGACAGGCAAAGACCACGAGCGAATCGGTCCGGGTGTTGCGCACGCGGCCCTCGCCGATTCCGGAAGAGAATCAGCCCGCCGCCGGGGATCCAACCAAGCCCGCGCCCACCACGCCCGCGGTTGCAGCGCCCACCGCGAAGCCTGCCGAGAACACGCCTCCGGCATCCGATTCCGCGCAGACGTCCGGGGACAGTTCCAATGTGAGCGGTCCTCCCACCAAGCCGTTCGATGCCTCGCTGCTCTCCAGCCGCCTGCGTCCGGCCACTTCCAACGACGTTCCGGTTGAGCTTCCCGATGCCCCCGCAATGGGCCAGGTAGCCGTGCAGACACCTTCTTCTATCCCCGGCGTCAACCTGGGCAGCGTGGCGCCCGCTCCCATGGCGCCGCCCGCTCCCGCGCCGGCTGCCGCCGCTCCGAAAGCCCCGCCGAAGGTGGTTACGGGCGGCCAGATCCGGCAGGCTGAACTGGTGTATCGCAAGGAACCCGAGTATCCGAAACTGGCCCGGCAGATGGGTGTGAAGGGCGTAGTGGAAGTGGTGGCGACCATTGGCACCGATGGCAAAGTCAAGAACGTGAAAGTGCTGCACGGCCATCCCCTGCTGGAAAAGGCCGCGACCGAAGCCGTCATGCAATGGCTGTACCGTCCCACGCTCCTCAACGGAGTGCCGGTGCAGAACGAAACTCGCATCACGCTGAATTTCACCGGCGGCCAATAGACGCCGGCTTCGTCCGGCACAGAAGCGCGCGCGACCTGTCGTGCAGGTTCGTGCGCAGCCTTCACGCGGGTGAAGTCTCCCTGCCAAGGATCTGGATGGTGGGTGCTACGCGATCCGCTGGATCGGGAGGGGCAGTTCCTCGGTCTCGGTGGCGAGTTCGGCGGCCGGCCGTTTGGGCGCGATCATGGCCACTACCGAGGCCAGATCCTGAGCGAACAGCTGCCGCTCTTCGGCGGTGGCCGTGCCCGGCACGAACGCCGCCGCCATTTCCTGCGGCTTAACGTTCAGACGTGCCAGCGCGCCTTCGGTGGATGCCACGTGCAGCGTCAGATCGCGCTTCTGCTGCTCGAGGTTGAGAGCCAGCCATTCCCGGAACGCCTGCTGGTGCAGTCGCGCCAGCACCCGCGACGTTTCGGCTTCGCCGTACTCGCGCACGGAGCCGATCTCATAGTAGCGGCCGGTTTCCTGATTGAAGAAGGCGGCGATGTGGGCCAGGGTGCCGAAGGCGGTGGGGATGGCCGCCAGCCGGTCGCCCCAATAATCGGAGCATGATTGCACTACAGCCGGCATGATGGCCGGCTCGGCTGGTGCGGCGCCCTGCTCCTCCTGCACGAAACAACTTTCAAAGCCGCGGTCCAGGAGCTGTTCGGTGAGCTGGTAGGGCAGTTTTTCGAAATGGATCAGGTCCAGCACGTGCGAAAGAACGTCGCGCGGATGGCAGCGGCGCATGGGTTTTCCGGTGCGCCGGAAATGCTTCTCCACGAAGTGCGCCGCCAGTCCGGCAGGGCAGGGAAGCCGGCGCGCGGCGCAGAAGCCATCGAAGATGCGGACGAACTCGCTTTCGCCCGGTCCGCGCATCAGCATTTTGTATTGAATGCGCCGCAGAAACGCCTCGTCGCCCAGGTCTTCCGGATTCAGATTGGTGGAGAATACCAGGAACGTCTCGAAAGGAGCGGTCATCTTGCCGCCGCTGAGGAAGCTCAGGTAGTCGACGCGCCGCTCCATGGGCACGATCCACCGGTTCAACACCTCGGCCGGCGTGGCGCGCTGGCGGCCGAAGTCGTCGATCAGGTACATGCCGTTATTGGCCTTCAACTGGAACGGCGCTTCGTAGACCTTGGATGTCTCATTAAAGCGCAGATCCAGCATGTCCATGGAAAGTTCGCCGCCCGATACGATGAACGGGCGTTTGCAGCGCACCCAGCGGCGGTCGTGCGAGCGTTCGACCGCGATTGTCAGGACCGAGGGCTGTTCTTCTTCCAGTCGCTGGTGATAGATGGGGTCGAACAGTTGAATGATGTTGCCCTGGCACTCGATGGCGTACGGAACGAAGATCGATGCCGTCTCCAGGTTGTTCAGGCTCTCGATCAGGAACGTCTTGCCGTCTCCGGGCTTCCCGTAAATCAACATGGAATTGCCCGAACTGACCGCGGGGCCGATCTGCGACAGCACGTGTTCGGTGAGAACCATGCCGCGCAGCGCGCGCCGCAAACCGTCTTTGGTGAGCCAGCCGTCCGGCGGTTTCTGTTTCCGCACGGCGTCGATGTACTGGTCCAGCGGAACCGGAGCCGTGCCGGCATACTGATTCGCTTCCAGCGCCTCGCGGGCGTAGCTGCGGCCCGATTCGGTCAGGCCAAGCACCGCACTCACACTGCCCATTCCCAGCGACCGCTTCACCTGGATGTGGTGCCGCAGCTTCAGCGACTCCACGATATCCTGAATGACGCTGAACCGCAGCCCGATAGCCGCCGAAAGATCCTGTCCGTAAAGTTCGCCGCGGAAATATAAGATCTTCAGAATCAGTTGCTCGAGCAGCGACTCGGCCAAGCCGGTCTGTTCAATAGATTCCGGTTCTACGGGTGTGAATGTTCCTGAATCGAGGGCAGTCATAGGAGATAGCTAGCTCAGTACGAACTCGAGAGTACTGTTTGCGAACTCGACAGAACCCTATTACATCTAACTCAGATGCGACTATGTAAGCCTAACTTTGGATATACAGGTACTGTAAGTACCCGATTTCCTTGGTGGTTATTGTTACGCGGGTAGCCGCAAGCGGGCAACGCAGCCGGGCCCATCGGTGCGGTTTTCCAGCGCCAGCGCGCCTCCGTGGCCTTCGGCAATCTGCCGGCTGAGGACCAGGCCGATGCCGGAGCCTCCCGGTTTCGTAGTAAAGAAGGGGACGAACAGATTGGCCGTGCTAGAAAGCCCCGGCCCTTCGTCCTTGACCCAGATCTCCAGCATGGAGCCATCGCGCTGCCAGCCCACCCGCACACCGCCGTGCGTGCCCAGCGAGGCGTCGGCGGCGTTGCGAAGCAGATTGATCAGAACCTGCTCCAGTTGGTCGGGGTCGCCCTGCACGGTGACCGCGGGGCCGGGCTGAACCTCGACCGGCAGGCGCGTTTCGAAGCTGGCGGCCCGTCCCACGCAGGCGGCGACGTCGAGGGGCTGCAATTGCGGCCGGGGAAGTTTCGCCAGGCGCGCGTAGGCGCCGATAAATCGGCTGAGGCTTTCCGAGCGCGAGGTAATCACTTGCAGGCCGCGGCGCATATCGTCGCGCCAGTCGTCCGGCAGCGGATTGCGCGCGATGATGCTCTCCAGGCTTCCGGCGATCGATTTGATGGGCGCGAGCGAGTTGTTCAGCTCATGGCCGAGCACGCGCACGAGCCGCTGCCAGGCCTGCAGTTCCTGCTCGCTCAAGGCCTTGGTCAGGTCGCTGATCACCACCAGTTCCAGCGGCAGGCCGCGCTCGCGAATGCGCATGCGGCGAACGCCCCAACGGCCCGCTCCGCCGGGAAATACCGCTTGCATGGTGGTCTGCTCGGGGCCATCGAGGCAGGAATCGAGACCCAGATCTTCCGCCGTCTGCCCCAGAAGCCTCTCCGGAACCGTGGCCAGCAGCCGCTCGCCGGCGCGATTGACCAGCCGCAAACGGCGATGCTCGTCGAAGGCGAAAATGGCCACGTCGATTTCCCGCATCACCGTGCGCAGCAGCATGGTGGCTTCCATGGCGCCGAGGCGCTGCTCGCGCAAAGTGGCCCCCAGGGTATTGACCTCGCGCATCACCTCGCCCAGGGCGTCGTCGGGACGCGGCGACCGGCCGCGCACGGAAAAGTCGCCTTCGCGCAGCGCCCCCAGCAGATTCGAAAGAGTTTGCAGGGGAAACACAACCCGCTCCCGCACGGCGTAGGCGAATCCCAGCCACACCGCTACGATCAGGACCGAGAGCGTGCACTGCGTGCGCAGCGTGTGATCGCCGCCCCATAGCAAAATCAGGGCACAGGCGGAACCCGGCAGGCCCGCGAAAACCGCCAGCAGCACGATGCGGCCTTCGTAACCCACGCGCGCCGGCTTGTGCGGGCGGTCTGCATAGGGGAGCGGTTCAGCCATGGTGCAGCCCCATGGAAAGGCGTTCGCCCGGGTGCGAAACCGAGAAAGCCACCCTACAGACCATACCTTTGCAGACGCCGGTAGAGCGCGCTGCGGCTCAGCCCGAGCGCGTTGGCGGCATGGCTGACGTTGCCGTTGAAGCGCGCCAGCGCCTTCTTGATGAGCAGGGCTTCCACGTCTTCGAGGCTCATCTCCTCCAGCCGCGGGGGCCCTTCGCGGCCTGCGCGGAGCCCCAGGTCCACGGCGCGAATCGTATCGGCCTGCGCCATCAGGACGGCGCGTTCGACGGCGTGGTCCAGCTCGCGCACGTTGCCCGGCCAGGTGTGCGCCAGCAGCGCCTTGACGGCGTTTTCTTCAAATCCGTTGATGGCCTTGCGGTAGTGCTCGGCGTGCTGGCGGAGAAAATGGGCCGCCAGCAGCGGAATATCCTCGCGCCGGTCGCGCAGCGGAGGCAGGCGGATTTCGATGGTATTGAGCCGGAACAGCAGATCCTGGCGGAACCTGCCCTCCGCCACAGAAGCGGCAAGATCGGCATTGGTGGCGGAAAAGACGCGCACATCCACGCGCCGCGTCTTGGAAGAGCCCACGCGTTCGAACTCACCGGTCTCGATGGTGCGCAGCAGCTTGGCCTGCAGCGCCTGCGAGATGTTGGCGATTTCGTCCAGAAACAGCGTGCCGCCGTCGGCCATTTCGAAGCGGCCTACACGGTCTGTCTTTGCGTCCGTGAACGCCCCTTTGACGTGGCCGAAGAGTTCGCTTTCGAATACGCCCTCGGCGAGGCCGCCCGTGTTGACCGTAACCAGCGGCCGCGTGGACCGCAGCGAAACCGAGTGCAGCGTTTGCGCGACCAGCCCCTTGCCGGTGCCGTTTTCGCCCGTGATCAGCACGTTGGCATCGCTTGGCCCGACGCGCGAAATCACATCCAGCACCGGCCGCATGGCCGCGGACTGCGCGATGAGCTGCGGGAAGCGTTCGGCGCGGAGGGCGCGGTTCTCCGCCTCCAGGCGCTGGCCCTTGCGCAGGGCCCGGCCGAGCTCGATCTGCGTTTTCAGGATGGCGGAGAGCCGCGCATTGTCCCAGGGCTTCTGAATGAAGTCGCGGGCCCCGCGCCGCATGGCCTCCACCGCGAGTTCCACCGAGCCCCAGGCCGTCATCACGATCACCGGCAGATTGGAATCGAGTCCCTGAATGCGGTTCAGCAGGTCGAGACCTTCCTGCCCGGAGGTAGTATCGCGCGTATAGTTGAGATCCATCAGGACGGCATCGAAATCCTTCGATTCCACCGCCTCGATAGCATCGGCCGGCGAAGTCACGGCCTCAGCCTGGTATCCCTCGCCCTTCACCAGGAAGCGGAGCGCTTCCAGGACGTCCGGCTGATCGTCCGCAATCAGGATACAGGCCGTGCGGTTGTCGCTCGATCTCATCGCAGGAGATCGCTTTGGGCAGTTGCCCTTCCAAATCCCATTTTCTTCCAGTTCAACAGCTTAGAATACAACGGAACGCGCGGAGTGTGTTCGGTTATGGGACAGTGGGGGCGGGTGTGGGATGCTGACTCATGCTACCCTTTTGCCATGCCGGATGAGGAAGCGCCCCAACCTCCCGACCGTCCGTTGGCGGTGCGGATCTTTATCGGTCCTTACGGGCTTCGCCCCGGCTGGCGATTTGCGCTGTTCATTGCCGTGCTGACCGTCTTCGCGCTGGCGGGCACGCTGCTGCTGCAGGCGCCACTGCAGCGCGTCCTTCGGGGCGAGGGGGCAGGCGCACTCCGCGAAGGTCTGTTTCTGCTTTATCTCTTCGCGACGATGTGGATTATGTCGCGCGTCGACCAGCAGCCGCTGTCCAGCTTTGGACTGGGCGGCATCGACCGGCTTCGCAACTTTCTGCTCGGCGGAGCAGCAGGCTTCGGGGTGTTGAGCCTGCTCATGGGCGCGCTGGTTGCGGCGCGCGTCTATCACTTCGGGCCGCCTGTTCTGCACGGGAGCGACCTCCTGCTCTGGAGCCTCGGTTTGGGGCTGGCTTTCGTCTTCGTCGGTTTCTTCGAGGAACTGCTCATGCGCGGCTGTCCGCTCTTTGCTCTTTCGCAAGGAATCGGATTCTGGCCTGCAGCGATCGCGCTGTCCATCCTCTTCGGAGCCGGTCACATTGGCAATCGCGGCGAAGAGATTCTCGGCATCGGCAATGCGATGCTTGCCGGGCTGGTCTTCGCCTACAGCCTGCGCTGGAGCGGTTCCCTGTGGTGGGCCATCGGCTGCCACATTACCTGGGACTGGGGAGAATCGTTCTTCTATGGCGTAGCCGATAGCGGCAACGTCTCCACGCACCACTTCCTTTCCGGCACGCCCAGCGGCGCCGGCTGGCTTTCCGGCGGCACGGTGGGCCCCGAAGGGAGCGTGCTGACGATTGCCGCGCTGCTGTTGCTCGCGGTGATCGTCAGGCTGACCATTCGGAAGCATGCCGCGCCGGGACTGGGGCGCCGGCGGCCGGTTACTTCTTCTCCATCCAGCTTGACCAGTAATCCTTCCACTCCACCTGTTCTCCCGCCGGAAGAACGTGAATCGGATTCAGGCCATCCAGCATAACGGCGTACTCGTCAGTCTGCGTTTTTTTGCCCTGGTTGGCCAGCGCTTTGGGGTGCGGACCGTGATGGATGCCGCGCGGGTGCAGCGTGGCATAGCCGGGCTTGATGTTGTCTTTGCTGAAGAAATCGCCGTCGTGGTAGAAAATGAACTCGTCGTAGTCCGTGTTGCGATGGAAGAACGGCACGCGCAGCGCTTCGGCATCCTGTTCCAGCGGCCGCGGCAGAAAACTGCACACCACGGCGCCTTCGGTGACAAACGTCGTATGCGCGCTCGGCGGCAGATGCGCGCGATGGCTCATGATCGGCCGGATATCGCGCATGTTGATCTTCCACGCCGTGAGGTCGCCCTTCCAACCGACCACATCGATGGGATTGAACGGATACACGACCTTGGAGATCTCGTCCTCCACCTTGATACGCACTTCCCATTCGCGGTTGTCGTCCAGAATCGGCGCCGGCTCGGGTGTGGTGATCACGCCGGGATCGTAGAGCGCGTGATGGCCGATCAATCCCTTGTCGGGCTGGTCGAATTCGCTGCGCGATTGAACGATCAAGAAGAAATTGTCGCTGCTTTCCGGGAGAACCCGGTAGGTGACCGCGCGCGGCAGCACGATATAGTCGCCGGGCTCAAACGCCAGCGGGCCGAAATCCGTTTCGATCCTGCCCTTGCCGCGATGCACGAACAGAAGTTCGTCGCCATCGGCATTGCGAAAGTAGAACGGCATGGGCTGTGACCGGCGCGAAACGGAGAGCGTCACATCGCTGTTGCCGAGGAAGGCAATGGGCACGCCCTCCGGATCGTGGCAGTCCGAGGGCGCCAGTTTGTTCAGGTCGAAGAGATGGGGCCGGAGTTTTCCCTCGAAGCGGATCCAGCCGGTGGGCGGATGCGCATGGTACAGGTGCGAACTCTTCCCGTAGAAACCCTTGCGCCCGTGCTCCTCTTCAAAAGTCCCCTCCGGGATGCCGACGTGGGCCTGGCGGGCGACTTTGCCCTTTTGTATCGGGTACATGACCCCTCCCTGTTTTTAGGATACGGCTGAACGGTACGCAGGCGGGATGCGTTTCCTTACAGGTTCCCGCGGCGCGCCTGCTCCCGCTCGATGGCCTCGAAAAGCGCTTTGAAATTCCCTTTGCCGAAGCTGCGGCTGCCTTTGCGCTGGATCACTTCGTAGAACAGCGTCGGCCGGTCTTCCACCGGGCGGGTGAAGATCTGCAGCATGTAACCTTCGTCATCGCGATCCACCAGGATGCCCAGCTCCTGGAGCGCGGAAATCGGCTCATCGATGGGACCGGTCCGCGAGAGCAGATCTTCGTAGTAGGTATTGGGAACGCGCAGGAACTCCACGCCCTGCCGCCGCAGCGTGCCGACGGTTTCGATGATGTTGTCCGTCGCCATGGCGATGTGCTGCACGCCGGGCCCGTGATAGAACTCCAGATACTCCTCGATCTGCGATTTGCGCTTGCCTTCGGCCGGCTCGTTGATCGGAAATTTCACGCGCTCATTGCCGTTCGACATCACTTTGGACATCAGCGCCGAGTATTCGGTCGAGATGTCCTTGTCGTCGAAGTGCTTGAACATGCGGAAACCCATCACGTTCTGGTAAAACTCCACCCAGCGGTTCATCTCGCCCCAGCCCACGTTCCCGACCATGTGATCGACATGCTTGAGCCCGGCCGGCCGCGCAATCGTGTCCGCGCCTTCCACCGCGGCGAAGCCGGGAAGGAACGATCCGCGGTAGTTGCGGCGCTCGACGAAGGTGTGGATCGTGTCGCCATAGGTGGCGATCGATGCCACACGCGCTTCGCCGTCCTGGTCGCGCAACGTCTGGGGTTCGCGCACCGAGCGCGCGCCGCGCCGTGTAGTTTCGCGCCAGGCCGACTCGGCATCGTCCACCCACAGCGCGATATCGCGGACGCCATCGCCGTGCAGCCTGACGTGGTCCGCAATTTCGTGGTCCGGCTGCAGCGGCGTGGTCAGCACAAAGCGGATTTTGTTCTGCATCAGAACGTACGAAGCGCGGTCGCGCGTGCCGGTTTCCGGTCCCTGATAGGCCGCCAGTGTGAAGCCGAATGCGGTGCGATAATAGTGCGCGGCCTGGCGGGCATTGCCTGCATAAAACTCGACGTAGTCGGTGCCGTTGAGCGGAAGAAAATCCTTCTCAACCTGCGCGGGATGCTCCAAGATTTGCGGCATACGTTCTCCTCATTGCATCGACGCAAAGCCGGTTGTCTTCGTCCGTCCCTGTGGAGATCCGGATACAGTTCGGAAGCCCGAATGCCTTTAAGGGACGCGTGACAACGCCCTGCGCCAGCAGTTCTTCAAAAATTCTGGCGGCCTCCTGCTCACCCGGCAGGACGGCCATGACAAAATTCGCCTGCGACGGCACGATGGTCAGACCAAGTTCCTCCAGGCCCGCTGTCAAATATCGCAGCCCGCGCGCATTCAACTCCAGCGACCGGTGCAGGAACTCTTTGTCCGCCAGCGCCCCGATGCCGGCCGCCTGAGCCGGCGTGGAAGGCTCGAACGGCAGCTTCACCTTCAGCAGATTGCGGATCAATTCCTGGTGCGCGAAACCGTATCCGATACGCACTCCAGCCAGGCCGTAGACCTTGGAGAACGTGCGCAACGTAATCACGTTGTCGTAGCGGTAATGCATCGAATCCGGGTACTTCGGGTTGTCCTTCGCGTACTCGAAATAAGCCTCGTCCAGTATGATCAGGACGCGCTCCGGCACGTGCTTGTAGAAGTCGTCGAACTGATGCCGCGTGAAAATCGTTCCCGTCGGGTTGTTCGGGTTCGCCAGGTAAATGATCTTTGTGTTGGAGTTGATTTGCGCGGCCAGCGCCGGTAGATCGTAATGCCAGTCGAGGTACGGAACCGTCCGGTATTTCACGCCGCGCGACTTTGCCAGCACCTGGAAGCCGATAAAAGCGGCCTCGGTGGTGAGCACTTCGTCTTCATCGCAGAGAAACGCGCGGATGATATTGCTCATGATGCCTTCCGAGCCGCTTCCTGCGATTACGTTCTCGACCTTCAGATCGAATTCCCGCGCCAGCACCTCCCGCAGATCCAGCCCGCCGTTCGGATATAGGTTGAGAGAGGCGAGCGCCATCGTCATCGCCTCGATCGCCTTCGGCGAGGCCCCCAGCGGGTTTTCGTTGGACGCCAGCTTGGCGATGTGCGAAAGCCCGTACTGTCTGCGTACGCTCTCGATGGTCCGTCCCGCCTCGTACGGGCGCAGCGATTCGATGTATGGAGGAACCAGTGCCACCAGTTTCATTTTATAGGGATTGACTCCGTTCTGCGGTGGGGTCACTATTTCCGTAGGAGGCTTCCGATGATCGTGGCGGATGGAGCTCGGGTGGAATGGGATCGCGCCAAGAAACGGTGGGAAGTGCACATTCTGGTGGGCGCCGAAGTAATCAAACGGCCGATTTCCAGGCACATTGCGGAATCGGGCGAGGCCGAACTGAAACGCGAGGCTCTAAGCATCGCTCGCGACGAGGGCTACGAAATGGACCCGCAAAAGATCGCGATCGAGGAGAGTACCGAGCACTTTTCGTAGCTGCGCGCCATCACGGGCGATTTCGATCTGCGATCATTTGGATATGCAGACTTTCGCCCTCCGTGCGGCTACGGTCGTGGCCGCACTTGGCGTTTGCGCCTGTTCTGCGTGGACGCAGCCCAAACTGATCAACCTGAATGTAGTGGCGCTCGATAAGAGCGGCCAGCCGGTCTCGGATCTCACCGCGGCGGATTTCCAAGTCCTCGACGATGGCAAACCGCAATCCATCGCGCTCTTCCGGTTGAATAACAACAGCCGCCCGGCAGATATCGCCCTCGCCCCTCATGAGTATTCCAACCGGGCGAAGGACACCCCCCAAGGCGCCACAATCCTGATCTTCGACCTCCTCAACGGCACGTTCACCGATCGGAACTACATCGCCGGAACCATTGTGAAAGCGCTCGGCCAGGTAGAAAAACCTGCGAACGTATTCCTTTATTTCATAACCAATAAGGGGGAGTTTTATCCCATCCACCCGCTTCCCAACGGCGACCCAAAGACCGCGCGGCTGGATGAAAACTGGACCACTCAATCCAAAGCAATGATCGATGCCGCGATTCAGAACGTTTACGGACTGCGGCCCATGGACGACCGCGACATCGGCGTGCGCGCGGTCACCGCTTACACGCTATTGCACGATTTAGGCGCGGCCGCGTCGGCGTTCCCCGGCCGCAAGGCCGTTGTCTGGATCACCGACGGTGTACCACTCAACGTGAACTACGGCGGGCTGTGCCGCGATATCCCCGTGTTGAGCGTGGTCGCTCGCTGCACCGGCCAGTTCGTTGATTTCACTCCGGTAGTGCGGAATGTCGGGGGCGAGTTGGATCGCGACGGCGTGACCATTTATCCGGTAGAGGCGTACGGGATCACCGCCGTCACGCGCGAAGTGCTGCAGGACCTGGCCAATATCACCGGGGGCAAAGTGTTCGCCAGCGGCGGCACCGTGCAGGCAGTCGCCGATGCCGTACAGGCAATGCGGATGAATTACTCGATCGCGTATGAGCCGGCCTCCTGGGATGGCAGGTTCCACAAACTGCGCGTGAGTTGCAAGAGGAAGGGTGTTCAGGTTCTGGCCGAACAGGGATACACTGCCGTGGCTCCCGTTGAGGACACCGCGAAGTTGATTCAAACGGCTGCCTTCAATGCCGAAGATATCGCCGCGATCGGCCTGCGCGCAACCGTCTCTGCGTCGCCCAAACCCGGAGCCATACGTGTTCACGTTCGGATCGATCCGTCGTCCATTTGCGTCACCGATCAGAATGGCCGGTTCACCGGTCAGCTTGCACTGATCTTCCTCGCATTGACTGACAAGGGGCCCGCTACGCTTTCCAGGCCGAACGCGCTGTCGCTGAATCTGACCCAGGCGCAGTATGAGACCGCACTTCGCGACGGAGTGACGCTGTCGGATGATCTGATGCCGCCGGCCGCGGTAAACCGGATCCGCCTGGTTGTTGTGGATCGCAGCACGAACCGGGTGGGCTCGCTTACCATTCCGGAAGGCGGGTCGGGTAAGCTTTAGATTGTCCGGTGTAGTTGGAAGTCCTGAAGCAAAGGTCTTAGGGTTGTCGCGATGACTCCACGGCAATGACGCCACAGCAGAAAGCCTTCTTTTCGCGCGCCGCCACATGGTCCACATTTGGCTCCGCGGTAACGATCTTATTTTCTATTGCCGCTTCCCAAATCCTGTTGGGGCTGGCGCTTGCCAGTATGCTGCTTTCCGGCGAACGGCTTCGTCTGCCGCGGATCACGCTGCCGTTACTGCTCTTTCTGGCGGGCACCGTGCTTGCGTTGCTGTTCTCCGGCGAGCCCGCGCACGGTCTCGCTCAGATCAAGAAGTTCTATGTTTTTTGCGAACTCTTCCTGGTCTTCTCCTGTTTGCGCGACCTGCGTCTGGTGCGCTGGCTGTTTCTGACGTGGGCCGCGCTTGCCGGGATCGACGCCGCGCGCGGTTTCCTGCAGTTCGCATCGAAGGTTCGCGCCGCGCACGCATTGGGCATCGGTTCCAGCAGTTTTTACGGATTCTACGTCGCCCACCGCATCACCGGGTTCATGAGCCATTGGAATACGTTTTCTGAAGAGGAAATGTACGCGCTGTTGATGCTGATCGCGTTTCTCTTTTTCTCGCCCCGCTTGCGGAAGCGCATGTGGATCTGGATCGCGGTTCTCGTTTGTCTGGGCTTCGCCGTCCTGTTAGCCGAAACGCGTGGCGTGTGGATCGCGACGGTCATTGGCGCTCTGTACCTGGTGTGGTTCTGGCGGCCGAAGTTGGTGCTCTTCGTTCCCGTGATCGTCGGGCTTGCCTTCCTGGCTTCGCCGCACAGCATCCGCGAACGCTTCGAATCGATCGCCCGGCCGAAGCAGGAGGATTCGAACGAATTCCGTCGCATCACGTGGCGGACCGGTCTCAAGATGATCGAGGCGCATCCGTGGTTGGGCATCGGGCCGGACGGTCCCAAGTACCACTTCATGGAATACATCCCCTCGGATGTTCCACGGCCTCTGCCCGATGGTTTTTACCAGCACCTGCACAACATCTATCTGCAGTGGGCCGCCGAGCGCGGAATCCCGGTCATGCTGATCGGTATGTGGATGCTCTTGCAGATTGCAGTCGACTTCTGGCGGGGCTTGCGCACACTGCCGCCCGGCCGCGATATTCGGCGCTTTCTGTTGCACGGCGCCCTGGCCGTGTGGCTCGCAACCATGATCGAGGGTGTCGTGGAGGTGAATCTCGGAGACACCGAACCGTTGACGATGTTCCTCGTGGTGGTTGCCTGCGGATATCTGGCGCTGGAGAAGGACCTTGCAGTCAAATCCATCGCTGAAGGGTAGGGAAGTCGTCCTGGCGGGCGGGGCAGGTGGCCTCGGTTCTGCAGTGGCCGCGTTGCTCGGCCAGGAGGGAGCGCGCCTCATCGTCTCCTATCATCGGAACCGTGAGCGCGCCGAGGCTCTAGTGGATGTATCGGCAGTAGTTTGCGCCGATCTTGCATCGGCTGCGGATCGTCAGCGCCTTCTCGATGCCGCTCCTTCGCTCTACGGCCTGGTCGTTCTGGTCGGCGATCCCGCCCGCGTCAAGGATGCGGACCAGACTGAAGGGGCGATGAAGATCTCGCACGAAGTCAACTATCTCGGCCCGGTGCTCTTGGCACGGGACGCTGCGCAACGCATGAAATCCTCCGCAACCCCCGGCGCGATCGTACTGGTCTCTACCATGCAAGCCAACGCGCTGTTCCCGGGTTCGACCGTCTACGCCGCGCAGAAAGCAGCCCTTCAACATGCCGCCCGGATTCTCGCCAGGGAAAGCCGCGGCGAACTCAACATCCGGGTCAACGTGGTAAGTCCAGGTATCATCGCGGCCGGTATGGCCGAAGCGAGCATTGCTTCCGGGAAATACGATCGTTTTATAAAGGAGAATGTAATCGGTCGGTTTGGCCGCGCCGAAGATATAGCCCGCGTTATCCGCCTCTTCCTCGAGCCGGATAACTACATCACCGGCCAGGTTCTCTGCGTCGACGGCGGCATTACCCTTTAACTACCCAGCAAAAGGGCGCGTCCGCTGTTTCCATCTAACGGTAAGCCATAGCCGATCAGGCATAGTTGATCCAGCGCAAAGAGAACTACCGACTCCATCCCGGCCGCAACGGCCAGTTGCCGCTCCTTTGTCCACGGAGTCGTGTAGTCCGCGATTCCTACCAGATGGCTCGATTGTGCCGGCGGAAATCCGAGTTGGCCAGGTAACTGGATCGAGTCTCGCACCTTATTGAGATCTCGGTCTCCACTGTAAGTGAAATTCTCTGTCTTGAAGCACGCCAGAGTGCTGGCTGTCCAATATGCGGCCGGCAGGTTAACTAGCGAATTGAGCGTCGTATCATTCACATCCGGCGGATACAGGACTTCAAATGCCGCGGAAGGTACCGTTTGCCGCACGAACGCCATGATGGTTTCCGTAAACTCCCCAATCAGTTTCGGCAGAAACGCGCATTCGTCGGTGAATGCCGACGGGTCCGAGTTCTGGCTCGGAATGAATGCCATCGGGCGCCCGTAAGTCGCTTGAAACCCGCTCGTTGTGGCGTCGTCGTAGAATGGCATCCCTGCCGCTGACGCAAAGTACCACCATTGCACTTCGCCGAACTGCAGGTAGGGCGACACGCCCGCTTGCGACATGAGCGTAGCCATATCCAGGTAAACCTGCTGCCAGAATTGTGTGCTTTGTGGCCCGAAGTTCGTCTGCAGTGCCGGCGTGCTCACCCACGTTGCGGCGCCGTCCGGATACCGCTGTGCAATCCCTGCCGCCACCGTGTCATCCCCGTTTCCCAGTTCCATGCTGAAAGACACAGTTACCGGGATCCCGTACGTTTTCATCGCTTCAAAGAAGCTCGAGCTCCAATCGCGCGCCGCGCGATTCAGACGCGGAAGCGCATTCACGTCGGTGACCCACCTTCCATCGCTGCCCCCGGAGAACGTCGAAGTACTGGTTTGCGCCGCAAACTGCAGATCGCCCGTGGTCGCCGAAATTGCAATCGAGTTCCCGTCACCTCCAGCGCTCCGTGCAGTGACGGACAGCACATTGTCGCTGGCCTCGGCAAAAGCGCTATTGGAACCTGCATTAATCAGCAGTGCGAAGCACTGCGCAATCGTCGCCGCGGTGTCGCCGATCAGATTCAGATGCGAAATCGTTGTTGATCCAATCGTTACCGTTGTGGTCCCGCCGAAGGTAGGAGTTCCGAAAAAGGTGATGGTACCGGAAGCGGCCTTGTAGCCCGAAGGGCACAGTTCATAGAACCAAAGGGCCCCCGCATAGTGGTTTGCACGGCCGCGAAAGCCGAGGCCATTGATCAGCCATGCCGTTCGCTCTGGCGCCAGCGCCTGCGAGTGCAGCGTATCCCAGTCCGTCGCAAGGCTCGTAAGTGGGACTTGCGGAAAAGTCGGGAGCCCGGAAGTTGCCACAGCTGCCTCCAGGAAGTCGAAATAGAGGTAAGTGCCTCCTACTCCGGCGTGTGTAATCGTTACAACGTGCTGCATCTGTCCGGCCTGGGATCCCACTGGCAATCTGACGAGTACGTCTTCTCCAGGCAGTGCAAGATTGCAAGCCATGGCGGGCGCTCCATCGACTTGAATCGTAACTTGCGCCGCATTTGCCGTCCGCCGCGTCCCCAGATACAGACAATGGCTCATTCCCGCCGTATAGATACAACTTACCGAGGAGCCCGGTGTCGTGGTCCAGTGAATCGAGCCGCCCGAATAGTTTCCGTTCCCACAACTCCAGCTGCCATGATAGGCATTCTGCAGTTGATTGTCTTCGATTCGCAGGCTGCCCGGCCCGGCAACTTGATAACTACTATCCGCCCCCGCGACCGTCCAGTTTGTAATCGTTACCGAGAACTCGCTTCGCTGAAACGCTGTCGGCTGCATATCCGCCGACCATGTCCATCGCAGTTTCCTCACGCAGGATGTCGGAACTGTCGTCCCGTTCACGTCCCTGAGGTTGCCGAAATTCAGTTGCACCTGCCACCGTACGGGCGTTGTGCCGCCTGTGAACATTCCCCAGCCCGGTGTCCAGCATTCTGTGCCTGCGCCGTGGACTGTACCGTAAACGCCGATTCGGTTCCCGTTTGCACCGGGAGCAGCCAGGTAGGTGAGGGTAATCTGGGCGCCATCTGCAGTTGCCGTCACCATTCCCGTTGTCTGGTTCGAGGTAATCACTGCCGCCAATGCCGCGACGGCGCTGGCTACGGTATCGCTGCCTGTCAGGCGATAGTTGAAATGCTGATCGAGCCACGCTAATTCGATGTAATCTAGCGCCGTGGGCGCGCCCTGTAACTCGAACCGTACTGTCGCCGGTAAATAAGAACCCTCTATAGGAGTGGCATATTGCAGAAGAGGGACCTGATACTGCCCTTCCGCTCCAGCCGAGTCTGCCCACACACGCAAGTACGGCCAATCGACCGTGGGATATAGTGTGGAATCGATCGGAATGCAATTCGCGCGTTCTTCATCGTAACTCAGAGTAATGCCGCTCAAGTCGCCATCTGGGAGGTTACGAAGAGCCGGGTGCTCGAATACGTTGTCGCGGTTCCATTCCACTACGGCCCAATCGAACTGCTGGCGCCAGCAGCCCGAAACGGTGAACCCCGTTGCACTCGTTTGGCTGAGCGCCGCCACGGCCGTCGGCTGTAGGAAGTAGCACTGCAGGTCCCGGTCCGGCCGCAGCTTGGAGAGTATGTCTGGCATTTAGAGTTGGATAAAAACCGTTAGGTCCGCGCCTGGATAGGTCTGCCCTACCGCGACTACCGAAAGAGTCAATTGATCTCCCATATTGAGTGGCTTCAGCGTGAAGCCGTCAATGCTGTTGGAAACGATCATTCCCGCTGGAATTGTCAACGAGCAATAGGAAGCTCCGTTCACGTTGAGCTGGATTTGTACAGCCGCATCGGCAGCCGTCCCCAAAACCGCGTATATCGTTCCTACGCTCCTTTTCGTCTCGACCACCAGTGCTGGCGCCACGGATTGATCCACCGCAAGAAACCCGTTCACCTGAATCGAATACTGCCCGCCCATCAGCGTTCGCAGGCCGTTATCGATTGTATGGGCCACGCAAACCGTGGCCGTCGGGCTGTCACCGAACGCATTAGTCACATATAGTTGCGCGCTGGCGATTCTGACGTGCGGGAGTAGAAGGGGGCAACTCCACTGTCCGCTGTAGGGGCTTCCGAAGAATCCCGGCGGAAAGGGCAGGATGGTGGTCTGCTGCCCGAGTCTGTAAACCGCGGCCCCCGCTCCGTGACCTGCCGCCGCACTGCCCTGGATTCCGCGCGCGGCTGAGCATTGAGCCCCTCCGCCTATGCCGGTTACCTGCAGCAATTCGCTGTCGATCTGTATAAGGTCTCCGGTCGTCACCGTACCTGGTGCGCTCAGCGACACGGTCCCGTCGCTGTCGGTAATCGGGGCGCTCAACGTGGTCGTGGGTGTGCCGTTAAGCTCGTCCCAGTAGGACAACGTCACGGTTCCTGCGGAGATGGTGTGTGTATTCGTGAAATCGGTAAACGAGATACCGCTGATCTGCACCGTCCCACCGGTTGGGCCCGCGTTCAAGCCGAAGGCGGGCGCGGCCGGCACATCTGTGTCGCTTCCCGCTGCGCCCGTAATCTGCCAGCGTGTGACCACACAGAGTTGAGGCGAGCACTCCACATCGTTGACGTTGGCGGACCTCCCCGTAATCTGCACTGTTTCTCCGGGCAAGTTGGGGATCGTGAGGTTCACCGGACTGCTCGCCGTAAGCGCGCCGAAATGCCAGCCCGCCTCGCCAATCGCGAAGAAGCTTGTGGAATCCGGCTCTACGACCCATGCCGGCGAGACCGTCACCGTCGTGGCGTCGTTCGCCAGGATTTCCTGCTCTTGTCCAGCGCCGGTCCCTCGAGTGATTCGCACTGTCATCCCTCGATAGGCATTCGGCTGCATCTCCAGCGTGTTGTTGCCTGCCGTGGTCGGCGAATGTACGGTCACCGGAACCTCAGGTTGCTGCTCCATGCGCCAGTAGAAGTTCGCATGGTCGAAGTTGACATCAGGCGGCGCGACTAATTGCATTGGCAGACCTGAATCTACAAAGGTGTTTGCCAGCGCTTGCGCCGTTGCAATCCGATATAACTGGGCAGGGGTAACACCCCGATAGACGTTGAACGCACTCGTTCCAGTCGGGAAGCTGAGGCCCGTCAGAGTAACCGCACTTCCATCGGAAGAAATAATGGCTCGGACGGTGAAGGACAGCCCGCCTTCGTTACCGTTTCCGTCGACGCCCGAAACGGTGTAGTACAGTATCTCGCCATCTCGCAATGTGCCACCCGCGCCCACGGTTGGGGTCAAGTCGATCAGCGGATTCCCGGGCGCCGCGCTTTGTGCCGGGGTGCACGCCGCAGGTGCCGTAAAGCTTACCTGGATTATCGCTTGGCCCGTGCCGCCCGCTTCTTGCGGTGCGACTCCGAACTGCATATCGCCGTTCGCGTCTACCGTGCTTCCCAGCAGCGGCCGGGGGACTCCGATTCCCGTTGTCCCAGGTTGTGTCAGCCCAGGCGCGGAACTCGGCTGCCCGTTTGTATCCTCGTACCACGCGTCGTCGTGAATCTGGGCCGTAATGGTCGTAGTCCGGTAGTTCGTCGCGGGAGAGATCTTGATGACACGGAACGGTTGACGGGTAAAGCCTTCCTTCAGGTAAGTGACCGTTATGATATCGCCTGGCCTCACGCCGAACGACTTTACACTGGTTTCGAACTCTATGTATGTGTTTCCACGCAGGGCTTTGTCGAGGTTAAATTGCAGAATCCGAGCCGCTTGGTCGTAATTTGCGATTCCGGCTGCGAGCAAAGGTGTAGTCGCCTGCTGACCGGCCAACAGGACATCGTTTGGATCGACCACGGAGTAACTGTCTTGCTGATAGCCATTCAGCGAATCCTGAAATTCCACAGTCAGACAGTTGGGAGTATCTGCAATGCTGCGCGATGATAAGGTTACACTCGGCTCTCCCGTGCTACGCCGTAAGATGCCGGAGTATCCGTTAGAGCCGTCTCCGAATTCGTATGCCGGCCATCCGCCATTCAATTGACCGGTGCTGTTCGATCCCGCGGGCCGGCTCGGCGACTGTAACGCGAGCGTATTCTCGACTTGCAACTGTAAGACCCCGCCGGGCCCGTAGGTGAGATACAGTCGTGCGGCGTTGCGTACGGCGCGCACCACATCGCCGGCGCTGCGCCGTTTCTGAATGACCAAGTTGCACGCAAAACGTGAGATGGTGATCGCATTTCCATTTAAGTCCAAAGAACCGATCTGCTGATCGCAATATGCTCCCGCAGCGGCAAAGCTGGCTAAATCAACATCCGCGGCCGACCATCCGCTTCGCCTGAGCACATCCAACAAGACCCATGCGGGGTTGCTCGAGAACTGGTCTGAGATGTAAGTCCCGTCCGGTCCATAAACGGGAACGAGCAGTCCTTGTACGAGGACTTTGACCGTGGGCAAAGAATTACCATCGTTGATTTGGTTCGGCACTACCACCGAGAGGTACGCCATGCTGCCGTATGGATCGCCTGCCGGCTGCCCCGACGCATCAATGAAATTAGGATCGAACGCTCCGTCTCGCGTTCCGAGGGTCTCTACGTTGTACCAGCCCGTGCCGGTCATGTTCATCCCGTTGATACCCAACGGAATCTCCACGTCGTTCACAAGCAGCGTGAGAACTCCCTGGATCGGCCCGATTCCCAGCAGCACCTCCATTCTGGTCAGGTTGCCATCATTCCGGGCAAACGTCACCAGGGGCTCGTACCACGCCGTTCCATACACCATCGGAACAAAGTCGTTGTATCTTGCCTGGTTCACAGCGACTGCGGAGGTTGTCCAATCCTTGCCGTAGCCCCGTACCGCAATGGCAGGCGGAACATACTCCAGTCCTCCAAACCGTAACCTCATACCGCGCGCCACGCAATCCTGCATCGTATATTCACAGGTCGTGTAGGGTACGGCGCCATTCAGGTCTCCGCAGCCGCCAACGATATCCGCCGAGTATCCGCAGCGATAGAACAGGGAATACTGCCCGGCGCCCCCTCCGCTCACCGCTTCCGCTCGCTGGTCGCTGGTTGCTGGAAAGTTCCATGGGCAGCGCCGCTGGACACGCACTTGAGGCAGCAGCAGGCGTTGCAAATTCATCCGGTTGGTCGCGGTCAGCCGCAGGGTCGCTTCTTTAATCTGGTCCGGCGGATTGCAGATGCCCTGAAAGACAACCACCGAATCGGTCAAAGGCGCGTTATTTCGGAGGTCGTAAAACAGGAAGCTCACCGTGAGTTGAGCGCCCTTCCACCCAGTCGCGCGTTCGATCTCGGAAAAATGCGAGTCCGCGTTCGCCAGCACGATCGAGATTCTTGGACTCCCGTCCACCCCCTGGTCCGACGCAGTCTGAATGTCGAATGCGCTGTGCTGTAGTACACGCGCCGCATATTGCGTCCCGCCCGCCGTGACGGCGTGCGTGCTCCAGTGCTCTGCTTGTCCGTTGCTCAACACGCAGTCGAACACGATGAGCGGAGTTTCTGTGACCGCCTGTTCCTTTAACTCAGAGATGGTTTGCATAGACGATATTCACCGTCGCTGAATGCCGGTTTGGAGCCGCCGATACAAATTGCAGAACATCGTCCCGCAGCCGCGCTCCTTCATAGACCCCTCCGCCTGTCGACCGCTGATACGGCGAAGGCGCGTTCTGTGCCTCGATTTGGAAGCCGAATACATCCACGCTGTCTCCGGCGCCGAGTTCGATCCCGAAGCTCACCGAGTTCGCAGCTGGGTCTCCCCTGGCCGTAATCGAAATCCGTGTCCAATCCGGTCCAACCTCACATTGCTCGCGCTCCTCCGCCAGGATCATCGTGGCCGTCGTCGCCTCTTCGGCCCGCAGATACAAACTGAAGCAGTACACGTACCCGCCCGGAGAGTTTAGTGTCTGCGATAGGTCCTGCGGTCCTCCGCCGCTGTTAGTCAGTGTCCACGCTGCTGCGCCGCCGAACGGGTCGGTTACATTGCCCGCCACGCTTAGGAACACGCCGGGCTCCCAGACAGGATTCGTCAGGTCTTCGCTCCATCCTGCGAGGTTGCCGGCAGGGTCCAGAAATGTAAACCCGTTCAGAGATCCCTCCGCCGCGGTAAAGAAGTTCACCAGGGCCGTCAGTTCCGAGTCACTTAAGCCGGCATACTGCAGTTGCCATTCCGTCGTGCCGCCGCCCGCGTCCGCCAGTTTGATGTAACTCCCGTCCGCCGATGCATTCACTACCGTGCGTGCGCGCAGCCGTTTTTGTAACGGGTACTGCGCAAGTGCTCCTGTCGCGAGTTGTGGGAATGCCAGCATTGTTTATCCCCGGTTCTCCACCACCGTCAGGCTTGCCCGGCCGCGCATCGTTTCCTGCAGTGTGAAAGTGCCGGCGTCCGAGGCCAGGCTGCAATTCGGATACACCGTCCCATCCCACGGATCCGTGAAGCTGAAGCTGCCAAACCGGCCCTGGGTGGCTTGCAGAAACTGCTCCAGAGTTGCCATCTCGGTTTCGTCCAGATCGGCGAGTCGAATCGCCCAAGTGTGTAACGGCCCCGCCGAATCCCGATACCGTTGCTCCGTGCCGTCCACGAATCGCAGCACCTGGTTGCGGTACGCCAGCCGCTTTGCTGCCGGATACTGTGTCACCGCCTGCGTCTTTAAAAGAGGAAAGGTCGCCATCTCAGAGTTCGCTCACCACGTCGTTGATCGAGCTCAGGTTGAGCATCGCTCCGCGTACCGCCTGCGCAATCTGGCTGCTGTAATCCATGAACGACTGAGCATCCATCGCCTGCACGTTCACCGTGATCTGCGGCGCACTCCCGGCCGTTGTCGACTGCGCGCCCGAGCTCCCCGTTCCCGTCCCACCGTCCGCAATGGGCTCGCTGCCGCTCGCCGGCTGAGCAAACATTCGTGGCGTCCCTGTCTGATCCGAATCCGCCGCCACCAGCTCGTCGCCTGCCACCCCGCTCTCAAATGAAATCGAAGACGGCATCTGGTATTTCTCCGGTTTCTCTTGTGGACTGCTTCCCCCAAAAAGTCCCATGAGACCGGTGATCAACGGCACGATGCCGAGCCCGCTCTCCAGGAACGTCGTTGCGGCCGATTCCAGCGTGCTTCCGGTCGAATTGCTGTTAGTCGCAATGCCCCCCTGTGCGTTTGTTCCCGCCGGCGTCGCCGCCACCGAGCCGCCGCCGAGCGTTCCACCCTCCGCATCCGCGTGAGTGCCACCCGCGGCCTCCGAAGCCCCGCTCACCTCGCCGCTGCTCTCCCCCGCGATCGATAGGAACAGCTTAAGCAGTTCGTCCTGTGCGTCGCTGGCCATTCTCCATCTCCCTCCGTACAAGCCTCTCCAAAACCGCGAATGCGTCTGCCTGTTTCGCGGTCAACTCGCTCCGGTCCGGCCACCCGAACTGCCGTCGCCAAAGGAACTCCTCGATCAGTGTTTCGCTCTCCCCGGTCATCATCGATTTCGGGCAAACGTGCGCCACTACGTTCCCTCGAGCCCATACCGGCGCGCTGCTCTCCGGCTCGCCGGAGTTCCTCCACCTGCATTTGCGTTTGTCGTCCAGGCCGGCTTTCCTGCAACTGTCGCACTTCCATCCGGCCTGGTTGGAAAATTGAAAGTGAAAGGCGACTGTCAGTTTTTTCGTTCTGCCGCGCTCAGGCCGCTCTCTGCCCGCACCGCCGCCAGAGCTTCCCGGAGAAGGCTCTCCGGACCGCTCTCCACCAGGGAATCCGGCGTCGCCGCCGTTCCGTCCACTTGCAGTCCTGCTACCTCGCGCAGACCCCATTTGACGAACAGCCGGTCGATTTCCGACCGCAGCAGCGCCGCGTCCATCTGCTCAACCGGCTGTTCGCCCGCTTCAAGATACTCCATTCGCCGCGCCAGTTCCCTGACTTCCCTCATCAACTCCAGCCGCCGCGCGAAAGACATCCGCCAGACCGTAAATGTCACGCTCGGGTCGATCGCCGAGCGCACCACCCTCGTGCTTTCGTAAGTCATCGGCTATCCGAACGCCACCACGATTTCGTCGTCATTCGTCCCCTGCGCCCGCGACGGCCGGAATTGCCATTGCAACCGGGCCTTTCCGTCGTCGAACTCAGGCACTTCCGGAATCACGCTCTGCAGGTAAACCCCTAGCATCTGTCCTGCCATCTGCCCCAGCTGGAACATCATCGTCACCGGAGATTGTTGCCGCGCTGCCTGGTATAGAGCGGCCGTCGCCTGGTCGTCCATGCTGTATAAGTCGAAAGCTCCTCGTACGTCGCGCTGCCCGGGTGCGATCGCTCGCGGGAGACTCGATCCGAATTCATTCGCTCGCATGTCGAGGTTGTTCCTCAGCACGACCGAAGCCTTCGTGATCGTGAAGAACTGTGATGCCGTCGTTCCCAACCAGGCCTGACCCATGTTCCCTGGCACAATCGAATAGTCGAACGCGCCCAGCGCCGGCTCCTGCGGAAACGCTTGAAGCTGGCCCGCCGACGCGCTGAAACTACTCGTGTCCACTACGTCTTGTGCCATCCCGCTGAAGTGGAACTCGTGGTAGTCGCCGTTGATCGCAATTTCCAGTTCGTCGATCGCCGCTCCGCACAGCAATCGCTGGACAGCCGCAGCGGGGCTCCAAAAGTCGAAGATGCTTGCGCTCGCCAGCTCCGTCGAAGGCGTGTAGGTCACTGTCGCGCCCAAAGTCGTCCCGTTCGCAGGAGGTACGGTGAAAGGGGCGTTCAGTTGCACCGTGCTGGCGTCCACGATCGCGGAGACGAACCGGATTTCACCCGCCAACGCCACTGCTTGCCCCGCCCTGAGCCCGTGAGCCGCCGCGAAAGCGACCTGCCCATTTGCCGTGTACGAGCTCACCGCTCCGCCGCCATAAGTGAGCGGTGTCCCGCCCAACGCTGACTGAAACAACGGCCCGTAGCCCGGCGCCGCCGCCGACCCCTTATCCCAGCTCGTCAGATAAGTCTGCAACTGGAAACTCGTGCGCCGCCGCCCTCCGGCCGGCAGGCCGACGAATGTGCGGCTGCCTGTCTTATCCTTACGGCTCGTGACTTCCGTTTGCTGACGCACCGTCAGTTTCAATGCGGGAATCCGGTTGCCCGCCGTAATTGCCGGTACGCTTCCGTACGCGCTCTCCAGCGCCGTATAGAACCGGTTTGCCTGCGAAGAAATATAACTCGCCATGCTAGTTGATGCTCACTCCAATCTCGAACGTGATCTTCGTCGTTTGCAGAAAATTTCTGCCCCCATGCTTCACCGGCCCGTACGCCGCCTGGTACGCTCCCGCAAAGTACAGCCCGTTCCCCCAATCGCCCTGGCTTGCTTCGAGTACCTGCAGCAACGCGTCCGTGTAAGTGCTCATCCCATCCTGCAAGCCGTCCAGCCGGTCCTGCGAATATCGCAGCTCGATCGCCATCTGAATCGTCCCCGAAAAGCTCCGGAACTTCTCCACCTGGCTGTTTACGAGCTTTTCGCAGTACACGCTCACCGTCGGATACTGAATGTTCCCCGCCCGCTCGGCCACTTCCGCCGATACGTTCTGCGATTGCACCTGCGCCGCCTGCAATATCCCGGGTGCCTGCTGCCCGCCCAGCGTCAGTGCTCCCAGGCTTGCGTTCACTCCCGCCGGTGCAGTAATCAGTTGCACCACTTTTGCCGTGGCGAGGCCTCCTAGCTTTCCTGTCATCAGCCCCTCTGTATCATTCGTGGTGCCGGTTGTAGATAGCTTGGTTCCTGCCCGTCACCCGGTCGCCGCCCTGTCGTCGATAACGGGTTCGGCTGAACCCACGCCTGGCCCGGCGCGATCGGCGCCGCATTCTGCAGCGTCATCGCGCTCGGGTCCACTCCGGCGAAGAGGTTCCACCCAACTGCGCCTTGTGGAACCGTTCCCAACTGCGCCGAATACGTGCTCGACGCAGTGGCGATCGATGCCATTTCGGCGCAGCTGCCCTCTTGTCCCGCCTCGTTCACCCAACTCGCGGTAGCGTAGTACACTCCGTCCGGCAAGCGTCCCCCGGCCGGCGTCAGGATCAGGGACGTGGCTTTTGGAATCGGCGTCAGGCTGATCCCGATCCCCTCCCCGATCAGCTTTTCGTAAGCCGCGGCAGCCATCTTTTGAAACTGGTCCCGCTTCGCGGCATACCGGTCGTTGAGCTGCGAATTGTAAGCGTCCGCGTAAACCAATTCCAGCGTCCGGCACGCATGCCACAAGCGAAGCGGAGACGTCACCACCACCCGATCCAGTTTCTGTCTCGCCCCCATCTGCACGAACGGCCCCGCGGAAACCAGCCGGTTGAGGGCCTCGTGCAGTTCCATTCCCAGTTGCTCCTGCGCCAGCGCCAGCTTCCGCGTGACATCGATCCCTTCCACACTCGCCACCGTGAGCAGTTGCGAGTCCTGCGCCGTCAAATCGTCCATGCTGGCGGGGAAACCGTCGGTGAACAAGGCCATGTTGCTGTCCCTAGCTCTTCGCCGGCTTCGATGGCGCGGATGTCGCCGCCGTGAGCTTCTCCAGCGTCGCCGTCGGCACAACCGTGAGGTTCAATTTCGAACTTGCCGCCGCCGCGTCCGCCTCCTGCTTTGCCTTTGCCTGTTTCTCGCGGAACGCCTTTGCCTCCTCGGCCGTCGCCGGGCGTGCCGTGCCTTCCACAAACAGCTTCGCCGCCAGTGAACGCGGAACCTCCATCGATACCCCGGCTTTTCCGCCGTCCTGCGTCTCCTGGCTCACCACCACCGGAAAAGCCTCTGTGACTTTCGCTTCCGTCTCTCGAATCTTTTGGTAATAGATCTTCAGGTCCATTCCATTTCCCCCTTCGATTTTTCTGTTCCGCTCCCCGGCAGCCGCCGATCCTTCCACCCGTCGCCGGGGAGCGGTGCTTCTTCCCGTCGCCTAGGTGTTCACCTGCACGCCCGCGCTGTTCCGCAGCACGCCGCAACCGTAAAGCACGTCCACTGTGAACTGCTGCGCCAGCGTATTCGGCTGGTAGCTCATCACCACGCGCATCCCGAAATTTCCCAGTTCGGCGTACTCGGCGATAGCGCCCGTCCCCGGCAGAGGCTGCGGCAGCCGCCGGATCACCAGGCCGATCGCGTCCTTCGTGAATGCCAGGTTATGCGTGTTCAGCGGAGTGCTTCCCGTCTTCGCAACATACTGCGACCGGAACACGAAGAAGTCCTTCACCTTCCCGATCGTTCCGTCGATCAGCGCCCGCAGGCCCGCGTCGCCCGCGTTCTGAAATTCGCTGAATCGCGGAATCTGTCGCCACGCCGAATAAGCGTTGGCGTCCACCACGATGTACTTCTGCTCGCTCGGCGGCACCTTTGCCAGGAACAGCTCCGTTTCCGCCTGGTCGATCGTCGGTTCCGTGATCGCCACACCAGCGGTCCCTACCGGAGCGTTGCTCGTGAATCCCGCGTACAGGTTCAAAAGGTCTGTTTCGATCCGCTCCGCAATCGCCACCACCGCCGGCTGCATGTAGACCTTCAGGAGGTCCGGCACGGCCAGCACCTTGGTCACATCGGGAATCTGGAAGGTCGCTTCCACGTGTGTGTTCAAAACGATCTGGGCATTCCCCAGGCTCGGATTCTGCGGCTGCACCGTTCCGCCTTCCAGGATGTTATTCGCCACCATTGCCGGCGGAATCGGCACATTCACCGTGTCACCGGCCTGCGCCAGTACCGGCTCGTAATCGCGATTCACCAGGTTTCCCATTACGAGATTCCCCACCAGCGCCGGCAGAGCGTCCGCCGCCACCAGTTTCACAATCGCGTTCGCGACGTTATTCGAAGTGATAATTCCCATTCATTCTCCTTTTCCGTTTCCTGCTCCGTTATTCCTCGTCAGGCCTTCATAACTCCGGCCGCACAAACCGATCCGCCACGGAGGCGTGTTCGTACCTCCCTTCTGCGCTCTCAGGTTTTGACTTTGTCTTGTTCTGCCGGCATTTCTCCGCATCGCAGCAGTTGCGCGGCGAAACGCCGGCCTCTACGCGCCCCGAAGCGTCTGCGACGCCACCCGCACAATCTCTTCCCGGATCCGCTGCATCTCTTCCGCATTCATCCCGGGACGGATTTTTTCGATTGTGATATCGCTCCCCGCCGCCGGCGCCTTCTGCGTCGCCGTCATCCCGCTCCCGCCGGCGATTCGCGCCGGCAGAAATTCCGGGTTTTCGTTTACGAAAGAAGTCAGGTAGTCTTTCATCGGCACCTCGCCTGCCTCCGACCTGGCCACATATCTTCCGTCGCCGCTTCGCACGATCCCGTCCTGGACCGCCTTATACGCAAGATCGATTTTGGCCACGCCCAGCCGCTGCAATTCCGCCCGCACCGCCGAATTGCGTTCTGCTTCTTCCGCCGTTTTGCGGCTGCGTTTGTTCTCTTCCACCAGTTCGTTGAGCCGTCGCTCCAGTTGCTCCCGCCGCTTGCGTTCTTCCTGTAGTTCGGCTTTGTAAGCCGGCTCGCTCTTCGCTTGCTCGTTGCTCACAAACTCGCTCACTGCCTGCCGCACAATCGCCTGTATGTCGATTCCTTCCATAAACCTCCCTTTCTTGTTCTGCCTTCTCGCTTCCTTCTCTCGGGTTACACGGTGTGACCGTGTTCAGCCCTCAACCGACGCCGCGTCGATCTCCTCCACCACCCGGTCCTTGATCTCCTGCCGCGCGTCGCTCAGATACTTCAACGCCAGTCGCTTGAATATCTGTTTGTTCAATGTCGGCGAACCGATTCCCAGCTCCAGTAGCTTTTTCGCCTCGTCGAGTTCGCTGCCGAAGTCGTCGATATCGAATTCATCCAGCCCTGCGACGTCAATCGACACCGCATCCTGCCGCGCCGCGGCAATGGCCCACAGTACCTGCTTGATCACCTCCTTGATCGCTGTCCCATACGCCCGGAGAACCTCTTCCGTCGTCGCGAAATCCAGTTGCTTGCTGAGTGCCGATTGCCGCTGGCTTCCGCCGCTGCCGCCGTCGGCCTGCAGCATCAGGTAGCACACTCGATAAATCTCATCCTTCAGCTTGACCAGGTTGTCGGCCGCAATCTGATAAACCTTTCCTTCCGGTTCCGTCCACCCGAATCGGTCTTCCGGTCCGAGTTGGATGTAATACGACTCGCCGACCATCTGGTTGAACTCCCGGTCCGAATAAACCACCGGGCTTGCGAACAGCCCCATCGTCAGCGCCCAGGAAAGCGCATTCGATTTATTGAAATGCTCCAGTTGCAGTAAGGCCGATTTGTTCATCAGCCACAGGCCTTCCGATATCTTCAGCCCGAAAACCGGTACTCGATGGAGCGCCGCCAGCGCATGCCGGCCTTCGTCCACCAGTTCAACCGGGCTCTTGTCCGATCGCTTTGCGAATATCTGGAAATTCTCCCGGTCGTAGTAAATCCACCGCGTCTCCGTTTCCCACGGCGCGTCGGTGACTTTGGACTGCTGCAGACACGAGGTCCGGATAACGATCCATTCCAACCCGCCCTGCTGGTCGTAATTCCAATTAATGACCTCGTCCGGACGGTAGTCCACCAGATATGCGCGAGACCTTCCCGACGCATCCTCCTCCGCTCGATTCGTCGGCGCGCTCGTGCCCGCCCGCGCGCGCGGAAAGTCCACGACAGTGAAGCTGCTTCCGCACACCAGCGCATCCACGAATCTCTGGCGAAAGAACTCGCTCAGAGAAGTCCCCTTCAGGTCGCAATCCTTCACCAGCAGGCCGTAGAACTCCTTGGCCGGGCCGTCATTCCCTTCCAGGAGCAACGCCGGCTCGCACCGCATCAGCGTCGCGGCATACCAATCGATGATCGAGCCGATGTAGTTCTCATAAAACACCCGCATCAGCCGCTCCCGGTATACTTCTCCCGGTTCCTTGTGCCGCCTCGCAAGGTACTCCGATGCGTGTTGCCTCAACTGCTCGCCGCCGGCATAGAGGTCCCTGTACTGCCGCCACATCGCCTTTTGCGTCGCGTACTCCGGATGCTCCCGGTTGATTGTCTGTGTCAACATATCGTTCCCTCGCCCCGCTCGCCCGCCTTCGCGCGCGGTCTGAATAGCTGCCACAACAGGTATCCCAGGGCGTCGGAAAGGTGCGTCCGCATGCGATCGCGATCCTTGTCGATCATCCCAGTCTCCGGTTTGTAACCGACCTCTTCAAAATCCTTGATCAGCTCCTTGCACCTCGGGCTCATTGCCATGCCGATCTCGCCCGCCGCCGTCCGTAACTTTGCGTTCGTCAGGTTGATCCGGTCCCGGACCGGCGGATTCGACCTCGCCGCCTTGTGCTGCACGTTCAGATTCGAATTCACTCTGAGATATTCCTTCATCATTTGGTAATCCGAGAGCCCTGTCGTCTGCTGCTGATATCCCGAGGAATCGCCGTAAATGACAACCTCCGCCTTATGGTCGCCATACCGCTTCAGAAACTCCTCGCACGCCAGCTTTGTCGTTCCGTTGCGCAGCACAATCTCATCGATCACCCGTACTTTCTTTCCCTCGATCTGTGCCACCACCGAGCAGAGCGGGTCGACGTTGAAATCGTGAGTCCAGAACAACGTGCTGCTCTTGTCCAGTTCTACATCCTGGATATGATCCTCCCGCCGGAAGCTCGAGAACACCTTGCCGCCGGTCATGTTGAGATACATCCCAAGTACCTCCTGTCGGTAAAAGGCGGCGTCATAACTTCGTTCCAATTGCGAGTAGTAATCGGGAATCTGTTTCAACAGGTGCCGATTCTCCATCGCCGCAGCCGTGATCGCCGTATACCCTGCTACCGGGTCGGAGATGAACTTGCGATATACCCAGTCGTATCCTTTCGGGGTCCAGACCGCGAATCCGCAAAGCCGGCTGGCCTTCGGGTCTCGCAAGCGGCCTTCCAGCCGCAGCCACGCTGCCTCCTGTGTGTAAGTCAGTTCGTCCAGTCCGAACCATGCCAGGTTCGTCCCGCGCAATCTCTCAAATTCATCGACCGGCCGAAACAGAATTCGCGACCCCGTGTCCTTCAGCACCAGCGTGTTTTCCGCCTTGTTGTGTTCAAACGGAAGCTTGTTCGTTTCCAGGATTTCCAGAAGCGAAGATTGCGTAGCGTCCCGTAGCATCGGGTACGTTGGCGCCCCGATCAAGCCTGTCCTGCCCGGATTCATATACGTCATCCGGATGGCTTCCTGGCACAGCGCTTGACTCTTGCCGCTGCCGATCGGCCCCGAAAACCCCTTGAACCGCGCTCTGCATGCGTGAAATCGTTCTTGCGACGGCAGCGGATCGTAAACTATGTTTCGGATTCGCGTGCCGGCATCGGTTCCACCCATGTGACCTTGATCTCCTTTACCTCGTCCTGTTCGAATTCCTGCTCCAATTGCAGTAGCTTGAGATACTCCGCTACGCTGGGCTTGTAACTTCCGTCCTTGATTCGTTTGTCCATTGCCGAGATCGCCTTGTCCAAGGCCAGCGCCACTCGTACTTTGCTCTTCACCTCTTTCCATCGCGGGCATTTCTTACAATCCGCCAGTTGTTCCCCATCCGTGGTCTTCGCCCTCGCCATCCGCACTCTCCCCAAAACAAAAACGGCCCCGCAATCTCTGCGGAGCCGCTCAACCTCAAACCCAATTTCAAGCTAGCACCCGAACAGGCGCGACTGGCCCGCTCCGAAACACTAACTAATTGAAAACAATTGAAAAATAATTACTGTTGATTTGTGAACAGGAACTTGCCGCCGCTTTCTGCGACCACGTGCAAGGCGTCTTTGCCCACTAACTTTTCCAGGCGCCCGACCTGCGGCCCCTCCGCAACTAGGTAATAACGCTGTACTTGTGGCCATAACTGCCGCAGATCGCCATCTTCGATAAACACGTGCTTCGGCGCATCCGGTGCATACGACCCATACACCAGGTTGTTTACCCGCCCGTTGAGCAGCAGCGCGCGTGTATTCGCGTAAAAAAAGACAGATGAAAACGTGTAATACTGATCGTCCACAATCAACTTGCCTGGCGGGGCTTTCAAGTACGCCTCCGCCAATGGGCGCGACGACATATACGGATCGAACACCACCAGCGCCAGCCGTGCTGCGTGGAAAAACAGAATCATCATCGCAGCCAGCGCAGCCACTGGCACTGCCGTCCGGCGCCAGCGCATCCAGCATGCGATAGCCCCGATCGTGAACGCCAGCGCCGCCACCGCCAGGGGCACTCGTAAGTAGGCGAAGGAACCCAGCGTGAGGTCTCCCATATGCCCAAGGGACAAAGTGTAATTCTCGGGATTCAAACTCGGCTTGAGCGCCGTCGCGATATCGCCCGGCGTCGCTCGCCCCTTCACCGCCCACAGAATGCCCGCGATCGCCGCCAGAGCGCCGGTCGTCAAAACCGCCAGAATCCGCGTGCCGGCTCGCAGGCTGCTCCCATCGCTCGTTACTCCCGCCGCCAGCAGGAGCGCCAGCGCCGGATAACAGGGCATCGAGTAATACTCCTGTGTCGTGGAGAACGTGAAAAACAACAGGATGAACCCGCACCAGCACAAAGCGAGCAGCCGCGTCCTCGAAGCCCTGTCCGTCCCCCGATACTTCAAGCGGAATACCGCCGGAAAATACATGCTCCACGGGAAAAGCCAGAGCAGGTGAAATAACCAGAAGTAAGTGCGCGGAACCGTGTTATAGTCCCGGGGATATCTGAGATTCAGAAATCGCAGCACCTGCTCGTTGATGAAATAGAACCAGAAGAATCCGTGATATGAGCCCCGCTCGCTGTGCATCGTGAAATCCAGGTAGGGAGGATTCCTCAGCGTCGCCAGTACATGCCACGGTGCGGCGATTGCCAGAAACAGCGCCATTCCCCAAAACGGTCGCAGCCGCTTCCACGTCTCGCGCCGCGTCAACTGCTTGGTCAGCCAGAGATAGATCAAGCCCGCCATCGCCGGGAAAACTGCCGCCACCATTCCCTTCAGCAGCATCCCCGTTCCCATCGCGGCCCACATCCCCAGCGCCCACCGGTTCCGGTGCCGCTCTTCTTCGTCCAGCGCGCGCAGCAGCCCCCACATCGCGAGCGTGATCGTCAATGTGAGAATAACGTCCGGAATCAGGATGCGCGTAAAGAGGAATAATCCCACCGAGGTCGCCAGCATGACCCCCGCGTACAGCCCGGTTCGCGCGCCGAATGCCCAGGCCGCAAATCGCGCCACGACCCAGCACAGAAGAATCGTAGCCAGCGCAATCGGGATCCGCGCCGCCCAGTCATGCGCCCCGAAGATCACAAAACTGGTTGCGATCATCCAATACTTGAGCGGAGCTTTCTCGAGGTACGCTACCCCGTCCAGGCGCGCCGTGACCCAATCGCCCGATTGCAGCATGTTCCGCGCAATCTGTGCCTGCACCGCGTCCACGTCGTCCATCAGGGATGGCGGGCTGATAATGCACGCCAGGTAGATTAGCGCTGCCGCCAGCGCGACAATTATCTGGTAGCGAGCACTTGCACCGGGTCGCTCTGCATCGTTGCGCCGCCGGGGTCCGTTTCCACCTTCCATCTCTTCATCCACAGAAAAAGTGTCAGGAGGCCCCATAAGTGATATCCGGCATTGATGCGTCTTTCGATATGATCGCGAATCAGCGATTGCACCGCTCGCGCATCGAAGATTGCCGTCGCCTGCACGGCATCTTCGCTCAAAGTGTCCTTCAGAATCCCTGTCAGCGGACCGCGAAACCAGTCGTGCGTCGGAATGTCGAACCCGGTCTTCTTCCGCTGCAGCACGCTCTGCGGCAGTTTGCCGCGCATCAGATCCTTGAGCAGGAACTTCTGCTGCGTGCCCCGAATCTTCATCTTCTCGGGCAGCGAAGCCGCGAACTCCACAATCCGATGGTCCAGAAATGGCGGCCGCACCTCGAGCGAATGCGCCATGCTCATCCGGTCCGTCTTGTAGAGAATGTCGTCCGCCAGGTAATACTGCTGATCCACCTGTAAGTAGCGCTCCACGCCTCCGCACGCACTCAGTCCCAGCCGGTCCACGAGCGCTTGCAGTCCGTTCCCGTTCGAACCGGGTCGCACCGCCCGCCGCTCATCGTTGGAGAAAGTTCCGTTCCAGAAGAAATGCGCTTCATCCGGATTGAGAAAGCTCCCGTCAATCCATCGCTTGAGCTTATATTCCAGCCCGATCTTCTCGTCCGATACAGGCAGATACCGGTCCAGTGCGCGGCGAATTACCCTTCGCACGCTCGCGGGAACCGCTCGCAGCGGCCGTGCCGTCCGGTCCGCCATGTAAGTCAGGTACCCGCCGAATAACTCGTCCGCGCCCTCGCCGGAAAGCGCCACCGTCACGTATCTCCGGCTCATCCGGGAAAGGAACCATACCGGCAGCGCCCCTGCGTCCGCGCTCGGTTCGTCGGAGTAATACGCGAAGTCTTCAATCGTATTTGCCAGCTCCACCGTCGGGTTCAGATCGAACTCGTGGTGGTCCGTCTCAAAAACCTGTGCTACCTCGCGGAAATATTGGCTCTCGTCGAAACTTCTGCCCGCAAACGATACCGAAAACGTCTTCAGCCGCCCGCTCGTCTGCGTCGCCGCGTAATGCAGAATCGTCGACGAATCCAGGCCGCCCGATGCCCAAACGCCCAGCGGCACATCCGCTACAAGATGCTCCCGTACCGCGTCTTTCAACAGGCCGTCGAGTTCCTCTTTGGCTTCCTCCATGGGCCGCGGCCGCGGTTCTGCAGCCGGCGGCGTCCACCATGGCTCCATCCACGCCTTGCCGTGCCGCCACTCCAGCAGGTAACCCGCCTTCAACTTCCGGATGCCCTGCAGCAAAGTGCGGGTTCCTGGAACATAGTTGACGGAAAGGTACGTGTCCAGCGCATCCAGATCCAGCCGCCGTTCCACTTCGGGATGCTCCAGAATCGCCTTCAACTCGCTGCCGAAATACAGATTGTCACCGCGCCTGTGATAGTACAGCGGCTTGATTCCCATCCGGTCCCGCGCCAGCACCAGCCGTCTCCGCGATTCCGTCCATAGAGCCACCGCGAACATGCCTCGCATCCGCGCGAAACATCGCGTGTCCCATTGGAGAAATGCACGCAGCGCCGTCTCCGTGTCGCAGTGCGACCGGAATCTGTGTCCCAGCCTTTCCAGTTCTCCCCGAATTTCCAGGTGATTGTAAATCTCGCCGTTGAAAGCGATGGCTGTGTCGCCATCCTCGCTCACAATCGGCTGCTGCCCGCCCGCCAGGTCGATAATCTTCAGCCGGACCGCGCAAAGCGTAGCTTCGCTGCCTTCGAACACCCCTTGTTCGTCAGGTCCGCGATGGTAGAGCGCCTCATTGATCCGTTGCGCCATGGTCCTCGACGCGGCCCCGCCGAGGTGCGTGTATCCCGCAATTCCGCACATGCTGGTGGACTAAGTGATTGAATATAACACAAGGCGCTGCTATTTCAGTCCGTTCGTGATTAGCGGCCCGATGCGCCTGCTTTCAGGACTCTGACTTTCTTCCGTACTTCCTGGAGATAGGCGCACGCTTGCGCCCGTGTCTCAATGGAAGCCACTGTCTTTACGATTGCCTCCCGCGCGCGTTCCCCGGACGCTTTGAGGTCCTGCTGCATCGCTGCGTGCAGCAGCGCCGGCAGGTTGCCCTGGTTCACCGTCGCCGCCGGCCTGGAAACCGTCGCCCCTTCTTCCGATGCTGCGGCCGGTGTTGCGCCCGAAACCGCAGGAGCCGGCAGCCTCTCCGGCGCATCGTCGCGCGCCGTCGCGAGCGTTGCAAGTTCGTTTAGCCGGTTTGCCTTCGCGTCCCGCTGCGTCAGCGGTGCCAGTCCAAACAGTGACTCTACGGTCGCGAGGATCGACGTATGGTCGTACACACGGTGGTCCACCAGATTCTTCGGAATCAAGGGCGAGATGACTACTGCCGGAACCCGCGGCCCGTACTGTTCAAAAGTAAATCCGTTGGCGTTCAGGTGGTTTCCCGGCGCTGTATCTCCCGGCGCTACTGCCCGCGGCGGAGCCGCGTGGTCGTAAAACCCTCCGTGCTCACCCCACGTGACGATCAACAAACTGCTCGTCCAGATAGGAGACTTACGCAGCGCTTCATAAGTGGCCTTGATGAGCGCCTCCCCTTTAGTAACATCTCCCAGCGGATGCTGCGAATTCCCGTTGCGGTAATCGTTCAAAACATCGTAACTGGGTTCGATAAAAATATATCTGTCGGGGTAACTTGCCTGCGCCACGTCTCCCGCGAACAGGTCGTAGTGCCGGATATCGTCCAGATGAATGCCCCGCAGCGCCGAGACCATCGGAAAATCGTCTCCGGCATACAGCCTGCGCGGAATGCCCGCCGCGTTCAGGCGATCGAAAATCGTCCCGTTCGGCATGGGGAATCCGCGGATGCTTTCCCAACCCGCGATCTCCAGCGTGCTTGGGCTGTGGTCAAGCCCGCCCGAAGATGCCCCATGCACGAACATCCGGTTCGGCCACGTCGGCCCCGGCATCGGTGCGTGCCAGTTGTCGCACACCACGAACTCGCGCGCCAGTGCGTTCAGCACCGGCAGTTGCCCCGGTGCATAGCACTTCATGATCTCTCGCGGATCCGCCCCGCGTTCGGTGGCGTAAGATGCCACAAACCCGCTGTTATTGATCGCTGGGTAAGTGCCGCCCTTCGCGTAAACCGCCCCCGGCCCGCACAGTTGTTCCAGTACGTTTGGAAACTCGTGCCCCGGGTCCGTCGAAATCACCCAGTCCGCTCCCGCCGTCACCTTATACTCGGCGCCGTTATACAGGTTTGATTCGTTTCCGTTGAGCCCGTCGACCTCGGTTGCGCCCCCCGTCTCCGCATCCGTGCCCGTAATCGAGCCAAACCCCAGCATGTGGTCGAAGGACCGGTTCTCCAGCATCAGCACGAATACGTGCTCGATTCCCATACGCCGCCCTCCCGGAATTAGTGATCCCGTTCTGTGACCAGGTCCGTCACCGCCAGCAGCGCCCGCTGGTAAGGCGAATCCGGAAACTCGCTGATGATCGCGCGCGCCTTGTCCGTGAAGGCCTGCGCGCGTTCCTTGACTCGCTCGATCCCGTGATACTTCTCCAGCAGCGTCAATATGCGCGCAAATGGCACCGCGTCGTAATTGCGCTGCAGGAGAATCGTCTCCACAAGTTGCCGCTCCGCTGTGCTCGCCTGCTCCAGTGCGTACACCAGCGGCAGCGTCACTTTCCCCTCTCGCAAATCCCCACCCACCGGTTTCCCCAGCGTCTTTTCGCGAGCGGTGAAATCCAGCATATCGTCCACAAGCTGGAACGCCATCCCCAGGTTCCAGGCGTATTCGCCCAGCTTTTCCTGCGTGTCCTGTGCTGCCCCTGCGGCCAGGGCGCCCAGGCGCGTGCAGACCGAAAACAGGCACGCCGTCTTGCGATCCACCAGCTCCATGCAATCGGCTTCGGTTACGTCGATTCTCCCGATCCGCTCGAGTTGGATCAGTTCCCCCTCCACCATCATCTGGGTTAGCCCGATCAGCAGATCCAGAATGCGGAAATTCCGTTCCCGCAGCGCGATCTGGAACGCCTGCATGTAGAGCCAGTCGCCCGCCAGCACGCACGCGTTATTGCCCCACTTCACGTTTGTGGAAGGGCGCCCGCGCCGCGTCTCCGCGCCGTCGATCACATCGTCGTGGACCAGCGTGGCCGCGTGGATCAACTCCACCACCGCGCCCAACTGCACCGCCGTTGCGCCGCCATCCCCCGCCAGCTTGGCGCTCAGCAGCAGTAGCGCCGGCCGCAGCCGTTTTCCCCCGCTCGATTGCAGATACTGGCCGATGGCCGTTACGGCCCCGACCGACGCAACCGACTCTGCGGAGATCTTCTGTTCCACCAGTGCCAGCTCATCCTGGATGAGCTCGAAGATCTCTCTCGCTGTAAGGGCCTGCCCCAGCTTGCCTAAATTCATGTAAGTTAACCAGTTTACCCGTTGCCGGGGGTGAGCCGCAAACACAGGCGCTCGAAATTTCGCGCGGTCAGCGCGCCAATCTCTTCCTCCGTGCCGCCGCGCACCTGCGCCAGCCGCTTCACCGTCTCCACTACAAATGCCGGTTCGTTGCGCTTCCCTCTGTGCGGAACCGGCGCCAGGTACGGACAATCCGTCTCCACCAGCAGCCGGTCTTCCGGTGCCATCCGCGCCGCCTCGCGCACCGCGTCCGCCTTCGGAAACGTGAGCACTCCGCCGAAACTCAAATGAAACCCGAGATCCAGAGCCTCCCGAGCCTGCCGCTCATCGCCCGTGAAGCAGTGCATGATGCCTTCGCCCCGCCAGGACGCTCGAAGCATGCTCATTGTGTCCTCCCACGCCTCGCGCGTGTGAATCACAATCGGCTTGCCGCTCTCCGCCGCAATCTCCAGTTGCACTCCGAACGCCTCTCGCTGCACATCGCGCGGCGAAAAATCGTAATGATAGTCCAGCCCGATCTCTCCAATCGCCCGCACCTTTGGATGCCCCGCCAGCTTCCTCAACTCGTCCCACGTCCCGGCCGCCGCCTTCGCCGCATCGTGTGGATGCACTCCGATCGTAGCTTCGATAAACGAATATCGTTCCGCCAGGCGGATGGCCGCTTCCAGGTCCGGCGGTCCGCTCCCGGTCCCGATCGCCATCATCCGCTCCACCCCCGCCGCGCGCGCCCGCTCGATCGCCTCCTCGCGATCCCCATCGAACTGCCGGTCGTCAAGGTGGCAGTGCGTGTCCACCAGCCTCACTTCAACCGTGCTCCGGGCGGAATCTCTTCATGGAAACCCGCCAGCACCGGCTTGCCGTCGTTCACCGATGCCGCCACGATCATCCCGTTCGATTCGATCCCCTTCAGTTTGCGCGGCTGCAGATTCGCCACAATCACCACCGTGCGGTTCAGCAGCTGTTCCGGTTCGTAAGCTTCGGCAATCCCCGCCACGATCGTGCGCGGCTCGGCTTCTCCAATATCCACCTTCATGTGCATCAGCTTCGTCGAGCCCTTCACCCGCTCTGCGAATTTCACCAGGCCGACCCGCAGATCCACCTTCAGAAAATCGTCGATCGGAATCTTCGGCGAGCCCGGCGCGGCTGCCGCTTCCGGCTTCTTCCCCACCAACGCCGCCTGCTCTGCCGAGAGCTTTTCTTCCAGTTCCCGCATCTGCGCGATCGCCGCCTTTGCCTCCAACCGCGGAAAAACCCCCGCCACTTCGCCGATCTTCTGCCCCGTTCGTAATCCGCCCCAGGACAGCGCCGAGTACATCACCGATTCCACCGGCTCCGCCATCCCGAGTTGCGCCCAGATCTTCGGCGCGCTCTGCGGCAGCACCGGCGAAAGCAGCGCCGTCACGATCCGCAGCGCCTCCGCCGCCGTATACAGCGTTTCGTCCAGCAGCTTCTGCGATGTTTCGTCGCTCTGGCGCGCCAGCTTCCACGGCGCGCACTCCACGATGTATTTGTCCACCGCCGAAATCAGCGACCACACCGCTTCCAGCCCCTTGGAAAACTCGAAGCGCTCGAAGCTCTGCTGCACCTGGGCGATGGTGTCGTTCGCAATCGCCGCGATCGCCTTCGCCGATCCCTCCGGCACCACTCCCTTCCGGTACTGGTGAATCATCGTCAGCGTGCGGCTCGCCAGGTTTCCCAGCCCGTTCGCCAGGTCCGAATTGTAACGGCCCACCAGCGCATCGTAGCTGAAACTGCCGTCCTGCCCGAATACGATTTCCCGCAGCAGAAAGTATCGCAGCGCATCCGCGCCCATCGCCTGCCGGATCGGCTCGCTGCGCACGATGTTCCCGCGCGACTTGCTCATTTTGTCGTTTTCAAACAGCAGCCAGCCGTGCGCAAATACGCGCTTCGGCAGCGGCGCGCCGCCGGCCATCAGGAACGCCGGCCAGAACACGGCATGGAAGCGCACAATCTCCTTGCCGATCAGGTGCAGGTCCGCCGGCCACAGATCCGTCCCGTCCACCGCGCTCATGTACCCGATCAGCGCATCGAACCAGACGTAAAAAACGTGCTTCCCCTCCACCGGCAGCGGAATTCCCCACTTCAGCGTGGTCCGGCTGATCGAAAGATCGTTCAGCCCCTGCTTGACGAACGAGATCACCTCGTTGCGCCGCGTCTCCGGCTGGATAAACTCCGGCTGCGAATCGTACAGCGCCAGCAGTTTCTCCGTGAACGCCGACAATTTGAAGAAGTAGTTCTCCTCCGTCACCGTCTCCGTGGCCCGCCCGCACTCCGGACACGGATCTCCCGGCTGGGCTTCGTTCACATAGAGCTCGTCGTACACGCAATACTGCCCCGTATAGCTGCCTTTGTAGATGTAGCCGTTCTCCATGCACCGGCGGAACAGCCACTGCACTACTTTGTGATGCCGCGGATCGGTGGTTCGGATCGTCCGGTCGATCCGGATATTCAGTTTCTCCCACTGCGCGCGAAACTCCGCCGAAATGATATCGGCGAACTCCTGCGGTGATTTCCCGATCGCTTCCGCCGCCCGCTCCACTTTCTGTCCGTGTTCATCGGTTCCGGTGAACAGCACCGCGTCATACCCTTGCATGCGTTTGAAACGCGCGATGGTCTCGGCGGCCATCGTGGTGTAAGTATGCCCGATGTGCGGTGCGGCGTTTACGTAATACAACGGAGTCGTCAGGTAGTAGTTCATTTCAGTGTGTTCAGGTATGCGAAATTGGCCTCCGCGATGATGCGTTTCAGCGCCACTCCGGAAGCCGCCGCCAGCTTTTTGCAGTCCTCGTATTCGGGTGCGTAATCACCTTCGGCCGAGACCTTCATTCGCACCGTGCCGAAAGGCGTCTCCACTTCGCGGAAAGAGCGCGCCTTCACTCGCCGCTCCGCGGAATACACCCGCACGCCCAGGGTGGAAGTCTCCGAAAAAACAACTTGCGCCAGCATCTCCCGGTCTTCCATGCGCGCAATTACGCGCAGCAGCGTGCCCGGCCGTCCTTTCTTCATCACGGCCGGCTGCAGAGTCACATCCAGCGCGCCCAGTTCCAGCAGCCGCTCGGCCGCGTATGCCAGCACCTGAGGATTCAAATCGTCGATATTGGCATCGATCACCGCCACGGCCAGCGCCTCATCTGCGCCCGTGGTCTCGCCCACCATCGCCCGCAGCAGGTTGGCATGTTCCGGAAATTCGCGATCGCCCGCGCCGTATCCCGTGCCCCGGATCTTCATCGGCGGCAGCACTCCGAACCGCTGCGCCAGCGTCACCGCAACAGCCGCGCCGGTAGGCGTGGTCAACTCCATCGCCGGCCCGCGTGCATATACCGGCACCCCCTCCAGCAGCCGCGCCGTCGCCGGAGCCGGCACCGGCAGAATTCCATGTTCGGTCTTGCACGTCCCCGACCCCACGTTGATCGGCGAACAGACAATCGTGCTGACCTCGAGCAGATCGAACGCCACGCACGCACCCACGATATCGGCAATCGAATCGGCCGCGCCGACTTCGTGAAAGTGCACCTTCTCGATCGGTACCTCGTGTACCGCGGCCTCGGCTTCTCCGAGCCGCTGGAACACCGCGATGGAATCCCTCTTGGCGCGCGGCGACAGCTCCGCCGCTTCAATCATCTTGACGATGTGCGAAAGATGCCGGTGCTTTTTCGTTTCTTCCGCCGTCACCCGGTACTTGGTCGCCGCAATTCCCCCGCGCACGACCCGTTCGAATGTGACTGCGGCCCCCGCTTGCAGCGAAGCGATGGCGTCAGCGATGGTTCCGCGGTCCGCTCCGGCATCCGCAAGAGCGCCCACAAGCATATCGCCGCTGATTCCCGAAAATGCATCCAGGTAACAGGTGAGAGGCACGAACTCTTATTGTAGCCGTGCCGTCAACGCCGGCAAACCAAACCACACCGGGTGTCAGAAGTGCGGAAATGGGATCGGGAAGCTCAGTCGTTATGCCGACCCCGGCGGCGCCGTCGAAGTCGATGCCGCCCCCGCGCTCGCCGGAGCCTGCCGAACCTCCGCCGCCAGCCGGTCGAAGAACCGCTTGATCAGCATCCGCGCCGTCGTGTCCATGAGCCGCTGCCCCACGTTCGCCAGCGTCCCTCCCACCTGCACTTCACCGTCGTAGGCGACACTCGCTCCGTCCAGCGTGATCAACCCCTCGCCGCGCAGAAAGCCGATTTTTCCGGAACCCTCCACCACCATGCGAAACCGCTCCGGCGGATTCTGATCGGAAATCGTTACCTTCCCTTCGAACCGGCCCGTAATCATCGCCACCGCCACCTTCATCCGCATGGCGTACTGATCTTCGCCCATTCGTTCCAGCCCTTCGCAGCCGGGCATGCACCGCGCCAGAACTACCGGGTCCTGCAGCATTGTGTACGCACGTTCCCGAGTCGCCGGCAGCGGATAACTGCCGCTTACCTTCACGATGCCCTCGAAAGCGCCGTCTGGATGGCGCGCGCGGCATGAACCTGCGCCAGGTGATGGCGGTACTCGGCCGATGCATACAGGTCGCTGTTCGCATCCTCCCCTTCTCCCACCAGCTTGGCGGCTTCCTTCGCGTTCGCGCCTGCCTCCAGCAAACGTTCCGCCGCCAGCGCGCGGAAGGCCCTGGATGCCAGGCCCGTCACGCCGATCCGCGCCATGACGATCCGGCCGCCCTCCCGCCGCACCCGCACCGCCACGCCCACCACCGCGAATCCCGACGCCGGGTGCGCCGCTTTTTCATACCGGTACCCTTCGCCCGCCGGCTGCGGCGCGATTTCCACTTCGCGCACCAGTTCGCCCGGCTCCAGCGCCGTCGTGAATGCATCGAGGAAAAACTCGCTCGCCTCCACCGTGCGCTCTCCGCCTGCCGAAATCATCCGGATTTGCGCCTCGAGCGCCACCAGGGCCGCCGGATAATCCGCCGCCGGATCGGCATGTGCCACGCTGCCGCCGATTGTCCCCATGTTGCGCACCTGCACGTCGCCGATCCGGCCCGCCGCTTCCGCCAACAGCGGGCACTGTCCGCGAATCGCCGCCGAAATCTCGATCTCGTGGTGCGTAGCCATGGCGCCGATCCGCACCCGGCCGCCGCTTTCCGCGATCCCCTTCAGCCCCGGAATGCGTCCCAGGTCCACTACTTCATCCGGCTGCGCCAGCCGCAGCTTCATCGCCGGAATGAGGCTCATGCCACCCGCCAGCACCTTGCGCTCTCCGCCTTCGAGCAGGCCCAGCGCCTCCTGCAGCGTCGCCGGCGCCGTGTATTCGAACGTTTGCGGGATCATGCCCGGCCTCCTTGCGCTAGTCTCCAGATTTTTTCCGGCGTCAGCGGCATATCGATATGCCGTACTCCCAGCGGCGAAAGCGCGTCCACCACCGAATTGACCACCGCCGGCGAACAGCCGATCGTTCCCGCTTCCCCAACGCCCTTCACTCCCAGCGGATTCACCGGCGACGGTGTCTCCGTGTGGCTGCTCTCGATCCACGGCATCAGGTGCGCCTTGGGAACCGCGTAATCGGTCAGTTCGCCGGTGACCAGTTGCCCCGTTTCGTCGTACACCGCCTCTTCCCACAGCGCCTGCCCCAGGCCTTGCGCCACACCGCCATGCACCTGTCCCGCCACCAGCAGCGGGTTGATGATCTTGCCGCAATCGTCCACCGCGATGTAGCGGCGGATCTCGATCGCTCCCGTCTCCACGTCCACTTCCGAAACCACCAGGTGCGCGCCGAACGGAAATGTGAAGTTGGGAGGCTCCCAGAAGTGCGTCGAAACCAGTCCCGGCTCGGTATGCGGAGGCAGTTTCTTGGCGTGATACGCCGCCGCCGCCACTTCGCTGAACGGCACCGATTTCCCGCTCTTTTCATCCACGCAGGCGCCGTTTGCCAGCGTCACCTCATCGCACTCCAGCATCATGGCGCCGAACTTGCGCACCTTGGCCTTCAGATCCTGCAGCGCGTAGTACAACGCCGCCCCGCCCACCGCCGTGGCCCGGCTGCCGAACGTCCCGATGCCGTACTGCACCACCGAGGTATCCCCGTGCACCACCAGCACGTCCCCCATCTCCACGCCCAGTTCGTCCGCCACGACCTGTGCAAACGTAGTCTCTTCGCCCTGCCCGTGCGGCGAAGCCCCCGTCAGCACCGTCACTTTTCCCGTCGGCTCGATCTTCACGGTCGCGCTTTCCCATCCGCCCGCCGGCAGCGCCGGCGAAGGACCCAGGGCGCAAATTTCGCCGTAAGTCGAGAGCCCGATTCCCATCAGCCGCCCTTCCTGGCGTGCCCGCGCCTGTTCCGCGCGCAGTTCCGCATACCCGGCCTGCGCCAGCGCCTCCTTGAGCGGCGCCGCATAGTTCCCCGAATCGTAGCTGAGCCCGGTCGCCGTCGCATACGGAAATTCATCGGCGCCCACGAAATTCTTCAGCCGGATCTCCGCCGGATCCATCTTCAACTCCGCCGCCAGAATGTCGACCATCCGCTCGATCCCGTGTGTCGCCTCCGGCCGCCCGGCCCCGCGATACGCGTCCGTCGGCACGCAGTTGGTAAACACCCCGATAATGTCCGCCGAAACATTTTTGAATTTGTAGAGGCCCGGCATCATCAGCACCGAAAGCGTCGGAATCGCCGGCGTCAGAAGCTGCAGATACGCGCCCAGGTCCTGAATGAGCTTCAGCTTCAGCCCCAGCATGGTCCCGTCGCGCCGCGCCGCCAGTTCGAAATAATCCACGTGGCCGCGCCCGTGGATGGTGGCCTGAAAATTCTCGCGCCGCGATTCCACCCACTTCACCGGTTTATCGATCCGCATTGCGATGAACGCCATCAGCGCCTCTTCGGCGTAAACGTTCAGCTTGCTTCCGAACCCGCCGCCCACTTCCGGCGTCACCACCCGCAGATGGTTCTCCGGCATCCCTAAAATGCCCGCCACCAGCGTCCTGAGCAGATGCGGAATCTGCGTCGAGGAGTACAGCGTCAGCGACTTTTCGCCCGCGCGCCAGTCCGCCACCACCCCGCGCGTCTCCATCGCGGTCGGAATCAGCCTCTGGCTCGTGATGCGCTGCCGCACCACCACTTCCGCTTCGCGAAACGCCTTCTCCGTATCGCCGCCCTCCTGGTGAAACGTGAATGCGATATTGTCCGGCCACTCCGGATGCACCGCCGCGGCCCCTTCTGCCAGCGCCTTTTCGGGGTCCGCCACCGCCGGCAGCGGCTCGTAATTCACCTCCACCAGGTCAGCCGCATCGCGCGCTACATAGCGGTCCGTCGCCACCACCACCGCGACCGGATGCCCCTGGTAGTACACGCGATCCTGCGCCAGAAGAGCATGCCGCGGCACGCGCAGGCCGGGCAGGGAAGCCGCGCATGGCACCGCCCCCAGCGACCCCACGTCCGCGCCCGTGAACACCGCCGTCACGCCCGGCCGCTCGCGCGCCGCTTTCGTATCGATGCCCTGAATGCGCGCCGCGGCATGCGGGCTGCGCACGATGCAGGCGTGGCGCATGCCCGGCATCTTGATATCGTCCAGGTAAACCGCCGTGCCCGTCAGCAGGCGCGGATCCTCCTGGCGCCGCACCCGTTTTCCAACCAGCGTTTGCGGTTTCGCGATGGTAGTCGCCATGTTACGCGCCCGCCTTTCCCGCCGCCGCCTTCACCGCGTTGACGATGTGCTGATATCCCGTGCACCGGCACAGGTTCCCCTCGAGCCCATGCCGGATCTCCTGCTCGCTCGGATTCCTGTTGTCGTTCAGAAGCTGTCTCGCCGCCAGCACCATCCCCGGAGTGCAGAAGCCGCATTGCAGCCCGTGCTCGTTCCAGAACGCCTCTTGCACCGGGTCCAGCCGTCCGTCGGTCGCCAAGCCTTCGATGGTGGTCAGTTTCCTCCCGTCGGCCTGCACGGCAAACATCGTGCAGCTCTTCACGGCTTTGCCCTCCAGCAGCACCGTGCATGCCCCGCAAATCGAGGTTTCGCAGCCGATGTGCGGGCCCGTAAGCCCGGCCATCTCGCGTAAGTAGTGGATCAGAAGGAGCCTTGGCTCAACTTCGTCCGTATAATTCTTGCCGTTTATGGTGAGAGAGATTGTTCGTTTCAAGATGCGCATCCCGAGCGCGGTCGCGCTTACCCAGACGGTTGGAAATGTATCAGAAATCGAACCGGAAGCAAAGAGGTTCTGTAATTTTCGTTACCCGGCGGAAACCGCTATCCTGGAGGCATGTCCACAGGAATGGCGCTTGCGGCGCTTTGCGCGGCAACCTGCGCGGTCGCGCAGACTCCTCAGAATCGCCCGTCTTTTGAAGTCTCTTCCATCAAAACCGCCGAACCCATCACGCGCGAAATGGTGCGCGACGGCCGGCTGCACATCGGCATGAAAGTCGATAAGGCGCGCGTGGAATTCGACAGTTTCTCGGTCCAGGAATTAATCCGCTTCGCCTATAACCTGAAGCCCTATCAGGTCTCCGGCCCCGATTGGATCACCCACCTGCGCTACGACATCGTAGCCAAACTTCCCGATGGCGCGACCATGGATGAAATCCGTCCCATGGTGCAGACTCTGCTTGCCGACCGCTTCAAGTTGGTTCTTCACCATGAAACTAAGGATCTCCCGGTCTACGCCCTGGTCGTCGGCAAGAACGGTTCCAAGCTCAAGGAAGCCGCGCCCGATGCCGTGCCCGCGCCTCCCGCCCCCGGCGCACCGCGGGAAATGGACGTCAGCGGCAGCAACCAGGGCGGCGTCTCCATGACCGGCGGCAGTTTCGGGAACATTCGTATGGTTCCGGCGCCCGACGACAAGATGCGCATGGTCAGTCCCGCCGCCACTATGACTAATCTCGCGGATATGCTCGCCCGCATGACCGACCGGCCCGTCGTCGATAAGACAGGCCTCACCGGAAACTACCAGATCGCCATCGATCTCGGGACCGACGACCTGCGCAATATGGCCCGCGGCATCGGTATGAACCTGCCTCTGCGCCGCGGCGGAGACGAAGCCGCCGACCCCACCTCCGGCTCCATCTTCCAGACCATTCAGCAGCTCGGCCTCAAGCTCGATCCGCGGAAAGAGCCGATCGACATGGTCGTCGTCGATAGCGCCGAAAAGGTGCCGAGCGAAAACTAAAACGGGAGAATCGTGAATATGGCTGCCTCCACGCTGCTCACCGAGGAGGAATTCCTCAGTTTGCCGGAGTCCGCCGGTAAACAGGGCGTCTTCCGCAAAGACAGCGCCCTTCGCGTCGATGCCCGCTCCGCTTATGAGTGCGCCCTCTTCCCCGTGAAGGTCGCTCCGCAGGACCGTTCGCCGGTCGAGTAACGCTTCCTACCGCTGCCCGCCGTCTTCCCACTGCCGGTCGCTGGCGTGCCCGTTTGCGCCCGAGACCTCGCGCAAAACGTCGTCGATTACTTCCGGCGACCGCTCCGAATGCAGCTCCGCCTCCATGCGCCGCAGCGCAACCCCGATGATGTCGCGGTGGTGCAGTTTCGATCCAGGCCCCTTCCCGCTCAGTTCCAGCCACAGCCTGTGCGCCAGGTCGATGTCCTCCGGCCACAAGCGCGGCGGGTGCGGTCCCAGGTTGAAGAACACGACGTCCTTCTGGTTCTCCAGCACGATCTCGAGCGAGATCGAGGGGCGCGGCTCGGGAAGCTTCTCCCAGAACTGGCCCACCAGCGCTCCCTGTTCCGAAGGCGTCAGCTTGGGCGAAAGCCCCATCACAATGCGCGAAGACTGCAGCCGCGCCGCCGTCTGCACCACCGCTTCGTACGGATCGCTTCCCGGAACCACCATCAACTCGACGTGTTTGCCCGCCTTCTCCCCCAGGTTGACCACGTGCGAGAACACGTTGGTTTCATCGTCCGAAAAAAGCTGGTCCGTTTCCAGCGGATGCTCGCCGCTCCCCGCCTGCGTCACCTGCCGCACCGAAAGCACCACGATATCCATCTTGCGCGTATCGGTCTTTTGCAGAATCCGCGCCAGGTGCTGCAGCCGGTTGGGGTTGCGCACCGCCACCAGCACGTTGCCCGGGCGCACTTTGATGTCGGCGAGAGCGATATCCGGGCGTGCGTCCAGCCGGAATTTCTCCATCTCCTGCGGATGGCCCTTCTTGCGCCGGCGGTTGTAGATGTCGCTCAGCTCGAATACCACGAAGAAGGCGATCGTGAAGCTGACTCCCGAGATCGTCGCCACCTTCTTGGTCATCACATTGATGGTCGCCAGCGCAAACAGCGACACCGTGATCATCGTCAGGCCCAGCGGAATCTCCGTGTTGCCGATGCGAAAATTCAGCGGCACCTTCCACTGGCGTCCTTCCGGCTGCTTGTAGCGCAGCACCAGCACCGAAAGCGCCTTCATGGCGAAGCTCCACACCACTCCGAACGCATACGCCTCGCCCAGCATGTAGACGTCGCCGCGGCTGATCAGAATCGTCGCCAGTTGCAGAATTACGATCAGGTTGATGATCCGTGAAGTCGTGCCGAACTTCTTGTGCGGGTGACGGAACCAGTCCGGGAGCACGCCGTCTTCCGCGACCCGGTTCAGCACGCCATTGGAGCCGATAATCGCCGTATTCACCGCGCCCGCCAGAATCAGCGTGCCCACCAGCACTACGAAGGTATGGAACAGCAGCCGCACCGAAATCGGCCCCACCAGGTACATCGAAAGTCCGCCGATCAGGTTGTCCAGAAAATTCTTTCGCGCCGCGTCCGGGATGATCATCACCGCGAAGAACGAAACCAGCGAGGTGAACATCAGGCTGTAGATGAAGATCACGAACCCAGCGCGCTCCAGGTTCTTCAGCTTCGGATGTGCGATTTCGCGGTTCACCTGCGCCAGGCTCTCTTCGCCGCTCATCGCCAGCAGCGAATGCCCCAGCCCGATCAGGACGGCGATGACCGTAATGGAGGGCGCCACCGTCCCTTTCAGCCAGCCCAGCGCTTCGGGGCTGAAATGCAGGTTCGAAGGCACCGGCAGCGGCACCGGCTGATACCCTTTCGTGAAAATCGTCGCCAGGCACCACACGATCAGGATCACCACCATCACGGTTGTGATCTGCATGATCCGCAACGCCTTCTCGCTCGATTCGTGAATGCCGATGACGTTTTTCCGCCAGAAATACAGGGTTACCACGCACGCGAAAGCCGCCGCGAAATACGGCGCGTTGACGTGCAGTTCAGGGATCCGCAGATACTGCCCGGCTTCATTGAGCAGCCCGCCCAGGTACAAGCCCGCGCTCACGGCGCTGATCGGTCCGGTGAGCACGTAGTCGAACATCAATGCCGACACCGAAAACTTCGCCAGCGTTCCGCCCATCGCCTCGTGCACGACTTTGTACACACCGCCGCGAACGAACATCGAACAGCTTTCGATGTACACGGCGCGGACCGCGTACGAGAACAGCATGATCGACAGAATGAACCAGGGGGCCGCTTTTCCAATGGCCTGCTCGGCAATCCCACCCACGTAATATGCGGAGGATGCGAGGTCGCTCAACACGATGGCGGCCGCCCGCCAGAACGAGATGAACGACAGCATGACTGTGGTGGCCACCACAACCTTTACCGTGGCGGGCCGCGAATCCGATGTCACAAATCAATCTCCTCGAACCCCACACGATGACTCTCGAATGACCAGGCGCTGGTTAACGGCGGGCAGGAGCATGAAAACACTCTGTCCCATTGCGGACTGCGCTCCATGGAATTTGGTTCCCCCGCCACCGGGTGGAGTTCGGCAACCACATATTAGCATAGGGTAGGGGTGTTAACAGGTTCCATGGAAGCGGAAGCGCTGGCGCGCGAAGTGATCGCGAAATTGCGCCACGCCGGCCATCAGGCCTGGCTGGTGGGCGGGTGCGTCCGCGACCTGCTTCTGGGCTCCAAACCCAAGGACTTCGATATCGCCACCGACGCCCGCCCCGACCGCATCATGGATCTCTTTCCCAACTCCGGCCGCGTCGGCGCGCACTTCGGAGTCGTCCTCGTTCGCAATGTCTTCGCCCAGGTGGAGGTCGCCACCTTCCGCAGCGATGACGATTACCAGGACGGCCGCCGCCCCTCCGCCGTTCACTTCGAAGCCGACCCCCGCCAGGACGTGCTTCGCCGCGACTTCACCATCAACGGCTTGCTGATGGATCCCCTGACCGGCGAGGTGCTCGATACCGTCGGCGGCCGCGACGATCTCCGTTGCGGCATCGTGCGCGCCATCGGCGACCCCGGCCGGCGTTTCCAAGAAGACCATCTGCGCCTGCTCCGCGCCATCCGCTTCGCCGCGCGGCTTGGGTTTGAGATCGAGCCGGTCACTTTCGATGCTATTTGCGCCAACCACCGGCTGATCGCCGGCGTCTCCGCCGAGCGCATCCGCGAGGAGCTGAACCGCATTCTCACCGAGGGTGGCGCGCGCCGCGGCTTCGAACTGTTGGATGCCACCGGGCTGCTGCGGGTGCTTCTGCCCGAAGTCGCCGCCATGAAAGGCGTCGCACAACCCCCGCAGTATCATCCCGAAGGCGATGTCTGGGTGCACACCCTGCTGCTCCTCGAACAGCTCGAGCGACCCGCTTGCACCTTGGCCTGGGGAGCGCTGCTGCACGATGTCGGCAAGCCGCCCACCTTCCGCATCGAAGAGCGCATCCGCTTCGATGGCCACGTCGAAGCGGGCGTGCGCCTCGCCCACGGCATCCTCGTGCGCCTGCGATTCTCCCGCGAAGCCCTGGAAGAAATCGAAGCTCTCATCGGGAACCACATGCGCTTCAAGGACGTGTTCCACATGAAGGACAGCACCCTGAAACGATTTCTGCGCCTGCCCCAGTTCCCCGAGCACCTCGAACTCCACCGCCTGGACTGCCTGGCCAGCCATCGCAACCTGGAGAACTACCGCTTCGTGAAGCAGAAGCTGGCCGAATACTCCGCCGAACACCTCAAGCCGTCCCGTATTCTCACCGGCGCCGATCTCATCGCCGCCGGCTACTCCCCCGGACCGCTGTTCACCGAAATCCTCACCGCCGTCGAAGATGCTCAGCTCGAAGGCCGCGTCTCCACTCTCGGGGAGGCGCTGGACATGGTCCGGGAGCGGTGGCCTCGTGAGTCGCCGGGTTAACCGGCCGAGGGAGCCGCGGTTTCCATCACTTTCCTCGCCCGCCGGAACACATCCAACAGCATTTTTTCCGTGAGCTTCCCGGTTTGGGTATTCTGCTGGCTGGGATGATACGAGCTGATCAGCACCGGCAGCCCGGGCGCAATGAGGAACTCCCGCTCGTGCCCGAATGAATAGGGGGCGCGGCTCGCGATCGCCCCGCGCGCCTTCAGAACATCCAGGTAATTGTCGAACGCGATCTTCCCCAGCGCCACGACCACGCGGAGGCCCTCCATCATTGCCAGTTCGCGCTCGATGTATCCCCGGCAGTTCCGAATCTCCTCCGGCCGCGGCTTGTTCTCGGGAGGGGCGCAGCGGACCGCTGCGGTTATGTACGCATCCCGGAGCGTGAGCCCGTCGTCGCGGCTGGTGCTTGCCGCCTGCGAGGCAAAACCGGTTTGGAAGAGCGCCCGGTAGAGCCAGTCGCCCGAGCGGTCGCCGGTAAACATCCGCCCTGTCCGGTTCGCTCCATGCGCCGCCGGCGCCAGCCCTACAATCAGCATGCGCGCCCGCGGGTCGCCGAATCCCGGTACCGGTTTCCCCCAGTAGTCCCAATCCCGGTACGCCCGCCGCTTGGTTTTCGCCACCCCTTCGCAGTACTCCCGCAGGCGCGGACATTTCCGGCAGGCGACAATCTCGTCTCGCAAAACTTCAAACCACGGGGATGAATCAGCAAACCGACGGGATGAATTTTTTTTCATTGTTTTCCGGCGCGCAGCGGCACGAATTCAGAGTTGAAAGGTAAACCCTGGTGTTAAAATACTGGGAAAAGATCTTGACGAACCAAAGGGGGAGTGTTGAAATCGAATTGTCCGGCAGCTCCGGTCGGACAAAACCGATTACTGCTCTGGCGCCCGAACCCCCCGGTTGGACCTTCCCGGTGTAGTTGCGTATGAACAGGTTACTCTCTGTAGTTCTCCGTACCGCGACACTTGCAGTCATCTTCTCGCTTCTATGTTCGCTTAGCTTCGGTGCTACGACAACCAGGAAGCGTCGCCGCCACCATTCCACCGTCGCCTTGCACCCGGCGGTACTAAGGTCCACCGCGACGAGGGCGGCAGTACACCCGGTTTCCGTCCGGGCCCAGCACACTCCGGTCCACACTACCGCCACCGCTTCCGCGCCCATCATTCGCGGCGGACCGTGGACGGAACCGACTTATGCCGATTCCACCGCGGGCGACCGCATCGATGGCGAAGACCTCGATATCCGCCGCACGGCCGTCGAAGCGCTCGGTCCTTATAACGGGTCGGTGGTTGTAGTCGATCCCGAAACCGGCCGCATCCTGACGATGGTCAATCAGAAGATCGCCCTGAGCACCGGATTTCAACCCTGTTCCACGGTGAAGGTGTCGGTGGCTCTGGCGGGACTCAGCGAGAAGATCATCCAGCCCTCCAATAAGTTCCGGATCCCCGGCTTCGGCAAGATGGATCTGACTTACGCGCTCGCCCACTCGAACAATTACTATTTCGCGACCCTGGGCGAGCGGCTGGGATTTGAAAGAGTCGCCTACTACGCGCATCTGTTCGGCTATGGCGAAGATGCCGGACTGAACATCCCCGGCGAACGGCCCGGTCATTATCCCTCCGCCCCGCCCAAAAATGGCGGTGTCGGCATGCTGACCAGTTTCGGCGAGGAAATCCAGCAGACTCCGCTGCAACTCGCAGCCCTGATGAGCGCGGTGGCCAACGGCGGAACTCTGTATTATTTACAATACCCGCAGAACCAGGCCCAGGTCAGGGACTTCGTCCCGCGCGTCAAGCGCCATCTGGACATTGAGGCGCTGATCCCTCTGATCAAGCCCGGTATGCGCGGCGCCGTCGAATTTGGTACCGCCCACCGTGCCCGCGACGATGGCCCCATCGCCGGCAAGACCGGCACCTGCAGCGATAACCACACTCACCTGGGCTGGTTCGGTTCGTTCAACGATGTCGGCAACAAGAAGCTGGTCGTGGTCGTCCTTCTCACGGGTGGCCGGCCTGCCATTGGGCCGCTGGCCGCCGGAATCGCCGGCGATGTCTATCACCGTCTGCAGGAGAAGAACTACTTCGCCAGTACGACGCCGATCACCCCCGCAAGCCTCGTTGTGAGCCGCATCTGCTGCTCGAAGTAGTTTTCCGCTCTAGACCGGCGCCAGACAGTTGAACAACTCGCGGTAAAACTCCGGATGGCTCCGCCACGACTGGCCGGTGACCAGCTTCCCGTCGCGGACCGCCGGCTTGTTGACATAAATACCGCCGCTGCGTTCGACTTCGATACGCACGTGCGCGTGGCAGGTCACCGTTCGTCCTTTTACCAGACCCGCCGCGATCAGAACCTGGATGCCGTGGCCGATGGCGCAGATGTATTTTTCATGCTCGGCGAATTCGCGCATTAGCGAGAGCACGCTGGCATCGTTTCGCAGGTACTCGGGAGCCCGGCCGCCTAACACGATCACAGCCGCGAATTCCTTTGCCGCCACGGCCGTGATGGCAACGTCGGCATCGATTCCATAGCCTGGCCGCTCGATGTAGGTCTCCCAGCCCGGTTCGGCGTCGTGAATCACCAGGTGCAGCCGCCGCCGCGCCGGCGCTGCCACGATCGCTTCCCAGCGTACCTCCAGGAAGCGGTGATACGCGTAGAGAGCTTCGTAGCTGTCGCCTCCATCGCCCGTGACAATGAGAACTTTCTTACTCATCGGAGCCCCGTACCCCAGTCTGCCACAATGAACCGTATGGCGGATTCGGTGGATGTTCTGATTGTGGGCGCCGGTGCGGCCGGGCTGATGTGCGCCATCGAAGCCGGCCGCCGCGGACGCCGCGTTCTGGTCCTCGAGCACAACCCCGCCATTGGCCGCAAGATCCTGATATCCGGCGGCGGACGCTGCAACTTTACGAACCTGCACACGCGGCCCGAGAACTTCCTATCCGCCAACCCTCACTTTGGCAAGAGCGCTCTGGCCCGTTACACGCCGGCCGATTTCATCGCCCTCGTCGAACGCCACCACATTCCCTACCACGAAAAAACCCTCGGCCAGCTATTCTGCGACCGTTCCGCGCAGGATATCGTCCGCATGCTCGAAGACGAGTGCGCCGCCGCGGGCGTCTATATCCGGACTTCCTGCCGCGTGTGCGGCGTCAGGCCCGGATTCGCCGTCGAAACTACGGCCGGCAGCCTGACTGCTCAATCCCTGGTCATCGCCACCGGGGGGCTGTCGATTCCCAAGGCCGGCGCCAGCTCGTTCGGGTACGATCTCGCCCGCCAGTTCGAACTTGGCGTTCTCGAATGCCGTCCCGCGCTGGTACCGCTCACCTTCGCGCGCGCCGACCTGGAACATTTCGCCGACCTCGCAGGCATTTCCGCCGAGGTCGTTGCCTCCGCCGAGGGACACAGCTTTCGCGAAAAGCTGCTCTTTACTCACCGCGGCCTCAGCGGACCGGCGATCCTGCAGGCTTCCTCCTACTGGCGACCCGGTGTCCCGGTCGCCATCGACCTGCTGCCGCAGGTACGCCTCCCGGAGTTCCTGCGCGCCGCCCGTACCTCCGGCGAACGAAGCGAAGTCCACACAGTTCTCGGACGTCTGCTCCCCAGGCGGCTGGCCGACCGCTGGTGTGAGATGCACGGAATCTCAGGGACCGTTCCGGCACTGAGCGACCGTGAGATCGACCGGCTTTCGCAGACCGTGCACGGCTGGCAGGTCCAAGCATCCGGAACCGAAGGCTATGAAAAAGCTGAAGTCACTGCAGGAGGTATAGATACAGCGCAAATCTCATCTAAAACTTTCGAGGCCCAAAAGGTTCCGGGGCTGTATTTCATCGGCGAAGTCCTCGATGTCACAGGCCACCTGGGCGGGTTCAATTTCCAGTGGGCTTGGGCTTCGGGGTACTCGGCGGGTCAGTTCGTGTAGAATTCAATTTCTGCAGAATCGCATCCACGTAGTCGCGCGTCTCGGGAATATCGGGAATTCCCGCGGCGGCGTCCACCGCTGCCGGTCCGGCGTTATAGGCGCCCAAAGCCTGCTTAAAATCTCCTTTATATTTCTGCAGCAATTCCTTGAGAAATTTAGCACCTGCATCGATGCTTTTCTTCGCATCGAAGGGATCGTCCACGGCAAACCGGTCCACCGTCGCCGGCATCAGTTGCATCAACCCCATGGCTCCCCTCGGGGAGACGGCGCACGGCCGGAATCCCGACTCCTGCTCGATTACCGCGCGCAAAAGCTGCGGCTGCACGTCGTTCGCCTTCGCCGCCGTTTCGATCATCGGGGCTACCACGGTATCGGCAATCGGCTCGCAGGGCGCTCCGGCCATCGCCGCCGGTGCCGGGTCCCAGGGAGTCATCCGTAAACCCATAGCCTGCACCTGCTTGCGGATAGACGCCTGTTGCTCCGCCGTGGCCGCGCGCTGCTTTTCCATGGCCTCCCGCATGGCGTCCGGCCCTTGAGCCGCGGCCGCCAGCGGAAGCAACACCCAAATCCATCGCATGCAATTGTCTCGACTCTTCTATCGGCGAGGGCGCCGAAAACCTTTAGCCGCCGGGATCGCCCAAGCGGTCCTGCATATCAAAATCGCGAATCCTGCGTATAAAATATTTCAGTTTCCTTACCGCGCCCGGTTGCGCCACCATAAAACACTGGAGATGTGCGGCCGATGCAGTTCTCCGCCTACGAAACGCAGGGCTTTTACGACGAGATGTTCCAAGAGAACGGCAAGCCCCGTCCCTACGCGCGGCTGCTGCTCGAAACCGTCGAAGCGCTCTCCGATGGCCGCCTGATGCGCTACAAGCATGCCGCCGAGCGCCTTCTGCTCCAGATGGGGATCACCTTCAATGTCTATGGCGATACCGCCGGCACCGAGCGCATTTTCCCCTTCGACCTGATTCCCCGCATCGTTCCGGCCGATGACTGGCGCCACATCGAGCGCGGTCTCCGGCAGCGCGTCCACGCCCTGAACGCGTTCATCGACGATATCTATCACGACCAGCGCATTCTCAAAGACGGCATCATTCCCGCCGATGTCGTCCTCTCCGCCGCTTCCTACCGCAATCAATGCCACGGCCTGAACCCGCCGCGCCGCGTTTGGTGTCACGTCACCGGAACCGACCTGGTGCGCGATCGCGACGGCCGCTACTACGTGCTCGAAGACAACCTGCGCGTCCCGTCCGGCGTTTCCTACGTTCTTGAGAACCGCGAGGTCCTCAAGCGGATTTTCCCCGCTGTGTTCGAAGGGCTGCCCGTCCGCCCGGTCAACGAATACCCCAGCCGCCTTCTCGATATGCTGGAATCCATCGCACCGCACGCCGGCGCCCGTCCGCACGTGGTGGTGCTGACGCCCGGCATTCACAATTCTGCCTATTTCGAGCACAGCTTTCTGGCGCAGCAGATGGGCGTGCAGCTGGTCGAGGGCCGCGACCTGGTCGCCGACACCAACGGCGTCTTCATGCGCACTACCAAGGCCCTGGAACGCGTCGACGTCATCTACCGCCGCATCGACGACGATTTTCTCGACCCGCAGGCGTTCCGCGAGGATTCGCTCCTGGGTGTCGCCGGCCTGATGGCCGCCTACCGCGCAGGCCACGTTGCGCTCGCCAACGCGCCCGGCAACGGAGTGGCCGACGACAAAGTCATCTACGCCTATGTCCCCGAAATGATCCGCTACTACGAAGGCGCCGACCCCATCTTGCCCAACGTTCCGACGTATCTTTGCTGGCGCGAGAGCGACCGGGCCTACGTGCTGGAACACCTCGCCGAACTCGTCGTCAAGAGCGCCAACGAATCCGGCGGCTACGGGATGCTCGTCGGCCCGCATTCCACCCGCCGGCAGCAGGTCGAATTCGCGGAAAAAATCCAGGCCAGCCCGCGCAACTATATCGCGCAGCCCACGCTGGCGCTTTCGCGCGTGCCCACCATCGTGGGCGACCATTTCGAAGGCCGCCACGTCGATCTGCGCCCGTACGTGCTCTGCGGCAAGGAGATTTATGTGGTCCCCGGCGGTCTCACACGTGTCGCTATGACGCAGGGCTCGCTGGTCGTCAACTCCTCGCAGGGCGGCGGCAGCAAGGATACCTGGGTGCTATCGGAGGACCTGCAATAATCATGTCGGTTTCCGCCGGACGTCCGCTGCTCAGCCGCGTGGCCGATTCGGTCTACTGGATGGGCCGTTACATCGAGCGCGCCGAAAATGTCGCGCGCTTCATGGATGTCCACCAGAACCTCATGCTCGATCTGCCGTACGGCTTCGACAATCAGTGGCAGCCGATCGTCGATACCACCGGCGACCGCGTGCGCTTCCTCGAACTCTACGGGGCCGTTTCGCAGGAGAACGTGGTCCGCTTCCTGGCCTTCGATGCCCGCAACCCCAATTCCATCCTCTCCTGCCTGATTTCCGCGCGGGAAAATGCGCGCAGCGTGCGCGAGACCATTTCTTCGGAGATGTGGGAGCAGATCAACGAGTTGTACCTGCTGATCATGTCGGAGAGCCGCCGCCCCGTCCCGGAAGTGTTGCCCGAATTCTGCCGACAGGTGCGCATGGCGTGCCATCTTTTCCAGGGAATCTGGCACGGCACCATGAGCCACAACGAGGCGTGGCATTTCATCCGGCTCGGAATCAGCCTGGAGCGCGCCGATAAATCGACCCGCATCCTGGACGTCAAGTATTTCATCCTGCTCCCTTCGGTCAGCGACGTGGGCACGCCGTATGACGATATTCAGTGGGCTTCGGTTTTGAAATCCGTGAGCGGCTTCGAGATGTATCGCAAACGCTTCGGCCGCCTCGCGCCCGAGCGGGTGGTGGAATTCCTGCTGCTCGATGGCGAATTCCCGCGCGCCGTGCGATACGAAATCGGAGTGGCCGATACCTCTCTGCACAACATCACCGGAACTCCGGCGGGAACGTTTTCCTGCTCCGCGGAGCAGCGCCTCGGCCTGCTGCGCTCGGAGCTGAATTTCGCGCAGGTGGAGACCATTTTGCAGTCCGGCCTCCACGAATTTCTCGACGGCCTCCAGGTAAAAATGAATACAATCGATGAATGTATTGGCGCCGATTTCTTCGGCCAGCGCAGGTACTCGCGGGGAGTCGCCCAATAACGGAATCGAACGCATGACTTTTTGCCTTGGAATCACAGTCGAGCAAGGCCTCGTCGCCATCGCCGACACGCGCGTAGTGGCTGGAAATGAGTGCCTGGTGGCGCGCAAAACCGCCAGTTACCAGGGGCCAGGCTTCGCATTTTTCGTCACTACCTCCGGATTGCGCTCGCTGCGCGACAAAGTGCTGCTGTATTTCGAGGAGGCCTTCGCCAAAGAGAGCGCGGCCCGCGACCGGCTCTACAAAATCGTCAATCTGTATGCGAAGCAGGTGCGGCGCGTCGCCGAAGAAGACCGCGAGGCGCTCCACCACGCCGAACTGAACTTCAATTTGTACTCGCTCATCGGCGGCCAGACCAGCGGCGATTCGGCGCACCGGCTGTTTCTGGTCTATCCGGAAGGCAATTGGGTCGAGATCGGCCCCGATACGCCCTACCAGATCATCGGCGCCTCCGGATTCGGGAAACCCATTCTGGAACGCTCGCTGACGCGCGCGGATTCCATGCAATATGCCTTCAAAGTGGGCCTGCTGGCGTTCGATGCCACGCGCCTCTGCGCCGCGGATGTCGATTTTCCCATGGACGTGATTCTCTACTCGCGCGGCAGTTTCGCCCTGGTCGAACAGCGTTACGAACGCGACGACCTGCGCGAGATTTCCGCGTGGTGGCAGGAGCGCATGCGCCGCAGCGTGCAGGATCTGCCTTCGGAGTGGATCGATGCCGCGTTTTCCCGGCTGACCCGCGACGAAGTGGCGTTCTGAGCCCGCTTCCCGATGCGCATCGCAGTCACGCATTCGACGGTCTACCGCTACAGCGGTCCGGTTTACCAGGAACCGCATACGTTCCGGCTTCGCCCGCGGCAGGATGCGGCGCAGCGGCTGCTCGCCTTCGCGCTCGATATCTCGCCCGCGCCGGCGGGCCAAACCGAATGCCTGGACCAGGATGGCAACGTGGTCTGCGAGACCTGGTTTTCCGAGCCCGCCGGCGAGCTTGCCGTGCACGTCAGTTTCGAAGTGGAGACCCTGCGCGAGAATCCCTTCGATTTCATTCTGCGCACGCCGGACCAGCTGCCGCTGGCGCTCGGAGCGCCGCTCGCGGCCGCACTCGCGCCTTATCTGTCAACGCCCGAAGCGGAAGCGGCCGCCTTCGCCGGAGAGCTTTCCGCGCAATCCGGCCATGCCGCGCTGCGGTTTCTGAGCGAACTGAATCGGGCGCTGTTCGAGCAGTTCGGCCACGAAGTCCGCGACGAGGGGCCCCCGCATGCCGCCGCTCTTACGCTGCGCGACCGCAAGGGCACGTGCCGCGACCTGGCGGTGCTGTTCTGCGAAGCCTGCCGCGCCGCGGGGATTCCGGCGCGCTTCGTCAGCGGCTACGCATCCGGCGCCGCCCACAGCGAGCGCGCCGATTTGCACGCCTGGGCGGAGGTCTATCTTCCCGGCGGCGGCTGGCGCGGCTACGACCCCAGCCAGGGCCTGGCCGTCGCGACTTCGCACGTGGCTGTTGCCGCCGCTGCCCTACCCGCGCTGGCCGCCCCCATCGCCGGCACCTACCGCGGCTCCGCACGCGCGACCATGGACTTTTCGATCTCGCTGCAAGCCCGGTAACGCCCGCGACCTTGTTGCCGTGTCTCTCCTACATCAGCCGGAAATTCACTTCCACCCGCACGGTCACTGCGACCGGCTGGCCATCCTTCATCGCCGGGCGGAACCGCCATTGCCTCACTGCCTCGATGGCGTTTTCGTCGAGTCCCAGGCCCAGACTGCGAACCATCCTCGCGTTCGTCACCCGGCCCGATGAGTCAATCTCGATGGATAGCAGCGCCCTGCCTTGATACTTGGCCTTGCGCGCTTTTTCGGTATAGGCCGGCTCCTTCTTATAGAGCAACACCGGCGGCTTCATTAAAGGAGTCGCGGTGACAGTTTGTCGGGGTTCGGCCGGCTCCGGGAAGGACAATGCCCGCGCGTAATAGCCGCTGCGGTACTCCAGTTTCGCCGCAGGCTCTTTCGCGCAAGTGATCCGGATGCTCCGAAAGGCGCCATCCGCGCGTCCCATGCGGGCGTAGTACCCGAGAATGTAGTAACCGCCCTCTGCCGACTCGGGCTTCTGGAACTCGAACAGGCTGATCTTTTGCGGCACGCCGTCCTCGGTCACGACGAAATCGCCGGCGGTGAGCCCTTCGACCTTCTGTCCGTTCGCGCCGGCGACCGTTACAGTTTCCACCACCAGCATCGAGTCGGTTCGCAGCCGCACGTCGGTGGGAACGGCAATCTCCGCGCCCGCAGCCTGCGGCGCCGCAACCACCTGAACTGGCGACATCGCAAGCAGAACTGCCGCTCCCGCGCAGGCGAGCGCCACCGTCAGCCTCCCCGCCGGGCCGCGCCTCTGGCCGGCATCCAGCACCGCGTGCACGCGCGTCCCCAGGTCGGCGCGATTGGCCATCGCAAGCAGCGGCGGTTTCGCCCCCGCCGCGAGCCGTCTCGCCAGCCCTACCAGTTGATCGGCGTAAGCTGTAGCCTCCGAACGGTCGAGCACGGCGTCATCGCAGGAGCGCTCCGCTTCCAGCGTGAGTTGCCGCCAGGCGATCCAAACCAGCGGATGGAACCAGTAGAGGGCGCACACGGCGCGCGCCGCGCACTGAACCGCCCAATCCCGCCGCCGCACGTGTTCCAGTTCATGCACCAGCGCGCGATGGAGATCTTCCGTATCCCAGCCCTGCGCGTCGATCGGCAGCAGAATGGCAGGGTGCAGGAATCCGCTGGTGATCGGCCCGGGCGCAGCTTCGTGCAGCAGCACCTCGACGCCGCCCGCGATGCCGGCATCGGCCGCGAGACCGTCCGCAATCCGCTGCCCCTCGCGCCAGGGCAGGCCCGACCGGCGCAATCCACGCACCTGCCACAGGCCCGCGGCTGCCGGCACGAGACAGAGCGCCATGCCGGCGATCCACGCGGCGAGCAGCAGCGAGGACCAGGAAAGGCCCGCCGGTCGCGAAGCCGGTGCTTCGCCTGCGCCCGCGCCAGCCGGCGTGAGAATCGCGACTCCGGCGCCATCCGCCGCGAAAGACGCGGCCGGCCCCTGCGCACCGGCTATCGCGACGCGGACGGGCGGAGCGAAAACGCCGGCGGCCGGCAACGCCAGCAGCACCGCGAAGACCGCGGCCAGGAGCGCGTGGCGCACCGCCGCGCGATTTCTGCGCGCCAGCCAGGCGCCGGCGAGACCCAGCGCGGCCGTCACCGTCGCCTTGGTCACAATCGAACCGGCCAGGGAACCGCCCGCCGCGAGCAGGGCTGCACGAAGAAGCGGCATCATGACTGTTTCTTCCTTTCTTTGCGAACGCGATCGATTTCGCTTTTCAGCGCATCGAGCTCTTCATCGGTCCAGGGAGCGTCGGCCACCAGGGCGGTCATCATCTGTTTCAGCGAGCCGCCGAAAAAAGTCTGCAGATACTGCTGCAGCGCCTTGCGGCTGGCGGCGGCGCGGGTCGTAGTCGCGGAATAGATGTAGCGCAGGCCATCCTGCTGGTGCTTGAGGCAGCCCTTTTTCTCGAGGCGCGCGAGCATCACGCGCACCGAGGAATCGCCGGGCGGGTCCGCAAGGCGGGCGCGAATCTCCTCCGCGGACGCGCGGTTTCCCAGCGCAAAAAGAGCATTCAGAATCTCCCGTTCGCGGCGCGTCAGCCGCTCGCTGGTAAGTTTGGGCATCGGCTTCCATCCAGGCGCCGCCAAGGTGCGACACCTGTCACATAATAGCCGCGACAGTCGTCGCATGTCAAGCCCGTTTTGGAACCCGTTTGTTTGCCCGCGGGCGCAATGGAACGAGTCCCGGTTCATAGCGGCCCTCAGTCGCGGCGCAGGGTGGTGACGGGCTCGATGCCGGCGGCGCGGCTGGAGGGCGCCCAAGCAGCCAGCGCCGAAGCCGCAAAAACCAGAGCGATGCCGCCGGCGAAGGCGCGTCCGTCAAATGGATCCATACCGACAAATTGCGACGCCAGGTAGCGCGAGAACGCCAGCGCCCCGGCCGCGCCGATAGCTGCGCCGATGAGGGCGAAGCGCATCGATTGCTTCATCACCAGCGCGACCACTTGTCCGGACCGCGCACCCAGCGCCACCCGGATACCGATCTCCTTAGTGCGCTGGGCGACCAGGTACGAGAGTACGCCATAGATCCCGGCCAGAGTGAGGGCCAGCGCCAAACCGCCCAGCGCGGAGGAAATCCAATAGGCGATCCGAAACGGATAGCGCTGCATTTCGAGAATTTCCTCCATGGGATGGATTTGATCGATGGCGCCGGGCGCGGTTCGGGCGAGCGCCAGGTCCAACCGCTGCCGCGCCGTTTCGGCATCGGCGTGAGTACGCACCAACAGCACTTTGGATGGGGCGTTGACGCCGGTCGGAAAGTAGATGCAAGTGGAGTCGATTCCTTCGCCGATCCATCCATTGGCCGCGTCGCGCGCCACACCGATCACCGTGGCACGGGAGAGCGGGAGCGCCGGCTTGCCATACCAGGCGATGCGGAACTGTAGCCGTAGGATTCAGAGAACGCCGCCACGTTCCGCCTGCAATCCTGGAGCTGTTGCCAGGAGAGATCCAGCGAGCTGCCATCGGCCCTGTGCCAGAAAACTTCGTACAGGCTGGCCGGGTCGCGAACGGCGAGGGGGCGTAAGACGTAGGCGTTGAAGGTGGTGAAGGCGGCGGTGTTGAGCCCGAGTCCGAGGGCGATCGTGGCGACGACGGTGAAGGTGAACCCGGGGGCGCGGCGAAATCCGCGCAGAGCGTAGCGGACGTCCTGCGCGACGGTTTCGACGAGGCGCAAGCCGCGCTGATCGCGGCAGTTTTCACGGACCTGCGTGATGCCGCCGAAATCAAGGGCCGCGAGGCGGTCGGCGTCGGACGCGCTCGCGCCCGCGGACTGATGCCTGCACGCCTGCATGGCCAGATGGAACGCGAGTTCCGCGTCGAGGTCCTCTTCGGCGCGGCGCGGGCGAAAGAGCGCGCGCAGCCGTAGCTTGAAGTCGGACCACGTCATGTCAGGCCAGCCTCATCACGCGTCCAATCGCCGCGGTGATGCGATCCCAGTTTTCGGCCTCGCGTTCGAGCTGCTTGCGGCCGCCGGCGGTGAGGCGGTAGAAGCGCGCGCGGCGGCCCAATTCGGAGACGCCCCACTCGGCCTTGATCCATCCCTGGTGTTCCAGGCGATGCAGCGCCGGATAGAGCGAGCCCTGGTTGACCTGCAGAACGTTTTCGGAAATCTGTTGGATGCGCTCGCTGACGGCCCAGCCGTGCATCGGCTGATTTTGCAGCGCGCGGAGGATCAGCAGGTCGAGCGTGCCCTGGAGGAGATCGATAGATCGCTTCATTGTTGTCGAGTGTCTACATTATTGGCGGGTTGATGTAGGATGTCAACAACAAAGGCGGCGGCAGGTACAACTGGCCTTGCCGGATCGGCGGCGTTAATCCTGTTCGCCCAAAGTCTTGGCCAAGGTCTTGCCGTATGGATAAAAGAGCTCCTTGCGGCCCTCGTGCCAGGCCGCCCGGAGCTCGGGCGTGGTGATGTCCCAGTCTGGCCGGCACTTCCGGCTCACCGCGCGCAGGTCCTGCCGCAGCTCTTCCATGGTGGGCCGGCCCCAAAACCAGTAACCGTTGTAAATCTTGTACACGACCAGTCCGGGCTCGAGGACGATCACGTGCGGGATCATCGGATTGTGCGCGGGATCGGTATATTCGGCGATGTCGAGATCCTTTTGCACCGTGCGGCCCGCGTCGGAAAGGAACGGCCAGTGGGCGCCGACTCCCGTACGATACTCGTTCGTCTCGGCGATATTGTCAGTGCTGATGGTGACGAGGCGGCAGTATGCGACCTCGATCTCGCGGTGGAGTTGCACCAGAAGTTCCGCCTGCCGGCGGTCCTTCGGACAGAACCCTCCGCGGCTGAGCACGAGAACCATGGGATGTTGGCTCTGCAGCTCCGACAGTTTGCGGCGTTTCGCCGTGTGGTCGGAAAGTTCGTAATCGGGGAAGACGGCTCCAGGAACGATATCGGCTCGCATGGGAACACCACCTTGCCCCAGCTTATCAGCAGGAGTCTGTCTACCGAGCGCGCGTCAGGAGGCCCGCACCACCGCCGAAATTTCCGCGCACGAGGCCGTCAGCTCGGCCACCAGTTTCCGGGCTCGCGTTACATCCATGCGGAATACGGGTCCGGAGATGCTCAGCGCGGCTACCACCCGCCCGCCATCGCCGGTGACGGGAGCGCCGATGCAGCGGCCCTCGCTTTCGTTTTCCTGATTGTCCATCGCCCAGCCCTGGTGCCGCACGCGCTCGATTTCGGACCTCAGCCCGTCAATCGTCGTGATGGTGGTGTCCGTCAATTTCGGAAGGCCCTTCATGCGGATCAGCCGCAGGAACTCCTTCTCGGGCAGGCCGGAAAGAAACACCTTGCCCAGCGCCGTGGAATGCAGGTGCCGTCGGTTGCCGATCTTCGAAGACATGCGCACCGCCTGCGGGCTCTCCACGGTGTTGATCACCACGACTTCGCCGCCGTCGAGAATCCCCAGGTTCACGGTTTCCTTGGTGGAATCGACCAGCCGCTGCATCACGGGCTGCGCGGCGCGCGACAGCACCTGCTCCAGGGATTCGTTACGCTGCAGCTCGAACATCTTTTTCGCCATGCGGTAGCTGCCGTCGGCGGCGCGATCGAGGTATCCGCGGCCTTCGAGCGTTGTCAGAATGCGATACACCGTGGCCTTGGGCAATTCCACGGCTCGTGCCAATTCGGCCAGTTTCAGGCCGGTTTCCCGCGATTTGATAGTCTCCAGAATATCGAGAGTTTTGTGCAGTACCCGGACGCCGCCGGGTTCCGCCGTTGGGCTGCTTGCCATGGTGTTTCACATTGTAGTACAGTGTGCCCCGCTTTCGTGACATTTGTGTTGACATGGGCTTGAAAGTCCATTATTCTGAGTGGCGAATTGCGATACGGCGTGTTTCGTATCGTGGACTGGAGTAGATTTTGAGCACCGTTACCGAAGCCGGCTGTGTCCGCCGCGCTACCGATCGCCAGAAGGGACGCACGCGGTCTCTGGCGCCGGGGGACGCTGCCGTGCGTCAATTGCATTACGGCCGCATCATTCTGGATGCGGGCGATGCGCCTCTCGCCTTCTCCACCGAAAACCTCGAGACCGGATTGATCTGTCTGAAAGGCGGCGCCGAAGTACGCGTCGCGGGAGAGACGTTCCACTGCACTCTTTACGATTCCATCTATATTCCGCGTGACCGCCAGGTGCGGGTGGCGCCTGGCCCGGAGGGCTGCGATTTCGCCGAGATCGCCGCGCCCGTGACCGGCAGCTATCCCTTACAGTTTGTCTCTTACGCCGACGTGCGCAAGAATCCCTCGCTGCATTTCAAGACCGGCGGGCCCACCAGCCAGCGTGATTTGAATATCCTGATCGGCAAGAACGTGCAGGCGGGCCGCATCCTGGCGGGTGTGACCTTCACGGATCCGGGGAACTGGGCCTCCTGGCCGCCGCATGAGCACGGCGCCATGCTGGAAGAGGCGTATTTGTACATCGATATGCCCGCGCCGCACTGGGGCATTCAGCTTGTTTATACCGACCCGCGGAATCCCGAACTCGCCGTTGTGGTGCGCGAGGGCGATTGCGTCGTCATGCCGGAGGGCTACCATCCCAACGTGGCGGCGCCGGGCACGTCGATGGGCTTTCTGTGGATGATGGCGGCTCACCGCGAAGTCGAAGACCGCCAGTTCGGCGTGGTGAATGTGCAGCCGGAGTACGCCGCAGCCGGTAGTGGATTGGAAGCTTCGAGGAAGTAGAAAATGGCAGTGCGATGCGCAAGGATGGGTGCGCCCGCCGTGTTGCTGGCGCTGCTCCCGGCGTGCTGGGCGCAGGCGCCGGCGCGCGTCAACGTCATCAAGCTGGCGATCACCAATCCCGGCGGCGTCGAGCGCAAAGCGCAGGATGTCGCCGTGCCCGTAGAACTCCTGCGACGCGTCGCTCCCGGCGTCAAGGCTGTCGATACCATCGTCACCACCAGCGGCGCCGCCACGCTCGATGAGGACGCCGCCACGCTCGAAGCCACCGAACTGCCCAGCCAGGCGGACGATCTCGATGGCGACGGCAAGAGCGACGAAATCGCCTTCCAGATCGATCTCAAACCGCACCAGACCCGCATCGTCACCATCGCGTACGGGCCGCAGCCGTTGATCCAGCGCATTCGTTCGCACTATCCCCAACGCACCAGCGCGCTGTACGCCGCGCATTATGAAGGGCCGGGCTGGGAATCGGAACAGACCGCCTGGCGCATTTATTTCGACAAGCGCAACGCCATCGATCTCTACGGCAAGCGGCGCCCCGGCCTGTACCTCGATGTCTTCGCGCAGCCGGAATACGTCTATCACATGGAAGGCGTGCTGGGCCGCGATATCTACGGCATCGGCAAGGCGCTCGGCGTGGCCGGTATCGGCGCCGTGGTGGATGGCAAAACCACGCCGGTGGCGGAAGTGGCCGGGCGCTCTTACAAGATTGTTTCGGCCGGGCCGGTGCGTTCCATCGTCGAGCTGCAATACAAGGGCTGGAAGGTTGGCGATCACACCGTGGACCTGACCAGCCGCATTGTGCAGTGGGCCGGCGAGCACGGCTTCGAGCACAGAATCACAGTGAGCGACGCTGCCGGACTCGACCTGGTGACCGGCGTCCCCAAGAAGCCCGTCGAGAATCTGGATGCCGATGTTCACGATGTTCGCGCCGTCGCCACCTGGGGCAAGCAGGTGGTGCTTTCGGGAACCAAAGCGCAGACGGTGGACCTGCCGGATGAAAACCTGGGCGTCGCGGTGCTCGTGGCCAGGAGCGAAGCCGGCGCGGAAGCCAGCGATGCCGATAACCGCCTGCTGCACCTGAAGCCGCATGACGGGCAGGCGCTTTTGTACGGCGCCGCCATGTGGGATCAGGAGGGGACCGACAAACTCATCATTCACGATGACGCGCCCGCGCACCGCGATGGCGGCGGCACGCTGGCGCCCCCGGATACCGATCGCCCTACGCGCGAGCGCTTCGTCGCATACCTGAACGAAATCGGCGAGCGCATGAACACGCCGGTGCGCGTCGAAATCCTCACGAAGAGTGCCGCTCCGCAGTCCGCTCCGCCGGATACCCTGGCGCCGGCGCATCACCGGACTTACGCGCAGGCCATTGCGCTCCTGCAGCAGGCCGCGGACCGCACCGCGAAGCAGTTTCAGCCGCTGATCGAAAAATCGCAGCCGGGCACGATGGATAAAACCGCAGGCAGCGGCTTTTTCACCGATGGCAACGAACTCACCGGCGAATGGAAATCGCAGCGCGGCTACTTCTGGACCGGCGGATTCTGGACGGGCGAACTGTGGAAACTGGCCGCGTATACGCACGAAAGCCGCTACCGCGATTGGGCCGTGCTGTGGACTTCCCGCCTGGAAAACGCCCAGCCCAAGCAGAACCACGACACCGGTTTTCTCAACTTCTATTCTATGGTGCCGGCCTTCGAGCAGACCAAAGATCCGCGATACAAGGCACAGGCGCTGCGCGCCGCCGAGCGGCTGAAGGAACTCTACAATCCGCTCACTCACCTGGTCGCGTCCTGGGGTCCGAATGGTGACGACACCATCATCGACACCATGATGAATCTGCAGATCTGGTGGTGGGCGGCGAAAGAGACGGGCAGTCGCGAATGGCTGGACCTGGGCCGGAATCACGCGCTGCGCTCGGCCGAGTGGCTGGTGCGCGCGGACGGTTCGGTGGCGCAATCGGTGCACTACAATCCCGGAGACAACCGGCAGGTGTTCACCTCCAGCAACAAGACGGTGGAGTTTCCCAATCACGCCGCGCCCGGAGAGATCGTTTTCACCCACACGCACCAGGGGCTCGAAGCCGATTCGGCATGGTCCCGCGGCCAGGCCTGGGCCGTCTATGGATTCACCGAAGCCTATCGCGCGACCAAAGACCCGGCGCTGCTCGCCGCAGCCGAGAAGACCGCGCGCTATGCGCTGGACCGTCTTCCGGCCGATGGCGTGCCCTGGTACGACTTCGACGACGAGGGCATCTTCTTCCGCAATCGCGACTCTTCGGCAGCCGCGATTCTGGCCGGCGGCCTGGCGCATCTCTCCGAGCTGACCGGGAAAGCGGAATACCGCGAGGCCGCCGAACGCATTGTGGCTTCGCTGATCGATCGATATCTGACGCCGGTGGCCGCGCAGGACGCCACGCCCCCCGGTGTGCTGCGCCATGGCTGTGGAACACGCCCGCAGGATGGGATGTTGGACTACGGCGATTATTATTTGTTGGAAACGCTTCTCTGGCTGGAATCGCATCCGGCTAAATAGGGTTAGGGGTCTCGCAAATCCGGACACGGCGCCGTGGCGCGCCGGGAGGTTGAAATGCTTCGAAAGCTCTTAGTGTATCTGTTGTTTTGCGCCTGTTTCTTTTGGGCCTCCACGCTGGCGGCTCAGACAACCACCACTCTTTACGGCACCGTCACCGATAAGTCCGGCGCCGTGGTTCCCGGCGCCAAGGTAACCGCCACCAACACGGGGACGAACCAGGCTCGCACCGGCCAGACGAACGCCGAGGGCGAATACCGTTTCGACTTTCTGCCTATCGGCAATTACTCGGTCGAAGTGGAATCGCAGGGCTTCAAGAAATTCGTGCAGAAAGCGGTGGTGCTGCAAGTCAACGTCACACAGCGCGTGGACGCGGCCTTGGATGTCGGCACCATGACCGAAGAGGTGGATGTCACGGGCACCGCGCCGCTGGTGAACACCGAGAATGCGCAGATCGGCCGCACCGTGGAGCACACCGAAATCACCACGCTGCCGATTGTGAACCGCAATGTCTATACGCTGCTGACGCTGACCCCAGGGGTGGATTCGAGCGCCAACAGCATCGTGCTCGGCTACCCCGAGCAGCGCACCATGATCAACGGCGGCGTGGATGGCGGCGCCGGTTCCGTCAATTATTTCCTAGATGGCGGCACCAATATGACCGGGCTGCGCAACACCGGCAACATCGCGCCGAATCCCGACGCGGTGGAAGAGTTCCGCGTGGTGACGAACAGCTACAGCGCCGAATACGGCCGCTTCGCCGGCGGCGTGATCAATATCATCACGCGTTCGGGCAGCAACGATTTTCACGGATCGCTCTTCGAGTTCCTGCGCAACACCGATCTCAACGCCTATAACTGGGGTGCGCTTTCGGCATCGCCGCTGCACCGCAACCAGTTCGGCGGCACGTTCGGCGGTCCGATCCGGCGCAACAAGACCTTTTTCTTCGGGACTTACTCGGGGCTGCGGCAGATCCAGAGCACGTTCCTCAACGGCGCCATCGTGCCCACGGCGCTGGAGCGCACGGGGAACTTCTCGCAATCCAAAACTCAGCCCAAGGACCCGCTGAACGGGAACGCGGTATTCCCCGGCGGAATTATTCCGGCCAACCGGCTGGATCCGACCGCGATGAATATTCTGAGCAAGTACGTTCCGCTGGCGAACTCGACCAATAACGTATGGCAGGGATCGCTTCCCTTTCCCTACAATACGGACGAATTCCTGATCAAAATAGACCACTCCATCAGCGACCGGAACCATTTGACCGGCAGCTATTACGAGACCAGCGGGAATCAGGCGGTCCTTCCGGGCGGCAACCTGCCGTGGTCCACCGAGAATTTTAACTGGCGGCAGCAGAACGTCAATCTGAGCGACACCATCAGCCTGACGCCGAACACGGTGAACCAGTTCTGGGTGACCTACACCCGGAATATCGGCGGGCGGCTGAACACGCCCCAGATCTCGCTGGGCGACCTCGGCTCGAGTTTCAATATTCAAGGGCCGAAGCAATTGCCGCAGCTCGCCGTGACGGGGTATTTCACGCTCGGCCAGGCGATCTCGGGGCCGGTGGCGGGCACCAACTTTTATTCCACACGCGACCAGGTAAGCTGGACCCACGGACGCCACACGTTCAAATTCGGCGGCGAGCTTTCGCTGGACAAAGATGTGCAGCAGACACTGCTCAACGATTACGGCGTCTTCTCTTTCACGGGAACCAAGACCGGCAACGCCCTGGCGGATTACCTGACCGGCCTGCCGGTGACGATGAACCAGGACGCTCCCATCACCGCGCTGGATAATTTCTTCACCGGTGCGATATTCGTGCAGGACGACATCCGCATCAACTCGCGCCTCACGCTGAACGTGGGGCTGCGCTACGAATTGCAACAGGCGCCGACGGACCCGTTCAACCGCGAATCGACCTTCTCTTACGGAGTGCAGTCGCAGGTGCTGAAGGGGTCGCAGGTGCCGACGGGCCTGCTGGTGCCGGGCGATCCGGGGGTGGGGCGCGGCATCGTAGGCACTCCCACAGATCACTTTTCGCCGCGTCTCGGCTTCGCCTGGGATCCGTTCGGCGACGGCAAGACCAGCGTCCGCGCCGGCGCGGGCATCTTCTGGGGCAGTGTTTCGGGCAACGAATGGAATTCGACTTCCAACTACAATCCGTTCGCGGTGCGCGAGCAGTTCAATACGGTGCAGTCGCTGACCAATCCCTACGGATTGCTGCCGGGCGGCGTTTCGCCCTTCCCGTTCACGTATAATCCCACGAATCCGCAGTTCATCACGCCGGCTTCCATCTACGGTATCGCCATGAATTTCAAGTGGCCCTATACCGAGCAGTACAACTTCTCGGTGCAGCGCCAGATCGGGAAAACCGTGAGCGTGACCGCCGCATACGTGGGTTCGTTCGGACACCGCCTGCCGTTCGCGGTAGACCTGAACTATCCGTATTACAACAGCACGGCGACCAGTTCCAACGTGAACAACCGGCGAGTCATCGACACCGGAACGCTGGCGCAGATCTACAGCGTGCAGTCGATTATGAATACCTCTTACAACTCCCTGCAGTTGACCGTGGAGAAGCGCCTCGGCCAGCATTTCAGCGCCAAGGGGTTCTTCACCCACGCCAAAGACCTGGAGGACGTGGAGTTGGACAACAATACGGTAAACGGCGGCGCCGAGGACTATCGCAACCTCGCGCTCGACCACGGGCGTTCGGACAACGACCGGCGCAACGTGGCGGTGGCGTCGGTGATCTGGGACCTGAACTACTTCGGCAAAACCAACCGCTTCCTGCGCGGCATTATCAATGACTGGCAGCTTTCCACGATCATGACTTTCGAAAGCGGCCTGCCCTTCAACATCACCGCCGGCAGCGACATTAACGTGGACGGGAATAACAACGACCGGCCGAACCTGGTCGGCACTCCGTATCTGGACCCGCATCGCTCGCGGAACGACGTCAGTAACGCGTGGTTCAATACCGCCGCGTTCACCAAACCGGCAGCCGGGACCGATGGCAACCTGCAGCGCAATCTGTTGGATGCGCCGGGTGTGAAGAACATCGATATGGGCATCTTCCGCAACTTCCGATTCACGGAGCGCTTTCTGTTGCAGGCTCGCGGCGAGTTCACCAACATCTTCAACTTCGTGAACCTGAGCGCGCCCACCGGAACGCTCAGCTCCGCGAATTTCGGGCAGATCCGCACGGCGGCAGGCATGCGCCAGGTGCAGTTGGGCCTGCGGCTTACGTTCTGAGCGGATAACAAGCACCGCTCCCCTTGGTCGCGGCTCCGGACCAAAGGGAGCGGCGCCTTCCGCGCCTACGCGTGCGGCGCGGGTGTGAACAGCGCGAACACGACCCCTTGCGGGTCGCCGATTACGGACATCTTGCCCACTTTCTCGATGTCCATCGGCCCCATGAGCACGCGGGCGCCCAACTCCTTCGCCTTTGCGGTGGAGGCGTCGCAATCGGTCACGTAGTAATACAGCAGCCAGTGCGGCGGCACGTTCGGCGGATTGAACTGCGCCGGAGGCACGCCGCCGATAAACGTGTCGCCGTTTTTGATGTGCAGATAGCCGGAGTTGTCGTGTTCGGAAACCGCAAGCTGCCAGCCGAACACCGCGCCGTAGAATGCCTTGACCTGTTCCGCATCGGGGACGCAGAGATCCGCCCAGCAGAACGTCCCCGGCTCTCCGGTGATGCCGGTGCCGTGATGGTCCTTCGGCTCCCAGATGCTGAACGACGCGCCGGCGGGGTCTTTCAACACAGCCATACGCCCGAAGGTCATGGCATCGAATGGCGGCTGCAGCACGGTACCGCCGGCCGAAGCGACCTTGGCTGCTGTGGCGTCGGCGCTTTCCACGGCAATGTACAGCATCCAATGCGGAGGAACGCCGGCCGCTTTCATGCGCTCATCCAGTCCGTAAGCAGCGGCGCAGTCCTTGCCGGAGAGTTTGAACATGGTATAAAACGCGTTCGGCCCCATCGGGTAATCCACGGGATTCCACCCGAGAAGCGAACTGTAGAATTGCTTGGCAGCATTCTGGTCGCTGGTGCCGAGTTCGAACCAACAGAACGATCCCGGCGCGTGACGATCGATTGTAGGCATGGCGGCAGTATAGCACCCGGTTAACGGTCACACATCGAAATCCGTCTCATCACCGGAACATCACCCAGGAGGGGAAAAGATGCTGAAGAAAAGTGCTTCCTTTCTTCCCGCCATTCTGCTGGCGGGCCAACTGTTTGCCGGTGGATTCTTTCTGCAACTGGGCAATCCGGACGCCAGTCCCGAGGCCCGCAAACTGAACGCCGTGCTTACCATCAAGGCCGCGGGTTGCCACGATCCCGCAACCAGCCGGCTCACCGCGACGGCCGTCGGTTTCGTCAACGGGCGACGCCAGGAAATTGCGCTGACGGTCCACCGGCTGTCCGAGCCCGGCTTTTACGCGATCACGCAGCAATGGCCCAGGGAAGGGAAATGGGTCATTCGGCTGGAGGCGAAAAACGACGCCGGGCAGTTCACGAACTCGCTGGTGCCGTTCGGTCCCAACGGTGTGGACCGTTACCATGAGAAGGCTAACATGAAGAGCTTCACCGATGCCGATGTCGATTCCATGCTGAAATGATGCAATTGATGCTGGTCCCGGCCGATACCGGCGAAGACGAAGTCCTGATCGCGGCGGCAGCGCGCGGCGACCGCGGCGCCTTCGGCGAGCTGTACGTGCGGTACGCGCGCATGGTGCACGCCATCCTGCTGGCGCGCGTGCCGCCTTCCGACGCCGAAGACCTGGTGCAGGACGTTTTCCTCGCGGCCATGAAGCAGCTTGGTGGACTGCGGACGGCCAATGCGTTTCGAGGCTGGCTGGCGGCCATCGCGCGCAACCGCGCGCTCGATTATTTCCGCGACGCGCGCCGCCAGGCCGCCGGCGCCGCCGGCGTGGCTCCGCCGAACCAGGGGGCGTTCGCGGTTCTGGATACCATTCGCAGCCTGCCCGAAGCCTACCGCGAGACGCTGATTCTGCGTCTGGTGGAGGGAATGACGGGCCCGGAGATCGCCCGGCAGACGGGTCTCACGCCCGAATCGGTGCGGGTGAATCTCTGCCGTGGAATGAAGATGCTCCGCGAGCTTCTGAAAGAAAAACCATGAACGAAGATTATTTGTGGGACCGCTCGGGCCCGCCCGATCCGGAGATTCAGCACCTCGAGCGCACGCTCGCCCCGTTCGGCTACCGCGTCCCGCCGCGCGGCGCGAACAAGTGGGGCACCGCCTTTCGTTTGGCCGCGGCCGCCGCCGTGATCGTGGCCATCGCTCTCTGGCAACTGCTCCCCGCGCCGCAAGCATCGGTGTGGAAGGAGGGCCTCTCGCTGCTGCGCGCCGGTCAGGTGGTGCGCACCGGCGGAGTCGAAACTACGCTGGAATCGGCGGAAGTGGGCCGCGTCGAGCTCGGCCCCGAATCCGAATTGCGCGTCGAAACCGGGAGCAAACTTCTGCTCCAGCGCGGTATGCTGCGCGCGCTCATCTGGGCGCCGCCGCGGCAGTTTGTGGTGGATACGCCTTCAGCGCGCGCGGTGGATCTCGGCTGCGCCTACACGCTCCAGGTGCAGCCTTCGGGCGATGGCTTGCTGCGCGTCGAATTCGGATGGGTGGCGTTCCAGTTCGACGGCCGGGAATCGTTCATCCCGGAGGGCGCCGCGTGCGTGACGCGCAAGCAGACCGGCCCGGGAGTGCCGTTCTACGAAGATGCGCCGCTGCGTCCCGCGCTGACGGCATTCGAGGCCGGCGATTCCACCGCGCTCCCCGCCATTCTGCGCGAAGCGCGCCCGCGCGATGGGCTCACGCTTTGGCACCTGCTCACGCGCGTACCGGAGCCGGAGCGCGCGGCGGTACTCGATCGCTTCCGCCAGTTGGTGCCCGTTCAGGTCTCGACCGAAGCCGTGCTGCGCGGCGACGCGCACGCGCTCGACACCTGTTGGAACGCCCTCAACCTGGACAACACAAGCTGGTGGCGCGGGTGGGAACGGACGTGGAAGTGAATCGCAAGGCGCTGCCGCTATCTGAGCCGCGGCCGCAGGGGGCGGTGCTTTTTCGCTACGGCGTAAATAGCTTCTGCGCCGCCAGCGCTACCGCCAGGCCGGCCGCGCCGAGAAACGTTCCGAACGGCAACTCGTACGTCTTCGTGTCCTTGCCGGTGGCCTTGATGTATCCGTAGCCCAGGACCGAACCGCAGATCGACCCCAGTATCAGGGTCAGGAGCGCGCCCTGCAAGCCCAGGAAACTGCCCACCATCGCCACCAGTTTCACATCGCCGAATCCCAGGCCTTCGCGGTTGCGAAACTTCAGATACAGCCATCCGCCGCCCCACAAAACGAACGCCGGCAGGCCCGCGCCGAGGGCCGATTCCGCCAGCCACTGCCAGCGGCCCTGCACGTTGACGCCGAGCAGCCAGAGAATCATCTGCCCTGCATGATCCGGCACCTCGACAAACAGCGAAAAGATCAGGCCGATCACCGTGCCGCCCTTGGTGAACTGGTCGGGCAGAATGCGTTTTTCCAGGTCGCTGAACAGCAGGCCCAGCAGCATGGCCGTGAAGATGCACATCTTGGCCGCTACCAGGGTGACCCCGTAAGTGGCCACGAAAAAGAAAAACAGCACCGCTGTCAGGAGCTCGACCGTGGGGTAGCGCAGCGAAATATGCCGCCCGCAGTAGCGGCACTTGCCGCCCAGGATCGCGTAGCTGAGAAGCGGAATATTGTCGTACCACGGAATCATCTTGCGGCAGCGCACGCAATGCGAACGCGGCCGGACGACGCTGCGGCCGCGCGGCCAGCGGTGAATGCAGACGTTCAAAAAGCTGCCGATCAACAGACCGAACAGGAAGGCGATGAGGGCTTCGATCACAAAATCACCTTACGATACACCTCGATCGTGCGGCGAACCATACTCTCAATCGTAAATCGCCGTTCGACCGTCTCGCGGGCGGCCACGGCCAGGCGGATGCGGAGTTCGCGGGTATCCAGCAGTTCGCGGATGGCGGCGCTGACGCTCTCGCGCGTGTTATCCACCAGCAGGCCGTCGTGCCGGTGATGAATGGCTTCTGTGAGGCCGCCCACTTTGCTTGCGATCACGGCCACGCCCGCGCCCATAGCGAGCAGCACGCCGGAACCGAGCCCTTCGCTGTGCGTGATGTAGACGAAGATGCTCGCGCGGGGCAGGTCGCGCTCCAGGTCGATCGAAAGCTTCAATTCGACTCCCGCGAGCCGCGCCGCTTCCATGGCGAGCGGAGCGCCCTTGGCGGGATCGTCCAGGTTGGCCGGAGCCACCACGGAGCGCGAGCCGGGTTCGGGGTCGAGCAGCGGGACGCCGTCGTAGACCACGGTGATCTTTTCCGCGGGCACGCCGCCACTGACCAGCACCGATTTGACGAACTCCGATACAGCGAGGTAATGCTGCGCGCGGCCGTATTTCCATTTCGACGAGAGACCAGGTCCGATGGGGAACGCGACCCGCCGCGCCACCACCAGCGGAGCTCCGCGCGCGAGGAGGCCGAGCGTATGGGTGCGGGCATCGTGCGCGTGGATGACATCGTGGCGGCGCGCCATGCGCAGCGTGCGGCCGAGGCTCAGCGGTTCGACTCGCCAGCCCTGCTTGCGGGCGGCATCGAACAGAGGGCCCGGGGTGCGCGCCAGCAGCGTGCATTCGTCGCCTGCCGCCTCCAGTCCCTCGATGAGCCGGAGCACCTGCCACTGCCCGCCGCGCATTTCCTTTCCGGCATCGAGGTGGAGAATGCGCATCAGCTCATGTTTCTCGCTTTGGAGTATTTGAGAAAGGTGTAAAACGCCGCCATGTAGGCGATGGTGAGGCCTTCGCCTCCATCCTGAAATCCGCGCTGCAGGAAATAGCTTTTGAAGAACGTCCACGCCGGGTCGACGATCATGTGGGTCAAAGGAACCCTCACTTTGCGCGCCGCCAGCTCCTGCGCCGCCAGCGTGGTATAGCGGTCGATGGTCTTGACGTGTTCGGAGAGCGATTCGCAGGTGAAGTGCAGAATGTTGCCCTCCAGATGGCCGATGCGCCCCTCCACGCTGACGCTTTCGTGGACGAAATCGCCGACGAACCTGCCTTTTTCGCGATGGTAGAGCCGCACTTTGCGGTCGGGATACCAGCCCGAGTGGAGAATCCAGCGGCCCAGGTAGCGGGCCAGGCGCGGCATGGTGTAGCCGTCGAAACGCGGGCCGGATTTTTTCAGCGACAGGATCTCGGCTTCGAGCGGCTCGCTCAGAGCTTCGTCGGCATCCAGCGACAGGATCCAATCGTGGGAGGCCTGTTCGGCGGCCCAGTTCTTCTGCCCGGAGTAGCCGCGCCAGCCGGCTTCGATCACCCGCACCCCGAGGTTCTGCGCCAGTTCGACCGTGCGATCCACCGAACCGCTGTCCAGAATCAGAACCTCATCGCAGCAGCGCAGGCTCTCGATGGACCGGGCAATGTTCCGTTCCTCGTTGAGGGTAATGATCGTGGCCGTGATCTTCATGCCGGATCAGAGGCCGCCGGCGGTGATCGGCGCGTAGCAGAAGCACAAAATGAAGAGCGCCAGCGCGACATACCCGAGTTTGCGGCGGCCCGCACCCAACTCGCTGTCATCGTAAATCACCGGATGGCGGCGGCCCACGAAAAAGAGGACGATGCCCCACACCAGCCAGCCGAGCCAGAACTTCCCCAGCGGCAGCAGGGCGACGCACAACAGCTTGGAAACCGTTTTATGACGGCGCGGAAAAAAGGAATACAGAATGTGGCCGCCATCGAGCTGGCCCACGGGCAGCAGGTTCATGGCCGTGGCGAACATGCCGATCCACGCCGCGCGCGCCACCGGGTGCAGACAGATGTCGGCCATGCGCACACCGGGAAAAATGGCGCTCGCCAGCAGCCACTGCAGCGCCGGCACGCCGAAATGCAGGCTGCCCTGCTCGGCGACATTCGGAATAATCTTGGAAAACGCCAGCCCGATGGCCAGCGCCGGCAGCAGAAACACGAATCCCGCGATGGGGCCGGCGGCGCCGATATCGAACAGCACCCGCTTGGAATAGATGGGCGACCGCACCCGGATGAATGCGCCGAACGTGCCGAGAAAAGGCGACGGCATGAAGTAAGGCAGGCTGGCATCCACCTGATGGTAAACCGACGCCAGGTAGTGGCCGAATTCGTGAGCGGTGAGGATGGCGAGCAGCGTCAGCGAAAACGGCAGCCCCAGCATCAACCCTCCCGGGTGCCGCCAGAGCCAGCCGTACATATCGAAACTGTGTTCGATATCAAACGGCAGATTGCGGTCGAAATCGATCTGCATGGCCGCGCCGACCACTGTCGTAGTCAGCAGCGTCAACAAAAACAGCAGAGAATACAGCCAATAACGCTCGCGCACGGGCGCTTCGGCCAGAGGTACGGTATCGCCCGGACCGGGAGCGGCGTACAACGGGTATGGCGCGGGCGAATAATCCTGAGAGGACACGAGTATACGAGCCGCCTGTAACGGCTTCCTGCAGCCAGTTACTGCAGGGTTTGCAACTCCTTGCCCGGTTTAAAGCGCACGGCCTTTCCGGGCGGGATCGAAACTTCCGCGCCAGTACGCGGATTGCGTCCGATTCCCGTCTTTCGCGGCTTGACATTAAAGACGCCAAAACCGCGCAATTCGATTCGGTCACCCTGCTCGAGCGCGCGCTTCATGGACTCAAAGACAGTCTCGACCGCCATTTCCGCTTTCGTTTTTGTGATGCCGGTGCGGTTCACAACTTCGTTAATGATATCCAGCTTGATCAAAACTGCCTCCTTGAACAGGCTTGGGCGAGCTTCCTACGCGAATCAGTCAACCACATGATAGGATTGAATTTATTCCCATGTCAAGCGATAGCGCTCCGGTCCATGCGGCGAAGCTGGGGAGCGAGGAGTTCCGCCGCGCCTGCAGTCGCTTCGCCACCGGCATCACGGTCGCCAGCGTGCTGGATGCCAGCGGCATGCCGCTGGGCCTGACCGTGAACTCCTTTTCCTCCGTCTCGCTCGACCCGCCCCTGGTGCTCATCTGCCTCGGCCACGCGGTCAGCATCATCGATGCCTTCCGGGAATCTAAGCATTTTGGAATCAACGTTTTGGATGATAGCCAGCAGCATCTTTCCGAGCGTTTCGCGCGCAAAGGCGAAGATCGCTTTGACGGCCTGGAATGGTACCGCGGCGAAACCGGCGTTCCCCTCCTGCAGGGAATGCTGGCGGTCATGGAATGTGAGGTCCGCGAGCGGGTCACCGCCGGGGATCACGACATTTTTGTGGCGGAAATGGTACGGGCGGAAGCCAGGGAAGGAAAGCCCTTGATCTATTACGGGAGTAAATATAGAGTGTTGGCCCCGAACGAATACGAATAGGACACCAGGACGGCCGGACAAATGACGAATCCACTTTCTTTTCTGCACGATCAGCTCGAGGAATGGAAGCAGCACGGCACCTACCAGCGGCTGCGGGTGCTGCAATCGGAAAGCGCGGCGGAATCGCGGTTCGACGGCAAAGAGGTGATCAACCTGGCCTCGAACAACTACCTGGGGCTGACCACGCATCCCAAACTGCGGCAGGCAGCCATCGATGCCGTGCGCCGCTTCGGCGTGGGCAGCGGCGCCGTGCGCACCATCTCCGGAACCATGTCGCTGCACATGCAGCTCGAAGAGCGCATTGCCGCTTTCAAGGAAGTGGAAGCCTGCGTGGTGTTTCAATCGGGCTTCGCGGCCAATGCGGGCACCGTGTCGGCGATTCTCGGGCCGGAAGATCACATCATCAGCGACGAACTGAACCACGCCAGCATCATCGACGGCTGCCGCCTGTCGAAAGCGAAGATCCACGTCTTCCCGCACAAAGATGCGGCGGGCGCGGAGAAGATCCTGGCGGAACTCGAGAGCGTGCCGGGGCACAAGCTGCTGATCACTGACGGCGTGTTTTCCATGGATGGCGATATCGGCTCGCTGCCGGGGCTGGTGGAGGCCGCGGAGCGGCACGGCGCCATCATGATGGTGGACGACGCGCATTCCTCGGGCGTGCTGGGCCGCAACGGCCGCGGCACCATCGATCACTTCGGCCTGCATGGACGCGTGCACATCCAGGTGGGCACGCTTTCCAAAGCCATCGGCGTGCTCGGCGGATATGTTTGCGGCAGCCGCGACCTGATCGAATTTCTGTACCACCGCGCGCGCCCGTTTCTCTTTTCGACGTCCCATCCCCCGGCCGTCGCCGCCGCCTGTCTGGCGGCCTTCGATGTGCTCGAAGAGGAGGCCGAGCGCATCGAGCGGCTGTGGGAGAACACGCGCTACTTCAAGCAGGGGCTGAAGAACGCCGGCTTCGAGACCGGCATGAGTGAGACGCCGATTACGCCCGTCATGGTGGGCGATGCCGCGCTGGCGCATCAGCTTTCGCGGGAGTTGTTCGAGGGCGGTGTGCTGGCTACGGGCATCGGATTCCCCACCGTGCCCAAAGGAAAAGCGCGGGTGCGAACCATCGTCACCGCCACCCACACGCGCGAAGAACTGGACCGCGCGCTCGAAGTGTTCGCCGGGGTGGGAAAGAAGCTGGGGATTTTGACGCCCGCGGCGGGCTAGCGATCCTTTTTCAGCTCCACGACCATGACTTCGATGGGCTGATTCCCGGCGTTCACATCGGCGTGCATGGTGCCGGGAGCATTGGCCGGCAGCCAGTAGGCTTTTCCCGAATCCCACACGTGCGTTTCGCTGGAGCCCTTCTGCTCGACGATCTTCATCGTCCCGCCGCGCAGCGCGATGATCACCCGCCCGTGGTCGTGGCGATGCATGGTGAGGGGCGCATTCGGCGTGATCACGCTTTTCCAGACCTTCACGTCTTCGTTTTCGAACTGCGGAATCCGCTCCGTTCGCACATCCGGTTGTTGCGAATGCATCACGTCCACCGCGGCCAATACGACGATCAGCGCCAGCGAGCCCCAGTTCCATAGCTTTTTCATGCGTTTCTCCCACTGCACGACGGGTTCCTTGATCATAGAGGATCGGCCATCCCCGCGGGGTTGTAAGATGGCGGCGCGGCTGGCGGAGCGCCGGCGATCCGCCGCTACAATGAGTGGATGAGCAATCCTTACGCGAAAATACTCGGCGATCGCGACCCGGTGGATACGATCGCGGCGACCCCGGCACGATTGGCGGGCCTGGCGCGGGAACTCGGCCCCGACGGTCTGGAACGCAGCACCGCTCCCGGAAAATGGCGCGCCCGCGAGATCCTCTGCCACCTGGCCGATTGCGAAGTGGCATTCGCCTTCCGCCTGCGCCAGGCATTGGCCGAGCCGCGCCACGTCATGCAGCCATTCGACCAGGAGGCGTGGGCCGGGCTTTACCCGTCGTTGGGAGCGCAGCCGGCGCTCGACACCTTCACCGCCCTTCGCTCGTGGAACCGCGCGCTTCTCGCTGCCGTGCCCGCGGATGCCTGGAACAAGACCGTGAACCATCCCGAGCGCGGCGACATGACGTTTCGCACGATCGTCGAGACCATGGCCGGCCACGACCTCAACCACATCGGGCAACTGGAATCGATCGCCCGCGGGTAAGGCTTCGCTCCGCGCTCAATTTGCCGGCGGCCTACAGAAACAGACTGCTCCAGGATGGATCGAGCGCCTGCCAGCGATGCGTTTTGTAGCAGCTTGTCACGATTTCCGGCACGTAGAGCAGGCCGTGTCCGTGCGCGCAGATCAGTTCCACGCCGTACCACTCGAGGAACGCGTGCGAGGCATCGCCGATGCGCGTGGGATGGGTAAGCCGGTGAAGGCAGACAGGGCAGCGCTGGGACTGGTCGGCGAAGGTCCAGCGCAGCGCCAGAATCTCGGCGATCAGAAAGAACTGCGGAATGCCCAGCGAAGCGCCGAAAGCCGCCGGCGTCACCAGCAGGATCTTGGCGATTAAGAACAGGTTTCGGCGCAGGCCGCGGCCGCCGGGATAATCGCCGAGCGTGGGCGGCGACGTGGCCATCAGCACCATCAGGGCGACCAGCGCCAGCATGCCGTATGACAGCAGCACCAGTGCAAGCGGGACATCCACCCCGGACTTCTGCGGGTGAACGATGGAAACCGTGGAGCCGGCGAAAACGCCCGCGGCAGCCAACAGGGACAGCAGCAGCAGGCACCGCAGCGGAGAATCCATGGACAGGATGGCGCCGCGCTGTAAAGCGGAAGCGCGGCGCCGCAGCCAGAAGGCATCGTGGAACGCGCCCAGGCAGAATGCCATGGGGCGGTGGTTCACGTAACAGAGCTCGGCGCGCCATTCGGCCAGCCACTCGGAGCGCTGGCGCACGGGAACGAGACAGGCGGCCGTTCGCAGAATGGCGCGGTGCAACCTCATGCGTTCTCCTCCTCGGGGATGAGCCTGGCAAGCAGCGGGTAGCGTTTGCGCGAGGCTTCCAGCGTGGCCTTGCCGGCGCGGGTGATCTTGTAGTATTTGCGCGGCGGGCGCTGGCCGGCATCGGCGGCGGACTGCGACTCCCATTGCGAGCGGATCAGTCCATCGCCTTCCAGGCGGCGCAGAGCCGGATACACCGTGCCGCTGGGAAGCCCGATGGTTTCCATGATGGCAAAGCCGTAGACGTGGCCGGCCCCGATGGCCTGGAGAATCAACGCCGCCGTGTGGGAAAGTTTCACCTCCAGTGCCATGCGGCCAGTATACCTATGTAGCATGCTACTTGACAACCATGCTGTAGTTTGCTACATAGGGTGGCATGTTGGAACTGCGCGGCGTGTGCAAGCGATTCCGCGGCATCGTAGCGGTGGACAATGTGAGCTTCCGGGCGCAGCCGGGCGAGATCACCGGCTACCTGGGCCCCAACGGCTCGGGGAAATCCACGACGATGAAGATCGTCACCGGGCTTTTGGAAGCGAGCTCCGGAAAAGTGCTGTTCGGCGGCGAACCCATCGAACGCGACCTGCTGGCCTACAAGCAGCGGATGGGCTACGTGCCCGAAGAGCCGCACCTTTATTCGCACTTGAGCGGCCTGGAGTACCTGGCGATGGTCGCTCAACTCCGCGACCTGCCCGCTAAACCGGGCGCCGATCGCATCGACGGCCTGTTGCGCCTGCTCGGGCTGCACGGCGACCGCCATGTACCGATTTCCGCTTATTCAAAAGGCATGCGCCAGAAAGTGCTGCTGGCCGCCGCGCTGCTGCACAATCCCGACCTGCTCCTGCTCGACGAGCCGTTCTCGGGGCTCGACGTGGGCACCGGCCTGGTCCTTCGCAGCCTGATTCAGGAATTGGCGGCGCGCGGCAAGGTGGTGCTCTTCAGCTCGCACGAACTGGAAACCGTGGAGCGCCTCTCTTCCCACGTGGTGATTCTGCATCGCGGCCGCGTCGTGGCTGACGACTCCATCGAGCATCTGCGGACTCTGATGGCGGCGCCCAACCTGGAGGCCATCTTCCAGCAACTGGCGGTGGAACAGGATACGGCGGCCGTGTCGCGCGAGATCGCCGACCTGATCGGAGCCTGAAAGACCATGCAGAAAGCGCAATTCCGCGTGCTCTACCGCGAGTTCCTCTTTCGCATGGTGGATCTGGAAGTGCTCTCGGCGCACGCGCTGGGGGATTCCAGCAAGTTGTTAGGGCAGATCGCGGCGCTGCTGATTCATTTCAGCACCCTGCTGGCAGTGGCCGCGGTGATTTTCATGATGTCGCGCACGACGCCTCTCCAGAGTCTCGCCACGACGCTGTTGACCGAGCATTTTCTCATCTCGACTACCATGCTGGCAGTCGGCCTGTTCGCCGTGCTGAGCTGGGACTCGACCTTTCCCGACCGCCGCGACGTGCTGGTGCTGGCGCCCCTTCCTGTCCGCGCCCGCACCATGTTTCTGGCGAAGGTGGCGGCCGTGGCGACGGCGCTGCTGCTGACCGTCGGGCTGATGCACTGGGCCTCGGCCGTCATGTGGCCTGCGGCTTTCGCCGCCAAGGCGAGTCCGCAGTCGGTCGCTGCGATGACGTACGATGCCACACCCGCGCCGGTTTCGGCGGCAAGCCTCCAATCGGTCCTCGATCGCGACCTGCGCCAGCAACTGACGAGCGGCGCGCTCGCTCCGCGCACAGGCGGCGGTCTTGTCGTGGGCGCAGTGCAGCATGGCGTGTGCCGCGTCTTCTCTTACGGCAGTGCGAAACCGGATTCCCTGTTCGAGATCGCGTCCATCACCAAAACCTTCACCGGCCTGATGCTGGCGCGGATGGCGGTGGAGGGCAAGGTGTCGCCGGATGAGCCGCTACGGATGCTGCTGCCCGCGGGAATGGCGGACCCGCCGCGCGGCCAGGAGATTACGCTGGCGGATCTGGCCACGCACCACGCGGGCCTGCCGCGCGTCGCGGAGAACGGGTGGCAGAATTTTCTCGAGCACCGCGGGGTAGGGAAGCCGCCACATCCCGGCTTTTCCTATAGCAATTTGGGATTCCAACTCCTCGGCTATGCCTTGTCCACGCGCGCCGGCGGCACGTATGCGGATCTCCTGCGCGCCCAGATCACCGGCCCGCTGGGCCTCGGCGATACCGTCGTCGACCTGTCGCCCGCGCAGCAGGCGCGGGTGATGCAGGGCTACGACGAGAATCATCGTCCCACGCCGCCCGACAAGTGGGACCTTCCCGGCGCCGGCGCTATTTATTCCACCGCGGACGATCTTCTGACGTACCTGGAAGCCAATCTGCACCCGGAGCGCGTGGGGGGCGCGTTGGGCGCGGCTCTGGCGATGTCGCACCGGCGGCGCGATGCGGGTCCTCCGGGGTACGGCATCGGCCTCGCCTGGTGGATCGATCCGGCCGGCACCACCTGGTTGCACGGCGGGGCGGAATACGGGTTCAGCAGCGTTGTGTTCTTCGATCCCGCGGCGGACCTGGCGGCCGTAGTGCTGCTCAACAACGGTCCGGGCGCAGTTCCGCTGGCCGACCTGCTGAGCGGCCACATTCAACAGCGCATGCTGGGCCAGCCCGCCATCTCGCTGGACTCGGTCCTGCTTCCGGAGCGCGGCCTGCCGCGGTTCTTCGCCGCTTATTGGCTTACGATGCTGGCGGCGGGCGCGTTTATTTACTGCAGCGTTCTCGGTGTGCAGGGCCTGGCGGCGCAGATCCTGCCGCGGCGTCTCTTCCTGCGCGCCAGCGGGGTGCTGCAACTGGCGGCTTTCTGCCTGTTTGTGAGCGTGTACTTTCTGGAGCCGGCGTTCGGCGGGTTCGCAGGGATGAGCGCCGCGCAGATTCAGCACCGCCTGGAATGGCAGCCCACCTACTGGTTCCTGGGGATGTTCCAGCAGTGGAACGGCACCATGCACCCGCTGCTGGCTCCTCTGGCCCGGCGTGCCTGGGCAGGTCTGGCGATCGCGGTCTCAACGGCTTCGGCCGCTTATGCCCTTTCTTACGTGCGCTCGTTGAAACAGATTGTCGAAGAGCCGGATATCGTGCCGGGAGGCAGACGGTGGATCTGGCTCCCGCCGTTCGGAAACCGCGTCCAGACCGCCATCGGCCAATTCGCCGTGCGCACCCTGGCACGCAGCCGCCAGCACCGCATGATCCTCGCCTTCTATTTGGGAATCGGTCTCGCGCTCACGATCTTCCAGGTGAAGACTCCCGTGCGACCCCCGGGCTCGGGCGCGGTGAACGTTGCGGGCGAGGCCGATGGGCCCCTGATCGCCGCGACCATCGTGATGATGGCGCTGCTGGTGGTGGGGACCCGCATCGTATTTGCCCTGCCTTTGGACCTGCGCGCCAATTGGGTATTTCGCATTGCCGGGGTGCGTTGGGGCGCGAAGGCAATGGCCGCGACCCGGCGCGCGATGCTTCTGCTGACGGTTGCGCCGCTGTGGATTTTGTCCGCCGCATTGTGCCTGCACTATTGGCCCTGGCGACAGGCGGCTGGACACCTGGCCCTGCTGGCGCTGATGGGAGTTCTGCTGGCGGAGCTCTGCCTGGCGCGCTTCTCCAAGATTCCGTTCACATGTTCCTACCTGCCGGGAAAATCGGGGGTCCACATGGTCTTCCTGTATTCCCTCGGCCTGTTCTATATCGTGACCTTTTGCACGAAGTACGAGCAGTGGGCGCTGGGGAACGGGCGCGGAATCGCCCTGATGCTTGCCCTGTTCGGCGGCGCATTGGTGCTTGTTCGCGGCGCCACCGCTCTGCTGGCGCGCGGTGCGGCAGAAGACCTGCGCTTCGAAGAGGAGGCCGATCCGGCGGTGCAGGAATTAGGCTTGAGCCGGTAGTTTGCGCAGCACCCAGGTCGTCATGGAGCGCTGGTTCTGCACCACGGTGGTCTTCAGCGGGTCCATGAGCTCGCCTCTCAGCTCCGCGGTGAGCCGCATGAGGAGCGGCTCATCCACCAGGTAGCGGTCGGAACCGTCCGGGAGGCGGCACCGGCGGCCGTCGAACGGCCGAATCTGTCCTTCGATCCCGATTGACGATGCGAGGCGGCAGAAAAACAGCCCGCCCGGTTTCAGGACCCGCCACGAACCGCGCAGCATGGCGTCGAACTGTTCGTCCGAACGCGCGAAATGCAGCACCGCGCTGCTCAGCACCACATCGGCGAAACAATCCGCGAACGACATCGCTTCGACCGGCTCGGCGCGGAAATTTTGCGGCGGGATCGCGGGGGTGAGCGACGCCGCCAGACGGCGCGTATGCGCTACCGCTTCGGAATTGGCGTCGGCGCCAAAGACTTCGAAGCCGTTGCGCAGGAAGTAGACCAGGTTGCGGCCGGAGCCGCAGCCGGCATCGAGGATGCGCATGCCCGCGCGGATACGCCCGCGCAGCAGTTGATCGAACAGGTAGATATCGATCTGGCCGAATTGTTCTTCGAGAGTCATGAGCGGGGCGCTGCATCGGTCAGGCCCGTGACCGACCGGATTCGGCCATCGGAAGCGAATTGGAAGACGCTGGTGCCGGTCATGCGGGCCACGCCGTCCGGACCGGCAGCGCTCCAATCGGCGAGCACCGTTCCCTGGCAGTGGCGGACTTCGCCCTGGCGGCGCAACGCGATGCCCGGCATGAAACGCAGCGCGGCGGCGATGTGCGCGCTGAGATCGTCGAGGCCATCGAGTAGGCTGTAACGGTCGCGGAAGCGGACGGCGGGTTCGGCGATCTGCTCCAGGGCGGCATTGCGCGCGGCGGTGTCGGCGATCAGCCAGGCGGCGAACCAGGCGTCGATGGCGTCGGCTGCGTTCGCGAAGTTCTCGTTGGCAACCACGTTCGCAAAAAGGGAGAGCTGGAAGCGCCAACCCTGCACATGCAGGTCGCGCGCCGGCTCATCGTCGAATTCGTGCAGCAGGCGGAGCCGGGTGCCGCCGGCATCGGGTTCGAGCGTGATGGTCACCCGCGAGGCGCCCGGCGGAATGGGTTTGCCGCTCACATAGCCGTAGGTGAAAACGATGCGCTCGAGCTGGCGGACTTCCAGCACTTCGCCGCGCAGCTCGACGCCGTTGCCGTGGCGGATGTAGACCTTGCCGCCGGGCTGCGCATCGATGGTCGAGCCGGCGCCCCACCACGAGGCCCAGCGGGCGCTATCGGTGAAGAAGCGGAAAACGGTTGCCGGTTCGGCCTGGATGACAACCGTGCGAGTGAGCGAGTAGGGAAGCGGCGGCATGGCAGTCCTCACGATTTTCGTTTATTGGATGCGCGCCGGCGCGGCTTGGGGCCGCGGCGCGTCTGTTCGAGTTCGGCGGCGAGCTTGAGATTCCACAATGAATCGTCCCACATGGATTCGAGCATCCGGGCCGCGGGTCCGAGCGCTTCCGGCCGGGCGCGGTAGAAGCGGTTGCGCTGTTCGGCGCGCGCTACCACCAGGCCGGCTTCTTCCAGGGTGCGAAGCTGCAGCGAGACGGCGCCGAAGGTGACATCCGGCATGGCGCGGTGGATCGCCCCCGCGGAGAGTTCTTCGCGCCAGACCAGCCGCAGGATTTCGCGTCGGCGCGGGGAAGCGATGGCATCGAGCAGATCCTGCATGCAAAAAGTTTAGTTAAAACTAAAATGACTGTCAAGGAAATAAAAAAGCCGGCTGCCAGGATGGCGGGCAGCCGGCTGAAAGGGGCTAGGGACGACTCAGAAGGTGAATTTGGCTCCCAGTTGCATACGCCGCGAGGCTCGGTACGAACTGATCTGGCCGAACACCGTGCTGGTGATGTTGGTGCTGGCGAAGCCGCTCGGGTTCACCCAGTTGAGAGCGTTCAAAGCTTCGGCGCGGAGTTGAAGGTGCAGTTTCTCGGTGCCGAGGTTGAAGTTCTTGCTGGCAGCGGCATCCCAGTTAAAGTAACCCGGGCCGTAGACGGTATAGCGGCCGGCGTTGCCGGGGCGCACGGCGCCCTGGGGAACCGGCTGGAAGCAGGCAGTGTTGAACCAGGACGGGCCGGCTGCGAAGTAAACTCCGTAGAACTGGTGCGGCGCGTTCGCCTGCGGGTTGCAGACCATGTCCGGGCGCGAGGAGACCGGGCTGGCGCCGAGGTTACCGACGCCCGGGGGGTCCACGCTGGACGTGGTGACGGTGGCGGGCAGGCCGGTCTGGAACGACACGATGCCGGTGAGCTCCCATCCGCCGAAGGCCGCGTTCTTCAAACCATGCTGGGTTCGGAAGAGCGGATCGACGTACACGTAGTTGAGGGTCAGAACCTGGGTGCGATTGAAGCTCGCGGGACCGTATTCCCCCTCATGCCAGTTGTAGCTGTTCTCGGGAGCGTTGGAGCGGTCGCTGCTGGAATCGGTCAGGGTCTTGGACCACGTGTAGGACGCATTGAAAAGGCCCGCGGCGCCGAAGTTCTTGCGCACGGTGGCCTGCAGCGAGTGGTAGTTGGAATCGAACGCCGTCAGAATGTCCGTGATTGGGCCATAGCCAAGGTACGGGCGAACGGCGTTGATGCGCGGGTCGTCGGCGGAAGTGAAGATCGTGTTGCCGTTGGCCGTGTGCAGGCCGGCGGCAAGCGCCACGCCCGGATAGGCCTCGTTGATATCGACTTCGCCGAGCAGGTGTGTCCCCTTGGAACCGTAATAGCCGACGTCCAGTATCACGTTCTTCGGCAGATTGCGCTGGATGTCGAAGCTCCACTGCTGGACGTACGGAATGAGCGCCTGAACGTCGGTGGCGTGAAGCGTGATCGGCGCGGCGGAGACGTTCTGGGTGGCGCTGCCGATGTTGCTGAAGCTGCCGTTGCTCAGGCTGATGCTCTGCACATACGGCGGGTTGGCGAAGGTGTTCTGTTCGTAGGTGCCGAAGAGGCCGGAATCGTAATAGATGCCGTAGCCCGTGCGGACCGCGGTTTTTCCGTCGCCGAACGGATCCCATGCCAGCCCGAGGCGGGGAGCGAAGTTGTGCCAGTGGTCGGCGCCGATCTTGCTCCCGAACGGCGAGCCTTTACCGCCGACGATGATCCCGTTCATATTGCAGTTGTTGCAGGTTCCAGCGACGATATTGCCGGTCGTCGGATCGATCTGCGGCGCGCTGGCGCGATTATAGAGCGCCGGGTCGAAGTTATCCAGCAGGTTGCCGGTGTCCGTCGGCTGGCCGAAGAAACTCCAGCGCACGCCCGCATAGAGCGTCAGCCGGGAGGTCAGCTTGAAGTCATCCTGTGCATAGGCTTCATGCTGCCACGTCCAGATATTCGGAGTGATGTCCGTGGAGGGCATGGAGAAGCTGGCCACGTTGCCGAGCAGGAAGTTCGCCCAGGACTGCTGGAAGCTGGTGGTCCCGGTTTGTAGGCCGGCATTGGTGAATCCGAAGGACCCTTCCTGGTTGGCGGCATTTTCCGTCTTGTTGTAGCGGTTGACGGTCAGGCCGAACTTCAGAGTGTGGCGGCCCATGACCTTGGTGAGATTGTCGAACCACTGGAAGTTGCGGTTGTATTCGTTGTACGGGCCGTAACCCAGCAGGCTGGAACCACCGGTGAAGCTCAGTTCGGGAACAATACCCTGCGTGTTCGTGAACGGCTCCGGCACGTTGATATCCGGATTGTTGCTCTTGTTCATGAGCCCGATCGGCGTCGAATTGATGGCGCTTTGCGAGAAATTGAAACCGGCATCGTTGACCATCGTCGGATTGATGGTGTTCTGGAAATGCAGGCTCACGCTGCGCCCGGGGGAGTTCGTGCTGGTGGTAGCGACGCCCGGAATGGCTGCGCCGGTGAAAAGGCCGCCGGGTTCGGTGGTCGGAATGTCGTCGATTTCGAAACGGCCGTAAATGAGGAAGCGCTCGTTGACGTAGTGATCGATGCGCGCGATTTCCTGGCGGCTATTGTAGATGTTGCGCTGCGGGAAGAAGCCCGCGGTCGTGGCGCTCACACTATTGGTGGCGTTCAGCGGCAGCTTGCCGAAGATGTCCTTGAGGTAAGACGCGGAGATCGGATTGATCAGATTGGAAGGGATGGTGTTGGTGATGGTGCTCCCCGCGGGGCAGGTGCCGGCAGTCGTGGTGATGCAGATGGGCTGCGAGAACTGGCCCTGGAGCATGCCCTGGGTAGGCAGGGTTGGATTGAACGTGGTGTAGGTGATGATCCGGCGCCACTCCTGCGAATAGAAGAAGAAATCCTTGTTCTTGTCCTTATTGAACTTGCCCGGAATGTAGATCGGGCCGCCGATGGTGAAGCCGAAATCGTTCCAGCGCAGGGGCGGAACTTTCGATTTACAATCGGCGAAGTTCGCGGAGGTACAGGGGGTCGAGGGCGAACTCTCATCCACAAAATTCACCTTGTTGGCATTGTTGGAAAAGTTGTTCGCCGCCAGATAGTCATTGCGGAAAAACTCGAACGCGCTGCCGTGAAAGGCGCTCGAACCGCTCTTGGTCACCACGCTGATCTGCGCGCCGCCGGCGCGGCCGGTATCGGCGGTGTAGAGGCTGCGCTCGACCTTGAATTGCGCGATGGCATCGACTCCCGGGAAAGTCATCAGCGTGAGGTTGCTGCCGCGATCGACGTTATCGGCGCCATCGACGGTCCAGTTGGCGGCGGAGTTGCGGTTGCCGCCGATATAGTACGGGATCGTTGCCGCGGTGCCCGCGGGAGACGAATTTCCGATGTAGAGATCGTCCGTCGTGCTGGCGGTCACGCCAGGCAGCAGGGAAACCAGTTGTTCGTAATTGCGGGTGCCCAAAGGAAGTTCGCGTACCTGCGTGCCTTCGATGGTAGTCGCGGCGGCCGGCGTGCCAAGCTCCACCTGCGCGGCTTCGGCCTTCACTTCCACCGTTTCCGTCGCGGCGCCGACCTGCAAGGTGATGTTGATCTTCAAGTTATCGTTGACGTTCAGAACGATCCCGCTGCGGGTTTCGGTCTTGAAGCCGGCGGCATCCACTTTGATCGAATAGTTGCCGATCGGCAGAAACGTGGCGGCATACGTTCCGCTGGTGTCCGTAGTTACCGTCCGGATGACCAGGTTACGGTCGGTGTTGGTTACCTCGACCTTGGCGTTCGGTACAGCGGCGCCAGAGGGATCCAGAACGGTGCCCCCGATGGTGCCGGTAATGTCTTGAGCGAAGACGCCGGTTGCGACCAAGGCCGATAAAACGCAGAGTAGCGGCAGCTTTTTCATAATTGTGGTGAAACTGTCCACAGCGAGACCTCCTTGCAATTTCCCAAGATTATGTCATCCTATTCATAAGATGTCAATGGTCGGCCCTCTTGACAAAGACCTGCCGGTTCCGCTCTATCACCAGCTCCAGGAGACGCTCAGGGCGGAAATCGAGAGCGGCGCCTGGCATGCCGGAGATCAGCTCCCCAACGAGAGCAAGCTCGCCGAGTACTATAAAGTCAGTAAAATCACCGTCCGGCAGGCTCTGCAGGGTCTTGCGGACCTGGGCTACATCCGCCGCGAGCATGGGCGCGGAACGTTTATCGCGAGGCGAAAGTTTGACGAAGGTCCGCGCGAGCTGACGAGCTTCAGCGAGGAGATGCGGCGCCATGAACTGGTCGCCGGGGCCCGCATCCTGGAGCAGCGCACCGAAGAGGCGGAGGCGCGCGTGGCCCACGCGCTGCAGTTGCCGGCCGGCTCGATGGTCTTCGTTCTGCGGCGGCTGCGGCTGGCGGGCGGAGAGCCGGTCACACTGCAGACTGCTCACATCCCCGCCAACCTGGTTCCCGGGCTGGAAGTAGCGGCGGATGCGTCGCTCTACGAACTGCTCCAGCGGCAGTATCACCTCTACCCGGCGCGCGCCAGGGAGACCTATTTCGCATCGCTGGCGGACGCGGCTGCCGCGCAGTTCCTGGAAATTGTTGTGGGAGCGCCGGTTTTCGCGGTGGAGCGGGTGACGCTGCTGCCCAACGGGAAGCCCTTCGAATTCGTCCATTCGGTGGTTCGCGGGGACCGCTACTCGATTGTCCTCGACCTGGTCAAGCACGGCGCCGAAAAGCGCGTGCTGGCGCTCACGCCTTGATCTCCGCCGCTCGCGCCGCCGCGTTCGAAATCCTGCGCAAGGTGGAAGCCGGCGGGTATGCTTCCGACCTGCTCGTCGACCGCTGCGCCGGTCTGGAGGCGCGCGATGCCGGCCTGGTTTCCGAGATCGTCTTCGGCGTGCTCCGCTACCGCGGGCAACTGGACTTCCTGATCGAATCTTACTCCGGCCGGGCACGCAAGCTCGATTGCGAAGTGCGCATTGCGCTCGCCATGGGGATCTACCAGCTTCGCTACCTGGAACGGATCCCACGGCATGCGGCGGTCGCCGAGAGCGTCGAACTGGTCAAACGCGCGCGCAAAACATCCGCGGCCGGTTTTGTCAATGCGGTTCTGCGCAAGGTGGACCGCGAACCGGTGGCCTGGCCTTCGCGGGAAGTCGCGCTCTCCTGCCCGGAGTGGCTGCTCGCGCGCTGGGAGCGGCAGTTCGGCGCTGTGCTCGCCGAAGGCATCGCGCGCGGAGCGCTGCGGGCGCCCGAGACGTACGTAAGCGAGACTGGGCGGGTGCAGGACATCGGCTCCCAGGCGATTGTGCCGCTGCTCGGCCTGGAGCGCGGGGAAACGTTTCTCGACCTCTGCGCGGCGCCGGGAAACAAGACGGCTCAGGCGCTGGCAACAGGAGTGCGCGCCATCGCCTGCGACCTGCACCATCACCGCCTGGCGCCGCTCAGGAGCCTTGGTGTGCCGCTGGTGCTGCTGGATGGCACGCGTCCGCTGCCGTTCGGCCGGAGCTTCGACCGCATTTTGGTGGACGCGCCATGTTCGGGAACCGGGACGCTGGGGCGCAATCCGGAGATCAAATGGAAGCTGCGGCCTGAGGACCTCGATGACCTCGCACGGCGCCAGAAGGCGCTGCTGTCATCGGCGCTCGCAGTCCTCGCGCCCGGTGGCACGCTGGTGTATTCGACCTGCTCGCTCGAGTCGGAAGAGAACGAAGCCGTCGTGGCGCACGCCTCCGGTGCGTGCGTCGTCGAGACTCTGCGGCGCATTCCCGGCCGCGACGCAGGGGACGGTTTCTACGCCGCTGTGATAAAATTTGAACAGCCCGCAAATGGTTGAAATTGTTCCCTCAATACTGTCGGCGGATTTTGCGCGCCTGGCCGAGGAGATCGCCCGCGTAGAGCGCGGCGGCGCCGCCATGCTGCATCTCGACGTGATGGACGGCCATTTTGTGCCCAATCTGACGATCGGTCCGCCGGTGGTGGAGAGCGTGCGCAAGACCACGCGCGCGCATCTTGATGTGCACCTGATGATCGAGAATCCGGACCGGTACGTGGTCGACTTCGTACGCGCCGGAGCCAACTCGGTTTCGGTGCATTATGAGGCTTGCCGCCACCTGGATGGAACCCTGGAGCTGATCCGCCAGGCGGGGGCCATGGCGGGAGTCGTGCTGAACCCGGCCACCCCGGTCGCCGTGCTCGAAGAGATCTTGAATGTGGCGGACTACGTGCTTTTGATGAGCGTTAATCCAGGGTTTGGGGGACAGCAGTTGATCCCGTATGTGCTGGAGAAGGTGCGTAAGCTGGAGAGAATGCGGCGGGAGAAGAAGTTACGCCTGCCGATCGAGATCGATGGCGGAGTGCATTTGAATAACCTGGCGGAAGTGGTTCGTGCCGGGTGTGATTGGATCGTCACAGGGTCGGCCATCTTTCACAGTGCCGATGCCGAAGCGACGGTACGGGAGATGCGCGCGATTGCGGCGAATGCCACCGCGGTCGTCATATAGGTTTTTGCGGGCCGGGCGCCCGCTGCTTGATTGAGTGATCCTTATGGTTCGAAATACCATTCGTTATTCTGTGATATTGGGAACTGTAGCGGTGCTTCTGTTTTCCAGCGCCTGCAGGAAGAAGCGTTACGAGAATCCCATTACTAAAGACACGCAGCAGCCCGACAAGGTGCTGTTCGATTCGGCGATAGACGATATCGAGCACGGGCGCTACGAGCGGGCGCGGCTAACGCTGCAGACGCTCATGAATACCTACGACACCAGCGAGTACCTGGCCAAGGCCAAGCTGGCGGTGGCGGACAGCTGGTATCGCGAGGGCGGCGCCCACGGGTTGGCCCAGGCGGAGGCGGAGTACAAGGACTTCATTCTGTTCTACAAGAACATGGAAGAGGCGGCCGAAGCGCAGGCCAAGATCTGCCAGATGCAGTACCAGCAGATGGACAAGAGCGATCGCGATCCGCTGCACGCTTACCGCGCGCAGGAGGAGTGCAAGACGCTCGTTACCGAGTTCCCCAACAGCAAGTTCGTTCCCCAGGCGGAGCAGTATTTGCGGAACGTGCAGGAAGTGCTGGCCGACGAAGAGTTCAAAGTGGGCCAGTTCTATCACACGAAGGGCAGTTTCCCCGCATCGGCGAGCCGGCTGCAGGGGCTGACCGACGAGTATCCGCTCTATAGCGGCGCGGCCGACGCGCTCTGGCTGGAAGCCGATTCCTACCAGCGCATGGGAGACAATTTCGAAAGCCAGCAGGTGGCCGCGTACAGCAAGATCGTGAAAGATTATCCGCTGAGCGACCGTGCTGCCGATGCCAAGGCGAAGCTGGAGGCCATGCATCGTCCGGTTCCGGCGGCCGACCCCGCGGCTTATGCGCGGGAGAAGTACGACCTGGACAACCGCACCAGGCGCGGGCTTATCAGCAAGGTCTGGGGCCCCTTCAGCTCGCATCCGGACACCACGCAAGCGTCCAAAGCGGGCACTCCGCAGATGACGGCGTTTCATCCGATGACGCCCTACAGCGTGCCTGCCTATGCGGGCGGGCCGACCAACACCGGTGTCAGTGCGGCGGGCGGCGGAACCGGCTCGGACGTAACGGTTTCCACGGTCAATAACAGCACGCTCATCGATTCGGCTCCCGACGCGCGAGGCAATACGGGCGCTGCGGGGAGCACTCCGGCGGCGGGCGGAGCGGCCGGGACAACGGGCGGAGCGGCGGCAGGCGGCACGGCGGCTGCGGGCGGCACGGCCACACCGGCCGGCGGGGTCGATCCGAATTCGCAGCCCAAGGCGATCACGGCGCTTCCGCAGAACCACACCGGGAACCTCAAGCCGCGCAGCCTGGCTCAGCAGCAGAAGGACCTTCTGAAGCAGCAGCAGCAGATGAAGAAGTTGCAGGCCAAGCAGAAGAAACAGGCTGAGGAGCAGGCCAAGAAGGACGCCAGGAAAAAGAAGAAGGACAAGGAAGACAACACGCCCGACCAGAAGCCCGGTGATTCCGGGGCCGCCCCTACAGGCAAGCAATGAGCCGCATTCTGCTGGTGGACGATAGCCCGCACGCGCAGCGCATGGGCGAGCGCATCCTCAGCGATGAGGGCTACGAAGTGGTCACCGTCAGCAATGCCGATTCGGCGCTGATTCGCCTCGCCGATGTGGACCCCGATGTCGTATTGGCCGATACCGTCATGCCGGGCCGCACGGGATTCGAAATCTGCCAGTACCTGAAGATGAGCCCCAACCACCGTCACGTGCGCGTGATCCTGACGGCGGGTGTGCTGGAGCCTCTCGACGAAGAACAGACGCGGCGCGTGGAAGCCGACGGCACCCTGAAGAAGCCGTTTGAGGCGAGCGCCCTGCTGGCGGCGGTGAAACCGCTCGCGGAAGCGGCCGAGAAGGATCGTGCGCAGAGCGCGCCGCCACCGGGCGCCACCGCTCCCACGGCTCCGGCTGCGGCGGCGCCGTTTCTCGCCGTGGTGGATGCCGAACAGGTGCGCGCGGCGGTCACGGTGGCGCTGGACGCCTCCATGTCGTTCATGGTGGATGAAATTGCGCGGCGCGTTTTAAGCGCGCTGCATACCGGCAAGCCGGAATTGCCGTTGCCGGACCTTGCCGGCGCGGTGCCGCCCAGTTCGCCGCTGGTGGCGCCGGAGCTGCCCAAGCCCGCTCCGCCGCCCGCTGGTGTGCCTTCCGCGCCCGATCGCGTCGAATCGGTGCGCCGCGTGAGCCCGTTGCGTCTGCGGCCGGGAGCGATCCTGGGGCTCGAAGTCAACCGGCCGGAGAAACTCGACCCCGCGCCGGACAACCGGCCGCCCTCGCAAACGCACTAATTCTTATGCCCGACAACAGTTTTGACGTAGTTTCGAAAATCGAATTGCCGGAAGTGCAGAATGCCGTCCAGCAGGCGCTGAAGGAAATCCATCAGCGCTACGATCTGAAGGATTCGAAAAGCAACATCGAGCTCAACGAGAAAGACCACAAAATCGTGCTCACGAGCCAGGACGAGTTCAAGCTGAAGGCCGTGGTGGACATTCTCCAGTCGAAGCTGGTGAAGCGCCAGGTGCCGCTGAAGGGTCTCTCCTACGGCGAGATCATCCCCGCCGCGGGCTCGACCGTACGTCAGGAGATCACGCTGCAGCAGGGAATCGCCACCGAGAAGGCCCGCGAGATCGTCAAGAAGATCAAAGACAGCAAACTCAAGGTGCAGGCCTCCATTCAGGGCGATTTCGTGCGCGTCGCGGGCAAAGACCGCGATACCCTGCAAAGCGTGATCAAGCTGCTGCGCGAGGCCGATTTCGGCATCGACATGCAGTTCACCAATTACCGTACAAATTAGGCGGCGCCGAGCCCGATGGCGCGCCGCATCGAATCCCACATGCTCGCAGGGCCCGCGGGCCAGTTGGAAGCCCTACTCGAAGAGCCGGAACACGCGCCGCGAGTCGCCGCGGTGGTGTGCCATCCGCATCCGCTTTACGGCGGCACCATGCACAACAAGGTGGTCTATCGCATGGCGCGCGCGCTGCGGCATGCCGGCTGCGTCGTGCTGCGCTTCAATTTCCGTGGGGTGGGCCGCAGCGAAGGCGAGCATGCCCACCTGGAGGGAGAGACCGAAGATGCGCGGGCCGCCCTGGCGTGGCTGCGCGGGCGCTATCCGGAGCTGCCCTACGCGCTGGCCGGATTCTCCTTCGGCTCGCGCGTGGTCTCGCGCCTGGCATGCGAGCTGGGCGACGCGCATTTCGTGCTGGCCGTGGGCTTTGCCGCGCGCCTCGGGCCCGCCGAGTACCTGGGAGCCTGTGGGGTTCCCAAAATCTTCGTGCAGAGCACCCACGACGAGTTCACGCCGCGCGCCGAACTCGAGCGGCTCTTCGCCGTCATGGCCGGGCCGAAGCGGCTCATCTGGGTCGAGGCCGCCGACCATTTCTTCGCCGGGGCGCTGGACGAATTCGAAAAACAGGTGCGCGCGGCCGCGATGTCCGAAGATGTGGCGTAGCCCGGCGAGTTGTGCCATGCTGAACGGTTCATATGGATATCATTACGGGAAACGTCGGGTGGATCGAAGTCATCTGCGGCCCCATGTTTTCGGGGAAAAGCGAAGAGTTGATCCGGCGCCTGCGCCGCGCCATGATCGCCCGCAAGAGAGTCGAAGTCTTCAAGCCGGCCATCGATAACCGCTATTCGGACGACGAGATTGTCTCCCACGGCGATCTGCGCATGAAATCGCAGGTGGTGAAGGACGCCCGCGAGATCATCGACCGCATCGACTGGCGCAGTGAAGTGGTGGGAGTCGACGAATCGAATTTCATGGGCCAGCAGTTGGTGGACGTGGCCCAACGCCTCGCCGACAGCGGTAAGCAGGTGATCATCGCCGGCCTCGATACCGATTATCTCGGCCGTCCCTTCGCCCCCATGCCGGACCTGCTGGCGCATGCCGAGTCGATCACCAAAACCCTGGCGATTTGCGTCCGCTGCGGGAATCCCGCAAAGCACACGCAGCGCCTGCGCGGCTCCGAAGACCTGATCGTCGTCGGCACGTCGGATATGTATGAAGCCCGCTGCCGCCGATGCTTCGAGCCGGGAATTCCGAAACAGACGGAAATGGAGTTTGTGAAGGCGAAGAGAAAAGAATAATGGGCCACGAATGAACATACATGAACGTGAAAGAGTAAAAGCGGAGATCGCGCGAGTCCATTGACACCCGCAACCAGACGATACTTGTGTTACGGTCAGTTCTCTTCTGGGCGGTCGACACGGTCGATGACCAAACGCTCCACCGGTCCTTTGCTCGCCTTCAACTTCAGACCGAGTTGCCCGGAAATCGCTCCAGGAAGAGAGGGCCCAAGTGACCGGTCGCTGTCGCGTGAGCGATCCATGCCGGGTGTCAAATCGTCGGGCACAAACTCCGCGACGAACCTTCAACTGAAACCGGTCCTCGAGCAGCGCCCGGATCATCAGTAGCATGCGGGTTGGGCTTGCACCGTCTTCCGCTTTGGCCGCGATTTCGAATCCCTCGGTGTGAGCCCAGGTCGGCGCGCCATGGATCTGGTAGCCTTCGACCGCATAGGCCATTTCGATCAGATGGAAAAGCGTTACGTTGTCGAAGCTGATTCGCCCCGGCGAGACGCGCGGCCGATTTACGTCCCCTTCTCCGGATGGTTTCACCGACGCCACTTCGAACTTCGGCAGATTTCCCTGCGCAGCCGCGTGACAACATGCCAGTGCCAGGCAGGCCGCCAGCGCCGGTAGGCTGCCGCCAGAAGCGAACGTCATAAGAGAGTTCTACCACTAACGGTTGGGCCGCTGCTTAGTGCAGAAAGCCCCTCCGTGGGAGTAAGAAAGCCACGAATGAACACAAATGAACGTGAAAGAGCAAAAACAGGAATTGTTTTTTGGTTTATTCGTGTTCATTCGTGTTCATTCGTGTTCATTCGTGGCCATAATCCCTTTCGAATTTCAGTAATGAAACCGGAACCGCACCTCCCCGTAAATCTGCCGGGGATTGATATAGTGGGTTCCGCCGAACGTGTTACTCGTGTCGAGTAAGTAGCGCAGATTTCCAATGTTTACGGCATTCGCGGACACCGTGAAGCTTTCCCCGAAAGATTTTCCGATCGATAAGTCGAACGTCGAATGGGGCGGCAGGTGCGAGGGGCCATCGCCGTTCAGAAAGCCGGAGCCGTACTGGTAGGCCGGTGTCGCCCACAGGCGGCCGGGCAGCGTCAGGGACAGGACCGACGTCAGGGTGTTGCGCTGATCGTGGTCCAGCAGAAAATTCCCGGGCGGGCTGAATTCGAGCAAGCCGCCGTTGATGGGACCGATTCCCTGCGCGATCTGGTTGGAGTAAGCCACGCGCCACTCGGCCCGGTGAAATAAACGCGGGGAGCGCAGCGTGACTTCGGTTCCGCTGATGATCGCCGCCAGGTCGGTCAACGGAATGAAGATGCCGGAATCGCCGATGACATCGTGATCCAGAAAATTGCGCGCGCTGGTGTGAAAGTTGTCCACGTCGAGCGTCCAGCCGCGCGCCGGAATCGTCAGTCCGATGTCGTGCTGAATGTCCCGTTCGCCGGCGAGCGGAATGAAGCCGTATCCCTGGTCCACGGCGAACTCGAGCGCCGGACCGGCCAGGCTGTCGAGCGGTGGCGGCTGGTAATAGTATGCGTAGTAGCCGTGCAGGGTCCAGTGCACGTACGGGATGCGGATTGCCGCTCCCAGCCGCGGATCGGCCGAGTTTTCATCCACCAGCCCGCCGTAGTGCGTGAGACGAATACCCAGGTCGAACGTCAGCCATGGCGTCGCACGGAAACGGTCTTCCACGAACGCCGAGCTCGAACTGGCCCAATGGGTCTCCCGCTGGTTCAGAACCGCTCCGCCGGGATTGGCTGCGAGGCCGAAAAAGGTATTGTCATGCTGGCCCCATACCTCGACCCCAAAACTGGCCTCATGGCGCTTCTTCTGTACCTCCAGGACGCTGCGAGCGCCTACATAACTGGAGCGCCCGTTGTCGTTCAGCACGAAAGGAGTGTCGTTCGGCCCACCGACATACTGCGCGGCGTTGAAGTGATAGTACGGCGAGAGCGAAAGGATCACACTGTCGCTGAACGTATGGGTCCAATGAAAGCCCCCCAGGTAGTCTTTTTCCAGGTCGAGATCGCGAATTCCCGCATCCTCGTCGTCCGGCACGTTGGGCACCTGGTAATGGTCCTCTCGCACGGAAGCGATCCAGCGGAACTGGTCCTTGGCGCTTGGATTGAAGAGCAGCGAAACGAACCCGCCGGCGCCGCTTTCCTGATCGTGAATCACCTGCGAAACCGGTGTTTCCAATCCCAGCTCGGAACGGTTTCCATCCACGCTGGCGTAATAGGCGAAACGCTCGGTGTGGCCGCCGACGTTGAGTTGATCGTCGGTGGAATAGAAGTTTCCGGCGGAGAGAATCAGTTCCGCCTCGTTATCCCGCTCGAAACCGGAGGGAGTGACCACGTTGAAGAAGCCATAGGTGCGGTCGCCGTACTGGCTGGAATAGCCGCCGCGTTCCACCTCGAGTTCCGCGACATTCTTGGGATTGATGAGCGGCGCAACGTTCGCGGCGATATTCGTATTGATTACGGGGATACCATCGAAGAACCAGTTCACCTGGTGGCCGCCGCGCATGTGGAGCATGTCGTGGACCATGTATGCTCCCGGAGTGAAATCGGTAATCATTGCCAGGCTGTTGGTCTGATCGGCCCCCGCGGTCCGCGCGATTTCCTGCGGGGTGACTGCGGTCTGCACGGTGGAAGTCTGGGTAGCCAGCCTGCTGTTCGTGCCGGTAACTTCCACGGTGGAACTTACCGTCGCAAGTTCCAGTTGTAAATGGAGCACGGGCGACTTAGCGGACGTGACCGTCACCGGCTCCTCGAGCTTTCGAAAACCGGGAGCGGAAACCTCCACGGTGTAAGTGCCCTCCGGCAGGTCTTCCATCTGAAATTCCCCGTTGGCGTCGGAAAGCACGGTTTTGGTTGTGCCCTGCCCGCGCAAAATCACTTGCGCGTCAGGCAGCGGCCGGTGCTGCGGGTCGTGGACCACTCCCCGCAGATTGCCGGTAGCCGCGGCCAGACAGAGCGCCGCAACCCACAAAGCTAATACTTTCATCGAAATTCTCCCAGGTCAGGTAAGCCTCGCCTTGCCCGGCCGGAGACACCCCGGCTGCGGCGGAAGTTACTAACCGAACGAAGGAGAAGGGGGAGGGCCGCGTTTTCCGTGAGAGCGGCTGCGGGCGCCGGCAAAAACGGCACGGCTCGCATACGGTACCGTGGCGCGGCCGATGAAGGGCGTCAATGCCGGTGCAGACGAAACCAGAAACGCGACGGAGTTTACTCCGGTGACAAACCACCCGGGGTAGTAAGGACAGGTCCCGCCGCTCTGGAAACTGCGCCCCGGCGACGGCATCTGCGCGGCGCCGGCCGCCATGGCGCAGTGATGCTTGCCGTTTCTGCGGCAGCACGCGGGAAGGTTTGCGTCCGAGTCGGCGGAGAAGAGCGGAGCGATCAGCGAGAAGCTGAACAGGCCGGCAAGCAGGATGGCAACCGTTCGGCGCAAGGTTCATCATACTCCAGTCTGTGCGTTTGTGCTGACCGGAACGGCGGCCGCCGCGGGAGCCGCCGGGTCAACGTATGATTCGCCGCTAAGGCACACCGATTGCACCCCTCAGTCCAGAGGACTGACCATGCCGGAAAAGAAAACTCTCGAACGGGCCCGCCAGGATGCGCGCGAAGGGAAAGCTCCCAGCACGCAGGCCGGCGAATTCGTGCGGGAAGAGATGGATCACATCCGCGAGGGCAAACACGGAGCCCGCTCCACGAAACAGGCCATCGCGATTGGTCTCTCGAAGGCGCGGCGCGCCGGAGTTAAACTGGCGCCGCCGAAGAAGGGGAAGGCATCGGAGCGCACGCGCAAGCAGGCGCAGCGCGATGTTCGCAAGGGGAAAGCCGGGTCTTCACGCAAGCCTTCCGCGAAGCGGTCGCGGGCCGTGAGTTCCGCGCTCAAGCGCGAAGGCCGTCAAGCCGCGTCGCACAAAGCTCTCTCCCGCCAGGCCAGCGCGGCCAAACGGCGCAGCGCCGCAAGCTGATCGCGAGGCGCCGGCACGGCAAGAGCGGCTCTTTCACAGGGCTCCTTCCCGAGCCTTATAATTAAGTTTTGCCGCATCATGCCGTCCGAGTTTACCAGGGAGAGCTCTCTCAACAATTACCTGCTGATTGTCTTCGATAGCTGCCGCTACGATTCCTTCACCGCCGCGCGGCCGCGCCATATGAAGAAACTGGGCCGCGTGGAGCGGCGCTGGTCGTATGCTTCCTGGACGGCTCCTTCGCACTTTAATCTCCTCACCGGATTGCTGCCGCACTCGAGTCCCAAGCGGGTTTGGGCGAGCGAATACTATAAGGCCGATTTCCTGAAGTTCAACGAACGGCTGGGAGGCACGGGCATCGATTTCGGCACGCTGGGTCCGGCTCTGTATCTGCCGCCGTTTCTGCAGCGCATCGGGTATGCCACGCACGCGCGCGTCTCGCTGCCGGTTTTGAACGAGCATACGATCCTCAATACCGGCTTCGACAGCTACAGGCTCATGCCCGCGCACAACGATTTTGCGGCCATTCTGCAGGAAGTGCGTTTCCGCGAAGACAAGCCCAGCTTCTACCTGCTCAACGTGGGCGAAACGCATTATCCGTACGCGCTGGCGGGAGAGCCGCCGGACCGCTGGCCGAAAATCAGCGGTGTGCATGGCGTATTCAAGCGTTGGAACGCGAAAACGCCGGCTATCCGCATGTTCAATCCGGCGAAGATGGCCGAACTGCGAGAGCGGCAGATCGAAGCGGTGCGGTTTCTGGATGGCGCCATCGAGCGGCTGCTCGATACCGTTCCGCGCAACACTTACATCACCATCACCTCCGATCACGGCGAACTGTTCGGCGAGGATGGCTATTTCGGCCACGGTCCCATTCAGCATCCCAAGGTTCTGGAAGTGCCGTTGGTGGAGGGGAAGATCCGCTGAGATGGGCCACGGCGTAGTTTTCGCCTATATCGGTCCGGGAGCCGGGTTCGCCATCGGGGGGTCGCTGCTGGCGGTGGTGCTGGCGCTGCTGGCCAATGCCGCATCGATTCTCTTCTGGCCGTTTCGCGCTGCCTGGGGATGGCTGCGCTCGCGGAACGCGCTGCGCCGGGCGCATGTCCGCAAGCTGATCTTCATCGGGTTCGACGGGCTCGACCCGCGCCTCACCGAGCAACTCATGGCGGAAGGGAAACTCCCCAACCTGGCGCGCCTGCGAGAAACCGGCGGCTACCGGCGGCTGCGAACGACGTTCCCGGTGCTTTCGCCGGTGGCCTGGTCGACTTTCGCCACGGGCGTGAATCCGGCGCGGCACAATATTTTCGATTTTCTGAATCGCAGCGTGAAAAGCTATGTGCCGGAGCTTTCTTCGGCGCGGATCGCGCGCGGCAAACGTGGTCCGAAAGTGGAGGCGCGCCGCCGCAGCGAATCGTTCTGGGCGATTCTGGGGCGCCATCGCATCCGTTCGACGATTCTGCGCGTGCCCGTGACGTTTCCTCCGGAAAAGTTCAACGGCCTGCTGCTTTCGGCCATGGGCACGCCGGATCTGAAAGGCACACAGGGCTCGTTTTCGCTGTTCCAGACGCACGTCGCGGCGGACGAGATCGAAGGCGGCTCCCGTTTTCCGCTCATTTGCGATACCAACGGCTATCGCGGTTCTCTGGAAGGGCCCGAGGGCGCGGGCGCGATTCCGTTCCGCGTGCAATTGCGCGGTTCGCGGCCGCCAGTGGTCGAGATTCAGCGGCAATCCTTCGAGCTGCGGCCGCACGAATACACGCCGTGGATTCGCCTGCGATTCCGCGTGTCGGCGCTGCGGCGCGTTTCCGGGATCGTGCGGTTTCTGGCCGCGGGCAGCGGCGAGGGATTCGCGCTCTACTGCTCGCCTGTGCAGATGGACCCCGAGAATCCCGGCCTTCCCATCAGCCATCCTCGCGCTTACGCCGTCTATCTCGCCAAACTGCTGGGCGCCTTCGCCACGCTCGGCATGGCGGAAGACACCTGGGCGCTGAACGAGCGCGTGCTTACGGAGAACGATTTTCTCCGGCAGGCCTGGTCGATTTTCGACGAGCGTGTGGCGATGTTTGAAGACGCGCTGCGAAAGACCCGACGCGGCGTGGCAGGCTGCGTTTTCGATACCAGCGACCGCATCCAGCATCTGTTCTTCCGCCAGATGCGCGATCGGCGCCCCGATTCCGAATTCGGCGGCGTCATCGAAGAGATGTATCAACGGATGGATCGCGTGGTGGGCGTGGCGCTGCCCTACGTGGATTCCAAGACCGCGCTGGTGGTGCTCTCCGACCACGGCTTCTGCGCGTTCGACCGCGGTGTGAACCTGAACGCCTGGCTGCGCGACAACGGCTACCTGAAGGTAGCGGGCAATGCCGGGGGCAAATACTTCGCCGGCGTCGATTGGAGATCCACCCGCGCCTATGCGCTGGGACTGGGCGGCCTCTATCTGAACCTGCGCGGCCGCGAGCCGGAAGGAACCATTGCGCCGGGCGAAGAGGCGCGCGCGTTGAAGCGCGAACTGATTGAAAAACTCACCGGACTGCGCGACGAAGCCGCCGGCGCGGCCGCCATCCGCAACGTTTACGATGCGGATGCGATCTATTCCGGGCCGTATCTCGATCGCGCGCCGGACCTGATCGTCGGCTACCACGAGGGCTACCGCACCGCCTGGGGCGCGGCGATCGGCAAGACCGGCGGAGCGGTCTTCGAAGCGAATGATCGCCCCTGGAGCGGCGATCACTGCGTCGATCCGCCGCTGGTGCCCGGTATTCTGTTTGCCAATCGCGCGATTGCTTCGGACGATCCCGGCATCGAAGACATGGCCCCCAGCTTTCTGCGGCTATTTGGCCTGGAGCCTCCCGCGTGGATGGAAGGGAAACCGGTCCTGGAATGAACGAGAGAGCTCGTCCGCGGAAAGCCACCGGCGGCAGGATCGCCGGCGCTGCCATCGCGCTGCTGTTTCTCGTCTCGTGTGCCCATTCTCCCGGCCATGTGCCGCGCGTCATCATTCTCGGCATCGATGGCATGGACCCGAACTTTGTCGAAGCGCATTGGAGCGATCTGCCGAACCTCGCTGCGGTGCGCCGCGAAGGAGAATTCAAACGGCTCGGTACGAGCTTTCCGCCACAGAGTCCTGTCGCGTGGGCGACGTTCATGACCGGCGCAGGCCCCAACGTGCACGGCATCTACGATTTTGTGCACCGCAATCCGCGCACGCTGCAGCCATTTTCCTCAATGGGCGAAACCATTCCCCCGCGGCACGTCATTCCGCTGGGCGCATGGCAGATCCCGCTGTCTTCGCCGCGCGTGGAGACTTTCCGGCGCGGGCGGCCGTTCTGGGACACGCTGACCGCGCATGGAATTCCGGTGACGATTCTCCGTATGCCGATGAATTATCCGCCCGTCGAGGACGATGGCGAATCTCTTTCCGGCATGGGTGTTCCCGATATGCAGGGCACCTTCGGCACATTTTCGTTTTATACCGACGATCCCGCGACTGTGACGCACGATGTGCCCGGCGGCCGCATCGTCTCCACCCGCATCGAGGGCAACCGCGCGCGCCTCCGCATCTACGGTCCGCCGAACCCGTTTCGCCGCGATGGAGCGATGAGCTTTGTGGATCTGGCGGTGGATCTCGACCCCACGGCGCCGGTGGCGCGCCTCACGCTTGGCGAGCAGCAATTCATTCTCCGGCAGGGCGAATGGTCGGGCTGGATCGAAGCGAAATTTCCGCTGATCGCGGGGCTGCGATCGGCCCACGGGATGTTTCGCGTGTACGCGCGCCAACTGGCGCCCGGCTTCGAAGTCTACGTTTCGCCGGTGAATATCGATCCCGAACGGCCCGAGGTCCGGATTTCCTCGCCTGCCTCGTACAGCCGCAGGCTGGCCGACGCCGCCGGGCTCTATTACACCCAGGGGATGCCGGAAGATACCGCCGCATTGCGGCAACACGTTTTCGATCGCGCCGATTACCTGGAGCAGAGCCACATCGTTTCCCACGAACAGATCGCGATCTTTCGGGAAGCCTTGAAGCAGTTTCACGGCGGCCTGCTATTCTTCCACTTCTACGGCGTCGATCAGGACTCGCACATGCTTTGGGGCAAGTTCGAAGGCGACCTCCTGACAACCTACAAAATGGTGGACGACCTTGTCGGCTGGGTTCGCCCGCGCGAGAAGAACGCGACCCTGATCGTGATGTCCGATCACGGTTTCGCGCGCTTCGATCGTGCGGTGAACCTGAATACGTGGCTCAAGAGCGAGGGCTTCGACGCCTATTCCATCGGGCTGAACTCCGTATACTTGAATTTGCAGGGCAGGGAGGCGCACGGAGCGGTCGCGCGCGACGACGCCCCTGAATTGGCGCGGCAGATCGAGGCGCGGCTGCTGGCCTGGCGCGATCCGGAAAACGGCAAGCCGGTCGTCACCGCGGTGTGGAGGCCGCACCCCGGGTTTCACGGCGATATCGAATACGCGCCCGACCTGGTTGTGGGGTTCGCTCCCGGCTACCGCGCTTCCTGGGACGGAGCGCTGGGAACGGTGGGCAAGCAGGCGATTGAAGACAATCGCGACGAGTGGATCGGCGATCATTGCATGGATCCGCGGGCGGTGCCCGGAGTGTTGATCGAAAACCGCCGCAGCCGGGCGCCGGAGCCGGATTTGCAGTCGCTGGCGAATTCGATTCCGGCGTTGTTCGGGCTCGAGGAGACAGGGGGGATGTATTGAGTGCTTCAACCCGCCATCAAGTTCGATAAAGACCTCTGGGCGCGCATCGAGCGCGTCGCCGCCGCTGCCGGCTACTCATCCCCCAAGGAGTTCGTGCTGCACGTGCTGGAAAAGGAACTCGCGCGGCTGGAGTCGGCCGGATCCAAAGACGAGATCATTGCGAAGCTGAAAGGCCTCGGATACCTCGAGTAGTCATGCCGCCCGCAGTGGTTCCCGGCGCGATCGCGGCTGCCGTGCTGGCGCTTTCGTTTCGTTTTCTTGGCAATCGCGCCGCATCGCGCGTCCTCCGCCGCAGGTTGTGGGCGCACGTGCTCGAGCTGCGGCTCTTTGGCGATGAGCCGGCGCTTGCCTTCGGCGGCCTGTTGCGGATTCTGAAGACGAACGTGCTGCTGCTGGCGCATGCCCTGCCGCCAGTGGCCGCTGCCGCCCCGCTGGTGGTGCTGCTGGCTTTCGCCGCGCGCGATTTCAGCGCCCGCATCCCGCTCGCAGCCGGCGAGGATGCCGTACTCACCGTGCGGCTGCGCGGAGCATCCGCCGCGCCGGTGGAGTTGCAGGCGCCGCCGTGGGTCGCGGTGGACTCGCCGCCGGTGCACGTGCCGCAGGCCGGTGAAACCAGCTGGCGCCTGCGGGCCGTAGCGCACGGCAGCGCGCCGTGCCGGATCTCGGCCGCAGGCGAATCCGTCACCAAGCGGCTCGATGCGTCGGTGCGTTCATCGGCGTGGCTGGACCTGCTACGACACCCCGTCGGGAAGCCTTTGCCGCACGGAGGGGCCATCGAACGCATCTGGATTGCTCCGCTGCCGGCGACAGACTGGTTCGAGTGGTTCGCCGTGACGGCGTCTCTCGGCGCGTGGCTATTTCATTTTCTGCTGCAGCGTTTGTAGTTCGTGCCGGCATTCCGCCGAGCCCGGCATCATGCGGCAGGCGCTTTGCACGTGGCGAAGCGCATCGGCCGTCAGGCCCATGTGTTCCTCGGCGGTTCCCAACTCGAGCAGCGCCGCGGAATCGTCGGGTGCGATCGCGACGGCCTTCTGCAGGGCGGCGCGCGCCTTGGGATAATCTTCGCGGCCCATCCACCACGCGCCCAGCGCTTCCGCCGCGGGCACGTACGAGGGGTCGAGCTTGAGCGCGTTGTTCCATTCGCGGATGGCGTCCTGCGGCTCGCGGGCGCGCAGATAAGCGTCGGCCAGATAATAACGCGCCAGGGAATTCTTCGGGTCGTGCGCCAGCACCCGCCGGAAATCCGCGATCGCGCCCTGTGGTTTGCCGGAATACATGGCGGCGAGAGCCTGTTCGTAGAGGTTGTATTCGGCGAGACGGTCCTTGGGGTCGGCGCGCGGACCCGCTGTTTTGGAACCGCGGCCGAGGTAGCCCAGGGTTTCAAGCGCGCGGCGCGTCTCTGGCGAGGCGTCGGTGCTCACCGCCGGGGCTTTCGCGGGACGCTGCGCCAGAAGCGTTCCGAGGCGCGAACGCATTGTCCTCGCCTGTGACGCGTTCTCGCCGATGACATTGTGCAACTCACCGGGATCGCGCTCAAGGTCGTACAACTCGGGCTCGGGCGCGTCGATATATTGCAACGCACCGCCGCGGATTCCTCGCAGCGGCGCCCATCCGAAGGCATCGCGCGGATACATGCTTTCGCTGTAGACGGCGCGGCCATCGTCCCTCGCGCCGCGCGCCGCCGCCAGCAGGCTCGCGCCTTCGAAGGTGCGCGGCTTGGGCAGTTTCAAAAAATCGAGAATCGTCGGGGCCACATCGATGAGGCCCGCGGGCTGCTCGCAGCGGGCGGCGAACCCCGTGACGTTTGCCGGCCAGTGCACCAGAAGCGGCACTCGCAGCGTGCTCTGATATACGAAGTATCCGTGGCTGGATTCGCCGTGGTCGCCCAGGCTTTCGCCGTGATCGGAAAGCAGGATCACCAGCGAACGGTCCCACCAGCCGCCCTGTTCCAACCCCTGCCGGAAGCCGCCCAGCAGGCGATCGACATAAGCGATTTCGGCATCGTAACCGGCCGTGTTGGGCAGTCCGCCGGCGCTGGCCGCCTGGCTGTAGGGCGCGTGCAGGTCGAAGAGGTGCACGAAAACGAAGACCTGCTGGTTGTGGTTCTCGCCCAGCCACTGCCGGGCCGCGCGCAGCACCCAGGCGCCATCGCGCCGCACGTTTTCCGCATAGGGATTACCCGAAGCGCCGGCGGCCGCGTGAAACGGGCTGTCGTAGAAATCGAAGCCCTGGTCGAGGCCGCGGCTGCTATCCATCAACACGCTGCCCACGAAGGCGGCCGTCTTGTAGCCATTCGCGTGCAGTACCGAAGCCAGCGTGACCGCGCCGGGCGGCACGGTCTCATCGTTTTCCTCAATGCCGCTTTGAAACGGATACCGTGACGTGAACAGCACGGTGTGCGAAGGCAGCGTCAGAGGAATTTGCGACTCGATGGCATCGAAAACGGTGCCGTGGCTCGCGAAAGAATCGATCTCCGGCGTCTGGATCTTGCGGTAGCCGTACGTGCCCAGGTGATCGGCGCGCAGCGTATCGATGGAAATCAGAATCACCGGAGTGCGCGCGGGGCTTTGTGCGCCGGCCAGTCCGGCAAAAACGAGCGCCACCCAGAAACCGCGCATCCCCATGACCGCCTATTTCGCCAGCACGCGCTCCGCCATGGCGAACTTGAGCTGCTCGATGCCCTGTCCGGTGGCGCTGGAGATCTCGAAAAACGCCAGGCCGCGCGATGCCGCATGCCCGCGCAGCGCCGCGATGCGCGCCGGGTCCTGGGCGATATCGAGCTTCGTAGCGACAACGATCATCGGCTTGCCGGCCAGTTCTTCGCTGAAGCTGGCCAGTTCGTTGTTGACAACTTCGAAATCCTGCACCGGATCGCGCCCGGAAGCTTCGGAGACGTCGACCAGGTGGGCCAGCAGCCGGGTGCGTTCGATGTGGCGCAAAAACTGAATGCCCAGCCCGGCGCCGTCGTGCGCGCCTTCGATGAGGCCGGGAATATCGGCCACCACGAAGCTCCGGTAATTGGGCATCTGTACCACGCCCAGGTTCGGTTCAAGGGTGGTGAACGGGTAGTCCGCGATCTTCGGCCGGGCAGCGGAAATGCGCGAAATGAGCGTGCTCTTGCCGGCATTGGGAAACCCGACCAGGCCGACATCGGCCAGCAGTTTCAACTCGAGCCGCAACCGTTTCTCATCGCCCGGCCGGCCGGGTTCGTGCTCGGTAGGCGCCTGGTGCGTGGAGGTCGCAAAGCGCGCATTGCCCCGGCCGCCGCGTCCGCCGCGCGCGACGACGAACTGTTGCCCGGGCCCGGTGAAATCGAAGAGCCGCTCGCCGGTCTCTTCGTCATAGACCACGGTGCCCACGGGAACCAGCACTTCGATGGAGCGGCCATCGGCGCCGGTCTTGTTGCTGCCTTCGCCGTGGCGTCCGCGCTCGGCTTTGTGTTCGGGGTTGTAACTGAACTGGAGCAGGGTGTTCTGGTGATCGGTCGAAATCAGGACGACATCGCCGCCCCGGCCGCCATCGCCGCCGCTGGGGCCGCCGCGCGGGACGTACTTCTCGCGCCGGAATGCGAGACAGCCGTTGCCGCCATCGCCGGCCTTCACCAGAATGCGAGCTTCGTCGAGGAACAACATAGAAAAGCCGCCGTTCCGGAGGGAGCGGCGGCATCAGGAGGAACTTGAGGAAAACTACTCTACGGCACTGATGCTGACGAACTTACCCATGCGGCCGCGGTCTTTGAATTCGACCACGCCGGTGACTTTTGCAAACAGGGTGTCGTCCTTGCCCCAACCCACATTGAGTCCGGGCTTGATCTTGGTGCCGCGCTGCCGCACGATGATGGAGCCGCCTGGAACAAGCTGCCCGCCAAAGACCTTCACCCCCAGCCGCTGCGCGTTGGAATCGCGCCCGTTTTTAGAACTGCCTAAGCCTTTTTTATGAGCCATAACGCCACCTAAACCAAAATCTCGCCCACCTGCACTTCCGTGAAGGACTGCCGGTGTCCAATGGTCTTCTTGTACTGCTTCTTGCGCTTGAACTTGAAGACGATGATCTTGTCGCCGCGGCCTTCGCCGAGAATCGTTCCCTTCACCGTGGCGCCACTCAGCAGTTCGCCGCCATCGTTAAAGGCCGCCTTGGCCGCCAGCTCGATTTCGGAGCCGACTTCGCCGGCCACCTTTTCCACGCGGATGACGTCGCCGGGAGCCACCCGGTACTGTTTTCCGCCGGTTTCAATGATCGCGTGCATGCAAACCTCTTGTTGGGAGCCCGAACACACGAAATGTGTCGGAACCACTAGGAGTAAATAAAGAGTTTACTACACGGCAAGGGTGCGGAGCAAATCCGCTGCTGCCGCCTTTTCAAGAACTGACACAGCGCCCCCGAACACCGTAATGGTTGGCGGCAGCAAGCAGGCGACGGTCGTTGGTCCAAACCTCGGGTTCCCCGGATTCCAACGCAGTCACCAGGTGCACCGCATCTCCTGCGCGGAGAAAGAGTTCGCGCGGCGCGGGGGCAAAGCGCCCTGTTTTTCCGGTTTATACTTGGGTGTTCATGTGGAAAAAGATCGTTCTGATTCTCCTGCTGGTGCTGGTTGTCATAGCAGGCGGCGGGTTCGGCTACCTTTGGCTCCGCAAGCCGGCGCAGAATCCTCCCGCAGAGATCAAGGTTGCGATGACGCCGGAGCGCATCGCGCGCGGCAAGTTTCTCTTCGAAACCATCGGCGATTGCGGCGATTGCCACTCGCCGCGCGACTTCACCCGCGTCGATGGCCCGGAGATCAAATCCCGACGCGGCGCGGGTGTGGTGCTCTCGGACTTTCTCAACGGGCTGCCGGGGACGGTGGTGGCTCCGAACCTGACGCCCGACCCCGAAACCGGTCTCGGGCTGTGGAGCGACGGCGAAAAGATCCGCGCCATCCGCGACGGCGTGGACCGCAACGGGCGCGCGCTGTTCCCCTTGATGCCCTATACCGGCTTCCACAGCATGAGCGACATCGATGTGCAGGCGCTCGTGGCGTATCTCGACTCGCTGCCGCCTATCAAGAACGCGCTGCCGGCGACGAAGCTCGATTTCCCGGTGTTTCTCTTCATCAAGTTCGTTCCCCAGCCGGCGGGCAGCGTTCCGGAGCCGGACCGCGGCGACCCGGTCAAGTATGGGAAGTATCTGGTTGATGTCGGCGGCTGCGCCGATTGCCACACTCCGCAGAACAAGGGCCAGCCGATTCCCGGCCTGTCCTTTGCCGGCGGGCTGGTCTTTTCGACGAAAGCCGGCACCGTCGTAACGGCCAATATTACGCCCGATCGCGACACCGGCATCGGCAAGTGGAGTGAAGCGTTTTTCGAAAAGAAGTTTTACGACTACAAAGACTACGCCGCCTCCGGGCCGCCGCCGGCCTCCGGCCCGCAGGCGTTTACACTCATGCCGTGGCTCAGTTTCTCCCAGCTTCCGCGGGAGGACCTGAGCGCCATTTACGCCTACCTGCGCACGGTGCCGGCGGTGCACAATGCCGTCGATACGCATCCCGGAGCGCCAAAGCAGGCTCCTGCGGTACCCTGAGAACAGAACCTGATGATCGTGCTCGCGCTTGCCTTCGTTGCGGCGGCCCTGCCGAATGCCGTTGTGCTTCAGCCCGTCGCCAACATGTATTCCAAGCCTTCGGAAGACGCCGATGTCGTTTCGCAGGCTATATATGGATCGAACGTGGGGATTCTCGAACAGCAGACCGGGTGGGCTCACATCCGCACCTTCGACGACTACACGGGGTGGGTGCCGCTCGCGGCGCTGAAACTGGGGCCGGCCTACGCGGCGAACGGCCGGGTGGCCGAGGTGCAAAGCCTCTCCGCCCACATTTATCGCGAAAGCAGCGTCACGCGCCATGCGCCGCTGTTGACGGTCCCGTTCGAGACCAGGCTCGAAGTCGCTTCCGAACACGGCAACTGGTTCGAGCTGCGGCTCCCGGACGGGCGCGGCGGCTGGATTCAGGCGGGCGATGTGGCTTTCGACGTGAAGCCGCTCGATACCGCGGGAATGCTCGCGCTCAGCAAAAAGTTTCTCGGGCTGCCCTATACCTGGGGCGGAACCTCGAGCTTCGGATACGATTGCTCCGGCTTTATGCAGATGCTGGAACGGCGCCGCAGCGTGATGATGCCGCGCGACGCACAGCCGCAGGCGGACTGGAGCGGCGTGGAACCCGTGGAGCGCGCCGATCTCGAACCCGGCGACCTGCTGTATTTCGGCAGCTCGCCCAAGCACATCACCCACACCGGCATGTACCTGGGAGACGGCAAGTTCATCGACGCCACCACGCACATTACTCCGATGGTGCGCATCGACGATCTGAACGATGCTTACTGGACCCGCTTGCTGGTTGCGATGAGGAGAGTGAAATGAATCGCAGGAGTTTTATGAAAACCGCCGCCGCCGTGCCCGCCGCCAGCGCCATGGCCGCGCCGCTTCCAGCAGGAAGCGCCGGGGCCACACTGGATACGAAGATTGTCCGGCTCCGGTTGCAGCATACCTGGACGACTACCATGTCCAGCAGCGCCTACCGCGACACGCTGCACACCGCGTATACGCGCGACGGCATCACCGGCCACGGCGAGGGCGCGCCCATCGTGCGCTACCACGAAGACGCCGAGGGAGCGCAGAAGGCCGTGGAATCGGTGCGCGATCTGCTGCTTTCGGCGAACCCTTTGCAGTTCGACAAGGTGATGGCGGAAGTCTTTCAGCGGGTGCAGGGCCAATGGGCCGGCAAAGCCGCGATCGATATCGCGATCATGGACTGGGTAGGGCAGAAGCTGGGAATTCCGCTCTACACCTACTTCGGACTCGATCCCAAAGACGCGCCCATCACCACGTTTTCCATCGGGATCGACACGCCGGAAATCACCAAACAGAAGACGCGCGAGGCGGCGGATTATCCGATTCTGAAAGTCAAGGTCGGGCTGGACACCGACGAACCCACCATAGAAGCCGTGCGCAGCGTGACCGACAAGCCGCTGCGTGTGGATGCCAACGAAGGGTGGAAAGACAAAGAAGAAGCGGTCCGCAAAATCAACTGGCTGGAAAAACAGGGCGTGCAGTTCATCGAGCAGCCCATGCCCGCGGAGATGATCGAAGAGACCCGCTGGGTGCGGGCGCGCGTGCACATTCCCATCATCGCCGATGAGGCCTGCCAGCGCGCCAGCGACATCCCCAAGCTGAAAGACGCCTTTGACGGCGTCAACGTGAAGCTCGACAAGAGCGGCGGCATGCTGGAAGCCTATCGCATGATCTGTATCGCCAAATCGCTCGGCATGAAGACGATGCTCGGCTGCATGGTTTCGAGTTCGGTTTCGGTCACGGCCGCCGCGCAGCTTTCGCCGCTGGTGAATTTCGCCGATCTCGACGGCAACCTGCTCATCGCCAACGATCCCTTCCACGGCGTGCGCGTGGAAAAGGGCAAACTGATTCTGCCCAACCGCCCGGGTCTGGGATTGACGAAGGCGTAAAAAGGCCGCAACTGTTCGCGGCAAACCTCCGGACCCATCGTTTGCACTCCGTCTTTGGCCACCGCGGTGCACCTTCACCAGGTGGAAGGTAACTTAGATGCCAAAGAGAAGTTTACCCGGCAATCGTTCTGACACACGCACATATCTTCAGTTTCTTGCGCCGGCGGTATTGGTTCTGTTTGCCGCCGGCTGTGCAACCATACACGTCCGCACCGATTACAGTCACGCAGCGAATTTCGCGCAGTTTCGCACGTATTCCTGGTTGAAAGTAAATGCAGGCAATCAACTCTGGGCAAACCGCATCCGGCGGGATGTGGATACACAACTGGCGGTGAAAGGCTGGAAGGAGGTCCCATCCGGTGGGCAGGCCGCAGTCGCGGCGTTCGGCGCCACCAAAGAGCAGAAGTCGCTGGAAACGTTTTATGAGAGTTTCGGTCCCGGCTTTGGCGGCTGGTATTGGGGCGGATGGGGACCGGCGGAAGGGGTCGCGTACACGCAGCCTGTGTATACGCCGGTAGGTTCTGTGACGGTCGATATCTTCAACGCCGCTACCAAGCACCTTGTCTGGCGCGGTCAGGCCAGACGGGCGCTTTCCGGCAATCTGGAAAAGAACCAGGAGACGCTCGCGAACGCGGTGGCCAAGATGTTCGCTAACTTCCCGCCGCAAAGCCAGGGATGACGCCGAGCCTTTCACAGCGGCAGGGCCACAGTCATTCCTGGAGAGAGTCTTACTGCTGAACGGTGACTGACACGCCGGTTTGGGTGGAAACTCCTCCCACCGTCGCCACCACCGCCGCATCGCCGTTCGGTAGAGCAGGCACGGTGACGTTGAGCTGATACAGGCCCGGCCCCACTAATCCCGCAAAGACCACGGTTGCGCTGACGCCGCCGATCGTAACTTGCGCCGGGTTCGCCAGTTGCACTGCGGTATTGAATAGTTGTCCGGTCGGCTGTGCCGGGTTAGTGGGGCCGAAGCCGGTTCCATATAGTTGAATCGTTTCGCCGGGATGAGCGGGCGTCGAGGTTACTCCCGGGAGCAGACCGCTCGCGGCCACCAGGGAGTAATCGGCGTGCTGCGCGGCCACATAAGTACCGTTGTCGATCGTGAAAAATGCGGGCGCGAACTGGCTCTTTTGTACTGTGAAGCTGTTACTCTGCTGGCCGGCCGTAGTTACTTGTACCTGCACCGGTCCAGTGGAGGAATCGTCAGGCGCCAGCACGTTGATCTGGGTCGGGCTGATATATTCCACATATGCCGCGACACCGTTGATCGTGACCGATACGCCTTCGAGCGCGGTGGGCAGCATCCCGTTGATAAAATCGGAAGCCTGCCACGAATACGTGTTGTCCGAAAGACCGGTGCCGAAAATGGCAAGCCATGTGGCGGAGGCCGCGGCAGGCTGGAAGCTGCCATCGTTCGTCACCGCGGTGATGGCGCCGGCGGGCCGCGTCCCTTGCACCTGGAGCGTGACCGCGATGGAAGCCGGGCTGCCCGCGGTTCCAGGTGCATTGATCTGTATGGCGCCGGTATAAGTGCCCGCCGCCAGGTTACCCGGAATGATGGAAACCGATAAGGTCCCCGGAGCGCTGCCGGAGGTGGGTGTCGGGGTTACCCAATATTCATTCGCCGCGGCCGTCCAGGCCAGCGTTCCGGAACCCGCATTGGCAATCGAAACCGTTTGAGCGTCGGGAGGACTCCCACCGATGGTGTAACTGAAACTCAGTGCCTGCGGAGTGACCGCGAGGGCCGGCGGCGCCGCTGAAACCGCAAGAGTAACCGGCACGGTAAGCGGAGTATTCGATGCGCCCGAAGCCGCAATTTGCACGCTACTGGTGTAAGTGCCGGCGCTGAGCGTTCCGGGAGTTACGGAAATGGAGAGCGTGGAGGGCGCGGTGCCCGATGCCGGCGAAACGCTGAGCCAGGCGTCGCTCGCTGTCGCGGTCCAGGACAAAGTACCGCTTCCGCTGTTGGTGATTTGAATTGTTTGCGCATCGGGAACACTGCCGCCGATCGTGTAACCGAACTGCAGGCTGGCGGGCGCGGCCGCGATTGTCGATTGCGCCGCCGCCGCGGCATAGATGGCGATGGAATCCGTCCCGGTCAATGCGCTCACCGTGATGGTGACCAGGCCCGTCAGGCTGGCGGGCAGCGTCGCTTTGATCGCGGTGTTGGTCCAGGAGCTGACCTGCAGTGCCTGGCTGGTGGTCGAGCCGGCCGGAGTTGCGACCACTTTGCAACTGAGGCACTGGCCGCCCAACGCCGCGCCGCTAATGGTAATCGTGCCTCCCGAGGCTACTACCCGAGCCGACCCGCTCATTAAGGGCCCGACAGAAAAGATGGCTGCGTTGACCTTGCAGCGCACCGCCGAAAAGTAACCCACGCCGATCGCGTACTGACCGCAACTCAAGGTGCCGAGTGAACTGCTGGTAGGCTCGAGCACGCCCGTGCCGCCGAGGAAGTCGCCGTAGAAGATCGTGCCGATGTCGGCGCCATTCTGCAGTTGCACGGTTCCCCACAGGACGCTACTGACGTCCGCCGAGAACGCTCCCCCCGCGTTCACCAGGGCGAAGAACATGCCGCCATCCTGCGAAAGATAGGGGTCGGTCGCCGGCGTGGTGCCGATGGATTTCCAGTCGGAGGTGCCGGCCAGGAACGAACGGACGATCTGACCGGTGGGATGCGAAGTGCTCGTGATGTTCGCAATTCCCGGCGCGCTGCACTCGTACGGGCCGAACGCGATATTCGTGAATGCCGATGGGTCGACCTGGCAATAGGGAACAATGCGCGTCAGCGCAGCCTGCTGGGAAACGAAGCCGAGCGACGCGCTGGCCAGCGTGACCAGCCCGTCACTCGCGTTCGAGAGCGAGGCGCTGGTGAGCGTATTCAGATAGAGGCCCGCGTTGCCGATCACCGCGATCGCGTTCACTCCCCGCAAGTCGTCGGCGCCCTGATTCCAGGTGGCGATATTCCAGAGCAGGGCGCTGCCCGGAATCATCTCCGCGCTTTGCGACCCGGTCAGAATCTGATTCATAAAGGTGGCGGCGACGAAGGAGCCGAAGTTCGGCGTGGCGATGAACACGATATCCCGCACCAGCGTTGTTGCCGGCGGCGTCAGGGCGCCGCTGGGCTGCAATCCCGCCAGATACGACCGCGCGATGAGGCCGCCCAGGCTGAAGGCGACGAGATCGATCTGGGGAACCTGCGTGCCGTCGGAGTATTGAATGGAATTCAGGAAAGTGCCGAGATCGTTCCCCAACTGCTCGACGGTCGCGTTGGGGTCTTCCAGGCAGTTGTCGAAAAGATAAACTGCCGGAACACCGTCCGATACGAGATATTGCGCGAGATTGCCGAACGTGTCCGCCGAGCTGTTGGCCACCGGGCACGAGTTGGTGAAGCCGGTCTCCCAGCCATTCAGAAGCACTACCGGCGGGCGCGAGGATCCGGGCGGGACCGTCAAGCGCGGCTGCACCTCCACGGTCAACGCCGCCTGGCGTTCCTCGCCGGCCGCGCTCGTAGCCGAGATGGCAACCGCGTACTCTCCCGGCTTGGCTTGCGAAGAGGCAGCCAGCACCATGTCTCCCGTGCGGTTCGGTGCGACTACCAGCCCTGCTGCCGGCTGCCCGGCAAACCGGATGCTTCGCTGGCGCGCGTTTTTCAGAAAATCGAGAGTCTCCTGCGGCGCCGCAATCTGCACCGGTTCGCCCATCCGCAGTTCATAACGGCTTTCCTGCACCTCCATCGGTTTGACGATATGCAGCGGGGCGGGCGGGAGCGTGCTTTGCGCGGCGGCGGAAAGCGCGCAGCAGATGAGTAACGGGGTCTTCGTGGGCACGAGTCGGTCTACATTACAGACGTTCGGACGTGGCGAAACGCGCAGAATAGTTTTGTTCGTCCCGGCCGCACGGCGGGGCTTGTCCCGGCGCGTGGATTTTTCGCGGAACTGTGTGTGCCCTGACGGTTTGCGCGCTTCGCGAACGGTAAAATCTCCATATCAGACATCGCGTAATCATTCTTGGTGGAGGCTTCGGCGGACTGTACGCCGCGCGTGCGCTGAAACGCGCGCCGGTGGACGTCACGCTGATCGACCGCCGCAATTTTCATCTGTTCCAGCCTCTTCTGTATCAGGTGGCTACCGGGTCGCTCTCTCCCGGCGAAATCTGCGCGCCGCTGCGGGGCATTCTGAGCCGCCAGAAGAACACCGAAGTCCTCTTGGGCGAGGCGAAGGATATCGATCCCCATGCGCGCCAACTGCTGCTGGTGGATGGCGGCGTCTTTGAGTACGACAGTCTGCTGGTGGCCACCGGCTCGAAGACCAGCTACTACGGCAACGACCAGTGGCGCATGCTGGCTCCGAGCCTGAAGACGGTCGAAGAGGCCACCCAGATCCGGCACAAGATTCTGTACGCCTTCGAAGCCGCCGAGCGCGTGCACGATCCCGCCGAGCGGCATGCCTGGTTGACCTTCGTGATCGTGGGCGCCGGCGCTACCGGCGTCGAGCTGGCAGGCGCTCTGGGCGAGATTGCCCGACACACGCTGCGGCACGATTTCCGTTCGATTCATCCGCCCGATGCCCGGATTCTCATTCTCGACGGCTCGCCCCGCGTGCTGCCGGCCTATCCGCCGGATCTTTCCGCGCACGCCAAGGAATCGCTGGCCGATCTCGGCGTGACGGTCCACAACGATGTGAGGGTCGTTGAGGTCGACGAGTCCGGCGTGACCTATGAAGGCGCCGATGGAAAACGGCAGCGGATCGCCACCAAGACCGTTCTGTGGGCCGGTGGAGTCATCATCAATACCTTCGGACGCAAGCTGGCCGAACGCACAGGGGCGCCCACGGACAGACACGGACATATCCTGGTGAATCCCGACCTCACCGTGCCCGGATTCCCCGACATCTATGTAGTGGGCGATCTCGCGGCTGTCAAAACGCCCGATGGCTCGCTTCTGCCGGGAGTCGCGCAGGTGGCCATGCAGGGCGGCGCGTATGCCGCGCAGGCGATTGTGGCCCGGCTCAACGAACCGCGCGAACTGAAACCGTTTCATTATTTCGATAAGGGCAGCCTGGCGGTGATCGGCCGCGGGCGGGCGGTCGCCGATATTTTCGGGCTGCATCTCTCCGGCCTGCCCGCCTGGCTGGTGTGGCTCTTCGTCCACCTGATGTACCTGGTGCAGTTTCAGAACCGGCTGCTGGTGTTTGTGCAGTGGGGCATGGAATACGTCACGTTCAGCCGCGGCGCCCGGCTCATCACCGGAACGGCGGTTACGGATTCCATCGCGCCGCGCAAAACTACCGAACCCTGAGATCGGCCCCGAGTTCGTAGCGCCGCCCGGCCTTTGCCTGAATTTTGACCTCTTTGCCCGCATAGCGCACGGTGAGCGGCTTACTTTCGCGCGCGGTGAGCACCGCCTTCGTGAGCTTGCCGCCGCTCCAGGAGATTGCCACATCCACTCCGCCGCGCGCGCGCAGGCCGCTCACGCTGCCTTCGGGGAAGGCCGAGGGCAGCGCGGGAAGCAGCGTGACGAATGCCGCATCGCCGCTTTCCACCGGCGTGAGGCTGGTGGGTGTGCCGTAGGGATCGTCACTCTGCAGAAGCATTTCGGTGATGCCCGCGGTCGCGCCGAAGTTGCCATCGATCTGGAACGGCGGATGCGCGTCGAACAGGTTGGGGAACAGGCCTGCGTGGTCCCTATGGCCCGGAGTCTTATAGTACGCGGGTTCGATGAGGTTCTGCAAAATCCTGTAAGCGTGGTCGCCGTCGAGAAAGCGCGCCCAGAGATTGATTTTCCAGCCCATCGACCAGCCCGTGGCGGCATCGCCGCGGAAGATCAGCGACTGGCGCGCCGCTTTGAACAGATCCGGCGTGCCGTAGGGCGTGATTTCCGCGCCCGGATAAACCGCCCACAGGTGCGAGACGTGGCGGTGCTGGTTGTGGGGGTCGTCGATATCCTGCATCCACTCCTGAAGCTGCCCGTAGCGGCCGATGGCCAGCGGCGCAATCTGCTTGCGCATGGTTTCTAGCTGCGCGCGCAGGTCGCTATCGATTCCCAGAATGCGGCTGCCGGCGATGACATCGCCGAACAGCGCCATCACGAGTTCGCGGTCCATCGTAGGCCCCATCACCAGCCCGCCCTGCTCCGGAGAACAGCTCGGACCGGTGATGAGATAGCCGGTTTTGGGATCTTTCACCAGGGTATCGACAAAGAACAGCGCCGCGCCGCGCATCAACGGGTACGCCGTCTGCCGCAGGAATTCGCGATCGCCGGTGAACAGGTAATGCTCCCACAGGTGCGTCGAAAGCCATGCTCCGCCTGTCTGCCAGATGCCCTGCTTGGGGCCGTCCACCGGCGCCGTTCCGCGCCACAGGTCGAAATTGTGGTGCACCACCCAGCCGCGCGCGTTATATTCCTCTTTGGCTGTGATGGCGCCGCTCTGCGCCAGCTCCTTCAGCGCGTCGAACAGCGGCAACTGGCATTCGGAAAGGTTGGTCTCTTCGCTCGGCCAGTAGTTCATTTCGGTGTTGATGTTGTCGGTGTACTTGCTCTCCCAGGGCGGCGAGTTGGAGTCGTTCCACAGCCCCTGCAAATTGGCCGGCTGCCCGCCGGGACGGCTGGAAGCGATCAGCAGATAGCGGCCGAATTGAAACAGCAGCGCCACCAGCGCCGGATCGTTGCCGCCGGCGAACTGCGCGATGCGCTGGCGCGTGGGCAGCGACGCGGCCGGAGAAGTGCCGAGGTTCAGAGTGACGCGCCGGAAGAGATTCTGGTAGTCGGCCAGGTGAGCCTCGCGCAGCGCCTCAAACGTGGAAGCATGAACCGCTGCCAGGGTTGCGATGTTGCGCTGTTTGGGGTCGGCCGAAACATCGCGCCAGTTGCGGAAATTGGTGGCGCCGGCGAGCACCAGGGTGGCCGAGTCGGCGCCGGCGACGATCGCCATGCCGTCCTGCGATTCCCGCTTTCCCCCCTGAGCCGCGATGGAGAGCCGCGCCTCGTAGTGGATCGCGCCGCCCTCTACGCCTCCACTCATGGTGAGGTCGCCATCGCCCAGCACCGCGTTCGTGGAATCCGCGTGCGCGCTCTTGAGCGCCGCGTCGAAGGTAATGCTGCCCGGCTTGCTGGCGGTGAGCCGGATCACGATCACTTTCGCCGGATAGCTGGCAAACACTTCGCGCCGATAGGTGACGCCACCCGCCGTGAACTCGACCGATGCGATGGCGGTATCGAGATTCAGTTCCCGGCGATACCCGGTGACCGCGGAGTCCTGGATGTTCGGGAAATTGAGGAAGAGGTCGCCGAACGCCTGGTACGCCATCTCGCGCAGCGGGACGCTCATGAATTCGCGCATCCCGAGATCCTCGGCCTCCTGCTGCTTGCCCTCGAACAGCAGTTGGCGGATCTGGGGGAGAACCTTATATGCGTCCGGGTGCGCATAATCGTGCGGCGCGCCCTTCCAGACCGTCTGTTCGTTGAACTGGATGCGCTCGTGCGCCGCCCCGCCGAACACCATCCCGCCGAGGTGCCCGTTACCGACCGGCAGCGCCTCCACCCAGACAGTGGCTGGTTCGTTGTACCAGAGGGTCAGAGGGCTTTGGGCGGTCGCGGCAAAGGCGAGGGCGAAGAGAAGAAGGAACCGAGTTTTCATATGTGGGCACTTTCCATTATGGCGGCTGGGATGGTTGGGTGGGAGGCCGTGCGACTGAAACAATCTGAATGCCCGCCGTGACCACCCGCCCTCCACTTCCAGGCACAGTCCGATGGCTTCGCGGATGCGGTCAGTGATCTCGTCGAGCGAACGCGCCTGCGTGTGGCAGGCGGGGATACCTGCGACGTTACCGCAAGAGCCATGCGGTGGAGTTGGGCGATGCATTGATCGCTGCCAGCGCTGTGGAGCGAGGAGCGATGCTCTGGACGCGCAACCGCAAGCGTTATCCGATGCCGGGACTCGCTTTTTACGAATGAGCGCCTGACACGACAGCGAATGGCGCCCGATTACTCCCCACAAGTCGTTACGGTTTGACTCGTCTTCCCGGGTATGCCAATATGGGCATGTGCCGACATCATGAAAGATCTCACTTGGCTTGCCGATTCCCGCTTCAGGGTCAAGTCTTTCCCGGCGGCCGTGCAGGATGATTGGCTACGCGCTTTACGGTGCGCAACTGGGAGAACTGAGCCCTGGAGCCAAGCCGCTCCACGGTCTTGGCGCCGGCGTGATGGAGATTGTGGTCCAGGACGTCAGCGGCGCCTTCCGCTTGGTCTACGCGGTGTCCATCGGGGATTCGATTTACATGATCCATGCCTTTCAGAAGAAATCCAAGACCGGAATCGCGACACCAAAGACCGAAATAGATCTGGTCCGCCAGCGACTCAAGCAGTTGCGGAAAGAAGTGAAGGATGCCAAGAAGCAGAGTTCTTGAACAGGAGCCCAGCACGGGCAACGTATTCGCAGACCTCGGCTTACCCAATGCCGATGAACACCTGGTCAAAGCAGGACTCGTAGTCCGGATCGCCCGCACCATACGGCAACGAAGGCTGACCCAGGCGGCGGCCGCACAGATCATGGGTATCGATCAGCCCAAGGTATCGGCGATGCTGTCCGGTCGATTCCGAGGTTACTCGGTCGAACGCCTCATGCGTTTTCTGGTGGCACTGGGGCACGATGTGGAGATCGTGGTGAAGCCTCGAAGGCGCAGCGCTGCCGAACTTCGTGTCGCGTAGAGGCGGTAGCCGCCAAGGCGTGCGGCAGCGCTTGCCATGTCACAGGCAGATTACTCCGGCGCCTGGATGCCGGACCGGGCGCGCCATAATGGACTTGAACATGCACATTCTCACTGTTTACGCGCACGTCAAGCCGGAACACGTCGAGGCCTTCAAACAGGCCACCATGGAGAATGCCGCCGGCAGTCGGCAGGAGCCGCTGGTCGCGCGCTTTGACGTCCTCCAGCAGGCCGACGATCCCACGCGCTTCGCTCTCGTCGAGGTCTACCGCAGCGCCGAAGGGCACGCCCGTCATCGGGAAACCGCCCACTACAACGCCTGGATCGCCAAGGTGACCGACATGCTTGCCGAGCCGCGCTCGCGCACCGTGTACCACAATGTCGATCCCGGCGACGCCGGCTGGTAGCGCGGCCATGCGCTTCGATTTCGCCACCGCCGGCCGCATCGCATTCGGCGAGGGCCGGCTTGCCGACGTTGCCCCCGCCGCCGCGCGACTGGGCCATCGCGCGCTCCTGGTCACCGGCTCGTCAAAGGAACGGGCGGCGCCGCTGCTCGCCAAGATCGTAGCGGCAACGACGATCGCGGTTACGGGCGAGCCCACTATCGAGTTCATCCGCGCCGGCGCCGAAGCCGCGCGCGACGAGCGCTGCGACCTGGTCATCGCTCTGGGCGGAGGCAGCGTCATCGATTCCGGCAAGGCGTTCGCCGCCATGCTCGCCAATCCCGGCGAGCCGCTCGATTACCTGGAAGTCATCGGCGCCGGCCGCCCGCTGGCGCATCCCGCCGCGCCGTGCATCGCGATTCCGACCACCGCCGGCACCGGTTCGGAAGTCACGCGCAATGCCGTGCTCGCCTCTCCCGCGCACCGCGTGAAAGCCAGCCTGCGCAGCGCATGGATGCTGCCCGCTCTGGCGGTGGTCGATCCCGAACTGACCCATGGACTGCCGCGGACGCTCACTGCATCTACCGGCCTCGATGCCCTGACGCAGCTCATTGAGCCCTACGTTTCGACGCGCGCCAATTCCATGACCGACTTGTTCTGCATCGAAGGCATGCGCCACGCCGCGACGGCGCTGCCGCGCGCGTTCGAAAACGGAGGGGATCGCGAAGCGCGCGCTTCCATGTCGTGGGCCAGCCTGCTCGGCGGACTCGCCCTGGCCAATGCCGGGCTCGGCGCTGTCCACGGCTTCGCCGCGCCCTTGGGCGGAATGTTTCCGATTCCCCACGGGGCTGCCTGCGCCGCCGTGTTGCCGCACGCCGTCGAAATCAACATCCGCGCACTGCGCGAGCGCGAACCCGAGAGCCGCGCCCTCGGTCGCTACGAAGAGGTCGCCCGCATTCTCACCGGCCGTCCTCAAGCCACTGCTGCAGACGGCGCCCGATGGCTTGGCATGCTCTGCCGCAGGCTGGAGGTTCCGGCGCTGCGCACTTATGGCGTCACCGAAACCGATATCCCGGCACTGGCGGAAAAAGCCGCCCGCGCCAGCAGCATGCAGGCCAATCCGATCAAGCTGACCCGCGAAGAGCTCGAAGAAACCGTTTCCCGGGCACTGTGAGCTGCTACTGAGTCAGCTTATCGCTGGTCCTTTTGCCCTCCGCCGTTTGCCGCCGGCGGAGCCGAGAGCGGCCATTTCCGCTTGCCCCAGGTGGGCGGCGGCGGTTCCTCCGTCAATCTCTCCGGCGGATGCTCCTTCAACATGCGCATCGCTTCCTGCACCGCGCGCTCGAGCTGCGGATCATGGCCCGCGATCACGTCCTTGGGCCAGTTCTCCACATCCACATCCGGCGCGACCCCTTCGTTTTCCACGCCCCACTTATCTTCGGTCGTGAAAAATCCTCCGCGCGGCGCGATCATCGACCCTCCGTCGATGAACGTCGGTGTATCCGCCGTATGCACCAGCCCGCCCCACGTCCGCTTGCCCACCAGCAGGCCGATCTTGCGATGGCGGAACATCCACGGCATCAGGTCGCCGCCCGATCCGGCCATCTCATTAATGATCATGACCTTCGGACCCCAAATCCCCGCCGCCGGCAGCGAGAAGGGATACCGGTCGCCCGCGACATTATTGAAGTAGCCGTCGATCTGCCGCTGCAGCACATCGATAATGTAATCCGCCGCCGACCCTCCGCCGTTGAAGCGCTCGTCGATAATCGCGCCCTGCTTGTCCTGCTGCGCGAAATAGTAGCGATTGAAGTTGGTATATCCCGGCTGCCCTGTGTTCGGCAGATAGACATAGGCGAGCTTGCCGCCGGAGAGCTTATCCACCAGCCTGCGGTTGGATTCCACCCATGCCCGCGTTCGCAGCGTCTGTTCGTTCGCCACCGGAACCACGGTCACCTGGTGCGCTCCGTCCATCGCCGGCCGGGTGTTCACGGTCAGCACCGTCTGGCGGTTCGCCGTCCCGTCCAGCAGACGGTAAACATTGTCGGGCGCGCGCAGTTCCTCGCCGTTGATCGCCAGAATGTAATCGCCCACCGAAACATCCACGCCCGGCTCTGCCAGCGGCGCGCGCAGGTCCGGATTCCAGCTCTCGTTGTCGTAAATCCGCGTGATCTTATAGCGCGAATTATCGATCTCGAAATCCGCCCCCAGCAATCCGGCCGGCTGCACATCGCGAACCGTCGGAATATCGCCGCCGCGCACGAACGAATGGCCGATCGCGATCTCCGATCCCATCATGTCGAGCAGATAATTCAGGTCGGCGCGATGATTCACGTAGGGCAGCATCTCGCCGTACATCTCTTTCATCACCGGCCAGTCCGCCCCGTGCATGTTGGGAACATAAAGGTAATCCCGCTGATTGCGCCAGCCTTCATAGAAGATCTGTTTGAACTCCTCGCGCGGATCCAGGTACATGCGAAGCTGCACGTTCAGGCGCCCGGCTCCGGCCTGCGGCGGCTGCCGGTCGGCATCCACCAGGAAGAGCGCCGGTCCCGCGGCCGCGCCGCCGTTTCCACCGCGGCCTCCCCGGCCGCCTGCACCGGCTCCCGCCGTCCGGTACACCAGCTTGTGCCCGTCCGCGCTCACGGCATACCCTGCCACTCCGCTGACGAACGGCGCGGCCCTGCGGTCGCTCAGCCGGAAGCGTTCGAGCACGGTCGACGCTCCCGCTCCTCCGCGACCGCCTCCGCCATTCTGCGGCGCGCCCGTTTCCAGATAAAACACCGTCCCCGCGGCGCCCGCGCGAAGCTGCGAATACGGCCGCTCCGGAACTCCGGAAACCGACACGATGCGCTGCTGAATGCCATCGAAATCGATCGCTACGTGTACCGGTGTCCGCGGCGCACGGGCCGGCGGCTGCTCTTCGTCCGGCGTCTGCGCCCCGCGGCCGCCCCGTCCCGCTCGTCCGCCGCCTCCGCCGTTCGCGGGCGCGCTTCCCACGCCTTTGTCCTCATCGCTTTCCGGCAGCAGAGGGCTTTTTTCGCCTTTCTTCAAAATGGCGAAATACAGCCCGAAATTTTCCTCGTGATCGTACGAAGTCATGTCCAGCCAGGCCGATCGCAGTCCTAAATCGGTCGATGCCAGGAACCACAAATATTTCCCGCTCTCATCCCACACCGGCCACTCCGCGTCCGCCAACCCGTCGGTGACCTGTTTGGTTTCGCCGGTATCGACGTTCGCGATCATGATCGCGTGATACATCGATTTCAGCCGCGTCGCATAGGCGATCCATTTCGAATCCGGGCTCCACGCGGGATTGAGCGTCCGGGTCGGAACCATCCACGGGTCGTCGCCGATCATCTTCGCCTGCCCGCTGGCCACATCCAGCACCCACACCTTCAGGTTCGTGTCGGTGTAAACGATCTTCTTGGAATCCGGGGACCACGATGGCATGTAGAAATGCGTCGGATGCGGGAGCGCGATCTCCCGCGGCGGCGTGATTCCGTCCTGCGCTTCGATCACCAGCTTGTACTCGCCCGACTTGTCGCTGAAATAGGAAACATATTTCCCGTCGGGCGACCACGCCGGATCGCGCTCCGCCGATCCGCTGGAATGCGTCAGGTTGCGGACGTCGCCTTTTTCCGCCGGAATCGTGAAAATCTCGCCGCGCGCTTCCACCAGCACCCGCGCACCGGTCGGCGAAAGAGCCAGCGTGTCCATGCGGCTGGTTACGTCTTCCCAGTGCGGCATCATCCACGGGAAATCGCCCTCCGCGGTGATATCGACGATGTGGCTCTTTCCGGTTTTCGGATCGAACTCGTGAATGTAACCCGCCTGCTCGAAAACCAGGGCGCCGGCGCCCGTGTCGAGCGTTTTGACGTCGAAATCGCGGAAATGCGTCACCTCGGCGAGCTTCTTCGACTTGTAGTCGTAGGACCAGATATTGGCCACCGAATCGCGGTCGGAAATGAAATACACCATGTCGCCGATCCATGCCGGCTCCATGTCCTTGGAATCGGTCCAGGGCGGCGACACGAGGTCGAAGGTCTTCAAATCGACGATCCAGATCGGCCGGTTTTGCCCGCCGCGGTAATTGCGCCGCTCTTCGTCCCACGAATTGTTCATCCGGTAGGCGATGTGTGTACCGTCGGGCGAGATCTTGCCCTGGTATCCGCGCGGCAGCGGCATCACCTGGACGATGCCGCCTTCCATGGGAACCGTCCAGAACCGCGGCGCGGCGCTTGGCGCCCAGGTGGCCCTCGTCGAGGTGAACAGAATCGACTTTCCATCGGGCGTCCATCCCTGCGCCGTATCCGCGCCCGGATGCCAGGTTAACCGCTTGGGCGTCCCGCCGTCCGCCGGCATGACATAAACATCTTCGTTGCCGCCATAATTTGCGCTGAACGCGATCCACTTCCCGTCCGGAGAGAAATGGGGATCGCCAGTCTGGCCTTCTGAGCTGGTGAGCCGCCGCGCGATGCCGCCGGACCGCGGCACCACCCAGATGTTATTCGCATACGCGAACGCGATTTGCGTCGCGCTGACTGTCGGCATTCGCAAGAGCCGCGTCCCTGAACCGTTCGCCGCGGGGATCGGCGGTTCTAAAACCGCGAGGGCAAGAATCGCCACTGAAATCCGGAACATAGCGCGCTGTGACATAGCTGCCAGTGTACATCCGCGAGAAGCGCGATTTTTTCTGCCACAACTGAAAGGGTTCGGCTGCCGGCGACATTCTGTGGTGTATGCGCTGGATTCTCCCTTTCGTGCTTGCGTCCGCTCTTTCCGCCGCAACCGCCGATACCGTTGGCGATATGAACCGCTTCGCCGTCGAATCGTATCGCGAACTGGCTTCCGGAACCGGCGGCAACCTCGTTTTTTCGCCTTTCACCACGTGGAGCGCGCTTTCCATGCTCTCCCCGGGCGCTCGCGGCCAGACCGCCGCGGAAATCCAGAAAGTGCTGGGCAAAACCGCCGCGGATCTGTCCGGAATCTGCGCCCTGGCCGGTGAAATCACGCGCTCCGGGAATACCGGCGGCAACCGGTTGACCACCGCCAACAGCCTCTGGGTGCAGCAGGGGTTCGGATTGCAAGCCGATTTCACCGATGCCCTGCGCGACCAGTTTCACCTCGCGCCGATGCAGCTCGATTTTGTCCGCGATCTCGACCGCTCGCGCCTCCGCATCAACGAGTGGACGCAGGAGCATACCGGGGGAAAGATCCTGAACCTGTTCGGCCCCGGCGCGCTGCATCCCGATACCCGGCTGGTGCTGGCCAGCGCTCTCTATTTTCACGGGATCTGGGAATCGCGGTTTCGCACCGGCAATTCGCACCCGGGCGATTTCCACCTCGCCACCGGCGCGGCGAAAGCGACATTCATGAACCAGACCGCGCCGTTCCGCTACCTGGAGACTCCGGCCGTCCAGGTGCTCGAGATGCGCTATGCGGGCACGAGTCTGGCGATGGATATCCTGTTGCCGAAGGAGGGCGCGAGTCTGGATCGCTCGCTCTCGCCCGCTGAGCTGACGGAATGGTTCGCCGGCCTGCAAACCCGCACGGTCGCGGTGGCCTTACCGAGGTTTCGTTCCGAATCCGCGGTTTCGCTCCGTTCCATGCTGACCGCTCTGGGAATGGCCACGGCGTTTCGCGAATCGGATGCCGATTTCTCGGGCATCGATGGGCGCCGCGACCTTGCTCTTTCCGATGTCATGCATAAGTGCTGGATCGATGTCGCCGAAGAGGGCACCGAAGCCGCAGCGGCGACCGGAGCGGTGGTGAATCTGATCTCGACGGTAGTGTCGCAGCCCACCGTCTTTCGTGCCGACCGCCCGTTTGTTTATATTCTTCGCGATGCGCACAGCGGTCTCATTCTGCTGATGGGCCGGCTGGCCAACCCGCTCTCGTAGCATCAGGCAAGCAGATTGAATCCGCCGCAATGAGGGCAACGCCAGGCCGTGGGACCCCACCAGAGTCTCCGCGCCGCGCCGCTCGCGGTCGTATCCGGGTGCCCCGCGCCGCAGCGCACGCACACGTTCGCCCACGACTCGGTTCTGTCCGCTTTCGCGCTGCCGAAGTAGAACGCCCAGCCGTACAGGCTCAGGCGCGTACCGAAGAGGCGGTCGAGCCGCTTGAGCAGCCACATGAAAAACGCCAGATAATGCTCGCTGCCGAAGCCGAAAAACACGATCTTTTTCCCGGGCCGCCCTCCGGTGTTGCGCCGGTTCAAAAACGAAAGCGAGCTGTACAGCGGGATGGTCGCGCGATGCCGCAGCCCGGTGATTCGCTCCACCGGAGCGGTGACATCCGCGGGCGAGCGGAATGCGTTCACGTGGCCGCCGCCGCGCGCCATCCAGCGATATATGCGGTCGGTCAGCGTGCCGGCGTCCGGAACCGCGACGTACAAGGCGCCCTCGCGCCGCACCACGCGACCGATCTCGCGAAGCGTGGCTTCGAGTTGACGGAAATGCTCCAGGCTGTGATTGCTCACGATTAGCTCGAAAGAGCCATCGCGAAAGGGCATGCGCGCCGCGTCCGCACTGATGTAAGACCCGGATTTCCGAAATGATGGAATCTCCAGGTCGAGCCGAACCACCGTCAGATCGCTGCGTTCGGTGTGAAAACTACCGGTTCGGGCGCCTAAATCGAGGATTCTGGCGCCGGCCGGCAGTCTGTCGATGAGGTCGTCCATGGCGCGAAGCATCCACAGAATAGCAACATCGGGGCGAAACCGGGGTTTACAATCGGTAGTGGGTCCGGCACGGGCCGGTTTCTTCCCTCCCACGCGTTATTTTCTTATGACACGTTCCGTAGCATTCTCCCTTGCTGTCGCCACCGCGTTGGCGCAGAATCCGGTTCCCGGCCAGTTTCAGAGCCAGCAGCCGGAAACGGTAATCCGCATTAATGTGAACCTGGTCCAGATGGACGCCGTGGTGACGGACGCCAAAGGCAAACACGTAAACGACCTCACAGCCGACGATTTCGAAATTCTGCAGGACGGCAAACCGCAGCAGATTACGAATTTTTCATATATCGATACCACGCCCGGAGTGCCAGCCGCGGCGCCGGCGCCGCACCCGGTCTCGAAAAAAGGTGCGCGCGTGCCTCCTCCTCCGCCCACCATGCTCAAACCGAGCCAGGTGCGCCGCACTGTGGCGGTCGTGGTGGATGACCTGGCGCTTTCGGCCGATAGCGTGGCCCGCATTCGCGGCGCTCTGAAGAAATTCGTCGATACCGAAGTCGAGCCCGGCGACATGGTGGCGATCGTGCGCACCAGCGCCGGCATGGGCGCGTTGCAGCAGTTCACAACCGACAAACGCATCCTCTACGCAGCCATCGATCACATCAAGTACAACGGCCTCGGCCGCGTGGGGTTGAGCAGCTTCGCGCCGCTCGGTTCCGGCGGCAACAATGCCGCGGAGCAGGAGCGCAACTCCATCATGACGTCCGGATCGCTGGCCGCCATCCGCTACGTGATCGATGGCCTGCGCGATCTTCCCGGCCGCAAATCGATGATGCTGTTCAGCGAGAACATTCAATTGTTCCACCACAACGACATAGATCCGCGTGTGATGGACAGCCTCGACCGTCTGCTCGATGCCGCCGGGCGCTCCTCGGTCGTGATCTACAGCATCGATCCGCGCGGCGTGCAGACCACCAATCTCACGGCAGCCGACGACACGCGCGGCATGAGCGCCCGCAAACTGGCGCGGGTGCCCATGCAGCGTTCGGCGCAGATTTTCCGTTCGCAGGATGGCCTGGTGCGCCTCGCCGACCAGACCGGCGGGCTGTTCCTCTACAACAACAACGATATCGGCGGCGAAATCCGCAAAGTCATGGATGATTCCGAAGGCTACTACCTGCTGGCTTACCATCCCGACGCCAGGACGTTCGACCCGCGCACCGGCCAGGCCAAGTTTCACAAGCTCGAAGTCCGGGTAAAGCGCGAAGGTCTGAAAGTGCGCTATCGCAGCGGCTTCTTCGGCAACTCGGACCGCTTCCAGACGCAGGTGGCGCAGACGCCGCAGGCGCTCATTGCGCACGCTCTGAATTCCCCGTTCTCATCCGGCCAGATCCATATGCGGCTGACGGGACTCTTCTCCTACGATCCCAAGACCGGCCCCTATCTGAGCACCATGCTGCACATCGACGCGCGCGACCTGAGTTTTCAGTCGGAGCCCGACGGGCATCACAAGACCGTTCTCGACCTGGTTGCGGTGACATTCGATGAAAACGGCAACGCCGAAGACCGGACCAGCGAGAGCCACACGATCGACCTGGCCGATGCCGCCTACCAGAGGGCGCTGACCAACGGGATTCTTTATAATGTGCACCACCCGGTGAAGAAGCCCGGCCCTTACCAGATGCGCGTGGCCGTGTGTGACCCGAATGCGGATACCGTAGGCTCCGCCTCGCAGTTCGTCGAGGTCCCGGACGTCAGCAAAGGACGCCTGACGCTGTCATCGCTCCTGATCCGCGAAGATGACGAAACGAACCCAAATTCGGCCGCAGGAGCCGCAGCCGGTAAGACGGGTGCGCCGGCCCAGACGGATCAGAATCCCAACGGCAGCCCCGCCATGCGGATTTTCCGCCCCGGCCACGAAATCATCTATGCCTACCAGGTGTTGAACGCCGAGGTCAGCGGGAAGCCGGATCTCCAGGTGCAGACCCGCATCTTCCGGGATGGCGACCAGATTTACGAAGGCAAGCCCATGCCGCTGACGCTCTCCGCCAAGAGCGATCCCAAGAACCTGTTGGGCGGCGGCGCCATGCGGCTCGGTCCGAACATGAAGCCCGGCGATTACGTCCTGCAGGTGATCGTCACCGATAAGGCCAACGGCCGCAACCAGAGCGCCGCGCAATCCATGGATTTCGAAGTCGAGTAAGCAAACCTGCTACTCGACGGCCATTGTCAGGGTGACGCTGGCGCGAACTTCGATGGTATCGGCTTGCACCGGAGTGGGGACGGCAGCGACTCGAGCCTCTGCCGTGAAGGCCACCGGCTGAATCCCCTCGGACGCTCCCTGCTCCAGGGAGATCAGCCTCCCCAGTTTGACTCCCATCGCACCGGCCATCGCGGCGGCGTTCGAGCGAGCCTCGTGAACCGCCTTCGCCAACGCGGCGGCGCGAGCCGAACTGTCGTTTTTCAGTGTGAATTGCAGGCGCTGCACTTCGTTGGCTCCGCCTTTTGTGGCGGCATCGATGACTTTCCCGATGACGGTGAAATCGTCCATGGTCACTTCGATCGTGTCCACGGCTCTGTAACCTTCAATCGAAGGTTTGCCGTTCTGCGGATACGAATAGACCGGCGAGAGGGAATACCCGGTCGTCTTGATCTCCGTGTTTCCACCTAGAACGGCACGGAGGCTGACGATGGCCGACTGTAGTTGCGTGGCGTTCTGCGCGCCCGCCGCTTGCGCGGTTGGCGCCTGTGTCACCACTCCGATGTCAATCTTGGCCTGGTCGGGCTTGACCTGCACAACGCCTTCTCCGGAGGCCTGAATGCGCGGCACGCTGGCAAGCACGTTGCCGCTTTGTGCCCAGGCGCTGGTAACTACCAGTACCAGAAGTACGCTCGAATGATAGCTACGCATACGATCTTTGCCTTACTTCCATAATGACATTCATTGAAACAGGAGCATTTTTGTATCCTTTGCGCAGGCTGCCGCGTCCTAACAACAGGGTATTCCAGACCCTAAATGCGCGTCTTCAGAACATTTGTCTTGCGTAAGCATCTGGAAAATTTTAAGATAACGGAGTAGCGTTACTCCGATTTTACCGGGGGAATCAGGATGATCTATTCGCGTTCTGCCGAGTACGCCATTCGCGCATTCGTGCACTTGGCGCAGGTGCCGGAAGGCAAGTATGCCATGGTCAAGAATATCGCGGAGCAGGAAGAGATTCCGGCGCACTTTCTTGCCAAAATTCTACAGCAGCTTGCCCGCAAGGGACTGCTTCGCTCCAGCAAGGGACCGACCGGCGGCTTCGCCCTGCGCGTCGATCCCGGCGAAATCCGCCTCCTGGACATTGTGGAAGCTTTGGACGGGCTGGCTCCTTACCAGCAATGTGCCAGTGGGCTTTCCGAATGTTCCGACGAAATGCCCTGTTCCATGCACGATAGCTGGGTGAACCTCCGATCGCGTATCATGGATTATTTAGGGCGGAACACGATCGCAGACCTGGCCAAGGCGCTTGAGCAAAAGAAGAAGAATCTTGCCATGACCAAGCAGCGCAAGGGCCGGCGGGCGGTCGCCGCCAAACGGGCTTGATCCGGCCGGTTTTTGACGGCCCCTACACTACTGATCCGGAGGCAGGATGGGACAATCTGTCCTTGTCCCCATGGTGGTCGAACAGACCTCCAGGGGTGAACGCGCATACGATATCTATTCCCGGCTGTTGAAAGAGAACATCATCTTCCTGGGGACGCCGATCGATGACCAGGTCGCCAACCTCATCATCGCTCAGCTTCTGTTCCTGGAAGCGGAAGATCCGGAAAAGGATATCTCGATTTACATCAACTCCCCCGGCGGCTCTATCACAGCCGGACTGGCGATTCTGGATACCATGGCCTTCATTCGTCCGGATATCGTCACCATCTGTGTGGGGCAGGCGGCTTCCATGGCTGCCGTGCTGCTTGCCAAGGGAACCAAGGGCAAGCGGTTCAGCCTTCCCAACTCCCGCATCATGATCCACCAGCCTTCCATGCAGGGGCTGGCCGGGCAGGCCGCGGATATCGATATTTATGCCCGCGAAATCCTGCGCATGCGCGAGATCCTGAACAAGATGCTGGCCGATGCCACGGGCCAGTCGATCGAGCGCGTAGGCAAAGATGTGGATCGCGATTACATCATGGAGCCGGACCAGGCGGTCGAATACGGCATGATCGATCGCGTGATTTCCAGCCGGGACCTGGCTCCGGTGGCCGTCAAAGGTTAGCAATTCGAACCGCGGCCGCCGGTTGGCGGCCGCGCCCCTACTGAATCGTTACGTGCACCGCGTTCGCGGCTTGGTCGCCTGCTGTAATCACGATGTTCGACAGGCCGGCCCCGCGGAGTGCGAGCGGCAGCGCCAGGTTCACCTGGTCGAGGCCGGGAACTGGTTTTGTGAACCCGCATACACCACGGTGGCGGGCTGCCCGTTAATCATCGCGGTCACGTTCGCCAGGCTCGACCGTCGCCAGGCCGCCCGCGGCGATTCCCAGGTTCACATTTGCGGCTGAGGTCAAAGTGATGGCCGGCTGCGCCGAAACGACACGGCAGGAACCAAGAACCCCGATAAAAAAAAATGAGTCCGTATCGCATGCGGATTCTGTTGGCAATTTCCGCTCACGTGTGAATTCAGCCCCGGTGGCACACCGCTGGCGAGGGGCCAACGGAGAGACAGAATTCTCTTATCAAAGGCACGCCGGTGAGGGGACCGGCCCGCGCCCACCATCGCGGGCGATTATCGGGGTAGGATTCTTATTTGGGACGGCAAGCGAATGGTAACGCTTGCTCAGCCGGCGCCGCACGGGGCCGGAGCGTCCTATTGACGCATGGCCAGAAGCACCGCGTTGCGAGCACTGCTCGCCCATCTCATCGACTACGCCGGACTTTACCCGCCCGCGGGCCTGCCGTTGCGGGAAGTAGCGGAGAAGTTCGAAGCGTACCTGGACTCCCCGGATAGCTGGATTCTGAACCGCCTGGTATTGCCGGCCGGCAAGCTTTCGCGGACGCCGTTGCGCCCAGGCTGGCGCATCTCGCTGCTCATCGAGAACCAGCCGGACGAACTGCCGCCCGAAGTGGAAACCTTCGAATGTAAGGCGGCGCGGCGTTTCCCGCTGCCTACATATTGCGAGGCGCCTCTGGAAGCGATTCCTCCCGGCGCTTTCGCGAAAGTGCGGACCGGTGGGCTGACTCCGGACATGATTCCGCCGGCTGCACAGGTCGCCGATTTCCTTTACGCAGCGGCGCAGCGCCGGGTGCCGTTCAAAGCCACCGCCGGCCTGCATCATCCGCTGCGGTCCCTGCGTCCCCTGACGTACGCGGAGGATGCCGAACAGGCCGTGATGCACGGGTTTGTAAACGTGTTCACCGCCGCGGCCTTTGCCTGGGAAGGCGCGGAGCGGGCGATGGTGGTCGATATCCTGAGCGATGTGGATGCCGCCGGGTTCGATTTTCGCGAGAACGAACTGCGCTGGCGGGGCCACCCGCTCGCGGCGGCGAAGATCGAGGCCTCGCGCCGCGATTTCGCGCACAGTTTCGGCTCCTGCTCGTTCGAAGAGCCGGTAGCCGAGTTGCGGGAACTCGGGTGGCTGGAGTGATTCCGGCCGGCGGCAACTGACATTCTTATGACCGATCGCACGCACGACCCTAATTTGAGAAGCTGGGTGGAATCGGCCAACGAGCCCGGCTGCGATTTTCCGGTGCAGAATCTGCCGTACGCCATGTTTCAGCCGCGGCTGGAGGCGGCGCCGCGCCCCGGTGTCGCGATAGGTGACCGGATTCTGGATCTCTCGGCGGCCTTCGGGATCGACTCCGTGATTTCGGTGATGCGCATGGAACGCGCGCGGCGAGTCGATCTGCGGCAGCGCATCAGCGAGTTTCTGGTGACGCATTCCCCGGGCGCCGAAGGTTTTCTCAGCTCCCGGGCGCAGGCGCGCCTGCTCATGCCTTGTGAGATCGGTGATTACACGGATTTCTACGCTTCCATTCATCACGCGCGGAACGTGGGCAGCATGTTTCGGCCGGACAATCCGCTGCTGCCCAACTACAAGTGGCTGCCGGTTGGCTATCACGGCCGCGCCTCGTCGGTGGTGGTGAGCGGCACGCCGGTGCGGCGGCCGTGGGGGCAGACAGTGGAAGCGCCGTCCGGACCGCCGGCGTTCGGGCCGTGCCGGCGCCTGGATTATGAGTTGGAACTGGGCGCGTTCCTGGGTCCCGGCAACGCGCTGGGGGAGCCGATTCCCATTGAAAAAGCAGGGGAGCATCTGGCCGGCGTGTGCCTGTTGAACGACTGGTCGGGGCGCGATATTCAGACCTGGGAATACCAGCCGCTGGGCCCGTTCCTGGCAAAGAGTTTCGCTACTTCGATCTCGCCCTGGGTGATCACAATGGAAGCGCTGGAGCCTTTCCGCCGTGCTCCGGAGCCGCGTCCGGAGGGCGATCCCGAGCCTTTGCCGCATCTGCGTACCGGGTCGGCGGACGCATACGGGATCACGCTCGAAGTCTGGCTGCGATCGGCGAGTATGCCGGGGCCGATGCGGATCAGCCATACGAATTTCGCCGGCATGTACTGGACGCTGTCGCAAATGGTGGCGCATCACGCGTCGAACGGCTGCAACTTGCGTGCGGGCGACCTGATCGGCAGCGGAACGGTCTCCGGTCCGCTCAAAGAGAACCGTGGATGCCTGCTGGAAGTGACGTGGCGCGGCAGCGAGCCGGTGGAACTGCCGACCGGCGAGACGCGGCGCTTTCTCGAAGACGGCGATGAAGTTATTCTGCGCGGCTGGTGCGAAGCGCCGGGATACCGAAGAATCGGCTTGGGTGAATGCCGCGGCACGGTTGTGGGGAACTGATGCCTGCCGCGAAGAAACAGCAGGCGGTGGAAATCGGCGGGCGAAGCCTGACCCTGACGAATCCCGACAAGCCGATGTACCCTTCCGGCTTCACCAAGGGACAGGTGATCGACTACTACCTGCGCGCGGCCGATACACTACTGCCGCACCTTCAGCGGAGGCCCGTCACGCTCAAACGGTATCCCAACGGCGTGAAGGGCCGGTATTTTTACGAAAAAGACGCCCCATCCTTCACGCCGGAGTGGGTCGAGACCTTCCCGGTGCCGCGGCGCGAGGGCGGCCCCGAGATCCGTTATATCGTGATCGGCGATCTGCCGTCGCTGGTGTGGTGCGCGAACCTGGCGAGTCTGGAACTGCACCCGTTTCTGTACCGTGTGCCCAACCTGCAGCGGCCTGATTCGGTGGTGTTCGATCTCGACCCGGGCGAGCGCGCGGGGATCCTGGATTGTGCCAGGGTGGCCCTGCTGCTGAAAGAGGCGCTGGCCGCACGCGGCCTGGAGTGTTTCGCCAAGGTCTCGGGATCCAAAGGGATTCAGGTTTACGCGCCGCTGCACACCGCCGTGACCTTTCAGGCGACTCGAAGGTTTGCGCATGGGCTGGCGGAACAGTTCGAGCGCCGACATCCCGATCAGGTGGTCTCGAAAATGGCCAAAGATCTGCGCGAGGGTAAGGTTTTCATAGACTGGAGCCAGAATTCGGATTTCAAAACGACGGCGGCGGTGTATTCGCTCCGGGCGAGCCGGGAATCGCCGTTCGTTTCGGTCCCGGTCGCCTGGCAGGAACTGGAGGCGGCGGGCAAAAGCGGGGAGGCCTCGGTGTTGGATTTCGACCCTGCGGCGGCGCTGGCGCGCATCGAAAGGCTGGGCGATCTGTTCGCGCCCGTGCTCGAGTTGAAACAAAAACTGCCCGCGGGTTAGGCCGTGGCGAGCGCGTTGGGGGCAGGCCCCAGGCCGAGGCCGACAGTTCCCTGTTCCCGCAGGGACTCGACCAGGGCGTCGGCGAAGATATCGAGGTGGCGGCGTGAGTAGTTCAGGAATCCGAGGCGCCGCAGACGATTCATCTCGCAGGTTACGATTTCGCGGGAGGTCCCCACGTAGTCGGCGATCGCCTGGTGGGTCAACCCGGTGACGCGCAGGGCGCCCTCCTCGGTGCGATCGCCGGCGTCGCGCCCGAGTTGAATGAGAGCCACCGTAACCCGAATGCCGGTGTTGAACCAGGAATTCACAGCGATGCGATCGCGGAGCTTGCGGTTGGCGGCGGTGAAGCTACTCAAAAGGGCTAGCGCCAGATGCGGCTCCCGTTCGATATAGTGGTTGACCGCCTCCGCATCCCAGCTCATGACTTTGGACTGCTCCATCGTGATGGCAAGCTCCCGGCTTCCGTCGGGCAGCAGGGCACACTCGCCGAAAAAGGTTTCCGGTCTGGCGATGCGCAGCAGTGTCTGGCGGCCATCGGCTGCGATACAGCAGAGTTTGACGCGCCCGGTGAGCACAAGGTGCAGAGCATCGGGCGGCCGTGCGGGTTCGAAGATGATAAATCCCTTGGAGTAGTCCACCGCACGGGCGCGCGGCAGATAGTGGAGTGCATCGTAAGCGGTCATGAGAAAACTCGGTGAAACAGAACTGCATCTTATTGCAGCACCGCGCCTGGCAGCGATGAATCGGGTATCTGTCGCATGCGGAGCGGATTCCCGGGTGTGAGCCGGCGGAGAGGTTCGTTGCAGAACATTTTCCGGATTGGTTTGCGTTAAAAACCCATTTTTAACAAACTGCTGACAGTGAATTAACCTTGTCAACCTTCCTTCTTTAGCGCTAAACTCTATGATCGTAATTGCTTCGCATGCACGATCAGGGTCTGCTGTTAAAGGTCTTCCATCACGTTCTGAACTCGACTAGGAGGTTGAGAGAGCAATGCTGCCTCGAAATGCAGTGCGATCTGTTGGGCCATTCTTATTACTGTCTGCCATCTGTTTGGCACAGACACCCACGGCCAGCGTAAACGGCACCGTGATCGACGCCAGTGGCGCCGTTGTGCCGGAGGCACAGGTGACCGTAACCAACCAGGAAACCAATGTCATCAGCCGCAAAAACACAAACGGCCAAGGGGCCTTCAACATCGTCAATCTTCTACCCGGGACCTATGCGCTGACCGTCGAGAAGTCCGGCTTTAAGACGGTTGCGCTACCGCCATTCAAGCTGGACGTCAACCAGACACTGACTCAGAACATCACGCTCCAGGTCGGCTCCTCGACGGAAACGGTCACAGTCAACGAGAATACCGTCGGGGTGATGCTGCAACGGGCCAGCACGGAAATGGGCACGACAATCGATGAGACGGAAGTCCACGATCTGCCGTTGAACGGCCGCAACTTCACCGAACTGCTGATCACCCAGCCGGGCGTCAACCCGGTCAATACGGCGCAGGGCGGCAACGGCATCGGCAGCGCCGATGGCGGCAACATCGCAATTCCTAACGCCGTAGTGTACCGGCCGTCGGTAAATGGCGCGGGCAACCGCTCCAATGCGTGGTACATGGATGGCATCATCGATACCGACGACCGCGGCGGCGGCTGGGCGGTGCCGCCGATCGCGGACACGGTGCAGGAATTCAAGGTGCAGTCGCACAACAACGACGCGCAGTACGGCAACGTGTTGGGCTCCGTCGTAAATATCGTAACCAAGTCGGGCACGAACCATTTCCACGGCTCGGGTTGGGATTTCGAGCGCAACGCAATCTTTGACGCGCGGAATCCCTTCACCGGATTCTGCACCACGGCGAACTGCCCGACGCTGGCCGCCAAGCTTTCGGGCCAGGTAGCCTCCGGCCAATACACCGCGGCTGGAGCAGCGGCGGTGCTTTCCGGGACTCCCGTTTCGCCGTTGGGTTACACCTCGAACATGTACGGCGGCACGTTCGGTGGGCCGATCAAGAAAGACAAAACGTTTTTCTATGTCGGTTATGAAGGTTGGGATTTTGCACAGCCGCAGAACTCGCTGACTTACGTTCCGACGCCGTCTGAGCTGTCGGGAGATTTCAGCCAGTCGCTGATCGGATCCCTGAATTCGGCAAGGACGGCCGTCACGCCGAACCAGCTCTATAATCCGTTTGCCGAATCCGGACCGAACTCGGCGGTGCCGTTCTATTGCGACCCCTCCGGGAATCCGATGCCGCTGATCAATCCCGGCGCCGCTTTCGGCACTGCCGGATATGGTCTCCAGCAGGTCGGCACCGCCTGCAGCAAGATCCCTTCCGCGCTCATCGATCAGAAGCTGACCAGCGTGATCAAAGCCTACCTGGGCAATCAGCCCACGAATTGCGCTTTCTCGCCGAACCTGGCGCTCGGGGTTCTCGATAACTGCCTGGACGCCCGCAATAAGACGGACCTCAACAGCAACCTCGATGGCCGCATCGACGAGCATCTCAGCGAAAAGAACATCGTGTTTGCCCGGGCTTACATGATGTGGGATAGAACCCAGGGGATTGTCGCGGGCACCACGTCGGTATCGCCGAGTCCTTACCATACGTGGAACATTGGCGGCGCGTGGGATCACATCTTCACGCCGAACCTGGTGATGGAGTTGCGCGGCGGTATCAACTCCCGCCCGGTGCTGGTGAATCAGACGAACCCGCTGGGCTTGAATCCCGAATCGAGCGCCGGGTTCAGCAACCTCAGCACGACTTCGGGATTCTACTTGAGTCCCTCGGGATATCCCAGCCCGATCGGCAATGTGGGGCCGGAACATCGCGCGAATCCGGAGCACGACGTCTCGGGCGCGATGACCTGGAGCCACGGAAAACATATTTTCAAATTCGGCGGCGAGTTTCTGTATGAGAACCGGCTGGAGACCAACCAGTACGAGCAGTTCAGTGCGAGCACGGCGCAGACCTGCCCGACCAATGCCTCGGGGCTGTTCGCGTGCAGCGGCGCCCAGGGCAACGCGTTGGCTTCCATGCTGCTCGATCTGCCCTCCGCTCTCACGGTGAACGTGCCGCAATACGAAGAAGTGCATGCCGCCATGATGCCGTTCGGGTTTTTCGTGCAGGATGAATGGCACGTGAGGCCCAACCTGACCATCAACGTGGGACTGCGCTACGACTACGATCCGGCGGTGAAACTGCTGGTGAGTAACGGCGAGACGTTCAATGCGCTCAGCCTGGAGGCGCGGCAGTTCATTATCGGCGACAAGCAAGGCGCCGCGTACACCAGCGGATGCGGCTCGCCGCAAATGCCGCCGTGCGTTCCGGGCGGACTTTCGAGCTCTAATCCGGCTTTCAACGTGACGGTGGGCGGAGTGACGTACAATACGCTCAACAACATCGTTTTCTCGAACTCGCAGCCGGCCATGAAATCCATCGCGGACAACATCGGGCCGCGCATCGGCGTCGCCTGGAATTTCCTTCCGAGGACCGTTCTGCGAGTGGGCTACGGCATCTTCTATGACCCCATCAGCTATCGCAGCCAGAACGCGGAGAACACGCTGCAAGGTTCGATCTGGCCGTGGACGCGCGGCGTTTCCGATACGCTGAATAATGCGCCGATGGGAACCGCTCCGGCGCCGACGGTGGCGCCGATCTGTATCAATCTAGCAAGCTGCGGCCCTTACGGCGGCTACGCCACCAGCCAGCTTACCGGTCTGGTGGGGAGCAATCCGATTGTGGTCGCGCCCACGCCCTGGGGTTCCACGTTCGGCGGATATACCGATGCCCCGAGCTATTCTGATCCGCGCAGCCAGCAGTGGAACTTTCAGATCGAGCACCAGTTGTCGGCCTCCAGCATGGTTGCCGTCGCTTATGTAGGCAGCCACACGCAGAGGCTCGAGTGGTGCTGCAAGGCCAATTACCCCCAGGGCGGCCCGTTCTGCCAGAACAACCCGGCACAGGGTTTCAGTTGTCCGACGACGCCCTACACCCAAGCCCAGATCACTGCGTTCGAGTACATGCCGTTTGCGGCGCAGGGCTGGAATTACTCGAATTCCTGGGGCTTTTCCACTTTCAACTCCCTGCAGGGGCAGTTCCAGAAGCGCTTTTCGAATGGGCTCGAGACACTGGCGGCGTTTACGTGGGAGAAGTGTCTGGGCGACTCCAACGGGGACTACAACGCGGAGAATGGCAACGAGGGCGCTCCTTACGAGTACTATTTCAACGCGCACCTTTCGAAGGGATACTGCACCTTCAACGTTCCGCTGGTCTTCAACTGGACCGCGGTCTACCAGTTGCCCTTCGGCAAAGGAAAGAAGCTTATGAATCACGGAGTGTTGTCGAAGATCCTCGGCAACTGGGAGACGACCTACACCTTCATCGCGCGGTCGGGGCAGGCTTTCAATCCGTCGTGGGGCGGCGCCAGCAACATCTGCGCTTCCTCGACGGCCACCAACTGCGTGCCGGCGACCATCGCGGGGCTGGCTCCCTTGAGCACCGATCCGGCTAACCTTTCCGACGCGGCCGGTTCGATCACCGGATACAGCCGGCCGAGTGTGCTTCCCAACTGTCAGATCAAGCCCTCGAATCAGAGCTTGACCGAGTGGTACAACCCGGCCTGTTTCGTGAGCCCGGCGTCGCCATTGGTCGGTTCGGGCTTTGGATTCGGAGATACGCCGATCGGCTTCCTCCGCTCCATGCGGTGGATCAATCTGGATGTGGCGCTGGTGAAGGATCTGCCGATTACCGAGACCAAACGGCTGCAATTCCGTGCCGAAGCCTTCAACGTGGCCAATCACATGATTCTGGGATCGCCGGGCAACTCGATTGCGCCATCGTATTCGAGCGCGACCGGAGCGGTCTCCTACGGATCGGCGGGCGTGATCAGCAGCATCGCGAATCAGCCGCGCGAGCTGCAGCTTGCCCTGAAATTCATTTTCTAGGCATCGCTCGGGCTGCGGGCGCGGTTTTGGCCAACTCGTCCACGCTGCGCAGGGACGGGAAGAACCGCGCCCACAGCGCCACAATCACAATCGTGCCCACGCCGCCCAGGACCACGGCGGGGACCGTGCCGAACCAGTTCGCGGTAATGCCGCTCTCGAACTGGCCCACTTCGTTCGAGGCGCCCACGAACAGCATGTTGACAGCGCTGACGCGGCCGCGCATTTCGTCCGGGGTTGCCAGTTGAACCATGGTCTGGCGGACGATGACGCTCACCATGTCGGTGGCGCCGACCAGCACCAGGGAGAACAGCGAGAGCGGCACGCTGCGCGAAAGACCGAAGACGATGGTGAACGCGCCGAAGCCCGCCACGCACCAGAGCATGGCCAGCCCGGCGCGGCGGCGCAGCGGCCAGTGGGCCACCACGAGGCTCGTGATCAGGGCGCCCGCGCCGGGAGCCGCGCGCAGAATCCCAAGGCCGCGCGCGCCGATGTTGAGAATGGTGGCGGCGTAAACCGGCAGCAGCGCGACCGCGCCGCCCAGCAGGACGGCAAAAAGATCGAGCGAGATGGCTCCCAGAATCAGCTTATTGCGCCAGATGTAACGCAGTCCGCCCAGGACGATCTCCGCCGAGACGGCGCCGCGCGGACGCTGCGGAGTCTGCACCCGCATCGAGAAGAGGAGGATCAGGCCGATTCCATAGCTCGCCGCCGAGCAGCCGTATACCACCGCCGGCGTTCCGGCGAAGCCGTACAGCAACCCGCCGGCGGCCGGCCCGGTGATGGTTGCCGCCACGAATACCGAGGCGCTCCAGGCCACAGCGTTGGGGAAGTGAATCTCCGGCACCAGTTGCGGCAGAAATGCCTGGCCCGCGGGACCGTTGAACGCGCGCACGGTGCCGTTGGCGAGCAGCACCGCGTAGATGGGCCAGACGGTGTGCAGCCCGTGCAGCGTCAAGGCCGCGAGGGCAAGAGAGCAGGCGGCAAAGCCCAGGTAGCAGAGCTGCAGGATGCGCTGCCGCGGCCGGCGGTCGGCCGTATGGCCCGCCAGCAGAAAGAGGAAGATGCCCGGCAGAAACTGGGCCAGTCCGACGAGCCCGAGATCGAGCGGCCGGCCCGTCAGCGAATAGACCTGCCATCCGACCGCGACGGCCTGCATTTCGGTAGCGCAAGTGACGAGGAACCGCGCCGTCATGAAGGCGCGGAAGTTGGGGTATTCAAACGCGACGCGGCCGGGCACCCTAGAATACCCGTCGCGGCGCCGCCTGTGCTCCCAGCCTGATCCGCCCTTGCACGATCTCCGCCACGTAGTAATTCTCGCCGGCGATCTTGTGGCCGGCCATGCGCCGCAGCATCGCGATCTGTCCCGTGTGGGTCAGCGCGTCTGCCACCGGCCCTTGGAACAGCTTGGCCTCCATTTCGGCGCTTAGTCCACCGGCATCGACGCGCTGATCGAACCGCTCCAGCGCTTCGAAGAAGCGGTTCACGCCCTGTGCGTAGGGAAGCGGTTCGGAATTGTGCCAGGTTTCCGTGCCCTCCGCGATGGAAAGCGCCCAGTCCATCAGGTCGCACATGTGCGCGACGATTTCGGCCGGCGATCGCGAGGTTTCATCCGCGCGATACTCGCCAAATTTTGGCGGCGCGCCAAACAATGCCCTGCCGGCGCGATATGCCAGCGTTGCCAGCGTGTGACGGAACAGATCGATCATCCTATCCTCCCGAAATCGATGAATCCGCGGTTGGGGTCGGTGCTCAGCAGTTTGACGCGCAGGCGGTCGCCGACATCGAGTCCCTCTTCACCGCGCATCAGGCGGCCCTCGACGGGCGGATCGAGCACGCGCACGAAGACGCCCTTGGGGGTGACTCCCGTGACCACTCCGGAAAACGATTGTCCGATGCGCGGCTGGAGGGCCACCGCGGCCAGGCGCTTGTTCATATCGCGCTGCACTTTGCGCGCGGCATCTTCTTTGAGAGTGCAGTTGCGCGCGATGTCATTGAGTTCAGCATCGGTGTACGGCGCGCCGCCGCCGTTGCGCAGCGCCTTGAGGAGCCGCTGCGTCACCAGGTCCGCGAAGCGGCGGTTGGGAGCGGTGGAGTGCGTGTAATCGTGCGCCGCCAGGCCGAAATGGCCCTGAGCCTCCTCGCCGGCCCGCAAGAGCACGTATTCACCGGGTCCCATGAGTTTGAGCACGATGAGCGAAACGTCGGGGTAGTGAACCGGGTCGGCCTGCCTGCGCCGCATCAGAAACGCGTTGAGCGCTCCGGCGTCGGGTTCCGCCGGAAGATGGTCACCGTGGCTCGCGGCGAGTTCGACCATGCGCGGCCAGCGCTCCGGCGCCTTGACGACGCGGCGGATGGAGGAGATACCCGCGGCACGAAGGGTTCGCGCCATCACTTCATTGGCGCCGATCATGAAGTCTTCGATGAGATGAGCGGCGCGGTTGCTGCGGCGGGCCTCCACGGAGCGCACTTTGCCGTCTTCCACCACGGCTTGCAGCTCTTGGCGATCGAACGTCAAAGCGCCCAGCCGATGCCGCTCCTCGCGCAGTGCCCGAGCGGCTTCATCCTGCAACTGGAGTTGCGCGCGGAGATCGCCCGAGGCGGCCAATTTTTCCGGCGGAGGCGCGGAGCCTTCGAGCCATGCGCCCACCGCGCTATAGGTCAACTGCGCCCGGTTGCGAACCAGCGCGGGGTAGATGCCGCCATCGGCGAGCGAGCCATCGGGCGCGACCACGAATTCGATCACCACTGCCGCGCGGTTCTGGTTCTCTCCGAGCGAGGTGAGGTCCGTGGATAGACGTTCCGGAAGCATGGGGAAGGTGCGGATCCCGGTGTAAACCGATGTCGTTTCGCGGGCCGCGTGGCAATCGATGGGAGTGCTGCGGGCAACGGCGGAATCGACATCGGCAATGCCCACCAGCACGCGGATTCCGCCGGCAACGCGTTCGGACCACTCGATCTGGTCGAGATCGCGCGAGTCGTCGTTATCGATGGAAGACCAGAGCAGGGAAGTGAGATCGCGCAGGCCGTTGCCGCCGGCGGCATGGATTCCCGCCAGTTGCCGCTCCGCATCGGGGGGAAAATCGGGCTCGAAACCGTGATCGATCATTTCGCGGCGTGCGGCGGCCACCAGGTCGAAATCATTGTGCATGCAGAACGATTGTAAGCCATCGGCCGGCAGGCATCCGGGCGTTGCGGCTGTTCGCGGCTGCCGGACTCACTTAGTATTGAAAATCTGTCTCTCCATCTCTTCGGCGGATGCGGACTGGGGATGTTCCGCTTTCCAGCGCATCGCGGCGGTGATGCGAGTGCGGCCGCTGGGATGATCGAAGAAGATGAATTCCTCGAGAGGACCCGGGTCGAGCTTGCGATACTCTCCCAGCAGCATATCCACATTGGCCTCACCGTCCGGCTGTTGGGCCGCGTTCAACCCGTACATGTCGGCTTCGTACTCCATGGTGCGCGTGATGGTATTGGTCACCGGCGTCAGGACAAAGGAGTACACGGAAAGCAGGATCGCCGCCAAGGGCAAGACGGCGACATCGTGGATTCCGCGGACCTCCCATTTCTTTGCCCAGCATGCAAGACAGAAGTTGATTCCCCAGTTCAGAAACGCAAATCCAATCACCACCAGCACACCGGTCATCACCAGGCCTTTGTAAGAATGATTCAGGACGTAGTGGCCCATCTCGTGTCCCATGGTGGTCTCGATCTCGGGCAGCGTACCGCGCTTGAGCAGATTGTCGTTCAAGGATATGCGCAGCGTCCCGGCGAAGCCGCTGACATTGGCGCTCACCCGGTCCGATTGCCGCGACGCGTCAAATTCGTAGACATCGGTGGCGGGAATGCCGTTCGCCCGCGCCATACTGAGAATCGCGTTTTTGATTCGTGTATCCCGCAGCGGCGTGTACTTATTGAACAGGGGCGCGATGTATGCGGGGGCGATCAGACTCACGAAGGCGGAAAATGCAACCGCTAGAGCCGCCCCCCAGACCCACCAGTTCTTCCCGAGCCGCCTCACCAGACCAAACAGCGGCACCACCAGGATGGCTCCCAGCACAATGGCGACTGCCAGCCCCACCACCTCGTCGCGCATCCAGGGGCCAAAAGTCTGATTCAGAAGTCCGTATTCGTGCTCGCGAAAGTAGCCTTCATACATGCTCAGAGGAAAGATGGCCAAGGATACTACGACAATGAACTGAACCCAGTAAAGCGCCGTCTGCACGGGACGGAACCGGGTGAGACGCTCCGCCAGATCGCGCATTCTCGCGGACCAGCGGAAGTGCAGAAGCAGCCACAGGACGAGTGTGGAAGAGAGGAAATCCCACAACAGCAGCCAATAGCCGCCTTCGAAATAGGCGTCGGAGCGGGCGCGTTGCGCGGGCGGCATCTTGGCGAGGTATGCATCGACGGCTGCGTTGATATCGAAGCCACGGGCAGCCCCGGGCTGGTTCGCCGAAACCGGAACAGACGGCGCGCCTGGCCCGGATGTCTGCACGGCGGCAAAACCGGTGAAGGCGAGGACTGTCAGAAGAACAAACCGGCCTGCTCGAATCATGATGACCTCGTTCGGTGGTTCCCATTTTACGCTCGTCCATGAAGACGGAGCTGCTTTCGGCGGTCCATCGGCCACAGGGGCCACGGGGAATCGTGGCAAAGTGATAGAGTACGGTACCCATTATGAACCGCTGCCTGTTGTTGTTGGTGACCTCGGCGTGCGTCTGGTCGGCCGTGGACGATGTCTCCTCCTGGCAAATCGGCCCATTCTCCCGGCCAACATCGGAGCCGGTGATCACCCCAAACCGCGATTCGGTGTTTCGAAATCCGATCGATGGGCGAACGGTTCACTGGGAAGCGCTCCACACGTTTAATCCCGCGGCGGTAGTGCGAAACGGCAAAATCTACGTGCTGTATCGGGCTGAGGATGACACGGGAGAAATGCGCATTGGATTGCACACGTCGCGGATCGGTCTTGCGGAAAGCGAGGATGGGATTCACTTTCGCCGCCTTCCGCAACCTGTTCTGTACCCGGATAACGATTCGGAGAAAGAGCGGGAATGGCCGGGCGGTTGCGAAGATCCCCGTATTGTGGAAAGCGAAGACGGCACCTACGTTTTAACTTATACGCGGTGGAACCGGCGACGAACCGATGCGGCAATCGCCACATCGAAAGACCTGATCCATTGGACAAAACACGGCCCCGCGCTGGGCGCCGCGGGCAAATACTCCAGCCTCTCTTACAAATCTGCGGGAATCGTTACGCGCATGGCGCGGGGGCGGCTCATCGCGGCCAAAATCGGGGGGAAGTATTGGATGTATTGGGGGGAGCGCGAAGTCCGGCTGGCGAGCTCCACCGACCTGATTCACTGGCAGGTTGTCGAGGACAGCTCCGGACAGCCGGTTGTGGTTCTTGCCAGGCGATCCGGGCGGTTCGACAGTTCGTTTCCCGAGACCGGACCTCCGCCATTGGTGACTGAAAACGGCATCCTCGTGCTGTACAACGGCAGGAATGCGGCCAAAGACGGCGACCCTTCGCTGGACGCAAACAGCTACACGGTTGGCGAGGCGTTGTTCGCCGGCGATGAGCCCGCAAAGCTTGTGGCACGAAGCGATCATCCTGTGCTGCAGCCGCGACTGGCGTTCGAGAAGAGCGGTCAGTACGCCGCCGGTACAACCTTTGGGGAGGGCCTGGTCTGGTTTCAAAACAAATGGTTCCTGTATTACGGCTGCGCCGATTCCATGGTCGGGGTGGCGACTGCAGAACAGCCGTCCCGGTGACGGTGTGTTCCCGGAGCATTCCATGAACTACCAACGAGAGCTCGACTTCGCACACGAAATCGCCATTGCGGCCGGGGCAAACGCACAGCGCTTTCGGGAAGAAGGGATTGTTGCAGAGACGAAGGCCGATGATTCGCCCGTGACCATCGCCGATAGAGACAATGAGCGTCTTCTGCGCGATGCCATCGAGCGGGAATTTCCGGAAGACGGCATTCTGGGAGAGGAAGGCGCCAGCAAGCCGGGCACAAGCGGGCGGCGGTGGATACTGGACCCAATTGACGGCACTCGCGATTTCGTGCTCGGCAATCGGTTCTGGTGTGTGCTCGTGGGACTGGAGCAGGATGACGAATCGCTGGCCGGCGTTGCCCATTTCCCGATGCTCGGCGAAACGTACCGGGCGGAAAGGGGCGGCGGGGCCTACCTCAATGGGGAACGGCTGCGGGCCTCTTCCAGGACGAGCCTGGATGAGTGCGTATTCCACCCGAACGGTCTGCAGCTTGCGGAGGCCCGGGCGCACCTGCCGAAGGTTGTCGAACTGATGCAGCGCTCGTGGTCTGTGCGGGCATATGGCGGCGCGCTCGATGCATGTCTCCTCGCCTCAGGCAAGGTGGACATCTGGTTCGAGCCGAAGGTCGCGCCTTGGGATCTCGCTGCACTGCGGCTGATCATTGAAGAAGCCGGCGGAGCGTTCTTTGCGTTGGATGGCTCGCGGAGTATCTACAGGGGCACAGCGTTCGGGTGTGCGCCGGGTCTGGCTGGAGAAGTCAGGCGGCTGTTCGGAGTTCCCAGGGCGGACGGCTGAGGCTTTACAGAATCCGTCGCAAACGCCACGCCAGCAACAGCCACGCCAGGATAAACGAGATGCCGCCCAGCGGCGTGATGGCGCCCAGAATTCGAGTCCCTGTGACGGCGAGCAGATAGAGGCTGCCGGAGAACAGTACAATGCCGATCAGCAGCAGAAGACAGACGGTACTGGCGCCGCTTTCCGGGAAGGTGCCGGTGCGCGGCAGAATGGCTACCGCCAACATGCCCAGCGCGTGAACGAAGTGGTAAAAGACGGCCTTTTGCCAGATATCCATGGAATCGGGACTCAGCCGGTCTTTCAGCGCGTGAGCGCCGAATGCTCCGAAGATGACGGCGAGTGCCAGCAGAATGGCGGCGGTTGCGCTCCAGTTCATATTTCTCCTCTAATGCGTCATGGCGTAGACGATGTAATCGATTCCGATGCGAATCCCCAGATCCGAAAAGCGCACCGGGTATTGGGGATTGTCGGCGTGCTCCCAGGAATCGCCCAAGTCCATGTTATGGCACATGGCAACCATGACTCGGCCGCGGTCGTCGTAGATGGCGCGCCAATGCGGGGTTTTTCCGGTTTCGCCCTTTTCGTAAGTAAGGCCGGTTTCCATGTAGAGCGCGCCGGGCACCTGGAAGCGATGCTGCAAATCGTAAATCGTGTGGAAGATGGGGTCGTCGTCGGAGAGATCGACGATCGGGCGGTCGGGAAAGACCTTGTGCATGCTGGCGTAGAAGACATCCCACTCGATGGAACCGTGAAAATCGTCGCACATGAAGAAACCGCCGCGCAGCAGATATTCGCGGAGCGCTTTGGCCTGGTCGTCGGTGAGGCTCCAGTGGCCCACTTCGACGCCGTAGAGCCATGGCCAGTCGTAGACGTCGCCATCGTCGAGATCCACAGGAATCTCGACGCTGCGCGCCTGGATGCGGGTGAGACGGCGTACGGCCTGGGAAAGATGCCGGTCGGAGCGGGGATAATCCATGGTCCAGTTGGTGCCGCCGTTTTTCCAGCTTCCGAAGAACTCCACGCCGCCGTAATAGGTGCCGACCGGAGGATACATCAACCGCGCGAAGGTCCATTCGCCGGGTGTCTGATAGTCGGGCGGGATGGGATACTTTTCGTACTCCAGCCCCGGATACTCGCGGAATGGCTTTTGAAAGGCGTACAGCGCCGTTATGAGAACGAGGCCCGCGATTAGGATTCGCTGAATCACCGCTTTAAACTCAGGATACTACGCCGCCATGCGGCCCCTATGCATATGATGTCTACATGGCACGTTTTCCTGTTACGCGGCGGTCCTTTCTGGCGGCGGCGGCCGCGGCGCCCCTGCTGCGGGCGGCGAACCAGACGCCCGTCGGCCTCGAACTTTACAGCGTCCGCGAAGCGCTGGCAAAGGATCTTCCGGCAACCGTGAGCGCGGTGGGCGCCATGGGATACCAGGTGGTCGAATTCTACGCGCCGTATTACGACTGGACGGCTGCGAACGCCCGTGAAGTACGCCGGATGCTGGACGATGCGAAGCTGGTCTGCCACTCGACCCACAACTCGATCACCTCGTTCACGCCCGACGGAATGGCCAAGGCCATCGAGCTGAACCAGATTCTGGGTGCGAAATACGTGATCCTCGCCAGCCCGCCGAAAATGAACGGCGCCGACGATTGGAAGCGTCTGGCCGAACAACTAACCCGCGCCCACGACAACCTCGGATCCTACAAACTCGGCGGCGGCTATCACAATCACGAACTGGAGTTCACGCGGGTGAAAAGCATGCTTCCTATGGAGACGATTGCCGCCGGCACGCCCAAGGACTTCGTACTGCAACTCGATGTGGGCACCTGCGTGGCGGCGGGATCCGACGCAGTCGGCTGGATCAAAGCCAACCCCGGCCGCATCCGCAGCATGCACTGCAAAGATTGGCTGCCCGGGAAAGGCTACAGCGTGCTGACCGGCGAAGGCGCGGTGCCGTGGCAGCAGATCTTCGATGCCGCGGAATCCGTGGGCGGGATCGAATACTACCTGATCGAGCAGGAAGGCAGCCGGTATCCGGAAATGGAAACGGTGAAGCGCTGCCTGGCCAACTGGCATCTGATGCGGCCGACGTTTTGAGCGCACGCGGCTACGGCGCGAAATCTGCAAGGCGGACGTTCCGGAAATCGAAGCGGCGCTCGACATAAGCGGCGGGTTTTCGCACGATCGCGACAGATGTCGAAACCGTCAGTCCGGGCTCCCTTTCGAATTTCTGCAGAGCCTCAAACCCGGGATTGTACGGGAACGGGGCGAGCGTCGCGAACTCCGGCACCAGGGGGTCGGGGTAGGTCGAATAATTGTGATACGGCTCCATCCCCGTAGCCGTAGGCCGGAACTGCAGCCATTCCCGTCGTTCGAGGAGGGTTATGGATGCGTGCGGCTGTGGAGTGGCGCAGACCAGCCCGTGATGCTGATCGATGCCGGTAACCCGGCAGGCTCCTTGCCAGACCTCGCTGAGATCGCGCGGCGTTACGGTGGCCGTATGCGCGAACCATTCCAGATCCACCAAGCCCGCGATTTCGACCGGGTCTTTCGGCAGTGCCGCGTATTTGGCCGCGGGGATGTAGAGACGGAGCCAGCCGCGCCCGCCAAAGACATCATGCACGTCATGGAACGGGGCTGAGCCGAACTCGATCGCGTTCCCGGCATGCAGAACCCGAAAAGTCACCGACCGGGTGAGGAGGACCGAATCGTCGGGCAGGTCGCTCACGCGCACGGGAATCTCCAGCACGACGTCACCCGGGGCGGCCCCGTGTAAGATGATGGGGCACTTGCGCCCGGGGTCCAGCGAGATCGCCAACTGCGAGTCGTTCAGTTTGCGCGGGGAGAACCCGTTCTGGATGGCTAGCGCGAGCGAGTTCGGAAACAGCCGCGCACCCAGGAGGCCGACCACCAACGTGGCCGCGAAGAGCAGGCGCGCCAGTCCGCTTCGGCGCCGGGAATACTGAATCCACACCAGGACCGATGCTCCGGCCATCAGAACCAGACCGGCGAACGTAATCCCGATCCAACCCAGTCCGAAATACGGCTGGAAGATGTTGTAGGTCAGGACGGCGGCCAGCAGCGTTCCCACAGCCAGGACGCCCAGGGACACAAGCGCCGCCTGCGGCAGGTTTCGCGTCAGGCACGCCAGCGCCACTCCGGGCAGGACGAGGCACGCCGTGAAGAAGGCCTGCTTCCACAGGAGCGCGGAGAAGAATTGCACCGGCGAGACGCCGTTCTGCGCGAACACCGCGGCCTGGCAAAGCAACAGCGGCAGGTTCACGAGCAGCAGAACACCTAGAGCCTTCGCGGCCAGCAGGTCGCGCCACGCAATCGGCCGCGTCAGCCAGTATTGGCGGTCGCCCACCAGCGTCTCCTGGTGGATGAGCGCGACGATGAGGTTCCAGCAGGCCAGAATCGCCGCGACGGGGATCACACCCAGCAGCATGGAACCCGTTCCGAACCCCTGCGTCTGCGGACTGTAAACCGCGATGTACATCAGCGGCCAGAACACGAGAGCATGCGGCCACAGGTGACGGAGGTCTTTGCGGAGAATCGGCAGAATTTTATGCATCGGTCAGTTCTCCGGCTGGCAGGCGAAAGCGCCTGCCGCACTTCCTCGCCCGGCTTTGGCGAGAGCCACAAAGATGGCGCGCAGCGGCATGCCGGTTACGGTCATTTCGCGATAATCGGGAAATACCGAGCGCAACGCTTCGGCCGCGCCGTCGCTGTTGAACTGCGTATCGACCAGCCGCACCACAGGTCCGCTGGCCTCGGCGCGCAGCCAGCGCGCGGGCAGGGCGCAGGGGACTTCCGGCGGCGTATCGAACGTGAGGACGACTTCGCGGAAGCGGGCGCTGAGGGAATCCAGTTCTTCGGAGAATCGCAGCCTGCCGGCATCCAGATAGCCGATGTGGCTGGCGAAGCTTTCGATCTCCGCCAGGTCATGGGAAGCGATCAGAATGGTGGTGCCTTCGGCGCGGGCCAGCAGACCTTCGATCAACTCATCGCGAACCAGCGCATCGAGGCCGGTGAAGGGCTCATCGAGGACGATCAGTTTCGGACGGTACGCCAGCGAAGAGGCCAGAGCCGCTTTCATCCGCATGCCGCGCGAGAGGTGCTTCAGCCTGCGCCGGGCGGGCAGTTCGAACTGGCGGACCAGTTCCTCGGCAAGGACGCCGTCCCATGCCGGGTAATAGGGGCGCAGGAAGTGGAGGAAGTCCGCGACCGTCATCCATTCCGGCATCTCCTGGTTTTCCGAGACGTAGCCGATCTGCGCGAACTGCGCGGGCGCGAGCCGGCGCGAATTGATGCCGAGCACTTCGCTGCGGCCGGCGCTGGGCCGAATGATATTCATGAGCATCTTGATGGTGGTGGTCTTGCCGGCTCCGTTCGGCCCCACCAGGGCGAAGATGCTGCCTTCGGGCACCTGGAAATTCAGATGGTCCACGGCGTCGGCGTGGCGGAATTTCCGGGTCAGTTCGAACGTGCAAATCGGGCTGCTCATCGCTTTTTGCGCGCTCCTTTCATCACGCCGTCGCCGGCAATCGCCAGCCGCTCCCAGTGCGACGCCAGCGCGGCGGTCACTTCATCGAGCGACATGCCGAGTTTCTTCGCTTCCACCACAAGCTGCTCCACTTCCGTGTCCAGCAGGCGCGAGCGCGCCGCCGGAGTGGCATCGGGCCGCGCCGCGACGACCGTCCCCATGCCGGGCCGCACTTCCAGCAGGCCCTCGTTCAGGAGCTGGGTAACGACCTTGTGGGCGGTGTTGGGGTTGATCTTCAGTTCCAGGCTCAACGCGCGCACCGACGGGAAGGAATCGCCGGTGCGGAGCTGTCCCGAGACGAGCGCCTTCTTGGCGGCGTAGACCACCTGCTCGTAGAGAGACGAACCGGGCTGAAAGGCAACGCGAAACGGTATCATGTACCAGCTGTATTATGATCCGCAGTACACTAACTGTCAAGCGAAATCATCGGTTGGGGGTTACAGTCAAGTTAATGGGCATTCAGATTGGCGATATCCTGGGCGACTATCGGGTAACCGGCGTGCTCGGGCGCGGGGGCATGGGAAAAGTCTTTCGCGTGCAAAGCCTGCTCACGGACCGCGAAGAGGCCATGAAAGTGGTGCTGCCCGATCTGGACGACAACGAAGCCCTGGCCGACCGCTTTCTGCGCGAAATCAAGGTGCATGCCAGCCTGCAGCATCCGAATATCGCGGCGCTGCACACGGCGCTGCGCATCGGTGACCGGCTGGTCATGCTGCTCGAACTCGTAGAAGGCGTCAGTCTCGAGGAGATCATCCACCAGGGGCCGGTCGCGGCGCCGATTGCCGTTCACTACATGAACCAGGTGCTGGCGGCGCTGGGATTCGCGCACGAGCGCGGAGTGATCCATCGCGATATCAAGCCGGCCAATATTCTGATTGCCACGGGCGGCGTGGTGAAGCTCACCGATTTCGGGATCGCCCGCGCCACCGGCGGCATGCGCCTCACCGGCACGGGGATGGCGGTGGGCACGCTGGCCTATATGGCGCCGGAGCAGATTCGTTCCGGGCAAGCCGATGCCCGCTCCGATGTTTATTCCCTGGGGCTGACGTTCTACGAGACGGTCACGGGCCGCCGGCCCATCCACGGCGATACCGAGCATGCCCTGATGACCGCGCAACTGAACCTGATGCCGCTCGACCCCACGACGGTGAATCCGCAGGTGCCGCCGGCGATTTCCGCCGCCATCATGCACTCATTGGCCAAGGATCCGGGACACCGTTTTCAGACGGCGCTGGAGTTTCAGGACGCCCTGCGCGGCCATTTCGAACCGGACTTCACGCCCTCGGCCGTGCTGACCGGCTCCCGGCCGGTCGCCAGTCCGGAGTTGTCCGCGATGGAGGCGAGCCTCTCGCGTGCGATCGGGCCGATCGCGCGGCGCCTGGTGGCCGATGCCTCGCGCCGCTACAGCACCGTCGCCGAGATTCGGCAGGCGCTGGCCGCGCAGATCGAAGACCCCAAGGAGCGCGCAGCATTCCTGAAGACCAGTGCCGGGACGGCGACTACGATGACGCCGCGCAGCCCCACGGCGCCGGCTTCGTTCGACCCCGGCGCGCTCGACCGCCTCACGCAGGCTCTGGCGCCGTTCATCGGGCCAATTGCGAAGGTGGTGGTGTCGCGGGCCGCGCGCAATGCGCGAAGCATGGAAGAGTTGCAGAGCGCGCTGGCCGCGGAGATCACCGATGATGCGGAGCGGAAGCGGTTCCTGGGAAGCGTCCGCTAGCGGCGCTTACCCTTCCAGCATCTTTAAGGCGCGCTCCAGGCTGCGCCGCATGCGGTTGAAGGAGCCGGCCAGCACGGAGATTTCGTCCTTGCCCTTCACGGGCAGGTCGGGCATGTCCATCTGTCCCACGCTGATCTGGTCGGCGGCGGAGGAAAGGCGCCGCAGCGGCCGCACGACGGAAAACAGAAGCACCAGGTCGAGGAGCACGAGGGTGGCCAGGAACACCGCCGCGAGGGAAACCACAAATGTCTGGAACGAGCGGTCCGCCATCTTCACGGGAACGGCCATGGGAACGGACACGATCTGCGCGCCCACGATTTCGTTGGGCTGCCAGCCGAAGCCGTTGTCGCGGCCATAACGGCGAATCATCGCCGCGGGGGCCGCGCTGGGCGTGCTGTGGCATTCCAGGCAGGGCGGAGCGGCTGTGATGGGGCGCGCCAGGTAGAGCGAGCGGCCGGTGGGCGTGTCGCGTTCGCCCACCAGTTCGGTGAGCTTGCCGCCGCGATTGCGAAAGGTGTTGATGACATCGGCTTCCCAATCCACGGCGCGGTCGCGCAAATTCGTCGGGTTGAGAGTGGCTTCCTTGTAGGCATAATCGGGATAGTGCGCGCGCAGGTAATTGAAATCTTCGGTAGCGGCGAACGCGGGAACGGTCTGCGGCAGAAAGCTGCGCTGGTGCTCCTGCAGGGTCACGAGCAGGGGCTTGACCTGATTGGTGGTATAGTCGCGCGCCGAACTCATGGCTTCCATCATGAGCCGCGCCTGCCGCAACACTTCGGATTGCGCGTTTGCCTGAAGGAACTGATGGGAGACGGCGGCTGCGATCGCCAGACCCGCACCCAGTACGAGCCCGAGAATCAGATTGAATTTCGCCAAAAGTTTCATTTCGGTTTTCGTTTTCGAAGCCGTGACAGGCCTCGCTTTATCCTACCGCCCCTGCGACAATTGAAGTTTGTTCCGGCTGATCCTGCTGTTGATTGCCTCTGCCGCGTTGGCGCAACCGCCGGCCGGCAACGAACCCGCGCGCGTTACGGAATCCGGCGGCATCCTGCCTGGCGGACGCCGCATCGCGCCGCTGGGGCGGCAGTTCGTGACCGGACCGGGCCCGTTCGGCATTGCGATCTCCTCCGACGGACACATCGTTGCGACCGCCAATGGCGGACCGAATCGCTATTCGCTCGCGATTCTGGAGAACGACGCCGTGCGCGAGATCGCGGCTTCCGGCCGCCGCCGCGGCGCGCGCGATCGCGATGATGACGAATCCGCGGCTCCCTGGCAGAGCGTGTTCATGGGGATCGCGTTCGACGGTCCGCGCGTACTTTATGTTTCCGAAGGCGATTCGGGCCGCGTCCGCCGCGTCGACTCCGCCACGGGGAAGCACAGCCGCGCGATTGCGCTGAACCAGGGCTCGTGGCGCGACAGTTACACGGGCGACATGGCCTTCGACCGCGCCCGCCATCTGCTGTACGTGGTGGACCAGGCGAACTTCCGTCTCGCTATCGTGGATGCGCACCGGCGGAGGGTGCTGGCGTCGATCGGTACAGGCCGCCTGCCGTTTTCGGCGGCGCTTTCTCCCGACGCGAAGACCGCGTACGTGACGAATCTCGGGATGTTCGAATATCACGCGATTCCGGGCGCCGATCCGCAGCACACGCGGGAGACCGGGCTGCCGTTTCCGGCGTTCGGCTTTCCCTCGCCCGAGGCGGCGAACGGCGCGCGGCGCGCAACGGGGAAGGGCATGATCGATGTCCCCGGTCTGGGCGATCCGAACGTGGCGGCAGCGAATTCGCTGGCGGTGATCGATGTGTCCCGTCCCAAGGCGCCGCGGTTGGTGGCGCAGATTCCCACCGGGATTCCGTTCGGCGCGGCGAGCCTGGGCGGCGCGAGCCCCAGCGGCGTGGCGGCAACCGCCGACGCCGTCTTCGTGAGCAATGCGAACCAGGACAGCATCAGCGTGATCGATGCGCGCACGCTGCGGCGCGCGCCCGATATTCCACTGCGCATAAAAGGTTACGAATCGCTGCGCGGCGTGCTGCCCGTCGGGCTCGCGGTGACCCCGGACGGCGGCCGGCTGCTTGTGGCCGAGGCCGGCATCAACGCGCTGGCGGTGATCGACACCGGTTCGCGGCAGGTGCTGGGCGACATTCCCACGGCATGGTTTCCCGCAGCCGTGAGCGTGTTGGGAGACACGGTGTACGTTGCCAACGCCAAGGGCAACGGCACGGGTCCAAACGCCGGCGTGAAGGGCGATGTGCGGCGCGGCAGCATTTCGCGATTTCCGCTGCCGGCGGCGGCCGATCTTCCCGCGCTCACCGCGCAGGTGGTGGCGAACAACGGCTTCGACAAACCGGCCGCACTGCCGGAGCCTCCGCCGGTGAGTCACGTGGTGATTATTGTCAAAGAGAATCGTACGTACGATGAAGTCTTCGGCGATCTTCCGCCGGCTGCCAACGGACCGCGCGCCGGTCTGGCTTCGCTGGCCCGCTGGGGCATCAAAGTCACGCCGAACCATCACGCCCTGGCCGGGAGGTTCGCCACCAGCGACAATTTCTATGCCGATTCCGAAGTCAGTGTGGATGGCCATCATTGGCTGGTGGGGTCGTATCCGAACGCCTGGACGGTCAGCTCGCTGGATGCCGCTTACGGCGGGGAGAAGCATTTCCGCCTGCCGACCAGCGCGCCCGGTCGGTTGCTTTTCGCCGGCAGTTCCTCCTCGCTGCATCCGGAAGAACAGCTTCAGGCGGGCGCCCTGTGGCACCACCTGGAACGCAATCACATTCCGTTTCTGAATTTCGGCGAAGGCTTCGAACTGGCCGGGATCGACGAGTCGCAGGCCTTCGAGCCCACGGGCGGCCGTTTTCTCACGAACATCCCGATGCCGGAGCCGCTGTATCGCAACACCGTCCGCACCTATCCAGGCTTCAACATGAACATCCCCGATCAGTTTCGCGCCGACGCCTTCATTCGCGAAATGACCGCGCGCTTCGGCGACGGAAAAGCGCCTCTGCCCGGCCTGATTTTCATTCACCTGCCGAACGACCACACGGCGCGCGTGCGCCCGCAGGCGGGGTATCCCAAAGAAGCTTCGTACGTGGCGGATAACGATCTGGCCCTGGGCCGCATTCTCGACTATCTCTCCCACAGCCCGTGGTGGGCGCACATGGCGGTGCTCATTACTGAAGACGATGCGCAGAGCGGCGTGGACCACGTGGATTCGCACCGCACCGTGCTCCTGATCGCGGGTCCCTACGTGCGCCGCAACTACGTTTCGCACGTGAACAGCAGCTTTCCCGGATTGCTGAAGACGGCGTTCTGGCTGCTGCGCCTGCCGCCGCTGAATCTCTACGATGTCACCGCCGCCGCGCTCAGCGACTGCTTCACCAGCGAGCCGGACCTGTCTCCTTATCAGGTGCTGCCGGTGGATCCCGCGATCTTCAATCCGGCGAAGGCGCGGCCCGTGCCCGGCGAACCGCCGGGGCCGGCGATGGACGATCCGGCGGAAATTCAACGGCAGCGAAGAGAATTGGGACGCTGAGGCGGCCGCGCTATTTTTGTTCCTCGACCAGGGGGACCAGGCGCGAATCGGCCTGGAACTTGCGATAGTTGCTGTAAGTCCAGGTCACATCCATCCTGACGGTGGCCAACAGAAGCACCTTGGCGCTCATCTTCGCCTCCATGCGCGATTCCAGCCAGGCGCCATCTTCGTGGCGGGTCTGCTCGAAAATCAGGTGGACGGCGCCGGTGGGCATGCGCAGCAGCAGCCTGGCCCAGGTGACGGGCGCGATATTGTCGCCTTCGAGACGGGCCCAGCGGTAGTCTTCGCGATCGATCCACAAACGGAAATGAAACTGCGCCAGCACCTTCATTCCCGGGCAGCGGGGCTGGGTGTTCTTGAGAGGCTCGAGTTCGACGACCCAAGCCGGCCGTCCGTTGACCGACTCGGAGCCCACCTGCCGGAAGGTGAAGGTGCGCATGAATTCGTCATCGCAGGCCAGGGATTCCGCGGCATCCTTACGTTGCGCCTCTTCGCGTTTGGAGCGGGCTGCGGGCGTTTCGTGGGCGCGCCGGGCAACGGCTTTATCGAAGCGAACCTGTTCCGCTCTGGCCTTCGCGGGCTCCAGCGGCTTGCCATTTTTGCGGATGAGCCGGGAGTAGGCCTGGTCGTAGAGATTCATCACTTCGTGCGTCTCGCTGGAGGTATCTTTTACGTTGCCGGAGGAATCCAGCGTTCGCTGCACCCGGTCTTCGATGTAGACATAGTCCTTGGCGGGCGTAAGGTCCAGCGACTCGTACTTGAGGCTACGGCGCACCATCTCCGTGGCATCGGGCTGCGGCGACGGGTTCGGGAGCACTGCCGGCGGCAGCGTCGCGGAGGTGCTCAGCGGGCGGGGCGCGGCTTCTCTCGCGATATGGCAGGACTGGTTGGACTCGAAAACCGCGGAGCAGGCGAGGCCATCGTCGCAGCGCACGCCGGCCGAAAGAACGCAGCGGTTGCCGTTCTGCGGGACATCGGCAGTCAGCGGATTGCCCGGCCATGTCTCGACGGGCAGGCGGTCAATGAAGCACGGTTGTCCAGGATCATTCTTGACCGTGCAGGCGAAGCCGGGCGCGCAGGAAAACCCGGCCGGCAGAGCGCACACGGCCGCGGCAGTCCGCTGGGGCACGGCGCCTGCGCCCTCGAGCGTCAGGCGCATGCCGCGCAGGTCCAGGGTTGTGGAGCGCGCCTGGCTCAGCAGGTCGACTCCCAGCCAGCCGTGCAGCCACTCGCCGCCTTCGACGGGTTCGCTGGACAGCAGGACGGCGGGCCGCAGCATGGTTTCGAGGCCGCCGACGCGGATGGCTAGTTCCGCCAGGGTTGCGGCTGCGGGATCGGTGAAGCCGTTGCCGATATCGCGCGGAGCCCTGGCGCTTGCCGTCTTGAGCAGGGCCGGGAAATCGCGGCCGAAGCGGGGAAACAGTTCGGTGTCGAACGAGCCAGTGTCCAATCCCAAAAGCACGTTTCGACCGGCCGTGGAAGCCTGGGTGAAGAGCAGTCCGCCCACAAAACAGAGGTTGGCGGCGGCGCCGGGCGGCGGCGGGAAACCGAATTCGATGGCGCCATCGGAATTCCAGCGCAGCGTTTCCAGCGCCAGCAGGACCGGCATGCCAACGATTCCGGCGGCTCCGGAGCCGTCTTCATCATCGGGAGTGACTCCAAAAACCACGTTGCGCAGATGAAAATTTCCGATCACGAGATCATCAGCTACAGCCACGCCGGTGGCCGCCTGGCCGGCCGGCCCCCACGTCGCCAGCGGGATGGAAGTGGGACGAACTTTCAGTCCCAGCCGTCTGGCTTCGGATGCGGACAGGTAGTTCATTTCCGAGCCGGTATCGATCACGTAGTTGGCAGGCGTGCGGTTGACTCGCAGAGGAATCAGCAGTTCGTTATCCGTTTCCGCATACAGCAGGCGGGAACGGCCGCGCGCGACCACGGTCTGATCGGGATAGCCGGCCAGTGCGTCGAGTTCGGCGCGCAGGGATTCGAACTGGTGCAGGGCTGCCGGCTCGATCGCGCCCGTGCTTTCGAAATCGTGGAGAAGGCGGTCGAGGCGGGCGAGAAGCTCGCGGGCGTCTTGGAAACGCCCACTCATGGTGTAGACCTGCTCCAGCCCGAGCGCGGTTTCCACTGCCTGCGCGGGGTCGGCATCCGGCCGGAGCAACGATCGCGATTCCTTTTGGGCCAGGTCCCAATCGTGGAAAGCGAGAGCGAGCATCGCGCGGTGGAACGCCGAGGGCTTTATCTCGCGCGCCATGGCATCGCGGAACTGGAACCACTCACCGGACTGGTAGAGTGTGTCCAGCGTCTGCGCGCCGGCCGCCAGCGCCATCGAAAGGCAAACGATCGCCGTTTTCATCCCGACCCCGTTTGCCGTTAGTATACCGTGTGACCGCGCGTTCTAACGCCGGACGACTTGGTCCTGCGATATTCCGCACGAGTCGCGGCCGCCTATTTCAAGAGCTGGCGCCGGGAAGTCAGCGGGCTGCTGAACTGCAAGGTTCTGCCGTCGGGGAGGCTGACGGTGTCCAGATAGTAACGACCGTCGTGACGGATGAAATGAACCTCGGCGTGGACGCTCACCGGTCCCTTGTCGCTGCCGCGCACCAGCAGAACGCCGCCGTGTGAAGGCCTGAAGCTGTTGATAAAAGCGCGGCCGTCTTCGTCGGCGGTAATGGAATATGTACCCGCGGGAAGGGCGGAAGCTCCCGCGATAAACGGAAAATCGACGTGAAAGGAAAGCTTCGTATCGGAATCGGCGAGAGCAGGACGGATCCCCAAGCACACGAGGGCCAGCGCCAGCAGAACGAGAGTATACAAACGTTTCATGTAAAGAATCTCCTCAAAGAATAGAATGTGAATTTAGAAACTACCTGGAAGCACAGGCGGGGAGCTTCGTTCGCCGCGAACATTCGCGGCCTCGTATGTTCCCATCTTACGGCGGGGAGGGCCGGTCGTCCAATCGAAAGTTTCTATTCCAGGTATTCCCGGGGTAACCGAACGGCCCGGTTCGTCGGCTGCCATCCGCCATTCGTCGGCTCTCAACCACCGCTCGTCGAGAAGGGGGAATGCGTGCGCGTGCCTCGGCTATAATCGTTCCAAATCCTATGCGGTATCTGCCGATCATTGTGAAGAACTGCTGGCGCAACCGCCGCAGGACCATTCTGACGGTCCTCAGCATCGGCATTTCGATGTGCCTGCTGGGCGTCATGATGGCTCTGTTTCACGCCTTTTACCTGGCTGACCCTCCGCCGGACCAGGCACTGCGGCTGGTGGTGCGCAACAAGATTTCGCTGACGGTGTGGATTCCGCTGTCATATGGGGAGCGTATCCGGCAGGTGCCCGGCGTGCGCGAGGTCATGATTTCAAATTGGTTTCAGGGGATGTACAAAGACAACCGCGACCCCAAGAACCTGTTTGCGCGCTTCGCCATCGAACCTGACAAGCTGTTCACCATGTACGGCGAATTCAAGATACCGGAGGAGCAGAAGAGGGATTTCATCCGGGAGCGCACCGCCTGCGTGGTGGGGCGCGACCTGGCGAACGAATTTCACTTCAAGCTGGGCGACCACATCCACATCACGGGCGATATTTATCCCGGCGATTATGACTTCGTCATCCGCGGCATTTTCGACAGCCCCCGCGCCAGCGACGTGATGTATCTCAACAAGGAATACGTGGACCAGGCGATGCCGGAGCGCCGGCGCGGGCAGATCGGCATGTTCGACGTGCTGATCGACGATCCGTCGCACTCGGCGCGCATCGCGCAGACGATCGACGATATGTTTCGCAACGCGACCGTCGCCACCAAGACCGAATCCGAGCAGGCATTTCTGGTGGGATTCCTCTCGCTACTCGGCAACGTCAAGGCCTTCCTGATTGCGATTTCGGCAGCGGTCATGTTCACGATCCTGCTGGTTTCGGCCAATACCATGGCGATGAGCGTTCGCGAACGCGTGCGCGAAGTGGGCGTGCTGAAGACGCTGGGCTTCGCGCCGGGAACGATCCTGGGAATGATTTTGGGTGAAGCCTGCGTCATCTCGGTTGCCGGCGGGCTGATCGGATACATGATCTCCACGGTTTTAATGAAGGGCGTGGCTGCCAGTCCGTTCGGCGGCTTTTTGCCTTCGCTGAACGTCTTCGATCTTTCGGTGGCGCTCACCTGCATCGCGACGGCGGCGGGCATCGGGCTGCTGAGTTCGCTGATCCCGGCGGTGGCCGCGTCGCGCGTTTCGATTGTGGAAGCCCTCAGGAGCACGGATTAGCCATGGCCATTCCTCTCGCATACAATTTGCGCAACCTGGTGGTTCGCAAAACCACCACGCTCATGACGGCGCTGGGGATCGGGCTCACGGTCGCGGTGCTCCTGGCGGTGCTCTCGATGGTGAACGGCCTGCGCGCCACGCTGACGACGTCGGGCGACCCCCTGCACATTCTGGTGCTGCGCAAGGGCTCGAGTTCCGAGCTGGTGAGCAATTTTCCGCGCGCCACGTACCAGGATCTGAAGTTCAAACAGGGAATCGCGACCGGCTCCGACGGCCAGCCCATGGCCTCGCTGGAGCTGGTCACCGTGATCAACCTGGCAAGCGTCGACAATCCGAACGGCTCCAACGTCACGGTGCGCGGATTGCCGCCGGTGGGCGTGGCGCTGCGGCCCAATGTAAAGATCTCCGAAGGCCGCTGGTACAGGCCGGGGCAGTTCGAGCTGGTTACCGGCAAGCTCATTGCGCGGCGTTATCCCGGGGCGCGCATCGGCAAAAAGATTCACCTGGGGCGCTCCGATTGGACCATTGTCGGCGTGCTCGATGCCGGCCGCGGCGAGCAGAACAGCGAGATCTGGGGCGATCTGAACCAGATGGGCGCGGACCTGAACCGGATCGAAGTGCTCAGCTCGGCTCTGATCCAGGCAACCGACCCCGTGGCTGCCGCCGCATTGACCGAAAATATCAATAACGACCAGCGCCTCGAAATGACCGCCATGAGCGAAAAGGAGTATTACGATCAGCAGACGCAACAGGGCGCGCCGATCGAATTCACGGGAATCTTCGTAGCAGTCATTATGGCGATCGGCAGCAGTTTTGCGGCGATGAACACGATGTACGCCGCGGTGGCGCGGCGCGCGAGAGAGATCGGGACACTGCGGGTTCTTGGGTTTTCGCGCGGCAGCATTCTGCTGAGCTTCTTCGTGGAAGCGGTGCTGCTTTCAACGCTCGGCGGACTGCTCGGTTGCCTGCTGGTGCTCCCTCTGAACGGCCTGACCACCGGGGTGGGCAGCGCCAACTTCTCCGAGCTGGCGTTCGACTTTCGCGTGACCCCGCAGATCATGCTCACCGGGATCGCTTTTGCGGTGATTCTGGGCGCGGTAGGCGGCCTGTTTCCGGCGCGGATGGCATCGAAAAAGGAGATCCTGACCGCGTTGCGGGAGGTTTAGGACCGACAGGATGGATGACGAACTCAAGAGTCTGAAAATCGATCGCAGCAAGCGCCGCAGCGCACAGCCTGCGACCGGCACGGGCAAGTGGATCGGGCTTGCCGTCCTCGTGCTTTTGCTGGTCGGCGGATGGCAGGTGGCATCGCAAAGAATGAATGCCGCTCCGGAAGTGGAAGTGGAGCGCGTGAAATCCATCAGTGCGGCGGCGGCGCCGGAAGGCGTGGTGCTGAATGCGACCGGATACATCGTGGCGGCCCACACGATCGAACTGGCGTCGAAAGTGATTGGGAAGGTGAACTGGATCGGGGTAGATAAGGGCGATCACGTCAAGGTAGGGCAGGTGCTGGTTCGCCTGGAAGACGATGAATACCAGGCGGCGCTCCAGCAGGCGCGCGGCAACCTGGCCAGCCTGCAGGCGAAACTGGACGAAGCGCTGCATGGCTCGCGTCCCGAAGAGATTGCCGAGGCGCTGGCGAACCTGAATTCGGCCAAGGCGGACCTGGAAGACGCGCGCGTCAGCGTGGAGCGCTCCCGGAGGCTGGTGCAGGAAAAGCTGGCGGCGCAGCAATCGCTGGACGATGCGCAGGCGCGCTACGATGGCGCTATCCACAAAGTCGATTCGCTGCAGAAGGCGTACGACCTGGTGAAACTGGGACCGCGCGCCGAAGAGATCGCCTCGCTGCGCGGGCAGGTGGAGCAGGCCAAAGGCGCGGTGGCGTACGCGGAAACCAATCTGGCGAACACCATCATCCGCGCCCCTGTCACGGGGACGATTCTGGAGCGCGCGGTGGAGAAGGGCGAATTCGTGACCACGAGTTTCGTGGGCGATCGCGGCGCCAAAGGCTACGTGGTTTCGCTGGCGGATCTGAACGATCTGGAAGTCGAGCTCGATATCAGCCAGAACGATTTCGCGAAGCTGCATTCCGGCCAGCACGGCACGGTAACGACCGATGCATTTCCGGACCGCAAATACGATGGCTACATCAAGGAGATTTCGCCCGAGGCCAATCGCCAGAAGGCGACCGTGCAGATCAAGGTGAAAATTCTGAAGCCCGACGACTATCTGCGGCCGGAGATGAACGCGAGCGTGGCCTTCCTTTCGGACGAAAAGCCGGCGACGAGCGCCTCCGCCGCTAAGCCGGTGGTGCTGGTGCCGTCTTCGGCCATCCGCGATGGTGCGGTGTTCGTGCTATTGGATGGCAAAGCGGTGCGCCGCTCGGTGAAGACGGGGGCGACGGCGGCGGAAGGCGTGCGCATCGAAGACGGTCTCATCGGCGGAGAGAACCTCATCGTGAATCCGCCGGCGAATTTGAAGGACGGCGACAAAGTGCGGCAGAAGGTGGGAGCATGAGCGAAGTCATCATCGAGACACGAGATCTTTCCAAGCAGTTCGTGCGCGACGAATTCACCGTGAACGCGCTGGTAGGGGTCTCTCTGGAGATCCACAAGGGCGAATTCGTGACGTTGATGGGCCCGTCCGGGTCGGGCAAGTCCACGCTGCTGCACCTGATCGCCGCCATGGACCGGCCGTCCGACGGCCAGATCCGGGTGCTCGGTCACGATCTGCGCGAATTGAGCGAAAAGGAGATCTCGCACTGGCGCAATGAGCACGTCGGGTTCATTTTCCAGCAGTTCAACCTGATTCCCGTGCTGACCGCGCTGGAAAATGTCGAATTGCCGCTGAAGCTGACCAATCTGAAGAAGCCGGAGCGGCTCGAACACGCCACCACGGCGCTGAAACTGGTCGGTCTGGGAGACCGGCTGAGCCATTTCCCGCGCCAGCTTTCCGGCGGGCAGGAGCAGCGCGTGGCCATTGCGCGCGCCATCGTGACGGACCCCGCGCTGATTCTGGCGGACGAGCCCACCGGCAACCTGGACGCGGCATCGGCGCAGGAAGTGCTGACGGTTCTCTCCCGGCTCAACAAGGAATACGGGAAGACGATCGTGATGGTCACGCACGATCCGCACGCGGCGCGATTTGCGACCAAGGTGCATCACCTCGAGAAGGGCGAACTGGTCGCCGAAGGGATGCAGCCGGCTTGATCCCCATGGCCACACCGCCCGCGCTCGACCGCGCGCCCAGGCTGAGCGCGGCGGAAGCCGAACGGCTGGCGGAGGAGTTGTACGGGTTGAGGGCGGCTGCCGCGCCGCTCTCGAGCGAGCGCGACCAGAATTTCTGCCTGACCGATCGCTCGGGTGCGCGCTTCGTCCTGAAGATCGCCAACGCGGCCGAGCCTCGCGAGATTCTGGACATGCAGAATGCCGCGATGGCGCTGGTGCCGGCGGCTCCGCGGCTGATTGCCGCGCGGCGCGGGGAAGAGATCGCTCGACGCAGTGAATATTTCGTTCGCCTGTTTTCGTGGATCGAGGGGGCCTGCTTTGCCGAGGTGCGCCCGCACACGCCGCGGTTGCTGGCATCGCTCGGACGCACGCTGGCGGCGATGGACAGTGCGCTCGCAGGCTTCGACCACCCGGCGGCGCATCGCGCGTTCCATTGGGATTTGAAGCAGTCTGCGGCTGCGACCCGCTATCTCGATCTGCTACCCGCTGCCAGGCGCGCGCTGCTCGATCCGTTTCTCGACGCCTGGCGGAAAATCGAGTGGTCCACGCTGCGCCACAGCGTGATCCACAACGATGCCAACGACTACAACGTGCTGGCCGATGCCGCGGCGGAGTGCATCACCGGGGTGCTCGATTTCGGCGACATGGTGCATTCGGCGACCGTGTGCAACCTGGCGGTTGCGCTGGCCTACGCCATGCTGCGCGAGCAGGATCCCATCGCCGCGGCGGCGCAGGTGGTCGCGGCCTATCATGCCGCATTTCCACTGACGGATGCGGAACTGGAGTCGCTGTATCCGCTGGCCGGCGCGCGCCTCTGTATGAGCGTGCTGCAGGCTGCGTGGCAGACGCGGGAAGCGCCGGGCAACCGGTATTTGAACATCTCCAACGCCGCCGTGTGGGAGCTGCTGGAGCGCCTGGCCCGTCTGCCGGCGGGTTGGCCCGCGGAGGTTTTGCGCCGCGCGACGCAGCCCCAACCGGATCTCGCCGCTTCGCGCCGCCGGCACCTGGGGCCGTCGCTGAGCCTCTCCTACGAGCAGCCGCTGCACATCGTGCGCGGCTGGATGCAGCACCTTTACGATGCCTGCGGCCGCCGCTACCTGGACTGCGTCAACAATGTGGCGCACGTGGGCCACTGCCATCCGCGGGTGGTGCAGGCCGGCAACGCTCAGGCGGCGCGCCTCAACACCAACACGCGATATCTGTACGAGCCGTTGAACGAATACATCGAGCGGCTGGCAGGCACGCTGCCGGCGCGCCTGAGCGTGGTGTACCTGGTCTGCAGCGGCAGCGAAGCCAACGAACTGGCGCTGCGGCTGGCGCGCGCTCACACCGGCCGCAAGGGCGTGATCGTGGTGGATGTGGCGTATCACGGGAACACCAACGCGCTGGTGGAAATCAGCCCTTACAAGTTCGAAGGACCGGGCGGTGGCGGAAGGCCGGACCACGTGCAGGTGGCGCGCATCTCGAACGCAGGACACGTAGCGCAACTGGCGCGCGAGCATCGGCCAGGCGCGTTTTTCTGCGAATCGGCGCTGAGCTGTGCGGGGCAGGTAATGCTGCCGGAGGGGTATCTGCGCGAGGCGTACGCGGCGGTGCGCGCGGCAGGCGGCGTGTGCGTGGCCGATGAGGTGCAGACCGGCTTTGGCCGCGCCGGATCGCATTTCTGGATGTTCGAAACACAGGGCGCGGTGCCGGATATCGTCACCATGGGCAAGCCCATCGGCAACGGCCACCCGATGGGCGCGGTAGCGACCACGCCGGAGATCGCCGCCTCGTTCGCCAACGGCATGGAGTACTTCAATACGTTCGGCGGCAACCCCGTTTCGTGCTCCGTCGGCCTGGCGGTGCTGAACGTGATCCGCGATGAGAATCTGCAGCAAAACGCGCTCGCGATGGGACAACGGCTCGTGGAGGGATTGCGCGAACTGCAATCCCGCCACGCGACCATCACGGACGTGCGCGGGCAGGGCCTCTTCCTCGGCTTCGGGATGACGGGCGCGCAAGAGGCTTCGGCGCTGGTGAACCGGATGAAAGAGTCGGGCGTCCTGCTGAGCACCGACGGCCCGCGCCACAACGTCATCAAGATCAAGCCTCCGATGGTGTTTGGGGCTGAGGATTCCGCCTTCCTACTCGAGCGCCTGGACCGCGTTCTCCTTCAACTGGATGCCGGATAACCTGCGGGAGCGCGCTCCGCTCATCAGAAAGTGCAGTTTGCGCGCGGCCGGCGCGTAGCCGATGCCTTCGGTGCGGATATTCGAGATGCAATTGCGCTCCGCGTCGGTGCGCCCGGGCTTCGGGTCCCACGTGAGATAGACGCCGAGGCTGTCAGGCGAGGAGAGGCCGGGCCGCTCGCCGATGAGCACAACGGCCATGCGCGCCCCGAGCGCCGCGCCGATTTCATCGCCAATCGCCACACGGCCCTGCAGGACCACGGCGAGGGGAGCGAGCCGCCACTGTTCCGCGTCGAGCAGCGGCAGTAATTCTGCGAGCAGCGGCGCGGCGTGGCGATGGACCGCGATTGCGGAGAGCCCGTCGGCGATCGCGATGGCGGCATCGAAATCGCCGGGCGCGAGCAGGCTACGCGAAGCCGGGTCCAGGCGGCGGCCGAGGTCGGGGCGCCGCAGAAAGGTGGCGCGGTCCGCGGCGGCGCTGTGCAGGAGCACGTGCGCCAGCCCGAGCGATGTGGGGTCGAGTTCTTCGTAGACGGCGTCGCGGGCGCGGGCGTGGTCCAACTGGAAACGCAGCAGTTCGCCGGTCGGGATACTGTCTCCCGCGCGTCCCAGCGCCACGCGAGCCGGCGTGAAGCGGCGCAGATCAAGCACGGCAAGTCCTTACTGCTTGCGGCGCAGGGATTCGGGCGCGCGCGTGCGGTCGAAGGCCAGCACCTGCAGGGTCCATTTGAGGTGCACGGTTTCGGGCGGATAACATTCGTGGTCGTCGCAGGCCTGGTAACGGAGGTCGCCCTCCACGGGCAGGTTCCCCTGTGCATCGAGCAGCGGCTGGACCTGCTGCGGACCGGCCAGCGTAACGGTATCAAGCAGGCGGAAGCGGCCCATGAACACGGGCACGGTTTCGTGGATAACTTCCAGCCGCAAGGTTTTCGATGCGGGAAACGTGACCGGATCGGCCTGGAACGCAGGCGATGGGCTTAGCTTGAACGAAATCGGAATGTAACCGCCGGTAACGCCGGGAGCATAGACGTGCATCCGCTCGGGAAGCTGCAGGTCCACCGCGAGGGTCACGCGCTGATCGGGCCGGACCGGCGTCTCGCCGCCCTCGACCGCGATTTTCAGGTGCTTGGCGGCGACGGAGCTGCGCGGTTCGGGTTCGATGCCGAACTGGCGGAAGAGAATGGATTCGGCCGTGTCGCGCACGCGGTAGTCGTCTTCGAAATATTTCCCGACCACGACCCCGTGCGCATCCAGAATGTAGGTTCCGGGATTCGGAATGCCGTACGCAAAGGAATCCTTGGGCACCGTGTCATTGAAGATCCCGTAGGCGCGGATCACTTTGGAATCGGCATCGGAGAGCAGCGTGTAGCCGATGTGCTCGCGATCGGCGAAGGTCTTCAGCACGGCCACGCTATCGTAGCTGATGGCCGCCAGGCCCAGCCCTTGTGCAGCGATGCGCGCGCGATTCTGTTCCAACTCGACCAGTTGGGCTTTGCAGAACGGTCACCAGTCGGCCGAGCGGAAAAAGACCAGTAGCGCGCCCTTGGGACCGAGAATGGAATGCAGGTCGTGTTCGGCGCCGTTCTGGTCGCGCAGATGAAAATCGGGGACTCGCTCTCCTACTGCCGGACCGGTTGCTACGGCGCCCCACGCGAGCGAAGCCGCGAGCGCCACCCAGGCTGTCGTTTTACCCACTGGGTTCATCTTACTCCAGGAGCCATCGCTCGGGCAGCAGATCCGGCCGCGCGGCGAGCCATGCTTCGAATTCCGGCGCGGCCTTGAGGCCCAGCAGGCGGCGCGCATACAGCGCGTCGTGGAAACTGGTGCTCTGGTAGTGAAGCATGACGTCGTCCGCGCCGGGCACGCCCATGATGTAGTTGCATCCGGCCGCGGCCAGGAGCGTCAGCAGCGCGTCCATATCGTCCTGGTCGGCTTCGGCGTGGTTGGTGTAACAGATATCGCAGCCCATCGGCAGGCCCAGCAGCTTGCCGCAGAAATGATCCTCCAGACCGGCGCGCAGAATCTGTTTGCCGTTGTACAGATACTCCGGGCCGATGAAGCCCACGACGGTGTTGACCAGCAGCGGCCGGTAGCGGCGGGCCACGGCATGGGCGCGCGCCTCGCAGGTCTGCTGGTCCACGCCGCGGTGCGCACCGGCGGAAAGAGCGCTGCCCTGTCCGGTTTCGAAATACATGACGTGATCAGTCCCGCGATGCAGTTCGCGCGCCGCTTGGCAGGCCTCATCGAGCAGCGCGAGATTTACGCCGAACGATGCGTTGGCCGCTTCGGTGCCGGCGATGGACTGGAACACCAGGTCGATGGGCGCGCCGCGCCGCAGCGCCTCCATCTGGGTAGTGACGTGCGCCAGCACGCAGATCTGCGTGGGAATGCGATAGTGCTCGCGCATGGCATCGAGCAGCCGCAGGAGGGCTTCCGTGACGGCGACGTTGTCGGTCGCGGGATTCACGCCGATCACCGCATCGCCGCTGCCGAGAGAGAGCCCGTCGAGCACGCTGGCGGCGATTCCCTTGGGGCTGTCGGTGGGGTGGTTGGGCTGCAGGCGCGTCGAGAGCGTTCCCGCCAGCCCGATGGTGGAGCGGAAGCGCGTCACCACACGGCATTTGGAAGCGGCTGAAATCAGGTCCTGCACGCGCATCAGTTTCGAAGCCGCCGCGGCCATCTCGGGCGTGATGCCCGGAGCGAGCGCGGCGATGCGATCGGTGGTGGCCTGTTCGGAAAGCAGCCAATCGCGGAACTCGCCGGCCGTGAGGTGAGAGATGGGCGAGAAGGCGGCCGCATCGTGAGAATCGCAGATGAGGCGCGTGACTGCATCGCTTTCATAGGGAACAATCGGCTCGGCGAGGAAATCTTTCAGCGGCGTGTCGGCCAGTTTCATGCGGGCGCGCACGCGCTCTTCTTCGCTCGCCGCCGCCAGGCCGGCGAGTTCGTCGCCGGAACGCAGGGGAGATGCCTTCGCCAACAGTTCGCGCAGATTCGCGTGGGGCAAGCTCCTATGATACGGGAGCATTTGCCCGTGCGGATCGCGGGCTGCCGTCAGAATGTCTGTATGGTCTCTTCGCGCGCCAGGATGCGGGGTCCCGGCCGGCCGCAGGGGCACTCTGCATGCGTCAGTTCGCCCGAAAAGCCGGCCTCCACGTGCAGCCCGTTCTGGGCTTCGCATTCATAAGCGATAACTGCGCCGGAAGCATCGAGCAGCAGCGCCAGCACCGGGACCTGGAAGGTCTCCCACAACATGAGCCGGTGTTCTTCTTCAATGGCGTTGAGCACCCACACCGCGCGCCGCGGACGCACCCCGCGCGAGGCGGCATTCAGCACATCGCCGAACGTGCCCGCGAGAACCTCGCAACTGCCTTTTGCCTCCGCGGCGGGAGTTGGTTTCAGGCGCGGAAAAAATGGATGCCGGAGCCGCGGCCGAAGTGAAAAGCGCATCGATAGCTGTAGTGGGGCGAACGGGGGAAGAATCTCAGGAATTGCGAGGTCATCGGAAGAAAAGCACCGCTCCTCCGGTCGCGGTTCCGCGAGCGGGCCTATCCACTCGCGCGTGCGGCCGGCGTCCCGGTGCTTTCGAGGATTCTCTCCAAATTGCCGCCCAGAATCATGCGCGCATCGGCCGCGCTCACGCCCAGCGCGCTCAGCGTGAGTACCTGGGCTTCATAGACTTCGCGATTCCAGCCGCGCGGGAAAAAGGAGGAATCGGTGCCGAACAACAGGCGCTGCGGGCCGGCCACATCCAGGGCACGGCGAAAAACCGTGCGCAGGTCGAGCCCTTCATAGCGCATCCAGGAATTGCTGCTCGAAGTGTCCAGGTAGACATTCCCGCAGAGTTCGGCCAGCATCAGCGCCTCGCGCAGATAACCCGCGCCGAAGTGCGGAACAACGAATGGAATCTGCGGATAGCGCATCGCCACGGCGTGCAGGTCCAGCGGATTTCCGAACCGCACATCGAACGGCGATGGCAGCCCCAGTTTTTTCCGTACCCCGACCGTCAGAACGCCGCAGTGCACGAAGACGGCGCAACCGGCAGCGGCAGCCTGATCCAGGAGCGGCCCGAGCCGCGCATCCTGCGCCGAGTAGCGGTGCATTGCCGGAAAGAGGCAGACGGCGTTCAGCCCCTCAGCCACGACTGCGCCCTCCGCCAGCGGGTTTACCATGGCGTATGCGAAGAACCGGTCCGGGTATTCCCGGCGTGCCGCCAAAACGGAAGGTTCGTCGCAGGGAGTGCTGGCGATAACCGCCGCGCGCGAAACCCCGTGATTGTCGAACTCTTCCACCCAGGCGCGGGCCAGTTCGACGGTATCTTCCGGCGGCAACTGCCAGCCGAGCCGACCGGCTACGTCTTCGACGGTGGCGCCGGACTGATCCGCGAGAGCATTGAAAAAGGGCCGCGAGAAGAAATGGACGTGCGCGTCGACGACGGAGCATTCACCCCAGGGAGTTTGCATCGGGTTTATTCCAGTGGGTAATGCCGGCCGCAAGCGCAAGCTGGGTCAGGCCGGCGACGTTGTTCACCCCAAGCTTTTTCATCATGGTTTTGCGATAGCTGCGCACGGTCTGCAGGCCGAGATCGAGCATGACGGCGATATCCTTGCTCGTCTTGCCCTCCGCTACCAGCCGCAGCACCTGCAATTCGCGCGGGGAGAGCGATTCCAGGGGGCTGCGGTCGTGCGTCTCCAGATCGCCGCGCTGGATGCGCGCCAGCAGCCGGTCGGAGACCTGCGAACTAAGGTAAGAGCCGCCCCGCGCCACAGTACGCAGAGCGTCCAGCAGCTCCGTGGAGGAGGCTTTCTTCAGTACAAAGGCGCGAGCGCCGCTGCGAATTGCGCTCACCACGGAATTCTCGTCGTCATACATCGAAAGAATCACGATTTTGACGCCGGGGCAGTGCCGCAACAATTCGGTGGTCGCCTCGATGCCGTTCATGCCCGGCAGACCGATGTCCATCAGGACGAGGTCGGGGTCGGTTTTCTTGCAGAGCTGAACGGCATCGGCGCCGTTTTCAGCTTCTCCCACCACGCGGAATTCCGAGCCGCGCTCCAGGATGGTTTTCACGCCATCGCGCACCAGTTTGTGGTCATCCACCAAAACGATATCGAAACTCATATATGCTCAGACCGCATCCGACAGCGCCGCGCGCACGATTGTCCCCGAGGTCCGCTTGCTCGAAACTGCCAGCTCGAGTCCCGCCTGCGCGGCATAATGTTCCATACTCAACAGTCCCAATCCCCGGCACCCCCCCTGCAGGTCGCCGGGATCGAATCCCCTGCCGTTGTCCTTGACTTCCAGCGAAGTACCGTTTCGAGTGGACTTTACCGCGATTTCAATTGTAGAGCAACTGGCGTGTTGCACAGCGTTTTCGACGGCCTCCTGGGCGATCTGGTAGAACGCGGAAGCGATCTTGGGGTCGATCTTCAGCGAGGGATCTACCTTGATGCGCAGAACTCCGGTGAAGCGCTCCCGGACGCGCGCTACCAGGCGGTCCAGGGCCACGCGCAGCCCAGCCCGTTCGACGGTGGAAGGATTCAGGGCATAACTGTAATCGCGCACCTCTTGCATCATGGTTTCCAGACCCTTCTGGATTTCTGCAATGCGCGCGCAGGCATCGGGTGACACCGTGCTCAGATCCATTCGCACCAGGTCGAGCTGCAGGCCGAGCGCCGTCAGGTTCTGCCCAACCGAATCGTGCAGGAACTTGGAGGCCATGTTGCGCTCGAACTCCTGCGCTTTGAGCGCGCCGAGCACGGTGTGGCGGAGTTCCTGTTCGGCTTTCGACCAGACGGTCACTTCGCGCGAAAGGGCGCCTGCGAAACGGATCGAGCCATCCACCGTGACCGGGAAGATAGAAACATTCCACTGCTTGCCGCCGCGCCGTTCGCGCGCCGGAAAGGTCTCGCCACTAAATGCGCGCGCGTAGCGGTCTGCCCAGCGCGCCGCGGTGGAAGCGTCCAGGACGTCGCTGAGAGTGCGGCCGGTGAGATCGGCCGCCGATTTGACGAACATGGACGAGGGATCGCCGAAGATCTGGACGAACGCCCCGTCCTCACGGGCGAGCCAGCAACACGCCGGGCTTTGTTCCAGGAACAATTGCGATAAGCATCGCCCTGCGCTCATGGCTCTCAGGCGCTCTCAATGTTTGCGCGCTAACACTTTGCGGACCGCGGCGGCGACGTCTTTCGCCACCAGGCCGTACTTTTCCAGTAACTCGTCCGGCTGGCCGGATTCGGCGTAGGTGTCCTGAATGCCGACGAACTCCATGGGAACCGGGCTCGTTTCCACCACGGCCTGCGCCACGCGGACGCCCAACCCGCCATCCACCAGGTGCTCTTCGGCGACTACGATCGCGCCGGTTTCGATTGCCGCCTTCCGCACCGCTCCGCGGTCCAGCGGCTTCACCGTATGCATGTCCAGAACCCGAACGGAAACGCCCTCGGCATCCAGAATGTCCGCCGCGATCAGCGCCTGGGCCACCAGCAGGCCGTTGGCGATTACCGTTACGTCGCTTCCGTCGGCCACTTCCACGGCTTTGCCGATTTCGAACTTCTGCCCGGCAGCATGAACGATAGGGCACTTCGGCCGCCCGGTGCGGACAAACACCGGCCCGAAGTGCAAGGTGGCCTCGCGAATCAGAGCGCGGCAGGAGATTTCATCGGCCGGCGAGATCACCACGAAGCCCGGCAGCGAACAGGCCAGGGCCGTCTCCTCGACGCTCATCTGGCTGGGCCCATCTTCGCCGATCGAGATGCCGCTGTGCGTGCCCACCACCTTCACATTCAGGTGGGGATATGCCACCGCCACGCGGAGCTGCTCGAAGCCTTTATTCATCACGAACGCCGAAAAGCTGGAGACGAACGGCACCTTGCCGGCGTACGCCAGGCCCGCGCCGATGCCCACCATGTCCGCTTCGGCGATGCCGCAGGAAATGAACCGCTCGGGAAATTCCTTGGCGAAATACACGGTCATCGTGGACTTGGAAAGATCGGCATCGCAAACTACGACGTCCTGGTTCTCGCGCGCCAGTTCCACCAGTTCGCGCCCGAAAGCTTCGCGGGTGGCCGCACCCAGCTTCACTTCGAATTTCGTTTTCGTCGCCATTTATCTCAGCTCCTGTAACGCCAGTTCGACCTCGGCCGGCGACGGGGCCGTGCCGTGGAACTTGGGATTGTTCTCCATGAACGAAACGCCCTTCCCCTTGATGGTGTGGGCCACAATACAGGTCGGCTTGCCCTTGGTTGCTTCCGCCTCGACCAGAGCCTTGCGGACGGCTACCAGGTCGTGGCCATCGATTTCGAGCGTGTGCCAGCCGAAAGCCCGCCACTTGTCCGCCAGCGGCTCCACTTCCATGATGTCCTTCACGAATCCATCGAGCTGGATGCGGTTGTAGTCGACGATCGCCACCACGTTATCCAATTTATGGAACGCGCCCGCCATGGCTCCTTCCCAGATCTGCCCTTCCTGGATTTCGCCATCGCCCAGCATCACGTATGTCCGGCTCGGGCTGTGATTCAGCCGCGCGGCGATCCCAATGCCGAGCGCCAGCGAGACGCCTTCGCCGAGCGAGCCCGTGGAAGCCTCCAGGCTGTGAATGTAGCGCACGTCCGGGTGCCCCTGATACACGGATCCGAGCTTGCGGAGCGTGTTCAGCTTGTCGATGGGTGTGTCGGGGTAGCCCGCCTCCGCCATGGCGGCGTACAGCACCGGCGCCGCGTGGCCCTTGGAAAGGATGAAACGGTCGCGATCCTTCCACGTGGGGTTATGGGGATCGATTTTCATGTAGTCGAAGAAGAGTTCGACCACGATTTCGACCCCCGACAGCGATCCACCCGGGTGTCCGGACTTCGCCGCACCCGTCATTTCGATGATTTCACGCCGGATACGCCTGGCGATTTGTTGGAGTTCCTCGATAGATTTCGGCATTTTGGGAACCCTTATAGTTTAGCCCGCCCGGTGCTCCCGCGCCAATCGCTTCGCTGGAAGAGAACGGGGTATCTTATGGAGGTGATTACCCGACGCGCGTTTCTGGCCGCTCCGGCCGCCCTGGCCGCCGCACCGCAGCCCTACGGCGCGGCGCCGTCGGAACGCCAGCTCCGGTGGCACAAAATGGAGACCAACGCGTTTCTGCACTTCACGGTGAACACCTTTACCAACAAAGAGTGGGGCTACGGCGACGAAGATCCAAATATTTTCCAGCCGGCGCGTTTCGATGCCGATGCCATCGTGGCTCCGCTGGCAGATGCCGGTATGCGCGGCGTGATTCTCACCTGCAAGCACCACGATGGCTTCTGTCTCTGGCCCACCGCGACCACCGGCCACTCCATCCGTGCCAGTTCATGGCGAGAAGGCAACGGCGATATCGTGCGCGATCTCTCGCAGGCGGCGCGGCGCCGCGGGCTGGGCTTCGGCGTCTATCTTTCTCCCTGGGACCGCAACAACGCAGCCTACGGTACCCCGGCGTATATTCCCATCTACCGCCGCCAGCTCACCGAGCTACTGACGAACTACGGCCCCATCTTCGAAGTCTGGCACGATGGCGCCAACGGCGGCGACGGATACTACGGCGGCGCCCGCGAAAAGCGCACCATCGACAAAAATACGTACTACGATTGGCCCGGGACCTGGGACCTGGTTCGTACCTTGCAGCCGCAAGCCGTGATTTTCAGCGACGTCGGCCCGGATGTGCGCTGGGTCGGCAATGAACGCGGCATCGCGGGCGACCCGTGCTGGGCAACTTACGATCCCGTAGGCGAAGACGGCGGTCCGGCTTCCCCCGGCAATGTGCGCGCCAAGGATTCGCCGACGGGCACGCGGCACGGAACCCACTGGCTGCCCGCCGAATGCGATGTCTCGATTCGTCCCGGATGGTTTTGGCACCCGGCCGAGGACGCTCGCGTGAAGAGCGCCGCGCAGTTGATCAATCTCTATTACGTGTCCGCCGGGCGCGGGGCCAACCTGCTGCTTAACGTTCCGCCGAACCGCGACGGACTGTTGAGCGCGCCCGATATTACGGCGCTGCGCGAATTCGGAGCGTACCGCCGCGCCACCTTTGCGCACAACGTGCTCGGCAAGATGAACTCGCGAAGCTTCGAGTGCGCCTGCCGCGCGCCATTCAACGTGATCCGCATCCGGGAAGACATCCGCTACGGCCAGCGCATCGATAGTGCTGCGATCGAAGCCTTCGACGGCCGCGACTGGACCCCGTTGGCGCGCGTGACCAGCATCGGGCCGCGCCGTCTGGTGCGTCTGGAGAAGAAAGCGGCGCCGCGCAGGCTGCGGCTTCGCATCGAGGCCGCCGCGCCGCCGATCGTGAGCGAATTCGCGGCGTACGCCGAGGCTTAAGCGATCCTCCGGCCGGTTTCGCGCGTGTCGTATCCGCAGAGCCCTTCGAGCTCCCTGCGGACGGCGGCTTGCGAGAGCACATCCATCAGCCGCTGCACGGATGCCAGCGTGAGAGGTTCGGCGGGAATCACCAGGTCGTAGCGCTCACTGGCGAGCGGTAGGAAATCCAGGGCGAAGGCGCGCGCCGCCGAGCGGGTGGCAATGCAGCAATCGGCCGCTCCGGTATAGACGCGCCAGGCAGCCGGCAGATGGCCGGCAGCAGGGTCGGTCTCATAGTTTTTCACGGAGCTTGTCGAAACCCCGGCGCCGGCGAGCAGGCGATCCGCCAGTTGCCGGCTTCCGGAGCCGGTTTCGCGATTCGCAAAAACGATTCCCGGCCGTGCCAGGTCGGCGACGGAGCCAATTCCGCGCGGATTGCCGCGAGCCACCACCAGCCCCTCTTCCCAGACCGCGAAAGTGAACACAGCGGCGCCCCTGGGAAGGCGCGCACGCCCGGGAAGATGCGTCCCCGCAATGTGGGCCATCTTCTCTTTGAGAAGCTGCAGCGCGGCCGAACTGTTGACGGACGCCGCCACCAGTCCTACGCCGGCGCGCGCCAGGTGACGCGCCAGCATTCCCATGGAGGGGTCGCAGCCGGCGATCAACAGGCGGTGCTCGGCCGGTTCACCGCCCAGCAATTGCACGGTGGCTTCGCGCGCGCTTGCCAGCACGCCGTCCGCCGGCAGCAATTGCCAGGGCACGGGGATGGCGGGCACTCCCACCAGGCGGCCTCCGACGCGGCACAATTCGATCGGGGCGCCGTCGGCAAGACCGGCTGCGCCGATCAATTCCGTCTTGACTCGCGGAGCGGGCGGCGGAGCCTCCTCCAGATGAAACAACTCTTCGACCGGCACTTCGAGAATGCGCGAAAGCCGCAGCGCCACGGCCGTGTTGGGGACATAGCTGCCGGCTTCCATGGCGTAAATGGTCTGCCGGCTCACCCCCGCCTGGCGCGCCAGCGCAGCGGCCGAAATGGCGCGCCGCCGCCGCACTTCGGCCAGGGAACTATGGACCGCCGCACGGGGCGCGGTATGCTGGTCTTCTGCGGATGACATTGTCTTCTATCCGAGACTATTGTATTCTGCCGGCGCTGGTTCTGGCGCTGGCGGGCTGCACCACACCCAACCACGAGCCGCAGCATCTTTCGGTTGCCGCCGCCGCAGACCTGCAATTCGCGCTCGAAGCGGTGGCCCGCGATTTCCGCGCGCGCAATCCGCGAATCAATCTGGAGGTCGTGTACGGCTCCTCCGGCAACTTCTACACCCAGATCCACAACGGCGCCCCGTTCGACGTGTTCCTTTCGGCGGACATTCAATATCCCGATAAACTGATCGGCGAGGGGCTGGCCGTGCGCGACTCGCGCTTCCTCTACGCGGTAGGCCGCATCGCCCTGTGGGTGCCGGCGCACTCCAGCCTGGATGTTGCCGGCCTTCAAATGCGGGCCCTGGAGCAGGATTCCGTGAAGCACATCGCGATTGCCAATCCGCAGCACGCGCCGTATGGCCGCGCGGCGGAAGCGGCATTGAAATCCTTCGGAGTCTACGATCACATCGCTCCCAAACTCGTGCTGGGAGAGAATATCGCCCAGACGCTGCAGTTCGCGCAGAGCGGCGCCGCCGATATCGGAGTGGTGGCGCTCTCACTGGCGCTTGCTCCCGCGGTGCGCGGCCAGGGAAGATACTGGGAAGTGCCCTTGAGCGCCTATCCAACCATGCTGCAGGGCGGTGTGATTCTCGATCGCGCCGCGCATTCGCGGGCCGCCGCGGAATTCCGCGCTTACCTGATGAGCCGGAGCGCGCGCGCCATTCTGGAACGCTACGGCTTCTCTATTCCTTCTAAATCTTAGCCATGGACTACCAAGCAATCTGGCTCAGCCTTCGCCTCGCCTCGCTCACGGCCGTGATTCTGCTGGCGATCGGAATGCCGCTGGCGTATTGGCTGACCTTTTCGCGCCGGCGCTGGAAATTTCTGGTCGAAGCCGTTGTGGCGATGCCGCTGGTTCTGCCGCCCACCGTGCTGGGGTTCTACATCCTGCTGGCGGTGGCGCCGCGCAGCCCTGTCGGCGCGTTGTACGGCAAAATCACCGGCGGCATGCTGCCGTTTTCCTTCGCCGGCCTGGTGCTGGCTTCGGTGCTCTACAGCATGCCGTTCATGGTGCAGCCGATGGCGGCGGCGTTCAGCGCGGTGGATCGCAGACTCATCGAGGCGTCGTGGTGCCTGGGCGTGTCGCGCGCCGCCACGTTTCGCCGCGTGATCGTTCCGCTGGCCAGGGCAGGCATCGCCACGGGCGTGATTCTCAGTTTTGCCCACACGATGGGCGAATTCGGCGTGGTCCTGATGGTCGGAGGCAACATCGCCGGCGTGACCCGCACGGTCTCGATCGCGATTTACGACCAGGTGCAGGCTCTCGATTATCGCGCCGCCGGGGAGACGTCGCTCTTCCTGCTGGCGATTTCGTTCACCGTGCTCGCGCTCACGTACGCGCTGGGCCGGCGGCTGCGAGTGGTATGGCCGCCGAACTGACCTGCGAGTGCCGCAAGCGCCGGCCTTCGGGATTCGCGCTCGATGCGAAGCTCGTGGTGCGGTTCGATGCTGCGCCGGTGCTGGTGCTGTTCGGCCCATCGGGTTCGGGGAAAACCACGCTGCTGCGGATGATTGCCGGCCTGGAAGCGCCGGATGAGGGCGCGATCGCTTTGGCCGGTGCGACGTGGTTCGATGCCGCTCGCGACATCAACCTGCCTCCACAGCGGCGGCGGGCCGGTTTTGTGTTTCAGGACTACGCGCTGTTTCCGCACCTGACCGTCGCTCAGAACGTCTCGTACGCGGCCGGCCGCCGCGATGTTCGCGACCTGCTCAGAGGCTTCGGTCTGGACGAGTTCGCCACCCGGATGCCGCCGACCCTTTCCGGCGGCCAGCAGCAGAAGGTTGCGCTGGCCCGCGCGCTGGCCGCCGGCCCGGCGCTTCTGCTGTTGGACGAGCCGCTTTCCGCCCTGGACGCGGCTTCCCGCGCTCGGACGCGCGGCGAATTGCGCCGCATGCTGGTAGCGGGGGGCGTCCCCAGCATCGTGGTGACGCACGACCGCGCAGAAGCGATTGCGCTCGGCGATTCCATGGCGGTGATGTTGGATGGCCGCATTCGCCAGACCGGTTGTGTGCGGGAGGTCTTCGGCAAGCCGGTGGACGCACAGGTCGCCGAATGTGTCGGGGTGGAAAATGTCCTGCCAGCGCGGATCGTCTCGCGCGAACGCGGGCTGATCACGATGGAGACCGGCGGGGTGCAGTTACAGTGCATCGATTCGGGCGAAACCGGGCCCGTGTTCGCGTGCATCCGGGCCGAAGACGTGGCTCTGGCGCGCGGCGCCGGACGCACCTCGAGCGTCCGCAATCACGTGACCGGGTGCGTCGCCGCGATTACGCAGGAGGGCCCCCTGGCGCGCGTCGAGCTGGATTGCGGCTTTCGGCTGGTGGCGTTGATCACCGCGCAATCCGCGGCGGAGATGAACCTGCAGGTCGGAGAAACGGCCTCGGCCGTCGTGAAGACCACGTCGGTGCACCTCACCCCGGGCGCACCGCTACAATCGTAGCGATGGCGAAAACCAATGCGGTGCGCCTGCTCGATCGCGAAGGCATCGGCTACCAGTTGCGGGAATATGCCGTGGACGAAGCGGACCTGAGCGCGCCGCACGTCGCGGAGGCCATCGGCATGCCTCCCGAGCAGGTGTTCAAAACGCTGGTGGTGCGCGGCGACCGCTCCGGCGTGCTGCTGGCGTGCATTCCCGGCAATAGCGAACTGGATCTCAAGGCGCTGGCCGCCGCCAGCGGAAACAAAAAGGTGGAACTGGTGGCCGTCAAGGAAGTGCTCGGGCTCACCGGTTACATCCGCGGCGGCGTCTCGCCGCTGGGCACGAAAAAAGGCTATCCGCTGTACCTGGATGAGACCGCGGAGCTCTGGGACGTGATTTCGGTCAGTGCCGGCGTGCGGGGCGTGCAGATGCTGGTGGCGCCGGCCGATCTCATCCGGCTCACCGCGGCCTCGTTGTGCGCCATCGCAGTCTAGCGATTACACTGGAGGCATATATGCACATTCGGCTCCGGCGCGCGTTCGCGCTCGTTCTCCTGGTCTGCGCGCCGCTCGCAGCGGAGATCCGCTCTCTCACGATCCTCCACACCAACGATCTGCACGCGCGGCTGACGCCTCTCGATGGCGGGCAGGGCGGCTTCGCCTCTCTCGCGACGGCCATCCGCCAGCAGCGCGAAGGCTGCAAGGACTGCATTCTCCTGTACGCCGGCGACCTGGTGCAGGGCGCTCCGGTTTCGACCATTTTTCACGGATTGCCGGTCTTTGAAATCGCCAACCTCTTTGGCTTCGACGCATCCACGCTGGGAAACCACGAATTCGATTACGGCTGGCCGCAGGCGCAGAAGTTTCTCGCCACCGCCCGGTATCCCATTGTGACCTGCAACGTGGTGGACGACCGCGGGCGGCTTTTCACGCCCAAGCCGTACGTCATTCTCAAAGTCAACGGCCTGCGCGTAGCCGTGATCGGCGTCATGACCGATACGCTGGCCGAGGTGACTACGCCGAAATCTCTGGGCGAGTGGCATACCATTCCCGCGCTCGACACGGCGCGCAAGTACGCGCGTGAGTTGCGCGACCAGAGCGATCTCATCGTCGCGCTGGCGCATATCTCGCCGCACGAAGAGCGTGAGTTTCTCGAAAAAGCGCCGGAGATCCCCGTAGTGGTGAGCGGCCACGCGCACGGCGGCCTGCAGGAGGCGATTTCGCAGGATGGCCGCATCGTAGTGCGGGTTAAAGCCTACGCGCAGGAACTCGGGCGCCTGCAGTTGCGGGTCGATACGGAAAAGAAGGCGCCCGTGGAATGGAAGTGGACGAAGATCGCGATCGATCCCGCCAGATTCGCGCCCGCGCCCGATGTGGCGGCGCAGGTGAAGCACTGGGAAGACGAAGTCAGCGCCCGGGTGGATCAACCGCTGGCCGTCTCGACCCGCGCTTTTACCAAAGGCGAGGTGAAGAAACTCATCGAGCAGGCCTTGCGCGACGAAACCGGCGCCGATTTCGCCTGGATGAATCTTGGCGGCGTCCGCGACACGCTGCCGAAGGGACAGATCCTGGTGCGGAACATCTGGGACATCATGCCCTTCGACAACGTCGTGGTGACTGGGACTTTCAAGGGCCGCGATCTGCCAAAGGTTGTGGTGGGCGACCGGAAGATCGATCCCAACCGCGACTATACGCTGGCGGTGAGCGATTTTACCGCCGCCAACCAGGCCACCAACGAAAACCTGCGCACCACGGGGCTCCGGTTCCCGCACGAAGTCGGGTTGATGCGCGACCTGCTGGTGGACTGGTTTCGCAAAAAGAAGGTGATCGAATAGGCGGGACGGCTCCGTGCGACGCTGCAAGCCGCGAACGGAGCCGCGACCCAAGGAAGCGGTCTTTTGCTAAACGCCTGCTCTCGGCCTTTCCTTCCGAACGAAGTCCGTATCCTGGTGCGGCTCGCTGTCGCATTCGATGGCGAGCGTGGTGACGGGGTCGTCCGGAGCTTTTTCGGGTAGACCGGTGAAGCGCACGCGGAATTTGTCCTGGGTGAACTTGACGTCCTGTCCGGTGGCGTAGAGGCGCGCCGATTTCACACGGCTCATCATGCCGCCGATCACCACAGTGTCGCCCGGCCAGAAGTACACGTGCATGTAGAGCGTGTTGCCTTTGCGGGTGAAGGCGGCGTAATTGGAGCGGCGCGGCTGACAGACATCGGTCTGGTAGATGGTCGGGCCGTTGCGGTCCATCCATTTGCCCACCGCGGTGAGAATGCGCACCGAGTCTTCGGGAATGGAGCCATCCCCGCGCGGGCCGATGTTGAGCAGGTAGTTGCCCGTGTCGCGCGAGCAGGTGATCAGGTTGCGGATGACGGTTTTGGGCGATTTCCAATTGTCGTCAGCGTGCTGGTAGCCCCAGCTATCGTTCATCGTCATGCAGGATTCCCAGGCGCGCTTGTCGGCGCGAATCTGCTGTTCCGGCGTGGCGAAATCGCCATCGAGTTTATTGCGGTTGTTGACGATGATCTGCGGCTGAAGCTGGAAGACCATGTCGTTCATCTTTTCCGATTCCCAGCCTTGGGCGTCGAGCGGCCAGGCGACGTCGTACCAGAGCACGTCGATCTTGCCGTAATTGGTCATGAGCTCGCGGATAAGGCCGTGGGTATATTCGACGAAGCGGCCGCGCGCGGCTTCGTCGGTGGCGCAGCGGGCGCCGTCGGGATGGTGCCAGTCCATGAGCGAATAGTAGAAGCCCACACGCAATCCTTCGGCGCGGGCGGCATCCACATATTCCTTGACCAGGTCCTGGCCGGGGCCCTGTTTGGGAGCGCAATAGTTGGTGAGCCTGGTGTTGAAGTTGCAGAAGCCTTCGTGGTGCTTGGTGGTCATCACCATGTACTTCTGGCCGGCCTGCTTGGCCAGCCGCGCGAAGGCACGCGGCGAATTCGGCTTGGGATGAAACTGCTTGGCGTACTGTTCGTACTCGGGCACCGGAATGGCTTCATTTTCCATGACCCATTCGTGGCGCCCGATTACGCTGTAGACGCCCCAGTGGATGAACATCCCGAAGCGGGCTTCGTGCCACCACTTCATGCGCTCCTCGCGGTTGGCATCGCCCGCCGAGGGGGATGCATTGGCGGCGCCGGCGACGGCCGCGGTCGCGCCCAGCACCTGGAGGTAATCTCGTCTGGTCATAGATTCCCTCAGTTTATCGCTAAACCAACGCGTCGGGCGGCGGCAGGTTCCGCGAGCGAGTAGCGTGGCCGCCGTGCCGGGGGGCAGCCGCGGCCCCCGGTAAATCGCCGAAGTCGGACGTCTGCTTCCGCCGAAAGGGTGCCGACGGCGAACGGCTGCTTCCGAGAGGCCGATCGGTAGCGGCCCTGCGGGCAATCGTCTTGAGCAGCCCGCACAGGCGCCGCTACGTAAACAACCGTTGCATACTTCATTTGGACGTCGGTTCTTCCAGGGAACCGAAGTTTTGACGAGATTAGCGCTAAAGATCCGGCCAAACGAAGCGAATTAACCGTTAACTGACAGTCAACCGGTAACAAAAGGCAAACGCTTAACCTCGGCTTGGGCGTCTTCGCGCCGGCTGTCGTATACTAGCGTCATCAGCCAGGTGGGTCTGGGTTTTGAGTCCTTCTGAGACGGGCACAGCAGCGGTAAAAACGGTGACGGACGAGGAGTGCCGGGCGCTGGTTGGGCGAATTGCGGCCAGCCGTGAGTTCCGGCGGGCCGCGCGTCTCCGCGAATTTCTGGCCTACGTCGTGGACCGGCACCTGGCGGGCAGCAAGGACGAGATCACCGAATCGCACATCGGGCGGCGGGTCTTCGGGCGGTCGGAATCTTACAACCCGGGCGAGGACAGCATCGTGCGCACCGAGGCGCGTACGCTTCGGCAGCGCCTGGATCGGTACTTTTCCGAAGAAGGCGCCCAGGAGCCGGTGATCCTGGAAATTCCCCGCGGCGGTTATGCGCCGGTCTTCCGATCCCGGCCGGAGAACGGCACGGCGGAAGCAGTCGCCGCTCCTCCCGCCCTGCCTTCTTCCGGCTGGAGCAGGCGGCAGTGGCTCGGCATCGGCGCGCTCGGCACACTGGCCGCGGCAACCATGTGGCGAAGCGGGCCTTCCCGACCCGCGGAGACCAATACCTCGCCGGCCGCGCCGGCGGTTCCCGGACAGGTGCGGTTCGACTCGACGGACCAGCGATTGAACGCGGCCTTCGAGAGCGCCCGCAAGCGCGCAATGAGCTGCGTGTATACGGGCGACCCCGTGGGCGACTGGTATGCCACGCTGCCGGCCGGGGAGAGCGACGTGTTTTGCATGCGCGACGTCTCCCACCAGAGCGCCGGCGCCGCGGTTCTGGGGCTCACTCGCCACACTGCCAACATGCTGCGGGCGTTTGCCCAAAGCATCGCGCGCAGCCGCGACTGGTGCGGATACTGGGTGATTACCAAGGACGGCTTTCCGGCGCCTTCCACTTACAACAGCGACAGCGATTTCGGCTACTACCTGCCGGCCAATTTCGATCTCATGCGCGCCTGCTACCGCCAGTTGTCGTGGACGGGCGACACGGCATATCTCAACGAGGTCTTTTCCGCGTTTTACATGCGCAGCGTCAGCGATTATGTGACGCTGTGGGATGCGGAGCATGACGGCATCATGGAGGCCACCCGCGGGGCGCGGATGCACGCTTCTTATCACAGTCAGGGCCCCCACGTTCTGACGAGCGCGGACCTGGTGGCCGCCCAGTATGCCGGCTACCAGACCTACGCCGCGATTCAGGAATTCAAGGGCAGGGAAGGCAGCCTGTCGCAGCAGGTGGCCAGGGAATATAAGGACAAAGCGCGGGCGCTGCAGGCGCAGTTCAACCGCGATTGGTGGGACGCGCGGCAAAACCGCTTCTATTCGGCAATTCTGGAGAATCATGCCTGGGATCCGGAAGACATTGCCGAGTGCAACATGTACGCGCTGTGGTTCGGGATTCCGGAGGACGGACCGAAGGCCTCGGCGGCTCTCGACGAGCTCGAACGGCGGCCGCCCCCCGAGGCACAGGCGCGTTCCTACACGCCGGAAGTTCTGTATCAATACGGCAGGAATGAGGCGGCGTATGCTTCACTGCTCGAAATCGGCGATCCCGGCTTCTTCGGCCGCGAGGTGGCGGCTGAGGTCTCGTTCGCGGTGATCGGCGCCGTCGCCAATGGACTGATGGGCATCGCGCCGAACGTCCCGCGTGCGACCGTGCAGACGCGGCCGCGGTTGACGGCGGCGCTCTCGCGGGCGAAGCTGGACCACGTGCCCATCGGGCCGAACGTGGTTACAGTGGAGCATCGCGGCGCACGGGAAACCACCTTCACCAATCACTCCGGTCCCCTGCTGCACTGGAAGGCGAGCTTCGATGTGGCGCGCGCGGGAGACGGACGGCTGGCGGTCGATGGATCGGCCTCCGCGTCGTTCGCGGAGATGGAGGCCCACGGGCAGACGGTGCTGTCGGCGCTGGTGCCGGTAAAGCCGGGACAGACGCGCACCGCGCGGCTGGCGTAGCCGGCCGTCACTTGCCGCGGAAAATCGGGATCAGCTCCACAATCAGGATGACAATCACCAGCAGTTCCAGCACGAAGCCGCGCGCTTCGCGGAATTCGTTGACCATGAACTGATACAGTTCGCCGGCAGTGCGCAGTTTCTGATCGACCAGGCTTCGGTAATCGCCCGCGCCGACCTTGGCCGCGGCCAGCCGGTAGGCGCGCGCGTAATACATGTCGCTCAGAAACTTGATGGCATTGTCGGCGCGCTCGGTCAGTTCGGTCACTTCCAGCCGCAGGCGGTTCAGATCCCTGGCCGCGCGGGCCAGGCGCCAGCGCGAAAACAGGCCGCCGGGGCGGTCCAGCGCGGCGTAGGCATCCTTCAGCAGCGCCGTGAGGATCACGTCATAACGCCGGTATTCCAGAAGCTGCGTGTTGGCGTACTCCAGCAACTGAATCAGCGGCACCGCTCCCTCGGGCGTGTCAAAGACGATGGCGGCGAGCCAGCCGACAACCAGGAGATCCGTCGGTGAGTAAGAAAGGCTGGAGGCGACCACTTCCTTCTGCTCGCCTTCGGAAAGCGCCTGAGGCTCGGCGCGGATCACCTGGCTGATCTGCTGGCCAAACTGCGAAATCAGCTCCGGTCCGGTCAACCGGGCGCCCGTTTCCCCGCGCACTTCGCGCAGGTGGACGACGTAATAGGCTTCGTCGAGCCAGTCGCCGTACGGTTTCAGAATCGCCGGCTGCAGGCGCTTGAGGCGCTCCCGCACGGTATTCAGACCGCGCCGTTCCACCTCTCCGGCTTCGATCCAGCGGTTCGAAAGCGCGATTAATCCCGGCCAGTCGGTCTCAAATCGTACTTCGACCTGCAGGCTGACCACTCCGTAATCGAAGTAGCGCAGACTGGAGTAGGACGCTTCGCCGGTAGCGAGAAGGATCGGCTCGCAGATCTCCAGCACCGGCGCGCGTTCGAAGCGGACGTAATCGGGCGCAGCCAGTTTGAATCCCGGCGAACGCGCGGGAGACTCGCCCCCGATGAGCCGCCGCACTTCCTCGAGATCGAACTCTTCGGCGACATCGTAGAGCAGCAGCGCATGAAAGGATCCGCTGCAAACAGCCACGGTACCAGTGTAGGCAATTGGATCGCCGCGGGGTTCTGCCCTTACAACCCCTTTGGACGGAATGTGCCGCCGTGCAGAATCAGTTCGAGCACTTCGCGAGAGCGCTCATTATAAGCGCCCTGCTTTTCCGGAGTCCGGTTATTGTGGTCGGACTCAATCATGGGGACGACTTCCTTTGGACCGGGGATCTGGTCGAGAGCGGTCCAGATGCCGACGGGCGGCGCTGTCGTATCGATGAAACCGAGAGCGGCCAGCACGGGCGCCTTGATCCGGGAAGCGAAGTTGACGGTATCGAAATACAGCGCGGTCCGCATGACTTGGGGATCGTTAGACGGCCAGTTCGGGTAGCCGGTACGGCGGCCTGCGGCTTCGCCATTGGAATCCGCGCCGGAAGGTTCATTGACGATGACGGCAGTGACTTTGGAACTTAGCCCCGCGGCTACGAGACTCTGCTGACCTCCCATGCTGGTGCCCATGATGACAATCGTCCTGCCGTCCCAATCCAGACGGCTGGAGATGTACTCGATGGCGCGCACGTCGCGCAGATACATATCGAGGAAATAGCATTTCTCACGGTCGGTATTGCCGATCGAGTAGTAATTGCGGGGCACGCCGTCCGCCTGGTCTGGGGGGATGTCGTGCGAATCCACGTCGAAGGCGAGCCATCCTTCTGAAGCCGGCTTGACGGCCGTCTCCGGCTTGAGCGCGTACACGCCGGCATATTGAAAAATCACGAGCGCCGGAAACTTTCCCTCCGCGGATGGCTTCGCCAGGTAGCCATGGACATGGGAATCCCGGCTGTCCAGTTTCACCGTGTACAGGTCGACGCCGTCATGGCCGGAGGCTCCGGGGGTTAGCACGGGATTCACCGGAACCTTGTCGAGAGCCGCGAGTTTGCCGCTCCAGAATTCGTCGAAATCGGCAGGCCGGGGAACGGAGGGGCGCAATTTCTCCGGTGAGACGGCGGCGCCGAGATGGATGACAGAGTTCTCCGCGCCTCCACTCTCCGGTTTCACCTCGACGTACAGCATGGCCGGTTCGTTGATCGTCGCCTCGATGGATGCCGGTCCGGAGGAGAGGTCGAGCGTGCCGCTTTTGATCGGATCGAGATTGTTTTTGCGGATGACGTACGTGAACTTACGTTCCGGACCGGCGTCCGGCGCGAGCGCCACCGACCAGCCGGCCGGTTCGCCCGTCTGATAGATTCCGCTGCTGTGGAAGGGCGTGCAGCTCAACGGCTGTGCACTGGCGGAGAGCGCGGCGGCAGACAGCGCAGCACCGGCCGCGAGCACGGCGAGAGCGGTGGAGAAGCGGTGGATCATGACCAGAATAGTAGCACCCAGTTTGCCGGCAGCTACGAGTTCAATTCGGAGAGCAGCCACGCGCGGGCGAGCTTCCAGTCTCTCATCACGGTTTCCTGCGATACGTGGAGAACGGCCGCCGTCTCCTCCACGCTGAGGCCGCCGAAGAAGCGCAGTTCGACGACGCGGCCCTTGCGCTCGTCCAGTTTCGACAGGCGGGTCAGAGCATCGTCCAGGGCGATCAGTTGGCTGCCCCGCTCAGCTCCCATATCCGGGATTTCATCCAGGTTCACTCGCGGGGTATTGCCGCCGCGCTTGGCGGAAGCGCGCTTCCGCGCGGCGTCCAAAAGGATGTGCCGCATAATCTGCGCAGCCACGGCGAAGAAGTGCGCCCGATGCTGCCAGTCCACGTTGTCCACTTCGATCAGCTTCAAATAAGCCTCGTGGACCAGGGCCGTGGCCTGCATGGTGCGGCCGGGATTCTCGTTCCGCATGAAGTGTCCGGCCACACGCCGCAGCTCACGATAAACGCGGGGCGTGAGGCGGTCGAGCGCGGCCTGGTTCCCTTTCGCCCAATCGCGCAGGAGCTGCGTGGTGTCGGAGGGTTGCGAGTCGGCCATGGGTTTCCCGGCTGGAGGCGATTATATCCTTCCCGCCGACGTGCCCCGAATTTTATTTTCGGGCCTTGCAGTTTTTCCCTATCGTTTGCGCCTGAAGGCCAGTACAGAGAGGAGGGGACCATGAAAAGCACGGCTGCACTGGCGGTAATACTTGTGACGCCAGGTCTCTCAACGGCATTTGCCCATGGCGGACCGATCACGAACCACAATGTCATGGTTTGTGCCGAAGTGCCGGAAGGCAACTTCCCATTCGGCGAAGCCAGGGAGATCACCTCCGGCATGTTCGCCCGCATCGGCGTGCGAGTGCAGTGGCACAGATCCAGGGAGTGCCCGGCCGGAGCAATTCAAGTCAGCTTTGTGACCCATACCCCCGACGGTTACCGCCCGGGAGCGCTGGCGTACGCGACTCCGTACGAGCGCACGCATATCGTGGTGCTGCTGGACCGGGTAGAGAGGGATGTCCCCTTCGCCAGGCTGGCTGTTCTCATGGCCCACGTTCTGGCCCACGAAATCACGCACATCCTCGAGGGAGTCAGCCGCCACTCGAACACCGGACTGATGAAGGCGCACTGGGGTCCGGAGGACTATTGCCAGATGTTTTACAACCCGTTGCCCTTCGCGCCGGAGGATATCACGCTGATCGAACTCGGCCTGGAAAAGCGCGAAACGCTGGCCGCAACGAACGGCATGGCATCGGGCGTACCCGCTGAGCTCGCAAAACGGGATACTCCGCGGTGAAGCGTGCTGCGCTCAGGACGCCAGGCTTTCCAAGGCGGACTGTTCATCCGAGAAATCGGGAAACACCCGGTCGAGGCGCGTAATATGGAGCACGTGCCTGACCGGCCCGAGAGCATTGAGAATGCACAGGCGGCCGCCGCGGGCGTGCAGCAGTTCCGATGAGATCACCAGGGCGCCGAGTCCGGTGCTGTCCATGAACGAGACCTCCCGCAGATTCAGGAGAACCCGCGTCCGGCCGCTGTCGGCAAGCTCGCGGACGGTTTCCCGCAACCGGCCGGCGCCGGCTCCCGCGGTGAGGCGGCCAGAAAGGTCCAGCACCACCGCGGAATTGCACTCGCGCCGCTCGATTCGTAAGCCCGTAGACATCGCACTTGTTCTTGTGCAAACGGCAGTCCAAACGCCCCGGTTCGCTGGAGTCCACATTCCGTGAAAGTGGCGCGCGTTACAACTTCCGCCGATCTTACTGTTCCCAGCCGCCGCCGAGTGCGATATACAACTGCACCAGCGAGAGCCGCTCCCCGAGCCGGGCGCGCGCCAGATCGAGTTGCGCGGAGTAGAAATTCGTCTCGCTGCTCAAGACCTCCAGGTAGCTGGTGGAACCGGCGCGGTAGCGAAGGTCGGAAAGGCGGTCGGCATCCTGCGCAGCCGTGGTCAGGGCTTCCTCGTGCTCGCGGTACTCGCGGTATTTCTGGTATGCAATGAGCGCATCGGAAACCTGCTGAAAGGCCCGCTGGATGGTCTGGCGGTACGTCAGCACCGCCTGCTCGCGCTGTGCTTCGGTCAGGTGGAGATTGGAGCGCAGCGCGCCGCCGTTGAAGATGGATTCGTTCAGGGGCACGTTCGCGTTCCAGGAGGGGCTGGTCAGCAGGTTCGAGAGATGGATGCTTTCCACGCCCGCCGCCGCGGTGAGTGGAAGGCTGGGAAAGAACTGCGCGCGGGCAACGCCGATTTCCGCATTCGCGGCCACGAGGAGCTGTTCGGCCTGGCGAATATCCGGCCGCCGCTCCAGGAGCCGCGAAGGCAGCCCGGCAGGCACCGTGGGCGGCACCGGTTGTCCGGTCAGCGGAAGTCCCCTGGGAATATCTTCGGGATTGGCGCCGATCAGCGTGCTGATCTGGTCTTCCTCCTGGCGGATCTGCCGCTCCAGGTCGGGAATACTCGCCGCCGCGGTTTCGACCAGTTGCTGGGCCTGGCGCACGTCCAGCAGGCTGGTGGCTCCGCCGTGCAGCAGGGTCTCGGTGAGCTGTAGGGAGCGCTGGCGGGAAACCAGCGTGCGGCGCGAGATATCGAGCTCCATGTCGAGCTCGCGAAGCTGGAAATAGGCGGCCGCCAGGCTTTCCACCAGTGTCGCCATCACCTCGCGGCGGTTCCATTCGGCGGCCAGGAGATTGGCGCGCGCGGCCTCGGTTGCGCTGCGATATTTGCCCCAGAAATCAATATCCCAGCTAAAGGATGCCAGCAGCGAAAAAGCGCTGAAGCCGAAGATCGGCAGGTGCTCGGTGAGGAATTCCGGACCGCCGCTCAGGGACGGGAGTTGGTTGGCGTGCGCGATTCCGACCTGCGCCTGCGCCTGAAGAATGCGGCTGGCAGCGATCCGGGCGTCGAAGTTCTGCTGCAAGGCGGTGCGGATGAGCTTCTGCAGTTCGGAATCCTGGAACACCTCCCACCACTTTTCATCGCCCAGCGACGCCGCCGACGCCGGCTGGCCGGGGAAATTGTTGCGGTAGGCGGCCGGAGGCGACACATCCGGCCGATGATACTTGGGCCCGACGGTGCAGCCGGTGAGCGACAGAAGGCAAACGGCCGCCGCGTAACGTTTCATCGGTTTTCTCTCCGGGTCCGTTGCGCAATGCGCTCTACCACATCGAAGGTCACGGGAATCAGGAAAATGGCAATGAGGGTTGCGGCGAGCATGCCGCCGATCACGGCGGTTCCCAGGATCTGGCGCGAGACGGCGCCGGAGCCGCGCGCCAGCCACAGCGGAACGCATCCCAGAATGAAGGCGAACGCCGTCATCAGGATGGGCCGGAAACGGATCCGGGCGCCGGTGAGCGCGGCTTCTTCGACGCTGCCGCCTCCGCGCTCATATTCGTGCTTGGCGTACTCCACAATCAGGATGGCGTTTTTCGCTGACAGCCCGATCAGCATGACCAGCCCGATCTGCGCATAGACATCGTTTTCGAAATGCCGGCCCCACAGCGCCAGGTATGCGCCGAAGACCGCGATGGGCGTGCCCAGCAGCACGCTGAAGGGGAGAGACCAGCTTTCGTATTGCGCCGCCAGAATCAGAAACACGAACAGCAGCGAGAGGCCGAAGACCTGGAGCGCGGAAACGCCCTGCGCCGCCTTCTGTTCCTGGAACGACATGCCGCTGTAGTCGTAGCCCATTTGCGGCGGCATGGTTTCGGCGAAGACCTCTTCCATGGCGCGCATCGCCTGGCCGCTGCTGTAGCCGGGCGCCGCCGCGGCATTGATCTGCGCGGCGTGATACTCGTTGAAGCGGATGGTGAATTCGGGTCCGCTGGAGGGCCGCATGCTGGTCACCGCGCTCAGCGGCACCATCTGGCCGGAGTTGTTGGCCACGTAGAACTGTCCCATGTTGCGGGCGCGATCGCGGAAAACGCCCTCGGCTTCCACGTAGACCTGCCACTGGCGGCCGAAGCGGTTGAAGTAGTTGACGAGATAGCCTCCCATGAACGCCTGCAGGGTCTGATATACCTCGCCGATATTGACTCCCTGCCGCGAGACCTTGGCGCGGTCGACATCCACAAACTCCTGCGGAACGCTGGGCAGATAGGACGTGGCGATGCCGGTAAGTTCGGGCCGCTTCCGTGCGGCGGCGACAAACTTATCGACGTTCGCGGTCAGGAAAGGGAGATCCGCGCCCGAGCGGTCTTCGAGCATGAAGGTGATGCCGCCCGAGGTGCCGACGCCCGGAATCGCCGGCGGCGTGAATGAGAACGCCACGCCATCCTCGATCTGCGCCAGGGCCTGGCCAATGTGCGCGCGGATGGCGCTGTACTGTTCGTCGGGCTCCTTGCGCTCGTCCCACGGCTTTTCCGTCACGAAAAAGAATGCGCTATAGGTGTTCTGCACGCGGCTGAGGAGGCTGAATCCGATGACCGACGTGCAACCCCGCACTCCGGGAGTGTTCAGAATGACCTTTTCCACTTTGGTCGCCGCCTCCCGCGTGCGCTGCAGTGAGGAGGCGTTGGGCAATTGCATGGCGACGTAAATATAGCCTTGATCCTCCTCGGGAATGAAGGACGTGGGCAGCTTCCTGCCGACGAGGAGCGCAGCCGCGGAGATCGCCAACAGAAACACAATCGCCACCGCGGCCTTGTGAACGAGAGCTCGCGACACCCGGATATATCCTTCCGTCAGGTGGCCGAAAACGCGGTTGAACCCGTCGAAAAACCGGGCCAGCAGGCTGCGCCTGCGGCTGCGGTCGCGCGGCTTGAGCAGCATGGCGGCAAGCGCCGGGCTGAGCGAGAGCGCATTGAAAGCCGAAAACGCCACCGAAATCGCAATCGTGATGGCGAATTGCTGGTACAGGCGGCCCGTGATTCCCGGAATGAAAATCGTCGGCACGAATACCGCGCCCAGGATCAGCGCCACCGCGATCACCGGCCCGGAGACTTCGCGCATGGCCTGAAACGCGGCGTCGCGCGGCGCCATCCCCTCTTCGATATGGCGTTCGACGGCCTCCACCACCACGATGGCGTCGTCCACCACAAGCCCGATGGCTAATACCAGGCCGAAGAGCGAGAGCGTGTTGATGGAAAACCCGAGCATGGGGAAGACTACGAATGTCCCGATCAGCGAGACCGGCACGGCGGCCAGCGGGATGATCGTCGCGCGCCAGCCCTGCAGAAAAATGTAGACCACCAGCACGACCAGCCCCAGGGCTTCCAGCAGGGTTTGCAGAATCTCGTGCATGCCGGCGGTAACGGCGGCAGTGGTGTCCAGACTCACGGTGTAGGCGAGATCCTGCGGGAAGCGCCGGCTGAGCACGGCGATGCGCGCCCGCAGCGCGTTGGCCGCATCCACCGCATTGCTGCCGGGAAGCTGGTAGCAGGCCAGAATCGCCGAAGGCTTGCCGTTGTAGCGGCCCTCGAGATTGTACGTCTGAGCGCCGAGTTCGGTGCGCGCCACGTCTTTCAGCCGCAGGTTGGAGCCATCCGGATTGGCGCGGAGGATGATTTCGCCGAACTGCTGGGGTGTGGTCAGCCGCCCCTGCGTGCGCACCGCGTAGGTGAACTGCTGTCCCGGCGGCGAGGGCTCGCCGCCAATCTGCCCGGCGGGGTTGACCGTGTTCTGCGTAGTGATGGCCTGGATGATCTGCGGCACGGTAACCTGCATCTGCGCCAGTCTGTCCGGCTGCACCCACACGCGCATGGCGTACTGGCCCGCGCCGAAAACCTGCACGCGCGCGATTCCCGGCACGCGGGTCAGCTCATCGACCAGGTTGATATACGCGTAGTTCGCCAGAAACACGCTGTCGTAGCTGCCGTGCGGCGAGTAGAGCGCTACCAGCAAGAGCGGCGAAGAGAGCGATTTCAGCACCTGCAGTCCCGCGGCGTTGACCTGCGCCGGCAGTTGCGGCTGCGCCTGAGCGGTGCGAAGCTGAGTGAGCACCTGGTCGATATTGGAATCGGTCTTGACGTTGAAATCCACCGTGATCTGCGACTGCCCGTTGTTGGCGTTGACCGAGTACATGTAGTTCATGTTGTCCACGCCGCTGATTTGCGATTCCAGCGGCGTGGCCACGCTCTGTTCGAGCGTCTCCGCATCCGCCCCGGGATAGATCGCGGTCACGAGGATTTCCGGGGGTACGATATTGGGAAACTGCGCCACGGGCAATGTTTCCATCGAAACCACTCCGACGATGACCATGATCAGGGCAATCACGATCGCCACGATCGGCCGGTCGATAAAGAATCTCGCCATGGGTTACTGAGCCGTCTCCACCTGTGGATTTACCGGCACGCCTTCGCGGACCTTCGATGTTCCATCGGCCACTACGCGCTCTCCAGGCGACAGGCCGCTGGTGATGATCCACAGGTCGCCGACGCGGTCGCCGACCTGCACGGCGCGGATAGACACTTTGTTATCCGCGCCGACCACGGCAATCTCGTAGCGGCCCTGCAGTTCGCTGACGGCGCGCTGGGGCACCAGCAAGGCTCCTTTGTGCAGAGCCGTTACCGCGCGAACACGGCCGAAGCCGCCGGGCCGGAGGAGCATTTCCGGATTGGGGAAAGCGCCGACGATCCGAATGGTCCCGGTCTGGCTGTTGACCTGGCGGTCGGCGAAAAGGATGTAGCCGGAGCGTGGATAGGGCTGGCCCGTGCTGAGCGTCATCTGGAGCGGCGTATCGTGAGCGGCAGCGGGATGGAGATTCACCGAGCGGCCCGAAGGCAGATGGGTCGCCAGTGTGAGATATTCCTGTTCGCTGATGGCGAAATACACCTTGATCGGGTCCACCTGCGACACGGTGGTCAGAGTGGTCGAAGTGCCCACGAGGTTGCCAATCTGCGTGGTGGCGATTCCGGCGATGCCATCGATCAGGGAGAGAACCTTGGTGAAGCCGAGGTTGAGTTCCGCCTGGCTGACGGTTGCCTCGTTCGCCTGGATGGCGGCTTCGGCCGATTTAACCAGCGCCTCGTCCTGGCGCTGCGTCTGGATGTCGTTGTCCAGTTGGCTCTGCGCGATGGCCTGGGCGGCGGCGAGCGGCGTATCCCGTTTCACATTGATGGTGGCGAGGCCGAGCTGGGCCTGGGCCTGCGCAAGCTGCGCGTGCGCCTGGGCGAGCTGCCCCCGGGCCTGGTCGAGGGCCGCCTGAAACGGGCGCGGATCGATCTCGAAAAGGACGTCGCCTTTGCGGACGAACGTACCTTCCCGATAGTCCTGCCGGATCAGATAGCCGGAAACCTGCGGCGTGATATTCGCGTTGGTGTAGCCGTCCAGCGTGCCGACCCAATCGCCATAAATCGGCACATCCCGCTGTACAACCTGTACGACCCCGACCCTGATTGGCGCCTGTTGGGAACTTGCACTGACGCCCTGCCGCCGGCATCCACTGAAGAACAGCGCCGAGCCGGCGGCCAGGAGGGCGCTGAGGTTTCGCAGAGTCACCTTTCCCAGTTAGAACATAAGCGGAACGCGCGGCGCCCCTGGCGAGCCGGCTGCAATGTATTTTTGCGCACCGATGGGCCGTATCTCGCTGCATTCCAGGCGCGTTCTCTCACGGGCTTGTGTCCGGCCTGGACCGGGAGTACACTCCGGTCATGAGAGAATACCTGTTTTGTACTCTGATTCTCTCGTTGCTCCTGCCGGCATCGGCGCAGACCGTGCCCGCGGGATGGAAGGTTGTGAAAGACTCGAAAGGTGCATGTCAGATCGCCGTCCCGCAGGACTGGGATCTGTTTTCGGACGGCGCGGGCGCCGCCGTCCTGCACGATCCGGCTACCGCGATTGCGGTGGTGACGAGCCAGCCGGATCAGAGCTTCAAGCCCCTCTCGGAGTCGCAATTGCGGATGCTCGATATCCCAAAAGAGAGAATCTTCGAGAATACGGCCAAGCGCGTGTTCTATCAGGACAAGACCGCGCGCAACGCCGGCGACACAAACGGGTACAGCGCGATGGCGCCGGCAAAAGGCGGCACCTGCAGTCTTCACCTGCAGTCGGTACCCAGCGTGACCGAGGACACCGCGAAGAAAATTGTGTCGAGCCTGGGACCGGCCGAGGAAGAAAAACCGCCGTCTCGCTAAAGGGTTCGCCGCGGACTACGCGTTCCGGCCTGTTCGCCCGATGCATTCCTGGCCGCAATTGCCCCATGCCGGCCAGAGCGGGCAGCTTCTGACCCGCAGTTCGCGATTTCCCGCGGCATGCATCCGCACGGCATACCAGGGATCCAGGTTGATCAAGACAGTCCCGCCCGATGCCGGGCAGGTCACTTGCCGCGATGGCCGCGCTCTGCGCCAGACCGGCCACAGGGCCAGGGTGGCGGGAATGAGCAGCGCCAGAATGAAGTAGCCGATGATCGTGAAAACGGCCCACATGGAGTCACCTCCTGATGCGCGTTCCACCTGTATTGTAGGCCTAAAAACGGGAATCGAACATCCGAAACCGGCGGAATTCGGATGCGTAGATCCGGTATTTATGCTCTGATATAGCCAGAGGTGGAACTCATGTCTGATAAACGGGCAGACCTCGCGGGTCCCGGCATCGGAGACTACGAGGAACTGGAGAAGGTCCTGCCGGAGGACTACAACTCCCTGCTTTCGCCGAAAGAGACACAACAGGCAATTTTTGCAGCCAAGAATTTCATCGAGGAGCGGCTCTGCGAAGCGCTCGATCTCATGATGGTCACGGTGCCGTTGATCGTGGATGCGGAAAGCGGTGTGAACGATTATCTCGACCGCGATGGATCGCGCACGCCGATCCAGTTCCACATCTCCAACGATCGCGGCCTCCATCCGGTGGATGCGCAGATCGTGCAGGCCGCCACCAAGTGGAAACGCATGGCGCTGAAACGCTTCTCCATGGCCCCCGGCGAAGGCCTCTGCACCGATATGCGCGCCGTGCGCAAGGATTATTTCCTGGACCACGACCACAGCGTCTACGTGGATCAATGGGATTGGGAAAAGGCCATCGATGCCGAAGACCGCGGCCTGGAGTTCCTCAAGCAGACGGTCAACCGGATCTGGAAAGTCATCGTGGACGCCGAGGAGTACGTGCAGGGTCTCTTCCCGCAGTTACAGAACACGAAGTATCCGAACTTGCCGAAGAAACTGACCTTCCTGCATGCCGAGGACATTCTGGACATGTATCCCGACCTGCCGCGCAAGCAGCGGGAAACGGCCATTTTGCAGGAGTGCCCCGCGGTCTTCATCATCGGGATCGGATGGACTTTAAAAGACGGCTATCCGCACGAGATGAGGGCAGCGGATTACGACGACTGGTGCACCGAAACTCAGTCCATCGACGGCCGCCCCTGCCACGGCCTCAACGGCGACATCCTGGTATGGAACCCGGTCACCCGCCGAAGGCATGAGCTTTCCTCGATGGGCATCCGGGTGGACGCCACCGCTTTGAAACAGCAGCTCGAGTTAACCGGCCAGCTCGATTTCCTGAAGTACCCCTACCACCAGGCGATTCTGCACAACACGATTCCGCTTTCCATCGGCGGCGGCATCGGGCAATCGCGGACGTTGATGCTGCTGCTTCGCAAAGCGCACCTGGGCGAAGTGACGGTCAGCGTGTGGCCGAAGATTTTGAAAGAGATCTGCGCGAAGAAGAACATCCACGTGCTGGAATAGCGTGGCAGCGCCGGCGGTTCCTGCTGCACCGTGCCACTGGATCGCCGGCGCCACCAACTACAGCAGGTTCAGAATGCGTTCGCGCAAACTGTCGGGATCGAAGCCGGCATGGCGATAGATTTCGCCGGGCTTGCCGGAACGCGAGAAATCGTCCATACCGAACGTTCTCGCGGGGTGATCGGCCGGCAGAAGGAACGGGTACAGAAAACCGCGCCATCCGTTGTGCAGCGCGATGGCCTCGCGTCGTTCGCCGTCGGATAGAATCTGGTCCGCTTTCTGTGGATTGGCCGCCCGCAGCTCTTCGTAAAGCTGTGGCGAGGTGACGGCGACAATCTTGATATCGGCGCGCTCCTCGAGTGCGGGGAGCGCCTCCAGCACGTTCGCCATCACCTGGCCGCCGGAAATCACAAGCACGCGTTTGCGTTTTCCGTTCTCGCGGTACGGCTTGAAGACGTATGCCCCTTGCACGGCTTCGCGCGCCGGCGGAACGCCTTCGCCGCGCTTCAGCACAGGCGTTCCGGGACGCACCGCGGAGAAGACCACGGGCTCGCCGCGGCGCATCGCTTCGAAGAGCATCTCGACGGCTTCATTGGCATCCAGCGGCTTGTAGACCTTGATTCCGGGATAGGCGGTGAACAGCGACATCCAGAACAGGCCGTGGTGCGTGGGACCGTCCTCGCCGGTTTCCGGCCCATCGTGCGCCGCCAGCATGATAAAGAAGCTGCGCGCCGCGGGATTCACCGCCTGGTTGATCAGCGTCATCCGCACGGCGTTGGACATCATGGGAGTAAATACGCCGTAAGTCGCAAACGCGCTCATGGGACGAAAACCGCCGGGCAGCACGTCCTGTGAGATGGCGCAGGAAATCATCGCCATGTTCTGTTCGGCGATTCCGAAGCGGATGCCCCGGCCGAAACTGTTTTCACGGCTCAACACGCCGTACACCTTTTCGGCTTTGCCGGTCAGGATGGACTTCATCAGGTCCCCGGCGCCGATATAGAAGAAGGCCGAGTTCTGCATCACCCAAGCGAACCATGCCTCGGTGGCTTTGCGCGTTGCGACCAGTTCGCCTTCTTTGAAAACCAGCTCCGGGGGAAGCCCATCGGGACGGCGCAGGCTGGTGTGATCTGCCATGGGCCGCCCCGCGAGCGCCGTTTGCATGCGCGGCACGAGCTCCCGCTCCGGGGGAATTTGCAGCGCGATGGCCTGCAGCCGCCCGTGCAGATATTCGGCTTCGGCGGGTCGCAGCGCATCGGCAATCACGCGGAGATCGGCCGCCGGATCACCAGCCTTGCCCGGAATGCCGAAACCAAGACGCCGCACCGCTTCGACGTACTCATCGTGCGCCAGCGGAGCGCCATGCGAATCCGCCGTGCCTTCCAGCCGGCCGTAGGCCAGTCCTTTGGTCGTGTGGCAGATGACCACCGTGGGCCGTCCGCCGCCGAAGCCGCCGGCCGCCAGCCGGTAGGCGTGTGCCAGTTCGCGGATGTCGTGGCCATTCACTTCGATGACGCTCCAGCCATGCGCAAACCAGTGGTTGAGGTAGGGAACCGGCAGCACCTCGGCGATTGGCCCATCGATGCCGAAATGGTTGTAGTCGAGCGCGACGATGAGGTTGTCGGCGCCCAGGCTGACGGCCAGGTTGCGTGCTTCGTAGCTCATTCCCTCTTCGGTTTCGGCATCTCCCGCGATGACGAATGCCTTGGTATTCAGCCCGCAGGAGCGGTGCAGGAGAGCGAAGCCGAGGCCCGCCGAAAGGCCATGGCCGGAGGAGCCGGTGGAGGTATCGGCGAAGGCGTATTCCGATTCCACGTGGCCGCTGGGACCTCCCCAGCGGCGGAAATGCGCAAGCTGTTCCGGAAAAACCGCCGCCCGAGCGGCCCCTTCCGGCAGCGTGAACCCCGTGCGCCGCAGCGTTTCGTAAATGAGTGATAGCACGGCATGAAACAGCGGGCTGCAATGGCCGGCCGACCACACCACGCGGCTGCGGCCGGGGTGCTTGGGATTCCATGCGTCGAAATCCAGAACGCCGCTGGCGAGCAGCGTAAGCACCATTTCGGCTTTTGAGGACGATCCACCGGGATGTCCGGACTGCGCGGCGTTGACGGCCGCGAATGCCAGTGCGCGCGCGATGCGGCACAGTGCGGCGATCCTGGGTTCCTGGATTTCGGGCAGCGGATCGAGCGCCAGCCCTCGCAGGTCCAGGTAGGCGCCTCCCTCGGCGCGGTATTGAAATCGTTGGGGCTCGATGGCGGCGAGCGCGGCGCGGCCTTCAGCATCCAGCAGATTGAATGCGGCAGCGATAGTTGACGACATGGCAACCTCCGTCAGTCGCGATTTTAACAGTAATACAGACCCTATGCTCTGAAATTAGCGCTAGAATGAAATCGCAAACGGAGGTGAAGTATGGAAACCCGTTTCCGGCTGCTGGCGGTCGCCGTTCTGGCGCTTTCCGGCGCCGCCTGCAACTCCGGGCGCCATTCCGCCTCGTCCTTTCGCCTGCCTCCCGATGGCGATGTGGAAAGAGGCAAAACGGCCTTTGTGGCTCTGGGGTGCAACTCCTGCCATGAAGTTTCCGGCGTGGACCTGCCACGGCCCACGGTACAGCCGCCAGTGCCGGTCGCGTTGGGCGGCGTGGTCGAGGCGCGTCTGAGCGATGCGTATCTGGTGACGTCGATCGTCTATCCCGAGCACGATCTGGGTCCCTATCCCAAGGACCAGGTCGCAAAAAACGGCGTCTCGCGGATGCCGCATTCCGACGAACGGATGACCGTCCGCCAGCTGGCGGACATCGTGGCGTTTTTGCAGTCGCGTTATTACGTCCCGCGAACGCCGGAAAACTACCGCTGAGCCGTAGCGGCGGCGCAAAACCCGTTCAACTCGACTGCGACCGAACCTGCCCGGCGATCTGCTTTTCCAGGGCAGCTTCGGTCTGCAGACTCTGCAAATCGCGCCCGATGGTCGCCACCGCTAAAGTTCGTCCGCGCGATTTGTACGTAACCGCGCAGTCCTGCTCTTTCATGCGTCCGTCCACTTCGACCGCCTCCCATTGTTCCGCGTGGCCGACATATTTGATGGACACGCCGTACTGGCGCGTCCAGAAGAAGGGCACGGCTTCGAAGCGCTCGCGATATCCCAGAATATTCCGTGCGGCGACCTGTCCCTGACGCTCGGCCACGACCCAGTGTTCGATGCGAATCGCCTGTCCGGACAGCGGGTCCGGCCAGCGGGCAATATCGCCGGCGGCGAAGATGCCGGGCGCGCTGGTTTCGAGGTATTCATTGACCAGAATCCCCCGATCGACTTTTAACCCCGCTTGCTCCGCCAGCGCGAGGGATGGGCGCACTCCCACACCAAGCACGAGGAAATCGGCGTCGAGACGGGCGCCGCTGCGGAGCACAGCCTGCCGTCCCTCGACGCGCTCGACCGTCTCGCCCACGTGGAAAACCACGCCGTGAGACTCGTGAAGGCTTAGAACGAAACGGCCGATCTCGGGGCCAAACACGTGTTCCAGGGGCGCCTGGCCGGGCATCACGACGTGGATGGCGATTCCGCGCTCGCGCAGCGAGGCGGCAACTTCCAGGGCGATGAAGCTGGCGCCGGCGATCACCACTTGTTTAGCGGATTCGGCCGCCTTGATCAGAGCGCGGCTGTCGGCAAACGTGCGAAGGTAGCGGAGTTGAGAGGCGGAGGCGCCGGGCACGGGAATTTGGACCGGGTCGGCTCCCGTGGCCAGCAGGAGCGCGCCGAATGGATTCGTGCGCCCGTTTTCGAGCCGGACCTGCTTACGCTGAACGTCGAGCGAAGATACACGTGAGTTGAGTAGCAGATCGATGCGCTGTTCGCGGAAGAAATCCGGCGGCCGCAGCGGCATCCACTCTTCAGGCGCGCTGCCCGCTAAGAAGTCCTTGGAGAGATTCGGACGGTCATACGGAGCGGAATCGTCCGCGGTGATCATCGTCACCGTTCCGTGATAACCCTCACGCCGCAGCATCTCGGCCGCGGCCAGACCGGCTGCTCCGCCACCCACAATCACGACCGAGGCGGGCAGAGCCGCGGAACTCGATACGGGCGGCTTGGGAGCGGCGGCCGGCAATCTCTCGCGAACGAAGACCTTGTCGCCGATGCGTTCCACCGCCCAGCAGGGGAGGGGATCGAATGCCGGTGCGCGCAGCGCTTCGCCGGTCCGGAGGTCGAAGCATGCGTGATGCAAAGGGCATCGCAGCTCGTGGCCGACGGCCAGCCCCTTGACGAGCGGCCCTCCGTAGTGAGGACACGCCGCGCCGACCGCAAAAAACTCGTCGCCGCGGCGCACCAGAACCACATCTTCGCCGCGCGCCTGGCCTTGAATCATGCCGCCCTCGGGAAGCTGTCCGGCGGGAATTCCATTCGCGAGATCCGGTTTCTTCGCGTCTTCCATGTGTTTCCCCCTCCCGTTGGTAATTATCGCGCCGGGGGTCGGGTGCGACTACGGGGTTGTCCCTGCGAATTGGCGCTTACCCAGGATGAAAGACTCCATGGCATTCGCGAACCCCTCCTCTTCATTGGAAGTGGTCACGCACCGCGCCTGTCCCTGCACTTCGGCGCTGGCGTTTCCCATCGCGATACTGAGCCCGCTCACCCGAAACATCAGTACATCATTCGGCATATCGCCAATGGTGGCGATCTGCGATGCCGGAATGGAGAGCGCCTCCGACATGACGGCGACCACGTGGCCCTTATTCGCGTCCGGGTGAGTGACGTCCAGGTAGTACGGCTGCGAACGCGCGGCCGAAACGTGATTGCCGCAATCGCTCTGCACGTCCGCTTCGCAGCGGGCCACCGCGGCATGGTCGTCGCCAACCCCCACAATTTTGGCCACGTGGTCCAGGTGCGCTGTGAAATCGGATACAACTTCCGGTGCGAACTTTACCGTCCATTGCTCGCGCGCCACGTGAGGAGCGTTGGGGTTGCGTACGAGCCAGTCTCGATCCGTGTAAACCCAGCAGTCCAGTCCATGGTGCGCGATCGCGTCGATCACTTTGACTGCGACGTCGGGAGGCACGAAACTGCGCGCCATCACGGAGAGATCCGGATGAACCATGACGCCGCCATTAAACGCAGCCAGCGGCTCGGTCAGACCCAGCGCGTCGATCAGCATCTTCATGCCGAGCGGCGGGCGGCCGCTCGTTATGGTGAAGGAAATCCCGGCGCCTCGCAGCTGATTCACGGCTTCCACCGAGCGCGGCGTCAGTACCTTTTCCTGCGTGACCAGCGTTCCGTCGACATCTGCAATTACCAGGCGAATATTGTTTGTCATAAACCCTCAACAGCCATGTGAACTTACGGTACGAATTCCAGCAAGTTTCGGCCCGTCCTCGATGCTCCTGAACGTTACCCTCATCCTTATTCCCGTGTCGCTATACGAACACGAAGTCAAAGGCTCGACATTGTCGACGACACGAAATGACCGGGACGCCAACAGATAGTAAATCGAGCCTGCCCTGCACCGCTGTAAAGAAACTCACGGTTACGCGCGGCGCCTCTGCCAACTGCTCAATCACGGCCCTCCCGGCACGCGATGCAGGGTGCTCGCGCCGATTTCGTATTGGACCAGGGAGCGCTGTCGTTTCTGGCACCGCGCGTGCACACGGTATCGCATATACACGCAAGGAGACGTACGGGTAAAGGAATAACGCTATGCAAATTGGAATGGTCGGACTCGGAAGAATGGGCGCAAACATGGTGCGCAGGCTGCTCAAAGGGCGCCACGAATGCGTGGTCTACGATGTGTCACCGAAAGCGGTGGAAGAACTGGTTCACGAAGGTGCGGCGGGCGCAACCGATTTCCAGGAGTTGGTCGACAAACTGAAAAAGCCGAGGGCCATTTGGCTGATGGTGCCGGCCGGCGTCGTCGATATGACGATTGCCCAGATCGTTCCGCTTCTCGATTCCGGCGACACGCTGATCGATGGTGGCAATTCGTACTACGTGGACGATATCCGGCGTGCGAAGGAACTCGCCGCAAAGGGTATTCACTATGTCGATGTCGGCACAAGCGGGGGCGTGTGGGGACTCGAGCGGGGATACTGCATGATGATCGGAGGCGAGCCTGCCATCGTCAGCCGTCTCGATCCGATATTCAAGCAACTGGCGCCGGGCGCCGGCGATATTCCACGGACACCCGGCCGGGAAAAGATGGGCGGAACAGCCGAGCTCGGCTACCTGCATTGCGGGCCGAATGGCGCCGGCCATTTTGTCAAAATGGTCCACAACGGGATTGAGTACGGCGTGATGGCCGCGTATGCCGAAGGGCTGGGAGTGCTGCGCGAAGCCGATATCGGGAAACGAAAAGCCGCTATCGACGCGGAAACCACGCCGCTGCGCGACCCCGATCACTACCAATACGAGTTGAACCTGCGCGATGTGGCGGAGGTGTGGCGCCGCGGCAGCGTGATCGCGTCGTGGCTGCTCGACCTGACAGCGGCTGCGCTCGTCGAAGACCAGGAGCTCTCGAAGTTCGCCGGGCGCGTCTCCGATTCGGGCGAAGGGCGTTGGACGGTGAAAGCTGCGATCGATGAAGCTGTGCCGGTGCCCGTTCTCTCGGCTGCCCTCTATCAACGCTTCAGTTCGCGCGGAGAGTCGGATTACACGGACAAGCTGCTTTCTGCCATGCGCTATCAGTTCGGCGGTCACCTTGAAAAGCAGGGCGGTAAACAGGCCGCCTGACAGGAGACATAGTGAACGACTTTCAGTCCGATGCCTTCGTTCTCTTCGGCGTGACCGGCGACCTGGCGCGCAAGAAGATCTTTCCGGCGCTGCAGGCCATGGTCAAACGGGGCACGCTGAACGTGCCGGTGATTGGCGTAGCGCGATCGAAGTGGACCATGGAGCAGCTTCGCGCGCGCGCTCGGCAGAGCCTCGAAGAGCATGGCGGGGTGGATCGCGCGGCATTTGAAAAACTATCCGGCCTGCTGCGCTATGTCGGCGGCGATTACAACGATCCCGCTACGTTCAGCGCTCTTCGCCGCGAACTGGGCTCCGCGCAGCACCCGGCGCATTACCTTGCGATCCCGCCGGTACTGTTTCCAACGGTGGTGGAGCAATTGGGAAAGACCGGCTGCACCAAAGGCGCGCGGGTCATTGTCGAAAAGCCGTTCGGGACGGATCTGGCTTCGGCGCGCGCTCTCAACGCGATTCTGCTCGGCACCTTCCCCGAGAAGGCGATTTTCCGCATCGATCATTATCTTGGCAAGCGCGCGGTACACAGTCTTCTGTACTCGCGGTTTGCGAATTCGTTCCTGGAGCCTTTCTGGAACCGCACCTACGTCCAGAGCGTCCAGATCACCATGGCCGAAGATTTCGGCATCGAGACCCGCGGCGCGTTTTACGACCAGACCGGCGCCGTGCGCGATGTGGTGCAGAACCATCTCTTTCAGGTTTTGACCAACCTCGTCATGGAGCCGCCGACGCGGGTGGACAGCGAATCGATCCGCGATGAAAAGGTCAAGGTGCTGAAAGCCATTCCGCCGGTCGCCGTATCCAACATCGTTCGCGGGCAGTACCGTTCCTATCGATCGGAAAAGGGCGTCGCAGCGGATTCCAAAACCGAGACATTTGCGGCTCTTCGCCTGGAAATCAACTCCTGGCGATGGCAGGGCGTTCCCGTCTTCATCCGTGCCGGCAAGTATCTCCCGGTCACCTGCACGGAACTGCTGGTGCGTCTGCGCCGTCCGCCGAATCTCTTCCCGGCTTCTCCCGGCGAGCCGAACCATTTCCGGCTGCGAATCAGTCCCGACGTCACCACGGCCTTCGGGATGATGGTGAAATCGCCCTGCGACGACCTGGTGGGAGAGCCGATCGAGTTGATCGCGCGACAGGATCCGGTAGCGGGTGAGATGGATGCCTACGAGCGCGTGCTGCACGACGCCATGTCCGGCGACGCCACGCTGTTTGCCCGCGAGGACTACATTGAAGAGGCGTGGCGCATTGTGGATCCGGTACTCAAGGCCAACATTCCGGTGTACGAGTATGAACATGGCACGTGGGGACCGGCTCAGGCGGAGCAAAAGGTTGTGCCCGTGGATGGATGGCACAATCCTGTGATGCAGGCTCAGGCGGCAGGGGCGGAAATGCGTGCCGCGTGAGTGGACACAGAAAGGGAATGACATGCGAATCGGTATTGCGACGGATCACGGAGGGTTTGTACTGAAGGAACAACTGCTCGCCCATCTTCGCGAAGGCGGACACGAAGTGGTGGATTTCGGAGCGGACAGTTTCAACCCGGGCGATGATTATCCCGACTTCATCACGCCGCTCGCCCAGGCGGTCAGCGCGGGAAAAGTGGACCGCGGCGTAGCGGTCTGCGGCAGCGGGGTCGGTGCGGCGGTCTGCGCAAACAAGGTTCCCGGTATCCGCGCGGCGCTGATTCACGACCATTTCTCAGCGCACCAGGGAGTCGAAGACGATAACATGAACATCCTCTGCATTGGAGGAAGAGTGATGGCGTTCGCTGCGGCCCAGGAGTTTGTCGATGCGTTCCTCGCGGCCACCTTCAGCGGGGCCGAACGGCACGTCCGCCGGCTCGCCAAGGTCGCAGCACTGGAAAGCCATCTTGTCGGCCGTTAGAAGATCGCTGGGAGAACCATTATGAGCGTTATGCAGGTAGCGCATCCACTCACGGGTCAGGAGCTGGACCAACTGTGCATCAACACGATTCGCACGCTTTCCATCGACGCCGTGCAACAGGCTAACTCCGGACACCCCGGCACGCCGATGGCGCTGGCTCCGCTGGTGTACACGATCTGGAATCGTCTCATGCGGTTCGATCCGCGGGACCCCATCTGGCCCAATCGCGACCGGTTCGTGCTTTCGAACGGCCACGCGTCCATGCTGCTGTGGTCGACGCTTCACCTCACGCAGACACAGGCCGTCGACGCGGAATACGAAGTCCTCGGCAGGCCATCGGTGACTCTCGATGATATTCGCCACTTCCGCCAACTCGGGAGCAAGGCGCCCGGGCACCCCGAGTATCACCTGGTTTCCGGAGTCGAAGCCACGACCGGCCCGCTGGGGCAGGGCGTTGCCATGGGCGTGGGAATGGCGATCGCGCAAAAATGGCTCGCCAGCCGCTACAACCAGCCCGGATTCCCGATGTTCGATTACAACATTTATACAGTCTGCGGCGACGGCTGCATGATGGAAGGCGTATCCTCGGAGGCGGCTTCGCTGGCCGGGCATCTCGGCCTTGACAATCTGTGCCTGATTTACGACAACAACCACATCACCATCGAAGGGAGTACACGCATCGCGTTTACCGAGGATGTCGCGGCGCGGTTTCTTGCTTACGATTGGAACGTCTTGCGAGTCGGCGACGCCAACGACATCGACCGCATCGAACACGCACTGCGCGTCTTCCAGGAGACCAAGGGCCGGCCAACCGTGATCGTACTCGACAGCCACATCGGCTATGGCTCCCCGCACAAGCACGACTCGGCCGAGGCTCACGGAGAGCCCCTGGGCGAAGAAGAGGTTCGTCTGGTCAAACGCAACTACGGCTGGCCGGAAGACGCGAAGTTCCTGGTGCCCGATGGCGTGTATCAACACTTTGCCGAGGGCGTGGGCGCGCGCGGCCAGAAAACGCACGCCGAATGGAGCGGGTTGTTCACTGACTATCGGACCAGGTACCCTGACCTGGCGGTGGAGATCGATCTCATGCAGCGCCGCGAGCTCCCGGCCGGCTGGGACCGCAATCTGCCGACGTTTCCTGCCGACGAGAAAGGCATCGCGGGCCGCGACGCATCCGGGAAAGTTCTCAACGTGCTGGCGCAGAATATCCCCTGGTTTCTCGGCGGCGCCGCCGACCTGGGGCCATCCACCCGGACTGCTTTGAAGTTTCCGGGCGCCGGCGATTTTCAGGCCGGAAGCCCGGGCGGGAGAAATTTCCACTTCGGTGTGCGCGAGCATTCCATGGCGGCGATCGTCAACGGCCTCTCGCTTTCGAAGATCCGGGCATTCGGCGCGACTTTCTTCATCTTCAGCGATTACGCGCGGCCGGCCATCCGGCTTTCCGCCCTGATGGAGTTGCCCACCATATTCGTGTTCTCGCACGATGCCATGGGTGACGGAGAAGACGGTCCGACCCACCAGCCCGTCGAACAACTGGCAGCCATGCGGGCGATTCCCGGACTCGTCACCATCCGTCCGGCGGACGCGAATGAGGTGGTGGAGGCGTACCGCTACGTGATGCAGTTGCGCCACAAGCCTGCTGCGTTGGCCTTGTCCCGCCAGGCCCTGCCCACGTTCGACCGCAGCAGGTATGCATCGGCTGCGGGTGTGGCGCGCGGCGCCTACGTACTGGCCGATGCTCCCGGCGCGGACCCGGAGGTGATTCTGATCGCCTCGGGCAGCGAGGTCATTCTCGCAGTGGAAGCGCACGAAAAGCTCCGGGCTGAAGGCATCCGCTCGCGAGTGGTCTCCATGCCTTCGTGGGAGATCTTCGAGGACCAGACACAGCAGTATCGCGATAGCGTGCTGCCGCCGAAAGTCACGGCCCGTGTGTCGGTGGAGCAGGCCGCTACGTTTGGATGGGAGCGCTACGTGGGCGCTTCCGGCAGGATGATCGGCATGAAGACGTTCGGAGCTTCGGCGCCTCTCAAGGCGCTCCAGACCAAGTTCGGCTTTGAGCCCGGCCGCGTTGCGGAAATTGCCAAAGAGCTTCTGGGCAAGAACTGATGACGAGCGAAGAGGCGCGCCTGGAAGCTTCACGGCTGCGCACGGCGCACTGGAATCGCTGGGGCCCGTTTTTGAGCGAACGGGCGTGGGGAACCGTTCGGGAAGACTACAGCGAGCACGGCACCGCGTGGGATTACTTCCCTCACGATCACGCCCGCTCCCGCGCGTACCGCTGGAACGAAGACGGTATCGCGGGGATTTGCGATCGCCACCAGAAGATCTGTTTCGCGCTGGCGTTCTGGAACGGGAAAGACCCCATCCTCAAAGAGCGCCTCTTCGGCCTCAACGGGAATGAGGGCAATCACGGCGAAGATGTGAAGGAGTGTTACTACTATCTGGACAACACACCCACGCACTCGTACATGAAGTACCTCTACAAGTACCCGCAGGCGGCCTTCCCGTACTCCTGGCTCGTGGAAGAAAACCGGCGCCGCGGCAGAACCGAGCGCGAGTTCGAGTTGATCGACACCGGAGTATTCCGGGACGGCCGGTATTTCGATGTCTTTGTGGAGTACGCCAAGGCCGGAGTCGAAGAGATTCTGGTCCGCATCACCGTGCACAACCGCGGGCCCGAGCCGGCTTCTCTGCACCTGCTGCCCACAATCTGGTTCCGCAACACGTGGTCATGGGGGCGCGGCAATCCCAAGCCGGCGCTGAAACGCTGCGGCAGCGATGGTGCTGTGATCGAGCTCTCCGAGCCGCAATACGGTAAACGCTGGATGGTCTTTGAGGGTCAACCGGCGCTGCTCTTCACGGAGAACGAAACCAATATGAAGCGGTTGTTCTCCTACGACAACGGCTCGCGATATACAAAGGATGCGATCGATGCGTTCATTGTTCACGGCGCGAAGGACGCGGTGAACCCGGCGCAGACCGGCACCAAGGCTTCCGCTCACTATGAGCTGAATTTGGCCGCGGGCGCAAGTGAGATGATCCGCATCCGGCTTACCGACACGATCAGCAGTTCCGGTGTTGCCGCGCATCCCTTTGACGATGTATTCGCCGAGCGGCAAAACGAAGCGGACGAGTTTTACGCTACGGTGATTCCGCCGGATCTATCTCCCGATGGAAAGAACGTGATGCGGCAGGCCATCGCCGGGCTGCTGTGGTCGAAGCAGTTCTATCACTACATCATTACGGAGTGGCTCTCGGGCGATCCGGCTAGTCCGCCACCTCCGCCGGGCCATCAACACGGGCGCAATCACGAATGGACTCACCTCTACAATTCCGACGTCATCTCCATGCCGGATAAGTGGGAGTATCCGTGGTACGCTGCGTGGGACCTGGCATTTCACTGCGTGGCCCTGGCGCTGGTGGATCCGGAATTCGCCAAGGAGCAGTTGGTGCTGATGGTGCGCGAGTGGTACATGCACCCCAACGGGCAGCTCCCGGCTTACGAATGGGCATTCGACGATGTGAACCCGCCGGTGCACGCGTGGGCAGCGTGGCGAGTGTATAAGATCGAAAAGAAGCGCCGTGGAGTCGGCGACCGGGCCTTTCTGGAGCGCATGTTTCACAAGCTGCTGCTGAATTTCACCTGGTGGGTCAACCGCAAAGATACCGAAGGCCGCAACGTTTTTCAGGGCGGCTTTCTCGGGTTGGACAACATCGGCGTGTTCGACCGTAGCGCGCCGCTGCCGTGGGGCGGGCACATCGAACAGGCCGACGGCACCGGCTGGATGGGCATGTACTGCCTGAACCTGCTGGCCATTGCGATGGAACTGGCGAAAGAGGATCCCGCGTACGAGGATGTGGCGAGCAAATTCTGGGAACATTTCCTCTACATCGCCGCGGCCATCAATAACCTCGGCGGTGGCGGGAACTGCATGTGGAATGAAGAAGACGGCTTCTTCTACGACGTTCTGCACAGGCCGGATGACCGGCACGTTCCAATGCGTCTCCGCTCTATGGTCGGTCTGATTCCGCTCTTCGCCGTTCAGACACTGGAGCCAGAGATGGTCGACCGGCTGCCCGGCTTCAAACGCCGCATGGAGTGGTTCCTGCGCAACCGTCCCGACCTGACCGGAAACGTCGCCTGCATGGATATCGAAGGCGAAGGCTCGCGCCGGCTGCTCTCCATCGTCGATGCGGACAAGCTCCGGCGGGTTCTCGGCTATATGCTGGACGAGTCGGAGTTCCTGTCGGCATACGGCGTTCGATCGCTTTCCCGCCATTACAAAGATCATCCGTACGTCCTGCCGGTCAACGCGTCCCAGTATCGTGTGGACTATGAGCCGGGCGATTCCACGACCAACGTGTTCGGCGGAAACTCGAACTGGCGCGGCCCCGTCTGGTTTCCGGTGAATTTTCTCCTGATCGAATCGCTGCAAAAATTCAACCACTACTACGGGCCCGGATTCCGCGTAGAATGCCCGACGGGATCCGGCACACACTTGACGCTATGGGAAGTGGCGGCCGAACTCTCGCGGCGGCTGGCCCATCTCTTTTTGAACACGCCGGAGGGGAAACGCCCGGCAAACGGGACGAATGAGATTTACGCTGCGGATCCGCATTGGCGCGATTTGATCCAGTTCTACGAATATTTCCACGGCGAGGATGGTTCGGGCCTCGGCGCCAATCATCAAACAGGTTGGACCGCGCTGATAGCAAAACTCCTGCAGCAGAGTGGCGAGTAAGTTGTGCCGGAGATCATCGAGTTTGGTCCCGACATTCTTGCCAGCGCGCAGGGTTCGCTCGAGCGCGAGTGGCTCGAGACCAACGGCATAGGCGGGTTCGCGTCGTCCACCATCTGGGGCATGAACACGCGCCGCTACCACGGCCTGCTGACGGCGGCGACAAAGCCTCCTGTAGGCCGGATGGTCCTGCTTTCGAAGCTCGAAGAGACCCTCGTCGTGGACGGCAACCGCTTCGAGCTGGCGGTCAATCGCTACCCTGGAGTCCTCTATCCGCGCGGCTTCGAATACCTGGTGAGCTTCCGGCTGGATCCGTTTCCGGTGCTCCGCTATCAAGCCGGAGGCGCAGAGATCGAAAAGACGGTCTTCATGGTGCACGGCGAGAACACAACGGTGATCCAGTACACGCTGCTCGATGGCCCCGCCTGCGAACTGGAAGTCCGGCCTTTGACGGCGTTTCGCGATTACCACAGCCTGACGCATCAGAACGATGTCCTGCGGAGCGGATTGGATGACTTCGGCGGCGTGGCGGCGTTTCGGCCTTACGATGACGTGCCCGCGCTTTACCTGGCGCATGAGGATGCCGCAATCGAAAAAACCGGCTACTGGTACCGCAACTTCGAATACGATGCGGAACGCCGCCGCGGCCTCGATTTCACCGAGGATTTATTCAACCCGTTCCTGATGCGGCTCCCGCTGCGGCGCGGAGCGACTTGCAGCATCGTGGCGTCGACTGCCCCGCGAGACCGAAACCCCGCCGGGATGCGCGAAGCCGAGCTCGAGCGAAGGCGGCAGGTACTTGCACACTCGCTTGCGCAAACGCCGCTGGTGTGTGCGTTGACCGCAGCCGCCGGCCACTACCTGGTCGCGCGTGGCGAAGGCCAGACGATCATCGCCGGCTACCACTGGTTCGGCGATTGGGGCAGAGACACGATGATCGCGCTGCCCGGCATTACCCTGGCAACGGGCCGGTACGACTCCGCGCGGGCGATTTTGGGCGAATTCGCAAAGCACATCGACCGTGGAATGTTGCCAAACCGATTCCCCGATGCCGGAGAGCAGCCGGAATACAACAGCGTGGATGCCGCGCTGTGGTTCTTCGAGGCGGCGCGCGCGTATCTCGCATACACCCACGATGAGGACTTCGTGCTCAGCGAACTATACCCGAAGCTGCGGGAGATCATTCAGTGCTACGCGGCGGGCACGCGTTACGGAATCCGCGTTGACAGCGATGGCCTCGTGCACGCCGGTGAAGCCGGGACGCAGTTGACGTGGATGGATTCGAAGATCGGCGATTGGGTGGTGACGCCGCGGCGCGGCAAGCCGGTCGAGGTGCAGGCACTCTGGTACAACGCGCTGCGGGTGCAACTCGGCCTTGCACAAACCGCGGGCGACCGGAAAGCGGAGGCGCTCCTCACCGTGATGGCTGAGCGTGCCCATACGAACTTCAATCGCCTGTTCTGGAACCCTGAAGCCGAATGTCTCTATGATGTCATCGATGGCGATACACATGACGCCTCCATCCGCCCCAACCAGGTGCTCGCAGTGAGCCTGACAAATTCCATGGTGGATGCGGGGCGCGGCCGGAAGATCCTTTGCGTGGTGGAAAAGCATCTGCTCACGCCGCTCGGCCTCAGAACGCTTTCGCCCGCCGACCCGGCTTACCGCGCGCACTACTGCGGCGATGTGGTGAGCCGCGACTCGGCGTATCATCAGGGAACCGTGTGGCCATGGCTGATGGGGCCTTTCATCACTGCCTACATGAGAATTCATCGACATTCACCGCAAGCCCGCGATCAGGTGAAGCATTGGTTGACCGGTTTTCACGAACATCTGCGGGTCGCGGGGCTGGGCCAGATCTCAGAGTTGGCCGATGGCGACCCTCCCGACGCGCCGGGAGGCTGCATCGCGCAGGCGTGGAGTGTCGCGGAATTGCTGCGGGCAATTGTCGAGGATGTGCTCGAGGTTGCACCTCCCGGAGTGGAGTCCTGAGTGCCGAAACCGCCTGTTAAAGCGATCGCTGCCGCGCACTCGCGATTGGGTTCGAAAGCCATGCCCGCTCAGCCTATGCCCGGCGGCGACGAGAGCCGGACAGGTCTTCTGTGGCTCGCGGCGGTGTCCTGTCTCGCGGGATCGATCACCGGATTCATTGTCGCCATGTTCCGTCTGGTCCTCGAGCAGGCAAATCTCTGGCGTCAGGAATGGATTGCGCGGGCGCACGTGTGGCCGGTCGCGGGCGCTCTCCTCACGGTTGCAGTTGTGGCGGGCGCCGCGGCATGCGCGGCATGGATGGTGCGCCGCTTTTCTCCGGGCGCGGCGGGGAGCGGCATTCCGCACGTCGAGGCAGTCGCCAAAGGTCAGTTGCCACCGGAGACGCTGGCCTTGTTCCCGGTGAAGTTCCTGGGCGGTCTGCTGGCTATCGGCGGCGGTCTGGCGCTGGGCAGGGAAGGCCCTAGCGTACAGATGGGAGCGAAGGTGGGCATGTACCTGGGGAAGCGATTCCATCTCACGCACCCGGAGTCCATCGCGCTCCTGGCTGCGGGCGGCGGCGCCGGCCTGGCCACTGCGTTCAACGCCCCCATCGCGGGTGCGGTGTTCGTGCTCGAGGAATTGCTCCGCTGTTTCGAAACGCGCATGGCCATTGCGGCGCTGGGGGCATCGAGTTGCGCGATTGCGGTCGCCCGGGTATTTCTCGGCTCCGAGCCGGATTTCCGGGTGGCCCCCATGCCGTTTTTCGGTCATGGAACCGGAGTGCTCTTCCTGACACTCGGGATTGCCGTCGGATTCGCCGGCATGGCGTACAACGAAACCATCGTCGGCGCACTGGCGCTGGCGGGGCGCCTTCGCTGGCGGGTGGAGGCGCGCGCGGCCCTCATCGGCGCCGTCGTCGGCGCGCTGGCGTGGATGGCTCCGGCCGCGGTGGGCGGAGGAGATCTGCTCACGCAGCAGGCGCTCTCCGGCTCCTATTCCGTTGTTCTGATCCTGGGCATGTTTGCGCTGCGCTTCCTGCTGGGCCCGGTGTCTTATGCAGCCGGAACGCCGGGCGGCCTGTTTGCGCCCATGCTGGTTCTGGGCGCCGAATTGGGTCTGCTGTTTTCCGCGCTCTGCGGGCTGGTGCTGCCGCATCAGCCTGTGCCCGCCGCGGCGTTCGCAATGGTCGGGATGGCGGCCTTCTTCACGGCTGTAGTCAGAGCTCCGGTCACCGGCATTATCCTGGTGGTCGAGTTGACGGCCGGCTTTTCGCAGCTCCTGCCGATGTTGTGGGCGTGCTTTCCCGCGATGCTGATTCCCACGCTGTTCCGCGTAAGGCCGATTTACGATATGCTCAGCCCGCCCGCCGTGCAGCGGAAACGCGGGTAGGGAACGCTTCTACGCGGAGCTTTCCGCCAGAGCCGCGCGAAGGTTCCTCACCTGAGTGCGATGGTCGAGCAGGTGCAAGCGCTGCAGTAGCGCGTACTCCTTCCATTGCAGTTCCGCGAACCAGATCTGAGGTTTGGCGGTTCCGTCTTCCAGCTTACGCAACGCGACCATGACGGTTCGCACCGTAGCCGTGCTTTGCGGGGCTGAATCGTCCGGCGCGGTACCCAGTACTTCCGCCATGGCACGATTCGCCTGGCGGAGCTCCTCCACCAGCAGTTCCCACGGGGCCCACTCGCCGGCGCCGGAGCGCAGCGCCTCATATACCGGAGGCAGGGGCGGACGGCGCCCGGCCAGCAGATGACGCAACTCCTCCGCGCCCCGAACCTGTGTCTGGGAAACGTGATCGACCACTTCCGCGATACTCCATTTGCCGGGGATCGGCCGCATGCGCGCCACCGCGGCCGGGATCGCAGCGACGGCCTCTTCGAACTCGTTCGCCGCGGCTCGCACACGGTCCCGGATGGCGGACACGCTCAATTCCCGGGAGCGCGTTCTCAGATAATCCATCATGCGGATGGATTCCGGTGTGAGAGGCGAACCGTCGACCGCGGTTGTTTCGATCATAAGACATGCCCCATCACGTCATAGAGCGGGAAGCGTAAACAATCATATACCAGGACCGGTTTCGGGCTGCGGATGCGAACCCGCGAGCGCGAGCGCCAGGCCTGGTCCCACAAAAACGGGATTGACAAGAGCGTTAGCGGTCGTCGAGAATGGACATCGTTATCGAATGACGAAGACGAAATTTGATTCACAAGATCCGGCTGTCGACCGCGATCTCTATTCCGGACTGATGCGCCTGCACATCCTGCACCATGCCGCCGAGGAGCCGATCTTCGGTCTGGGTATGCTCGAGGAACTGGGGCGCCACGGCTATCGCATCAGCCCCGGAACTCTCTATCCGCTCCTGCACGGCCTGGAAAAGAAGGGATACATCAAAGCCACGGAGCTGAGGAACGGCAAGTCGCTGCGCAGAGTCTATCGGGCTACACCACTCGGGCGGAAAGCCCTCGCCGCGGCCAAACTCAAGGTCCGCGAGTTCATCGGAGAACTGTTCGAAGGGGAATAGCGACCGTGTTGAAACAGCAGACAAGAAGACAATGTGCACCCACAGCGAAACTCGCGATTCTACTTTTCGCTGCTCGGATGGCCCTGCTTGCCCAGCAGCTCGCCCCGCCGGCGGAGCTGAACATCCTGCAAGCCGTCGACGATGCCCTGAAGAACTACCCCTCGATTCGGGTGACGCAGGAACAGATGAACGCCGCGGCAGCCGGTATCCGCCTGGCGCAAACCGCCTACCTGCCGCGTGTGGACACTTTGTTCCAGATGAACCGCGCCACCCGCAATACCTTTTACGGCCTGCTGCTGCCTCAGGGAGCCATTCCCGGTGTCGATGGCGTTCCGGCGAACAATCTCGGCTCGGTATGGGACAGCGGCGCCGGTGTGCTGGTCACCTGGCAGCCTTTCGATTTTGGTTTGCGCCGCGCGAATGTGGCAACCGCGACGGCCACCCGCAACCAGGCCCGGGCCGCCTTGAATCGAACCCGCTACGATGTTTCGGTCGCCACCGCTGACGCCTTCCTGACCGTGATCGCGGCGCAACAGACGGCCGAAGCGTCGCGCGCCGCAGTCGACAGTTGGCAGGTTCTGCTTCGCAGCATCCACGCTCTGGTAGCCGCGCAACTCCGGCCCGGAGCCGATGAATCCAGAGTACAGGCCGAATTGGCGCTTGCCCGGACGCAGGTTGCACAAGCCGAGCAGGCCATCGATGTCGCTCGGGCCACACTTTCGCAATTCGTCGGCGTCCCTCCGGACCAACTCACCCTCAGCGCCGGCAAGTTGCTCGCAATCCCACCCGAACGCCCCGAAGCTCCGCTGAATGTCGCGGCGAATCCGCTCGTCTTGGAGCAGAATGCCGCTATCGCGCAACAGCAGAGCCGGCTCGACGCTCTGCAGAAAGCATATTACCCGCAGTTTTCTCTCCAGGGCGTAGCGGCTGCGCGCGGTACGGGGATGGAAACCAATGGTTCCCGAATGGGCGGCCTGAACGGCCTGGCTCCCACTGTTCAGAACTATGGACTTGGTCTGACCGTCACGTTTCCGGTCATGGACCGCTTCGCCATTCACGAGCAGGAAGCCGTGCAGTCGGCGAATGTGCGAGTGGGGCAGGCGCAGTATCAGGTTATTGCCACGAACCTCCTGGCGCAATTCAACACGGCGCTGGCTATACTCGCGGGCGCACGGCGCGTAGCCGCGAACACACCCGTGGAGATTTCGTCCGCCCGCACAGCCGTCCAGCAGGCCACCGCGCGGTATCACTCGGGTTTAGCACCCATCGACGATCTCGCTCAGGCGCAGCGTCTCCTTGTACAGGCCCAGATCGATGACTCTCTGGCCCGCCTGAGCGTGCGGCGCGCGCAGTTGCAGGTGGCAACCGCTCGTGGCGATATACAGCCGTTTCTCGCTGAGGTAACCCGTTGAGTCTTGTAAGGGGTAGAACAACATGCGTCTTGTACTAGCGGCTCTGCGGAGGCCCGTCACAGTCGTGATCGCTCTCATAGCGATTGCCCTCTGCGCGGTGCTTGCCATCGAGCGAATGCATGCCGACATCTTTCCGCAGGTTGGCGACCCGGCAATCTATGTCGCCCAACCCTATACCGGCATGGACCCCGCCCAGATGGAAGGTTACCTCACGTTCTATTACGAGTATCATTTCCTCTACATCACGGGCATCGATCACGTCGAGAGCAAAAGCATCCAGGGCGCGGCCTTAATGAAGCTCGTCTTTCACGAGGGAACCGATATGAGCCAGGCGATGGCGGAGACCGTCGGCTATGTGAATCGCGCCCGGTCCTTTATGCCTCCCGGAACGGTTCCGCCGTTCATCACGCGTTTTGACGCAGGGAGCGTGGCCGTCGGGTTGCTCGTGTTCAGCAGCACAGGGCATACGCAAGGCGAAATGCAGGATTTCGCCATCAATCGCGTGCGGCCTCTGTTCGCGACTCTCCCCGGCGTTTCCGCCCCGCCTCCATTCGGTGGAAATCAGAGGACCATCGTCGTCACGCTCGATCCCGACAAGCTCCAGGAATACAAGATTTCGCCGGAAGAAGCCATCCAGGCGGTAACCAAGTCCAGTGTCGTGATGCCGTCCGGGAATATGTGGACCGGCAAGCTGGAACGCATCGCGCGAACCAATTCCGCCCTGGGGGCGAACCTCACCGAGTTGCTCGATACGCCGATTCGGCCTGTGTCCGGGACCAGCGTCTACCTGCGCGACATCGGGACCGTCGAAAACGGAACCGATATCATCACCGCCTACGCTCACGTCAATGGCAGAAGGACCGTCTACATCCCCGTCACGAAACGCGCGGATGCCTCCACCCTGGCGGTCATCAATGCGGTGAAGGCGGCGATCCCGACTTTCCAAAGAGTGCTGCCGGACGATGTCGATGTCAGTCTCCAGTTTGACCAGTCGCCCTATGTGACGAACTCGCTCAAGGGTCTGGTGACCGAGGGCCTGCTCGGGGCGGTCCTGACCGGCTTGATGGTGTTGATCTTCCTTCACGATTGGAGAAGCGCTCTCATCGTCATCATGAATATTCCCTTCGCTCTCCTGAGCGCGGTCATCCTCCTCTGGTTTACCGGACAGACGATGAACATCATGACCCTGGGCGGGCTCGCGCTGGCGGTGGGCGTTCTCGTGGACGAAGCTACGGTCGAGATCGAGAACATTCACACTCAGATGCTTCCGGGTGTCTCCCGCGCGCGGGCGGTGGTGGAAGCGTGCAGCCGGACGGCAATCGCCCGCCTGCTCTCCATGTGCTGCATTCTGGCGGTCTTTGTCCCTTCCTTCTTCATGGTCGGGGTGGCGCGGCAGCTTTTTGTTCCGCTCTCCCTGGCGGTTGCCTTTTCCATGATCTCGTCCTACCTGCTCTCCAGCAGCCTGGTTCCGGTTTTCTCGACCTGGTTGATGAGAGAGGCTCACCGCGGGGAGGAGCATGAAGGACTTTTTGGCCACCTCCGCACATTTTACGAACGGTATCTGCGTGGTGTCTTGCGGTTCCGTTGGCCGCTCGCTATCGTCTATCTTGTCTCGGCGCTCGGGCTGCTCTATGTTCTTCTACCCCGGATGGGAACCGAACTGTTTCCCGACACAAACCCGGCGCTCTTCCGGATTCGCCTTCGCGCGCCGGCGGGAACCCGCGTCGAAGAGAGCGAGCGCATAGTTCTCCGGGCACTGGACATCATCAAGAGGGAGGCCGGTCCCGGGAATATCGAGATCACCAGCGATTTCGTGGGCCTGATTCCCTCCAGCTATCCGGTGGACCTGATCCATCTGTTCACCAGCGGCCCGCAGGACGCCATCATCCAGGTTGCGCTGAAACCGGATGCTCCGCGCGGCGAAGCCTTGCGGGAACGCATTCGGGCCAGCCTGGAGCACGAACTCCCCGGCAGCCGGGTGTCGTTCGAAGCGGGGGACATCGTGACCCAGGTGATGAGTTACGGATCTCCAACGCCCATCGAGGTCGCGGTACAAGGGATCAATCTGCAGGCCGATTCCGACTATGCCGAGAAAGTCCGGCGGCAGATGGCAAAACTGAGTTTCATTCGGGATCTGCAGTACCGGCAGGAGATGCACTATCCGACTCTCGATATCGATATCAACCGCAATCGCGCCGGCCAGTTCGGCCTCACCATGGCAGACGTTGTGCATTCGGTAGTGCCGGCGACATCCTCGTCCCGGTTTACCGATCCCAACTATTGGCGCGACCCGAACTCCGGCAATGCGTTTCAGATTCAGGTGGAGCTGCCGCAAAACCAGATTCAGAGCGTTCAGGAGGTCGGCAGTATCCCGGTGATGCCGGTGGGAAGTTCCAAACCCCTGCTCGATGACATCGCCAGCCTGAAGCCGAACACCATGCCTGGCGAGATCGACCGCTATAACGGTCAGAGGGTAGTCAGCCTGACCGCCAACATCCACAACATCACGCTTGGTGAGGCGGCGGCGAAACTTCGGCAGGCGCTGGCCGACGCTGGAACGCCTCCGCGAGGAGTTTCGGTCGTCACGCGCGGCGAAATTCCCCCTCTGGAGCAGACGATCTCCGGATTACGGCTGGGGCTTCTGCTGGCCGTGGTCGTTATCTTCCTGCTGCTCTCGGCGAACTTCCAGTCCGTGCGGCTGGCGCTGGCGATTGTGCTGACGGTTCCGGCGGTGCTTTGTGGGGTTCTGCTGATGCTGAAGGCAACCGAAACGACGCTGAATATCCAATCCTTCATGGGCGCGATCATGGCGATCGGAATCGCGGTAGCCAATTCCATCCTGCTGGTCACTTTCGCGGAGCGTTCGCGCCACGAGAACCGGCCGGTGCTGGAAGCGACAGCTATCGGCGCCAGCAGCCGTCTGCGCGCCATCCTGATGACGGCCGCCGCGATGATCTTCGGAATGCTGCCGATGGCCATCGGCTTCGGCGAGGGCGGCCGGCAGGCGGCGCCCCTGGGCCGGGCGGTCATCGGCGGCCTGCTGGTTTCCACCTTTGCCACGTTGACCATCCTGCCTTCCATCTATGCGATCTTGCAACGGAGCGCTTCGCTCACCTCTCCATCTTTAAACCCCATGGATCCTACGAGCCGATACTATGATGCGAATTGAGAAATACGTTCTGCCGGTGTTGCTGCCGGCTATTGCCGCATCGCTGGTGTGCGCGCAGACCGGCCAACTGGCGCCGGTGATCTCCCGGCCGGTGTCCCAAACCGTCGACCTGCCGGGCGAGATCTGGCCGTTCCTGAGTGTCTCGCTGCATGCCAAGGTGCCCGGCTATGTCGAGCAGGTGCGGGTGGACCGCGGCAGCGTTGTGGGCAAAGGGGACCTCCTGATCGAGCTGACAGCGCCGGAAATGGACGCTCAGATTGCCGAAGGGGAATCGAAGTTTCAGGCTGCGGAGGCGGACAGGCTTCAAGCCGAAGCTCAGTTGGCGGCAGCACAGAGCACTTACGAGCGAACACAGGAAGCCGCCAAGACACCCGGAGCCGTGGCGGGAAACGACCTGGTCCAGGCTCAGAAGCAGGTGGAAGCCGCGCAGGCTCTCGTCAGGTCCAGGCAAAGGGCGAGCGCAGCGGCGGAATCCGCCGTGAACGCGCTGAAGGTAATGATGGCCTACCTGAAGATCACCGCGCCTTTTGACGGTGTTGTCACGGACCGCCTGGTCCATCCCGGCGCTTTGGTGGGCCCTCCCTCCGACCCGGCTCTCCTCGTCATCCAGCAGGTCTCGCACCTGCGCGTCGTCGTGCCGGTTCCGGAGGAATACGTCGGCGGGATTGTGCGCGGAGCGACTGTCGCATTTTCGGTCCCAGCGTACCCGGGCCGCGCCTACACCGGCAGGATTGCCCGGATCGCCGACGCACTCGATCAAAAGACTCGCACCATGTCCGTCGAACTCGACTTCATGAATCGGGACAGCTCGCTCGCACCTGGCATGTATCCCAGCATCAAATGGCCCGTACGCAGTCAGGGTTCCGAATTGTGGGTGCCCAAAACCAGTGTTGTGACTACCACGGAGCGAACGTTCGTCATCCGCAACCATGACGGCCGCGCGGAGTGGGTGGATGTCAGGAAAGGCGTTACCGAAGGCGATCTCGTCGAAGTGTTCGGGAATCTCCAGCCGGGCGAAACTGTGGTGCGGCGCGCAACCGATGAAATGAGAGACGGCGCTCCCTTACAGATCGCGGCGAAGTCGAAATAGAGGTCGAGCAATTCGCCGCCGAACGTGTTCCCGCGCGACCGTTGAACCCGGGAAAGGCCCCGTCTTTGGCTAATCTTCCCTGGCGGGGCTGCCATCGGCGTTCACGGCGAATTCCGATTTTCTGCCGCCTTTTTGGATGACAGCCTCATAGCTGACCGACGATCCCCTGGTCACCGATTCCACCCGCAGAATCTTGCCGGAAACGCCGGCCCGCTGCTCGAAGGCTTTCCGCGCAGGCTCGGGAATCGCGGACAACGTTGTGGCTTCTTCCACCTCAACCACCGCCCCGCTCGCGTTGATCAGTACGTCACGCGATTTGCCTTCGACTGTCGTCTCGGCTTCATAAAACGTCTCGCCGTGTTCCACCTCTTTCGACAATCCACGCAAAGTGGCATTCCGCGTCTGCTCCTGAACGGTCTTCCGCACCGCCTGGGGCAGGTTTTTCATCTCGACCTTGGTTTCCTGTGCGAGCATCGCCACAGGCACGAAGCCGAGAACGACAGCGATTTTCTTAAGCATATGGGCTCCTCCTGACGATTTTCGGCGCCTCGCCGGTCTTTCTGGCGCTTTCCTTAAAACCTTATCAGCCCTACCTGAAAATCCGCTGAAAGCCCGCGGATTCTCCGCCCGGCGGCCTGCCGTACCCTATACACAAAGACCTCTTATGCGCATTCTGGTGGTTGAGGACGATCGGGAGCTTGCCGGCTACATCGGCCGCGCCCTTGAAGAGGAAGGCAACACAGTCAACACCTGCTTCGACGGCCGGGCCGGCCTGCGTGCCGCGCAATCTTCGCCGTTCGACATCATCGTGCTGGACGTGATGCTGCCATCTCTCGATGGGCTCGAGGTTACCCGCCGGCTGCGCGCCGCCGCCATCGCTACGCCGATCCTGCTCCTCACGGGGCGCGATGCGCCTCAGGACATCGTGCGCGGGCTCGACGCCGGCGCCGACGATTATCTCACCAAGCCGTTTTCCTTCGAGGTCCTGCTCGCGAGGCTGCGTGCACGCACGCGGCCGCAGCCCGGAGCGAGCCAGGTGCTGCGCTATGCAGATCTGACTGCGAACACGGAAACTCATGAAGTGTGGCGCGGATACACTCCACTCAACCTGACCCCCACCGAATTTGCCATACTCGACTGCCTCATGAAATCCGCGGGCCGCATCGTAACCCGCCGGCGCCTCATCGATGCGGTGTGGGGCGCCGATCAGGAGGTGGGCAACAATAACCTGGACGTCTTAATCCGCCTTCTGCGCACCAAGGTTGATGGCCCCGGCCAGCCGCGCCTGATCCAGACCAGCCGCGGAGTAGGCTACAGCCTCCGCCAGGAGACGCTGTGAAACTGGCATCCATCCGCTTCCGTCTGACGGCCTGGTACTTTTGCAGCCTCGCCGTCATCCTGGGTCTGTTTGCTCTTGCGGCCTGGTACGGAATGGGTTCGAGCACGCTCAACGCTGTGGATCATGACCTGCGGCTGCGCCTGGAAGACGTGCAGCAGTTTCTTGACCGCGAACTCGCGGAAACGCCCGGCGAACTGAAAGAAGACTTTCAGGAACAGGCCGGCTTGGGGCTGGGAGGAGGCCTCATCGAAGTGCGCGATGACACGGGCGCCGTTCTGTACCGTTCCGCGCGCCTGGGCAAAACGCAGTTGGGCCAGGCGCCGGCCGGCGCGGCCATCGCCTACACGACAGTGCGGGGGTACCGTTTAAACGTGCGGGTTGCCACACGCGCCATCGAAGTTCGCGGAGGGCGCTTCCGCATTAGCGTCGCCGAGTCGCTTCACGAGTTTCAGGAGTCGCGCGAGCGCTTCGAGGGAATTCTAGTGTTGCTGGCCCTTCCGTCTCTGTTGCTGGCGGGGCTGGGCGGATTCTGGCTGAGCGGCCGGGCGCTGGCGCCGGTGGACCGCATCACCGTCGAAGCGCGCCGCATCAGCATCTCGAATCTGGGAACCCGCCTGCAGCCTCCCGCCGCGAACGACGAGTTGCAGCGCCTGGTGCTGACCCTGAATGAAATGCTGGAGCGCATCGATAGCGCCGTCAAACGGATGGTCCAGTTCACCGCCGATGCTTCGCACGAACTGCGCGCGCCCCTTGCCCTCATCCACACCGCGGCTGAGTTTTCGCTGCGCCGCGAGCGGACGCGCGAAGACTTGCTGGACGCAATGCACAAGATCCTGCGCGAATCCGGACGAACGTCGCAAATGGTAGACGATCTGCTGCTGCTGGCGCGGGCCGATTCCGGCGGCGGCGCTTCCAGCCTCGCGCCGCTGGATCTCTGTCATTCCGCGCGCAACGCCGTGGAACAGGCGGTGATTCTTGCTGAACCCAAAGGCATTCGGGTGGAAGCCGCAATTCCCGCCGGACCTGTCGTGGTGGAAGGAAACGAACCGGCGCTGTCGCGGCTCTGGCTGATCCTGTTGGACAACGCCATTAAGTACACCAACGCCGGCGGGCGGGTTCGCTTCGATCTCGAGGCGTGCAACGGCTACGCACAGGCGACCGTGACGGATACCGGGGTAGGAATCGCGCTCGAAGAACTGCCGCATGTGTTTGACCGCTTCTGGCGCGCCGACAAAGTGCGGTCGCGGTCCGTGGGTGGGGCCGGGCTGGGGCTCTCGATCGCTCAATGGATCGTGAAACACCACCGCGGCGCCATCACGGTGAGATCGGAACCCGGCAAGGGGTCGCAGTTTGCCGCGCGGCTCCCTCTTGCTACAGCCGGCACGGACCACGCCGCTTCTTCAGGTGAATTTAAGGTTTGAGGTCTACCCTTGAATTTCCGGTCTACGGCCGGTTCCCAGAGAGAGCGTACCTGAAGGAGGAGTAAATGCAAACGGGAAGCCGAATTCTCACGATCGCAACCGTTCTTCTGTGCGCGGGACTTCTTCCGCTTGGAGCGCAAACCGACTGGCAAGTCGTCAGGAAGATGCAGATTGGCGGCGCGGGCAATTGGGACTATGTGACGGTGGACCCCGCGAGCCATCGCCTCTACGTAACGCGGAGCACGCACACGATGGTCATTGACCCGGATTCCGGCAAGGTCATTGCCGATATCCCGGGCCAGAAGAATTCGCATGGAGTTGCCCTGGTCCCGGACGTGGGCCGCGGTTTCATCAGCGATGGCGGTGGCGACGGCGAGGTCACGATTTTCGATCTGAAGACCGATGCTGTGCTGGGCCGGATTGCCGCCAAACCCGACTCCGACGGCATCATCTACGACCCGCACAGCCGGCTTGTGCTGGTGGTCTCCGGGGATGAAGGGCTGTTGATGACGCTGAAGCCGGACGTCGATCCCAGGAACGGAAAAATCGACCCGCCCATCGACCTCGGCGGCAAGCCGGAATTCCTCGCCTCCGATGGTGCCGGCAAGGTCTACATCAATCTGACCGACAAAGACATGGTCGCAGTGGTCGATCTCGCTTCGCGCAAGGTCGTCTCCCGCTGGCCGGTCGCGCCCGGCGGCGCTCCCGTCGGAATGGCCATTGACCGTCAGAAAGGCCTTCTGTTTATTGGCTGCCGCAGGCCCGAGAAAATGATCGTGATGAGCACGGCCAACGGCAAGATTCTGGCGGACCTGCCGATTGGCGCCGGCGTGGATGCCACCAAAATCGACGGTGGTGAGGCCTTCGCCAGTTGCCGCGACGGCTCGCTCGTTGTAGTCCGCGAGACATCGCCGGGAAAGTTCGCCGTCGTACAAACCGTAAAAACACCCGAAGGCGCCAGGACCATGGGCGTCGATTCCGGCACCCACAGAATCTATCTGCCGACGGCCGAATTCGAACCGGCACAGCCCGGTGCAAAAGGCCGCCCGAGAGCCAGGCCGGGTACCTTCATGATCGTCGTGGTTGCGCGCGGAAACGGTTGAACCTATTTCGGCAACTTGGAGCCAAGCACGTCTAACTGCTCGATCGCCGGCGGCGCCGCGAGGAGGTCCGGGGCGTGCGCCATCAGGGCTTTGGCGATGGGTCCATTGAGGTGATTCTGCCGCCCGGCCTCATCTTGGAACGCATCGAAGATCGCGAATGTGCCCGGTCCCAGGCGTAACGCAAACCAGACCGGCGTTGTCGCCTCCTGGTTGGCGAGTTCGAGGCCTTGTTTCAGGAAGGCGGCTACCTCATCTTCCTTGCCGGCTTTTGCCTGCAGGCGCACAAACAGAGCGACTTTTACCATTTCCGGTTCCTTGGAGCGAAGATTCGCTTGATTCCAGCGTAAGCCGCGGAGCCCCTGTTGGGGCTACCTCTAACTGCTAACGTCGTCCCGGTGGTTGAAACACGTAGTGATCGTCGGTCTCCTGGCGAAGTTCGTCGATGCGCCGGCGCAGATCCCGCGTCAGGGAAGCGTAACGAGAGTTTCCGTACAGGTTGTGCAATTCTCCGGGATCGTCCTGGAGGTCGTACAATTCAAATTCCTCGGGTGGCTCGTAGTAGTGAATCAGCTTGTAGCGGTCCGTACGCACGCCGCGATTTTTGCGGACGTCATGCGGCCCGGGATACTCGTAGTATTCGTACAGCCAGTCGTTCCGCCAGGTTTGCGGTTGTTCCCCTTTCAGGATAGGGACCATGCTCAGGCCCTGCATGCGCTTGGGGACGGGAATCCCGGCCAGTTCCAGGAACGTCGGCGCAACGTCCAGGTTCGTGACCATCTGGTCCGCGGTCGAGCCGGCGCGCACCATTCTCGGATAACGGATCAGCATGGGCGCGCGGATGGAGGGTTCGTGCATGAACCGCTTATCGTATTTGCGCCACTCGCCCAGGAAGAAGCCGTGATCCGCGGAGAACATGATGGCTGTATCGTCCATCTGCCCGCTCTCTTCCAGCGCCCGGAATAGTCTGCCCGCATTCTCGTCGGCGGAGACAATGCCGGCATAATAATCCTTCACCAGCTCCTCCAGCGAACGGGCGCAGTTCCCCTTGGTTTTCGAATCCTTCGTGTAGGTGCCGATCATATCGTCCGCGTTGGCGAAGGCGCGCGGCTTGCCGGGGTAGCCCTTCAGGTCGTCATCGAAGGTTGCCGGTTTCGCGATCGGAATTCCGTTATAGAGATCGAGAAGCCTGCGCGGCCGAAAGAACGGCGCGTGCGGCGATTGGAACCAGAAGATCAGGCAAAACGGTTTGGTGCGTTCCTGTTTCAACCAGCGGATGGCCCGGTCCATCACCACATCTTCCACGTAGCCGTCGTACACTCGTGCCGGTTCTACGTGGCCTAGCGAGCCCTCCACGATCTGGGGCCAGAAGTAATCTGTGGCGGCGCCCGGGTAGCCGAAGAAATAATCGAATTTCCGTTTTCCTAAATCGCGAACGTGCGCCTTGCCGAACAGTCCCACTTCATAGCCGGCGTCCCGCAGAAGATCGGTAAACAGTGGAACATCTTCGGGAATCGCGCGATCCTGGTTGTCCACGCAGCCGGTATTGTGGCCGTACAGTCCCGTCAGCACCGTCGCGCGCGAAGGCAGGCACAGCGCATTGGTCACGAAGGAATTGCGGAACTGAATGCCCTCTCTTCCGATGCGATCGAAATTGGGCGTCTGCAGAATCCGGTTGCCGTTGAGGCTCAGGGCGTCCGGCCGATGGCCGTCCGTGGTCATGAAAATCAGATTCGGCCGCGCCGGTTGCTGCGCCGCCTGCAGCAGCGGATTCGAAGCCAGTGCCACGCCCCCCAGTGCTCCCGCGCCGGCTTTCAAAAAGGAACGGCGCATCGGATCGTCCATGATGTCTGACACGAGTTATTGGTCTCCCTCTTTCAAGATTAGCGCCCGCCTCGCAGGCGGCAGTTCATCCCAGAGCCGCGTGAAGGCCGCGTTGGTCCAGCCGAATCCCGCCTCATTGCTCCGATACCCGAAGTGCAGCTCGCCACCCAGATTCGTGCTGAGGCGCACTACGTCATACTTCTCCACGATCGTTCCGCTGCGCCGGTACTGTTCGAGCACCAGCTTCAAAAACTCTTCCGAAATGCGGTCGGCATCCGCGGCAAAACCGTAGCGCCGCAGACCGTCCACCGCCAGCATCTCGAGCGGCGCCCACCCGAAGGGCGCGTCCCACTGGCTGCCGCTCACGTTCGTGCTGGTCTCCAGTCCTCCTGCCTTTTCGAAGAGCTTTACATTGCGCTCCAGGCGCGCGGCCTGTTCCGGCGATGCAATTCCGGCCCACAGCGGATAGAACGTGGTCAGGAACGGATAGGGGCGGAGCTTTTCGTGCACGAAGTCGTAGTCGTAGTACAGGCCGTCGTGTTCGTCCCACAGCAGCCGGTTGATTCGCGCCGCGCGGTCCTTCGCGCGCCGGTCCCACTCCACCGCGTCCGTTGGCCGTCCGAGAGCCTGCAGGATTTCCGCCGTCTGCTTCTCCATCACGTAGAGAAGCGAATTGAGGCACACCGGATTGTAGTGAATGATATCGGCGTTGAACGGCCCGAAACGGCTCGAGGGGTCGAAACCGGATTCGCGCATCGAGCGATCGGCCTTATAAAACAGAGGCGTCAACCGGTCATGCGCGGCGCTGTAATACTGGCTGACATCGTACGCCGTTACTTTATGAGTGCGGAAGTATTCGCGCACCAGATCGTAATGGGTGCGGCCCTGCGCGTCCCGTTCCGAAGCCACCACTTCCGGCGCCGGCCCATCGCCCAGGTCGTAGTAGCGCGAAAGCCCGGTCTGCGGCGTGAGATGCGGCGGGCTGGTCCAGTAGCGATAATACTTTTCGACCGCCGGCAATGCCTCTTTGAGCCACTGCCGGTCGTGCGTGCGCGCGTAGACATTGAGCAGCATCTCCGTCAGGAAAGGCGGCTGCGAGCGTGTCAGGTAATACGTGCGGTTGGCATTCAGAATCATGCCATAGCTGCGGATCTCGTAGAGAAAATTGTCCGCCATCTCGCGCGCCAGCGGCACCAGGCCATCGCGCAGCAGCCCGACCTGGATGAAGTAGCTGTCCCAGCCGTACATCTCGTTGAATCGGCCGCCCGGAACCACGTACGGCTCCGGCAGGTACAGCAAGCCCTGTCCGGCGAGATGGGTTGGGTTCGCCGGGAGACGCCGCAGGTCGATGCGCGCGAAATCGGCCGCGCTCATTTCGCCGCGAAGCTGCCGCCCGATGCGCGCCGTGTCCGCCGCGGCGGGAATGTACACCGGCCAGCGCCCATCCGCCTCCGGATGCGACTTCGGGTCCACCGCCGCTATTGCCAGCGTGCGATTGGAGCGCGTCAGCGTGTCCCACGTGGTGCGGATGTACTGCAGGATGGGCGCGGGCTGCGCCGCCGCCAGCAGCGCCGCTGTGCAGATGGCCAATCCGATGGCGGCGCGCCTTACCATGTGAACCTCACGGTGCGGTGCGTGTGGCCCGAGCCGCCCGGAAACCGGATGCGCAGCCGGTTCCCCGAGAGCTCGCCGCCTGCGCAGGCCACTCCAGGACGGTTCAGGCGGACCGCCAGTTCGGTCTGCGAATCCGCGGGCGCCGCGAAATCGATCTCATACTCCCCGGTGGAACTCCGTTCGCTCACCGCCTTCACTTGCGCGGTGATCGCTCCGGGCACCGGCAACTCGTGAGGCATCTCGATCTCGACCGCGGGAAGGGGCAGAGCAAGCTCGTGGTCTTCGGCAGCCGCTGCGCCGCATTCCCCCCCACGCGGCGCCTCACGGTTCACCAGGCACAGCACGGCCGGCTTTTCCGCATGCGCGTGCACCACCAGGCGGCCATTCTTGCGCGTGAATTCGAGGTCCAGAACGGCATTTCCGACCGCGACGTGCCGCAGCCGCGCCTTGTCCCAGGTTGCGGGCAGATGCGGATCGAGCCGCAGCGTGTGATGCGGCGCGTCCCAATCCAGCCCGAACAGACCGCGCAGCGCCGGGGTCAGCACCATGGCCGACGACCAGATCTGGTGCGAGCTGCTGCGCCCCAGCGGCTGGAAGAATTCTCCCGAGAGCAGCTCCGTGACCGCGCCCGCGTCCTGCGTCCACGTCAAGCCGGCGTTTTGCATCAGGTGCGCGTAACCCGCGAGCGGCCTCCCGGCGCGGTATTCGGCCAGCGAGACCCATCCGGTGAATAGCGGCCAGACAGAGCCCTGGTGATAGCTGATGGGGTCGTAGAACGCCGTGCGGTTGCTGATATCGCGTGTGCCCCAATCGGTCGAAAATTCGGGGGAGGCCCAGCGGTCGAGCATCGCGGCGGCGTTTTCCAGCGCCAGCGTCCCCGTCCACCACGCCACCGCGGGAAAAATCGTCGCCGTGTGATCCAGAGCGCCGTCGGCATTCCGGCTGAACGCATAATCGTGCCGGCTGCGGTCGTAGTATTCCGATTCGATTGCCGCCCGGATGTGCTCCGCCTGCCCGCGGGCCGCGCCGGCCAGATCTTCACCGTGCATCAGTTCCGCCAGGTGCGACATCGCCTCCGCCGATTGCTGGTCGAGCGCCGCCAGATAGATTTCCTGATGCGGCATGCCGGGCGGCCACGATTCCACCCAGCCGGTGCCCTCGGTATTTTCGTAGATCCCGTCGCGGTCTGCATCGTGCGCCCGCGTAAAGGCGTATGCTCTGCGCACAGCATCCCAGTGGGCGCGGAGGAAGGCGACATCGCCGCTTGCGTTGACATAGTCGTCCATCGCCATCACCAGTAGCGGGGTCGCGTCTGCCGAGGCGTAAAAATATGGCAGCGCCTTCCAGTTCACCAGGTCCGCCGTCTGGGAAAACTCGTGCATGATTTTGCCATCGGCCCGCTGGCGGCGGAGCAGAAATTCCAGCGCATCGCGTGTCAGGGCGAAATCGCCGTAGCTATTGATGGCGTATGTCGTCCATAGCGCGTCGCGGCCGAAGAACCAGCCGTATCCGGGCCGCGCCGAATCGCCCGATTCGGAATAGCCGGCAATCAGCCCGGTCTCGCCATGGAAGCGCACGCGGCCCTGTTCGATGGCGATTTCGGCCCAGCGCAGCGCGCGGTCGAACTGCGCGTCGGGTGTTTCCGCGGTCAGGTGAGTATCGAAGTAGTGCGCCCAATCGGCTTCCGTTGCGGAATAGAGGCGAGGTACGGCTGCATTGAGCGCCGCCAGTTCGCGCGCGAAATCAGTTTTCGCTCCGCCCGTCATGAGTAGCAGCGGAAATGCCATGCCGGCGTTCTTTTGTGGATCGAATGCCAGCTTCAACTCCAGCGGATGGGATTGCGGCCGTTCCTGGTACGGCGCCAGGATGCCCGGCTGCGTCCGGGGCATGGCTACCGCCCCTGAAAAATCGGGGTCGTCGGTATGCAACACGTAGTAGCCGTTCTCCCCCTGCTTCACCCATTCGGCGCCGGGCCTGCCGGAATTCGCCGCCGGCCACATGCGCTGCATTTCCGGCTCGAAGCGGAAGGTCAGCGTCAGCGGCCGGACGGATTCGATTTCGAACACCACCACAACTCCCGGCGCTCCCTCCCGCGGCGCAAACATGCGCTGCCGCACGGTGAACGCCGCGTGCGAATATGTGATGGTCGTCATTGCCGGAGCGACCTCGATGGTGGCCGCTTGAGGCGCGAGGTCGATGGGCACCGGGTAGTCCTGCAACTCGGCGGTGATTGCGAAGTGGCTCAGCACCTTCACGGGAAACAGCCACGCTTCAAAACGTCCGTTCTGCTCGCCGAAAATGCCGCCTCCAGGGCCCGCAACGGTGAACGGTTTGCTGCCCTCGACGTGGTTGGTGATGGTTAGTGGGTCATGCCGCACCGGAAAGCGCGCGAGAGGCGCAAGTGTACTTTGCGCCAGCGCCGGCAGTGCGGCCAGCATGGCGAGCATCCCCCAGTGCATCCGGTTTTCCCGCGGGTTCGGCAAGCTTGGTTCAGAATAGCGCTTTTAGACCAAACTGCAACCGGCTGGGCGCCCGGCGGCCGTGCTCCGGCCGAACGTCCGCCGGCGGCACGCACGACGGGTTTCCCTCGACCGTCAAAAGGTTCGTCTCAACCCGAATCGCAGCTGAAAGGGTTCCACGGGGTGGAAAACATCGGTGAACGCCGCATCGGCTGTTGGCGTTATTCGGGATTCATAGGCGTAGTCAATATCGTGATCCCTGCGGTTCAGCAAGTTCAAAGCTTCGACGACAAAGCTCCATTTTTCGGCGAGCCGATAACGGACCTCTGCGTTGAGCAGAATCGTTGCGTTGGAGCGATAAATGCCGTCGGATGTCAAATCGCGAGGGCCGAAAGCGCGCAGGCGCAAGCTCGCCGAAAATCGCTTGTAATCGTGCATCGTGGCGCCCGCCGATGCCACGAGTCCCACCGCTTCGGGCACTCGCCTGCCACCAGGGCTGTTCGGCGCGGCATCGTCCGGGTCGATTGCCGTAAAAAAGGCTCTGGAATCCGCAAGGTCAAAATCAAAAGCCCAATGCTCCAGGGGCGTGTAGTAGTTCGCCCATTCGATGCCGTAGCGGTTGCTCGGCGACACCGAAGCCACCGTGCCTCCCGTATCGCCATCCTGCTGTAGTTCGGAAGCACTGTGCAGGTACCAAAAGGACAGTGTGGTTTGCAGATGCGGTCGGGCCGAAGAGCGCACGCCGACCTCGGCGCCTTTGGTGGGAATCAGGAGGGGAATTCTGACGACGGGCGTATTCGGGTAAGGATTATCCGCCGAAACCGGTTCCACCGTTTGCGTTGCGCCACGCACGTCGTTGCTGTGATAACTGAAGCCGCCCTGCACATAGAACTCGGTTTTGGACCATGGGCCGAAAATCAAACTGAACTTCGGGCTCGGCAGAAACCTGGTGGCCGTACCGGTATTGGCCGAGGTGACCAGGCTGGTGACACCGGCATATCCCAGATCGCCGCGTAGTGCTGCGTCGGTGCGGAACTTATCCGACCACTGAATTTTGTTGTCCCAATAAAAACCGAGCTGCAAGTCTGAAAAACGATCCTCCTGCGTGGTCGCGGGCAAAGTGGTGCCGGTATCAGAATCCGTCTTATCCACGCGCACCCGATTTTCCGTCTGGAAAAGGCCGTTGTGAACCCAGTCGTTGCGGAACTGAACGCCGAACGTATTCGCCGCCTTGCGGCCAAACCAGTCGGTGAAAATCGTGTGGTGCGCGTCCACCCCGAACACCCAGCGGTTGTCTTTCTGTTCAAACTGGTCGCCGCGATTGGGGTCCGTCAGGTAGTATGTGAAATCAGAGAACAAATCAAGGTCATAATAAAATCCGTAGAGCGTGACTTTCGTCTGGGAGTTTCCGCGCTGGCGATGCCATTCAGCCTGCAAGCTATGACGCTGCGAATTGCCCCCGTCAGCGGGGTTCAGCGCGCCGAAGAAACCAACCAGGGGCACGGCGGTGACGGGGATTTGGTCGCTCGAGTTCCATGTACCGTGGTATGCGTGAACCGTGATGCTGAAACCGTTCGCGTCGTCCCCTGAGCTGTAGCTGAGAATGCCGTTGAATTTGTAGTAATTATCCGGATGAGTCCACGGGCCGTCATCATGATACGCTTCGCCGCCAACCAGCAAAGTACCCGGGCCGACCTTGCGCGATACGCCGAAAACGGCGCGCCCGTAGCCATACATGCCGCCTTCGACTTGGAAGAAGTTTTCGGGTAGAGTCTTGAAGAATTCCAGATGGGCCGATCCGGCTGAACCATAATCGCCGACATCGGCATAATAAGGACCTTTCTCATAATTCACCCGCTGCACAAACTCCGGGATGACGGTGTTCATATCCGCGTAACCCTCGCCGTGCGCGTGCGACGGAAGGTTCAGCGGCATATCGTCCAGAAAAACGGCGAAATCTGTGCCGTGGTCGAGATTGAAGCCGCGAAGGAAGTACTGGTTGGCCTTGCCGCCGCCGGCATGTTGCGTGATGATGACGCCGGGTACCGTTTCCAAAACCTCTCCCGAACGAAGCATGGGACGATCCTGAAGTTCCTCTGCGCCCACCGTTCCCTGGGTGGCGGACTGGGCAATGCCGACAAGGTCGTCCTCCCGGCCCTGCACGGTGACGGTGCTGTTCACGGCGCTGACGGCCAGGGAGACACGCAGAGGGGGCGGCGTTTCGGTGCCGATAGTGACGGGGATTTCTTTGGTTTCAAAATCGGTATGGGATACCACAAGTCGATAGTCACCCGCCGCGAGTCCGGAAACGGTGAAGAAGCCGTTCGCGTCCGATTGGGTTGTTGCCACTACCGTACCGTTCGCGACACGAACCTGCAGTGTGGCCCCGGCGAGCGCCGCGCCGGACATATCGACGACTGTTCCTGATACGAACACGTCCGCGGCCCAGGCACAATACATGGTTGCGAAGACGATGGAAGCGATGGGGGCCGGACGTCGCAGCAAGGGCTCCTTTCATCTGTGCTACGGAATGAGAAAACGTGCTACCAATCTAGAATCGTAGCACTAATTCTGAAAAGGTGTTACTAGCCGGCTGGAAAATGGGTTTGACTCGCCACCGGCCGCACACGGCCCGCGAGTGCGCGCGCCCGGGATTCATTCGTAGCGTAGTGCTTCTACCGGATCCAGGCGTGCCGCTTTCATGGCGGGCCAAACCCCAAAGAAGATGCCCACTCCGACTGAGACGGCGAAGCCGACGATCAGCGCCCAGGCCGGCACCGCCGAGGGCAGCGAACTGACCAGCGCACCAATCAACAGCGTCGCCATCACCGCGAATACGATGCCGATCGTCCCACCCGCGGCCGTCAGAGTGACCGCTTCAAAAAGGAACTGGGTGATGATGTCGCCGCGGCGAGCCCCGACGGCTTTGCGCACTCCGATCTCGCGCGTCCGCTCCGTCACGCTCACCAGCATGATATTCATTACGCCGATTCCGCCCACCAACAGGCCCAGAGCGGAGATGGCGATCGCGACCATCACGATCATCCCCGTCACACTGTCGAACTGCTTGACGATCTGGTCGGGCGTGCTCAAGCCGAAATCGTCCGGATCGTGCGGACCCAGGTGGCGCAGCCGGCGAAGCGTTTCCCGCACTTCGTCGTAGGCTTCTTGGCGCCGCCCCGGTTGCGCCCTGGCCGTCAGCGTAAAGGTCTCCACCTGAGGATAGCGGGCGCATGCCGTGTGAAAAGGAATGCTGATCTGCGAGTCTACGGGATTCTGGCCGAAGAAGCCGCCTTTCATCTTGACGAACACACCCACCACTTCGTACTCGGCGCCATCCACCATAACTTGCCGGCCAACAGCGTTTCCGCCGGGAAACAATGTTTCGGCGATGGAGTGCCCGAGAATGGTGACCTTTGCCCCGCGCCGGTCCTCCTCGGCGGTATAGTGGCGGCCCGACTCCATATCGCGGGGAATCGTCGAAAATGCTTCTGTGGCATCGCCCACAATCGAGAACTGATCCGTATCAATGCCGCCGGCCTTCACGATCAGCGGCTTCCCACCCATCACCGCCGGTATGAAAATGGTCTTCGCCACCACCTGCACGGACGGGCACAAACGGCCGATCGCGTCCGCATATTCCGGGCGAATCGGCCTGCGATGCCGCTCCTTGGGTGGTCCATCGGTGTCGGACGCGCCGCTGCTGTAACGCTGGATAAAGACGTTATCCGGGCCGAGTTCCTGAAAGAAGATCACGATGCCCTGGCGCAACCCGGTCAGCAGGGAACTCACGGTCACCACCGTAGTGATCCCGATGACGATTCCGACAATGGTGAGGAGCGATCGCAGCCGGTGCGCCAGGACCGCCGAAAGCGCCAGACCGATGTTCTCTCGAAACGTAATCTTCATCTACTCGGCCCTCAACGCATCAACCGGATTCAAACGGGATGCCCGCCTCGCCGGATACCAGCCGGAAACCACGCCTACAGCCCCGGAGACAACCAGACCCAAGACCACGTATTGTGCCGTGATGGTGAGGGTCAGGTCGGCGATCTTGGCCAACAGCATCGTAAAGGCCGCGCCGAGCCCCACCCCGATCATGCCGCCTAGCCCCGCCAGGATTACCGCTTCGATCAGAAACTGCCTGCGGATGTCCTTCTCTCGCGCCCCCATCGATTTCCGCACCCCGATCTCGTGCGTCCGCTCGGTCACGCTCACGAGCATGATGTTCATGATCACAATCCCGCCGACCACCAGCGAGATGAGCGTCACAGGCACAACCACCACCGAGATCATTCCCAGCAACTGGGAGATGAAGGATTGCATGGCTTCGGGGGTGAGACTGTCGAACCTGTCCGCATGCCCGGGGCGGGCGTGAAACCGCGTGCGCAGCGCCACCCGCGCGACATCCAGGGCGCTCTCGACACTCAGGTTTGCTTCCGGCCGCGCCCGGCCGAAAATGGCGATCGACTGCCCGGAGCCATACATCTTGAGGAACACCGGAAAGGGGATGTACGCGATGTTGTCCTGGCTGCGCCCGAACGGCGATCCCTCCTTTTCCTGCACTCCCACTACGGTGAATTCCCGGCCTTGGATTCTTACGGTTTGGCCGAGCGGGACTGCGTTGGCGAAGAGTGCTTCGGCCACCTCCGAACCGATCACCGCCACAGGCTGTGCCGCGCGCTCCTCCTGCTCGGTGAAGAAACGGCCGTCGGACAAGTTGATTTCCCGCATTTCCGACAGCACGGAGGCGACGCCGATGACGGAGGCGCCCTCAGAGCGCCGCGCCTCGCGTCGAATGTCCTCCACCCGCTGGTTATAGGCGCTGTAGAGGATCGTGTCGCCGGTCAACGACTTGAGGTATTTCAGGTCTTCGGGCCGGATGGGGCGGTTTTGTTTCAACTTGGCGAAGTAATCCGACCGGGAAACCGCGCTGGCCACCTGCGCGATCAGGAAGGTATTGGTGCCGAATACCTTGGAGGTGCTGTCGGTAGTGTATGTGCCCAACCCCTGGATAGCGGCGCCTACCATGACGACGCTCGCCACACCGACGATGACGCCCAGCAGCGTGAGACAGGTGCGCAACTTGTGCGCCCAAATGGAATCGATCGCCAGCCAACAGGCGCTGGCCACGTTCCGCCAGTACCGCATCAACGCGGCAGCCGAACCATGGAGCATAGTCTGCTACTCCTAAAGAGGCCCGTTTCTCTTAATAATGCCGCAATTCCCCCTAACCGGCAAAACCGTGCTGTGGAATGACCTCATAGATTCAGGACGGAGAAGCGCGGTGTTTGTTCCCAATTTCGTATGGATTTCCACCGGGGACGGCCCCCGGTGGATGCCGCCGGAGCGGGCGGACCCGCGGGCTTCTCTACTTGAGCTTCTGGCCCATCCAATCGATCGCCTCGTCCTGCAGGCGATTCGGCAGCCGGTTGTAGTCCCACGGCTCCAGGAACCCCAGTTTATCTGCTGCGCCGTACAGCGTGTAAACCTTCTGCGCTTCCTTCACCGCGGTCTCCACGTCGGCCGGTGTCGCGTCGCGGTCCAGTTGAGGCTGCACCACCAATACCGGCCGCGGAGCGATCAGACCCAGCAGCTCGTGAAAGTCGTAGGGGATCTGAGCTTCGTGTCCAACGAAGAATCCGAGCCGCGGCATCAGGTCGCGTTCGAAGGCATAGCGGGCCACGCCGCCGGTTCCGCGTGAAGCCGTATCGGTGCGCATCGGGGTAAAACCGCAGACCGAGACCACTCCGCGGATGCGGGGGTCAAGCGCCGCCGCGTAAAGCCCGACCGTGGCGCCCATCGAGTAGCCAAAGACGAAAATGTGTTGAGAATCCACCAGGCTGTCTTTCTCGAGCGCATCCACCGCGGTGCGCACATCTTCCACCATCCGCCCCATGTGCGACCAGTGCGGATACCGGTCGTAGAACGGGCCGGTTTCCATCAGGCGGCTGCCGAAGCCGCTCTGGTCGTAAGCCAGCACCGCATATCCGGCCCGCACCAGCGCCAGAATCGGATGCAGATCGTTGTGATAAACCCACATGTACCCGAGCGGATAGCTGAATCCGTGCAGCCAGATCACGGTGGGGAGTTTGGCGCCCTCGGGCGTGTTGCTGGGATAGTACAGATTGCCCCGCACGTTAAACCCGAAGGAGATGGGGCGGGAAGAAGTGAGGTCTTTCTGCGGCTCGAGCCAGCCGAAGGAAGTGCCGCCGCGTTGGATCACCCAATCCACCAGGTCGGGCGTCACCTGCCCGGGATTGCCGATGCGCCCGGCCGGCGCCGACCCTCTGCGGCCTCCCCTCGCGCCGCCTCGCGCCGCTCCTCTTCCGCCGAACATGCCGCGGCCCTCTCCGGGAGGCAGCATGGCTGGCTCCTCGCCCAACGCCCACAGAACCGACTTGCGAATCGAGGCTGCTTTCTCTTCCCAACCCGCCACGGTGGTGATTTGCCGGCCATTGCCTTCGTTGAGAATGCCGGTGATGCCGTGACGCGGGTATTGCTCCAGATTTACCGACTCCTTACTGTTGGTCCGCCACTTGTTCCAGTCCCATGGAAAGATCAGGTTGTTGGTCCACGTACGGGTCGAGCGGCCGAATTGAATATCCAGCCAGTCGAGGTCGGCCTCTTCGTCATTGGCGCCGTGGAAGCCGGGCACGCGCATGGTCCCGATGCGGTTGGGCTGGCCCAGCAGCTTGTAGACTTTCAGCGCGGAGTAATAACTCTGTTCATCGCCCCAGGTGTTCGATACTTCGTCGTTGTGGCCCCACTCCATGAGGATTGCTCGAGGGGCGATCATCGCCACCAGCAGGTTGCCGTCAATCGGCAGGCGGTCTTCGCGGCCGGCGAAGAAGCGCAGGCGCGGGATGAACCAGGTAGGGAACGACCGCGTGGTGGTTTCGATGCCTTCGCCGAAACCGCGCTCGCCCGCGGTTCGCCAGGGAAGCACGCCGCCCACGCCCGTGCTGCCGGCGATCACCGCGGCAATACGCTCGTCCATGGCGGCGGCGATTGTGACCATCTTGCCGTCGCGCGAATACCCGAACATGCCCACGTGCTTCATCTCCACCTCGGGCAGCGTCTGCATGTAATCCAGCACCACGCTGGCGGCCCAGGCGCGGCGCGGCAACAAGGCGAAATCGTATTCGGGGTAAAGTTGGGCAAGCGGCGCGGCATCGTCCATGAAATCGCTGGCCGCGTATCCCACCGAAATGTATCCCCGGCGCAGCAGCGAAGGCGCCCAGCATTGCAGATTGGGACAGATCAGGGCAGGGAAGGGCCCGTGCCCGTCGGGAATCACCAGACGCACGCGCATGGTTCCCTTGTCGCCCGGGCCGAACTCCAGGCGCAGGTTGCGGATGCGGTATCCGTTGCCGGGCGTTTCATCCAGCACCACTGCATGATCCAGCTTCGGCTTGGGCGGAAAAGTGCCTAGTTGGTATTTCTCGAAAAGCTGCCGGATCTCGGCGCGGCGCCGGCTCCAATCCTCAGCGGTGCGGACGGGCCGGCCGTCCAGAAATCGCAGAGGGTCCGGCAAGCCGTTGTCGCGGGGCAAGGCGTCGAAATCCGGCGGCAGCTCCCCGGTCTTCTGCAGCCATTCACGGAACGAGGGAACATCCGGCAGAATCTGCTGCAGCTTTTCGAGATATTCGCGGCGCTGCTCGACAGTCATGGCGCCGGCTGAAACCGCCAGCGCCAGCAGTAGAATCGGGATTTTCTTCAGCATGATCGCATCCTCAGCGGGAAGAGACGGAGAGCACCGTGACCGGGCCGATCAGGCCCGATTCGAGCGGCTCGCGCGGCCCGAAGCCGAATCCGCCCCGCCCCGCCGCCGCACCGCTTCCGCCCGCGACCCCGCCGCGCCCGGCCGTTGCACCGCGTCCCGCCGCCGCTCCGCCGCCGCGGCCTTCCATTCCGAAAGCCGGCGCCAGCACTCTCTGTTCCGGAAACAGCCGGTCGCCCACCTGCCGGTTCGTCCACTCGTTGGTGACTTTCACTTCCAACTGGTTAGCGCCGGGCTTTAGTATTCCCGTAACGTCCACTGTATACGGCGGCTTCCAGAGAATCCCCAGCGCTTTTCCGTCTACCGAAACCTGCGCCAGGTCGCGGACCGTTCCAAGATCGAGAATGACCTTGGCGCCCTCGTGAAACCACGCCTGCGGCGCTAGCAGGGTTTTTGTGTAAGTTGCCGTTCCCGAAAAATACTTCACACCCTCCTGCGGGTTGTCTGTCCACGATTCCAGCTTCTGCAGCTGAATGCCGGCCGGCGCACCGAGTCCCGCCTCGAAACTCACCGACCATGGCCCGGTCACGGCAGCGAGCGTTCTCTCCACCGGGACCGGTTCCGTGCGCGTGGGTTGGGCTGCCGTCCCGCGAAACACCACAAACACGGCTTCGTGGCCAGCCAGCCGCAGCGGCACCGTGGTGCGGTCCCCGGAAATTGCATAAGCGGCCGGCTCAATCGCGCCGGTGTCCGGATGCCACAGTTGCGCCTGCTTGCCGTTCACGCGGAAGCGGACATCCAGGTCCTCGGGAGAATCTGTGCGGGTCGCAACATAATAAATGTCCGCATCGTCCGTGTGCCGGTGAATCCATACCAGGTTCGAGTCCAGCGGACGGCCCGGCTCGAAATCCGGCGGCACATGCAACGCGGCGAAGACATCCGTCAGCGCCGCGCCCCAAAACACCTGTCCTTTGCCGTAGCTGTGCTGCGTCTTGGTGATGCCGTCGGTATCGGCCCACAGATCTGTCGCAAGATCGTGCACTTCCCGGTCGGCTTCCGGATATCCGGCCAGGCTGGGAGATCGCAACGCGCGCGGTCCCACCACCGTCGCGCCGCCTGCTACCAGCTCGTGGACCTTACGAATCACTTCCGGCGTCATCAGAGTGGTGGGCGGCAGCACCAGCACGCGGTAACTCATGCCATCCGGCAGCACCAGCCTGCCATCCGGCGAGACAGACATGCGATGCAGCAGAACGTCCGTATTCACGCAATCGAAGTCGTAGCCCGCGGGCGGCTGCGGCTCCAATCCGTCGCCCCAGAACGGCATGGTCGAAGGCGCGCCTTCCGGCAGCAGATAGGCCAGATCCGCCACGAATTTCCCTTGCTGCAGCAGGAAGGAATTCCGTGCCACGTAAGTCATAAACGGTCTGGCCAGTTCGGCCCAGGTGATATTGCGATTGATGTGCGTGCCGACCATCGTGTTGCCGGGCTTGGTGTCCAGAGGCTGATGCGCCGACGTGTGGAACACCAGCCTGTTCACTCCCTGCGCGAACCAGTAATCGCTCACCTCCTTCAAGGTGAATGGCGACTCGTATCCGCCTCCGGTAAACGATTCCGTCGCCACGATCGGTTTCCCGTAAACATGCGCCGCCGAAGCCGCCCCGCGCACGTCCACGTAGTACATCGATTCCGGGTGCAGCGCATGCACCCAGAACTCCGCCATCGGGATATCGACTTTGCTCTTGTTGAGAAGCGTGTCTTCCAGGATCTCCAGGGCAACTCCGGACGCTTCCGCGTAAGAGCCCATGCCGCGCTGCAGCAGCATGGCTGCCATGGTGCCGTAGTAGCTGTCGGCATACAGGTCGGCGAGGGTCCGGCGGAAATCCCAAAGGAAGCGGTCGCTGACGTCGGCGCTCTGCACCACGCGGCCCGCCAGCACCGGCAGGTAGGGGGTGGGGTCGTAGCCGCGGCGTTTGCGGAACTCGGCGATCATGTCGTCGGTCCAGTTCTGCATGCCCGCTTCCCAGCTATCCATCGTCATGTAGCGCAGACTCGAGCCGGCCAGGGGACCCAACGTGCGGGTGATGGGATCCATGTAGCCGTGAAAGTAGTCCTCCACATATTTCGGGTTCAGTTTGTCGACTTCGTAACCCAGGCCGGTCGGTCCCGCCGGGCGGTTCTTGGCGCCGGTCAGCGCATAACCCATCCGCAGAATGGTCCATTTGCCGGGTGGGACGTCCCAGTCGAGGCTCCCATCCTTGCCCATCCTGGAGGTCAGGTCTACGATGCTTGTCCGCTGGATTTCGGCTGCTGCCGGCGATGCGGGCGTCGCCGCGGGCGGATACACGTCCATCAGGCTGCCGAAGCCGCCCTTGTCTTCCCAGCGGTTCACGCGGGCATCGGAATACAGAGTCGCTTCGGTCAGAGTGAATTCCCGCGCCGGCAAAATCGGCCCGCCATGGATCACCGCCGCGGGCGAAAGCGGCGCAGCGGTCAGTTCGAGACGATAGAAACGAGCGGTGGCCGCGGGAAAGGCGAACGTCCGCACCAGGGCGCCGTGGTAGCCTTGAGGCCCGGGCAGCACCGCCAGAGTGTTGAAATGGGAGCCATCGTCGCCGGCCAGCAGCCGGCCCACAGGGATTCCGCCGCGGCTGCCGATCGAGATGGCGCGCGCCGTGAAGGGCTGCGCGAATTCGAACTGTACCCACGCCGGACTGCCGTCTTCGGGAGGCCGGAGCGAGACCGACGTGTTGAGACTGCCATCGAACAGCGCCGTAGCATCGATCGCTCCCGCACTCGAAGTCACTTTCGGATGTAACTCTGCCATTTCGGTTTCGTCGGCCGGAGTGCGATACGCCACCACGGCGCTATCGCCGTAATACGTCGGGTCCGGAGGCCGGGGCGGCGCGCCTGGGAGGCCGCGTCCACCGCCCGTTATCAGGTCGCGCACCGGTCCATTGTTGGAAGGCGGAGCGGCCAGCGTGCCCGTGAAGCGCCGCGGCCCTTCCACATCCGTTTCGCTCCATACCAGCCGTTTCATGGCCTCTTCGGGTTTCACCCAGGGACCGCCCGCTTCGCTCCACCCCGGCGAACTGAAGATCGACATCTCGAGCCCCAGACGCTGCGCTTCTGAAGCGGCGTGGCGCACCGCGTCCAGCCACTCGGGAGTGCCGAACTCGATTTTGTGCTCGACCGTTTGCCCGCTGCCCGCGGCAACATCGGCCAACTGAAAGCCGCCGATCCCGACGCGCTTCATCCATTCGAGGTCCTTGGTGATCCCTTCCTTTGTGACATTGCCGTTTGTCCAATGCCACCAGGTTCGCGGTTTCGCCGAATCGGGAGGCTGCCGGAAGCCCTGCTCGAGCGGATCGCCGGAGCTTTGCGCAAAACTCCAGGAAGCAACGGCCAGCGCCGCCGCTCCCACTACCGCAATCGCGTGACGTTTGCTGCTCATTGTGCGCCCCGTCCCATAAAAACATGGTGCTCGCGTCCGACTCTACCGGGCGCGGATCGTTCGAAGTGGAGGAGAAGCCGCCGCCCTATGCCCGGCGAACGGATGGTGGAGCCGGGTTTCGCACGCCTAGTCAAAGACACCTCTCACCGATGTACTCTTGCGAAATCCCCGCGTGCCGCGAGTGTAGTGCTCAGCATTTGCGAAATGCAACGAAGGCTGGCCTGGCCTTGTCGCGTTTTACTTGGTGACACGGAGGTCAATCGCTTCGCCGCGCCCGGAGCCCGCAGATTCCAACGGAGTATACCGCGGCCCTGGTGAACTCCACCTGGCAAAAAAGAGAGCGAGGGAGAGCCGTCGCCGTTTTGTACCGCAAGACATCGCGGGAGCACAACGACGTCGACGCCTCGAACCGGTGCTCCCTCGCATCATGACAGCAAGTTTTCTGATGCTATGATGTAAGCATGAGGACCACCATTACGTTGGAGCCGGATGTGCTGGCACTCATACGGACGGCCATGAAGGAGCGGGGGATCTCTTTTAAGGAGGCGCTCAATTCGGCGGTGCGAGCCGGGCTCACTCAGGGGAAACCCAAACGGCGCCACTTCGTGCAACAATCTTTTTCTCTCGGCAGCGATCAGAATTTCAGGTGGGACAAGGCGCTGGAAGCCGCCGCCGCCATCGAAGATGAAGAGCTGAGCCGCAAGGTCTCTCTGCGCAAATGATCGTCGTGGATGTCAATCTGCTGATCTATGCGGTCAATCAGGATTCTCCCGACCATCACAAAGCCAGGTCATGGCTGGAAGCTGCAGTATCCGGAACGGAAACCGTAGGTCTGCCGTGGATCGTTCTCCTGGCATTTCTCCGGTTGACTACGCGACCCGGACTCTTTCAGAAGCCGTTGAGCGTCGACTCGGCGTTCGGCTTGGTCGATGCGTGGCTGCAGCAGGCTTCGGTGACTGTGCCCGAACCCACCCCACGACACCTGCAAACGATGCGTGATCTGATTTTGCCGCTGGGCACCGGGGGCAACCTCACTTCGGACGCGTATCTCGCGGCTCTGGCGATTGAGCACGGCGCTGAGCTTTGCTCCACTGACAACGATTTCGGCAGGTTTCATCGACTCCGTTGGCGCAATCCGCTTGTTCGTTGAGGACGAACCGGCGATCCGGGTGGCAAAATCTTTTGGTTCCAGGTTGTGCGGCATTTGCTTTCGCAGGGCGGTTCCACCCTGGTACAGAAAATCCCGCAAGTGACTGAAAACGCATGACGACCTTGGACTCGTGTGTGCCAACCCGTTCTCCGGACGTTGGGTGAGGCGCGCGAGCAGAAACCGCTGTCAAGTGCGTCTCGACCGTCTTCATACGATCGAGAGCCAGATGAAGTTACTTCCTTGCCTCTTTGACTGGTTCCGGCATAAAGGTGCAGGCCGAAGCGGTGAGCTTGGTAGGAGCAACCTTCATCTCCGGCAGGTTGTTCTTGACCAGCATCGCGTTGAAGTCGACGATCTGTTTCTGGGCGTCCTCCCAGGCAGTCCTGGTACGGTTCAGGTCGGTGCAGTCTTTCTGCCAGGTGGCGATCTGGGTGGGGGTGGGCGCCATGTCGAGGCCGACCTGCATCATGCTGACCATGGTGTTGAATGCGTTGTTCAGTTCGGAGAACGTTTGCAGCGCGTTGGGATTGGCAGCCCCACGTCCGCCACGCCCGCCGCCTCCGCCACCCCCGCCGCCTCCGCGACCACCCGCCGTGGTGACGTCAATTTTTGTCAGACTGGCCTCCAGTGTTTTGGCCTGCGCGGCCACATCGGCGGGCAGGTTGCCCTTCATCAGGGTTGCAAGCTGGTCTTTCACCGCATTCACTTCCTCATGGCCTGCGAAGCTATGCTCCATCCCTTGCACGGAAAGAAGAGTGAGCTTGTTTTGGGTGCGCAGGGCGGCCATGAGCGCGGGACTCTGGCCGACGCGCGGATCGTTGATGACGGTGACGTCGCGCGTAAAGACCTGGCCGTCGACGGTCAGCTTGAGCGTATAGACGCCGGGAATCACCTGCGGCCCATGCGGACCGGGGGTGGTGGAGCCCTCCACCATGTTCATCTGATTCTCGAGGTCGTGCCGGAGGGCGGGCGGGTCGTCATACTGCAGGTTCCAGTTGACGCGGTTGAGACCAACATGCGTCGAGAGGACGCGAGTCTCGGGAGCGGCCAGCCAGTAGTGGGGATACGCCGCGCCCTCGATGGGCGGCGGCAGGGTGCTGGACATGGTGCGAACCAGATTGCCCTTCGAATCGAAGACCTGGAGTTGGATTGGCCCGCTCGGCTCGTGGCTGAGGTAGTAATCGACGATCGTGCCGTAAGGCACATTCGGCGCATGGGGCACTTCGATGGAGAAGGGCTGATCCCAGTTGCTGTTGATGCGTGCGCGAATGGCGTCCTCGGGCTTGAAGAGATACACGCTCGATGCGCTGATGGCTTGGGCGTTGGCCGCGATCTGGCGCAGTGGCGTGATGTCGTCGAGAACCCAGAAGCCGCGGCCGTAGGTGCAGATCACCAGGTCGTTCTCGTGATGATCGGTGTGGATATCGAGGTCGCGGATGGAGGTGCTGGGCAGGTTCTGCCGCAGCGACTGCCAGTGATCGCCATTATCGAAGCTGACATACACCGTGGTCTCGGATCCGGCGAAGAGCAAGCCCGGCTGCTCGGGATCGACCCGCAGACTGTTGATCCAGCTTCCGGTGCGCTCGTCGCGGGGCAGGCCGTTGACGATGCTGGTCCAGGTCTTGCCCGCGTCGGTGGTGCGCCAGATGAGCGGCACGTCGGCGTTCTCGTCGGCGGGCAAAGTTTGGCCGCGCCCGGAGGCAATGCGAGCGGCGACGAAGGCGGTATTGACGTCGTCGCCCGCCTCGATGGTATGGAAGCTGGTGTGGGGAGGAACGTCGGCGATGTTGGTTACGTTCGTCCAGGTTTTGCCGCGGTCCATGGTGTTGTAGATCTGTCCGTTGCTGCTGACCGTCCAGATGACGCCGCGTTTGACCCTGGAGATGGAGAACTCGCTGATCGAGGGTTGGGCCGCAAACCCTCCGGCGCCCCGCCCCGGTGATTGCGCCTCCGGTTGTGCCTGCGCTCCGCGCGGCGTGGGTCTCGGCTGCGGAGGCTGTGGGGGCGGTGGCGGCTCCGGCGGCGCAGTGCCGCAGGCCACCTGGGGCTTGCCCTTGAGCGTGGTCAGATCGGGGCTCGCGGCAGTAAAGGAATGGGCGCCGTCGCGCGAGACCAGAAGGCACTGGTACGCAACGTAGAGAGCGCCGGGATCAAACGCGATATCGAATTTTTTCTCGAAATCGCGCCCAGCGTGGTATTTCTCTGCGTCGGCTCCGAAGTTGGGCGCGACGTTCTCCCACTGCCCGGTGTTCATATCGATCTTGATAAGGCCGCTGCCGCCGCCTCCCGGACCATATCCAACGCCATAGATGATGCTTGGATTTTTAGGATCGGGTGTATCGATGCCGAATTCAGACGACGGCACCGGGCTCCAGTCAGTAAAGTTCACCTGTCCCCAATTGCCGCGGCTCGAGATCATTACGGCGCCGGTGTCCTGCTGCGCACCCATGATGTGGTAGGGATATGCGCTGTCGGTGGCTACGTGGTAGATCTGCGAAATGACCTCGGTGTACCAGAGGCTCCAGGTGCGGCCGTCATCCAGGGTGACACTCGCGCCCTGGTCGGAGCCAACCAGCATGCGGTGGCCGTTCGTGGGGTCAATCCAGAGCTTGTGGTAGTCCTCACCGCCGGGTGCGCCCTTGAAGGGCTGAAAGGTTGCGCCGCCATCGGTCGAGCGGTACATCGCGGTGCTCATGGTGTACACAATGTCCGGATTCTGCGAGTCCACGAACACGCCGCTGCTATAGGCGCCCTGGCCGTTGCTGATCCGCGCGTCCTTTTCTGCCATGTGCTGCCAGGTGGCGCCGCCATCGTCGGAGCGGTAAAGTCCCGAGCCGCGTTCCATACTGTTGCCGACGATGTACATGCGCTGGCCCTTCGTGTGCATCGCGACGGCGACCGCAACGCGGCCAGGGAAGGGCGGAATCTTGGTCTCGGTCCAGGTCTTGCCCTCATCAGTGGACTTGAACACCAGGGGCGGCTTGCTTCTCGCTCCGCGGCCGCCGCCTCCGCCGCCGCCGAAACCGGCGCCGCCGGTTCCCTGCGTGGCTGCCAGCATGACACTGGGGTCGTCGTACGCGTACTCGAGATCGCGCGCGCCGTCGTAGCCCTCGGGCTTGAGGACGTTGGTCCAGGTCTGCCCTCCGTCGGTAGTGCGGTAGACACCGCCGCCATGGCGGATGGTATCGCCGAGCGCGGCGGCGAGCACGACGTTAGGATCGGCGGGATCGACAACGATGCTGGTGATCTTCACCGTGTCTTCGAGGCCAATGTGCTGCCAGGTCTTGCCGGCATCGCTCGACTTCCACATGCCGTTGCCGAGGCTGCCCTGAATGGGGTCGCCGGCGCCTGCATACACGATATCGGGATTGGAGGGAGCGACCTGGATTGCGCCGACACTATCGACGCTCTTCTCCTTGTCGAAGACGGGGAACCAGGTGACGCCGGCGCTGGTGGTTTTCCAGATGCCGCCCACCGGCATGCCGGCATAGAACACCCCTGGCTGGCCTACGGCGCCGGTGACGGAGGCAATGCGTCCGCCATGGAAAGGCCCCACGTTTCGCCAGTTGAGGCCCGCATAGAGATCGGGATTGACTTGCGCCGTTGCAGTGAAAGCTGATGCCAGTATGCTCGAAACAGTAAGCACCCAATATGTCGTCCGCGACACTCGCGTCATGATGTACGAACCCCTCCTCAGGATCCTTGCCGCCATTGAGGCAGTATACAACGGCGTGGAAAGGGTGCGCTCTTTAGGGCGCCGCCCCTCTGCGGGTTTGATCCCGCGGGTTATATTTCGCAGCGATAGGCTCGATGATCCATCTCAGCGAGGTCCTCGCCTTCCAAATGAAACGCTGTCGCGCCCGGGTATTCTGGGCAAGCTCATCCAGGCTGTCTGCTTCAGTAACCACGGGCAGATCGAGGCATTCGGCGGCAAACTTCCGAATTCAATCGGCAAGACAAGCCTTCCCGCCTCGCGCCGTCGTTATCCGCTGTACTGCTCGTCGCTGACCTCTTCGAGCCAGTCGCCGACTTTGCCATCCAGCGCTTCTTGAATTGCGATATGCGTCATGGCGACAGCCGGGCTTGCCCCGTGCCAATGCTTCTCTCCTGAGGAATCCAGACGACATCGCCGGGCCGGATTTCCTCGACTGGACCCTCCCAGCGCTGCACTCGACCAAGGCCGGCCGTGACGATCAGCGTCTGGCCGCGCGGATGAGTATGCCATGCCGTTCGCGCGCCGGGTTCTCACGGTTCGAAAGGCGAGGGCCCTCCGATTTCCGCCCACATCCTACAGCCATTCCGCTAGCCGTTTCGAGAAGGCGACAGCAATCGAGTTCGTCGGCGTCACGCCGGTTTTCACATCGGAGCAACGGGCATTTGGCGGGCAAGCGGCGGCACTTCATGCGGCAAGCCCAGGCCCTGGGAAACTCTCCCTCTGCCGAGTCATGAAGTACGCGGTGGATTCGACCAAGTGGGAGAGCACTCCCGTGTCAGTTCTCCGTGGGCGTCTTGGAGATCTGGTCGATTACCAGGAATTCAACCGGACCCTTGTATTTTTCCAGCTTTAGCCCGATCTGTTTTATCGCGCCCACAACGGCGGTGAAATCCTGCGGATCCTCGTCCTTCACGAACCGGAACGTAAAGTTGTACTTGCCGATGAGGCCGGTCTGATCGAGAACAGAAGTGTTCAGCAGGTGCTGGAGCCAATCGCACAACTGGAGCATGGTGGCGTGATTGCCCTTCGTCTCCACGATGTTCTGTCCCAGCATTTCTGACCATGCCGAGCCCTCTTTGTCGGCGTCGTCCACGTCCTTTGCCGACTCCATTTTCGGACCGGCCTTCCCCACAACCAGCGCGTAGCCTTTAGTGTCTTCCTTGGTCACGCGATGCGCCTTCATCCTGAAGCGATCGATCAGCAGCGATTGCATCATCAGGCGCATCTGGGCGTCGGTGGCATGCGGATCGGTGGCAGCGTCAATCTCGTAAATCTCTGACCCGAATTCTCCGGCACCCGAAATACGCCACCACTCCATGCCGTACGCGTATGCCAGCAAGTATATGCCTTGAGTGATCCATCGGATGCGCCCGGGCGATCGCGTAGGCCGCACCGAGAGGAGTTCGCCGGCGCTAACCTTCACCGAAGCCACATCGAACTTAAGCGGCGCGGTCGTCTGTCCCGCAAGTCTTGAGGGATGCGTCAGCCCGATGGCCAGCGGTCCGCCGACCGCGGCTACAGCCAGCCCCGCCAACAGGAATTTCTTGCCCGCGGTGAGCTGCGCGCGCACCCCGCCGGCCATAATCTCGCGAATACGCTGCTTCAGATCCGCGCCTGAGATACCTGAAACCCACTCGACCGGCGATGCTATCGAGAACTCGCAAACCCGCAGAATGCTCTTCGCATAGACCGCGCGGTCGGCGCCCAGCCGGACCACTTCTTCGTCGCAGGCGCGCTCGCGTTCCGCTACCAGCCGCGCACCCATCCACCAAATCAGCGGATGGAACCAGAACGCCGTCTCCACCACCATGTGAATGGCCGCCGCCAGATTGTCGCGGTGACGCACGTGGCAGAGCTCGTGGGCGAACACCGCCTCAAGTTGCTCCGCCGAAAGCCGCTCTTCCATACCCGCCGGCATCACCAGCACGGGCCGAATGATTCCGAACACCGCGGGCTCGAGCATCGATTCGGAAATGCGGGCCGCAATGCCGAATCGCGTACCCGATTGCGTGGATTCCCGCAGAATGCGGGCGGCGCCGCGTGAACGGCCATACCAGCGCGCCAGGACCGCGACGGACCCGGCGAGCCACAACAGCCATAGCACGGGCACTCGCCGCGCTGGCCGCGCCGTTTCGGCGATCGCGGCGTACGACATCGCCGGAACGGTATCCACCATCACGAAGCGCATCTGCGCGGGCGGAATGGATGCGGGCGCGGGGCGTACCGCGTGGCTACCTATCGCTACAAACAGCGAAAACGGAACCAGAAACTTAATGGAGGCTGCCATCCACAGTGCGTGCCGGGCACGCGCGTGATGGCGACGCAACGTCAGGGTCAACAGCCATACCGCTGCCGCGAAAACCGTCGATTCCAGGAGGTGTTGGATCACGGCTTCTTCGCCTCCTTGCGCGATGCCAGGATGATTCCCTCGGCCTCTTTCACGTCGTCGAGCGTCAGGTGGCCGGATTCGATCAATTGCGCGATGACTGGCTGAGAGCGTCCGCCGACCAGCCGCAACAGGTCGTCCAGGAACTTCCGTTGCGTGGCCTCGCTGGTCACCGCTGCCTCGAAAATGTGGGCATTCGAAATTTTTCGCACGCGCCGCACGGCTTTTTTCGCTTCCAGCCGGTAGACCGTGGTCTGTACGGTGGTGTACGCCGGGCGATCCACCTTCGGAAAGCCTTCCTGAATTTCTCGGATGGAAATCCGGCCGCGTTCCCACAGTATCTGCATGATCTGCAACTCGAGGGGGGTGAAGCGGATGGTCGCCATGTTTTCCCTACTACACTTTAGTGTAACTCTACTACAAAAATATGCGCCACACAAGAGAGAAGTTGTGGGGAAGAAGTTGCAAGGTGGATCGCGATTAAGCTTGGGCTGAGAAAGTCGTTGGCTTCCAGTTATGCGGAAGCAGATTGCAAGACGCTCTGGAATCCCAAATTCAGACCACACTGAGGCACGCTCCGCCTCCACTCCTGCGAACTCAATTTGAGAAAAGTGGCCGACTACCAGGAAGAAAATCCCGGCCGGCTACAGGCCGCGGACCTGATCGAAGCTTCGGGCCTCGATTACACGATTCTCCGCCCAGCACGGTTAACGGATGCCGATGAGATTACCTATGAAACAACAGGCAGGCACGAGCACTTCAAAGGCACGGAGGTGTCCCGAAAGAGCGTGGCCGCTTGAGTCGTGGAGTGTATCCGTGACCCCAAGAATTTCTGGCACAAGAATTTGGGATTGAATCAGCCGAACACAGACGGCGACAAACCGGCATTCAATTGAGGTGAGGCATGTTTCAAATGCTCTGTTTTGCACGATCTAGAAGAAACTCATCGGTCAGCGCGAGTGGCGGAATGTCCGGCAACGGCGTGCGCCGCTGCTCAAAAGTACTTCGAATCGAGTTCGCCAGGCGAGAGACATCGAAGCGCTGAGTAGAGGCAAAAGTCCAGATGTCAAAAAAGTCTTTCATCCGGCTGTTACCGATCCCGAGAACAACCATCGCCTGGAACTTCTCCGCAATCACCGCTTCCGGAGGGTACGCGCGCACAACCGGAGCATCGAGAGGCAGAGGGACAGGAAAAGGCAGCTCCGCAGGCGCAGGATCAACTTTGTCACCGAATCCAACGTCGATCTGCATCGTCACGCGCGCGCCGTCCAGGCTTGCCGGTATCAGGTCGTCGGGTAACGCGGCGGAGAATGTCCACAATCAGAGTTGATCAGCCGCAACCCTGGGCTCAGAATCAGATTGTCGCGACCAGTTGATATTTCGCAGCAAGAGGCTCGATGATCCTTCTTCGGCCGTGGCCGGGATTGATCTCTTCACGAGCATTGACCAACCCGAAGGATTCGAGGAGGGTCACATCCCGCTTGACTGCTTTCCGGTCCCGCCGGAGTGTCGCGGCGAGTTCTGAGACCGGCGCCGGCTTTTCGCGAAGCGCATGTATGACCCGCACTCGCTCTGCCGACAGCACCCGGACCAGATCGGCCGGATCCTCGAAGGTCATGGTGATCTCAGGTGCAAGTTTCTCGCCCCGATCTAGTCGTCGAGCGCGTTCGAGCGATCGCCCGATGAACGCCTCGACCGATCCAGACGAAACGGTCACACGCGGTGACGTCTTCTTAGTGGGTTTTCCGACGTTCTTCATCTTCGCTCCTCCAGAGATCGCGGACTTCATCATAGAACCGCGTCGCCAACGCCTCGTATCCGGTGAACTCGACCGATTCCTGCTTTCCCATGAAGTGCCGATGATGGTGGTCGTGGCTGTTGTCGTACCCGAGCACCCTCCCGTTGTCCGCCCCGAAGACGGCGGGGTTGATGTACGCGAGGCTGTACTTCACGACATGCCCATCCCGGTCATGTCAGACTTCTTCCTTCAGCATTGCTCCACGCCGCGGCCGCTTTAAATAGATCGTGTCGTCGACGACCTTTTGAACCAGCGGTCTGCCGGTCCGCTTCGTCCCCAGAATTTAACATAGCACAGGAGGGGTATATCATGACCCACCTGCCCTGATACAGGTACCGTGCTCTGTATTGGACAGTGGTTGGATTGAGATCGGTTGGGGTGGGGTCCGCCCCCATTAATGGCGTAGAGCCCGTAGAACCTGATTCTAAAGTATCTGGCTCCCCGTCGTGGAAGCATTTCGAACTTGCGCGATGACGTTTCAGTCGGTATAGAAAAAGGGTCGGAGTTCCCCTTCTGGGATATACCTCAACGCCTGCCTGTAGATGGCGTGAAGGGTTCCCCGATCGACCTCTGGATGGCTAACAATCGTAAGAGTCTGGCGGACTCCATTCGGCAGGACACGCCTCAGCTTGACGTGGCTTCCCCCTTTGGGAAAAGGGAAGGAAGCCAGCCGTCTTGAAGATTCGTAACGGGTCATCGCCGGAAAGCGTCCGCAGCTTCGGCATTAGGCAACTGCTGGCAGTTCCATCGTGGCGAGAATCGTGGGGTCTGCGGCCAGCCCCAGTTCAGCGAGGTCCTCGCCTTCAAGATGAAGCGCTATAGCCTCCCGGATATTCTGGGCAAGTTCATCCAGGCTGTCTGCTTCAGTAACCACGGGCAGATCGAGGCATTCGGCGACAAACTTCCGGTCACCTCGAAAGATGCGGACTTGGATGGTACGCTTCATGCTTCCTCCACTGTACACCAGTCGACGAGATCCGCACACGTTCGAATCCCACTTGGGGTGGGGCGGGAATTTAACCGCAAGTTGCTGATTTCAGTATCGCGGGACGGTGGCTCCCCCTCGTGGAAGCATTTCGAACTCTGGTGCCCGGCCCGCTCCTGGGCATGCCGGTGGTGCTGCGGTAGGCCCACACAGCGGCGCCCTGCGCGCCCCCGCCGCCCACATTGCGCCGGTGCGTGCGGCCTGGCCCAGAGCCCGCAGCCGCGGAGGCACGGGGGGAGTCTGTAGAGTGCCGGGCGTATCAAGCGCGATTAGGATCTTGGACGCGTAATACAATCACTCGCATGAACATCCTCGCAGGCATGAGCGGACTGAAGGCAGCCGCCGATATGACCCGGGCCCTTCGAGATGGCCTGGAGGCTGGAAGCATCAAACAGGACGAGATCGCTGGTCGTATTGGCGAGATCTACGACTACATCATCGATTCCAAGGATGCGCTCGTGGACGCGAAAGAGGAGATCGAGAACCTGAAGGCGCAAGTCGCCTCCCTCGAAGGAGGACCGCGAACTTGCCCAGAGCTTGCAGCATAATGGCAAGGTCTACTGGATATCTAAGGGCGACCGCTGGGACGGCCCGTTCTGCTCGAAGTGCTGGGATGCCGAGGGAAAGCTCATCCGCCTTGACCACCAGCGCGTACGGCCCGATGACCCCAGCGACATGAGCTTCTTTTGCCCATCGCACCGCGACAACGTCACGACTCGAAAGCGAGCCATGGTAGTAGATGTCCAGCCCACCCAACCACGACAGCACCGGACGGCTCCCGTCATGCGCAGCGACTTCCCTCTTCGGTAGCTACCTGTTCCGGATCGGGCGGCGCAATGCTACGCAACGGAGGCTACCCATGTAGTGGCCCTTCTGACAGTAGGCGGCATTGGGCATGTGGCAGATGGTATCACCGGGCATTGGCAGGCGCTTCGCCCCCGGCCCGAACTGGCAAAGCTCACACCAAATCAGTCTGTTTCCTTGCGGCGCTTGTATCCTTGAGCGCGCGACCAACGGCTTCTTCATTCAGGTAGGAGGCGGCCGTATCAATCAATCGATATCCAACCTGAATGGCATCCCGCACGGCGCGCTCGCACTCCGCGAGCTCCCGCATTTGAAAAACGCCAAATCCAAGGGAGGGCATTTCGATGCCATGTTCAGAGTGAGTTTATTCATGCCTTTCTCCTTAAACCTGTAAGAGCGTCTTGATCGCGCGGCGCTCATCCATCGCGCGATAGCCCTCGGCAACCTGATCCAGCGGCAGCACCAGGTCGAAGACCTTCCCGGGATTGATCGCGCCATTGAGAACGAGATCGATCAGTTTGGGGAGAAAGCGCCGGACCGGGGCGGGGCCGCCGTGAAGGTGAACGAGATCAAAGAACAGTTGCTGTCCGTCGAGTTCAACGCCGTGCGGGACTCCGACATAGCCGATGTGTCCGCCGGGCCGCGTGGACTTGATGGCTTGCATGATCGACTCCTGGGTGCCGACGCACTCCAGCACGGAGTCCGCGCCGATCCCTTTGGTCATGTCTTTCACGCGGGCCACGGCCTCGTCACCGCGTTCCGCCACAATGTCCGTTGCGCCGAATTCGCGCGCCAGCTTCTGGCGTTTGTCGTGGCGGCTCATGGCGATGATGCGGCCGGCTCCCATTTGTTTTGCCGAGAGCACGCCGAGAAGACCGACGGCGCCATCGCCGACGACAACCACGGTGCCTCCCGGCTTTACATTGGCCGCGTCAGCGGCGAACCAGCCGGTGCCGAGGACGTCGGAGCACGCCAGCAGGCTCGGCACGAGATCGGGTGAGGGCGTGCCACCCGGCGTGGGTACAAGGGTTCCGTCCGCATTCGGCACGCGCAGGAACGGCGCCTGCGCCCGCAACATGAACTCGCGATGGACGCAGGCAGACTGGTAGCCGATCTGGCAGTGAGGACAGGTGTTGTCGGAGGTCGCGAAGGAGCCGACCACGAATTGCCCCGGCTTGATGGATTTGACGGCGCTGCCGACTTGCTCGACGATGCCGCAGTACTCATGTCCCATGTGTGTCGGTCCGTCGATGGGTTGCAAGCCGCGGTAGGGCCAGAGGTCCGACCCACAGATGCAGGTCGCCGCGAGGCGGAGGATCGCGTCGGTCGGTTGGATAATCTTGGGGTCATCCCGATGTTCAAACCGGATGTCCTTTGGTCCGTAAAGAATTGCGCCTTTCATGGTTCTATCCTGCCTTTCATCTTTTCGTTAAGCTTCACATTTCCTATCCGGGCTTCTTGTAGAGCTTGTCCCACTTGTCCGTGATATCCAGCTTGTAAACTTTTCTTTCCAGTCCTTCGAGCGGATTGGCGATCTCAAGGTTTGGTGCTGGTCAGCGGCCGGTCAGGCCGGCCTGGGTTGCGGGGTAACGGTCTCCCAGCACGCTGATCTTTGAGACCGCGTCCTCGATGTCCCGAAGATCCTGCCGGGTAAGTTCGATGGCGGCCGCGCCGATATTTTCGTCGAGGCGATGCAGCTTTGTGGTTCCAGGGATGGGAACGATCCATGGCTTCAGGGCCAGCAGCCAGGCGAGCGCGATCTGAGCTGGCGTCGCGCTCTTCTTTCGCCCGATCTCTTCTAGCAGGCGGACCAGCGGCTGGTTTGCCTTCAGCGCCTCCGGCGTGAACCGCGGCAAGGTCGTGCGATTGTCGTTGCCGCCGAACGTCGTGGTTTCGTCCATCTTGCCGGTGAGAAAGCCTCTGCCCAAGGGGCTGAACGGCACAAAGCCGATGCCCAGCTCCTCGCAGGCCGGCAAGACTTCCGCTTCGGGCTCACGCCACCAAAGCGAGTATTCGCTTTGTACAGCCGTGACGGGCTGGACAGTGTGCGCGCGGCGGATGGTGGAAGCGCCGGCCTCGCTTAATCCGAAGTGCCTGACCTTGCCTTGCGCGATGAGTTCCTTTACCGCTCCCGCGACATCCTCGATCGGCACATTGGGATCGACGCGGTGCTGATAGAAGAGGTCAATCGTATCTATCTGCAACCGCTTCAGCGACTCCTCGGCGACTTGCCGGATGCGTTCGGGCCGGCTATTGGGCGCGCCCGTTCCGCCGGGGCCGAGATCGAAGCCAAACTTGGTGGCAATCACGATGCCCGTCTTGACGGGCGCGAGCGCCTCGCCGACCAGTTCCTCGTTCGTGAAGGGGCCGTAGACCTCGGCGGTGTCGAAGAACGTGACGCCGCGCTCGACCGCGGCGCGGACCAGTGCGATCATCTCTTTCCTGTCCGGAGCCGGGCCACGGTGATAATTCAGGCCCATGCACCCGAGACCTATTGCCGAGACTTCGAGGCCGCTCTTTCCAAGTTTGCGTTTCTGCATGACTTCTCCTTACTTTCCAGCTTCGTCGAATATCTTTTGAGCAATCGGGAGCGCGGTATTCGCCGTCGGCCAGCCCGAGTAGAAGGCCAAATGCGTGATGACCTCAATCAGCTCGTCGCGGCCGATGCCATTTTCCAGAGCCTTCTTCAGGTGGAACGGTAGCTCGTTCGTCCGGTAGAGAGAGATGAGGCTCGCGACCGTAATCAGGCTGCGATCACGCGGCGACAAGCCCGGCCGCTCCCATACTTCACCGAACAGCACCTTGTCGGTAATTTCCGCGAGCGCGGGTGCGATGTGACCGAAAGACTTGCGGGCAACGTTAGGTTCCTCTGACATAATCTCCGTTCCTTCCTATTTGTTTTGCGGTCCGGCCAGATATTGCTCGTCCGTGACCTTCTCCATCCATTCCACGTTCTTACCGTTGAGCTGCTCCGTAATGGCGATATGCGCCATTGCTGTGGTGGGCGTCGCGCCATGCCAGTGCCTGTGGTTCGGCGGGCACCAGATCACATCGCCCGCGCGGATTTCGACGATCGGTTCACCCTCGCACTGAGTCCAACCGACGCCTTGCGTGACGATCAGGGTTTGACCCAGCGGATGAGTATGCCAGGCCGACCGCGCGCCGGGCTCGAAAGTCACGAGGCCGGCGGTGACGCGGGACGGCTCCGGCGCCTGGACAATGGGGTCGATCCGCACCGTCCCGGTGAAGTATTGCTCAGGACCCTTTTGGGACGGTCGTGACCCGTTGCGATTGATTTCCATTTTCCAAACTCCTTACCTGGGTTCTTTGGGTTACCACTTTTGCATAACGTCCATTCGCGATTGGCTGAAGGCAACCTCCTGATTAGCTGTCGGCGCCTGCTGAGTAGCGGGCGCGTACAACATCGAGAGCCCAGCGCCTGCAGGACGTTGCGCACGCCACCGTAGTCGATAGACTGTCGCGCTTCTGACATCGAAACCAGCCTTACTCAAGGTTTTCGCAGCCGCATCGCCATTCTCCTGCCGCAAATCAGCCACCGACGCGCCGGGCGATGGCCTGGCCGATCGATCCTGCGCCCACGGGCACGATTGCACTGGTCATCTCAATCCTCCGTAAATTTCTCTTTCGTTTGTTAGCGCCCGACCAGCTTCTGAAGATGAGCCGGATAGCGCTCGCCTTCAATCGTGATCTGCGACAGGGCCTCATCGATTTTCTTCAGATCATCGGTGCCGAGAGACTGCTTTGCCGCGCCGATGTTTTCCTCAAGCCGGTGCAGCTTGGTCGTGCCGGGGATGGGCACGATCCAGGGTTTCTGCGCCAGGAGCCATGCGAGAGCGACCTGCGCGGGCGTTGCGCGCTTGCGCGCCGCAAGTTTCCCGAGCAAATCGACCAGCGCCTGGTTCGCTTTGCGGGCTTCCGTCGAAAAACGCGGGACGATATTGCGGAAGTCCGTCTTATCGAAGGTCGTGCTTTCGTCGATCTTGCCCGTCAGGAAGCCTTTGCCCAGGGGGCTGAAGGGGACGAAACCGATGCCGAGTTCTTCGAGTGTGGGCAAAATTTCGTCTTCCGGTTCGCGCCACCACATCGAGTATTCGCTCTGCAAGGCCGCCACGGGCTGCACCGCATGGGCGCTGCGGATGGATTCCACACCCGCTTCGGACAGGCCGAAATGTCGGACCTTTCCTTTAGCGATCAGTTCCTTGACAGTGCCGGCGACATCCTCCATCGGCACATTGGGATCGACCCGGTGCTGATAGAACAAATCGATGCGGTCCGTCTTGAGCCGCTTCAGGGAAGCGTCGGCGACCTCGCGGATGCGTTCCGGTCTGCTGTCGACGCCCTCCGAGGGAACGCCGTTCTTGAAACCGAACTTGGTCGCGATGACTACCTCGTCGCGCATCGGAGCGAGCGCGTCGCCGAGCAGTTCCTCATTCTTGAAAGGACCGTAAGCTTCGGCTGTGTCGAAGAAGGTGACGCCCTGCTCGAAGGCTGCGCGGATCAGCTTGATGCCGGCGTCCTTTTCCACGGCGGGTCCATATCCGTAGCTCAGTCCCATGCAGCCCAGGCCGATGGCCGAAACTTCGAGGCCGCTTTTTCCGAGTTTCCGTTTTTTCATAATTTCTTTCCTTTGCATCTCGCCTGACCAGGCCGCTTTTGTTGAACTCTTGAGACCGCGGGGCGTTTCCGCCTGGCTTGCTGTCCTCTTCACGGTTGCCTCTGTCGACCGTTCTTGCTGCCCCACAATTCCAAGGTATGCCCATTACGCGGTTTTGAGTAGTATGTATTAAAGACAAAGGTCTATGAGCAAGGTTCATCAATGGTCAACAGCGATCTCAATATCCTCGGCGCTTTTTTGATTGCGGCGGAGGAGCGCAGTTTCACGAAGGCGGCCAAACGGCTAGGCGTCTCGCCCTCCGCCGTGAGCCATGCGATCCGGGGACTGGAAGAAAGCCTGGGCGTCCGGTTGTTGTCGCGGACCACCCGAAATGTCGCGCCCACCGAAGCCGGACAGGAGTTGCTCGTCCGGCTGCGGCCTGCCTTCACCGATATCGAGGATGCACTCGACAAGCTCTCGGGGTTACGAGACAAGCCGGTCGGCCGCGTGCGGCTGGTGACGCCGCGGCTTGCCGCCATGATGGTGATTGCACCCAAGATGAAAGGCTTTGCGCAGGACTACCCGGATATTGTGCTCGACATTACGACGGATGAGAGTCCGATGGATATCGTCGCGGGCGGCTACGACGCCGGCATTCATTTTGGCGAATACATCCAGAAGGACATGATTGCGGTCCGCGTCTCGGGCGACCAGCGCGCGGCGATCGTGGGTTCTGCCGCCTATTTCAAATCCAATCCCGGGCCGAAGACGCCGCGCGACCTGACAAGCCACCGCTGCATCAACTACCGCCACGGCGCTGGCGGCGAGGTCTATCGCTGGGAGTTTGAAAAAGGAAAAAAGGAATTGTCCGTGGCGGTGAACGGGCCGCTGATCGTGGATGACGTGGAGCTTCTGGTTCGCGCTGCCGTAGAAGGTCTCGGACTTGCCTTCATGTCGGAGGAACTCGCGGCCCGGCATCTGGCGAAAGGGACGCTGGTGCGCGTGCTGGAGGACTGGTGCCAGCCATTCCCCGGCTTTTTCCTTTATTACCCGAGCCGGAGGCAGCAACCGGCAGCGCTCTCTGCGCTGATCAATACACTAAGGCTGTGAGTGTTGGCCCTGCTCAGCACGGATTTACATGCACCGAATCCATGCTCATCGTTTCTGCCTTGGAGATTCAAGAACTTCTGTGGGTCCGAGACAGCGTCCACGTACAGAATCCGTACAAAAACGCTTCCCTGATCCCCTATATTATTGAATCTAAAGGTTGGCTCCCCAGTCTGGACACGTTTCGAACTTTTGCCTCCGATTTGGCGCTGTGCTCGAACGGTCAAGACCCGAAACCACAGCCCGTTGGAGAAACGGTCGCTCACGAAATCCATGCTCCTGCGTTGATTCCGCTTAGTCGCCGTAGAAAGTGGTATCCTCACGTGATTCGCGCGTTTGGCACGCTTCTTAGTTCGAACCTGCAATCCCTCTTCGCAGTAGAGGCGGTAGACCCGCTTCGCGTTCACCTGCCGGCCCTCCCGCCGGAGGAGAACCGTCAGGCGTCGATAGCCATACCGGACTCTGCTGGCGGCCAGTTCCCGTAGCCTCATTCGCAAATCCAGTTGCGGGTCACGGCAGCTCTGGTAGCGATTGCTCCAACGGGTAATCCCGATCAGACCGCAGGCCCTCCGTTCGCTGAGGCTGTACGCTTGTCGCAAGTCTGTTGTGAAACCCCCATCTCCCGGCAGACGTCGGCCACCTTCTTGCCGCTCTCCACCTGGCGCAGCGCGAAGACGATCCTCTCTTCGCTTTGTCCCTTTCTCGGCATTCGTCCTCCCGCTGCTTGCGTTCAGGGGACCACATCCAGCCGCCGAACTCAACGTCCCGCGGTCTCGTTTTCGGGTTTTGGGTCAACAGCGCCGTGACCCCAGCCATTCCGCATCGCTTATAAAGCGGCGGCCAGTTTCGCTCTTGGCATCATCTACCGCCGGGCGGACTTCACGCTCCCGAGAAACGCTCCGGTAGCCGCCCTTTTTTCCGGCATGACCCCGCCAGGAATCCTATCGTCAGGAAGGAGTTCGAGCTTCGGGGCGTTCGATGGCGGAAGTGGTTGCTTGCCGCTTCGGGTTTCAGCATGATGGCGGTACTTGCCGCATGGACTTGAGCTGTCCGAACCGCCGGAAATGACATCGGCAAGATCGCTCGCGGCGCAAACCAGCCCTGTCGCGACTATTCCTTTGGTATTCGCACCTTCCGAACGGATAATAACTAGCTTCCACCGGAGACCAGCCCATGAGCCGACCCGATCCGAACGAATCCCGCCGTGACCCCTATCGTGGTGTCGTAATCGTGCTGTTTACGGCGGCTGTGCTCGGCATGGCGGGCGCGATTGCCGGAGGGATGCAGCTTTCAGACCCCGTCTTGCTCGCCGTCGCTCTGACGTTGGGACTTTCCGCCAGCGTACTCACAGGCGTCGCCGTCAGCCAGGCAATGCGCCTCCGGCCGCCGCAGCGCGCGGAGATTTCGTTGAGCCTTGCGCTTGCAGAGCCGCCGCCGGCCGACGCGGCGGAAAGCGAGGCATCGCAGGATGCGGCGCCCGAACTGCGCGTCGCCGCGAAGTTACGCGCCCGCCTCACGACCGTCTCGCGCGGCCTGGCATTGCGGTACCGGGGCGGGCAAGCGCTCGTGAGGATTCGCCGCGGCACGGCAGTGGCGGGAGCGATCGCCATCTGGATGTTGATGGGATCGGAGGCCCTCGGATTTCCGCCGCATCCCGCGCCCGCGGCGATTGCGGCGGCGCTTTGCCTCATCGCGGCCGGAATTGCCGCGACCGCGGTCCGCTATCTCGGCGATATCGAGCCTTCGCGGTTGCCGGAAAGCCCCGCACTTCGCCGCGGCGCGCGCGTGGTGGCGTGGATGCTGGTGTTGGCGGCGCTCTCGGTGGGCTTGGCGTGGTTTGACTTGCGAACCGGCCTGCGCGTCCTCTTTTTTGCCGTGATGGCGGTGAATGCGGCCATCTGCTACGGCCTCTTCACAATCAAATCGCCCGCGGATTCCGCTGTTTTCCCGCTGGATATCGGCGTGCTATCGGTGCTCGGAAGCCGCAACAACATTTTCGGGAATATCCTCGATTCCGCGGAGCGGCAGCTCGGCATCGATTTGCGGTCCACATGGGCGCTGGCGGTAGTCCGCCGCAGTTTGGAGCCGCTGCTACTTGGCCTGTGCCTGATCGGCTGGCTCTCGACCTCGCTGACGGTGGTGGGGATTGAGGAGCAGGGCCTGGTGGAACGTCTAGGCGTTCCCGTGGGCGGCGAGCCGCTGCAGGCGGGACTGCACGTACACTGGCCGTGGCCCATCGATAAGGTGTTTCGCATCCCGGTACGGCGCGTTCAAGTCTTGGAAGTGGGACACGAAGGCGTGGAGAAGCCCGGACCCGAGAACGTTCTGTGGGCGGTGGAGCACGCCCCCAACGAATTCACCCTGCTGCTGGGCAATGGCCGCGATCTGATTACCGTGGATGCCGGCGTTCAGTTCCGCATCGCCGACGCGCGCGCTTTTCGCTATCACTGTCAGAATCCGGAGCAGGCCCTTTCCGCGATAGCCTACCGCGCGGTGATGCGGAACACCGTGAACCTGACTCTGTCCGACGCGCTGTCCCAGAACATCTCGGTGTTGACGGGGCGCATGCGCGAAATGATTCAGCGAGACGCTGACGCGCTCGGGTTAGGCATCCAGGTGCTTGGGTTCACGGTGGGCGGCATGCATCCGCCGGTACCCGTGGCCAAGGACTATCAAAGCGTAATCTCGGCCGAACTGCGCAAGGTCACGGCGGTAGTGAAAGCCCAAGTCTACCGCGTGCGTGTCATCCCGGAAGCCCAGGCTTCGGCCTTGGTCAACGGGAACGTGGCGCGCTCCGAAGGCGCGGAAGCCTTGGCAAAGGCGGCGGGCGAGGCATGGAGCTTTCGCACGCTGGAAGCGCAATATCGCGCCGAGCCTGGCCAGTATCTCTTCCGCCGCCGTCTCGAGACGCTGGAAAAGGGCTTGGCCGACCGCGGATTTACGTTGGTGGATGCGCGCTTTGAGCGCGACGGAGGCGAGTTATGGGTGACTCAGTAAAGATTCAGAGATACCTCAGAGCGATTGTTGGTTCGTTGGCGCTTGCCGCCATTCTCTACAATGCGATGGCGGTAGTGGTGCGCCAGGGGCAGGCCGTGTTGGTCACCCGGTTCGGACGTCCGCTGCGCGCGGATACCCAAGCGGGCCTGCACTGGAAGCTGCCTTGGCCCATCGACCAGGCGTCTCTCCTCGATATGCGGCGCCGCGTATACGAGACCGGGCACACGGAGATGCTGACGCGCGATAAGAAGAACATCATCGCGCGCACCTTCGTGGTCTGGCGCATCGGAGACCCGCTCGCGTTCACCCAAGCCGTCGGGGCCGAAAGCGCGGCCGAGGGCAAGCTGGATGGGCTACTGACCAACGCGGCCATCGGAACTCTGGGCGGGCACGATCTCTCGGCGCTGGTCTCTACCAATCCCGCCGATCTGCAAACGGACCAGATCGAGGCGGAGCTGCTGGCTTCCACCGCGCCCGTGGCGCTGCACAATTATGGCGTGGCCATCGATCAAATTCGCCTGGAACGTATTGCGCTGCCGGAGGAGAATGTGTCCGCCGTCTTCGATCAGATGCGCGCCGAACGGCGGCAGTTTGCGGCAAAGTTCGAGGCGGAGGGAGATCTCGAAGCCAGCCGCATCCGTTCCGAGGCGGAACTCGAGGCGGCGCAGATACGGGCGAAGGGCGCGGAAGAGCAGGCGCGCATCCGCGGCGAATCGGCGGCGCAGGTCGCTAAGACTTATGCCGACGCTCACAAGGTAGACCCGGAACTCTACCGCTTCACCCGTTCGCTCGATTCCATCGACAAGTTGGTCAAATCGAACACCACGCTGATTCTGCGCACCGATTCGGAGCCTTTTTCGCTTCTGCAGAGTAAGGACGGAAAATGAGAAGACAGGGGCCCCCTTCCGAAATCGGACGGCTTGCCGCGCCCATTGCCCGCCTGCTCGATGGCGCCTGGCAGCGGATGCACTGGTGGATTGGCGCGATGGCGCTGCTCTATTTGCTGTCGGGCATTACCATCGTGAAGCCCGACGAAGCGGCGGTGATCCTCCGTTGGGGCCGGCTGGTAGGCGAAACGCCCGCGCTGCAGGAGCACGGTTCCGGTCTGCTCTTCGCTTTTCCCGAGCCGATCGACAAGGTGGTGCGGGTGCAGGTCAAGAAGGTGTCGGAAGTAAGTGTGGGCGCGCTCATCGCCTCACCCGATGAGGAGGAAGAGGAGGGCGACTCGAGCAGCCTCAGCCCGCTACAAGGTTACGCCATTACCGGGGACCACAACATCGTGCAGGTGGACATGGTAGCGCGCTATCGCATCCGGGAACCTGCGGAGTGGGCCTTCTACAGCCCGGATTCGGAAACGATACTGAGCGTCGAAGTGACGGCCGCGATGGTCCGTTCGCTGGGCGAGATGGGCGTCGACCGGGTGCTTGCCGACGGGCGCAAGGACCTTATCGCGAAAGCGGCGCGGCGCGCGCAGGCAGGTTTGGATGCGGCGCGTTCGGGTCTTGAGTTAACGTCGCTTGAACTCACCCGCCTCACGCCGCCGCAGGCGCTGACCAGCGATTTCGACGCGGTGCAGAGCGCCTTCATCGGCGCGGAAACCAGGAAAAAGGAAGCGCAGGCGTTTGCCGAAGGTGTCGTCCCGCAATCGCGCGCCGCGGCCGACCAGGAGGTGCAGGAGGCCCACGCCGCGGCGGATACCGATCTGGCTCAGGCCCGGGGCGACGCCGCGGCTTTTTTGGCGCTCGATAAACAATATCGCGCCAATCCCGCGGTGGTTCGCGAGCGCCTCTATCGCGACGCAGTGGATCAGGCTATCGGCGGCGCCGGCAATGTTCGTTGGGTGCCCCCGCCGCCGGGCGGGAATTACAAGGGGTTCCGCATTACCATCAGCGGCGGCTCGAAATCGGGATCGCCGGAAATTTCGGGGGACGACCAGCGGTGAATAGCAACTCCATCGCGCCCCTAACTGTGGGAGACGTCGCTTCCCCCGCCGTCTCCGGCGATTCGGTGATGACAGGGAGTCTCGCTCCCGAAGAACGCCGCCGCATCGGCACAAGACTTGGCGCGGGATTGGCCGGCGTCGGGCTTCTCGGCTTGGGAACGCTTCTGGTCAAGCTGGAACCGGACCAGTGGCAGATCGGCGAGTTGTGCCGCGCGCTGGCGGCGGCGATTGTTGGCGTTCCCACGCTTATATCCGGCATTCGCGGAGTGGTCACGGGAGACACGCGCCGCGCGACCGACCAGTTGGTGGCCATCGCCGTATTGGCGGCAGCGGCGACGGGCGATTTCGTCACGGCGACGCTGATTCCGTTGTTTCTCGAAATCGGACGAACGTTCGAAGAGCGCAGCTCTCTCGGCGCAAGGGCGACTATCGAAGGCATCCGCGCGCTCGGGGCGCGGCAGGCAGTGAAGTGGAGCCACGGCGTGGAAGAGCGGGTCGATCCGAACACGCTCAAGCCGGGCGATGAGATTCTGGTGCGTCCCGGAGAGCGGATCGCGGTGGATGGCACGGTGCTGGAAGGACGCGCCGCAGTGGATCAATCCGCCATCACCGGGGAGTCGCTGCACGAGGACGTCGGGCCGGGCAGCCCGGTATTCGCGGGCACTGTGGCGCTGGATGGACTGCTGCGAATTCAGGTGCGCGGCGCGGGCGCCGACACCGTGCTGGGCCGTGTGGTTCAGCTTCTGGCCGAAGTAGAACGGACAACCGTTCCGGTGTTGCGGCTCTTCGAACAGCGCGCGGGGGTTTGGCTGCCGCTGGTGCTGACGCTGGCGGGAACTGCGCTCTTCTTCACGCGCGACCTCTCGCGCGCCATTGCGATGCTGGTGGTGGCGGCGCCTACGGCGCTGGTAGTGGCCGGTCCGGCGGCGGTGGTGGCGGCGATGAGCGTGGCTACGCGGCTTCGCATTCTGATCAAGAGCGCCGATTTCTTCGAGCGCGCATCCGACGTGGATACGTTGATCCTGGATAAGACCGGAACGGTAACGGTTGGCGCGCCGGTGGTGACGGAGATCCGGTTAGTGGAAGCCGAATCGGAGGAGGCGCTGCTTGCCGTGGCCGCATCGTGCGGTTTCGGGTCGCTGCACCCGGCGTCGCGCGCGGTGGTGGCCGAGGCGCTCCGGCGTGGAATTCCGAGCACGCCGCCGAAAGATCTTCAAGAGAGGCCGGGACTCGGGGTGGTGACAACGGTCGACGGGCGCCAAGCCATCCTGGGGCGCAGGACGCTCTTGACCGAGTTGGGCATCGATGCCGGCGCAGGCGACGAAGGCGGCGTTTCGCAAGTTTGGGTGGCGTATGGCGAGCGATGCCTGGGCAGCTTTATCCTGCGCGATCAGCCCCGCGCGGAGGCGCGCGAAGCCCTGGATGCAATGCGGGCTCTCGGCATCGGCCGCCTGATTTTGTTGACCGGCGACCGCGCGGCGGCGGCGCGCGAAGTGGGAGACGCGCTTGGCATGGACGAGGTGGTGGCCGAGGTTCTTCCCGCGCAAAAGCTCGAAGTGGTGCGCGCGGAGCAGGCCTCTGGGCGCACCGTCATGATGGTGGGCGATGGAGTGAACGACGCGCTGGCGCTGGGCGGCGCCGACGTGGGCGTGGCCATCGGGGCCGAGCTGAACGAGGTGGCGTTAGGCGGCGCCGACGTGGCTCTGCTCGGGACGGATCTCGCGCGGCTTCCCCGGCTGATCGGTCTGGCGGATATCACGCGCGGCGTGATCGGACAGAACGTGTGGCTGGCTTTCGGGCTGTCGGTCGTATTGCTGGCGCTGGCCGCCGGAGGCGTTCTCGACCCGCTGCAAGGGGCGCTGGCGCAGAGTGTGGCTGTGCTGGTGGTTGTGGCGAATAGCGCGCGCATTTTGCGCTTCGCGAACCGCGCCGCGCCGGCGCCTCAAGAAGGCGAGGGCGCCGGGGGCGGCACGGGTGTTTCAGGCCAACCCGATGGGCAAGAGGCAACGGCAATCGATCGCCCACTTGACGAAGGAGCGGCGGCAGCCTCTTAAATCCGATGCCGAAGGGAATCGATTACGGATGGCGCCGGACCGCTCGCGGCCTAAGTAAGCCCGCGCGCAAGTTTTTCCTGACAGGATTCACCCGAATCGAGCTAAACCATTCGAATGGCGGGCGAGCGCGGCATGATGACTGCGAATCGTCGCATGCGGGCCCATTGCCGACGCCATCGACGAGTTCAATTTTTTTCCATACGATATGAAAGCCCCTATTCCATTTCGAGTCACTACCCTTTTCCTCTGCGTTGCGCTGACTTCCGCACAACAATCTCCCGCGACGGGCCCGGCAAAGGCCGATCTCGACCCCATCGAAGTCATGGTGGGCCGTCTCAATCTGGAGAGCTATAAAGCGACCATCAAGGCGCTCACAAAGTTCGGCGACCGCCGACAGGGCACGGACCGCAACCGCGCCGCCATCGATTGGATTGAAGCCCAGCTCAAGAGATACGGCTGCGCCGACATCGAGCGCCTGAAGTACGATTACCAGCCGCCCGCGGGACGGGGCGGGGGAAGGGGACGCGGCAATGCTTCCAATCAATCGCGGACTTTAGGCCCAGGCGGCGCCCGACGCCGCGGCGTGCGCACGCCGGATACCGTGAATAACGACCCGCTCAAGCAACCAGACCTGAAGCTGCGCGAACTGAACTCTCAACCCTCGACTCCGGGGATGCGCGAAGAAGTGTACTGCACCAAGATCGGCGCCGCCCATCCCGAGGAGATGTACATTTTGGGCGCTCACATGGACGGCATCGGCTGGGGCGAGGCCGCGAACGACGATGGTTCCGGCGTGGCGCTAGTGATGGAGATCGCGCGCGTGCTCAGCAGCCCGGAGGTTCAGACCAGGAGTTCCATCCGCTTCGCGCTCTGGAACAACGAGGAGTCCGGACTCAATGGAGCGCGCGCCTACGTGGCCCAGCGCATGGACCTGCAGGGCAAAGAATCACCGCCCGGTTCAGGCAAGTACCCCGAGCCGAGGTGGCTCGGCATGATCCAGCACGACATGATGTTGTTCGACCACGGAATGCCGCACAAGGATGGGACGATGAGCAAGGAGCAGCGTCCCGAGGCGGATATCAACATCGAGTATCAAATTGCCTCGAAATTCCCGGACGAGGCTATGAAGCTGGCCCTCAAGTTCCAGTTGGCCAACGAGAAGTATGCCACCGATTACCCGGCCAATATCGGTCCGCACATGACGAATACCGACTCTACGCCGTTTCAGGACCTGGTCCCCTCGATCAGCCTTCGCGAAAACGAGCGCGGCGCGCAGATCGGGAATGGTTGGGATCCGCATCATCACCAGCCGACGGACCTCTATGCCACTTATAACGACGACGATTTCCGCCTGGGATTGAACGCCGCCCAGACCACACTCGGCGCCATCGCTCAACTCGCAGGCGCTAGACTGAAGGGGCAGGAATAGCGATCGTCACGCGAAACGCCAATCGAAGAAAAATTGAAGATCTACCTCAACTTTCTGGCTCCCGATCAGTGGGAGCGACGCAATCAGCCTTCCCGCGGCTACGACATAGCCGCGCTTTCATGAGGGTGACTTAGAACTGCGCCATCCGTGCTCATGCCCGGTGTGAAACCTAAAAGGCGATGCCCAGCGTCGCCCGGTATGAGCGAGGCTCAACGAAGTGTGTCCCGGAGCAGGTGGACAGGAAGTTGTACACCGCCAGTTTATTGGTGACGTTGAACGCCTCGAGCCGCAATGTCCACCGTACCCGTTCGGTGTGAAACAG